>Ga0307515_10000111_pt1 | contig 195200 bp, 155 predicted proteins | sample 17_EM_MG_FD_194513 | JGI IMG/M metagenome (GOLD analysis project Ga0307515, IMG submission 194513) | Populus trichocarpa ectomycorrhiza microbial communities from riparian zone in the Pacific Northwest, United States - 17_EM | ecosystem: Host-associated > Plants > Roots > Unclassified... | reverse complement strand
TGTAGCATCCTGAATGCACCTCCATCACTTCAGGTGCTTTGAGGAGCACGTGAGAATGCTCTTGCAGAGTCTGAAAGCACTTTGCAAAGCTCCAGGGGGGGCTGGGAGCATCTGGGAGTACTTAGAACCAGTGGTGAGGGCTACCAGAGTGTCTGGGAGGGTTGCGTATGGCTTCCGGACCGAATTACATTTTGCTGATGCTGTCCAATCCTGTTTCAGATTTTCTGATGTTCCTCAAGCTGTATAATAAGGAATTCTGTATTGGGGACCATGCTTTGTTCTGTTGTGAGCTCCATTGTTTCCTCTTTGTCTCAGGGTTAAACCAGACACACTGATGCTGCCAGGGCAACCCCAGTTATTGAAATTAAAATGGTTTACATACACCTTCCAATGCAAATCGAATGGATGACTTTTGGATGGTGTCAATGATGCAGGAGTAACGTTAATGAGTGGAATGCTTACTGAATTAAGTGTCATTGCGGCTGTTGGTTCTCATCTGAGGGTTGATGGTACTCTGACAGGGTGTAATCATTTACAATCACTACCTTCCTATGGATCACCATTAGAAATCCAATCAAACTGTCACTTTGAATGTGGTGTGCAGTGTTGTCTACATATGGGATCATTCCCGCTAACTCTACTGCATTCATGCGCTGCTTCCATCCAATATGTTTGCATCATAATGGGATGTGTCACAGTTCAAAACACTGCTGCAGGAGAGGTTGTAATATTGCAGTAAAGACTAGATTCAGACGTTCATATGCCTACAGAGATTCAGATTGGCCGGATAAGGCTGGTGTTCCTGTGACATGAAACCAATTGATTTATAAGTTACAGTTATACCTGTTAGTAGGCATTAGTAAATAGTGATCAGTGTGGTTGGTGAGAGATATCTTATCCAGTAAGTTGTGGCAAATACTGTACTCAATCATCAATAATGTGAAACCAGGTACAGTATCATGGTAGCTATATCCAATGTGAACAGAAGCAGGATGCAGAACAATAATTACACTCTAACAATCAGTTCAAGCAAATATAAGATCGTATGAAGATAAAGAAAGGTCATTGCAGTATAACAAACTATATCATGTCGTGGTGATATCAATTATAGTAATGTACTTGGATCCTTAACATGAACTCAATTGTTTTATTGAGAATTACTGCCACAGAGTTGAGGCTATATTCCAAGTTCTCTGTTGGATTAATTTACATGGAAATGAGTAATTGACCAAAGAAACCCAGAATATCCAGTTTCTGTAATCCACTCTTTGTATGGAGTATGTACATTACCACTAAATTATCTTGCATGGTCTGTTGTATAATTTCAATCCCCATGCAAGATCTAATGCACCATCAACTAAGTTGTTATTCAAATACTCACACAACAGATTCTAGTATTGAAACACATTAGAACACCATTTTATGATATCAAATTATCATAACACCTCTAATGACAGACTCAAGATGATTCTTACATTTCCTATTATGGACACATATTGATAGCTTCTCCTGTCACCAGTCACCACATGCACCTTGTCTGGATTATGACCTCCGGCTGTGACACCAAATATGCTTCCTCCTGAGACCTCTGTTATCACTTAGAACCATTATTCAGGAATTGTTCAATGAATAATTTATTCTTCTGAAACTCAGTTAGTGTTTCTGGTATTTACTAATACAACAGGTGGTTGAATAATTTTCTAACACATGTATTTTCAATTATGTATTTGCATTATTATATGTATATTTCTATATATCCATATATATACTATTTATTTGGGTTGGGGGCAGATATCACTCATATTCTATTGGCAGTACTGTTGGAGATGGAGATTAATTGAATTGGGATCTAGTATAAGCAACTCTTAAACATAGCAATCAACTGAACAAGAGTGTTATTTTGAGGTTGTGACAAAGAGTGTATGGATGTACAGATTTATGCTGTAATTGAGTAAACTTAGCCATGAACTTGTAGGTGATAATTAAACAAATTTGGCAATAAGGGAGAAAGCTTTAACGAAATATGTCCTGGGATAATTCTTCACACAGCTTTCAGCTGAACTTAGAAATTGAATGTTGAAATCTAATTTTATCAGCGTGCAGGTGGCTGATTCAAATAGAATACCTGACAACAGCTGAGATTATTCATAACCAACCGTGTAATTGTGGGAATATTGTAAGAGTACTCCTTGTGGGCTGACTGGACAGCTTTCATATTTAGATAGTCTCTCTTAAGGTAGTCAATTCCCAATGAAGTGTAACAATGGCTGATATACGATTTATAAGTTATCACCTGATTGTGGTAATTTGATAAGAGTTGACTGAATATTCGTGATAAAAAGAGCCTGCAGAAGGTATATCATTAAAAGAAAAGTGAAAAGTTGAGGCCACATCAGGCAATTGTTTCATTATGGTGATAATGCAGAGGGAGTTTTTTAGAGCTGCTTACTGATAATCTTGAGTGGACACTCTCTATTACTGGATACCAATGGGATGGAAAGATAGAGAGTAATGGCATCAGTCTTTAATCTGAGGTAATAATGGGGATATAGAAAAGAAAAAAAAAGATGATAGATGGAAATGTTGATAATATAGAAGGATATGAGAAAATGTGAAAATTATGAGAAATGATCTGCCCAATGAGATTCAGAATGCATTGTTCCAAGGATTAGACACATCACAGCAGATGATATATTTTGTAACATGACTTTGATAACTTCAGACAAAAACTAAATCGAACACCAGCAATAAAGTGGTTACAGATATTTTCTATCTTTCAACTACTATCTTCTCAGCTACAAAGTTGTGTAAACTGGCAAACATTTAATATATAACATTATAAATTGTATTTATAGATACAGATCCATTTTTCCTCAGCGATCAAGTATCACCACATGCAATTATGCAGACTGTATGTGATGTAATTTATGCGGAGTTGATTCAGCTTTGGAATTTGATATGAAAAGTACCACAGGTGATATTACTATATTGTCAAGGATTATATATATCTCTTATATATATATTATGCCTCATTGTAAGTAGCTTTGGATTCAGTTTGTGGGATACATTTCTGTACCATATTGCTGAAAAGGGATATATTTACTATGGTCACTAATCTGAATGTTAATATCACTGTCCAAACTATTGTCTGATCACAACTGGTGATCCTAATCATGTCAACAGAATTTATATACAAGGTCTATTTCTAGATCACATTCTCAATGTCAACGCCCATTTGCAGTATATCATTTAATGGTTTCTCTCCGTTACTATTATCGCCTAATTGCATCCCCCACTCTGTATTCTCTATCTCCCCCTCTATGGTCTTCTGATTTTTCTCTCCTCTATCCTGCTTTCTTTTGTATTCACCTACTCAGCACCATTTCACATCATTTCTCCTCTATTTTATCATCACTCTGAAGTTGTAGACAACTTAAGCTTTGGGTACTCCATCCAGCTATATGAATTCATGTTACTCATTATTTCCATTCATTCTGAAGATATTAAACATGTACCAGCTGTTAAAAGAAATGCCATGCAGTCTGGGGAGATTGATAGTATGTATAAGTGGTACTGCCATTGATGGCTTTATGATTGGACCTTGCATCTGTTCCTCTGATATATTCACTTCAACTAATATTACTGCCATTCTTGGAGTCGTATTTACAACATACATATTGCCAATCAGAATTTTGCAATCAGCACCTATGGAGTTGTATATCTTCTCCCAGTACGAAGTTTCAAAATCATTGCTGGAAATTATCAGCTGTTCAAGTAGATCTGTTATATTCCAAAGAAATTAGACATGTCATAGCAGTTAAATCTACAATCATTATTATCTTCATTGAAGTAGTACTTTCACTCTGACCTTATCCAATCCCTAAAGCAATCTGCTTTCATTGGAGGGACTCAGTTATATGTATTCTGCTCTATTGGTTTATACTACATTACTGTGTATGTTAAAAATTTGAAAGTTGGGGGTGACTGCTCTTGCATCAAATAATGGAAGCCTTTCACATGCTAACTACATCTGATATTGCGATAACAAACATGGGTATACAGAAGTCATGAAAACTGTTGTGTAATAAAATAACTAGCTTGATACTAAATAACAACTTTATCTTATTAAATATCAGAAATATGAGCATCTCACTTCTAGGGTTGAGATACAGTTTTATGATTCAACCATGTTCGTATCATTGGCCAAAACACTATCTATATCACCTCGACATTTATCGTCAACTTTGCCATTATTCATGTTATCTCATCATCACATAGAATTTCATATTTTTCATGTTTAAAGTAATTGGAAACTGTTGCAGCTGGTTTTCATCTCAGATATCACAGGTAATCAGGCTGTCTGTACACATTTCACCAAGTCTCAGGATTTTCTTGCAGTTTTTTATATACTGTAACTGCAGACTTCTTTTTCCTCATTCTACATGAATATCTTTTGTTACCACTGCTCTACTTGATATAGGAACTCTGATTCGGTTGGAAAAAGTAGATAGAAGGGCTGAAAGTTTGCATTATCTGCTAAATTGTCTAAACTGCTATAGTTATCATAAGATGGCCAGGCATACAGTCAATGCAATAGTAATGAAATTGCAAGATAATCCTGGATACATGTCTGCTTAGATATACTACCAAATCGAAACAGGATAATAGAAGCTGCACTGAAACAGATGAAAATGAATTGGGGCTTCCAAGATCACTGATATTAGGAGTTGGATATCTGATAGAAATTCAACTTTCACTGGCTGTAAACAATATTAAACCTAACAAGCCACATGCGGATACCCCCGACCGCAAGATTGCAATTATTTTACCTCCAGGTGGCAAAAATCTGGGTGAGAAGCAGATAATATGCATTGGGTGTATCTGTATTGGTCATCACCATGACCTATGCATATTGTGTCCTTCAATTGCGATGTTATAGAGGTTATTTATACTGAATATGCATTGAAGTAATACAAAATAGAGAGAATTTACATGGAATAGAATGTATTATTTCAGAATAGATGACAAAAGTCTCTGCGGCAACCTCCTTGTTCCACCTAAATTATAACAGAAACAGCACAGCGGATTACAAGAACAGACAGGCAGGATTTCTAGACTGGTGGAATGTGAGTTTGGAATATGAGCTCAGAATGAAAGTACATCGTGGAAGTGTAGAATAGATTTGCAAATACAGTATTGCACTTCATGAATTCAGTGGAGTTGATTGCATGTAATATTTAGGAAATATCAGACTGATTATGCTCTATTGAACATTTAATAGTCTCTTGGAACACAATAGATTTCAAAGCAACAGTTATACAATTAATCCCCTAGTTTATAAAATTTGGAGTTATAAGCTATTAATGAAATATGGATACCCAGAATAGTTCCAAACTCAACAAAATACCCGACAACAATGTAGACAATCAAGATAACAATTGCATCAAGCTCTCATATGCCATAGTCAGGATAGCTATGTGAGTAAGAATATCAGAAAATCTCTCAAAATTTTATCAAGTGAATTTCAGTTTCTGCATACCAAGTAATGTACTGGAAACAGCCTATAATGCAATTAAAAATACGCACATATAATCAAAGCCATCTGCAAGAGTATCTCAATTTGTACAAGTACTAGCAGCAATGGTTCTAGACTGAACTGTCAGTCTAGATTTTGTTCTGAGATTGTGTAGTAACTGGACAGCTATATAAATCCAATTGTTTGCATGGAACTGGCACAAAATGAGATTAGTTTGGGTCAGATCAACCTCCATATTGTTCTTCCCACTTATGTATTTGAGTGCCTTTCAAACACTGTACTATCTACAAGCCAATAGTGTAGTTTTAGTGATGTTTTCAATGTCTGCTATTAGATTTCTGATTATATTAATATTTATTGAATAGCTTTTGAAATATGGCAATGAATTGTCCAGAATGAGGAATCGCTTAGAGCAACTTATTGAACATGGTTGTCATGGAAAATCTGAAACAAAATCTTAAAAGCATATGTAATATCACAAAATTTACAATTAGATCACATTGGAATTGCATGACAACTGTTAGGGAGGTACTTTCCTATAAATATAACTACTTATACATGGCCCTAGATACTATATCCTTCCTAAGTGTATCTCCAAATATAGCTCATTGGTAATTGATAAAGGTCGAATACACAATGGGGACAAATGGTGATCGTGGTTTCCGATGCTTCCAGAAAAATTGTAACCAGATCCAATTGAAATGTAAAGCAATACTGGCAGTACATATAATTCCTCGATTAAAATAAGCTTGTCTATTATTCCCTCTTCTCTTGAAGCCTCGCTAAATGCTTCCTGTTGTTCTCAAGCTGTTACTTTGACTTGGGTAAAGGATGGATTGTCTCTGTATGAGTTTGTCTCAGAGGATCCGCTTGTTATTGACCACTCACAGATATTTGGTATTCCTCCGAACACTCCTGTATCGGTTCTCGCAATTCGACGTAGTCCAAGTCTCCAGAAAAAAACTTCCGATTATCAAGGAGGTATCGTAATGCTGAATCCAATTGTACCAAGGCTGCTATACACCAAATGCATTCGGCGGCAAATAGATATTGTCATTATTCAAACATGACTAATACCTTTGCAATGGTCCACAATAGTACGTCAGATTTGTTTTCAAACATAATACTTATCTGAGGTGCGGGGCTGCTGCTTAAAAAGCTACTAATATTTGTATATAATAATAATAGATATAGATATCATAAAAACTCAACAATATTTTATGGTCTTCTGCGCTGGTAGATTTCTGACTGTTCGCTGCCACAGCTCATTGTTCTCATTGTTGGGGACATTCTGAATCCTTATCAAGGCGAGCCTTCAGGTCAAATTTGCCTTCGGGTCATCGCCATGACACATAGTTAATTTGATAGCTCATCGCCCAGATCATCTTAAGTGACTCATTGATAGTGCCATGAGTTCCCTCAAGGTTATCGTGTTCTTCCATGAGTTGATTTGAGGCATTCAGCCCCCACTATGGGTCATCCTCACATTATGATATCCAATGCACTAATCCGACAACTCATAACTTCAACTTGGACATATTGCTTCCGATTCGTTCAGTAGTTGGAACATCTGATGACTCTTGGTCTTCTCAGTGCATATCGCAATTTATAATCTCTCCAGGTTATTAAACGCCTCACCTTTTGATTTGGCTATTTGGCCATATATTCCGAGGTTTAATAGGCGACCAACTGATACTCTGCCAATGTAGATAATGCACGTCAACCCAGTACTACTGACTCGTATGACATTGCAATGCATACTGACTCAACACAATGAACAGGTGTGCTTCTGGCCTCTTATCTTCAGCCGATGTCATGAATCCCTCAGACACGGCATGGTTACATTTCGGCGCTTCCGTAGACCAAGGAACATTCCTGGATGAATACTTATCACTCAGTGATTAGGCCCATAAATCCCTATATACCCGCCTTGTGCTTATCGTCTGCTGTACATGAAATTCTGCGTTGTCGCAACTTAACTGTGTGTTGTCCCGCTAGATAAGATATAGTAGGTGTGGCCAATAATTATGCGCACTGCTGAAGATTTTTCACATCCCAGTAATGGCAACATAATTGCGTCATCAAAGTTGAATCTGGTAGTGCGAGCTGACTTGTCACGAATTGATTGACATGCGGCTCAGGTGTAATCCTGCTCAAGACCAACTGACTGACAAACAAGTGATGCTCTCACAGATAGGTGTCATGCAATTCAGTATCTGCTACCCAATCCACTTTGTCTCATTACCACTGCTAGGGGAGAACCCCTAACAACAACTTTTATCGTTCTTCGGAGAAATCAATATGGTCATTTCTGAACAGTGATGTCGCTATGGCTACAATCCAATGCAACTACTGGAGGTTTACAATGGTTTCAGGTTGCAACAATCGTTTGTGTTGTGGTTTTGGTACATGGCAGTTAGCATCCTGGATGAAAATCTCCAGTTGTACATTCCAAATTAGAACTGTAGTCAGGTTACCTACAACAATTGCTAACATTATACAAGAGCAACAATATTTTCATGAAAAATGTAAAGAACTTTATACAATACAACTAGAACACATATATTAGTAGACCGACATCTCCATCAACCCCAATACCTGGCTACCACGTTTACTGACAAATTCCAGTAGACTGTGTACAATGGATTGAATGTTGACTGGTTTGCCTAAAAGAATGAACTAATAAGTTGTTTCTCTGAGGTATATTTTTAAGGTTTTCAATAATTGTGACAATGGTGATAGTAATGTAGTCTGGCATCATACAGACATTCTACGTAGTGTTATAATTGACTAGTTGGATGGTATTACCAGAACTGAGGTTGAAGTTGATGCTACCAGTAATAGATACTCATTGCTCTGTCTAGATTGCTTGATACTTCATAATCAGCTTTGGGTTGACAAGAGTGTGTTTGGTGAAATTGCTTGCATATGTGTAAAGTACAACTCGCTTGAGAAGTGATATTGGATATAGTGAAAATAAAGTTAAAATTGATTTGTTATATAAATCGATACCTGCAAGAGTTGAATAAAGTTGGTATTAGTACATATATAATAGAATGGATTGCTATTGAGTGTCTACTTTATCTGAGTCTGAGCTTCAGCAGTAATAGACAGTGCACGCTGTAGTATGATACTCAGAGATTGCAACTATTGTACTTATTCTGGACTATGAGGAATTGTTGTCATACTGGCTATTGATATCATCAGTAGTACAGTGATTATTTGAAGTATTTGTACTGCCAGATTTGTAATCAACTGGATATGAACTCAACAAGATAGCAGTGTATTGCTACTAAGGATTTATTAGACCAATGTGGAATTCTGGCTGTGACTGAATGCGATCTTGTTGTATATTGAGTACAGTTATATTTCCCATGCGGTCAAATAGATTACAGAATTTCAATGTGTCTGGTACTGAGCAGATCAATAGAGCGGATAGTGATTTGTAGATCTGTCAACACTGTTTCCATATACAGTTAAATATATATATTTGAAGTAGTGTATATATATTTTAACCAAAGAAATGCTCCTTCAACAAAAGTGCCAATTGACTATAGACTGCACTACAAATACACATTCACATGCGCAGCATATACCAAGCTTGCTGGGGACCCCTGCACAGAATACATTCTACAGTCATCTAACGTTGGTATATGGACATGTGTGTGTATGGCTATGTACCAATATAGTATTAGTAGCTGGAGATAGACCTATACCTATCATGACCACCTCCAGCCTACACTGTTCCACCAGTTACAATATCCCTGTGAGTTGAGGTTACAGCCCACTGGCCCTGGAGAGCATACCAGAAAGCCCACATGAATGTCCATTCGAAAGACTGCTTAATAGCCTATTCAACAGCCTCTGTGTGAGTCAACCTGAGGGTGCTGTGGATGACTTAGGAGGACTTCCAGAGGCATAGAGTTTCCAATGGAAAGCTTTTCACCCTATGACAACACTGAGGTTGAATAACCTTTGGCCATTAAAAGATTTATGTCTGTTAAAGCTTTGACTTGTTATGAGTTTACCCAACCAACTTGACTGAGTGCTTTTCGTACTATCACTGTCGCCATCACCATCACCATCACCAACATGATCTCCACTACTATAACTATTGCCATTACCATTATCATTACCATCCTGACTCCGTGCCCTGGACTACTTGCTGATACATATGTCCTCAATCGACAGTAAACTGGCTACAGGATGTAGTGTGCCAACTGAGTCAGAGACCTGTTCTGCCCAAGATTAAATTGTACACCATGTCTGCAGTCAGTTACACTGCAGTGGTCAATGCCATGACTGTGAAACATTGTGAAAATATTGCCATGGTGGCCCCATTAAAGATGTTGTTCCAACTATGATATCAACCGACATTATGATTTCAGCCACTGATCACAGGGCACTCCACGCAGCAGTTGTTAGGGGTTATCCCTTAGCAGTGAGAATGGTACTTGTGATAGCCTATCGAATATGTGTCATGGAGATACTCTCGGTCTAGTCACATGATATGCATATTACCTAATTGTGGCGGTACAAGTAAACCAGCCATGAGGTCTTTAGCGGGATTGCACATGGGTCGGCTGTCGATTGGATATACACTAGAGCTTCGCGGATTCACTTTTGATGATGCAGCTGTGTTGCTATAACTGGGAAGCTTAGGCTTCAGCAGTGGGTAAAGTTTTCAACTACATTCAGTATCTGTGAAACTAGCAGGACACGTCTGATTGGACTGGAGATTGCTCCGACTCACAGACAATGCAGTCAATAGTCAATATGCAAGTAAGCAAGACATATGTCCTATTGCCTTAGGCAATATGAAATATCAGGGTACTCCCCGGCCAAAGACAAGTGTCTCGACCGGAGCATGACATGACTGAGGGAATCATTACTTTGGCTGATGATATCAGGCAGGAAGCAACCCTGCTCATTGATTTGAGTAACTATACATTGCAACAGTCGGACTCAGTTTATAATAGGAGCTGACGCATCATGTTCTAGGTTGGCATAGTATTGGTTGGTTGCCTATTAAATCTATCCAACAAGGCAAATAGCCATTGGGGTGAGGCAGTGTGTTGCGATAAAGCACCGTCAGCTGTGTTCGGCTGATGTTCCAACTACTTTAACAAACGGGATGTGAGATGTCTTGGTTGAAGTCTGGTCTGTCACATCATCTGACATGATATCTTGCAGTGGATGGCCTGATTGTTATCAAGAGCATAACGCATTGAAACGACATTACATGAAGATGATAACCTACTGGGATGTGTGGCAGTGATCACTGGGCGAATGCAGAAATGGTACGACGTGACAGCGACCACCCAATCATGAGCAATGAAGTCATAGTGTAGAACCATGGGCGTACAAACTCTTGAAGATGACTATAAAGCGATCACATTGGTTCGGCAATGAGAAGGACAAGCTCTAGCCGTGAACAGTCAGAAACGTACCAGTGAAAGAAGAATCTAAAATATTATTGCATTTTAATGATACCTATATATACAAATTTGTTGTCATATACATGCCCATATTATTAGTTACATATACAAACTATTAGCATTTTAGCGGAAGCCCTGCCTCATGCCAATTACCATTGTTCATGAAGCAGATGTACTGTTGCGGACATTTGGAAAATTGATTTGCCCATTTCAGCAGAGTCAATATTCATTTCCTGCACAGTGTGTTTGGTGGTTGTCAACATTAGTTGGTTTACAACCTGCGCTACAGGATTATCTGGAGTACCAATGGTTCCCGCCGGAAGTAAATATTGCCCCAGTATGTAAGACCCGTCAGCAACGATCTTCAACTATCTATAGCACTTTATTCCCAAACATTTGAGACACTGTTGAGAGGGAAATTTCTGCGACACCTCAGCATAGTAAGGGAAGCACTAGTTCTACCAGCCCATTGTATGACCAGGAGTATACTTGAGAACATACATCGTATACATGGGAGCATTGTCAGTGCTCACTTGGGAATATACAGTCATGTACACTGGGAGAGCGTTATCGAGTGAAGTTGGGAGTGTACTTGAGACTGTGCTCGGGTGTGTGCTTGAGAGCCTCTTGAGAACTGGTTTGGGACTATACAGTCAAGCAGGCTGGAAATGTGTCATCAAGTGCAATCAGGAGTGTACCACAGAGTGTGCGCAGGAGTGTGCTTGAGAGCTTCTCGAGAGCTGGTTAGGGAGCATATGGTCAAGCAGGCTGGTTGTGTGGCATGGAGTACAAGTGGGAGCATTCTTGGGAGCATACCCAGGAGTGTACTTGAGAACAAACTCAGAGGTGTACTTGGGACTGTACTCAGAGTGTACTTTGGAGTGTCTTGAAAGCTTAATTGGGAGCAAATGACATGCAGACTGGAAGGGTACGATTGAGTGCAATCAGGAGAGTACTTCAGACAGTACTTGGGAGCATGCAATGAAGTGCATTTGGCAGTGTTATTGAATGCAGCATAATGTATAGTATCAAGCACCTATAATTGGATATATATCATAGGAATCTAAGGGACGTGCAGGTCCGTATGACTTCATAGTGCCATGGATCGAATATGGGATGGATTACTGGCCCGAAATCAGTTTCTCTATTAGTTACGCACCACATCTGGTCATCCTTTCTCGCATGTTTGGTTGAATATTTACAACTAACATTTCAATAATCAATCAATCTTTGATATGAACTATATAAGATTTGCTACTCTAATTGTGTCAAGAATTTTGTTGTTAATGCTTTCAATTGCGGCATAGAGATACATCTATAGCTTTGAGGATTGCCATTTCAATTCTAATATTGCAGTGATTTGTGATTCTACTACCCTTGATCATTTCAATATGCATGCTGACTGTCTTCACCAATTTCAGTTATATTTCAACCCATGTCTGAATGTGATTTCATATGTAGTTGCAATAATAGACCTAAATAATATTCTAATGGTGGTTGCAAAGGTGGTTCTGAATGTTGTTGCAATTGCAATTTATATGATTATTCCAGATGTTGTTCCATATGTAATCTCCATTATAATCTCATATGAGATTCTAAATCCAGTCCCATACATGATACCCAAAATGGTTTGAAACTTAGTTCCCAATGTTATTCAATATCTGATTCCAAACTTGTGCCCAAATTACATCTCAAAAGTAATTCAATTTTTAATTCCAAAATTAATTGCAAACACGGTTTGAAATACATACCTGATTGTGATCCCAAAGGAGACTCCTGAGACATAACCATAATAAAGAAGGTATAAATTTATTACATATTATCCTACCAATGTAAAGTATTTTACCGATTAATACTTTAACAATTCTAGCTATCCATTTCTCACTCAAGAGGAGGATAATTTTCCACAATATGTAACTACTCAGCCAGTAAATGTGATTGACATTCAAGTAAAGAACAACTATTGTACTAAGAATAGTTGATACTCAGCTTCCAAATGTAATCAACATCTCTACCAGACAACAAATATAATGTAGAACTGACTTATTTATCACTGGCATCAGAAAGCTTTACTGTCAATGACATGGAGTAACCAGCATTAAATTTCCTTTGAGTTTTGGTTTAACAATTACATTTAGATTGTAATATTGCTCCTGCAGTTGTCTGCTTGTAAAGATAATCTTGCCAATGAACTGAAATGTTGCTTTATTGATAATCCACTCTATATCTTAAATCACCCAAATACCAATTGCTTGTGGTGACATATGGAAAGAAGACTCACCTCTGTGCAACTGCAAGAGTTTACTACAGAATAGAGTTTACCTCAAGTTGAAGGGATACTCTGACCAATTATAGGTATATCTAATTTATTGTATCTTACAAATCACTCCTGTGGCCATAATGCAAAGCTCATATAATTGCCTGTTCAATTTGTATCAGCAGCAGTGTGCATGAACCATTGATTGCACCGAGTAGTATTGATCCTTCTGTGGCCAATTGCCTTCAACATTTCCAATCTACCTGTGAACAGAAGATAATCCCAGACCATGCATATCAATGATGTGTTGCACAATGGTATCATGTATCCCCTGTAACTGGCCAGCCCTTATTCAATACTGAGTATTATAACCTCTATGTACCCTGGGCTGGGAGTACATTCAGACAATGTAAAACAATAATTATTTTTACATGACTCTATAACTATAAATACTATAACCTCAACACAATTCAATTTAATGTACACTAACAGTGCCAATGATTGCAGCACCTAATGTACAACTTATCATACCAATTTTTGCAATACCCTGCTAGTACTACAACTACAGCTGACACCTTCCCGTCTCTGGTTTCAATGCAGCTTTACCAATCTCAGATCCCAAATAATCTACTCTGAAACCATATTTGAATCGGGATACCTAAATACCTACTAAATTGCCTGTATAATGTTCTCAAGTAGAATAAATGACACCAGATCTTGAATAATATTTGTCTTCAGGTATCGGTACATCACATCTGGGGCAATTGAAACTCTACATGTTGAATGGTGGCATATTGCAATCAATGGGAAAGAAGGATTGAAAAATACAATATTAATGCTGTATCACAAAATACCCTATAAGATTTAAGTGCCACTTAGTATAACATTATCAATTGGATAATTCAACATACCCCAAGTCATTTCAAGCTCAATTTGTAATTTCACTTTAACTGCAGCAATTCATCTTCAAAGTGGTGTTCCATCACGGGTAATGTTCTATAAGCCATAATGCTCACCATACTCTCCTGTAACCCCAATAATACCAAATTTCTCACAATTCCAATAATCACCGCAGAGCTGTTTTGCATAACCCCTGATCATATTGAAGTACCTCAGCTGTACTCCATCTTTATAATGGTGCAAGCATTACTCTACTTCAGTTGTAGTATCTGTATACTATACTGTGATTCTTTGTATATACTCTATATCTTCATTTATTCAATATAGATCTATTTGTAACCCTAACTTATACCATAGTAACTTAGACATAATGGCTATCACAATTGTATCATGTTCACTCTCCCAATACTCACATGCATGCTCTGACACCTCCAACATACTATTTCTCAGAACACTGACATGCTGACTTTCTGAACTCTGGCATGCTCTCTTGTGTATCTCTGACATGCGCTCTGATGTATCTCTGACATTCTCACACTCCCATCTGTGATGTGCTTACTCTCGAAACCCTGACATTCTGACCCTTACAACTCTGGTATGCCTTCTCTCACCACTGTGACATGCTCAGTCTCACAACAGATATGCTTGTACTCACAACTCTGACAAACTTAGATATAAACTGTGAGCTGTTCACTCTTGCAACATGGGAGCAGCACATTAGTGCTGGCTGGGAGCTGTGCATTATAATGGAAAGTAGAGTCAAAGAGAACCAGTGATGATCAAGTAAAGCTGGCCAGTTATAATGAATTGAAGCAGACTAGGAGCTGACTGCGGTTAATCCAGTCAAGTGCACTTGTTGTGAGGTGGTGCCTGTGCACAGTGAGCTTGAAGTGGTATAATAATCAACCGAAGCAGAGTAGGAGCTAGTGACCGTTGATTGAGTGATGCAAGCTGATGGTATCTCAATCAAGCTGGGTAGGAGATGGCAGATCCTGATTAAGCAAATCTGCATAATGGTGCCAGAGCAAAGCTGGGTAGGCAATGGTGGTTGTGTATTGAGGAAAGAGGGCTGGAGGTGATTGAGCAATGATGGGAAGAAGGTGGCGGCTGTTGAGTGAATGAAGCAGGCTGGTGATGATTGAGTGGAGCTGGCTGATGGTGATTGAACGAAGCTGGCTGGTGGTGATTGGGAAATTCTCCATAGGAGTTGTCAGCTGCTTATTGAGCAAAGCTGGATAGCAGTGATGGAGCAAAGCTGAATAGGAGTTGGCAGCTGTTGACTGAGTACAGAGGGCTGGTGGGGAATGAGAAAAGCAAGGTAGGTATTAGGGGTCCTCCCTGAGCAGTGGTGATGATACATGGTTGGATCGCAGAGGGTACAAGCGTCTACAACTACTGTAGCACATATGCCAAACACCTATTCTGCAAATGAACGACATCATGTTTGTCAGCCAAGTGATCTTTAGCGGGATTACATTAGGGCCACGGGTCAATCAATTAGTGACCAGCACGCTTGCACTAACGGATTCACCTATGATGATCCACTTAAGTCGCCATTACTGGGAAGGGGAAAACCTTCACCAGTGTGCATAGATATGGGCCACACATACTATATTTTATCTAGCGGGGCATTACACAGTTTAGTTCGGCTTACACAGAAATACATGTGCAGCAGATGATAATGCGAGATGCAAGTAAGAGGGATCTGCAAGCCAACGCACTCAGTGGTGGGAACAACTTGCGGCACTTCCTGGTCTACGGAAGGTCGAGACCGAAGCATGCGGTGTCTGAGGGAAAAATGACATTGGCTGAAGATATGAGGCCTGAAGCGACCCTGCTCATTGGTTTGAGTTAGAATGCATCGCAATGACATACCAGTTCAATAATACGAGGTATATGTGTCATAATCGATGGTGGCGGAGTTTTGCTTGGTCACTGATCAAGTCTCTGAAGCAATGCTGAGTACCCAGGTTAAGGCGAGGCAATTGATAGTGAAGAGGTATTGATAAAGATTGCGATAAAGCGCTGTTCAGGCTATGTGTCGGCAGATGATCCAACTACTGAACAATATGGGAAACAAGATGATGAAGTTGAAGTTATGAGTTGTCAGTATGTGCATTTGGTATCATGTTCTGAGGATGGCCCAAAAAAAGGAGCGTAACGCTTTGAAACCACTCATACATGAATACAATCATCTAAGGGAAGCGTGGCAATTATCAATGAGGCATTTAAGATGTTCACAGAGATAAGCTATCAAGCAATCATGGTGTCAGAGCGAGATTCCGATGTCACACATGAACTGAGGGTCTGACTATAATAAACTCCTATTTTCACAGCAATGAGAAGAACAAGCTCTAGCAGCAAACAGTCAGAAAAACCTACCAGCGAAGAATACCTTAAAATATTATTAGTTTTGTAGAGGCAGCCTTGCACCTCAGATGAGTATTACCATTGAGAATGAAGCTGATATTATATTGTGGACTGTAGCTAAGCTATTAGTTACTTTCAAGCAATGTCAGTATCTGTTTGTGGCTGAGTGCATCTGGTGGATAGCTGCATTAGTTCAACTCGATCCAGCATTACCATAGTACCTTGAGAACCAGAAGTTTCCCTTGGAAGAATCGGATCATAATCAATTGTGGCAACCATTACCGGTAGCTATAGAAAGGGAGCGCTCTTCAGCACCCCGAGACATTCAACAATGATCAGTGACAGTTGAATCTAAAGAACCCGTCAATATTCAGTATCAGACGGAACCCTTATGACGTCCAAGGAAAGGCCGAGTCAATTGTTTACCACAGACAAAGAAACATCTTAAGGCCGAAGGGAAGAAATTAGCAAAGCTTCAGGAAAGAGGGAACTCCAGAGTAACATTAAATCGAGGAATGATATGTACTGCCAATATTGCTTGACAACTCTATTTGATTTGGTTACCATTTTCCTGGAGGCATCCGAAACAACGAGAGCAATATGTCCTCTGGGCGTATTCAACCTCTATCAGTTACCAATACATTATACTTTGGAGATATGTTTAGGAAGGATATAGTATCTAGGGCCGTGCATAAATGATTATACTTATATGGAAACCATCCCCCGAACAGTTGGAGCAGGCAGCTGTTGATTCAGTGAAGTTGGCTAGTGATGATGGAGCGCAGCGCAGTACGTGCAGAACTGATGATGGAGCAAAGAGTGGTGGTGGTGATTGGGCGGAGCAGAGTAGGAGCTGGAGGCTGTTGATTGCATAAAGCTGGCAGGTGGTGATTGAGCAAGAAGATGGTCAGGAGCTGGTGTTAGTTGATTGAGCAATGATAGCTGATGCTGATGGGAATTAAACTGAGTAGGGGCTGCTGGCTGCTGATTGAGCAAAGCTGGCCAGTGGTGATTCAGTGGGTCGCATTAGGAGGTGCAAGCCATTGAGTGGGCAGAGTAGGCTGGTGGTGATCGAATGCAACTGGGTAATGGCTCACAGCTATCGCTCCAGCAACACTGGCTGATGGTGATTGAGAATTGCAAGGTAGGAGCTGGCAGCAGTGAATCGAGTGAAGTGGGCTGGTTGTGACTAACCAATGCTAGGAAGTAGCAGGTAGCAGTTGATTTTGCAAAGCTAGTCGAAGGTGAGTGAGCCAAGCAGGCTTGTGGTGGGTGAGTGAAGCTGGATAGCAGCTGGTGGCTGATGATTGAGTGAATCCGGTTGGCAGTGAGCAAGGAAAACTGGATAGCTGCTGGAGAATACTGATTGGATAAAGCTGGATTGCAGCTGGCTAGTTTGAATCGAGTAAAGCAGGCTTGGGGTGAAAAAGATATGCTTGGTCACAGCTGGTGGCTGATACTGGTTCAAAACTGGCTGACTGTGTTTGAGTGAAATGGTGGTGATGGTGATGGTGATGGTAGTGATAATGGTGCTGGTGATGGTGGTAATGGCAATGGTGGTGAAGATGACGATTGAAAAAACAGAGTAGATAGAATGCATGCATTATGAAATATTTGCTTTGTTCCATCAATTGATATTATACATGGTAACACTCCCCTAGCATTACCATAACACTCCTATCAGTACCAGAGTACAAGGTAGGCATTCTTCATCTACGGTAAGCAACCATAACAGATTAGTGACATTCAGATTCAATTGTTGTTACTGTTGTAAGAAAGCTTTTCCCAACATATACAGATAGTTGATCAGTGGACATTGAACAAATATAACAGGCTTGTAATACAATAGCTTGAAGTATATCACTATTGATCAGAGTGATAAAACTGGGTACTGCTGAATAGTACACAGTATGTAGAGTCTGAAACATCATGGGAACTGTGTAGCAGATATGAGTGTAAAACAGATTGTTTCAGTTCAAATTATATGGTAGATTTATCAACAATGATATCAATTTAGGCATCCAGAATAATATATAATATATTCAGTCGATTGTTAGGGGTTGTCCCTAATAGCGATGATGACACTTGAATTATGATACAAGATGCATACATATCGGAAATATGCAAAACACCTATGCATGTGAACGTTCAAGTGGTCAGCAACATGCTCTAAGAGGGAGTACATGTTGGTCGCGCGAAGTGTGAGTACTTCGTTCACACCTGGATACTATGCGAGACATGTGTGGTAATCACACACGGCAGTTGACAGTCATATGCGATTAAGAGAGCTCTTCTCCCCGCCCGATAAGCGGGATGGATACGGAGAGGCACGTTCCGGTCTGGAGATATGTCTTGACCTTAGCATGACGTAACTGAGGGATTAATGACGTAGGCATTACGCCTGGAGCGAGCACTACTAAGTTGACTCTGGTAGTATGGATCGCAATGTAACCTCGTGTCGGATACGAGCTTACGCGTCTTTAATCTATGTTGGCAAAGCATCGGTTGGTCGCCGACTAAGTCTATGACGCAATTAAATAACTCATGCGCATGAGGGATTGAAGAGGTGCAAGCATGATCGCAAGGGCGATAAGTGTTCCAACTACCGACCCATGTTGTCAAGGATATGTGGGCTGATATCGCGCAATGGATGGCCTGATTGTTATCAGGAGCGTAACGCTTTCAAACCACATTGCATGAGCACAATTACCTGAGGGTGATGAGGTGAGTTATCGCCGGGCGCTAAGGGGGCGTGGCCGCGATAACTCTATCAGAGCTAAGAAGAAGAGTGGGCTATAAAGAGCAAGCGATGGTCGAAGGAATTGGGAATCATCAGCGAGCAAAGTTAGCTATCAGAACACCGAAGACGATCATAAAATATTAATAAGAATTCTATCTATCAATCTATCTATCCTTAGGAAATAGCCACAGCTATTTCTACCTTAATCCATCAACGCGATTACCCCTTGTATGCCTGGACACAGATATACACACGCCGAATACGCACTGATTCAAATTGTCGAGACTTTCGGCAATCTTCTGTACACGTTACACGAGCACAACCTAACCCACACTTACCGAGTGGTTTTTCGTTTCGCACAACTCGAGAATATCGACTTCCTGGTGCTACGGGATCTGAACACCGGGTTGTTACCATTCGAGGAATTTTCCGGGGGCGAATCTGGGTACGAGGAAATTTGATTTACGTCTACAGAGGAGAGGGTCTGTGGTATAGGTTTAGAACGGGAGTTCTCGTTGTTCAGGAACGAGAAGTTGAGTCTTAGGACAAGAAGAGAAGAGAAAGAAATATTTGGATAGGCGGCTGTACTTAGTTCAATAAAGTGTTGTATTGATTATTGGGACTAAGAACCCCCGTAACATCGATCAAGTTAAATTTAGTATCAAAACGAACACCAACTATACTAGGCATGATGGACATAATATGTTGATATTGTTGAAAAATGAATACAATAATCATATATAAGGTGAACTTTGCAATAGTTTTACAAACCTGGAATATTTTGTGTAGCATCTTATATAGTAACTACAGTACTTAGAGAACAGTGCACAGCATACCAGTAGCCAGACAAGTATATTTTATGATGGATACTATAAGTAGGAATTAAATGAAATTTTAATGAAACAAATCACACAGTGGGTATCACATCAATTACTACAATCTTTTCAGTCAGACATGTACAAATACTATGTAGTAAGATTTGTTATAGTTTAGTCATAACAGATATAGGTAATTTAAAATGTACCTACTAACATATGGTGTGTCCTGGACTTGATTGATTTCTTCTTGATAAAATTCACTCTTGTACACCAAATTCTCCCCAGTTCCAGTTTCATATAATGTGTTTTTCATTTGTCTTTTATTTCCATCTTCCATTTCTCCACTTCTTGTCTTCAATTTATTCACCCTCTATAAATGCAAACCTAAGTCATCTCTCTCCACTACCTCATATCTCAATAGTATGTTAATAGTAAGTAACAATTTCTTATCATGTTTTTTTCACTCCCAGCTCATTTCTGATTTCTAATTTCTCTTTTACCTTTTCCCATCTCTCAGCACAATATCTTTCAGTTAACACACTACATTCCCACTATTGCAAGTCAAGCAATAAGATTTTGATTAAAGCTTTCATCGCAATATCCATTTAATTAACCATTTACAGATTCTCTACCTTTAGATTGACTACTTCCACATTGCCCACTTTCTACTTTCCAGTTGTACTAAGATGATTTAAACTGATATAATATTCTGACTGTTGCGACTCAACTCAGGAATACAGTCAACTTCTGGTATCTATTACTTCCAATTAATTGCATTCATGTTGTCTTTTTCCAGATTGGCAGCATCAAAATATAGTACCAATTTTGCTTAACTGCTGTATTCTGTTGCAGTTGTAAACTAACAAAATAACCATCCAGGAAATGAATCACTAAGTTTACTTGGTAATTTCCATGTGGTCTATCATGAAGCTTTCTCAATTGTAGTCTACAAATATATCTGTACTCCAACTGGTTGATGACTTCCCTGATCCCATAATAATAATTTCAAAGCCATCTTCCTATCCGCGTACGTACTGCCTAACAGAATACTTCTAAGTTCAATCAATTGCCACCACTAAGTGAATCACCAACTGTACTTGCTTACAGCCTCCAAGTTTGTCTCAATATGTAATTACTAATTCTCTGTATCTTCACATGATGATAGTATTCTTGAACATCACCAAGTCAACTTTATCCCACTCTCCAGATGTGCTTCCATTTGCACTTCAGTACTCTCTGTACCGAGATCCAATAGTTTGTATATATATCAACACAACCATACCGTATATTCTGTATTGAAATGAATCAAATATTACTTCTAATTGTTAAGGGGGTGTTTAATGCGCAAGTAAAGTTACTTATCCACGGCCCTAAATACTTCTGATCATTCTATGCACATTGCCACTAAAAATATATTAGTAGTCGATGAAGATTGAGTACGCACAGGGGACATATAATAATCGTAGTTTCTGACACTTCCAAATAAATGGCAATGCAATCCAATCTTGATGTCAGACACCATTGGCAGTACATATAAACTTATAAATTCCGGGTGGGCTTTTCCTCTGACCCAGAATAAGGTTCTTGTTGGCTTATTACTTCGCCAATCTGTTCCTTTCGGCCTTCAATTATTTCTTAGTTTTTGGTGACGGGTTAACACTTGCATTCCGAGTACATTATATACAATCCGCCTGATGATTCGTTCAACCTTGTCCTTCAGATTCGACCGACACTGATCATCATTGAACATCTCGAAGTGTTGAAGATACGCCTGTATCGAATGATGCTGCCGGGACGTCTTTCAATTCTCTTCGATTCAATCCCTCTGTAGGAAATCTCCAATATTCAAGATAATATGACAATGCTGGGTCTAACTGAACTAATGCTGCTATCCACCAGATGCACTGTGTGGCAAATGGATTATGGCGCTGTTCAAAGGTAGCCAGTGATTTCCCAAAAGTCCACATTAGAATATTGGCTTCATTTTCAAAGGTAATACTCATCCGAGGTGCGGTGCTGCCACTACCAAGCTAATAATAATTGATAATAATAATATAGATATAGGTATAATAAAAATGCAATAATATTTTAAGGTATTCTTTGCTGGTAGGTTGTTCTGACTGTTCGCTCCTAGAGCTGCTTCTTCTTATTGCCGTGACAATGTGAGTTCTTTATCGTCGGACCCTCAGTTGATGTTTAATGTCGGAATCTCGCTATGACACCATGATTGCTTGATAGCTGATCTCCGTGAACATCTTAAATGCCTCATTGATCATTGCGACACTTACCTTAGGTTATCGTTTTCATGCAAGAGTAGTTTTGGAGTGTTACGCTCCCCTTTCGTGCCATCCTCATACCAAGATACCACATGCACAGAATGACAACCTATAACTTCAACTTCGACATCTTGTTTCCCGTATTGTTCAATAGTTGGAACATCGGCCGACACATAGCCTGAACAGTGCTTCATCGCAATCATTATTCATAGCTCTTCAGAATTAATTGCTTTGCCTTGATCTGGGGATTCGGCATAGCTTCCAAGACTGAATAGGCGACTAAGCGAAACTCTGCCAATGTGCATTATGATATGCATACCTCGTATTATTAAACAGGTATGAACGTGCGATGCATTTCAACTGAAACCAATGAGCAGGGCCGCTGCAGGCCTCATATCTTCAGCCAATGTTATTAATACCTCAGACACTGCATGCTTAGGTCTTAGCCATCCATAGACCGTGGAGTGCCACAACATGTTCCCACCACTGAGTGTGAGGGCTTGCAGATCCCTCTTACTTGCATCTTGTGTCACTGTTTGCTGTACATGTAATTCTGCGTCAGCCCAACTTAACTGTGTGATGCCCCATGAGATAAGATATAGTAGGTGTGGCCATTAACTAAGCACTCTGCTGAAGGTTTTTCACTTCACGGTAATGGCGACATAATTGCATACTCATGAGAGAATGCGCTAGTGCAAGCTTGCTTGTCGCTAATTGATTGACCCATGGCCCAAGTGTAATCCCACTAAAGATCACTTGGCTGACAACCATGATGTCAGACCATGCGGAGCAGGTGGTTTGCAAATGTGTGACCGTAGTTGCAGCTGCATGTACCCACTGCCATCCATCCATCTATCATTACCACTGCTAAGGGAGAACCCCTACCAGTTATTGTGAAATGGCAATATCTAAACTAGAAGGCTATAACTGACAAACAGTCAATTAAACAGTATGGACTACCAGTAGAAGAATACAGTTTCAAGTTCAGGTACTTGGTGAGATCTATATAGAAAGTCATAGTTGCTTTAAAAAATTTCCAAGCTGTAAATGAAATTTCATGGCATCTAATATCCCATCAGAACAGTAAGAGCTTTCAGAATTGTAACAGACTGTTTCTGCAGTATCTCAGACTATTTTACTCACATTCATGGTATGTTAGAAGCTTTTATTAGTATATGAAAGCCTTCAGAATTTGGAATATAGCCTGTAGACTATTGTATATTATTCTAAAAATCTGAGTATTTTCTATAGCAAGTTTCAATTGACTGACTCTAGCCAGCTCTTGTATATTGTCTCTAGCTGGTCCCAATCACTTATCAGCTGCTAGCCCTAAGAAAATACAAGTTTGGTTGCAATATAGTATCTCACCATAATTCCACTTTGCCTTTCAATGCAGCTGCAGTCTAAATGATACTATCCAGTCAGCAGCAACCTAGTTCGTCCAGCCAGCTTCAACTGTATCTCCCATTTTACTCAATCACCATCTGAAGGGATGCAAAGCCATCTACCTCAAAGCCTGCTATATCTGTATTTTCCAACTGTACTTGATTATTGTGCATCAAGTCAACAACATGGATAGTCTTCAACAATTCCCAAATTGTCCACAGCTGGTCTACTTGATTGATCTTTAGCATAGTCAGCAAAGTAAATAACAGTCTGGATGCCATTACTGTGCAACAAAACTTCTCTGCACAGCCATACCTATCATGCTAGCGGCTCTCAGATTTCTTCTCCCCGATACTGAGCCCAATGGAATGCACTTACCGTTACTCTGGGAGTATTTTCAGCTGCTCTTTGATGTTTCTGAACTACTTGACCATAATACAGGAATATTATAAAAACTTTAAACTAGTTTTAACAATGTGATCAAATCAGGCTTTAGGATTGACAAATTTGAACAGCTACTGGAAATATGACAATCATCACAATGATAATACTTGTGGATCTGGAATTTAGAGCGGGATACTTTTGCAGGAATAATGTTCATATGAAATAGTCCAAGGTAATAATCATTCTGACTGCTGCACTTGTGATTCCTGTATGTGAATCAATGTACACTGTCATAGGGTTCAAAACCCACCAGATTGGTTACAGGGCATATGCTTGTGATGCCATTGAATACCCCTTTTCTCCTACTTAATATACTGGTCCATCTATTAAGCTGACAGAAACAACCTTGATTGGAATAGTGTATTTGAGAACCCCGATGAACACATCCAAATATTCCGCCCAATTGCAATGACTTCTCTATGTTGTTGTCATTACCTCCCCATAGTCTGAAGCTTGAGGATTAAATATGCATTGTTGTGTCTTTATACATGTTATAGAGATGTTCAACCTTTATTTTCCAGTTAGCAGGGACTCCTGAAATTGGAAGATCTGATTTAGTAGTCAAGCTGATATAAAATACGATGCATAATTGAACTTGACCTTAGAAGGTATTATCAATGTTACTTACTTTGCTTTAGATATAGGTGAACAACAGCCGATATCTCATGTTAGTATGATATGAACTGGACACTCATTGACAGAAAATAAGTCAGGTTATGTTTATCTCAAGAAATCACCGGGATCTCACATGAAAAAGACACTAAAAATCAGCTCATGTTGTACAGTTAGCATTACTATTCCCAACATAGTGACGGTCAAAACGTGAATTTTGCTGTGTTCAAGTTGTTCACATCTACCAACCTTGACATAAAAGGTGCAACCTTCCTGCATGTTGTCCATATCTCGCAACATCCAACATCTCGCCCAACAACTAAGTCAACACACAATTCAATGGTCAATGCTCAGAAAAGGAACCTTTTGCTACTTCTGGCTGGCAAATACAGCAAATCAACACAGCGATCCACATGATGATGTCATCAAGCTAATAAAGGCCACAATTGCCCGGAAGCGGACAGGTTCCAAGCCCATGGAGCACTGCACAGCTGATGATCTAGAAAGAAACCTGTTGAGGAGAAAAGACGAGAAATGCACTTTTCATGGAATGAAGCGAAAGAGAATTTGATTGAGGATTATTTGGAACAAGAAACTGCCATTGCATGAAACCGAGTCGAAGCCGCAGAGACAGGAATTATGCGCAGGCGGCAAGATATCAGAATTCCTGAAAAAGTGGGAAGGATAACGAGAAAGACCGAAAAAACATTTGACGAGATGTTCAATGCTATTGTGGAGAGACCGAGCGATCTTGCTAGTTCCAACAATGAGGAAGATGGGGAAGATGAGGTAGATGTTGAAGAACAAACAGAGCTGCGCAAGCTGAGCAATGATGACAAACCCACCTGGGTGATGGGCACAATTTCCACAACGGTACATCAGTGCATGGAGAGTGTTCGGGAGCCGCAGATGAGGCTTGAAGAATTGACGCAACCGGGATGAGGAGACGCTCCTGACTACTCCTGTGAGAGAGATGAGAAGTCCGCAAAGGCCGAATTGATGGTTCAGGCAGTCATTCAACTGCGAATGGGAAACTTTGCAGCAACACCTGCACCAACACCAGTTGGAGCGCTTCAAGACTATGTTCGATATCGTCCCAGGAAAATTGCAAACACTGCAAGGGACTTCTCGACCAGGAAGTAGTCATATAAGGCTACGTTGCAGGAAACCACACAAACACTAACATATAGCATCTCTCCCGCCCAATATGGCACCCAATTGGTCACCTATTAAGAAAGCAAAGCCTGTTGAACCTGGAAGCTTTCACCGCTGCATATTGCCTCCCTAGCCAACTAACATATAGGAATCAGATACCGGTGAACAAATGGTGATGGCTCATGCAAAGCAGGAAGAATAGATAGGTAAACTGCTACTTTTGATGACTTATCTCTTTGAAATGCAATTGGTGTACCTATTGTGCTACATGTCTGCTTTCTCTTGATTTCAGTGACCGCATTGTCAGACTTCATAATTCATCTGTGCATGTGCAAAGGATGTACAGGCCATGCGAAGGTTCTAGATTCCAAATCACACTGTTGGATGACCAACAAACATGAGATCGACGAGCCTGTTGCCATTAAATGAGACAACAAGAACTGAATTCGAGACAAAATTTAGTAACAATACGCAAGTCAGTGAAGTTATAGTAGTCATCGAAGGAGCAGTCAATGCAGAATGCGAACCTGTATGAATGACAACTGTCATGCTGCATTCATGCATGCATCCAACTGCAATACTCTTTGCGCAGACCTGCGGCACATGGCCAATATTTTGAAAATTACATATGGCAGGTCATGGAAATCGTTGAGAAGGAGTTGGATGAAGAAAGGTGAGGAAGTTGGGCTATACATATCAAAAACTATTGGAAGGATCTACATGCCGTAAATTGCTGGCCGATAGTGCTGGAACATGATCAGTCAACATCATTCATCACTCTGACAATTTGAGTAGTGGTGGATCACAAATTGAGAGGCATCGAAGCATTTGGATGCTAATGAATATACGTTGAAATGATATTTTGGCTGTCAACAATGACTATATGCATTTTAGCATACAGTTGTTGAGCATACAATTACTGTGAGTATGTCATAAATGTGAGTGTCAACGGAGCGTCAATAGAGCGACAACGATTTATAGTGTAAAACTTTCAACAATCAAAGGGGAGTGTCGTCACATGCTTCCAAAGTGAAAGTATTTGCCGCCTTGACAGGTGAATGGGAAAACGAAACACTCGTTGCCCCATCCTAGAAATGAGCGTCGATGCAGTGTCAACCATTTGTAGTCTTCCATCTTGGATAATCAAAGGGCTGTGCAATGGCATTAACCAATAATCAAAGTATTGGCCAGCTTTATGGGCAACAATAGTATTATTGATATCACTACCGCCTCCTGAAAATGAGCGCAACGGAGCATCAACAGTTTCTGTGTGGACTCACCAAGCTACCCAGCAATGAACTCCATTGCATTGTTCCTAAATTGAGTTTTTAACAGTCAGTCTTTTCAATTCATTTTTGTATACAACTTCACAAATATGCATGCAATGTCTCACAGGTCTTACTTGTGTCTTGCTCATAGCTCCCGAGTCAATATTTACACACCAGCTTTCTACTATACAATAACATCACTCTTGACAGTCTCCCAAGTGAAATTATTCAGCTATCAAATTCCTACCGCAGTGTTGGATTCACAATCTTTAACTAGCGTGTTGCTAGAGGTTATGATAACTTCTGAAAATGAACGTGTTTTTATTCATGATTTCAGTGATCTTACTTTACAAATCATATTTGATGCTGAGTGGGCTTCTATCAGTGTGGGCTCAAAGTGTTCTATTGCTTCGAATCATTCTAGACATGCACATTCGTGGCATTTCTATTTGCACTACACAATTGGGGAGCCCGGCAGCCTTGCTATCATATATATTGTTTGTTATCAAGTTCTTCACCATCCATCAGAACATGGGACCCGCTCAATGGGGAAATAATTTCTCGCACATGCGCACATTGCAAAGTTACATGAATTACCAGAGTCAGAACTTACTGAATTGAGTAGTTCAATGGACAATGAAATGGCTGTGGCCATACTGAAGAGACAAGGAAGATGAGGAATTACAATACTAAGTTTGCAAAGAAAATTCATATTCGACATTTAGGTTTTATCTATAATAAATAAATTGGCAGACAAAACGCTCCAAACTGACAGCTAAGGACTTTGTAACTACCGATTTTCACCAAGACACCTTCCATTGCCACCTCATCATAGGATTTGTTTCAGCTCATATTCCATGGAATGCTATATCAATCCTGAATTTGGGATGGTGATACAATGCATTGGGAAACGAGCTGGTTCTACCATCCGTCAGCACCCTTAGCAATATGTGCCAGAGGGAATACTCAGTTACAGTGGATGCAATTAAGAAGCCATTGCTGTCAAGAAATAAAGTTAATTGTGCTTTAGATGGGTGGACATGAATGAACAAATTAGCAATAACGTCGGTCATTGCATACTATATGGATCAACACTGAGCATTGCGAGAAGTACAACTCGCCCGAGATGAGGGTGATAGCCTATTCTGTTCTGATTTTGAAAGCTATTGAAAGATGATTGGTCCGCAGTCAACACACTGTAGCATGGCTGGCCATATATTTGAAGGTAGTTCTTCATCATTTTGAGTGTACCAACGGCCATTGACTTAGAATTATGACCCATAACGCTTGCTCCAATTCCTCGATTGTTTGGGGTTCTCCCATACCTGAGGTATTGATACTTGGTGAGTGCTGCATCTACGTACGTGTCTATAATACCAGAGTACATAACGCTGATCCAGGGGAAGTTGGATGGAACCATATGTGATCTTTAGCAGGAGATTACAAACCACATGTCAATTGGTTGGTGGAGTCTCATTCATCAGCAGATTCATTGAAAGCTCAGATACTATGGTAGAGCTGAGTTGATGATGCAATAATCTTGGCCTTGGCTAAGCCCTTGGGCCAAGGTGCCAGTAATTATCAACCACACCTACTAAACTGAGGTAGGTGGGACTAGACACATCGACGGCATAGATGCGACTGACGTGTCAGGCAGATGATAACCAATATGCCAGTACATGGAACTTCGAGCCATTCCTCTTCATGCATTTGGAACAACTCGGCAACTACCCAGCCAAAGAGAACAGTCTCGGCGGAAGCATGGTGTGTTTGATTGATTAAAACATGGGCAGAGTCCCGGAGCTCCCGACTCTCTGGCTGGGAGCGCATGAGTAGAGCAAACTACTATCAGTTAAATAATAGTGGTGTGGTAAGTCAAGATCCAATTTTGGCAGGGCAATGGTAGGCCGTCGTGTGAGCCTCTGAAATACCGATAAGCCAGATAACCTTTATGGTGAAGGCTGTGTCTCAAAGTATTAAGCAAACTGTATGAAACACTCCAAATACCTACGTCGGGCGAGGAGTTGCTCCGACTATCTGACATATACGAGTTGCAAGATATCTAAGTTGAAGTTACTGTTTGATTAAATCTTATTGCAGATGATGGCCTGATTCTTATCAGGAGAGTAACTCTTCAAAACCAATCACGCAATTACACCATAACCTCTGGGTTGGGTGGTCCACTATCATAGAGCCTGACTCGTAATAGAAGAGCTCTCTATGTTGTGACAGATTAGATTATAGCTGAGGTTAGGGAATAAACTTTGGTATGCAAAGAAAGGCTATAAAAGCACGACAACGCTCCAGTTATGAAAGAGAAGCCACAGAAGAAAGAACGATACCTACCTGTGAGAAAGAAGCCGAAATATTATTGTTGTTTTCAGTTCTTATTTCTATTATCACTTGTATTGAAGTAAAGTATTATTATTTATTAGGATTGTACGTGGTTCCCCCGCCCTATGAACAATCTTAAGTTCAATATCATATACGATGTTATATTGTGTTTCTGAACGTTATTACTTGAATGCTTCGAGAAGGAAGAATCACTGTTTGTGGCACAGTGTATTTGGTGGCTGGCAAGTATAGTCCAGTTTACTGAGATACGAACTTATTATTTGCTATACAGAATATTCCCTTCTGATTACATCAAGAAAACCATGGTTACTCCATTACTGAGGCAGTCAGTTGAAGGATCATCAGTTCGGGAATCTGGTATTCCGTCTTGGGATATAACTACGGAAATTACAGAACATAGTCCCGATCCAGCGGTTGCAATATATTCCTCCAGGGAAAAGTTACTTCCAGGCTTCAGGAGTAATAAGCCAGTAATAAATTTGAACCACTCCAGAAGGATATTTTGGAATCAGAATCTGTCCAATATGGAACTCGAAGCAAGATTGGGAAAACCAAGTACGAAGCAGAGAGAGCAAACCCTGACTTATATTACAGCAGGGCAATTGGAATATTGAGGGTGATTACCTTTAAGAAGTAATATTGCCCATAATTCTGAACTGCATTTTTATCAAGGAGATAAGGAAGCAGTTTGGAAGACAAGTGGCAAATAACGTGGTGCAATGATAAGGAAAAATAATACCCTCAGTATATGGATTAATCATCGAGATTAATCACACGAATTCATCATGGCATTTCATTAATTGATCTTTGAGATCAATTGTCTAAATACATGTCTCCATATTAATCAATCGCTGAGATTTAACATATATACATATATGTGTACTGTCAGTATTGTATTACGCCATGATATGATGTAGTGGCTATCTTCCTGGTATCATTGGAAACGACCATACATATTTGTCCTCTTTGCATGTACGATTTCTATCCATTGCCAATACATTTCGTCTGGAGATACGCGTAGGAATTACAATAGCAACTACCGCCATGCATAAGTACTATATACCTGGGTACAAAGTTTAAGTACATCATCAGAAGCATCCCCATAAGATTGATGACTTGGGAACTAGAATCAACCCTTGAGGTCCCCATAATCGAGTGGCCTCCATTGAGAAACCACATTCCATGTATGGTGCATGTTATTCAGCTTGCTTTAGGTTTATTCATGTGCAGTTTCAGTGTAAAAGGCCGCACCAATTCTTGGGAAGCCCATGAGCGCAATCAGCAATTTGGAGAGAATCATAGTGTAGACATTGGGAAGAGTCAAAGACTTCAGAAAGGGGGCAATGCTAGAATCAACAAGGTGTCAGCCATGAGACCACGTTTAGCAAAGAGAATTGCGAAAGTATGAATTTCAAGACACTTTGAGAGTCCTGAAACTGACATTCATATGACTGCAAATAGTTGTGGTATTGATTACACTGACACCATGTCGTCAAAATGAGTTCATTGACTGTCCAAAAGCTCAAGTATGAATCACAATACTACCTATTGTAGATGCGAAGAAACAGTGGAATTGGACACCGGAGTCGCCAGTGCGAGCCTACCAATTACGAGAATTCACCCACCATTGGCTGAAGAATGCAAGATACAGTGATCATCAGCCACATTGCACAACACTGGGCAAATGGGCCATCATGAAGTACGTCATGGACGTTATATGGCCATTCCGATACTGGACCCTGTGGATGTCAAAAAGGCATACGGTTACTCTGCATCATGTTATCACTGTCTACAATGACATGTTCAATCATATGCATGGCATTATGCAATCTTTAACTAAAAAGAAGACTCAATGGATGGAAGACGTATACTTCACCATGAAGTTTGCACAACAAAAGCTGTCCAAATAGTATTCTGAAGTTACTCCAATGACGGGTATGCTTCTCATTTCTGCACAAATCCTTGATTCTTTCTGGAAGTTGCAATCCTTAAGGAAGTTGGACAAGGGAATTGATATTAATCCTGAGGATGAGACTACTTATACTACCCAATACTATGAGGCATTTCTGAAGTATGTGGTGAATGAATGCTGCGCCAAACATAGACAATTGCCCAACATTGAACCCGAAAGCATACCGAGCAACAATCTCATCCCCTCTGCCACAGCTTCTTGATCTGCTCAATCGTCTCTCGATCCATATCATTTGTCTAGCGATGTCGAAGAATACTTAACGCCTGGAGTTCCGGCTGGGGCAACGCCTGGACGAAGCAATCACACTGCACGTGTATTGTCAACTGCCATGCTCTATTTGAATTCGCCGCCTATATTACCAAAGTACTGTGGGCAAGTGAATCCGAATCTGAATGATCACCACTCAGACGCCATGGATAATAGCCGTACTGTTTGGATCTAGCATATCACCGACCGGTGGCATCAACAACAGGAAACACACTCACAGGACCCCAGTCTGTCTAAGGTGGCAAGCAATATATTGTTTATCGTCCCACATGGTGTCGGAGTGGACGCCAGGTCATCCCTTTCCCAAGACATTATTGGCTTGAGGCCGTCAAACACAACAGATAAGAGTATGTGCAAATAAGTTGTCATATGGCAGTTTGCTCGAGCCAATAACGGAATATTGGCAGGCCATGACCCAATTTTGGATTTACCAACAACTGGACATCACTTGGAAATGAAGAGAGAGGTGGAGGAAAGAAAATTGCACATCATGGCCAAGGTCCATGACTTTTTGGAGATGTGTCAGGGTAGACAAAACCTATGTCCTACACAGAAGAAATCTCACGCTCAAAACAACCAAATAACAGCAGTAGGATGCATTTCAGATATCGAAAAGATCGTCAAAGCATCCTGGTCAAACTGTCAACATGATGGTGCGGCTGCATTCAAATTGTCAGAAAGATCACCTGTGCCACCAACTTTGTCTGCAAAGGACCTCTCTGGATGACAAACCCAGGTATTGAATATCTGCCAAATGAAAACAATCAACTGTCATCCAGCCGAATGTGATGAGGGTAGTGCACCTGAAACCATTTCAGACACCAAATATTGGCTTAACTGGAATGTTGAACTGCATACTCCAAATGAGTGTGACAACGACTAGGAGGCAGATGATGAATCTGATATAGAGATGGACAATCGCATCGAGGATCCGGTAAGCCCAGCGCAGTGGGATCTGAGTGCCCCACCACATGTTACCGGATTGATTCAGCCAACACAGAGGTCACAAATAGTTGTTGAACAGAGGTAGATGACAGTCAATGCAATGGAAATGATGATGAATAAGGGAAACAAGGCACAGTAGGACAGAATGTGTCAATATATTTTCACCAGTTTCTTTACATTGCTTGACCGGGAAATTGAAGAAAAGAAATATTATGGGAGAATATTGAGGGGTTGCATGTGAATATTGGTTGATAAACAGAAGTAGAGCGGGCAAAATGAATCATATTGCAAGATATATAAAGTTTCATTGCATGAGAGCAACCAGTGCAAGAATATGACTGGGCTAGGCTTGGCCAAAGGGCCGAGGCATAATCAGTCAGAAAGGTAAACAATGAGTTGAAATAATTATGAATACAACCATTGATGGCAGCCGATTGTGAATGGACAATTCAGTAAAATGAGCGTTAACGGAGCGTCAATAATCTTTGGTCTTGTAAGTATGGTAATTGAAAAGTGATTTAGTCGCAGATATGCATAACCAACGCATTGGCAGCCTTGATAGGCGGCAGAGGAAGCGCCACGGTCACTGTGCCATTCGGATATTGAGCGTCAATTGAGCATCAATGATTTTTGGTGTTACATCTTCGGTAATCTAAGTGGCGAATGTTTGCAGAGATTTATGAATGAGACATGGGCCCCTTTAGGGGCAAAACCACAAATGACATGCAGCCACCCCCATCCCAAAAAGGAGCGTCTAAGGAGTGTCAACGATTTTTTATCTTGCATCCTGGGTAATCTAAGTGTCGCTTTGTGGCTATAATTCATATAAGAAGAAATGGTGGCCTTTTCAGGCAAAACAGTACATGACATGTAGGTAATCCCATCAGGAAAATGACCGTCAACGGAGTGTCAACACTTTCTGTTCTTGCATAGTGGGCACCAAAGGCATTGCAGGGATATTTGAGCTCAGAACAGAACAATTGATCGCCTTTATAGGCAAAAATACAAGATAGAAAGGGAAAATCACAGATTCCAAAATATTCGATCTCGCACAGTGCAAAACATGCAGACAGAGATTACTGGATGTTCAATCCGTGATTTTGATAAGATACTATTATCGAACAGCAAAAACAAGAGCATTATATGAATCTGCCGATGGACCCACTGGACAACCTGCTGACAATCTGCCCAATTCAGAGTCATTGGGAGATTTCCATTGAACCTTACCTGATTTCACAGTTCAGGTTTCTCAACAACCCACAATGCCAATTTGGCAATGGTTCTGTTTCGACCTGGACCCTGACCCGAAGTGACGGTCCCGATCCGTTGCTAACAATAACCATCCATACAGTGGATTACTTTGCGAAGTTGAATATATGTAGTATTGTTACTATATATATATAGATGTTGGTGTAATCAATTTGCAGACACCATACAGCATTCTCATTGGTTAACTGGTGGTAAATATCTAATTGCACTAAATATCAGAATTTATATGTTTAATCTCCCGTTCAAATATGTCAATGAATATTGGTCCAATTACCAACAGCTCCAGATATACAGTATACAGAACTTTTAATACTTTCTCCTCCCTGTCTCCAAATTACAATATCTCAAATACTCATTGTGCTGTTTTACAATTCAATCTATTTTCATTTATCATTTACACAAAAGCTAATACGAAATACTAAATATTCAGAATATTGCAAAAACTGAGATATGATGGTAACTGGACGGAAATCTATACATGTCTCATATGTAGAACTTGGTACAATTGGACTATACCATATGGATTTGATTGGGAGGAACATTGTAAAGGTTGTGATTTTGGTGCTTTACCCTACATATCATTTGCTGAGTCTGGCAAATCTTGCTTGACCTTACTATACTCACTGAATCTTACTAATCGCACTTAGTATTGGAACTACAGTTGGTGAATGGCAGCTGAGCAATTTCTGTGGTATATATCTGTCAGCCAGCCTCTGAGAGTGAACTTTACATACTTTGTACTTTACAACCTGATTGCAATACTTCTGCATTCTCTGTGAAATGTGGTGAGAACCTGGGTGTATCCAGTAAAATTTACCCTTGATTGCTTGCTTGAAGTTCAATTCAGTCTACTGGATTGATTGGATCTATAATGATATGCGAATATGACAGCTAAATAATGTGCCAATAGAGAGAGACATCTATACAATAATATAAACTGTTTTACATTAATTTCAGTGTCATCACAGTGGCAACTCAGTAGTTCTCAATCAAATAGAGAGGATGTACGGAAAAATGAGATACCGATCTGAGACACCAATTCTACACTATCGCCTTTGGACAACGGTGAGAGTGTATACTATACTGCTCAAATTAATCGAGATCATAAGACTGAACCAGTTTCTCAAATCCGATGAATATAAATCTTGAACACTGACCTCAATATCAATTCCACTACTGGTAGAACACAATCATATCCTCCAACTGGTGTAGGATATTAACAGAACACAGGGATGATTTGAATATAGCAATGTTTAATAACGATATGGACTAATCAAGTATTGCCACCTGATTGAAGTAACCCAATCACCTTGGACTGCATACCAACTTCGGAATATATCAACAATATCTTGAGATGTTACAAAATAATTGACATGATAATGGTTGTGCAAAATGCACATTCAAGTACAGACAGGGCAAAGAGTCAAACACAGAGAGTCTGGGTGTGTGGAATTGGCTGTCTGGCAAAACAGCAGAGCTGGAAGTCAGAGAGTCTATTGTTAGTACTCTGTTACATTTCACATGGCATCCAAAGAACATCTATCAGAAATGACTGGTGTGAGTGTGAGAAGCATAGACAGAGGGTGACAGAATTTGATAGAATATACAACAGTCAGGAACTATACAATTAATATGGATCTACTCAAACTTGACAGCTGTATGTCAGATCAAAATAGGAATATTGAGTGCGTATACCATTGTATATTGAAATGATTGTTATCAACCATTGGTTCTTCCAAATGTATATACTTTCCATTGCCCTGTCAACTTTAAGTATCTCGGTATCCCCATGTACCCCCCCCCCCCCAGCTACCATTGTAAGCAGTGGTGCTGAGAAAGATATTTTTCTATTATACCAGTAGAACGTAATACTGTGTAGCCAGTTACAGCTGTTCAGTATGCTATAAGTGGAGATTAAGAGCCTCATGCGGAGTGGAAGCTAATATAACAACTATTCAAAGAGACTTGTGGTAATGGAAGCTGACTTTTAAATGCTGCAGGATATAGAAGTACAATTGAAAAATATTAGCCTGATAATCTCTTTTGCATAAATACATTGGCTAGTCTTTGGGAATAGGCTTTACATGCTTTGTACATTATACTCAGCTTTATAATACTCACTTTACCACATTATACTCAACTGGCCTGTTATATTTTTTTAACCTCACTGTGCTACTTTTCATTACTATACCAGTATATCCTTGCTATACTTGCTTGGAGTACTGTGATTGTTCATTTTAAACAATTTACTGGGGATTATCTTGCACGATGCACAAAGTTGTAGACACAATGTTATCAGGTGGTATTCCATATGCAGTTAAATATGTCATTACTATTACTAGTGAACTTATTTGTTCCCCAGTATGTAATTGTTATATAGTATAGATAAATGTTTGCAGCATAAGAAAATACACGATAGCAATAATCAAAATAAAGTACTAATTGCAGTGTAAACTATCTATCAATAATATTGCTATCTTGGATGAGCAGTAACTACTTTTGCAGCCACTGCACCAACTGGACTGTTTCATGCAAGCCAGAAGCCATTTGCTAGGTTCAGAGTATATACAGTTGAATAGGGGTGCATAGATAGTTACTAAAGTTGGTACTGATTTGACTCCTACTGTGCTTCACCTGTTATGTATCCCATTTTGAGGCTGCTTACTTCTTCCACTACAATTCACGCTCAAACTGAAATTCAAACTCAAGTTCTGGCGGAGAGCTGTCATGAGATACAGTATTTTGATGATTCTATATGCCACCAAAATGGCAAAGCAGTCTCCAGCACCAGTATTGTATAACACTGTCTGTAAAATTCTAAAAAGGCAACAGTACAATATATTGCTAAACAATTGTTCATGTGAATAAATCATAATTGTGATCATTGGAATGATTGAAATGTAGCAATACAATAGTGAATCAGCAGTGGTTGAACCGCTCTTTGTACAGCATTGACCATTCAAATAATAATTGCAAATATTTTCTGACTTTCATGATCAAATTTATACTGAGGATGATATATCTTCAATATCGTTGTTGGGAAATTTCTAAGGATATCTCAAAGATTCTATATATGAAGAATTTCACAATTAGCCTAAATTGTATTTAGTTTTCTTAGTAGACTATATATATCGAACTAATTCAATTTAAGCTTACCTTTGATAATTTCCTCTAGCAACAGCATTTATTAAGTATGATAATACCACATAAATATTGTATTGTGTATATTACTTTGATAAAATTATGTAATATAATGTACTTGATATCTGGATAATAGAATTAATTAGAATTAATACTGTAGATAATAGTAATGTCTACAAATGAGCTCATACCAACAAATTGCAAAATGTTAGCTTATTTACAATATTTCTCTCAGATTACTGTTCTGCTTTTATTATGTGTTGCAATTTAAAGATAGACTGTGGTAATAATATATCAGTCAGTTGTTCAGAATCTTTTGAGATATTCACTTTACTTGCTGTCATGTTTGTAACTAATAGTACAATAATCAAACAATTGTAAGTTGTCCGGTTTGTATATGTTTAAACATCAAGCAATCTGGTATCAATGATTCATGGGAATTACATTCAGTGTCAGCAGTGAACACTGGAAACTTGAATAATAGCTACCGAATGAAGATTGGTAGAAGTAAATTCTTGAACAATTAGTGCAATACATATTCCATCATACCACCTACATATTCAATAGATTGTTCTATTATCATACCATTTGGAGACAAAGTGGGTCATGTATTGTAAATAATACTAAACATATCTAAGGTTTCAAATTATAACTCAAAGTGCGGAATATCAACAATATTTTGAATACTTGCAATGTTGTAATTATTGATTAGGAGTTTAACACTTGAAACTTAGATTGTTTCAATAGCAATGCGTATTTGACATCAATCTACATGGGATAAGTATTTGCATTAAACAGCAATCTGAATTTGAAAGTAACCTTGAGGGAATCAAAATTCACCTAAATACCACTAAAGTTTGCCCGATTCCCTTAGACTTTTTCTCAAGAAATGTAAGAACGTAGTCTAGTGGCCAATTATTGCATACTTTGGAGAACAACATACTATCCCATTTAGCATTCAGCCTAGTGCGGCAAATTTGGTATACAGGATGCAGCACACAAGATATGAATTTATTTTGTTGCTGAACTACAATAGAATAGTTTGAAATTACACTGAGGTTAACAATTTCAAGGGTTACAATAATCTAGTACTATGTACTGACTAAATATATCCAAAAGACAGATATATAAATTCTACATTGACAATAATCACCACAACTTGTGCAGACTGAGTCTAAAGAAGTCCAAAAGATAATACTTGATTCCAGAAAATATAGTATTCACAGTTATATGATTTCCATGATATCTTCCTAGAATGCATATGGTTGTTACCTTTAGTTCTTTAGATAGTATCATTGTTTCGAATACAGCATGCAAATTGTATTTATACCAACTATTTTCTCTATTGATTCTATTCAATACATCTGGATGCTATTCTGCCAATTTTATATTCAATGAGAGATGTCTTCGTACAATCTCCATACAATATCGACAATATATATATACTGTGTAATAAAAAATATTATATTTTGAACAACTAATATCAATCTCAATGAGTAATTGTGTAATATTCAAAATACAACAAGCAAGTATGGATTCCTTGTATGAAAATAATGACAAGACTATTATGAGTAGAGGGAGTTCATTAAAGCCTTTAAAAAATATTAAATGAATAGATAATTGTTCTGTACTTGTTTTCAGTTTAGGGAGAAATACTGCTATGATAAATATGACTAGCAAGTCACTCTGCTATACCTGTTACGAAATATATATTATAAGAATATAGACAGATATAGAATTTCAATTTATGATAATTCAGCTATGTAATGTAGAATAATGCATACAAGGATAATCAATAACTATTAATTCGTACACATATTTGGATAGCTGTCAATCTTAGTGATTTGAGTATTCCAACTATTCCAACTGATATCTTACTACTCCTCACTATGGAAGAAACAAATTTTGTACCATAATATATCTTGAATCATGATTATTCAAAATTAGCACCACCAACATTTTGCTGTCTGGAACTCTCCCAAGCACATTCTCATATCATATGCATATTGTATGTTTTTGCTCCACTCTTCCTTTCAGTTGAAATCACAATATGTCCAATATACAAATATCTGGCAACTTCAGTCCATGCTATCTGATAATGATCGCTGTAACACAGCCTACAGATGTTGAACAAAACACGAAATGGGGGAAGTAAGATACCTGCAATGAAACAGAGAAACATCAACTGCAATGATAACAGTCACTGTAAGCTGCTAAATATGTAATACATATTCACATTAGATTATAATCTCCATATACACTGTGTAAGCCAGACAGAGTTACATATTACTTGCATTTCACAAATATACACTCTATATTCTCCTTTTTTATCAATAATGTCTTGAGTAAAAAATTTACAGATTCACTTCACGAGGTCTTACACTTCTGCATGTCAGTACAACAGTCTGGCTATTAGTGAATACTTCTCATTCTTATATGTATGACTTTGAATGGAGGTTCTTCAAAAGAAGTTTATTGAGGTCATTACTGTCCAGTCACAATGTGTATTCCCATACTCATTGTCAACCTTTAAGCTGTATTGAATACCTAAGATATTTCCATGTATTATCCACATTTGTATAGCCAAACTAGTTAATATGAAACTATATCCAGCTGCATTTGGTATCAGTTCTCCAGTCCCAGAATGCTTCCTGCATATCAAATTGAATTACCTCCTAAAGTGAGGAAAAACTCAAAGACTTAGTGTCTACCATTGGGAATTGTTAATATTCTAGTTCTTGAATCTCAGAACAATACGATTTTGTAGATTTAACAGTGATTTGCCATGTCAACCATCAGGAACACATTGCAGCAACCTCATTGATGATTTAATATATATAATGGAAGTAATTTTTTTTGTAGAACTCAGCTCAGAAATGCTTTCTTCTATACAGTTCCAACAATTCAAAGCCAAGAGCCATATTGTTGGTATGGACCATAGCATGGGTACCCAGGTGAAAGATGTGTAGTTTGTATTTCTGATTGACTTCTATCACTTGAAATTCAAGGGTTATAAACAGTTGGTACTACAGTTGGTTGAAAATAGCAGCCAAGACAGCAGCAAAACTATCCATCTGCAGGCTGCTAAAATCTGCTGGGATATCGCTATTGGATGCTGTTATACAAGCAATGATATCCAGTAAGGATTCGGGGTTAAATTACTGATTTTTATCACACAGAGTCTTGCTAGTAGTTTTGTACTGGCTTTTGCAGAGTGTCAATTTACCTAGATATAACAATTTTGGTCAAATATTCTATTGGCAGTTGGAATAGTTCAGATGTACATTTCTGGCATGCTATTGGCATTCACCACAGGTCTGACAGTATGTGGGCATGTTACGATCTACATCTGCAGCTGAGTTAATTGAATTTCTTTAGAGTATTCACAAAAGTTACAGGAGTATATTGCTGCACGGTCACTCTCAATCGACTGCCAATTTCTATCAATATAGGAACTCGCTTCAGAGACAAGCGCAGTCATGTAGTGTATATAGAGTTCCTTCTCAGTAGATGCTGTCTACATTTTCTATTTTGTCTAGATATCAACATTTGTGATAATTGTATTATTACAATATCTTTTTGGTACCTGAATAATAAAGTCTATTATAGTGATTTTGTATAGTACTAGACAGCACAGCCCACATTATTCCATTTGACCAATTTATACCATCACAAGCTGTAAATATAATATACTTTTGGGTATAACCACTCACTCACACCCAACCAAGTAATCATGTTATTATGTATAGCAGTACCCTTGGCTGCATAAAAAGGGATGTTTTAGGAACCCATTGTAACAGCACAACTGCACGTGAGGTATCCAGGCCCAGGTAACACCTGGTCAATATATAGTCCACTTGCCATAAGCCATGGATCTCGAGCGATAGCTTTACATTTGTACTACTCTACCATAATGACATCCACGTTTGCAACCATATGTACTGGTATACTTTCATAGGAGGCCATACACGGGCGTCTGCTTTCTCACTATTATCATGGGTTCATTTCGGATACATTTACACCCAGGCTTTCATGAGTTACCTCTTTGCGACACATCTCGATTTGCAAACAATGCACGGGACATTCTACAGATGTGGGAGAACAGGGGTGATGTTACTTGATAAGGCTATCGAATTGAGCGATAGTCAGTCACTTCCCATGACCGAGTCCACCTATGGAGAATCATGCTGGGTTCAAGTGATATGCCAGGTTCACATATAGTGATGCCACCCTACACAGTTCCAACTGCAATTACCTTCTGCAAGAATCAATATAGTTATCAACATTACTGATGCTGTTTGGAGTTTCATCAGTGCCTTTGGGAGGTCAACAACAATGACTCAGAATGAGTCACCCTTACAACAGAGGAGCAATGTTCATGGATTGTGCAGCAGCTCCAAATCTGAGGTTCATTTACCCTGCAATATTCTCCAGTGGCCATGCAGATATGTTTCACAATTACCATTGTCCAGTATCACCGTTGACCCCATAATGGACAAACAAATCGGAGCGCTGCGAGCAAAGAGTGCCATCGCCACCAACACCACTCTGTGTTGTCAAACAGGTCAAAGAACACTGATCAATCGCGAACAAGTCAATTCAGATATGTGCCCATACAATCATTTATGAAGAAGGTTTTTCGGAATACAATGGCGATTTATGATGTAGCTGGTTATCTGCCGATCCACGGGGCTACTGGATGATGAACCATCCGCGCACTCTCAGGAGACCTGATTCCACAGATATTTGAAGCACTAAGAGGTTCATTTAATGGTTTGTATCCCCAGGAGGAAATGGACCGTTATTTGGTTGTCAGACAGGCCCAATTTGATGTGACAAGGATGTGATTCACTGAGTAAGCTTGTTTGTACGCAGCGGTTGAAGCCGCACTAGACACACCATGCAAGCTGGAGACTAATAGGAGTCGCCTTGGTACCAGTCCAGGAATCCTAGCATCAACTTGCAAAACATGTGACAGTAGGCTCTGCAATCCCAGGGTGAGCGCAAGAGGTGGCAGTGGACCAGGCAGGCCATCAGGTAGGCCCCGGGAATGTACCTGGAACCCGTCTAGGGAGGTGGTGTGATCTGAATAAGCCAGCAATGTTCTGAATACTAAAATACTTAGAGGTAATGCATTTGAGGATCTGCTGGCCAGTGAGAAGGTGGTTTGGACATTCTTCCTAATAGTGGGAGTTTGTACAGGGCTGCTGGGAGTGACCATGGAGAGCATCTCTTGTAGCACGATGGGCACCAGGTACTGGGTGGGCAAGTAGAGAGCAGCAGTAGTAGTTGTGGCAGAAGAGTGTACCAACAATGAGGACCTCAAGTGACTGTTAATGGCACACCAAGACATAATGGGAGTGCTGGATGGTGGGGCTTGGCTCTTCCAAGGGTGAACAGTTTTAAATCCGGACTCCTGGATATTCCTCCTTACCGCTCCATATCTATTATGAAATGGAAACTGACATTTGCAGATGGAGCCAGCACCACTACAAAGATTGTGTATACAGACAATGGAGGACATATCCTGGCCATATTTGGAGATTTCATGGAGGTTTTCGGCAAAGAGGTGAATACACTACTGCTGCATCAGTCAATTGACCATATGATTGACCTGGAGCCCTGCTACATTTTGCCATATGGGCATAATACAATTAAACAGAGTTGAGTTGAGTGGTGTCAGGCAGTATTTATGCAATTGTGTGGAATTGTATTAGGTGTTCATGAGGCCGGATCATGGATTTGGACTTCAAGATCCTATGCCTTATGGACTGAGTGAAGAGTGGGTATTTTCTAATGATTGATGATATGCCACTGAATTACGGGAGTGCAATCAAGAGCCAAAGACAGTGGTTGTTGCAAAGAAGGCAGACATTATGGAGGTTACTAAAGATGACCTTTGCAGGGTGGACAGAGTTAGAGGAAACATCATGGAATGCAGACCATACAAGCGCAATTATGTACAGGGTGGAAACAGATAGCAGGAGTCCACTGGACCACAGCCGGAGATGGGTCGCAGCCAAAGAGGGTTTGTGGCTGGAGAATAGTTACAACAAAGTGCAGTTGTCCAGATAAGGATTGTGGTAAGATTGCGATTGCGACCGGAGATAGATGGATGATGGGAGGTGGATGACGACGGATGGTTCTCCGTACCAGGGTCAAGGGCACCAATCGCAACGGTTCCGGACCGGCGCTTCGGATCCGGGTACAGGTCAGAACCGACCCGTTTCCAAATTGGCTGTCCGGGTCCTCAATGCACCGGAACCATCAATTCGGGTACAGTTCGATGGACATCTCACAACCTGTCTGAATTGGGCGGGTTGTCAGCGGGTTGTCCAGCGGGTCCATCTGTAGATTCATATAATGCTCTTGTTCTTGCTTTATAATAATAGTATCTTATCAAAATCGCATTTTCAACATCCAACAATGACTTTTTGCATGTTTTGCACATTGCAATATTGATTATTTTGGAATCAGTATTTTTCCATGTCTGTTTTGTGTTTTTACGTTACAAGGCTGTCAATAGTTCTGTAATGAGCTCCAATATCTGCGCGATACCCGGATTACCCGATGTGAAATACCAACAATTGTTGAGGGTTGGGCGATGCTCTTTTCATTATGGGGTGACAAAGAAATGTTGTACTATTTTGGCCAAAAAGGCGGTCATTGCTTGGCATATGAATCTGTACCACCAAGCGACAATGAGATCAACCAAGATGCAAGACCAAAAATCGTTGACACTCCGTTGACGCTACGTTGACGCTCCATTGACGCTTTGTTGCCGTTCATTCTCAGAATGGGGCAGTGACCGTGTCGCTTCCTTTTTACGTATAATGGCTGGTAATAGGATGGTTATGTGTATTTGCGACCAAATCGAATTGTAATTACCTTCCTTACATGACCAAAATCCATAGACGCTCCGTTGACGCTCATTGTCAGAATGGGGCAGTGACTGTGTCACTTACTTTTCTGGCTATAAAGGCTGGCAATATGATGGTTATGTGAATCAGCGACCAGGTTGATTTGTAATTACCTTATGTACATGACCAAAAATTAGTGACGCTGCGATGACGCTCATTCTCAGAATGGGGCAGTGACCGTGTCGCTTTCTTTTTTCCCTATAAACGCTGCCAATACGTTGGTTATGTGTATTCGCGACCAAATTGAATTGTAATTACCTTACTTACATGACCAAAATTATTTGACACTCTGTTGACGCTCATTTTCGGAACAGGGAAGTAACCGTGTTGCTAACTGTTCTGCCTATCAAGACTGCCAACAGGGTTGTTTTGTATGGCAGAGACCAAATCGATACCGAATTACCCTACATACAAGATCAAAAATCGTTGACGCTCCGTTGACACTCATTTTCAGAATGGGGCAGTGACCAAGTTGCTATGTGTTTTGCCTATAAAGACTGCCAACACATTTGTTTTGCATGGCAGTGACCAATTGAATATTCAATTACCTTACTTACAAGACCAAAAATCATTGACGCTCCATTGACGCTCATTTTAATGTAATATCTAGTCAAAATCTGCTGCCATTGATAAATGTACCGATGATTATTTAAACTTATTGGATGCTTTTTGGGCTGATTATGACTGGATGCTGTGGCCTTAGTAATATTCTGGCTTCGGTCGCTCTCATTGTATTAAACGGTATGTATCACGTTGAATAACCCATTTTCCCTGCTATGCTTGTGTTTATCAACTACCATTTAGACATAACTGGTCAATATTCTCCCATCATAATACTCTAAGTGAGATTCTCAGTCAAGCAACATAAAGAACCTGCGGAAAACATATTGTCCCATTCTTTCTTACTTTTTTCTGTTTCCCCTGATCCTCCTTGTTTCGGTAGCATTGACCGTCACCAACCCCTTGTCAGTCTTTTTCTTTGACCTCCCTGTTGGCCGAATCAATCCGGGCACATTTGGAGCGACACACACATCCTGCTGCTCAGGGCATTCCGGATCCTCGACACAATTGTCTTGCTCTACATCTGATTCATTGTCAGCCTCACAGTTGTCTTCACTCCCATTTGGATTATCCAAGTCACCGTGCCAGTTGAGACAATCGTCAGTGTCGGAAATGCTTTCGGGAGCACTGTTGTCATCACTTTTGACTGGATGATGGTTGATTCTCCGTATTCGGCAAACATTCAATACTTGAGTTCGACTTCCAGCGAGTTCCTTTGCAGACAAAGCAGGTGGCAATGGTGATCTTTCCGACAATATAAATGCAGCCCCACGATCATGTAGCAAGAGTGACCAGGATGCTTTGATGCTTGCTTCCGTATCTGAAATGTATCCAATGGCTGTCATCTGTTTGGTTTGAGTGCGTGATTCCATTGTGTAGTATGTAGGTTTTTGCTGCCCTGCCACATCTCCAAAACATCGTGGACCTTGGCCATTCTGTGCAATGTCTTTTCTTCTGCCTCTCTCTTCAATTCCAAATTGTTATCGGTTTCCAACCTATCCAATACAGGGTCATCGGCAGCCAAAATCCCATTATTAGCGCGAGCATACTGACTTACTCCAACCTTTTCCCGAAGGGTCTTGTTTGTGGTTATTTTCTGCCTCCAGCCGATAACGTCTCGTCCAAGGGAAAAACTGGCCTCCACTCCGACACCATGCGCTAGGATTGAGAATATGTTGTATGCCACATTCGAGAGATCGGCGTACTTTGAGTGCGCATCCGCTTGCTGTCGCCACCATTCCGCGATATCCGGGATCCAAAATGGACTGCCAATCTCGATCGGGTTGGAGTGGTAATCATCGAGTTTTGGATTAACTTGCCCCGAGTTCTTTGGCGAACCAGGCAGCGAATTCAGATGGAGCCTGGCGGTGGTCAATAAGCGTGCTGCGCGATCGCTCTGTCCAGGTGTTATTTCGGCCACATTTTCAGTCATGAAGTTTTCTTCACCACCACTGGACAAATCATATGGATCAAAAGATGATTGACCAGATTGCGAAGGCATTGCAAAATGGATGAAGACATTGCTCTGTAATTTTTCATGTTTAGTGACCGACAATCATCTGAGTTTGGTGCAGTATTTGTTCTCCACATACATCAAATATGCCTCTTGGTATTGGGTGGTATAAGAAGTCTCGTCCTCAGGATTGATATCCAGTCCCATGTCCCATTTCCTAAACGATCGCAAATTGCGAACAGGATCAAGGATATGTGCTGAAATAAGAAGCATATCCATCGTTGGAGTGACTTCAGCATAGTATTTGGACAGCTTTTGTCACACAAACTTCACAGGGAAGTTCAAATCTTCCTTCCACTGAGTTTTCTTCTTAGCTTGAACTCTCAAAACACCTTCCATATGATCGAACATGTCATTATAGACAGTGATAACATGATGCAGTGTGACCGTATGTCTTTTCGACATCCACAGGGTCAAGTATCAGAATGGCATTAACTCTTCCATGACGTACTTGACGATTGTCCATTCATTCTCTGTTGTGTAGTGTGACTGGTAATCCCTGCATTTTGGTTGCTTCAGCCACTCGCAGATGAATTCTCGTAATCGATAGGTTCGCTCAAGCAAATCCTGCGTCAAACTCCACCATGTTTTCACATCCATAATAGGAAGGACGGTGATTCGTACATTGGCTTTCTGACAGTCAATACACTCGTTTCAACGACCAGATGTCAACGTAATCAACACAGCTAGCATTCGCTGGTAGATGATGGTCAGTTTCAGAATTTTCAGGGTATCTTGAAATACGTACTTTCTCTATTAGCTTGGCGAAACTTAATTTCACAGAAGACACCTTATTGATTCTAGTGTTGCCCTCTATTCGAAGTCTTTGACTCTTCCCAAAATGTGTGCTTTCATTCTCTCCACATTGCTGATCGCGCTCATGAGCTTCCCACGACTTTGTATGGCCTTTGACACCAAGACTGCTTATGAATGCACCATAAGCAAGCTGATTTGACATGCGCCATGCATGGTATGTGTTTTTGCAATGCAGGCCACTCGATGGCTGAGGCCTGAGGTGTGGATTGTAGTTCCCGAGTCATCGAGTAATTTGAGGAGGCGTTATCAGGTGTAATTCCAAGCAAGCGGCCGTCAGTAAGCTCAACACGATCTAGAACTTCCTTCAAATGTGTGGCTAGCCTTGCTCCAGTATGTTGACCCTTGACCTGTTATCCTGAATTAGCTGTTGAAATAGAAAAAGAACAGGCTACTGACCTCATCGAAAGCGAGTTGCACTTCCCGCATTGCCCATTTGCGATCCATATAATATGCAATGACCGACGTTATGGCTAATTTGTTTGTTGATGTCAACCCGTCCAAAGCTAAACTAACTTTATTTCCTGTTGGCAACTGCTTCTTAATTGCATCCACAATCAGTGAGTATTCCCCCCGACAAATGTTGCGAAGTGTGCTTGCTGACGGTAGCACCAGCTCGCTGCGTAATGCGTTATATGACCGCCGGAGCTCATGGTATGATATATCGTACCATGGTATATGAGCCGAAACAAATCCTAACATCAGGTAGCGATTCCAAGTGTCCTGGTGAAATTCGGCGGTTACAAAGTCCTTAACTGCTGGTTTGGAGCGTTTTGTCTGTCAATACAGTCGATATAGCTTAGAAGTCAAAGTCGCCAATGTATTTCTCTTGCGAACTTACTATTGTAATCCCACAACTTCCTTCCATCTTCAATATGGCCAGTGCTGCTTCATCGACCGTTGAGCTATTCAATTCAGTAACCTCCGACTCTGTCAATTCGTTCAACTTTGCGATGTGCGCCTTTCCCAGCAAGTATGTGCCCATTGAGCTGGTCCCATGTTCTGATGGATGGCAGAGAACTCGATGACGAATAATACATATGATGCCAGGGCTGCCAGTGTCCTCAATTCCGCAATGCAAATAGAACCACCATGAAGACTCATGTCTAGAATTCTTCCAAGCAATAGAACGCTTCGAGCCCACATTCATAGAAGCCCACCAAGCATCGAATATGATTTGTAGTGTAAGGTGGTTCAAATCACAAATAAAGACAGGTTCATTTTTGCAAGATATCATTACCTCTAGCAACGAGGTATTCAAAGATTATGAATCCAACATGGAGGTAGGAATTGGATGGCTGGGTAATTGGAATTGAAAGGATGTCAATAGGTACGGTATTGTCGGGAAGATTGCTGGTTCTTACATATTGACTCTAGAGCTACGAGCAACAAAGAAGTAAGCCATGTGAGATATCGCATGCATAGTTGTATAGTGGTATACAAGGACCTATTGGAAAGACTGACCGTTAATAATTCAGTTTCAGTACAACAAAATGCAGTATGTTGCTGTGTAGGTCACTGTGCCAGCACACAAACTGTTGACACTCTGTTGACGCTCATTTGTAGAAGGCAGCAGTGATATTGTCGCTAGCATTTTTGCCTATAAAGGCGGCCATTACTTCTATTATGGATTGAAGCCGACGCACAGCCCTTTGATTATGCAAGACGCAGGACCAAAATTCGTTGATTCTCCGTTGACGCTCAGTTTCAGAAGTTAGTCGCAATGTCCTCTCTAGCATTTTTGTGTTGAAAGGCGGCCAATACATGCAATGTAGGTAGATGTCATTGCGCAGCACCTGGATTATTCCAAATGCAAGACTAAAAATCGTTGACACTCTGTTGACGCTCATTCTTAGGAGATAGTTGCAATGTCGTCACTGGCTCATTTGCCTAGAAAGGCGGCCGATACTCCAATTATGAGTGAGAGCAATTGCGGAGCGTTTGGATTATCCAAGATGCAAGACAATAAATTGTTGACGCTCCGATGACGCTCATTTCAAGGGTATGGCAACAAGCGTTTCACTTGTCCTTTGAAACTGAAAAACGTCCAATACATTCACTTTGTCAGGATGTGACTATGTAGCCATTTGATTGCAGCATGTGAAAGACTATGAATTATTGACGCTCCGTTGACGCTGACATTACATACAGCCTAACTGTCATTGTATGCTCAATCATTGTAGTCCAAGTGTATATTGGAATTATTGACAACCAATCTTTCTTTTCTACGTAATATATATTGCATCCCAATGTATTGTCGCCTGTCACTATCAGGTCCAGTACTTCATGCGTGATATGATCGATGAATGACGTAGCCATATCACATTCCAGTGCTTTCGGCCGGCAATTAGCGGCCTGCTGACCCAGCCACTAATTTTTGATTAATATCGCCTGACTGTCCCGCCATTCCTGATCCAGCTCCATTTCATCGACTTCCATGACCTACCATAAGTAATTTTCAAAATCTCGACCGTGTGGACCAGGGCTAAGCGGAGAGTTGTGCATTTGAATGCATGGATGAGTGCATATAGGTTCGTATTGCGCTTTGACCGCTTCTTCTATGACTCGTATGACATCACTTACATAAAAGTTGTTGGTAAATTTCGTCACTAATTTGGTTTTTGCTTTCGCACATAGCAGTGACAGGAAAGATGACTACCGGCTCATTGGTCGTCCTGTGGCGTGATTTGGAGTTTACCATGTTAGAATGGTGCGTACTACCCTTGCACATGCACAGACGAATTATCATGTCTTGCACTTTGGTCCCTGAAATCAAGACACAGCTGATAGGTAGCAAAATAGAAACGCAAATTGCTTTTCACAGCTCTACATCGTCAAAAATTTCAATTTGGCTATCTATTACTCCGCAGATGCAGGAGCTGTCACCATTCCTTTGTTCGAATCCGATTTCTCTATGGTAGTCAGCTCAGGAGGCAATAGGCAGTGCTAGGCGCTTACTGGTTGAACTGGTGTCACATAGGTAATCAGTGACGAATCGGACATTGCACCGGGCGGGAGAGATGTTACGCGTTCGGGCGACCTCGGTTTCCCTGAGCTTACTCTCATATGGCTACTTCCTGGTCGAGAAGAACATTGCGGCATTCGTGATATTCTGGGGACGATATCAAGAGTCTCCAATCGCTCTCCAAATGTTGTCAGGGGATGTGCCGCTGCAACATGATCCATTTGGGACTTAATGACCGCTGGAACCTTCAATTCAGACGATCCATACATCTTATCACCTTCGCGGAAGTAGTCGGCCACATCCCCCCATCCCGGTTGTGTCAATTCCTCAAGCTTCATCTTTTTCTGCCAAAACTTCACCCTGCGGTGTTGTACAGTTTTGGAGATTGTGCCCATCACCCAGCTGGGTTCGTCATCTTCACTCAGCTTGCCCTGCTCGCTATCATCGTCTTCTTCTTCATTTTCCGCATCCTCCTATTCCTCGGAACTTGCAAGATCGCTCAGACTATCTCCGATAGCATTCAGCAACTCTTCAAATGTCTTTTCAGGCTCTCTGGTGGTCAATCCCGCCTTTTCAACATTGCTCATATCTTGCTTCTGCTTAATCGCTGTCTCTGCATCTTCAACTCGCTTTCTTGCCACCGCAGTCTCTCTCTCCACATAATCCTCTATCCATTGCTCTTTCTCTTCATGGCTGAAAAGGTGCGTTGCTCGTGTTTTCTCCACCGCTAACTTCTGTCTGGATCGCAAGCTACGCAATGCCCCAAGGGCTCGGACCATTACTGCCTCCAACCCACTCTTCGCTTCATTCGCTTGATGATGTCGTCGTGTGGACTGCTTTGTTGATTTGCCATATTTGCCCGCCAGGAGAGGAGGAAGGTTCATTTTTGGAGCATTGACCATTGTATTTCGTGATGACTGTGATTGGGAGAGATGTTGGATGTTGCAAGATATGGACCATATGGAGGCAAGCTGCGTCTTTTATGTCAAGATTGGTACACTTGATCAACTCGAACAAAGCAAATTCTGTGTTTTGACCATCACCTCATTGGGAATAGTCATGATAACTGTACAAGATGACTCAATTTTTAGTGTCAGTTTCATGTACGATCCCGGTGACCTCTTGAGACAAACATCACCAGACGTTCTTTCCATCGAGGAATATCCTGTTTATATGTAACATTAAGGAGATTTCGGCTATCGTGAACTGCAATTGATCCCTGAAAGCAAACATACAACATCGGACCGACTCTCTGCCAATTGCGGGATTGTTGGAAACCCCTGCAACCTTCAGCTATATGCAGGCAGATTGATCATGAATAGAACGTCCAAGTTGGCGGTCGGTCAGTCTATTTTGACTTGAAGCTAATTATATATCCCTCAGAACTTCCCACTTTTTTTGGTTATCATCTTCCTCTCCTTTTCCACACCAGCAAATCTTGGCTACACAAACACCTCAGACAGACGACAGTGGATCCCAATCGAGCGAAACGACGGGCGCTTTATCCAATGCGTCACCTGAAGGTACACAGCAACAACGCAGACACCACTTAGTCCACCGCGAAGCTGCCAATGTAGCCACCGAAAACATGTCCCAGGACACTCCTTCGAACCTCGTCCGAATATCTGGAAGCAGCACGAACAAGGAGCTGCGCACAATTTGATGAGAGTATGTTCATATCATAGTATCTGGCCATCAATTGATTGAATAATGTACAGTCGGTACACGGAGGGAGCTATGTGACCAATTTCACGCTGCCCGTAACGGGAACCCCCCATGGTGAATGAAGGCCTTTGTCCGCACAGTACGGGAAATTTAACAACACAATGGTGTCGGCTCTGGCATTTTCGCGGTCGAGTTTGGTGCTAAGCGTCCCTGGGAATGGACAAAACAGGCATTAAACACCTTAGAGGAGGCTATGGAAGAGTACATGGTAGAGGTTATCGCCGATTCTCACTTTCAGAAGCAGCAACTAATATCATGTAGGTTTTCAACATGCCTGCTACTATGGCAAGGCAAAGAGGTCGCGTACAGCTAGAACAGTCAGACAGGCACCTCACCTTGAAAATGGCAAAAATGGCCAAAAGAGGGTTTTCGCATGCTGCGATAGGGGAAACGCAACACCTGATCAGGAAACCACACACAGAAGTCTGGGAACAGAAGAAGTGGGGTGTTGAATTTCCTGCGCATAGGGAAGGGGAATGCTGCGATAGAACGACACCCGGCGATGGTTTATGGAAATCATACCGACGGCTGCCGTTCTTGCCAAAATGCCACTGCAACGAATCCACAGACACGCTTGAGGCGCAAAGGCACGGGTGCACCTCCTCAAGTCCGACGCAAATAGCCGACACCAGAACCAACGCCACCTCCACCCGGAACACCACCTACGCCATCTGGTGACAAACATTGTGCCCAAAGTTCGAAAATCCCAAATCTGCCCACCGGATATCAATATAAACATGCTCCTCTTCCCGGCGGGCAATTGTTCAATCATGATACATATGCCAAGGATAGCGAGCACGATGAAGATTTGATTCCAGATTTGCGGAATGATGATGGAACATCCACTGGTTAGTACACTATCTGCTGCATAGTAATACAGCTAACATCCATTTTGCAGATGACAGCAGCCAATTGAGTGAAACTGCCAGTGAAAACGAACATGGATCGTAAGGAATGTAATTTTTGAGTGTAGTATTATCTACAATTGCCGGACACTTTATAGCATGTTTTACAGGATCTATTTATATGTATTATTAAAGAACAAAGAAGTGATAAAGAAGATAGTACCTGAAGAAGACAGAAAGGCCATCAAAATATTGTTAATAATATATTCCGCCAAATGAAATGATGTTATATTGTGGATATGCCTATGCCAAAATGAGTGTCAACGGAGCGTGAATGATTTTTGGTGCTGTAAGTCAGGTAATAAAAACGCAATTTGGTAGTGAATATACTCAATGGAAGTGTTGGCATCCTTTATCGGGAAAAGAGAACGCAAAACGCTCCCTGCCCCATCTTGAAAATGAGCGTCAACGGAGCATCAAGGATTTCCGGTCCAGTAAGTCTGGTAATGAAAATGCGACTTGGTAGTGAATCCACATAATCAAAGTATTGGCATCCTTTATAGGCAAAAGAGAAAACAACACGCTCCTTGCCCCATCTTGGAAATGAGCGTCAACAGAGCGTAAACGATTTTTGGTCTTGCATCGCGGGTAATCTTAATGGCTCTTGATCACAGATACCTATACACGAGGAATTGGCAGCCATGATAGGCAAATAACCAAGACATATTTGGGCGACAGCCTCCCAGGCAGTCACAACTCGTTTCGTTTACAATGCCTCAACCAAGAGTTGATGAGCGTTTCAACCTATAGAAACGGTCAAAACATCGTATACAGACAATAACGGCCCCATCACACTTTGATTGCTCATGATGAAACAGTAAATATCATAGACTCTCCGGGGACGCTCATTTTCAAAATAGGGCCGGGAGCGTGCGGCTTCCTTCCTTGCCAATAAAGGCAGCAAATATGTCAATTATGGATAGCAATGACCAAATCACACTTTAATTACTTGACTTACAAGACCTAAAATCGTTGACGCTCTGTTGATCCTCAGTTTTAGAATTGGACCGGAAGGGTGTCTCTCCTCTTTTTGAGTATAAAGGCAGTCAATACATCTCAAATAGTCAAATATATACCAAAGTCAATATTTTGCAATTAACAGCAGAATATCTGAATGCGACTATAAATAGAAAAACCTGAGATCCAGAACCGGACATTGGAGCCGACGGGTCTAGCCAACTGCGGCAAAACCCGAGGGTTGATGGGTACGGGTCCGGGATTGGCCCGCCAAGACTCAGCGGGTCGGGTTTTTCGGTTTGTTTGCAACCGAACCGATTCGTTGTTGCGGGGCAAACATGGATCGCTGGCAGGTTACCCTGACCCATTGCTGACACTAATCAAGGGAGATGGATGACTATCAATCTCCGTCCCTATATGAAGATATTGGCCTTATGCAAAGTTATACCCCTCACAAAGTCACTTACATTGATTTCAAGCTACCACGTATCAATTGAGCACACATTCGCAGGTATACAGCATTCCGCTTGCATGGCTACGGTGGATTCGATTCCCAGCACAATTGAGAGCACAATTTAGAGATACCGAATCATGCATCTACATGCCCCTGTCCGAATGCTGGATGCAATCCCCAATCGGATCCTGAGTCACACATGAAATGCCAATGCCATGCAAGCTGTGCGAGATTAATCTTTGGTGGAACATCAATCCTCAATGTGGAGGATGATGGTGCCAGATTCACAACAACCCATAACCTGAACTATTACGATACTGGAAGTGTATGAACGAAACACCATGAAACCCATTCACCAAAAGTGAAGAGTAGCGACTGGGAACAGTGTACACAGGGAAGTGATTGCATATGCACCTACAGATGAATCAAGATGGCGTATGTGATGAGTCAATGGCGCAGCTAGGAGGTACAAAAGCCGGATGACCGTACTGGAATTGTATTCAAACCCCGCTGCAAGCAAACACTGTACCACAAGTGCTGCGAGGAATTACCTTGGTGTGCACTGACTGCCAAAGATTCGCAGCGAGATATTAGTCGATGAACATACTTTGGAAGACATCGCCAGCTGAGTCAACAAGCATACATGGAGAAGAGTCATCCAGTGTATCTGGAGATGGAAGACCATTGAATTCAGAGAATGATGATACGGATAGCCAGATAAGTGACAGCAATCACACCTGGAGAAGGAGCAGAAAGCATACCAATGGGAAAGCCGGTAAGTGGACACAGCAATTGATGATGATAAGTGCACTGAGTGCAGGGCGGATGTGAAGAGTACCTATGAGTGCACTGACTTCGAGGATGATCAGTGCAACTGCACTAACACTGGATTGTTGATTAGATGTCCAAGGAAGTATGATCTATACCAAACAAGTGCAATAATGTCTACCTAAGAAGTTTCGAACAAGACAGAAAATGGTCTCTGAACGTACCAGGGGGTCTACAGAACAGTATGATGAGAGACAATCACCGAACAGCATCAGGAGAAACAGCTGAGACCACTACCACAAGATGATTGCTGAGATTTCACTACAACCAAGATCATGGCCAAATGACTCCAAATTGGGATTGAATAAGAGGTTTTTTGGAAGCAATCTACCAAAGGCACCAACTAGGATGTTTACCAAATAGCAGTCCGAAACAAATTTCAAATGTTCATATAGGAGGCCTCTATGCCCTATCGGCCGATGCTGAAGGAGTAAGAATATGAATCCTGATGGGTACCGTGTGAGAGCCACCAGCTGCAAGCGATGATGTCAGAAATTGAAGTTGGCCCATAGTGCAATGCACGATGGTCTGGAGAGCACATGCACACTTGCATATATGTGTGGTTTGCATGTCCATTTCCTGAGAACCTTACAAGATAGATATGGAGTCAGATATGATTGACCATCGCTGATGACCATACTACCAGGTGCAGAAGCTACAAGCACTGCTGAGAAGTCAAGCCGGCTTCATCCATGCAGATTCAGCACAAATATGACTGCCAAAGCAGCTTCCAAAGCAGCAACAATGATTACTGATGGGCTGGACCTGCAGAGTTTACAAGGAATTGGCAGAGCATGAGTGCTAGTGCACCTGAAAGTATGGTGAGTATGACCAGTTACTGGGATGCATACAAGTTAGATATACCAATGGCAACACCAATGGCATTGACAATGGTGATGATGAGCAGCGAGCAGAAGCCACCATCGATGCTGCCATTTCAAGACGAGGATCATACCATGATTTGAAATTTCACTGAAGTTACTGTGTCTAATTCCGACAATGACCTACACTTGGTACAAGTTATGTGTGTGAGATTGGATCGTTGGAAGCCGAACATTCTGAACATGGAGATGTGCAGGACGGTGTCACTTTGGATATTGCATTTTGCTCTTCTCTTCACTTTACTCCTTTACTTCTTGGAATCTTGGCGCAGTACAAGTGGTGTTGGCAAGGGTTTTTACCACCTCCAGAAGTAAGGAAAGTAGAGTTGGAGTTTCCCTGTGGGCCGGATCCACCGAATGGCTACCAGACAGCACTGAATGGTTGTAGGACATATGGGTTCATACGTTTGCGTACCTTGAATAGTGGTTTGGTTGTGTTCTTTCCTTCTTTACGCTTTTACAGGATTATACCTCCTAGGAGGTCTGCACCTAAACAGGGGGATAACGTCATGGCACAGTTGCCCATGACATATCCCTGGCCGGTTAATACCCATTTAATCTATAGGTGGCTCGCCACAAGTCTTAGATCTCTAGTGATTCTCTTCCCCTTGTACTACTCTACACTATTGACATCCGCATTTTCAACTGTATCTACTGATGAACCTTCCTAGGAGGTCGTACACGAGTGTATACTTTAACCCTTATATACGAATCCAATTTTTGATTTATCCCTACAACAATTCAACAATTGGCAGACTGAAGTGCAGAGACGCGGCTACTGATGGAGAGAATGAAATCTGTGAAGCCAAATATATATACTGTTACAGTTTGGAACGATCTATCTACACTGCTACTGTGAACCACAGTATACTATATGGAACCATGTATGACCCAGTAAGTGGAGTACAGGGACGGTATGCAGCGAATGGGAAGCATCAGCTGTTGACTTTGAATGGGGAGAAATCCATTCTCAGGACTGGCAAGAGTATAGCAAACTTGGAACAACAATTGCAGGGAGAATCTTTGGAATGTTCAAAATATCCCTTCTATCCCCACCTCAGTGATAACAACTTGGTAAGCACTGGATTTTACACTTTCTCAACCACCATCCTACAAACACAGTAAAGATCAGCCAACATCTATATGGACAATGTGCTAATACTAATAATCCAATAATTTCAAAGAATGGTTTTTTACAAGATATATTATTTCAGTCTACACTTGAATTTTAAGCTAATACCATTAACTGTAGCTTCGAAAACATATGAGAAAGCTAGATGCACAACCAGAAATCATGTATGACACCAATCAAAAGGGCTTTATACTTGGTCAGGCTTTTAATGTAAAGGACAGCTGAGGTAGAAGTTGAATAAATCCCCCTGATAGTGTTGATAAAAATTGTAAACTAGTTATATCTAGTAAGTGGATTTCCACAGATGGCAGGGCTATACCACCAATGGATATTTACAAGTGGGATCAGCAAACAATGGGATGGTATGCTGTCAAGCAACATAAGGAGTAACCAAAATAAACGTCATGATTGAATGACTAATCTGCCAATAATGTCAAATAGAAATGAGTGGAATAGACTTTTGCGAAATACACTATTCTAATGTTCATACCATTGGATTGACATTCTGCACATGCTAACTATTATCGTGCACAGAACAAGCCATACATCCTAATTCTTGACAGATATGACTGTAATCTAACATGGCAATTTTTGGATTTTTTCCTAAAATGCAATATTCACTCTATTTGCCTACCTGCACACCTCACAGGCATCTTGCAACCTGCAGATTATGGGCTTTTCAGTCCTCTCTCCCGCTGCTGCAGCAATGTGCAGAATGTTCAGATAAGCAAATCAGGAAATGGTATTAAAAAATATCAGTTCCATGAGTAATACAAGCTACTATACATCAGCAAAAAACATTTCCGTCCGGGCGGGATGGCTCCTTCAGAGTGGACGCGCACCGTCAGAGCCGTCAGACACACCCCGGTGGCGGATTACTCCGTGGCCGGCGTCAATACCTCGCGTCGCGTTGCATATCGCCCTCCGATCGCCGTTTCGCCGTTTCTTCTCGCTCTGTCGGTCTCCTATTTCAAGCAAACACTCTGGCGTTGTGGCCAACTGTGACCATACGTCGGAATGGGTTCATTGGGGACACGCTTGCATTGGGATTGCAATGCAGACCCCGGAGTAGAAAGACATCATCGCATTATACGAAGGGATTGCAATGCAGACCCCGGAGTAGAAAGACATCATCGCAGTATACGAAATACACACTCTATCTTTCCCATCTTTTGATCTCACTCGCTCTTTCCACGATTTCGTGGATCCACGCAATTGCATGAATCCTCGCGGCCGGGTAGTATCATAACTTCTCACCCTCATCCAATGCTCCTCGAGCCAGGTTGACTCTTGATCATGGCATGGAGAGATAGAGAGGGATGACTTAACTTCGTGTTCTTAGGTGATTGTAGAGGAGATGGGACAAATTATCATGAGAAACTGGGACTTAAGAGAATTTCGTGTACGAGTCAATTTACCATCCCCGATACGGCAGGTACGAGTCCCGATCCGGCGTGTAATAACACCGATACGAGGTCTTCACAACGCACTCAGGCAAGTCGTACCCCTGATTTCTCATATCCGCTCGTATCCTCCACATCGTTCTCATCCTCATCCCCCATCTCTCTCTTTCTCATCCACATCTCAACCATCATCGCAGAACACAAAGTTAAGTCATCCCTCTCTATCTCTCCATGGAATGATCATGAGTTGACACCGAGTACAGCATACACCGAGTACAACATCCACCCAAGATTGTTTGTCTTCCATTCATTCTCATGATTACGAGTTAACCCCTGAATGTCGCGTCAGCTTCCGGCGTGCCTCCCTACACGATCGACCGCAATCAGCCAGCTCTCTATGAGAGCTGAAAAGTAAAGTCACCTTGTCACATTCCCACGGTTGCGAGTTAACTACCTGATGAATAGAGTGTCAGCACCGGGCGCGCCGTCCATCGACCGCCTCCAAGTAGTTGTCCAATCTCACTCGATCACGGCCTCCAAGTGTATATCCAAACTCGCTCGATTACAGCCTCCAATTTCGCACGATCATGGCCTCTAACTGCATCTCTGAGTTCACTTGATCCTGGCCTCCGAGTGCATCTCTGAGTTCACTCGATCTCGGCCTCCAAGTGCAATTCTCAACTCACTCAATCACAGCCTCTAAGTACATCGTTAATGAGCGACGGCGGGTGCAAGGAGATACAGGGGTAACGGAGGTGAACGTTCACTCGATCGTCATCTTCAGGCGCACCTCGAATTGCTGACAATCACCGCGTGCTGCCAGTCCATATAAACCGTGTGTAGATAGGTAGCTATATAGATACATAGATACATAGATGAGAATACAAACTGAATGCATAAGTTTTGAAAATCATTGAACGATAAGTAGTAGCTATCATTTCCAGGTGCACCAGCAGCATTTGCAAAGAAGCGGCGGCCGGAGAAAAAACGGCTTCAGCATAACTGCAGCGACTGCGAAGAGTGTAACACACGTGTCGTTCTGATGGTGCGTATACATCACCAAAAAGTAAAGGAGGTACATGTGCAACGGGTAGCGTGTAATTCTCCACCTGGGTGTTTCTGACGGAAACTAGGGTCGTTGCTGATGTATCACTCTCTACACCACTCTAGCTCTTTTTCACAGACTGGTTACACATGGTGCAGTGTCAGCAGATACTATACACAACATTTTGCGTGTCTTCAAAGCAACTGGTATCCAGCCTTTGAATTGACACAAGGTGTTTAACTTGCAGTCGAGAACTTTCGCTTGATTTGAATCCCTACAAGCATCTTCCAGTGTACTTCTCAGTGCAATTGCCAGACAGCACAAAGAAGTGAGTCACGTAGCTCACAGTGTACTTCACTTTATCACTGATCAAAATATTGTCCTGTCTGTGGTTGACGCGTCATAGAAACCAGCCAGGATGACCTGCTCAGAGTCCACTTTTTCATATGATATAATTAGATGAAATACTGAGAACTCTCTGCTTGAAAGGCATAGACTCCACCGGAGCAGCAGCCAAGTTCCACCGCCCCCTTGTTAATGCTTTGAATATACAGCTGAGATATAGTCTGGGTCAGACACGAGAGAGAGAGGCAAGTCAGAGACAATACTCCCAATGCTGAACATCACCAACGACAGGCAGCAGCAAAGTTAGTAACCTCTGGGGAGGATTTGAAGAGCTCTGAACATAGTGAAAACAACCTTCTAGATGGAAAGATCATATTGGTAATTATACTTAGTGATTGGGAGAATGAGATAGAATATATAGTTGGTGGAAAGGAGTGGAATGAAAAGCAGAATGGGGAGAAGAAGAACTCAATTGTATATATTGGTAATATGGCATATCTACAGAATGCTATGGAGTATGGAAAATGGAGAAAAGAAGTTGTTAGTTAACCCCCAGTAGTCACTATATCAGGGAGAGTGTTTCAGCAAGGTTATTTGGGTCAACAAATACCACCAGCAGGTGATCAGTCAATCAATTATGGGTGATTACTCAGACGATTATATTCTCTGCCAACTTTGTAACAACATTCAGTTCCGACTGAAGTGGCCATTTGCTGCAAACAGGTGAGCTTTCAATAGAATATAAAACCTGGAGCTATGTGGGATACCGATACAGTATATTACAAGATGTATTAGTAGACCATCTTCAATCATCTGGTCATGTTTCACTCAGTTTTGTTTCAATATTCTCTCCAGCATTCCTGCGTCTCTGTCAGCCAGCGATATGTTGACAGGTCATCACAACATACCAGCTAGCTTGGTAAACTGCCCAGAGTTGCTCCACCTCATTATGCCCTGCAATTTGACTCACTGTTATCAATAGTACCAGTCATTATCTACACCTCAATTGCTTTGCAATTTACCATGTTTGTATCATCAGTCGTTACTCAGTTGGAATCATTAGCTTTTACTACACTACTGGTGATTTCTTGATTCCACCTCTCTCTCATGATTGGTGTTCACTTCCATAGAATTGGGAATTGGAATATAGAAGTAATCAGGCTATCTGCTGAAATTATACTTTATATAATTGTGAGCATCTGATAGGTACTTGATTTTGAAGTTATACTGCATCAAGTTCTCCCTAATCTACCTCCAAGGGCTTGAAAGTGACATTTATTTCAGATTATACAGTAGCACTGAACAGCTGATCAATACATTAAAATGGCCTGATACATAAAGGTACAACTACTTATACTCAATCATATTCTTCCCACATTGGAATTGCATATACATCTCAATGAATACATTGGGAGGTAGGAGAAGAGAGCAATAATCTGGTCTGTTTGCATGCAATCCTATTTTACATATTGCAACTTCTACTGTACTACCCCACTTGCAAAGTGTATCATGTATATTCTCAATTGATGCTGCCTACTCTTGTTGAATGGAAGCATTTAAGTCAGATGAGTAAGCATTGTCATCTTTACCATATCAATGGCACATGTGATCTCTCATAACAAAGCCCATTTGCACTTTGTTCATCTTGAATTGTAATATATTACAAAGTATGTTCTCTTGTAAGATTCTCTCTGCAACATTGTTGACAAGATTGTAGCATACTTCAGTATGGCTGTTGGAGCCGTGCACTTCCATAAGGCTTGCAGTGTCTGGCAAATCTGTGATTATCTGAATCATCAGCACATTTCTGGAGAAACTAATCTCAACGAATTGAAATCTAACAATAGCTGCTTCCCTTCAACCTCATACATACATCTTTCCCTGTTGTTGATGCTCTCACAACCAAATCTAATTCAGTACTACCCACACCAGTATCACATTACAATCCTAGTTCTTGTAATAGATGATAATGTCAACTAGACATACTATCCAGTAGCTACCATCAATATATTTTCTCAGAAGCTTGATCATCTATTGCACCAATCTGGATTGTGTATTTATTGAAACAAATGCCTTTGATGGCAGCTCAAACAGCTCAGTTCATCCTATAAAGAGTGCATTCCAGATTCAGTTATGGTGTATATGGTGCTGATGTTACCCATTGAGACTTTCAAGTTTGGAAATATACTGTGTGCTGTTTAGTAGATAGTGGAGTAGAAACTGTTCTTAGAGATTAATGATATTTAGCACCTCAAAGGTAATAAAGAGTAGGCATTTGCCTCAATTATTTAAGATATCAAATACCAGCACAGTATATGATAATTCTAAACTTTTGATTTGGCATTACTTCTGTAGATCTATTATGTGTATTTTGGAATCCTCACTATCCATACCTGTATACTAATCTGGGCTGCAATGTAGCCGCACTTCCCCAGGACCCATTTCAAGTCAAAAGCTACCAGCTACTCAATCCAGTGGTAATTCTTCAAAATTTTCCAAGTACTCACCAAATGGCTCTGTAACTGGCCCCTTGATGTTGAACAATTCATCCGCTGCTAGTACAGGCATTAACATCATGACTACTGTATGGTTTGCTGCACAGAGTACTTTCAACATAACCAAACATGTGATATGTTCACGTAGAACTTTGTACCCCAATTGTGCCCCAAATTTTGGTGTCAAATATTCTATTCAGCTGCATTACTGCAGTTCTACTATGGCATTCACTATCACATTTACAGCTTTTAGCAATGTGGGTAATATGTCTATATATCTGTTGTTGCCAGTTGTTGGGATATCAAATCTTTATTTTAATCATCTGTACTGCAAACTAATCCACAGCTACAATCAACTCTTCTTGTAATTAAAATTGTGTGGTACCACTTTCAATCCATGTTTTGCAGGGATAATATTATACTTAGCAAGCAGATATACCAAAATGCAATGCAGATACATATGTCAACTGATTTTCAAGTTTGGCCTGACATCTTCCAATAGTAAGGTTTCCATTACTCCAGCTACTGTTAGTCCCAAATAACCTCTCACTTAGATTATTGGCTTGTTAGCAACTCATCATTATAAGATGATCAAGCTAACAATTGTGTAGCTGATACCATCATTTGGTAGCATATAGACAGTACCTCTGTCTGTGATTTCAATATCTAAGGGTCTGAATGATGACAGCCTTTGATTTTACTTTCCAAAATATACTGACATTGAAGCCAGTTACGAATGGCCATGGGCTTTCTGATACAGCTGCTCCGACTATTAGTTGGGCGAAGGTGAGATACTGACTGAAGTAGTGGTCAGCAACAGTATTTGTTCTCCATTGTATCGTCAACTCTTTCAGATGTTAGTCGAAATTCAATGTTAAATTAGAATCTTCCCGATGTTATAACAAACTGAAGTATTCACTCAAGGTAATGACATAAGCTATTATGATAATGTTAAGGAGTTAGCACTCACTTTTAAACATACATAGCATATTCTGCAATGTACACTCCTCCTTCCAATACATACACAAGCTTGTCTGGATTGAATATTGCTAGCAGTTTGATTCTGTTATACTGTACTGTAACCTGTAATCTCTTTTAATTGCAGTGGAACGTATTCAGTCCCTTTCTTTATTCATAGTACAAGGCATATTATGGTTGCCCAGAATGACCCAGTTGGTATTGTGGTTCTGCTCTCTTATCAAAATTAGGCTCTAGCTCTTCAATCTCAAGGCAATCTGTTTTTCATTGCCAGTTGAGGTTATAATTGAAGTCACCAACCACTTGTATATTCTTCAATCCGGTTAAAGCTTGGAGTCATCTCCGATCAATTATAGAAACTTTTGCTGCATTAATTATGCCAATGATAGCTTGAGTCTACTTACTAGCTATCATTACCATTTGTACTGGCAATTATACTGCTGCCAGATATTCCCTTCACTACACTATCTCTTGTTGTGTTACTTCTTTCGTCTATTTGGCTCTCTTGATTGTCCCTGAACCATCTGAGCTTTTCATAACCGAATCAATTACTTTGGCTTCTATATTTAGTACAATTCATCTTGCTACCTCCATATCTGAAATATCTACTTTCGCTTCTGGTATATACTCTATTGTATTCAATTTCTCTATATGTCTCTTCAACTGTCATATTGTGGTTAACTTTTCCAAAATACTCACTTCAGAGTAAACTTTACAACATGGTGGAAAGGTATAATAACAACTAAATTAAGTTCTTAACTAACTGGCATGTTTCTATTAAATTACGTACTGCAGTTACTGAACAGATTCTTATGGCAAGGTTCAATGAATACATAGAAGACTAGTGTCAATATTTCCATGTGTATACAACTAATGATGGCATCACAGAGTGAGTTTGAAAATATTGCATTCGGTTGTAACAATATCTCGCATTAAATCGAGATTGAGTAACCAATATGTGTTATGGTGCACAACAATGCAGTAGATTAGAAATTTACAGTATTCAAGAAAGATAGTATTGCAGTTGTTGTCAATATGCAAAGTACTAATATTCATATATATTTTAAATTTATTTGTTATATAGATATTTATATCACACATTAAGTTACACAGTAGCAGAATGATATATATACAAAGTATAACCAATATGTTCAATCTCTATAACTCTTTGAAGACTTCTATGTACTATAAATATGATCCTTAACTTTCCAAATTTTCTCTACTAATTCTGCAGTTATACTTCTTTTACAAGATATTCCTAACGTTTGAATATTTGTAGTATTGTATTATTTATAACCCTATAATTTTAGTGCTGTTAACTTACCAGGAGTTATGTAGATATTCAAGAATATCTCTTTTACCAACTTTTTTGAAATTTTACCACTATTTACTATTATCTGTATTAAGTTACAGTAACTCTAATCTCTTAGTTATTTCTACTATATCTAAAGTTGTACTAAATATTTCAACTATGTGAAATATATGGATTCAGAAGAATTCTGTTATGCAGTAGCTGTACATCTCTAACCATTATTGTCTTACCAATTCTCTTTATATGTTACATTTTCAGTTCTACTTTCAAGCTCCAACTCAGCTGCAAATTATCCATGCTAATTCTTTCTAAGTACATTGCTGTCACTAAGTTCATCGGTTTTATTTAGTTCTTACTGTTACCAAGAATATTATTCTGACTTGGATTATCTCTATGGAAAACTTTCCAGGATGTATGTCCAGGCATGTACCATTTGGACTTGTATATAATGAATAGCATGGTTTTAATTTTCAATGAAACATACATTCAATTCTCTGGGATTAACAGCTAATGTTATAAAAGTATTGTAATTCAAGCAGATATGAGTGTAATTTTATTACGGTAATGATTTCAGTTGTGAGAATTATAGTACCATTTTGCAGAAGATTATAACCTTTTAATTTACTTGTTTAGCATTAGAAGTAGTATTAGCAACACCATGTTTAACTCTACATATAGGTGTAACCAGTCAGATATGGAATGAAATAAAGATAATCAAAATCAAAATCAATGAATATAAACATAAAAGATCTGACATAGATGCTAATATCTGATATCAACAAATTTACAGCAATCTGAATTCAGTGATAGAAGTAGATATTATCTCAGAAGAAAATATCTCAAATAGTACTATTCAATTGGTATATTAGACCACTCTGTATTTCATTATATATACCAGTCAGGAGAAGCAAAATCGGTCAAAATTAAACATGGTTTGATTCCTGGTATCTTCGACCTAGTAGTTTATTTAAGATCATACAATGCAAAGACATATTACTCATATCCATATTAGGTTATTGCAAACTCAAACCAAAATTCAAATATAACAAACTTGATATTAACTCTATATTGGAGAATTTGATTCTAGTCCAATTCAAACCATTATGATATTGAAAGAGATTCCAATACACTTTCAGATAAGAAGTAGTATAGAATTAATGCTTACAATTTAAAGCATAGCACATTATAATTGTTATCCTCTGAAAGTAGAGAAGTACATTTTTAGATATCCCATTTACCTCAGACAGAGTTTGACTCTGTCAAAGATAGACAGTTTGTTAGAATTGTAGTAAACCTACATTGTAAGCTTACCATATACTGATTATTGATTACCATTACCATTACAGTAAAGCACACTGTAATTGAATTTAACTATAATTAAGAATTTGTTTCAACTAACTACAGCAGAAGAAGTCAAATTTAGTAATGTATTAAATTGAGCAATTCTCATCTATTTCAATGACAATATTATAGAATACCATATACCTCATGCAAGATATGAGGTTAGATATTTATTGAGTACTAGTATATCTCATTAAGCAGTAAACCATTAAATTTGAACCAAAAATATATTATGTCCTGATTTTTAGACATGATATTAATAGTTCAGCAGGATTTCGTTTGACTGTTGATAAATGTCAACTCTGGAACTATAGTTTACTCTTATTCAAAGTCAGCCCCTGAGTGAAGTAGTCTAACACAGTACTCTACTATTGAATATATACTTTTCTATAAACAATTGTCTACTTTCTACTATTATATTCAGTATACCTGGTTCTTTACAAAACTAGCCTTCTTACATTTTCTTTGAATATTGGATATTACTCAAATTGTAATGTGAAAATGGTCTATTGTAGACAGTTTCTTACATATAATCATTTCGAATTCGGTATTTCTCACTATTGATCAAAATCGCTTGGCAAGCTATATAGAGAGCAAATATTATAATTCATTGAACCTAATGAGAAGTTGATGCAAGAACACTTCCAGAAAATACTAGTTAAACTTTATAATATGAAATACTACATATTAGCAGATTTTGTAATAGATTTGGAATGAATGTTATAGCCAATAAAGTACAGCAGCAAATACTAAAGTATTACTCAAATTTTTACACTGATAGCACTACAGATCTGATAACCTACTGTGGTGGTGGTGATTATTGCACAGCTCTGTTCACTGGAAGTTTCCAATGTATTATCTAGGCAATATATGACAAGAATATATTAACGAGAATATGAATTGTATACTGGATAAGGAAATTGATTTATAACCAGTTGTTGTGGAAAATACGTTCTACAATCACAATATACTAATAACTACTAGTAGGTTACTGAGTTATCAAGGGACTAACTGACTAGAAGAGCTGAGGTTTATAATTGCAAATAATTCAAATTTCATCTTGTGTATTATACCTTTTTCTCCTTCAAGTTCCTTCATACTATCTAATTGACCAATATTCATAAATTGAGTGGGGATTTCAGATAGACCAATATGTAACGGCAGCACGTGGCCCGAGGCAGGGTAAGCGCCGCCAATATTGGTCACCTCCACCCCACTTAGATTTATACAGAGCGCCCTACAATTCAACATACCGAAGGATTACTTAAGTCCACGTTTGCAACTGTATACTATCCATTCCAATACATTAGCATGCTTGGGCATACATGCCTTTACACAATAGTACAACTAATTGTCATACTTATTAGATAGTTGTTAATTATGGTGTAAATGAATTACAGACAGCGAATATTGAATAAATTGAATCTTGGCTGTAAAATAGATCCCAGACTTTGGAGAGGCTATGTAAAGACAATACATCATAGATACAGATATATACATTAGTATTACTAACATTATCAGTTATGTAGCAAGTAATCATTCATGCACATCTAAGGACTGTTGCACAGGCTGTATACTATAAACTACTGTATAGTGTTGGAGTTTGATATATAAGATTATATGGAGTTTTATACTTTTAATAATCTATTTTTATACATTTCACTAAGTACACCTATGTGAAAGGCCAGAAGGGAAGACAAGAATGGTAAGTACAATCACTATATAACAAATATCAAATGCCACTATAATACTCCCCAGAGATTACAATTAACACTAATGTTATATACAGTAACTCAGTATTACAATAACAAGTATACTAACTGAAAGGGATTATAGTCTACTCAAAATTTGTTTTGAAAGGAGAGATTAAAGTGTCTTGCAAATGATATTAACTAGGAAGTAGTCAACTCAGATGAATATAAGTACAGATTAATCTATGCTATAATAAACAAGGACAATCAAAGCGCAAAAGTACACTGACTTGTATATGGTGAGAATATCGATGAACATATTGTATACCTATTGCATAATTGAAATGATATATATTTGATTACAACACTTTTAAATGGCAATAAATTCAAGTAAGTAAATATTTTAATTACTATTACATAGCAACTAGTATGTAGATAAGAAATGTAGAATACAGAATAGATGGTCTATATGAAAGTCAAGATATAGAGATTTTAAGTGTATTGTAATGTTCTGTTGTTAATATATTTCTCATTGTCTCTACCTTATTTTAAAAAATCGTTGTACAGAATCAAGTACATTAGCCTATATTTTTCTGATTAGCCAGATAAGGATAACTTACTTTCAAAATCTATTTTACTGAAAGGTTACCCTGAGTACAATCAATTAGTAGGAAAACTTATTGGTTTGTATATATTCTTACACCAAGAGTGTATTTGATTGACTACTTTCTTGCCATGTCTTTACTTCCAATATACACGGCAATTAAAGATAATTATACTATCAGTGACTGCAGAAGTAATAGAAGGGTGTTAAGATTCTCAGATATTTCAAGTGATCTGTCAAGGGCACAATGTAGAGTATTTAGTATAGTTTACTAGTTTCAAGTCTTCAATTTTTGCCAATATTTCAACTACTACACATTTACATATACTATTACGCAAATGTACATTTCCAGCTGTATTTTCCCAGCTGTCATGTACATACTAATATGGTTTCACATATACTTGAGTATTGATATGTACTATTGCAAATAGCAATATGAGATATATCTTGTGGTTTTCGCATTTGGTAGTTAGGCTTTGATATAGTCTAAGTAATGCTATATGCAATATTTCTTTCTAAGTTCTCAATTCAGTTTGCATATTTATTGATTTGCATGTTGCAGTTAACATCCTTATATTTCAGAACAATACAGAGGTATCTGAGGAAATATTACTTTTTATTGTATGCAAAACAATTGATTATAATTAGTTATCCACTGAAATGAAAAAAGTATCTATATTTGGTTTCAATAAACAATTTACTGCCAAAATACAATCTACTAACATTATGCTCTAGTTAAGTTAAATATCACATTCAATATCTAAATTTCTAACTGTAATAGTTGTAATTAGACATATGATTTATAATATATATATATTACTTTCGTACTATCAGAAGAAAAGATAGTTTCTTATTATAAGTCTGGAGTCACATGATTGAGATTCCAATCATCTATTGAATATTCCAATCAATTTGGTAACTACAATGATAAACTATATTTATGTATACTGTATATAGACAATAATTCCTTAACAGAAGTAATTACAACTTTACTATTGTTTTACTATACGTAGGCAAGGTAATTTTGTTTAAGAAACTCATATTGCTTATTTAGTTTTATGTGCAAACAATAGCTTTATAAAGATAAACATACTGTATTTCAGCTTTGCCAACTTATTTTTTCAATTTTTACCATACTTTAATTATTGAATTTATTTTTTATTTCAAGTAGTAAAGTGTCATATGACAATAAATAGCTCACTTAGCAGAATAGTATGTATTGGATGCTGAAGTTTGATAATATAGTTTGCAATGTACAATTATTAAAATTTTTGAGTAAGGTAGTGTATTACTTCAAAATTGAATCTATTATACCTAGAAGAGTCTAGTAGATATATATTAATACTAGATGTAAATACTATTGTGAATTTGTATGCTGCAGATAGAAAAGCTGTAATACTTAGAACTTGATATTGATCTAGGTTTTATATGATTGGCAATTATATAAATTATTCTGATATTATACATAAGTTGTACTAGGTTTGATTGTCTTAAGTCATTTGTGATGTACTGTGGTTTAGAACAACTTATATAAAAATAAATTTCAAGTATGTTAATATAACATTTCAATGAAGTTTGAATATTTTTAATGAAAAGTAATTATCTGAAATTGGTTTAACAATAGATGGTACAGTAATTATTTACTACATAGATGTGGTTGTAATTGATAGTAAGTTACAGATATACGAGTAGCTATACAAAAACAAATATTGAATATATGTTTCTCTCTGAATTGATTTCTTTATACAGAATACATTTTTTAGTGGTTATTAGGCAGCTATACTGGCATCAGCAGAATGTAACTGTGTCTCTCGAAGCCACTGGGAGTGTGTGAGCGAAGGCTGAGTGTAAAATTTCAAGTGTCAATTTCAGAAGAGAGTGGGATGCTATGAGGGTATTCTGGCTGGCCTGTCCAGTCATTTAAATCTGTGATGGCTGGTATTGTTTGGGGTTCTCCTCTAGCAGCGGTAATGATAGATGAATGGATTGCAGCAAGTACATGTGACAAACGCACGTGACTCATATGCAAAACACCTACTTGTGGAACATCATCATTGTAGTCGGTCGGGTGATTCTGAGCAGGATTACACTTGAGCTGGGGGTCAATCGATTAGCAATGAGCACGCTTGCACTAGCGCATTAGCTTATGATGATGCAATTATGTCACCATTACTGGGAAGTGCAAAACCTTCATTAGTTTGCATAATTATTGACCACGAACACTATATCTTATCTAGCGGGACAACACACAGTTGAGTTGCGCTTACACAGAATCACATGGGCAGACGACATAACGCATCATTCAAGTAAGAGGGATCTGCAGTCGCACGCACTCAGTGGTGGGAACACCATGTGGCACTTCCCGGTCCATGGAAGGTCAAGACCTAAGCATGCGGTGTCTGAGGGATCAATGACATTGGCTGAACATTAGACGCCTGAAGTGACCCTGCTCACTGCTTTCAGTTAGTATGCATCGCAACTTCATACCAGTTGAACAATAAGAGGTAAGCGTTTCATAATCTATGCTGGCAGAGGATCAGTTGGTCACCAATTAAATCTCAGACACAATGCCAAATAGCCAGATCATGGTGAGGCAATTAATAGTGAGGAGCTATTAATACATAATTCCACAAGCAATGATGACACTACGTGTCGTCAGATGTTCCAACTACTGAACGAATGGGAAGCATGATGTCTAAGTTAAAGTCATGAGTTGATATATTAGTGCATTTGATATCTTAACATGAAGATGGCCCTAGCGGGGGCATAATGGCTGAAAACCACTGATGCATGAACATGATAACCTTGAGGGAATTTGTGGCACTATCAATGAGTCACTTAAGTTGATCTCGGCAATAAGCTATCAAGCAAACTATTTGGCATGGCGGTAATCTGAAGGCAAGCTTGACCAGAGGATCCGACTATATAAGAACTCACATTGTCCCTGGCAATGAGAAGGACCAAGCTCTAGCAACAATCCACAGTCAGACATTACCAGCGAAGAACAGTGTCAAATATTATTTAGAATTCAATCCATTCAAAACTCCAAAATACTTCCATATTTTACCTACGTGAACATTCTTTGTATGTGATCAAAGAGATTGGGGCATCCTCAGTTCACACATCAGTGGGTTTTCAGAAATTTCCGCGATCTTATTTTCTATTCCAATGAGCAGGGTTTCAACCACATCTCCCGCCCACATTCGTACTCGGTAATTATTGAAGGTATTAGACACAAACTAAATCGCTACATCACTGCCGGGTTGTTACTCATAGACAAATTTTCTGAGGATCGACCTTGGATGGACGAGAAGGAGTCGTGAGCTCTTACTCGTGGTACTAGAAAACTGGTTGAGTCTTGGGTCAAGATGAGGATTGGATAGGTGGCTGAACTTAGTCATATAGATGTTGTATTGATTATAGGGATTACAGTACCCCTGTGAGAGCATAATATTTTAAGACTTTGCTTAAATGAACGATTGTCAGGATTGTCTGAAACGATATTGCTGCATTTTGGACGGAACCCGATATTGCGCCATCTTTGCACCAGATACAATTGTTACTGTATCAGGTGTACCATTTCAAGAAACATTCAAATTACGGAAGAAGAACAGTGCAGGTTCTGGGATAACGACGCCTGCTATTAAGTTACAGTCCCAACAGGACAGTTCCAAGGACAGGCTCCTTATAGAGTCACCAGGATTTGTCAGAACCATTGTCCTCTGGCAGATTGTGAGTGTTTAAATTGCCAGGAGCACCACAATGAATCGAGATGCAAAAAAGACATTTTGACGTGACCAAAACATCATCCATATAGTATAGTACGAGATTCCAACCCCGATGCACAAGCTACCGTATTTGAGCAGGACAGTAGCTCAGAATTCATCTCGGATAGAGAAGAGGTGGTCCGACTAGTCACCAGCGGTTCACGCGGTACCACCATGGTGTCAGGCTAACCAGAGGAGACTGGGAGCAGCAAGGGAGCAACTCAGGCGATTCGAAGAAGTCGAAGAGCTCGAAGAGGCCGAACGAGGAATAGGAGAGGTTACTAGGCCGGAAGTCAATCCGGTACACGGCAAGCGGGATCAGATAACCCAGCACATAATTCATGTGGTCCATGCATGCAACGAAGAGAAAGAAATAATCAAGGACGAATTCTTGGCAGTATGATCAGACCTAGATATTCCTGAAGGGAGGGTTCGTACCAACAAGGCCAAGATCGAAGGAGATGTTTTGGGAGTTGGAGGACATGTGGGCTTTCAACAAGTAATCATTGAGGAAATGAGGACAGGAATTTCCATTGTGCAGACTCAGGATAATGCTATAATGCAGGAAGCGAGTTCGTTTTTCCAAGGTATCCATCAGTACATTGCGGATATGATTACGAAGCAAGTCCAGAATGGATCAAAGTTGCTAAATCATAAGAAAGCAAATGTCAAAATACAAGGGGAAAATAAAATCCTGTCCAGAAGACAAAATGAGATGGAAGAAGTTATTGAAGGGATTCAAAATTTCTTGGATACACTACCAATCAAGGCCAACTTGCTTAAACATACCAAGGCTATGGACGAAACATTCTCAAACATTCAGGAAGTTTGTAATGGATCAACGACACATATGGAACATTATACAATTTCTGAAACTACTTCCCATCAACCTAGGTCAGTACAAGCAGAACCTAGTTATACATATGGTAGTAGACAAGCTTGAATCAACAAGGATTCAGAATCGTTTGTTACGACTCCGGATACACAAGAAGAAGCAGCAGAGCGTTATGGAGTCCCACGAGGAGGAAATGGAGACAATGATAATGGGGATGATGATGATGAGAATTCGGTTGAACCAGAACCAGGACAAGCACTGCCAGGGCCCGGACCGCCAGGATCGGATCATCCCGGACCGAATCCTCCACCTCGCACAAGATGTTGATGAAGACGGATACCAGAGGCTGAACCAATCAAACTCAAAGATCCATTTCCTTTTGATGGAAAACCAGGTGAAGATGTTGATGCCTGGTGGGTGATCGTCCAAACCTGTATCCAGGATCAACCAAAAAATTTCGACAATACCAGAAGAACTATAAACTGGGTAGGTGGATCATTCAAGAAATTTGCTCCAGCATGGCATGTTCATGGGGAAAGACAACCTTTCGCTGGAAAATTCCCAAGGTCCAGGGCTACATCTCAAAATGATTTGATGTGGGGGTTCAATGATAAAGAAGCTCAGGAAGAAGCATATGCTATGTTAGAAAATATCCGTTATGATGGCGACATTGGGGACATGTTCACTAGGATACGGATGCATAATGATACAGCCCCGTTAACAGGAGCTGGCCTTATGAAACTTATACTGAATCGTCTGCCAGTTGAAGCATTGGAACAAATGCATACTGTGGATCTTACTGGCAAATTGGACCAGGAAATGATTGAGATTATTTCCAAGGCTGGAAGGACCACAGAAAAGTGGGAAGAAGCCAAAAAGAATTTGAGCACAAGAACTCCAAGGACTTCAGAGAAAACATGGGAAAAACCTCAGAATATCTTCAGAGTGCAAAAGAATTTCAAGCAAAAGCAGAGGAAGCCTTTTGAGAAAAACCAATTTCTCAACCAAGAACGTAAAACTCAAATAGACACTTTCACAACCCAGATCGAGCGAGTACCTCAGGAGGAGTTAACTCGACTAAGGAATGCTACAGAATGAATAAGATGTGTTTGGCCTGCCGACAAGAAAGGATCCCGTGAAACAATGGACTATTCTAGGGCAGCAAAAACAGACGCGGGAACAGCTTTCTTCCCTGAGGCAATGGAATATCGAACCATGAAGATAGGAGCTTGTGATTTGGAAGAGGATCAGCAGGATTCATATACGGAAGAATCTCCTACGCAGGGACCAAGGGATACCGCACTAGAGGAAGGTTCAAGTGAGTCTTCAGAAAAGAGGTCTGAAGCAGCTGAGAACTGGTGGGAATCAGATTAATTTTCACAATGATGCACACTTTTACCAGAATTTTTGTCTCTGGGGATGATCGGGAGATTGAAACTGCTGGCCAGTAAGGAGATACAATTATACACAATGAATATTATCACCATATTATCACCACATACTGACTCTTATTGACCCATTGTGGTCATGGTAGTGTCGGAAGGATAATGATATCAAACCGCAAAGCTACTGAGCAGTTATCTCCACCAAACATCAAGAAAAACAATACATCACATGATTATGTTTTTGATAACTGCTCGAAAGAGACAGAAAAAGGTGATCGAATTTCACCTACAAACAGCCGGAAATGTCCAATCTATTAGTCCTCTATCCATTTCGAAAGGAAATATCTTCCTATATAATGGATGCTGGATCCAGGGATCGCATCATTTGTTAGGTCTCCAGAAGCCGCGAACCCATTCCGAATTCCTGTGGGTGAAAGAATTATTGAATCGACAGCTTCAGACTTCAGATGTCAAATAATACCAACCAAAGGTTCACTCACAGTTGCTTCCAGCTTATATTGTGGAAATCATGAAACGTTAGACGAAAAAGACCCTGCATTCGGCATCATGAAAAAGTCTTCAGATTATGTTGTGTTAATTCCAGCCTGGTATCACAACCAACATCAGGCTCAGGGAATTACTACTGGACATTTGTACTTTCCAAATTGTTCATCTAAGTGTTTTAGACATGGGTTACTTCATCCTGAGTATGAAATAACTTATGATGGGAAGGTGGCTTTAAAGCCAAATGCCATTGACATGGGAGCGATAATTGTCGATAATTCATCCATAATACACAAGCTTCCAAAAGATTACCATACGTGGTTGTTGTTATTTGATCCAGAAGAATCAGATAAGTTGCCAAGAAATAAGGGATGTGATCATCAAATTGAACTTCAACTTGTGGAAGGAAATTTAAGGATGGGACCTATAGATCAATTATTCCAAGAAGAGGTAAAATCTAATATTCAATACATGAATAGGATGATTAAAGAAGAAGAGATACGGCCATCCTCCAGTGCAGTAGGACGTCAAATATTGTTCATACCAAAACCAAACACAAGGGGGTTTCAATTGTGTGTTGATTACAGACATTTAAATCAACATACCCAAAAAGATAACACCCCATTACTGATAATGTCCAAATTGCAAGGCATACTTAATGGAGCCTATTGTATTACAATAATCAATTTAAAAAGTGATTTCCATTGATTGAGAATGGCCTTGGGGCACGAAAAGTTTACTACTTTCCATATGAAGTTTGGACTATACCAATATATGGTCATACCTTTTAGTTTTACTAATGCACCAGCAACCCTTCATACAGAGATAAATCGAATGTTGAGACCAGTTCTGGGGATAGGATTGGTTGTGTATGTGAAGGTAGATATCGATGAGGATAACGGATTAGTGGTTGTGGCATATACAACCGATATTCTCATTACGACGAAAAGATCACTAAGCAAACACCATAGACAAGTAAGAAAAGTCTTTGATATGGCATTAGAGAACAACATGTGTGTTGCGATTGACAAGTGTGTATTTGGTCAATAATTAGTAACCTTTTTAGGCTATAGCGTGGACGGTAAAACTATTATGATGGATTCTGATGCAGTTAAACAAATAGTCAAATGGCCCAAACCGAAGAATCACAAAAAGTTCAACAATTGTTAAGTTTGTCGAATTTGTCTAGGAGATTTGTGCCTGGTTGTGCTTTGATAGTGTCTCCAATATCCAACTTGCTAAAAGGAAACAGAAAGGATTTTAAATTTGGTGACGCTCTGGAGGAAGGTGTCTTGAAAATAGTTATGTTATTTACAAGCTGAAACACCCCAATACCTCGACATTTCAACCAGGATTGACCTGTGTTGATCGAAACTGATGCTTTGGATTTTGCATTAGGCGCGATCCCTTCACAAAAAATTGAAGACAGCATGGTACGTTACTGAGGGTTTCAATCAGGAAAGTTGTCGTCAGCCATGTTCGATTACGACGTTTTCAATCACGAAATGCTGGCAGCTATCTATGCACTTCAAAAGTGGAGGCATTTCCTCCAAGGTTCAGAATTCAAAACCATGATTTTCGCGGATCATCAGAACCTTTCATATTAGACAGAAAAACTCAAGCATAATTGAACACAAGCACATTGGGCGGAAATACTCCAGGAATACTCTGTTGATATAGTATACCAGAAGGATTCTCGATATTTGAAGGCCGATATACTATCACGGTGTCCGGCGTACTCCTCGGGAGTGGGAGGTACAATATTGATCGTTGAGAACCCGATGTTGACCCCAGAACAGTCGCCCAAAATTGGAGCAATGGAAATAGACGATTAAAAGTTGCAGTTCATCGATATAGGAGCAATGGAGCTAGCTTTGATAGATTCAGCGCTGAGGGAATCTTCAATACAGGATGCTATGCGGGATAAAAATTTTCAATCATGATGCAAAGCAGTTACGAGTAAAGGAAATCTTGCGAAGGAATATTCAATTCAGCAAAGTATACTGCGTTGGAACGGAAGGATATTTGCACCTAAGGCAAGCAGTAGAAAGATCATGACGTCAGAACATGATTATAAAGTGGCACGACATTTCGGAAGAGATAGGACAATAGAGTTACTTTTTCCAAATTTCTATTGGCCAAAGATAGAGGACGACGTTCGGGAATATTGCATCACCTGCAATCATTGCCACTGAACAAAGGCTCCAAGACATGCTAACCATAGATTACTTCACCTGTTGGAATTACATTGCAAACCATGGACACAAATCTCAACCAGTTGTAATACAGATCTACCGGAGTCGGCAGGAGCTACGAAAATATTGGTAGTGGTTGATAGCTTTATGATGATGGCTCATTTTATACCTATCGACACAATGGATTCTCCGACAGTGGCTAACATGTATCTGAACAAAGCCTTATACTACCATGGGTTCCCGGAGGAGGTTGTTTCTGGTAGAGATGGTACATCCACAGTATAGTACTTTACTGATCTTTATAGTTATCTCAGGATTATGAAATCCATGAGTGCTGCTGTTCACCTGGAAACACATGATCCAACAAAAACGATAAATCAGATCATAGAAGCATACCTTCGAGCTTACTAAAATTTTTGGCACAACGATAGGGCAGAAATGTTACCTATGGCCAGATTCCCATACAATGATTTGAAACATTCATCAACAAATATATTGACTTTCTATGCAATTTATAAATGTAAACCAAAAACCAATTGTCCAATAGAAATTGAATTTTTAAATCCAGCATCAGAAATGTCCGGATAGTAAATTTCAGGGGTACATCAAAAGCTGTCAAAACAATTGGAACAAGTTCGAGAATCAATGTCTCATTTCTATAATAAGAAATGAAAGGTTGTCGATAAGTTTAAGAAAGGAGAATTGCTGATGTCGAATGGAAAGAATATCACGTCAAAAGGAAGATGCTGAAAACCCGAAGATATGATGTATGGACCATTCGAAATCATCACAGTAGGATATAACGACCACTATTGTAAACTCGATTTACCTAAATCCTGGAAAATACCCCCAATGTATACTATTGGATTATTAGACAGATAGCGATGGAAGGATCCAGAGAGAGAGGTAGTCGAAATCGAGGTGGACTTTGCCGGACGGAAGATGGCAATGTTCAATGCTAGCAGACCTACCAATGAGGACATCTTGAGGTATGTGTATTTAGTTAAGTGGCAAGGTTGTTCACATAAGGAAGATACTTCGGAAACATATGATAATGTTATTGAACATGTGGAGGAATTGTTGGAAGAATATTTTGAGAAAAATGAAAATACGGAAAAAGTTAAAAGGTTTGTACAAAGAAAGAGTACAAAAACAAAAGATGCGAAAGCACAACTAGAAAAAAATACAAAGACATGAAAGCGCAACCAGAAGAAATAATTTTCCTTTGTTATTGACATTATGTCTTTTCCCTGTCTGAGTGGTATCTTTCATTGTGTGCACTTCCCGGTCTACAGAAGGTTGTGACCTAAGCATGGGGTGTTTGAGGGATTTGTGACATTGGCTGAAGATAAGAGGCCTGAAGTGACCCTGCTCATTGCTTTGAGTTAGTATGCATTGCTATGTCATACCAGTTTAATACTACGAGGTATGCATGTCATAATCTACATTGGCAGAGAATCAGCTGGTTGCGGAACAAAATCTCTGACCCAATGCTGAATGGCCAGATTAAGGTGAGGCAATTAATAGTGACGAGCTATTAATATATATTGCGATAAGCACTGAGAAGACTACGTGTTATCAGATGTTCCAACTACTGAACGAATGGGAAGTAAGATGTCCAAGTTGAAGTTTTGAGTTGCCAGGTTAGTGTGTTTGATATATTGACATGAGGATAGCCCTAGCAGGGGTGTAACACCTGGAAACCACTCATGCGTGAACACGATAACTGTGAGGGAATTCGTGGCACTATCAATGTGTCACTTATATCAATCTCGGCAATATGCTATCATGCAAACTATTTGTGATGGTGGTACTACGAAGGCAAGCTTGACCAGAGGATCTGACTATATATAAACTCACATTGTCCCTGACAATGAGAAGAACCAAGGTCTAGCAGCAATCCACTGTCAGACATTGCCAGCAAAGAACACCTTAAAATATTATTAAGAATTGTATCTATTCAAAACTTAAAATTACTTCCCTATTTTACCTATGTGAATATTCTTTGTATGTGATCGAAGAGATTAACACATTCTCAGTTCACACATCAACAGGTTGTCAGAACTTTCTGCGATCTCGTCTTCTATTACAACGAGAGAGGTTTGACCAACATCTCCCGCATACTTTCATACTCGGCAATTATTGAAGGTATCGGATATGATCACAATCGATACATCACTACTGGGTTCGTATCATTCAACAAAATTTTCCAAAGATCAACCTTGGATGGACGAGGAGAAGTGGTGAGCTCTTACTAGTCGTATCAGATACGAGGTTGAGTCTTGGGATATGACGAAGATTGGAAAGGTGGCTGTACTTGGTCTAATACATGTCGTATTGATTATTGGGATTAATGTACCCACTTATCAGGTATAAGACATCCATGGAAGTAATTGCAATAAGCTAAGGACAGGTTGGAGCACCAGTGAGAATATTGGGAACTTCTGGAAAAGGTGCCCAACAAATGCAGGAAATCCAAACACACTTTAAGAGATGCCTGCTCTTATGAATGATTGTTAAGAGGACTGCAAGTGTTAACTGAGACACTCCACGTCGGGAAAAGCTTCGGTTCAACCGTAACGGAGATATAATCACCCTTTTACCACTGTGATAAGGTTGCTCACTATAGATTATGACTGCCTACCATATACTATGGCAATTATGGAAGTGTTATGGGAATGGTATGTGAGGGTTAGGGTATGTGATATCGAATTACAGAATGAAGTAAATTTCTCATAATGCATGCATTCTATCAACCCCCTTTTTTCAATCATCATCTCCACCACCATCACCATCACCAACATCACCATCACCACCTTCACCACAATCACCATCACTACCATCACCATCACCACCATCGGGTATTTTACTCTTAGATCATTCCTCCATGAGCTTCATACAGCGCACCCCTGCCAACTCTGAGCGAAGTCAGATCCACTGCGTCGTTGGAAGCCAGATCTACTGTGACAAACGAAGTCAACTCCACTCTTACCAACTTGCTTTCAGCAAATGCAGATCCACTGTCTGCAGCGAAGCCATATCCACCACTATCAGCTTGCTCCCAGTGAAGCCAGATCCAATGCTACAAGCGAAGCCACTTTCACCCCTACAAGCGAAGCCAGATCCACTGTCATCAGCTTGCTCCCAGCAAAGCCACTTTCACCCCTACCAGCGAAGCCGGATCCACCACTAGTACCAGCTTGCTCCCAGCCAAGCCAGATTTTCAGAGAGGTAAGAGTGAGCATCTCAGAGTGGTGAGATGAAGCATGTCAGAGTTGTGGGAGCAAAGCCAGATCCCAAGCTGCTTGCCAGCTCATAGGGAATCCAGATTCTATGCTACCTGGGAAGCCATATCCACTGCTACCAACTTGCTCCCAGTGTAGCCAGATCCACTGCTACCAGCGAAGCCAGTTTCACCTCTACCAGTGAAGCCGGATCCACCGCTACCACCATGCTCCCAGTGAAGCCATATCCACTGCTACCAGTGAAGCCAGTTTCACCCCTACCAGCGAAGCCGGAACCACCGCTACCAGGTTGCTCCCAGCGAAGCCAGTGTCACCCCTGGCAGCGAAGACAGATCCACCATTACCAGCTTGCTCACAGCGAAGCCAGTTTCACCGCTACCCGCAGAGCCCGATCTACTGCTACCAGCTTGCTCCCGGCGAAGCCGGATTGTCAGAGAGGTGTGAGTGAGCATTCCACCGCTATGAGCATGCTCCCAGCAATGCCAGATTGTCAGAGAGGTGAGAGTGAGCATTCCACCGCTACCAGGTTGCTCCTAGTGAAGCCAGATCCAAATCTTCTTGCCAGCTGATAGTAAATCCAGATTCTCTGCTACTGGTGAAGCCACATCCACCCCTACCAGCGTGCTTCCAGCGAGTCCAGATCCACTGCTACCAGCTTGCTCCCAGCAAAGCCAGTTTCACCCCTACCAGCGAAGTCAGGTTTACTGCTACCAGCTTGCTCCTAGCGAAGCCAGTTTCACCACTACCAGCAATGCTGGATCCAATGCTGCCAGCTTGCTCCCAGTGAAGCCAAATTGTTAAGAGAGGTGAGAGTGAGCATGCTAGAGCGGTGAGACCAAGCATGTCAGAGCTTTAAAAGTGAGTATGTTACCATTCTGAGAGCAAGCATATCAGTTGTGAAAGTGAGTATGTCAGAGTTGTGAAAGTGAGCTTGTCAGAGTTGAGGGAGCGGGCTTGTCAGAGTTGTGGGAGCGAGCTTGTCAGAGTTGTGAGAGTGAGCATGTCAGAGTTGTGGGAGCAAGCTTGTCAGAGTCATGAGAGTCAAAGTGTATGCTTGTGCTTGTCACAGTTGTCCATCCGAGCATGTCAGAGTTAAAAGAGTCCATGTTACAGATGTGAAGGAGATATCAGAGTAGCAAATGAATGAGTAACTGTGATGAATATATAGTATAATCCGTGAATTGTAGTATATAATACATGCACTACAGTTGAATTACAGTGATGATTCCATTGTGCTATTGGTAAATTACAGGTGTATTATCGGTAAATTACACGTGGATTATCAGGGGTTACTGGGAATGGCTCTGGGGTAGTTGATATTATTTGGTGTTATTGGTGTTACGGGAGGTTACTGTTGGCTATATGGTCTATGGTGGATTACATGTAACAGAATATCTTATTCCAGATGCGGGTGTATATGAGCAATGGATTACCCTCCATGGCGAATATGATGCATTGATTATTGTTTACAATTACTTCTACATCATTATCACTTCTAAATTATACTTCTACTAGCCAACATGTACATCAGGATTTAATTTTGTGCATCACTACTTTCAAGAAGTAAAGAACAGGGCCAGTAATTCAAAAAAAATGCTGGTATGTTAGAACAATATGCCAATGCAGTGATTGAATGATATTACTGGACAATGGAGTAAATGCAATCGACTACTGCTCCCATGTTATCAGGGCTAACAAATGCAGGAACACACAACTCATTCATGGTGCAAATAAGCTTGATATGCTCTGTATTGTTACTTATGATTTGTACCAGGTGATTGGGCGAAATTGAATACCAATGTCATTACGCTTGATTTGTGATATCTAACAAACATGTGATGCAATGTTTCCTGGCTGGGAATCTAAATGAGATTTGAACAATAAAATAATATATTTGTGTGAAAATGGGGATCAACTACCAAGAAGAGAGGAGGGCTTAGATGGGAAGTTCTGTGGGGAAAGGAGGAGTACACAGAAGGAGATGGAGAAGCACAGAATGAAATAGAGAAGCGCTGATCCAGGACAAGGAGTGCTGATGGGTATTGAGGAGCACCTGTCAAGGCAGAGATGCATGCTTACTACTGGGGCAGTGCCAAAAGCGGGGATATGGAACACCAGATGAAATAATGGAGTGCCAATGCAGTGAGGACAGCACTGATGGGGATTGAGAAGTGACTTTCCCAGCAGAGGAGCACCGATATGGTCGGGAAAGGAATGCAGGATGACCTACAGATACACCAGTGGGGATTAAGGACCACAAGATCCGATGAAAAAGGGCCAAAAAGTCACAAGGGGGAGTATGGAGCAGGCTATGAATGCTAGGAGCAGAGATGTGGAATACAGAGTACTTATTGCAGTGGAGGAGCTCTAAAGAGCAGGAATTGGCAGTCAAATGACAAGGTGCAGAGCAGTGCTAGACCAAGGAGCACAGATGGGGATGTGAATAGTGCCCATTCCAGTTGAGGTGCGCCAAAGGAATGGGATAATGTGGACCACTTATATTGTGAATGATGCGAGCAGTGGCCTACAGAGTAAGGCAGATCACAGGGGTACTGCACAATGTATTGCGATTCTAATTGTCAGAAAACGTAACTGTTGTCCTCTGTCCAGAGGCCTATTCAGACAGCGCACATTCGATAGCTGCAGCTGCCAGAGCTGAGGTCTGCAGAGGGAGAGGTTGAACGAACTCGAATGTAGCAGGCTGGAGCCCCAAGCTATTGGCAGTGAAGAATAATTGATGGTAAATAAAATCCAAAACTTCCTTTTAGGTAAATCATGATTTCTTTTCATTCATGATGTTTGAGAGATAAGCATTGTCAAACTGGAGCTCCTTAAGCAGGATTCTAAGCTCAGTCTCAGAGCCCAAATCCAACTGGTAACTATAGCCTATAGTTAGACAAGCCCTATCTGCCAACCATCCTTGAATGGTACTAATCTTCAGTTTTACGTATATGTGTAATTGGGGATAGAGTTAATATTCATGAGACTGATAGGAAAGCTAATAGCCAAATCAGCGACTTACTGAGTAATGTGTTTGCAGATCTATTTTGAGAGATGAACCATCAGGCAATTGACACACAAATGGTGAACCTATAGGAGTACCTGCTAATGCCTGCCGATGAGCCTGAGCATCAAGCACAAGTCTCCAAGCTTTGTCAACAATCGAGTGCTTCTCTTCAGATCATAACCGCCAAGGAGATTTCATGGATACAATTCCCTGTGTGAACCTTTTGGCAACTTCAATGGTCGCCCTTTGGTATTGCAGAATATTCTTATCTCCACTGGCCTTGGGTTGTGGAACATTCTGCTCACAAAATTGACTTCGGTAGTGAGAGCGCCTGGGTGGCTGCACGGTCAGACTAAGACAATTATTTGAGACGGATTGGCTTTTCACATCGGAGTAATATTGGTGGCCTTGCTACTGCTGAATTTCGTGAATTTGGAAGCAGAGGGTATGTAGTAACAGTATCAGCATGGTTCTGTTTCTTGGATAGTGGAACCCTAGTAGTTTGTAAGTACGTATTATGGTGCACCTGGCCTAGAGGTTGGTCCGCATATTGATGACTATCCAAATTGTCTTCTTCAAGGTTCACTTACACTATCGACTGTCAGGAATCCCCACATTGGTCATTGCCAACCTCCTGGTTGGTGTTCTCATCATGCTTCTTTATTGAAATTGGGGTCATTAGTTAGCTGCTATATGATGTCCAAAGCAAGATGAATGAAATATAGTCATTTAATAAACAATAAGGATTAGCTGCTTTCTAGAATGCGAGTGCTCTCTATTGGTGTGCTTGTTGATTCTTATGTGAATTGCACTTTCCCACCAGGCTGGGCATAGATTTCATTTGTCGTAAATAAGATAGAAAGTTCAAGAATGCAGCAGACAGCATATCAGGGTTAAGTATAAAATCAGTACAACAGAATAACAGCATAATTGGGGCAAGAGGGTATGCAAGTTCAATGACGATGCAATGCAAGGTGAACTTTGGTTGGGGTCAGGACATATGACTTCTATTGTTTGAATATATGTCAAGAATCGCGGTCCAGTATTGCCATTTGCAATGTTGTCATCTGTGCCAGAATTGATGGATTCCTAATGCTAAATATTAGCACTCCTATTACCAACACTATGTATAGATGCCAGAATTGGAGGTTTGTTTAAGCCAATGCACATAGAGTACAAACAGATACACCAGAACCAGACACACTGGAATAAAGCTCGTGACATTAACATGCTTTGTCACATTTACTAAGCCTTGTTGCTGGCTGAATGACACACTAAAAACCTGAATGCAAACATGAGCCCTGGTATATGACTCCTCCAAACATAGTAATTAAGCATGACAGTTTGAGCATATGAGGTAACTGCACGGCATACAATTGTTGCAGCATTTGGAATTCGCAAAGCTGAATAGATTTCGGACTATGGAACTGACTGTTGAGTTGCAAGCATTCTCACTGAGTGTGTAATCAATAGGGGACAAATATGGAACTTTGTATGTGGTAAGACCACCACAAGAACTGATACGGTTTCACAATACTCTATTGCATTTGCATGCTACGGCTATGATAGCGGTCTATAAGATAATATTGTACATGCAATATCCCTTAAATGTGTTCATTTGGGCCATGTCTGTAAAATAACCTTCACCACAATGTTGCAGTTCATGGGGGTAACAGAGAATATGGCACACACAGGAGAAATGGAGGTGTAGTGAAAGAATGGGAGAGTACGATGGATGATCCAGCGGTAATCTTATTTATTCAACTACTTGTCAATGCCAAGGTTGGTAACAAATGGGTAATAAAAACTCACTCACATTCTGATTTTTTGCCTAGTGTCAAGCTCCAGTGCTTTTGACAGAGTCCAAACAGGCAGAAGCTATTCTAGGATTTATAAGGATAGTTCCAAACATACTACTTTGTTAATATCGAGTTGAGTGAAATTACTAATTGGCCAGGACTGTGTATTTATTGTTTAATATGCAATGGCTACATTCCTCCAACAGAAAGTTGACATGGGGATCAACACTGAAGGCATTTTAGCAGCGGCCTTCACATACCAATTAGGTATAGATTAATATATCAGCTGAGCCCAGTCATGATGATTCCCATACACCTAAACAAGATGTGTTATGATTGATGAAAATCTGGTTGTTTTGCTTCCACTAATTCAAAGTCAGATAAAACATGATAAGAACGATGCATATGAATATAGGAAATGCACTACACAACCAGGTAGATGCGCATCAGTGGCATATTTGTCGCTCTGAGACATGCATGGGGACAAATATTATGTTTATATTTAATCACAGCTTGTTAAGGTTGGCTTCATACACATTCAAAAATCTTGTACTTATCCAGTTTGAAGATGTCAGGTGTGTTTCAACTTTAAACAGAGGCCACGAAATACCCAGCTGCAAAAAATACATCTTAGCCAAGAATACATGGGTCGTGGCTCATCATCTGACTCTCTGTGGTGCGGATCTGACATGTGCCTAAACTTTTATCATATGCCATTAAAAGCTACACCTTTGCCACAAATATGCAAGCCATGTCTCATCTTCTAATACAGTGCTACAATATTGCCAAGACTGTGTTCATTGCAAAATAGGATTGGCAAATGTGTAGTGCATAATCAGTTATAACAAGACTCAAGGCTTATACCAAGGATTCCCAAGTACACCTAAACTTGAATCATATGCCAGCAAATGCTGCAGTTTTGCCACAAATCTGCAAGTTCTGTCTAATATTCTAACACAGATTCGGAATATCACCTAGGTTACCTGTATTGCTGAATGCGAGTTGTGACTATACAGTGCTCAATCTGCCATCAGGTGACTCAAGACATATGCTGAGGATTCTCTAGTGTATCTGAAAGTTTTTGAACTATGCTTTTGCATTCTTTTGACTTCAAAATTTGTACATAGCATGATATTGTATGCGCTCCTCAGAGTCGCAATTGAAAAATGATTCGAAGCATTTTACTGAGTTGTAGCTCTTAATTCAACCATGCTCAATTATGATGATACTAGACAAGTCTGGAAATTGTAATTGTAGTTTATCAAATGACTTCATCTTATATTGGTGAATAATAACAATCAAGAACGCCATTGACATCTCACAGTAAGTAATTCTGATTTCAAAAACAACAATTCCCATATCAGAACTTGATTCACCTCACAATGACACAGAGGAATGATATATTTATACAGTAGAGTATGCCTTACAAATGACCATTTTTCACTATTAATATCAATAAAGAAGATTAGGTTGGTAGAATGTCGAAAGAGGCATACATCAATTTCACCATCGTACCGATCCAAGATGAGTCCTCTGACCGCCACCAAGCTACATTCTGTGTCTGCTGCATTATTTGGTACTTATGAGACTCCAGAATCTGGAAAATCATACATGTTGTAATGTTTGGTCAACCCATTAAGCCTCATGGGACTGTCATTTCCCCCACTCCTGAGTGTCGTTGCAGATTATTTACATATTTATTAGAGCCTGGTGGACTCATGTTCAGTAACTATAATCGTGGAACTTTGATTTGCCCAATCTGAATGCCTTGTACCAATACCAGCTACTGCTCATTTAATACCCAGAACTTCTGTGAAATTACCACATGGTTTACTGCTGTAAGATTTAGACCTCACCCACCGACATTGGGTGCAGTTTCAAATACAGAGGGATTCCATGTATCCTGGAACTGGAGCTGAATTTAAGTATGCTTATTGTTGCCCATTTCTGGATACATGTGGTATACATCCACAGAATCTGCAAATTACTTGCTTTGCCACCAGGTCAAATAACAAGCCTGGCCAGGAAGAGGACCAAAGAGCACCACCATTTGCAGAGGAGGTGTACAGGAGAGAGCATAATGATATCGCGTTAGTCTCTGAAGGAGTTCCTCACTTGATGTGTAGTCACGGTCAGGAGTGGGATACTCCTCCGGTTTCTTGACTACCATTGTCAGTTCTGACTCTCTTAGGAATTGAAAGATCAGAGAATCCAGCCGACTATCTGATGGCAATTCATCTTACGATGTACTCCAATTATGATTGTAATTTGTGGTGTCTCCCAACATAAACCAAAAATATGCTAGCTGCCATCTATGAACCCTCCATGTCCCTGATGTACCTTGTGATGTGTTTCCTTCCACAAGAGTCTTCAGTGGTGTGTGCTCTTTCTCATTAAACTCAATATCCACAAGGAGGGCATTCTCGTTCAATAACTGAACTAGTGGTGTTCCATCGGTGGAAGCCAATTCTGACCACCTCCTTATCATCGAAGGCTTAACATTCTGAATTATCCCGTGAACTGCGTCCTGATCAGCTTCATCATACTGAATCAGGATGGCATGCATCAATCTCTTCAAATGTCAATGCCGTGCCTCTGTACCATCCTCATCCAGCACAGTACCATCCATTGGATCTTTAGATGCACCTGAAGACAGCCACATCGTCTGGTGACATCAGCCAATGAATCAATGGAATCCCAGTATAGCTGTGACTTGAAGTCTTAATCCAATTTTCACTTGCAATGTCAGTGGCCAGCCAATACGGCACTAAGTCTAATACCGATCAGACTCATAAAAATTGCAACCCTTCTCCAATCGTATATGAGTTACCTGTTGCTTGATGGGGTGGCTCTGAGTATCACTATATCATACAAAACAAGGTGGATATTCCTTCTATATTCCAGCTCATCAATACTTGAGTTCAAAGTGCCATGGGTGAGATTCTCATTGTCAATGTCCAACAAGTTCACCAGTGGGAAATTGGTGCCATATATTATCTTGTCCATGGTGCCCTTAAATGTCTCTGCCACTCTGGGCATTGCAGCTACCAGGATTGGTTGAAGGACTGAAGCAAGTACTGCATGTACCAGAGGTGGAGTTGTCTGGATTTCTAAATGGCAGCTGGGAACTGAAATAAGTCTCTGCAATGGATATCACTCTTATTCTTCACCAATAACCCTGGGATAGTCATTCTGTACCATATTCACCCACAGGTCAAGGGTCTTCCCCCACAAAATTGATAGTGGCAACTCCACAACAACCTTCTCAGTCAGCAATTTGCATATCATAGCCACTGCCACTAAGGTAAATGCCTTGCCACAATCCATGTCAGCTACTACCAGTCCTCCAGGTATATCGGAATCCCAAACCCATTTTCTCACCATGAATCATACAGCCGAAACCTGGAGGGTTGAAAATGTGGTTCCTTATAGGCTTCAAATTGAATAATTGGTATCAAGAACTCAGTCAGCATTGAGCTGTTGTATCAGATGGGTATTCAGCCACCGGACCACCTCATCAAGATACGTGTCTTCAAATTCACTGTTGATTTATATTGACACCAGTATTCAAAACTGAACTACTATTATATAGATGGAGGACCTCCTCGCCAGCCACTTCATCCTGAACCTTCCTGGTACCTTTATTTGTGTCCTTTTCATTCTCGATCATCTCATTCAATGCTCCCTGGCACATTGGATTGATGGGCTCATACTGCGGCGCTCCTGCAATTCATCACTACATACAATGTTTCACAAAGAAGCATCGGAATAAATATATATGTGAGGAATATAATCAACTGTATGCATTCAATCAGGACTTCTATCCATGCTTCCACTATTTTTCCAAACTATGGCATTCATTGAAAAGAGCTCCTGGCAGGAAATAGAGATCGAGGGCATTATCAGAACACTGGCAGTTAATTACTCTCCAATTCTTATCGACTGAAATGATGATGGGAAGTGTGTCGTTGAAACAGCCTCTGATGGAATGGTAATTGGAGCTGTGCAGGCATTCTGTGCATTCTCTTTACTTGTTAGCCAACAAAACCACTCTGATCTATTCCTCCAAGCGCAAGCCAATCCACTCAAGCAATTTTAACCAAAGATGGGTCTATTCAATAACTGAACATTTCAAACTCTGAAGGCCAAAGTTCATGAACAGCGGGCAAGAGAATCCCATCAGCTATGAGTACACAAGATTCATAAAATCTGTGCTACAATGCAAGTTCAAGTAGACAGGGCTGAAAGGGTTGCTGGAACCAATCAAAGGCAATTTCAGGTGCATCGGAATTGAGTCCGATAAGTGGTGCTGACCTGGTTAGATGCTGATCAACAGAAGGCGAAAGAGCTGTTGCAGAATACGATCCATTACGTAACACCAGCTAAATGCAAGCATTTCAATGATTTTTTCCAACATCATTACCACCAACAATTGCAGGTAGTTGGCACTAATGCAACTTGCCGCAAAAGAATAGTCACCAAAATACTTACTCGAATGAATACTCCTGCAGATGAATCAGATTACAGGGTGGTGAATACGACCCCCAACAATGATTTGGAATTTCAGGTCAGTCCATCCGATGTGTAGACTGAAGCCACAATCTTGAGTATTGCTGATACAGTCCACATTGTAAATCACCTGAAACAGATATTCATGATATTACAAGTTGGAATAAGCAGATGTGGTTTGGGAAGAAATTCTGCCTCTACTGAATTAAGTTTGAAGCTTGCTGGAAGGTATTCGGCCTTGAATAGTTCCAGAAATCCATCGCACAGTGCATAATCCATTTTCGATATTGGAGGATGAATCTTGTTAGGCATAAATCAGAGTCAATTTGGTGAATGGGTTCAGGTCACAAATTCACCACTTCTATTAATGTATGACTTCAATTCAGCATTATGAAAAAGTGTCTGGCAGTCCCAACAAAGTCAATTCCATTCAACAGATGCTCTAGGGGAATGACCAGTGGACCTGTCTTGACTATAGGGAGAACACACTGTTATAACTTGCATTTTATGGCTTATACAATATTGACTCTGCAATAGTTATCTGCCTACTATCCACTACTGATAAACTGCAAAATACACTCAAAGTCCATCTTTCATGGCTCCAGCATTGTCAGGCAGAGTCATTGTTCAGCACTGTATCACAACAGGTACATTATTTGAAAGAAATTCATCTCCACAGAGTGCAAAAGTATGAAATCAACCTCACTCAGATATACTTCAGGAAATGTCAGAAATCCCAACTTTGGACCGCTATTCCGGACACAAATTGATGAAGACTGGGTACATGAAGTTAGTGGACTGGTGCGCAGATATGATTAGAAAGTACTCATAGACAGCATGTTTGTTCAACTTCAAATTGGACTGTTGTACTACTATCAACCATTTCACTGCCATACATCTATTAAGTGTCTGGAACTTGATTGCAACGTATAATATAACAATGGTGACTAAGCAATCTTGTCTTAGTCTCATAACATCTGTGTCCAATAAATGGAAAGTGACCTTGATAACACCTTCCAAGACTGAGTTTGTTCTTATCCTGTATTATGCAGTAGCTAGATTCCTCCAAATCAGATTCTCCAATTTCGTGAGCATCTGCCTGTGGGATAAATGATATTGACAATTTTTAAGAGGTGCAAAAATCCTCAACAATGGATATTACTTCTTCAAGCTTAAGAGTATGTGGTGGTGATTGCAACAAAGTATGAAGATGCGCATGGTTTGGCTGATTGAATTGCTGCGTTCATCTGGAAGGTCAAACAGAATAATGCGATACGCATTGTACCTCTCTAAGCACATTGTCAAACGAGCACATTTGGTACAAAAGTATGCTGCATTGGCTAGAATTGAAAGCATATGGCTTATAAATAATCCTGCAGATTTAGATACCTACTAGACTGAATATTGATTAAAATACCCAAATCATGCTATGGTGGAGTACAAGAGTTTATCGAATTGTACGATTGGATATAGACCTTATAATAATCCCTCCTGCAGTGTATGGCTCCAGGCTTGAGGTGCTCCACAATAGTCTTGGGGACATGACCAATACTTCCAATAGTTCTGAAATTTGCATATTCTAATAGTTTGATTTTGAAGCATTTTGAAGATAACTGTATACTCTTTAGGATATTCTTGTATTCTCTTCCACAACTTACAGAGCATTGAGGTGCACTGGAGAAGCAGTCTCTGTGTACCTGAGAGCATATCACTTTGCATTCAGCCTATCTGGGAGCATCGGGTAGCAAGTGGAAGAATCAGTGTTGCTGTTCAGAGTTGCTGAGTTATTCAGTTATGATGTCCAAAACCGTTTTTCATTTGCTGATGGGAACTTAGAAACTACCTTTAAAGTCTATACATATACTATTTCTTGCTTCATCAATGTGGTATTGGCTACTTTGAGACTGTTAGAATGTTTCATATATATTCTTTACTGGCAGGAAAATTAGTCTTCCATTTTTTAGCTGGAGACAGTCAGTGGCCCCAAACCTTCACATAAAGTAGAGTACTTCTGATTTTCTTCTACCTATGGAATATATAGGTTGATGTGCAACCTCTTTATTGCTTACTATGTTTTTCATACTATTTAATAAGATTGTATAGACATCAGCCAATCATAACACAACACTTTCACCAATCACATGGTGTTTTATTTGTAAACGGAATATCTTTCCCCTGTAATTCCTCATGCAGACCTTCATGGCACTCCAAAGCAATGCTTTAATCAGAGCAATACTTCACCTATCATATCACTTCATATCATTCCACATTAAATTAAAGCAATCAAATGGTTTCGGTTAACCTCTGTTACATTAACCTCAATTTGTATCTCGTACTTGACTCCGACGGTATGACCCGGGAGATACGCTCATGTACTGTTACTACCATCCGTTCATAGATGCCGGGTTGGATGACAGGAGCAAGAGCGATGAAGAAACGGAAGCACGGCACTGTCCAGCTACCACTGCACTGCAAGCCCCGTATGAAACATAATCATTTTACTGAAAAACAAAATTCATACAAATAAACTATAAAAATAATCCTCATCAACATCTTCCCTGCAAGGCAGTTCAGGCATAGACTTATGATAATCATCAGTGTAGCGCACATTCAGTAAACGAATCTTGAGCCCATAATTCATAACCATCTTCACTAGTTTTGAGGTTTCTGAAGTAATGGGTGGCTGATTTAGCAACATCAATAGTCCATCTAGCCACTCTGACGCTGATGAATGGGTCTGGGGGTGGAGAGTTAGTAGTATCTCCTCTTGATTGTGATTACTTGTGCTACTAGAGATAGGGGAATATCCATGTATTATAATCTTTGTAGAACCGAGCCTGGAACCACCTATTGTTGGCGTGGGTGTGCCGGATATCGAGCATGTCGATGATAAGGATGCCGGAGTGACGTTGGATACTACACTCGAAACGATCGAGAGATCAACTGTGATCAGTTAGCACGAGTTGTGTATTGTGACAGAAACGACTAACGCTTTTCTGGTAACTCCTCAAGTTTGGGTTCATATGAAGTTTCATTTTCATAATCACAGTAGTGAAGATAGCGACGGTTATGTGATAGACGAACGTATCTCCAGGGAATTGTTTCCACGTGTATCTTGGCAGACCTTTGTCTAAGCGGAGCAGACACGGGAAACCACGCGCCTTGTAGGAGACAACGTATCCGCTGTTCTTTTACGAATTGCATTGCCTCAGAATTGAGTTCTTCTCTTACGTGCCTGCATAGAACATGAGTCAGCGGCAGAATTGAGCGAGGAAACAACATACGATAAGTGACTGCCCCATGCATTCTCATACGTCTGTTCCAAGATTTCCATCTGCAGACCCCTCAACCGAACACAATCCATCTGCATTATATCCTCTTCAACATCCTGTACACCCTTCGTTCTGTGAGCCAGTCCAATAACGTGATAAATTAACACCCGGACCAACTCCGCAACTCTATCGAAGTCTTCAATCTCGGCTTGGGCGTCCTGCCAGAGCTTCAAAAATGCTGACAATGTCGCCGTATGTAGTCGAGACCACTGCAGAAGAAGAGGACGAAAGGCGCGGTCGAAATTGGAGCGGGATTCGAGGACTTGGAATGTTTTCGGGTCATGAATATCTGATTCATGAACCCCAAATTGGTGATATAGGAGGGACGAAACGGCTAAACTGGCGCGGGCAATAGGACACCGTTGTATTGGTGATTTTGCGTTCTGCTCTGCAATAAGCTATGGAAGGCTTGTCAGACCTGGTCTTCGATTAGGGCCCCCAAGGACAGGTCACGAACCTTCTTAAACCTATCCTCGTCCTTCCGAACATAATCCGTCAGATCCATCATCCCCAAAAACCCAACATCCCCAAACTCCCAAGCAGGTGATTCAGTCTGGAAGCCTAATCTCCGCCATTTCTCGGGATTGTGGTTGCGTCTATTTATTCCCGAGCTGCCTCCATCGGAATGAACAGGTGCACAGGCAAAATGTAGACCTTTGAGCGCTATCCGATGGTCCTTAACTTCGAGATCGACCTTGACCTCACTCCACCGTTTTAGTATCACCTTTGTCAAAGCCTGGAACTCCAATAATGGATGCGCAAGATCTTGGAGTGCGGAACTCTGCATGAGAATCTGCGAACCTCATTAAGAGCAATCCCAGATTCGGACTTTTTCGCAATTAGAACTTACAAAGACAGCCTTGAAAACTCCCAAATCTTGCAATCGTTTTATAAATCTTGGCCACTCCGAATCTGAATCATTCATAATGGCATCCCGCACGAGGGAATTAATTAATTGTAGCGAGTTTGCACATAATGCATGGTCCGCTGATGAAAGCCTGCTAACCAGCATCTCTAAGAATTGCGAATGTATTGCAATAACCGGCTTCAGAGCGCGGAATCCGAATGGACCGTTGTACGAGCCGCCCACAGAACCGGACGTGTGAGGATGAGACACGATGGCGACAAGTATTGACATTGCTCCCCGCAAGATGTTCACAAGAGGATGCATAACAATTAATTCGACGACCTGTTGACTATTGTAGTGAACACCATCCAACCTACGTTTAATAAGTTGAGGGGACACTCACCCGCGATATCAAATCTAGAGTCACGTAATCCCATCCTTTATCTAACTCCAGTAACCGGGAAAATGATGTGAGGGAGTAAGCAAGTGTGTTCCCACTGGCGTAGAGCGCTAGATGACGCAACTTTGCCAAACCCCCCTGTGCTATGAAGGTATCCGCAAAAGACGGATCACCTATATTGGTCTGCAACTTGAAAACTGCCATCTTCTTGACGGCATCCTATTTAGGCTCGTCATCAGAAACTGCATGATATAGGGCCTAGAAATTAAGACAGAAAATAAAAAGGTGCAACCTGCCTCATCGTTAGAGAGCCTATCTATCAGTTCTTTGATACTTTCCATCGCTTTCACATTGACACATTGAGGAGGAAGTCACATCGATTGAACATGAACGTCTAGTCGGTGAATTAGTACTTCGGAACACAACCAAGAGATACGAGTCTGTTCCAGGAGATAGAATAGTTCAGACTTCTTGGGGTAAGAGATGAAATAGGAAACCCAGAGCGGGTATGGACGTGTACAATGAGGATAATGACCAGGGGGAGTTGTCATGGCCTCATACCCCGGCCCTTTGATCTCACGTGATTTTATACTAACCGAAATGGCGAGTGACATAAATGACAAAAAGTCAGTCCAATTAAGTCTATGAGTATTTGTCCAATCACAAAGTGATGTATACATGAAATATGCATAATTCACCGCTCTTTCACCTCCTAGTCTTCGATTTACTATATTTTTGAAATTTATTGGGTAGTATAAAAATACACCTAAAAAATAGTGAAAATCGATATTATTCTATAACTGTACTATCAAAATTCAAAATATGAAAAATTCAATACCAGGTAGTAAAACAGCAATGAATTTTATATATTTGATATATTTTATATATTTTATATATATAAAACTTATAATGACAGTAATTTTAAAGTACCATTACACAAAGTGTCCATTCATCAGGTTATAAGCAACTTAGTGGTCTGGTATATTTACTAAATATCTGATTATATAAATTAACTATTTACTTGTCAGATTGATATTCTCTACATAGACCTAAGATGAAGATATCAGAGTGATTGTCATGCTTCCAGCGAATAAGACGATATATTAGACAGTACTTACTAATACTGTTCAATTTAATTAATGATCTCATTGTAAGTTTAATGTACAGTAATTCTCAGAATCACAGATATACAAAACTGTAAGTTAATGTAAGTGTAGAATAAACAAATGTACAATTTGATTTATAGAGGGCTGTGGTATAGAAATGAGCTACTAGTTAGTAGAATTTACATACATCAGCAAAAAACATTTCCGTCCGGGCGGAATGGCTCCGTCAGAGTGGACGCGCTCCGTCAGAGCCGTCAGAGACACCCCGGTGGCAGACGACTCCGCGCCCGGCACCAATACGACGAATCGCATCGCATATCGCCCCCCGATCGCGATTTCGCCGTTTCTTCTTGCTCTGTCGGTATCCTATTGTCAATGGACACTGTGGCGTTGTGGCCAACTGTGACCATACGTCGGAACGGGTTCATTGGGTATATCAGCGAAATGTAAATCGGTCCGGAAGCCACATGCAGGGTTCCATAAGCACAAGGCATTTCGTCTATCGTATTCGTCTTGGTTACAGTCACAAGAGTCGCTACCTCACAATATGGCATGCATTATTTAAGTATCTCTATATATATACATACGGTCAATCTGGCCAAAGATGGTAGTCGAGCATAATCGGAGGTTCTAGCTCGAGGAGCCTAGGAAGAAAGTGAGACGATATGATACTACCCGGCCGTGAGAATCCACGCAATTGCGTGGATCCAGATGAGATGATGTCTATCTACCCCGGGGTCTCCCGAATATGAACTCCCCGTCGCTCAGTCCACCTCCGTTACCCCTGTATCTCCGTACACCCACCATCGCTCATTAAGGATGTACTTGGAGGCTGTGATCGAGCGAGTTTGGTGATCCACTTGGAGGCCGAGATCGAGTGAACTCAGAGATGCACTTGGAGGCCGTGACAGAGCGAGTGTGGAGATGCACTGGGAGGCCATGATCGAGCGAGTTTGGAGATGCACTTGGAGGCCGAGATCGATTGAACTCAGAGATGCACTTGGAGGCCGTGATAAAGCGAGTTTGGAGATGCACTGGGAGGCCGTGATCGAGCGAGTTTGGAGATGCTCTTTGAGGCTGTGATCGAGCAAGGTTGGAGATGCAATTGGAGACCGAGATTGCGTGAACTCAGAGATACACTGGGAGGCCGTGATTGAGCGAGTTTGGAGATGCACTTGCAGGCTATGATCGAGCGAGATTGGAGGAGTACTTGGAAGCGGTCGATTTGGAGGGAGGCGCGACGGCAGCTGAGACTCTGGCTGGGAGCGGGAATCTGGCTGGGAGCGGGAGACTGTCGATATTGGGATGATGCTGTACTTGATGTATGCTGTACTCGGTGTTAAGTCATGATCATGGCATGGAGAGATAGAGATGGATGACTTAACTTCGTGTTCTTAGGTGATGATAGAGTTGAGCACAAGAAAGAGAGAGATCAGAGGAGATGGGGGAAATCATCATGAGAAACTGGGACATAAGAGATTTTCGTGTGCGAGTCAATTTACCATCCCCGATATGGCAGGTACAAGTCCCGATCCGGCGGGTAATAACACCGATACGAGGTCTTCTAAACCCAATCAGGCAAGTCGTACCCCTGATTTCTCAGGTCCGCTCATATCGTCCATATCGTTTTCATCTTCATCCCCCATCTCTCTCTTTCTCGTCCACAACTCTACCATCATTGCAAGAACACAAAGTTAAGTCATCCCTCTCTATCTCTCCATGCCAACATCATGACTTAACACCGAGTGCAGCATACACCGAGTACAGCATACACCTAAGATTGTCTGTCGTCCCTTCATTCTCACGATTTCATAAGAGCCCATTCCCACGGTTTCCAGTTAAGTAACCGATGAATAGGGTCTCAGCACCTGGCGCGCCTCCCATCGACCGCCTCTAGATCGACCACCTCCAAGTACTCCTCTAATCTCCCTCGATCACAGCCTGCTGCAAGTGCATCTCTACACTCGCTCGATCACAGCTCGGAGTGCATCTCTGAGTTCACTCGATCTCGGCCTCCAAGTGCATGTCCAAACTCGCTCGATCACGGCCTCCCAGTGCATCTCTGAGTTCACTCAATCTCGGCCTCCAATTGCATCTCCAACCTCGCTCGATCACAGCCTCAAAGAGCATCTCCAAACTCGCTCGATCACGGCCTCCCAGTGCATCTCCAAACTCGCTCTATCACAGCCTCCAAGTGCATCTCCAAACTCGCTCGATCACGGCCTCAAAGTGCATCTCCAAACTCGCTCGATCACGGCGTCCAAGTACATCGTTAATGAGCGACGGCGGGTGTACGGAGATACAGGGGTAACGGAGGTGGACTGAGGGACGGGTTGTACATATTTGTCGTCATCTTCAGGCGCACCTCGAATTGCTGACAATCACCGCATGCTGCCACTCCAGATATACCGTGTGTAGATAGTAGGTTGCTATATAGATACATAGATACATAGATGAGAATACAAACTGAATGCATAAGTTCTGAAAATCGTTGAATGATTAGTAGCTATGATTTAACATCGCCAGGCGTTGTGTAAACGGCTTCAGCATAACTGCAGCCCCTGCGAAGAGTGTAACACACGTGTCCTTCTGATTGTGCGTAAACGTCACCACAAAGTAAAGGAGTACGTATGCAACGCGACCCGTCGCCCGGGCGACGGGTAGCGTGTAATTCTCCGTCAGAGGGTACAAGGTTCTGTCAGAGCCGTCAGAGCCGTCCAGAACACCCGGGTGTTTCTGACGGAAACTAGAGTTGTTGCTGATGTATACTGATGTCTACCACAATATTCTCTGCACACTTTAAACTATACTGTCTATGGATTCAGTGATCAATTAATGCCAACTTTGTTCACCTGTACACATTGGCAAAATGTAACATCGTCCGGCAGCCACATCCAATCCTCACAGACACTGAGGTGAATCTCACCAGTGGTCATAAGTAATTCCAAATGCTCCCACGCCTTTCTGAAGCTAAACAATTTGCTCTCAGATGTTTCCAGACCATTTTCAGGTGTTCCTGAAAGCACCTGCAGTTATGGAGATACATTTAAAATGGTACAATAATTAACTTATAGGATAGTCAAATTGTGTAGTAGCTTAGACCTCTGCACAAGTCTGCAGGAGACTTTGGGAGCAACTTGAACCTCTGTCCAGCTCTGCAGGAGACTTTAAAATTGGTTTGTTATTCTCACACCAGCCAGCCTTAGAATCCCACAACCACAAGTGATTACATCTATCCTGTGAGTCTTGGTTACATTAATACAAAGATTCACTACATTATAATATGACATCTATTATGTATCTAACTGTACCTATATATACAGACAGCCAATCTGGCTACAGAGGTTACTTTAGTGCAATTGGAGGAGCATCTTGAGATAGAGTTTGAGCAGGTTTGGAGGTGCACTTGGAGGCCATAATCGAGCAACTTTGGAGATCCACATGCAGACCATAATTGACTAAGCTTAGAGATGCATTTAGATGCTGCATTCAAGTGAGATTGGAGATGCACTTGGTCACCATAATCAAGTGAACTTGTAGTGCATATTCCAGTGAATTTCCAGATACACCTGGAGGTCATGATGATGGGAATTTGGAGGCTGTGATGGAGCAAGATTGGAGATACACCTAGAGGCTGTGATCAAGCCAGTATATAGATACACTTGGAGACCACAATAGTAAGGGCTGAAAGATGCACTTCGAGGCAGCAATAAAGTGATACAGGATGTGCAGTATCACATTTGTCAATCTGGAGTTGGTCAATCTGGAGGTGGTTAATCTGGAGGTGGTCACACTTGATGTGGTCAATCTAGAGGTGGTCAATCTGGAGATGACCTATCTGGAGGTGGTTAATCTTGAGATGGTCAATGTGGAGGTGGGCGATTTCAAGGGGGTCGATATGGATGCCATAGTTTGGAAGGGAGGCGCAACAGGAGCTGAAACTCAATTTGTTGCTTAACTTGAAATCCTGGAAATGTAGAAAGTAGAAAACAATACCATCTACCCAGAGATGAGAGAAGAGAGATGTGAAACTTATTGGGAATAGGAGATAGTCGATGTAATCTTGATGCTGCAGTTGGTGTTTTCTATAGATGGAGTATGCCGAACTCAGTGAATGTTGTACTCAGTGTTAACTCTTCATTATGGCATGGTGAAATGGAGAGGGATGACTGAATTGTGCGCTTTCAGGTGATAGATGAGTTGAGGACGACAAAGTGAGAGACAAGAGGATTGTGGAAAATCATCATTAGAAACTGGGAACGAAGAGAATTTGTCATGCAAGTCACTTTATCATTTCCCATATGGCAGGTACGAATACCAATACATCACTTTCTAAGTTCAATATAGCAAGTCATATACCTTATTTTCTGTATTTCTTTGTATCCTCCATTTCACTCTTTTCTTTATTATCCATCTCACTTTCATGTCCACTGAGCTACCATTGTCAGAAAATACAGCTTTGAGTCATCCCTCTCCATCTGTCCATCTAATGATTATGAGTTAACAAGGAGTACAGCATACACCAAGTACAGCATACTACAAGTACAGAATACTCCAAGTACAGCATATACTGAGTACAGTATACACCCAGTACAACACAGACCCAGTACAGCATATACGCAGTACAGCATACACCCAGTACAGTATACACTGAGTGGAGCTTACCCCAAGTACAGCATTCACCAAGTACACCATATACCAAGTATACCATACACCAAGTACAGCATACACCAAGTACAGTATACACCAAGTACAGTGTACACCAAGTGCAGCATCCACCCATGATTGACTGAATCACAGCCAGTTTCCCTTCATTGTCATAATTCTGAGTTGACCCCGAAATATAGCTTCTGCTCATGGTGTGCCTCCCTACGTAGAGCGATTGCCACCAGCTAGCTCTCCATGAGAGCATGAAGATACAGTCAAGTTGTTAGATTCCCACAGTTGCTTTTAACTTACTAATCAATAGAGTCTCAGCACCCATCACCTCTCTCTATAGGCCGCCAGCAGATTGATCACTGATAAGTTCTCCTTCAATTGTATTTCAGCATTGGCTGCAAGTTAATCTCCAACTGCCCTTGATCACTGTTTCCAAGTCTGTACAATTATTGTCTCCAACTCCATCTCCAACTTTACTTGATTATAGCCTGCAGGTGCATTTCCAAACTCCCTCAATTATGGCCTCCAAGTGCATATCTGACTTTACTCAATCTCAGCCTACAACTGTATCTCCCATCACACTGAATTACAGTGCCGAAGTTCACATCGTCATAGCCTCAGAGGGCATATCAAGTTCCAGTCGATTACAATTCGCAGATACTGCTTGAATTGTTTCCAACTGCCACCTGCAGCTAGTTTCGATATACCATGTGTAGATGGATAGCTATATATACACATGGATGCATCGATGAATAGATACATTGATCAGAATTCACATCGAATACATAAGTTTCCAAAATGATTTCACCATAAGTAGTAACTATGTTTTCCAGTTGCACCAGCAGAATTTCAAAAGATGATGTTTTACCCGGACTGCTCTACAGCGATTCAACGTCCTCCCAGACTTGTCACCTGCATTCCCAGCTGCTTCCAGGCTTGTTGCTGGCATTCCCAGATGCTCCCCCAGGTGTAACTAGTCCTTCAATGTCCTTGCGGATTTGTCGCCAGCACTCCCAGGTATATCTAATGGCCACTGCATTGGTCTTGTTACCTCTGGGATTTGACCACTCTGGAATTCTTGTCGAATAACTCTCAAACACTCCCAGAGCTTCCAATGACCGAAATACAGTTCACTGGTGGACTGGGGAGATATTATACTTGACTGTAGTTGCAGAAGAAAGCAAGTAGCATTGCCTGTGTATATACTAAAACAGTAGAACAAAATCAATGGGAGTGGACTGTAAATGGAAGTAAGTGGGAGATTTGAGTAGGTAGTAGATTGTATTTGAGCTCACATACAGATTACAGTAAGTTATATAAATACACTCCAGCTGAAAGGAGACACAAATTATAAGATAATTGCTATATGACAAGTTTGGTATGAAATATATATGTAGACAGCAATATAATATCTGACAATGTATGGAGATTTTTTGTTAAACTTGAGAAAATTCAAATCCAGAGAATACAATTTGAATATTATTAGAGAGACTAGTTGCAAGATGGAAGTATTCAACCGAATCATCAATAACCATTGGTCATATAAACTGAGTTTGTATTTGCTATCACAACACTATTGTATTTATATTACCTGCCAGCTATACATCTATCCACTAGTAATATCTACATTATCATCTATTAGAGTAAACTGAATATTTTGCTGGCAGTTGTAATAAATACATTCTAGAACCCCCTATATGTGTAACATCATTCTTAAGTAATTACAACTACTCTCTTCAACTAGAATAATCAACTGATCATTCTAACACGACTTTGTTGCTACCTGTGAATAATATCCTGATTGGGTGAATACCATCTTGGTTCTGTGATATTGCAGACTTACCATGCAGTTTCTTAGGCTTGTTCAGAGACACTATCATTATCTATATCAGTATAATGAAATCTCCCAAACAATTTGTAATCAAATAACTCTATTCAACTATGCTGCAATGGGGAATCTATTAGATACAAATAGATATTTTTTGACAGATTGGATATATAGGGAAATGCTTTCAGATATTCTGAAAGCATACTAAAGTGCAATTCAATACATTTGATATGGTATGGCAGATAATAACAACATAATACCAAGTGTAAAGTTGTCTTCATAATGCTATAATATATAATATATTAATTATTAAAATCTCAATCCTAGTGGATCTACTATCCTCATCTCTATAACTATTCAAGCAGACTATAAATCTACCACTACACTCTTTACAGTGAGAAAATTTTATTTATATTTCATTACACTATCTGACAGTGATTTCCATCTCAGTATGCCTGATTGGGATATTATAGCTAATATATATTCCAGTATGTATCTCAATACTGAAGAACTACTTGATTGCAATATACAATACATACTAGTATATATATTCTATTTATGGACTAAATGTCGTGGACTTTGCATCATACTAATAAGTACAGTATATATATTTTGTAACTCTGTTTTAAATTCAAGATTAATCAGCATATACAGTTAGTACAAATATACAGGTCTTGACATTATATTGTATAGTACTATATAATTGTGTTCTGAATTCAAGATACATAACATTCTCACAAACGATATATCTGTAGGAATATACAGAAGATATAGAATTTGTATAGTGAGCTGAAAATGTTTATGGTAAGTTAGCTTTGAATGTATTTTACTATTTATTGAAAGTAGATAGTAGGTTGAAAACCATTCTACATTTAATATCATATCAATTTTAAAGTATATTGCATAGTAGTTTCCATTTTGTATGGTGTAAATCAGTACTACACTTAATATACTTAATGTTCGGTTTAATATTATTTACTTTGTTGCTGGAATAATATATCTTGTTTAGAGTATCAATATAGAGCTACATATTACTATCAACAATATAATTTGTCTGAATTTGAAATGTTAATAAACTGTATTTTATGGCTTGTGAAGTATATCATTTAATACCTAATTGTATGATATATTATTGTATATTATCCGAACACTTCATAATTTTTAAATTCTACTCTCTCAAATTCTCTCAATTTGACTTAGTATATAGATAAATGCTATTCAAAGATTGTTAATGAATTCAAAATATACCACAAATCACTGTAAAAATTTGGCACTCTAGATTTGCACTTTAATTTCACATTTTGTTTAATGTATCTTATTGTAATATGCATTTCCATGGTAATATTCACCACTGTATAAGTACATTTCCATGTTGCAGTCTTTATATATCTATATTTGTTGCTGAAAACAAGTACAAGATCTCAATACATTCCAGAAAATCCTTTGTATAGATTTAAGATTATACTATGAAATACTGTTTGAATAGACTTATATCATACTTAGATATCATAAAAGATTTCTCATTTTGCTTACTGTTATACCTTGTGATGAACATTTGAGCTATTAATAGCTTGCATTTGAACTTATCAAATGTGAATCTACAACTGGAAATTCCAATACTGGTAGTAGACTCATAAAATGGTCTACTTTCAAATTTGCAATGCCTTGTCACTTACAACAATACAGCAACCCACTTAAACCATCCCCAACAGGACTATCAATTGAAATACAACTAGTAGAAGATTCCATCGGTGAAATTTTGTAGCTGTGTGACAAATTCTGAAATGATGAGTTGCATATAAATTTTAGTATTTTGGATATTGTAAGAGTACAATCTTCCAGTCCAGTGGCAACAACCTTCAAACTTTCCATTTACCATGCCCCAATCATTATGAACAGAGATGCCCTCAGCTATCGAAATCTTAATGCCAACTACCTACCTCCACCACTTGTACTGTCACCTCCACCATTCTCCCCAAAATCTAATAAAATATGATGTTGCCAATACCAGAATAGAGATGATTACTCTTGTCCAAGCAGATCTCCTTCGGACATCCAATACCACCCATAATTGTACAGTACAAACTTTCGAATATAATGGATGTGTTTTCCTTTACTACTGGAACTCTAATGGCAATGCTAAACCTTGGCTAGAATTATAGCTTTTGAGATAAACTTAATTTCGAGCCTGTCAGGTTGATTATAGCTAACCACTCAACCAAGTAACATAACACATTATTATAATATGGAAGTAGGGAAGAACCCTTTGTGCAAATATAATAGTACCATAGAACAACAAAATGAGGAAAATTCTGGATATATTCATAAGGTATCAGCCCATTGAGCAGGACTATGTATAAAATATATAAAATTATATACATCTGGAACACTTTCCCTTGTTGCTACACTTTCTCAAAATCAAATAGAGGGTTTAAAAACTTCAGAACTAAGAAAGCTACAGATGAAGAACCCATTAGGCCAGCTGATAGCCATGACATAAGATATTCCCCAGCAACCCACGCCAGTTATATAAATACTCTACTAACGAATAGTGTAAAATCGTACTGTGCTGAACAATGATTTGATTGCTACTTCTCGTGAAAACGCAATAAACTAAAACAAACAAAAGCACTAACAACACTTCCCCTTGGCACTATAAAGTAACAGCTCAGTGAGTAACAGACTGATAGTAAGCAAATGATACTCTGTGAGCACACAGTCAATGTACAAGAATCCGACAACTCTGTGGACAGGTTATACAACGAAATGTGTTGTGCATTCACAGATTGGCAATCAAAATCAGCATGCCATAGGAAATGGGAGACATGTGTGAAAGATAGATCTATCTTGAGAAATTGCAGACAGGCTATAGCAATAGATACACTCTGTGAAATCACACATACCCACATCCAACGAATTTACTGCTGGGCTTACCAGTAACCAATGACTGCCTTAACTCCCAGACTTGAAAATGAATAAGATTGGCTTAAATATTGGCTTCTGACTCTGATATTTGGGAGATGTCACTTTAGATGCTGTTGTTTGATATGAAAATAGGCATATTTGGCATGCAGTATACAGAGAAGCATGCACTAGTTCACCATCATATAGTGGTTTGTTAATTCTGGAGTAAGCCAAAGGGAACTGTTCATTCAGATATGTTCCTTGGCCACAGAAAGAATCCAGTGTGAAATTTGTTGTGAACAAGATTGAAATGATAATATTGGTGAATGAAATAGAGGGTTAGGGTTTGGCATCAAGATATTTTCATCCAATAAATAGTGTAAGGTGTTGGCAGTGATAGAGTTCAGAAGAGTAGCTAAAACTGTAATTAAAACCTGCTATATTATGGAGGTAGGGAAAAGGTGTATGCAGATATTCCATGGTACAGAGTGTAATGTGGGAGGAATGGACTCCAAGATACACCGAACTGGGAGTATCCCGTCTAAGTATCCCTCTATCTTGTCTCACTATCAGACTTGATATTGGACTTATACAAGGACCAATAGTAGGCTCACTTTGAAGCTTCACTCAGGTGCAGAGATTAATCACGATAGAACGAATGTGGAATAACTTTTCAATCCAAATATATTGTCAAGGCTTGTTCTCCATCATGAGAATGTTGCCCTTTATACCTCCAGGGAACCGAAATGTCTTTATACCACTTCCTTCTGTGCTCTAACAGCTATTTCTAACTACGCTTTTCCCTGGATATATGCTCACTGTGCTCTCGTTCTCCAATCCCCTTGCTCTGATTACTAGTCAGCCTGAACTTCCTCTGAGTAAATGGTATCCCTCCAATCCTCCAGTGTATCCGGACCATCAATATCCTTCTGTTATACACCTGATGACGGATTGGTAACCGTCGGACTGTTGTCTTCCGGACCATCTACCTCTTTGTAACATTCAATAACCTTCCTTCATATTGCACTCAAGTATCTGCATCCCACTGGCTATAGCTAATGCCAATCGAGAGTCACTTTATATAGAGGTGATGATGGCTGGCATTATTCTTTATCTTTGTCCATAGGGAATATAGCGATGTGTTGTTTGCACACCATTGCAACTGTGACAACACTCCAGGGTGGGTGGTGATGATGTGATTGAGGGATTTGTGCCTGGCAGTCATTGGTGTGGCAATAGTCCTGGCTGATAATTCATGAACCTTAATCAATCACCACATGACAGCATCATCAAGTGATTGTTCATGACCCCAGAACCGTGACCAATCCCAAAGGTGTAACACTACCTCCCTCTCCTACTTGGTCATCCTTGATCCTATCTTTCTTCCTCTAATGCTGGTACACTTGCAGCTTCCTGGCAAAACCATATCCTAATCCATCAGTCTATTGCTTGCCATTAAAACCTCCAGGTACAAATATATCTCCCAGGTGGAAAGGTACAGCTTAACTTATAACCTCCTATCCTTAGCAGCCTCAGGGTTCCGTCCATGCATTTTGTTCAGTAGCTGTTTATCATGAAAATTCTCATACAGCTCCCCTGTCCAGTCAGTCTCTTCTGGATACCCTTTCCATTTGACCAGATATAGAACTATTTCCCATTTCTTATTGAATTGACTACCTATGATTTCCTACACCACATATCCTGTCTGGTATTCATATCCTTCGACATCATATCCAAATTCAGGTTTGGCTGTAACAATGGCATCCAGGTCTGGTGGATCTTGAATCAGATCGTTAGCGATGGGGAAGGGCCCTATCAAAGATTCATGAACAGCATTTCATATTCGCCATTGTGAGAGTGATTCGAGCTTATGTTCTGTGGGTGACATAACCTTGATGACTTTAAATGTGCCATGGAGTTTGGCATCCAATTTTCTTGCTGGTCTCCTGGTCTTGAGGTTTTTCCCATTAAGCATAACCACATCGCCTGGTTCGTATGCTGGTGCAGGTTTCGATTTCTTATCATAGTACTTTCTCATTGTTTCACTGGCTTTTTCAAGTCCTTGACAACAGAGCTGATTTACACTTGTCATCCATTGAATGTAGTTCTGAGAAGTAGGATTACACAAAGGCTCTGCAGTTGGCCAATTTGTTCGAGGGTGATAGCCATAGTTTGCAAAGAATCGTGTCATCTTGACCATGGCTTGGAGGGAATTATTGTAAGCGTACTCTGCCATTGGCAACATGTCTTCCCAATTCTCCTGTTTATAATTGCAGTAGTTTCGGAGGTAACATTTCAATGTTTTGTTTATTCTTTCCATTTGTCCATCAGTTTGTGGATGAAAGGATGATGACATTTTGGATTCGATTCCTAGTGTGTCTTTGATGCCCTTCCAAATCATTGATGCAAACCTTCAATCTCTCTCTGAGCTAATTGTAGATGGTATTCGATGGTGTCTCCATATTTCATTCAGGAATGTGTAAACCAAGTCTGGTCCTTTCTTTTCTCCATTTTTGAGGGGAATAAAGTCTGACATCTTTGTGAAGCGGTCAACTACTACCCATAGAGATGAACATCCATTTGATACTGGTAGATCAACAATAAAGTCCATGGATATTTCATCCAAAGGTCTGTACCCAAGCTCTAGTGGCTGCAATAGTCCATAATGAGTGTGATGCACTGCCTTGCTCTTTTAGCAAATAGACCATGAATGGACATAGTCCTCAATCCATTGATCCATCTGGGTCCAGAAGAAGTTTCTTCTTACAAGTTCAATTATCTTTTCCTAAGCCATGTGACCGGCAACTTTAGAGTCATATTCTTCATGTAGAATCATCTCTTTGAGATCCACGCTATTGGGAACCTGTAATCTTTCTTTGTAACAAAGGACTTCTTCTTCAAATGTGACATATGCATCTGCCATTCTTTCCAAAGCCCTGTCGTATACATTAAGGCAATCTTCGTCTTCTTGCCCGGATATGATTACGTCTTGGTATTTGTGTTTATCGAATTCGACCACAGCTATGGCTCACAATGTCTGGGATACAAAGACAATTGGTTCTGCTTGTGACTGGAGAGATGAAACCATTACTTTTGAGCCCTTAGCTCATGCTGCTGATGTCCAAACATAGTCTCCTGCGACTGACATAAGTTGGTCAGGTCTGAGTACTTGATGGATAGGTTGAGTTTTGTTTTCCTCAATGCTACCTCCCCCCTTTTTTGGGTGATACTCCAAATGCCTAGATACTGCATCAGGTTTCTCATTTGCACTTCCTGGACTGTAGAATATTTTGAAATCATAAACTACCAGCTCTTGTGCCCATCTTTCTTGCTGTCTGTTCAAGATCTTTGTAGAAGTAAAATATTCAAGATTTGTATGGTCTGTATAAATCTGAATCTGATGGTGTGCTCCCTCAAGGTAACATCTCTGCTCCTTCAATGTGGCTACTATAGCGAGCAGTTCCTGATCATGGATATCATAATTGATCTCTGCTTTGCCCATGTTTCTGGAATAGAATGCAATGAGGTGTAATCGTCCATCAACAGCTTGAGAGAGTGCAGTACCAATAGTGAAATCACTTGCATTGGATTCCACAGCAATTTGACGCATAGGTTTGAAGTGCTTTAGGATTAGAGAATTGGTAACCTGGTCGTTGAAGATTGGAAATGCCTTAGCACATTCCTGAGACCACTCATATGGAACACCATTCGTGAGGAGATCTGTAATAGGCTTCATCTTTCTTGCAAATCGTTTGAAGAATCGTTAATAACAGTTGACACATCCCCAGAACATTTGCACGTCCTGGTTGGATGCGAGTTTTGGCCATTCCAGAAAAGTCTCAATGTTATCCAGTGCCGTTTCAATCCCCTCTGAAGATATCATACATCCAAGAAAGTAAACCTTGCAAGAATGCCATAGGCATGTGTCTGGTAAGATTGCGAGGTTGTATTCCCTTAGTTGTCAGTGTACCTCCAGGACTATTTGGGTATGTTCTTCTCCTGTTTCTAAATAGATCATGAAGTCATCCATGTAGATGAGGAGTCCTCTATCAAGCATATCTCTAAAGATTGTTTCCATTGTATGTTGGAATGTAGCTGGGGCATTTGCAAGACCAAAGGGCATGACAGTATATTCATATAGGCCATATCTTGTATGAAATGCTGTCTTCCACTCGTCTCATTGTTTGACTCGGATGAGGTGGAATCAGGCCTCAAGGTTGATCTTCATAATCACACTACCACCCTGTATCCTATCTCGAAGTTTGTTCATCAAAGGCCGCAGTCTTCGATTCTTGATGGTGACTCTATTCAGTCCTCGATAGTCTACGCACAATCGTAGGACTGTGCCATGAGTCTTTGGAACACCCAAGATAGATGCACCAGCTGGTGACTTGCTTGGGCAGATCTTTCCCTGGTCGAGCATTTCTTTGATGTAATCCTTGAATACTGATAACCCTTTTTCTGAGAGAGCATAGATATGTCCCCAAGGTGGTTTCTTTCCTGCTTGGATATCAATGGCATGGTCAAATGATCAGTGAGGTGGCAAGACATTGGAGATTTCTCCATTATACAGAGACATATAATCTTGATACTGCCATGGAATCCTATCAATCTGATTGATTTCCATTTCGTCCTTGTCATGGATTTTGAGGTTTCCAATAATTCCAACCTATCGAGGATCATTCCCAAAATCCAATATAGTATCATCGAATTGAATAGTGAACGAATTGCAGTTATGCCTTGCGCATGTCTTCTTGCATTCCTTGCTCTTGAAGTTGATTATTCCTCCATCTGTGAATCCCTTGCCTTTGTGATTAAGGATCCACCAATATGAGAGCATCTGATCACAGGAATCATCCATCGGACCTATCTCAAAGATGTCTTTGGAATAGTGGTCTCCATGTTGACAGCTAATTGGGAAGGTGTAATATGATCCACAATCCTCTAGTGTCTCTCCGGCAATGTTCTGAATTTCCTTCTGGACTTTGCCGGTAACCAATGGGACATTGTGTTCTTTGATCCATGTGTCTGAGGAAATTGGTGTAGTACATCCAGAATTGAGTGGCACTATCGCTGGAATGTTCTTATTTCTTCAAGATGAGATCAACATCTTGATTTTCGGTCTCCTACCTGACCTGGAATTGAGTGGAGGTGGTTTTGTTGTCTTTGGGGTGGTTGAATCACTGGAAGGCAAGGCCTTCTGTTTTGGTGAGGTACTCGTGATGAACTGCCTTTTGACACAGCTCTGGCCACAATGGGTTGTCAGTAATTGACTGGTACGAGTTGTAGTGTATGGATAGGTCTGTATGTATGGTTACTTGCCTTTGAAACTGAATACTATGTGGCTGGCACATTTCGAGTGCTAAACTCATCCTCAGGCATCCTGTTGATTGAATCTCAATATATTCAAGCTATATAAGGAAAACACTATTGTTTCCCTCCCCATTTTTCCAAATAGCTTAGTACCACTACCTCTATATCATAGAACTTTACCACAGTCACCCTCTGTTCAATGATCATCTCATCCTTAGAATCTACCTCATAAATTGGTCTAGATGCAGAGACCTGAGTCTTTGGCTCACTCCCAGCTGCTCCTGCCACAGATGAGACATCGTTTGGATGGTCATCTTGGGGTGTTGGCCGTTTACCTTGAGACAATGAAGCCACGATTGATTTTTGGCAGAATTTCCATGCATGGTTGTCCAGGCCACAGCGAGCACACTCACCCTTTTCAAATGGTGCTTTGACAAGAGATGGGGCAATTCCTTCCAGGGCTTTGTTCATGTCCATATGGACAGGAGTTTGACCCTTAGTCATGTCCTGTCTCTTGCGTTTCTTGGAGCCAGACTTCCCTCATGATCCACAATCCTTGGGTTTGTCTCCTCCTTGATCCCCTTCATCCTGACACTTGCTTTTCTTGTCTTTTTTCTTAAGAACTGAAGCGTGATCATTCAAAGAATGCTTCTTTGGTAGCATCAGGTATTCCTCCATTGCAAGTCCAACCGTTCGAACACTCTCCACATAGTTGATGATTTTCCGAGGTTCTCATTCAGTGGTTGACCGGTGATATTGGAGACCTTCTGAAAGCCCATCTCGAAGCAAGGTCCTACAAGGGGTGTCAACTTGGCAGACCTTGTAATTGAGGGTGTCCATGACTGCTAGATAGCTCTCAATGTCTCCCTTGTACTTGAGTTCCCTCATTTGACCTAGCGCTTGCCTTGCCGCTTGTCTGTCGAGGAATCTTTCGTCCGTTGCACTGATATTAGTCTTCCACTAGTCTACCAGGAAGCATTGTTTCATACACGCAGCTCTTGCATCGTACCAGGTTACAGCTTTTCCATCCATTACACCTCCAATCCATAGGATCTTATCAATATCATCCTTGAAGTCTGTACAGTGCCACTTCATGTAATCTTTGACTGAGTGGAATCACTTTTGACATGGGAGGGTGTCGTCAAATGGATCTCCTTTGAACAATTTTGGGAGCTTCATTTGGCTCTTGTTCTTTTGGTAACTTCAACCCGGGCTGCGTCCTTGAACAGAACCAGTGTAAATAGCTGAACCTCCTGGTGGTAGCGGTGGTAATCTTCCTAGTCCACACCCTCATGTGGGGTTGTTGCTGCAATCGGATGAGCTTGATCAGTCATGCAGGTCATTTCCATTGGGGAATGGGGGAAGCGGTAGTTCATCTGAGTAACTGTTAGGGGTTCTCCTCTAGCAGCGGTAATGATACATGAATGGATTGCAGCAAGTACATGTGATGAACGCACGTGACCCATATGCAAAACACCTACTTGTGGAACATTATGATGGTAGTCAGTCAAGTGATCCTTAGCAGGATTACACTTGAGCTGTGGGTCGATCAATTAGTGACAAGCATGCCAGCACCTGCAGATTCACTTAAGATGATGCAAGTAAGAGGGATCTACAAGCCAACGCAGTCAATGGTGGGAACACCTTGCGGCACTTCCTGGGCTACGGAAGGTCGAGACCGAAACATGCTGTGTCTGAGGGATCAATGACATTGGCTGCAGATAAGAGGCCTCCACTGACCCTGCTCATTGGTTTGAGTGAGTATGCATCGCAACGTCATACCAGTTTGATAATATGAGGTATGGGTGTCATAAACTACGTTGGTAGAGTAGCAGTTGGTCCCCAATTGATATCTCTGATGCAATGCCGAATAGCCAGATCAAGGCAAGGCAATTAATAGGGAAGAACGATTGTTATATGTTGCAATAAGCACTGATAAGACTAGGTGTGGTCAGATGTGCCAACCACTGAACGAACGGGCAGCAAGAGGTCAACGTTGATGTTCTGATTTGTCATACTAGTGCGTTCAATATCTTGACATGAAGATGGCCCGAGTGGGGGTGTAACGCCTGAAAACCACTCATGTATCAACGCCATAACCTTGAGGGAATTTGTGGCACTATCAGTGAGTCACTTAAGTTGATCTCGGCCATAAGCTATCAAGCAAACCATTTCTCATGGCGGAAATCTGAAGGCAAACTTGACCTGAGGATCCGATTATATAAGAACTGACATTGTCCCCATCAATGAGAAGAACCAAGCTCTAGCTGCAATCCACAGTCAGACATTACCAGCGAAGAACACTTTAAAATATTATTCAGAATACTATATAATCAAATTCAAAATTACTTCCCTATTTCACGTACATGAATATTCCTTGAATGTGTTTGAAGAAATTAACACATTGTTGGTTAGCACATTGACAGGTTGTCAGAACCTTTGGCGATCTTATGTTCAATTACAATCAGCGGGGTTTGACCCACATCTCCCGCATACATTCATACTCTGGGGTTATCGAAGGTAGTAGATACGCTCTGAATTAATACATCACGACTGGGTTGTTACCCATCGAAGAATCTTCCGAAGATCCACCTCGGATTGCCCAGGAGGAGTGGTGAGCTCTTACTAGTGTTGGTAGATAGAAGGTGGATACTTGGGATAAGATGAGAATTGGATAGGGGGCTGTACATAGTCTACTCAAGGTTGTATTGATTATTGGGATTAATGTACCCCCGTAACAGTTACCAACCCTATTGCGATTGCCTCTTCCGCCCGCTCCTCCTCCTCCTCCAGAGGGACCCTCTCCCACACTTCCAGCCTTATTGGATGGTGGTGTGGAAGGGGGTAGGGAGACCTCGTCAGTCCCATTGTCTTTGTTGATTCCACGTTTCACAGTTTTTCGACTCTAAATCCATCTGATACCACTTGTTGTTTTCATATGGGCTCCATCCTGCGGTTGCTTTGGGTTGCCTTCTGGGTCCTCAGGTTTATCGTCTTCTGCAACTGATATTGCCAGAGATCTGATGGATTGTCAGGTCTCTTTCGGGACATCCTTAAGCTTGTCTTCTAGCATCTCCTGGAACTCAGTGAAGGCCCGTTGCCATTGTCTTTTATTGGCTTTCATTTCTCTCTTGGTTGAAGCCAACTCTGAACGTTGGTTTTGCAAATCTTCCTCCGCTTTCTTCTTGTTGTCCTCTATACGCATACATTGTGCATTCTGTGCGTTTGCTATTGCTCTTTCAGCATTCAGCCTATCTACATCCATCTTCAATCTTTGGGGTTCCAACTGTGTTCCCAATGCATTTTCAGCATCTTGTCTCTCTCTAAGTACTGCAGCGATTCTGGCTCATGCACTATGATTACTTGTGATTTGGGCTTTGAATGTGTCATTCAGATTCTCGTAATCTTAAGATGCCTTGGCTGCGATGACTGCCATTCCTCCCCTGACATTGGCCACAAAAATTTGAGACTGGAGAATCATTTCTGTATATTGAGCATACACATTATGGCAAAAGGTTTCTACTCCGCTGTTCATCTGATCATAGATGGTGTTCTGTTTGCTGATCATCGACATATAGGCATCCATTAGCTGGGGCATTTCTTGTTGAATATTGACGGATTTTGATATAGATTCTGAGATGTGAGCTTCCATTCAATCCAAGTCTGCAGTTAATCGATTGTACAACCTAACAGCCCATATGGGAACTTGTTCGTTCGTAATAGCAGGGGTTCTCTCATAACAGCGATAATGGTACTGGTGGATTGTAATTGAATACATGTCCGGGAGTTACTATCGGTCTAGTCATGTGACATGCACAACACCTATCTGAGACTTCACAAGTATGCCAGTGCTGCGACCCTTAGCGGGATCACACAGGTGTTACGTATCAATTGAATAGCCACTGCTGCAGGGTAGCAGATTCAACTTTGATGAGGCAGCTATGGTGCCTAAGAGGGGAAGCTTGCTTCAACCGTGCCCATCGTTTTCAACCACATTCATTACTTCAAACCAAGCGGGACATGTCTGAGCAGACTCATAGTTCTATCTGCCAGACACAGCAGTCGATAGTCAATATGTGAGTCTGCGGGACTTCTGGCCTCTCTCCTCAGGTGATAGGAACCACGAGGGTACTCCCTGGCCAAAGAGAATGGTCTCAGCCTACGCATGACGTGACTGAGGGAATGATGACGTTGGCTGATAATTAGAAGCCTGAAGCAACCCTGCTCATTGGTTTGAGTTAGTATGCATTGCAATGTCAGACTCGATCAAGAATATGAGCTGACGGGTCAAATTCGATGTTGGCATAGTATCAGTTGATCGCCGAGTAAATCTACCATGCAAGCTACAATGCCTTCCGGGTGACGCAATCAGTTGCGATAAGCATAGACTGATTACCATCGGCTGATGTTCCAACTACTGATGCAAACGGATTGTGCGATGTCTAAGTTCAAGTTCCGTCTGACCCAATGTCTGACACGATATTGGGCGATGGATGGCCTGATTTCAATCTGGGGGGTAATGCTTTCAAATCACAATGCATGAACACAATAACTCATAGAGAAGTGTGGCAGTTATCACCGGGCGCATGCAGATACAGAATTATGCAACTGTGATAATGCTATCAGGAGTGTTGTAGTGATAGTGTCGAAGTATGGGCGAGCAAGACCCTTGAAGACAACGATAAAGAGACAGCATTGTTCCGGCAATGAGAAGACCAAGCTCAAGCAGCAATCCGCGGTGAACAATCAGCAACACCGAAGACGATCTTAAACTATTAATAAGAATTGATCTCCTACTCTTTATGACTATTTGTCGTTTTATCCATCTTCGTGATCAAGCTCTCTATGCCCGGACGCACGTTCACACAATGTCATTACGCAACCCAGAAGAACCTAGCGCTCTTCACCAATTTACTTTTCAGTTGGAAGAGCATCATTCAATCCACATATCAACTCAGCTATTGCACTCCGCTTATTCTGTCGGTTTCGGTTACCTGGTACATTGGTATTTGTGTACCGGGTTGTTACCATTCGAAGAATTTTCCGATGAAGAATTCCAATCTGAGGAGGAGATGTTGTTGGTCTTCAGAATGGGAGCGCCCATTAGGAAAGAATTAATTTGAGAGCTCTTGAAGTAAGGTCAAGAGGTTGAATCTTAAGAAAAGACAAGGAAAGAAAGAGTTCTTAGATAGGCGGTTGTACTTAATTCAATAAATGTTGTATTGATTATTGGGATTAACAACCCCCACAACAGGTAATAGGCTGATATGGTTCCATCTCTTTTCCACATGTTTCTCTGGGAACCAAGACATTACTCCTCCTCTCCACGGTACATCGCTGTACCTCCAATGAAGACATGGTCTACTGCTCGAGCATTGTGCAGTGTGTAGTCTTTCCTCCAGCTTGATAATAATGACTGATGTAATCACTTGCTTTATTGCCAAAGATGTCAAATGGTTTTGGTTTGTAATCAGGGCAGTCTGTATCCTGGCAGGAGTTTTCGAGGACATCTTCAATGTATTCTTCCTCTGTTAGACAGTCCCAGCAATCGGAGATATCAAACTCAGGACAATCAGAGAAGGTTTCGCTAGGAGGGGTGTTCAAGTAAGTTTGGATAGCGTGGACAATATAAGGGTAGAGAAAAGTATAGGAAATGATAAAGAGGGTCTCGAACATCATGAGGTGAGGTTTGATAGAGAGTTGATATAACAATATACTGTAACGCAGGAGGAATCGACTCCAAGATACACCCAACTAGAAGTATCCGTTCTTAGTAACCCTCTATCTTGTCTCACTATCGGACTTCATATTGGACTTATACCAGGACTAATAGTTGGCTCACGTCGAAGCTTCACTCAGACGCAGAGAGTATTCAGAATAGAATAAATGAAGCATAGCTTTCCATAGTGAATAGATTGTTAGGGCGTGTTCTCCGTTGTGCAAACATTGCCCTCTATACCTGGATAGAATCGAGTGGTCATTATCCCTCTTCCTTCTGCACTCTATCAGCTATTTCAAACTACGATTTGCTCTGGATAAATGCTCACTATCCTCTCGTCCTCCTATCCCCTTGCTCTGATAACCAGTTTGGCTGAACTTCCTCTGAGCAAATGGAATCCCTCTGATCCTCCTCTCTGTCCAGACCAACAGTATCATTCTGATATACATCTCCAGACTGATTGGTATCCATCGGACTGTTGTCTTCTGGACCATCTACTTCTTTGTACCATTTAATAACCTTCCTTCAAATTGTACTCAAGTATCTGCGTCCCACTGGCCCTAGCACATGCCAATCGAGAGTTACTCCATATAGAGGCGACGATGGCTGGCGTCATTCTGTGTCATTGTCCATAGAGAATATAGCGATGTGTGTTGGCACACCATTGAAACTGTGACAACACTTGAGGGTGGGTGATGATGATGTGGTCGAGTGATTTGTGCCTGGCGGTCATTAGTGTGGCAATTGTGCTGGCTAATAATTGAAGAAGCTTAATCAATCATTATGTTGAAATACTGATGCCAGAAAGCTTGTATTCTAAAATACACGTACATTCATGATCTTATATACGGCATTCAGAGCTTCCCTTATACGCATGCATGCATACTCAGCTGTCATCTCCAGCTGAGTCTGCAAGGACCATCATCTTACGGAGATTATGCATCAGCCCAGCTGAGCCCCTAAGCCATATCTCAGGGAAGCAGACCATATATCCAACACACCCCATGACAGCATTATTGAGTAATCATTCATGACCCTAGAACTGTGACCAATCCCAAAGGTGTAACACGGAGAAATAACAGAACCAGAATGACATGAAATGTGTTCAGAAGCGATCAGCTCCTGTAAAAAGACTGCCCATCTGACCTGCAATGTTACATATATGAATTATGGAAAACACTCAAAAAACCAAGTTGATATTCCTCAGAACTTTCTGAGCATCCCATGTTCCGTACTTTCCAAACCATTGTCCCTCCCTACATAGTCTAGAACCGATTGCCAATTCCATTCAGTGACCTTGATACCAGTGTTGCAAGTTACATCTTCAAAATCTTTCTTACCAACTCCATTATGCAGCAACATATAGTGACAACCAATTCCTATGTTTGGGTACAGCTTCTTCGAACACTGAAGGAGTGGCAGATTTCCTCGTAGCCAGCTACTACATTGATGATTGATATCAGGTTGGCACCACCAATCTATCTGAATCGGATGTGAGTATCTCTTCAGTTTTACTCACTCTCAAATAGGATTCACATTCCGAAGGATTCGTTTCTACCTGGTGCCTCCCTTTGTAATATTGGATTTCAGGTGAGCTGCTGCTTGTTGAATTGGTCTCCATACAATTCACCAACAGAAATAGCTGAATATTTGCTTGTTTTGCATCGGAAGTTGCACATCCTGCTGTAGCAGCTCCAGTTCTTCGTGTTGCAGTATGAAGTACCTGATAGCAGTATTACCTATGATAATGGTTTATTTCAAATCACAGATGGGTCTTTTCACATTACAAAGATATGAAAAACTTAACAAGTGAATAGACTGAGGTTCTTTGTATGGTTGGGAATTATTATACCAGGGTGTTCTACCTATCATCAGATATGGTAGTAGATGAATGCGTTGATGTAGAATCCCATAGTGTACAGTACACATATAGTGGAAATATAGTTTATTACTTCATCAGATGTTCAGACCAGATACATGAAATTGTCTTCGGTAATATAAAAATTGAAAATGTGATTTCATTACAACTACTGCAGGCTGGCCATTGTTCAGTCGAGATAGAATTATATCGTACATGCAGGTTTCTGTTCTGAGGAGATTCCACGATGCCAAATGTTCTGAGAAATATCCAATTGGTCAAATATTTAAAAGTGGAGCTGTTTATGATAGAGTTGGCAACCTTGTTGTGGATGTTTAGTTCTCCTGTTATCATGATATGTACATTCCACCTGACATGTAGTCAGGATTCCTTGGTGCTGTGAATGTGAAAGAATCTAGGTAATAAGAGTACCAATGCAAGTGGAGAAAAGTTTATATTTCTTTCTGGTGAACACCTTACAAAGCTGGATATACCAGTCATTTTTGATGTTTACAACCAGCACATGATGGGTATGACTATAGCTGACCAGTACTGAACCTGTTTTGATATACAGCTGCAATCTAGAGGTGATTGGTATCCTCTTGTTTACTGAAGTGAGGAGATGGCTCTGATTAATAGTCTTATAATTAATTAGGATCCAATGGCATAGTAGCCATGTACTGCAGAGTACTTTTGTTTTTATTTCCCCACTGCATGTAATCTTCAACCAGATGGAAGTCTATTGATAATTCAATGTGCCTAGTGTGTACTAGCTTTACAAACAATCACCTGGTTGGCTTTGACAATGTCATCTTCCTTGCCCCCATAACCTACCAGGCTGGTGACTAAGCACATACCACTTTCCCAATTCCAAAAGGTGCCAGAAATGAACTCCATGCTTTCAATGGAGCGTAGAGTAGATTGTTTCCTTGACAGGTGGAAAAGTAGTTGTAGTGGCAGTAGGGAAGATATGGAAGATACCATAAATTGTAAGGACAGCAATGAGTTTTTGAGTTTTACACCCAAATATAGTTGTATTTATGCATTTCACCATACATAGAGTATTGTAACTGATTCTGGGGGCATTTGGCTGGATTGTGGTTGTGTTATGTGTATTTGGAAAACAGACATATCTATGGGCCTTAACCCAGTTACTGGCAAATTGATTGTTTCATGGAGTAATAGTTTTAGAAATCCATACAAGAATCTGAATTGTTGTACAAATTGTTATTTTAAATTGGCTGCAGAAGTATTAGACTTTTATTGCCTACTGGTTATATATGATAGTCTTAGCAGACTGTCAGATTTGCAATTATCAACAAATCCCCATTAGAGTATAAATTTCAATCTGGGTATTATATCTTACATGAATAAAGAGATTTCAATAATTGATCCTAAATATGAAAGAAGTGAATTGATACACTATCTGCACATTCCTCTTTAATGTAAAATGATATGCTGATATGGCTATACTGATTGCATATTCATTGGAGTGGACTATAATTAAAGTACAATTTACTATCAGTATTCCAAGTATTGACCAGATTATTCTTCCCTGTCAGGTGCTATACTGTGATGGCTAAAACATTTACATACAGTATTGGAGGTCTGAATATGATAGTAATTGTATAGAGAAATAATCTAATCAATCTTAGATATTTCGAGCATTAATGTATTCATATTAATAGTATATCAAGGTTTCGTGTACTTCAAGGAGTAGCTGATAGGAAGTATGAGACAATTATTGCTGATTGACATTGGAGAGGAGAAATTTTCTTATCCAGTTGAAAATCTGGTGAATATCTGCAGAGTGCAGTGTAATAAAATTGCTTTTGTCTGCTGTTTAAAAGTCATACTCCATATTTCTTGAAATATTCAGTGGATGAAGAGTTAAGTACTCCATATGGCATCTATATAGGAACTTTACAGTTTTGTCCTAAGTCTTATACAAGATAAATAATCACAATTTGTTTAAATGATTTCTACTGTAGATATCTGGATATATATAATAATAATGGCAATATCTGTCAATTTGAGGACATCCAAAGTTTGTACGACCAATATTATAATTTATTGATAGACATTGTCAAGTGTTAATAGGATAGTACAATACTTTGTAATTGTACTCGATATGTTATCAAGGTGGTATAATCACTGCATTGTGAATCTACAGGTGCTTCTTAGATGTACAGTAGGTAATTATTGAATGTTGCGAATTTTCAAATAGAGAGGCCCAAGAGAGATGTATTACAAGAAATTGGAAAAGTAAATTATATTGAAGAAAGAATTTGTAGAAACACAAAAGTTCCACTATAAGATTAATTATAATTTTCTGACCATGAAAAGTATGTGTTTATCTTATTGTACATATAATACTATTTATTGTTAGTGAGATATAGTACTCCAGGATAATGATGCACCTGTTGTATGTATTGTGGTAAAATGTACTATATGTAGTAGATTATATGTCTGTGGTATAGTATTTCATAAATAAATAAGTTATGTTTGATTGGACTGATCCAGTTAAAATTTGAAATTGATTATCAATGAAAGCTGGTATAGAGTATCTGTACATTGAAATAATTTGATTTTGATGTTATTTAGTATATATCAGTGGTTGAACTTGAAGGAATCTGTCACTTTCCTAAATGAGGTAGCTGTACGTTCCAGAGATTGAGAATCATGTGCATAAGAATGTAATGTACTACTGCTGACTTGCGATACCCATTGTATAATCAAGTCGAAGTGCTACGCTCTGTCCAACGAATATCATCTGCTTTAGGTATATCTTGCAAATTTATCGTATATTTCAAAACCAGGCTAGATATCACTTCACACTTTCCAAGGGATATATATTACTGTTAGGGGTTCAATCTAATAGCGGTGATGATACAATGTGGATTGGGTAGCAGATACTCAATTGCATAACACCTATCTGCGTAAGCATCATGTTGTTTGTCAGTAAGATGATCATTAGTGGGATTACACCTGAGCCGCGTGTCGATCAATTAATGACGAGTCAGCTCGCACTAGCAGATTCGGTTATGATGACGCAACTATGTCGCAATTACTGGGAAGTGAAAAACCTTCAGCGGTGAGCATAGTTATTGACCACATTTACTATATCTTATCTAGCGGGACAACACACAGTTAAGTTGCAAAGTTGCAGAGTTAGGGGTGCAGCGGTTGATAAGCAACATGCCAGTACGTAGGGATTTATGGGCCATGTCGCTCAGGGACAAAGATTAAACCTGTAACGCTCCTCGGTCTACAGAAGCGCCGAGACCGAAGCATGCTCTATCTGCGGGATTGACGACATTGGCTGAAGATAAGAGGCCAGAAGCAAACCTGCTCGTTGGGTTGAGTCAGAATGCATTGCAACGTCATACGATGTGTCATAATTTACGTTGGCAGAGTATCGGTTGATCGCCGAGTAAATCTCTGAACGCACTGCCGAATAGCCATATTAAAAGGCGAGGCATTTAATAATCTGGAGTTATTATAAATTGCGATAAGCACTGATAGGACTACCGGTCATCAGATGTTCCAACTACTGCACGAATGGGAAGCAATATGTCCAAGACGAAGTTATGAGTTGTCATATTAGTGCGCATGATATCGTGACGTGAAGATGACCCATAGTGGGGGTGTAATGCCTTGAAACACCTCATGCATGAACACGATAACCATGAGGGAATTTGTGGCACTATGAATGCGTCATTTAAGTTGATCTCGGCGATATGCTATCAAGCAAACTATGTGTCATGGCAATGATCCGAAGGCAGGCTAGACCTGAAGGCTCGACTATATAAGAACTCACATTGACCCCGACAATGGGATGTAACAAGCTCTAGCAGCAATCCACAGCCAGACATTACAAGCGAAGAACACCTTAAAATATTATTAAGAATTCTATCTAAAAAATATTCACCATGACTTCACTATTCCACCTTGATGGATATTCTCTATATGTGTTCATTCAAACTGACACAAGCTCAATATGCACACAAAGCGGTCGTCGAAACTATCGGAGATCAAATTGAGTTTTTCATCGAGTGGCGTTCAATCCTCATCTCCTGAGACCTTTCATATTCCGCAGTTACACTCGGTATTTGGTACAAATTTCAGCTTTACATCACCACAGGGTTATTACCCTTCGAAGAGTATTCAATACAGCGACCCTGGATGGAAGAGGAGGAGTGGTGAGCTCTTACTATAGGAACTAGATAAGAGGTGGAGTCTTGGGAAAAGACGAGGAATTAGTAAAGACGAAGGAGTTTAGATAGGCGGCTTTATTTGGTCTAATATATGTTGAATGGATTATTGGGCCAAAATAACCCCGTAACAGTATAATATTTTAAGACCCCGCCTAAATGAACCATTGTCTGGATTGTTAACAACGATATTGCTGTACTCTCAAAGGAATTCGATATTTTGCAAATCATTGCATATGACACAATGGGCATTGCATTAGGGGCATTATTCGAAGCCGAGTTAGGACTACAGAAGGAGCACAGTGGCGTTTTTGTGATAACGACGCCTGTTGTTATATTTCTGTCAGTACCGGAGTGTTTCAGGGACAGAATTCCGATACGTTCACTACAATCTGCAGTACACATTGTCCAACTCCAGATTGTTAGTGTTTAATCTGTCACGGACAACACGATATAGATTGGTCTAATACAGATGTATTTACAATACGAATACACCATGCAACGATCAGAGTTCAGGATGGCTACCCCAAGGCGCAGGCGTACGTATTTGAGCGCAACAGCTATACAGAAGTCATCCAGGGTTGCGAAGAGGAGCTCCGACAAGTCACAAGCGAGGAAGGAAATCCCAGAAGGTGCAAGGCTTGTCAGCAGAGGCTGGAGGAAGCAGCTCAGGAAATTCGGCACATCAAAGAGGCCGGCGAACCAGAAGAGGCAAAGTTACGCATCAGAGAAGTTACCATGGGGGAAACTCATCAGGTACAGAGCCAACTCGAGCAGCGTACTCAACAGATGATGCGTGTGGTGCAAGGCTTCAACGAGGAGAAGGACTTGATCGAGGACAAATTTGTGATGGTCAAGTCAGACCTAGAAATACCCGAAGGCAGAATTCTTACTGAGAAAGTGAGACTCGATGGAGAAGTCTCAGGAGTTGGAGGACAAGTAATGATTCAGCAGGCAATCACTGACGAAGTCTGAAAAGGGATAACAATCTTGGAAGGGCAAGATGATATTATCGTTTTGGACGCAGGAGAAATCTTCCAAGGAATTCATATACTGATAGCTGATATGATTAAAATACTTACGAGAAATTGTTCAATGTTGTTAAACCATACAAAAGCGATTGTTAAAATCCAGGACGATGCCAAGGTCTGGAGAGAGGCTCAACAATCGCTAGAAAATAAGGTCGAAGATATGGAAAAACATATGTGAACGTTATCTACAAAGGAAGACATACAGATGCATATGAAATCCATGGATGAAACCTTACAACAAATTCAGGAAGTAAGCACGGGGATGACTACCGATATGGAAGCTTACAAAGTTTCGGAAAGCACTTCACATTGACCCAGATCAGTACAATTGCCAACTGGGTATGCAACCAGTGGATACGTTGCAGGAGAGTCAAGCAATATACACCCCAGTAGGAGACCAAGAGTTCCACGGTCTTCTGTTTCTTATTCAACTACTCAAGATTCTTGAGAGGAGGCTGAATATATATATGGGATTCTGAGAGGAGGCAATGGAGATGGTGGTAGTGATGACGGTGGAGAATCGGATGAAGTTCCAGAAGATGCACCGGCGCCAGGACCACCTGTACCACCACCTCCAGGACCGACTCATCCTGAACGAAGAAGAAAGATGAGAAAAGCCGATGTTAGGCCAATTAATCTTTAGCACCCTAAGAGTTGTGAGGGAAAACCGGGTGTTGATTTTGAGGCCTGGTGGGTTATAGTCCAGACTTATATCCATGATCAACCAGAGAAGTTTGAGGATACTGGTCGGACGATTGATTGGATTGGAGGATTACTTACGAATTATGCTCAGTCGTGGCATATTCAATGGGAAAAGCAAGCATTGGATGGAACGTTCCCTCGATCCTGGACAACATATCAGAATGATATTACGTTGAGATTTGAGGATAAGGTAGCTAGAGTTGAACCATTTGCAAAAATGGAGAGGGTTTCGTATAAGGGAGACATTCGGGATATGTTCACCAAGATACAAACCTATAACGATTAAGCTCAGTTGACAGGTGAATCCTTGAAAAAGTTGATATTGCACAGGCTTCCACAGAAAATTCTGGAACAAATGCATACCGTTGATATGACAGGAAAATCAGATCAAGAAATGATCAAGATTATTTCAAAAGCTGAAAGAACAACTGAAAACTGGCAAGAAGCGAAGAAAAATGTCTCAGTTAGATCGCCAGGCTATCGGGAAGAAAAGACAACCCGAAAATGGGAAAAGCAGGAAAGGAAGCAACGGAAGTGTGAAAAACCTAAGGGCAAATTCCAAGTCAATAAGGAAAGGAAGTTTGTCAATACGAATAATGGCTCCGCTGTTCAAATGTTTGCTTCTCGGACCGAGGGGATCTCTCAGGATGAGCTCAATCGAAGGAACAAACAGAGAGAATGTATGAGATGTGCTTGGCCGGCAGATCGGAAAAGACAGCATAAAACTATGGACTGTTATCGACCAATAAAAACTGATTCAGGAACAGCATCCTTTCCAAAGGCCAAGCAATATCAGAAGATAATGATTGGAGCATATCAGTTGGAAGAAGATCAGGAGGATCTGTATATAGAAGCATCTAGTAGCGAGGAGCTTAGGGATACCGCACTAGAAGAAGAGAGTGAGAGCAACTCTGAGGAGAGTTAGAGCTCAGGAGAGGAAAGTTCAGAGGTTCCGGAAAACTGGTGGGATTCGAGTTAAGAAATTGGAAATGTAGATCAGCAGTTATGTTAATAAAAGGTTATTCTTCCTCTGGGGATGTCAGGAAGGCCGAAATTGCTGGTCAGTAAGAAAATACCAATACCACAAATCATCAATCACCAATTACCTATTTCTTCAACGTACTTTACCTTATTCCTTATCACTTTGACCCGTTGTGGCTACGCTATTGTCGAAAGGATAGCGATGTCGAAACGAAAAGCAACCAACGACTTATCGTAAACAATGACGAAGAAAAATGATACATCAACTGATTATGTTTTGTATACTTCAGCATCGAAGAAAAAACTTAAGATAGTATGTCCAACCAAAGTAGGGAAGAGACCTATATATAAGTTCTTTTTTGAATTTGAAGGAAAATACTTTCCTTTGCGATGCATGCTAGATCTGGGAAGTACATCTTGTGTAATGTCACCAGAAGCAGCAAAAGCTTTCCGAGTACCGGTGGTAAAAAGGAAATTACCTACAAGTGCTTCGGAAGTTGGAGGCCTACAGATTACAACCGAAGGCATTTTTACGATTCCTTTAGATTCAACTTTCGGCAATCACAGAATTCTTGATGTTGAAGACTATGCGTTCGAAGTCATGAAAAGAACAAAAGACTACAACGCCTTGATACCTGCTTGGTATTGTAATCGGCATACGGCCGAAGGTATTATGAATGGGCATGTGCACTTCCCTCACTGTGGAGTTGAATGTTTCGGTTATGGGCATATGCGTCCTGATTATACTATAACCTATAATAAGAGGATAGCATTATGGCCGGAGGCTATTAATATACGAGCTGTTGTGTGTAATTCTCCCACTGTAATCGAAAAGTTGCCTAAGCACTACCACAAGTGGTTGATGTTGTTCGATCCTGGGGAAGCAGAGAAACTACCAATAAATAGGGAATCGGACCACCGAATTGAGTTGATTTCCTCGGATGATAAGCTTATGATGAGTCCTATTTACCAATTATCACTCGAAGATAAAAAGCTTTTAGTCTAATACTTCGATAAGAGGATTGAAGAGGGAACAATAAGACCATACTCGAGCTCAGTTGGAATTCCGATCCTATTTGTACCAAAGCCAAACGGAAAAGGATTAAGATAATGTGTGGATTACTGACATTTCAATCAGCATATGGCTAAATACAAAACACCTTTACCAATAATGTGGGAATCACAACGAAGATTATTTGGAGCCGATTTCATTACTCAAATCGATCCAAACGCTGGTTTCCACATAATCAGAATGGCATTGGGACATGAGAAGTATACCACGTTTAGGACAGAGTTTGGCCTATATCAAGAGATGGTTATGCCATTCGGATTAACTAATGCTCCTGCAACGTTTCAACGAGAAATCAACAGGATCCTTCGACCTCTTTTAGGGATCGAAATAGTTATCAACACAAAGGTTGATATTGATGAAAATGGAGGATTAGTGGTCGTTGCTTACATTGATGATATTCTTATTGCAACAAAAGGATCCATTGAATAGCACAGAAGACAAGTTGGCAGGATGTATGACTTGCTTTTGGAGAATAATATGTGTGTTGAGATTGATAAATGCCATTTCGAACGGACGGAAGTTGCTTTTTGGGATTTACTGACAGCGGGAAGTCAATACGGATGGATCCCGCGAAAGCTCTGGCTATAGTTGATTGGCCAAGACCCACGAGTCAAAAGGAAGTACAACAGTTGCTGGGGTTATGGAAATTCTATAGAAGATTTATACCTTCGTATGCCAGCATAGTTGCACCAATTACTGATTTGTCAAGGGGTAATGGAAAGGAATTTGTGTTGGAAGAAGCACAGGAAGCTGCGTTTCTTGAAGTGACGATAATGTTCACTTCTGGCAAAACACCGATAATACAACATTTTGATCAAGACAGACCGGCTATGATTGAAACAGATGCATCGGATTTCGCTTTGGGAGCAATTCTTTCACAACAATTCGAAGACTGAAAAATTCATCCCTGCTATTTCATATCCAGACAATTCTCACCGGCAGAGTTAAATTATGACGTTTTGGATACAGAAATGCTAGCAATAGTATATTCTTTAGAAAAATGGTGATATTACCAGTTGGGGTCAGAATACAGGGTCACTATTGTTTTGGATCATCAAAAGTTGTCCTATTTTACCAAAAAAGTTTTACTTTATAGGAGACAAGCAAGATGGGCGGAATTTCTGAAAAGTTATCATTTTGTTATAATCTATCGAAAGGGATCAGCAAATCAAAAGGCCGATATACATTCAAGGTGCCCGCCATACACCTCTGGAGTGGGCAGTACAACAGCAGTAAGGGAGAAACCGCTGTTAGGTCCTGAACAATGGCTAGAAATAGAAGCCACGGAAATAGAGGACAACGATTATGATACTATCGACATAAGAGCTGTCGAGGTAGATCAACTTATACCCGAACAGAAGGAGAGAATTTTTCAAGATGCCAATCTGGACAACCAGTATAGAGAGATATGGAAAGCAGTAGGAAAAAGCGACAACGAGGATAATAATTATTCTATCAAGTATGGGTTATTATATTGTAAAGGAAGATTATATGCACCGAAGAAAACGAGGGAAGGAATTAGGAGGTCAGACCATGATTCCCAGGTAGCAGTACGTTTCGGAAGAGACAGGACCATGGAACTTATTCGCCGGAATGTCTACTGGCCGAATATGGAAGAAGACATCAGAAAGTTCTGCAATGCATGCGATAAATGCCAAAGGACGAAAGCACCTAGACATGCGAAGCATGGGTTATTACATCCTGTGCAGTTACCAAGTGAACCATGGACACACATATCAACAGATTTCATTACGGATTTACCTACGTCAGGAGGAATGAGTACTATCCTCATGGTAGTGGATAGGTTTACCAAGATGGCACATTTTATACCAATTGATAAACGAGATTCACCAACAGTCGCCAAAGCATATTTGGAACAAGTTTGGATGTACCATGGGTTTCCAGGAGATGTGGTCTCGGACAGAGACGGAACGTTTACTGGCCGATATTTTACGGATCTATAGAGTTTCCTAGGAATTACAGAAACTATGAGCACGGTTTTCCATCCGCAAACGGACGGACAAACAGACAGGATAGACCAGGTGATAGCAGCCTTCCTCCAATGTTATTGTAATTATGAGAAGAATGATTCAGCCGAAATGCTATCAATGGCCGAGTACACTTATAATAATTCATATCATTCCTCTACGTAAATATCCCCCTGTTATGCAAATTCCAGATATGAACCAAGGATGACTTGGCCCACGAAGCTCAACTTCAAGAATCCAGCTTCCGAGATGTTTTGTCAATATATGACAGGAGTGCATGCGAAGCTGCCTGAAAACTTGGAGAAAGTTAGAGAGTTAATGGGGAACTACTACAACAAGAAATGCAGAATGATCGAAGACTTCAAGAAGGGAGAATTAGTAATGCTGAACGGAAAGAAGATACGATTCTCGGGCCGATGCAGAAAACTCGAGGATAACATGTACGGCCCATTCAAAATAGTTTCTGTGGGATATAATAATCGATACTGCAAGCTGGAGTTACCTGCATCATGGAATATTCATCCGACTTTCAGTGTTTCATTGTTAGACCGGTATCGAGGGGTAGATCCAGGAAAACAAGTTGTCAAAATTGAAGCGGATGATCCCAGATGGAAAATGGAGTCTATAATATCCAGCGGACCATCGAATGACAATGCGACAAAGCATATGTTTTCAGCTAAGTGGCAAGGATATTTGCACGAGAAAATACCTGGGAATCATTTGAGAATGTGAATGATAATTCGAGGGAATTATTGGAAAAGTATTATGAAGAAAATCAGAATATGGGGCAAGATAATAGATTTTGGAAACAAAAAGAAAGAGCAAGGAAACAAAATTGAGACAACGCAAAAAGAAAAAGCATTGATTTTTTTTTCTATCTCTCCCTTATGTTACAGGTTAGATTTTATTACTTTCGCTGTCGGAGTGGTATCTTGTGTTATGTTCACTTCTCACAGACCAAGCTACCGTTGGGTCACCGGTCCTCGAGAGGGAGGTAATGTGAGGGGTTCAACCTAATAGCGGTAATGATACAAAGTGGATTAGTTAGCAGATACTTAATTGCATAACGCCTATCTGCATGAGCATCACGTTGTGTGTCAGTCAGGTGATCTTTAGTGGGATGCCACCTGAGCCGCGTGTCGATCAATTAGTCACGAGTCAGCCCGCACTAGCAGATTCAGTTATGATGACACAACAATGTTGCAATTACTGGGAAGTGAAAAAGTTTCCGCAGTTCGCGTAGTTATTGACCTCGTTTACTATATCTCATCTAGCGGGACAATACACAGTGAAGTTGCAAGGTTGCAGAATTACGTGTGCAGCAGATAATTAGCACAATGTGAGTATAAAGGGATTTACGGGCCTTGTTGCTCAGCAACAAGGATTAATCCTGTAACGCTCTTCGGTCAACAGAAGCGCCGAGACCTAAGCATGCTGTATCTGAGTGATTAATCACATTGGCTGAAGATATGAGGCCAGAAGCAAACCTGCTCATTGGGTTGAGTCAGAATGCGTTGCAAAGTCATAGGAGGTGTCATAATCTACATTGGCAGAGTATTGGTTGATCGCCAATTCAATCTCTGAGCGCATTGCCGAATAGACATATCAAAAGGCAAGGCATTTAATAACCTGGAGTTATTATAAATTGCGATAAGCACTGATAAGACTACCGGTCGTCAAATGTTCCAACTATTGAACGAATGGCAAGCAATATGTCCAAGTTGAAGTCATGAGTTGTCATATTAGTGCGCATGATATCATGATGTGAGGATGACCCATAGTGGGGGCGTAATGCCTTGAAACACCTCATGCATGAAGATGATAACCATGAGGGAATTTGTGGCACTATCATTGAGTCATTTAAGTTGATCCCGGTGATCGGTTATCCAGCAAACTATGCGCCATGGCGATGATCCGAAGGCAAGCTACACCTGGAGGCTCGACTACATAAGATATCACATTGTCCCCGACAATGAGATGAATCAAGCTCTAGCAGCAATCCAAAGTCAGACATTACAAGCGAAGAACACCTTAAAATATTATTAAGAATTCTATCTAAACAATATTCACCATTACTTCACTATTTCACCTTCGTGAATATTCTCTATATGTGTTCATTCACACTGACACTATCTCAATACGCACAGAGAGCGGTCATCGAAACTATCGGAGATCGAATTCAGTCTATAATCGAGCCGAGTTCAATCCACATCTCCCAAGACCTTTGATATTAAGCAGTTACACTCGGTATTTGGTACGATGTTCACCGGTACACCACTACCCGGTAGTTACCTTACAAAGAGTATTCCGAAGAGAGACCTTGGACGGACGAGGAGGAGTGGTGAGCTCTTACTAGAGAAACTAGATAAGAGAATGAGTCTTGGGAAAAGACAAGGAATGCGTAAAGACGAAGGAGTTTGGATAGGCGGCTTTATTTAGTCTAATAAATGGTGTATTGATTATTGGGCCTAAATAACCCCGTAACAATTACACCAATAGAGAAGCTTTAGCAATCTGTACACCAGATACAATATCTACAGTTTAATCATTAGTTGACTAGCTATGGGAACATTTGCATGTAATATGAAATAATCAAGGTGGTAATTAATATCAGTTAATCACATTCAAATTTTATCAATTATAGCCAATGTATTACACCACCATTTTTGATAACATCATGAGATATAATATCCTTTCATTTAATTAAATATTATTGCTATCTGCAATACATTTAACCAATGCCCTGAACTTCATATATAGTTGACAAATATGGCTTTGGGTATTCTCAAATAATATCTGCTTCACCAATCAAGTCAAATAATAGATCCCTGTCCAAATAAAGCAATATGCCCCCAATCCACAGCCTCAATAGCATGGAACAATATGTACCTCACATTTTGCTGTTATTTGATATGATATGTTACAATTTACAATTCCAGATAGTATATTTGTACTATTGGTTAATTTGTTTTATTCATCTCTGTTATAATGTTACACTCCATCATGGCTATTATTTTGAGACACTAATCAGTTGAACGACCATTTCTCACTAAATATACATGCAGGAACATTGGCAAAATAATATCTGATTTGACAGTGACATGCAAATTTCTCAGATACTGCAGTCAACTATGATGGTATTCCTAGGTAATTCAAGATACTTTGCAGTCCTTCTGAAGCTATGCACAGTGCTTCTGAATACATCATATGCTTTTCTGATTTTCCCAACATAACTGGAGATGTATTCTAGATGCAACAAGATATGACATAGTAAGTAGTCAAATTTGTGAGCAGGTGAAACTGAGCTGTAGGTGTGACAAAGACTTTAAACTTGGTATGTTGTATTCTCACAGCAGTGGTTCTTATTGTCCCAGGTTCCAAAAGCACAGTCAATATTGTATATTATATTAATCTTGGTAAGATATTTGGGTTTCACAACCACCTGAAGATTTGCTATATTAGTATATAGTATGAGTTCAGAATCTATATTTGTCTATATCTGTATATATGGTCAATCTGCCTGCATGCAGTACTTCAGGGCATTTAGAGTAACACTTGGAGACAATGATGGAGTGAACTTACAGATGCAATCGAAGGTAATGAGAAAGCGATTTAGAACTAACACTGTGAGGTCATGACTGATACTAACATGGAAACAGTGATTAAGTGAACATTTCAGTCCCACTTTAAAATTGTGATATGGGAAGTTTGAAAATACTGCTGCAGGCAGTAATCGAGTAAAGTAACAACTGAACCTTCAGGCCGCAAACCAGGATGTTTGCAGATACACTGGGATACAGTGACCAAGCAAAATTGTAGATGATTTTGAATGCGACCAATCTCAAGGTTATCAGTATAGAGACAATAATGTACAATGTTGTTAACTAAGTGAGTTCTGTGATAAGAGCTGACACTCTATTGATTGGGTAACATACATTTATGATAATATTGGGAGCATCGTATAACAATTTGTACCAAGAGATGAGTGGCAAAAATCCAGAATTGGGAATAAGCAACTATGAGCTGGAGACTTTTAATCTTGGATGAATACTTTACTTGGTGACAAATCTATGAGGATATAGAAGGTCTGGCAACATCGAGGGCAGCATGTGGGAACACAAGCGACAACTCAGGGAGTACCACTGATCGCCGTAAAGCACTCTGAAAGGAGGAATATACCATATATGATTTCTACTGGTACAGGTGGGAATTATTGTTACTACTCACTGTAAAATTATTTTAAAACGGAAGTATGCAGTATGTATTTTAATCAATGTATCTATGCATCCATATAGCAATTGATCTGCATACAGTTTTAAACTGGACTGGCTAGAACTGGTCCTTGAGTATGATTGGAAATGTACCTGGAGATGCCAGGTGAGCGAAATGAAAGATAGACTTGGAGAGTGAACTTAGAAATGTACTTTGAGGCCATAAATGGGTGAACTTAGAGATACACTTGGAGGCCATAATCATGTAAACCTTGAAATGCACTAGAAGGCCACGATCACTCAAGTCAGGATTTACACTTGGAGGCCCGTACAGTGTGAACATTGTGATGCTCTTGCAGGTCATTATGAAGTGAACTTTGAGATACTCTTAAAACCTGTAATTAAGCCAGTGTTGGGATGGAAATGTAGATTGTGATTAAGAAAATGTGGAGATGCACTTGGAGGCTGTTATTGCGTTATTGTTGCCATTGCACTTGGTGGCCAAAATCAAGTGAGTTATATGCTCCACCAAAGGCTATAACAGTGTAAATATAGAGGTCATGGTCAAACAAGGGGGGATGTAAAATTGGACTCCATGATCACATGGGATCAGCAATAGACTTGGACACTGTTATTGTGTCGATGTTAATATGCAAATGCAGCATATAATCAAGTCAATTCGCAGATGTACTTGGAGGTAGTAATCGAGTAAGTTTGGTGATGAATTGCAAGGCCAATATTATGTGAAGGTAGTTATTCACTTGGAGGCTATGATCAACCAGGTGTGGAGATGTTAGGGGTTCTCCCTTTGCAGTGGTACTCATACATGAATGGATCACGGCAGGTACATACGGCTACAACTACTGTAGGACATATTTAAAACACCTACTCCATGGAGGACAACATCATGTTTGACAGCCAAGTGATATTTAGTGGGTTTACACTTGTGCCACAGGTCGATGAATTAGCGATGAGCACGTATGCGCTGGCAGATTCACTTATGATGATGCAATTATGTCACCATTACTGGGAAGTGAAAAACCTTCAGCAGTGTGCATAATTATTGGCCACATTTACTATATCTTATCTAGCAGGGCATCACACAGTTATGTTGCGCTTACACAGACATATGTTTGCAGCAGATGATAACGCAAGATGCAAGAAAGAGGGATCTGCAAGCCCACACACTCAGTGGTGGGAACACCTCGTGGCACTCCACAGTCTATGGAAGGTCGAGACCAAAGCATGCTGTGTCTGGGGAGTTGATGGCATTCACCGAAGATAAGAGCCCTGAAGCGACCCTGCTCATTGGTTTGAGCAAAAATGCATCACAACAACATTCCACTTCAATAATACGCGGTATACATGTCATAATCTGGGTTGGCAGAGTTTCAGTTGGTCGCCGATTAAGTCTCTGAATAAATGCCGAATACCCAGATTATGGCGAGGCAATTCATAATGCAGAGCTATGAATAAAGATTGCCATGAAGCACTGTTCAGCCTACGTGTTGGCAGATGTTCCAACTAGGGAACAATATGGGAAACAAGATGTCGAAGATGAAGTTATGAGTTGTCAGTATGTGAGTTTGATATCTTGTCATGAGGATGGCCCAAGAAGGGAGCATAACGCTTCCAAACCACTCATGCATACACACGATGAGCTAAGGAAAGCGTGGCAACTATCAATGAGGCATGTAATGTGTTAATGAAGAAAAGCTATCAAGCAATCACGGTGTCATAGTGAGATTCCGACGCCAAACATTAACTCAGAGTCCAACTATAAAGAACTCACAATGTCACAGCAATGAGAAGAACAAGCTCTAGCAGGGAACAGGCAGAACAACCTACCAGCGAAGAAGACTATAAGATATTATTGCATTTTTGTGACACCGAAATCTATATTATTATTATCAATTACGATTAGCTCTGTAGAGGCAGCACCGCACCTCAGATGAGTATTACATTTGAAAGGTAAGCCAATATTCTGTTGTGGACTATTGCAAAATGATTACGTACCTTCGAACCACGCCATTATGTATTCGCTGCACAGTGCATCTGGTGGATCGCAGCATTAGTTCAATTAGATCCAGTGTTGTCATATTATCTGGAATATTGGAGATTGCGTTCAGAGGAATTGAATTTAGGAGAATTGAAAGACATGCCGGCTGAATCCTTGGATAGAGGCATATGTGCAACACTTCGAGATATTTAACGACGATCAGTTTCCGTCTGCTACAGGGTTACTATAATCTCAATAGTTGATACAACATTTATTTGAATATATCCAGCTATCTGATCGTCTTCTTATCCCAAGACTCACCCTCAAATCTAGTAACATTAGTGGGAGCTCACTGCTCCTCCTCGTCCATCCAAGGTTGATCCTCGGAAAATTGTTTGAAGGGTTACAATCCGGTAGTGATGCACCGATTCAGATGATATCAGAAACGATCGATACTTGCCGAGTATGAAAGAGTGCGGGAGATGTGGGTTTGACCCTGCTCGTTGTAATAGAAAACGAGATCGCCAAATGTTCTGATGACCTGTTGCTGTGGAAACTGAGAATGTGTCAATTTATTTGAACAAATACAAAGAATATTCACTCAGGTGAAAAAGGGAAGTAATTTTGAGTTTTGAATAGAAAGAAATCTTAATAATATTATAAGGTGTTCTTCGCTGGTAATGTCTGACCATGGATTGCCGGTAGTTCTTGATTCTTCTCATTGCCGGGGACAATGCGAGTTGTTCTATACTTGGATCCTCTGGGCAAGCTTCTCTTCAGATTACCGCCATGATCAATAGTTTGCTTGATAGCTTATCAGAGAAATCAGCTTAACTGACAAATTGAGAGTGCCACCAATTCCCTGGATGTTATCGTGTGCATGCATGAGTGGTTTTCAGGTATTACGCCCCTGCTAGGGCCACCCTCATGTCAAGATATCACACGCACTAATATATCAACTAATAACTTCAACTTAGACATCTTGCTTCCCATTCATTCAGTAGTTGGAACATCTGAAAATGCGCAGTCTTATCAGTGCTTATCGCAATACTCAGTAATCGCTCTGCAGTACTAACTGCCTCGCCTCAATCTGGCTCTTCGGCAATGAGTCAGAGATTTCAATTGGCAACCAACTGATTCTCTACAAACCTTGGTTATGACACATATACCTGGTATTATTCAACTCATATGACGTTTCGATGCATACTAACTCAAACCAATCAGCAGGGTTGCTTAAGGCCTGTTATCCTCAGCCAATGTCATTAATCCCTCAGACACCACATGCTTATGTCTCAACCTTCCGTAGACCGGGAAGTGCTGCAAGGTTTTCCCACCATTGAGTGCATGGGCTTCCAGATCCCTCTGAATTGCATTGTGGGGTTTCGTCTGCTGCACACGTAATTCTGCGTAAGCACAACTTAACTGTGTGTTGTCCCGCTAGATAAGATATAGTAGGTGGGGACAATACTAAGGCGCACTGCTGAAGGTTTTTCACTTCCCAGTAATGGCGACATAATTGCATCATCATAGGTGAATCCGCTAGCGCAAGCGTGCTTGCCGCAAATTGATCGACATGCAGTAAAAGTGTAATCCCGCTAAGGGTCACTTGATTGACTCCCATGATGATGTTCCACCATGAGGTGATTTGCATATAACTCACGTGTGTTTGTCACATGTACTTGCTGCAATCCATTTATGTATTATTGCCGCTGCTAGAGAAGAACCGCTAACACTACCTCCCTCTCCAGAACCAGGGACCCAATGGTAGCTCTGTCATAAAAGGGTACAAAGAAAAACGCACTTTTCAGACAGCAAAAACAAATAATCTCAATAATGGAGTATACTTATTATTTCTGTTTGCGCATTGGCGTCTTTCTATTTTTTTCTGGATGTGGTTTCGCATCTTTTATTTACCATACTCTTTAGTTGTACAAATCGTATATGTTTTTCCATATTTTCATTTGTCTCATAATAATCTTCGATCAATTCCTCCTCATGTTCAACAACATTATCATATGTTTGCTAAGTATTTTCCTCATGCGAATAGCCTTCCCCCTTAACCAAATAAACATGCCTGGAGACGTCCTCGTTGTAATGTTCCTTCGCAATGATCTTTTCCATCTTCCGTCAGGTATTGTTCCCCTCGATTTGGACTACCTCTGTCTCCCGATTCTTTCCTCGATATCTTTGCAATAATCCAATATTCAATGTTGGGTGTATATTCCAGGATTTTGGTAAATTGAGGTTACAATAGCGGTCTTCATGACCTACTGACAAGATTGTGAACGCTCGGCACATCTTATCTTCGAGCTTTTGGCCTCTCCTTTTCTACCTATCATTGATTCCATTTGCAATTACCAATTCTCCTTTCTTAAACTGATTGAAGACCAGTCATTTCTAATTATAGTAACGACACATTGATTGTCGAACTTGTTCTAATTGTTTTGACTGCTTATTATGTACCCCTGACATATAATGGCCATACATTCCTGAGCCAGGATTTCGAAATTGAGTTTCTGTCGACCTATTGGTTCTTGCTTCGTATCCATGATTTGCATAGAAAGGCAATATCTTTGATGATTAATGTTTCTGATTGATGTATGTGAATTCGGCCATAGGTAACATTTCCGCTCAATCATTCTGCTCAAAATTGCAGTCTGTTCTAAGGTACGCTTCTATGACGTGATTTATCCTTTGCGTTTGACTGTCCGTTTGTGAGTGAAAAGCGGTACTCATGGATCACCTAATCTCGAGATAATCATAAAGATTGGTAAAGTACTGTCTTCTGAAAGTCTGATCTCTATCAGAAACATCATCCTCTGGGAACCCATGGCAAATCCAGATGTTGTTCCGACAGGCCTTAGCCACCGTCGGAGAATCCATCGTGTCCATCGGCATAAGATGAGCCATCTTTGTATACCTATCAACGACTGCACATATTTTCGTATCACCTCCCGAATCCGGTAGATGTGTAATATAATCGGTTGAGATATGGGTCCATTGTTTGCAAGGTCACTCCAACGGGTGAAGTAATAAATGCTTAGCATGTCGTGGAGCATGTGTTCTCAGGCAATTATCGCAGTTGTTGCAATATTCCCGAACATCATCCTCCATATCTGGCCAATAGCAACCTCGAGAATTTAACTCCATTGTCCTATCTCTTCCGAAATGTCCTGCCACTTCAGAAGCATCTTCTTACTTCATCATCCTTCTTCTGGTTGCCTTGAGTGCAAATATCCTTCGGTTCCAACACAGTATACTTTCCCAAATTGCATCTTCGTTCCCAACATTTCCTTTGCTCGTAAATGTGTTGCATGATGATTGATATTTGTCGTCTAGCATAGAATTCTGTTTTACAGATTCATTCTGCGCTAAATCTAACAAAGCTTGCTCCATTGCTCCTATATCCATGAACTACAACTCTTCATCGTCTATTTCCATTGCTCCTATTTTGAGCCACTGTTCAGGTGCGAACATTGGTTTCTCATCAATCGCTGTTTTACATCACCCTCCCATGGCGTACGCTGGACACTTTGATAGTATATCGGCCTTCACATTTTGGGAAACTTTCAGGTAGACTATAAGAAAAGACAATTCTTGAAGTATTTCTGCACAATGTGCTTGTCTATGATGAAGCTTGACTTTTTCTGTACAATATGAAAGGTTATGATGATCTCTGAAAATCATGGTTTTGGATTCTGAACCTTGAAGGAAATGCCTCCACTTTTCAAGTGCATAGACAACTGCCAGCTTTTCCTTATTGAAAACTTCGTAATTAAACTCATTTGATGACATTTTTCGAGACAATAATCCACATGTATACACCTTTCTGTCTTCGCATTCTTGTGAAATGCTAGATCACAATTGGAAAGATGAATCGTCCGTTTTGGTTGAATCGGGTCTATCCTGGTTGAAATGTCAAAGTATTGATGTTTTTCTGCTAGTGAATATGATAACTATTCTTGGGAAAGCTGCCTCCTGAACTTCTCTGAATTCAAAATCCTTTCCATTTCCTGGTAGCAAGTTGGATATCGGAGATTCTATCTCAGCATAACCAGGCACAAATGTCTTATCAGAATTCCATAATCCTAACAATTGTTCAACTTCTGTTTGAATCTTCAGATTGGGCCATTTGACTATTTGTTTAGCTTTATCAGAATCCATCCTAATAGTTTTACCATCCACAATAGAGCCTTAAATGGTTACTGATTTTTGCTCGAATAGACACTTGTTGATCTCAAAACAGATGATGTTCTCTAATAACAAATCGAAGACTTTTCCAACTTTTCTACGGTGTTTGCTTAGTGATTCTTTTGTAGCAATGGGAATATATTCAATATATGCCACAACCACTAATTTGTTATCCTCATTGATATCAACCGTCGTATTAATAACCAATTCTATCCCCAGAACTGGTTTCAAAATGCGATTTATCTCTCTCCAAAAGGTTGGTGGTGGAATAGTCAAAACAAAAGGCATGACCATATATTCATTTAGTCCAAACTTCACACGGAAAGCTGTATACTTTTCATGCCCCATGGCCATCTTTAATAAATGGAAACAACATTGTGAAACAATTTTTGTAATAAGTTCAGCGCCATTAGGTAGGCCTTGAAATATGGACATAATCGGTAATGGGGTTATATCTTTTTTGGTATGCTAATTGAGATGTCTGTAATCAACACACAATAGTAACCCCCTTCTGTTGTGACTTGGTATGAATAATACTGGACTTCCTACTGCACTTGAGGATGGTGGTATCTTTTTTCCATTATCATCTTAGGCAAGTATTGAATACATAATTTTTTGTCGTCTTGGGATCATTGATATATGGCTCCCATCCTTAAATTTACTTCCGGAACTTTGTGTTCAATTCGATGATCACATTCGCTATTAGTTGGTGATTTTTCCGATCCTTTCAGATCAAATAACAATGACCAGTTATGGTTGTGTTTTGGAAGCTTTTGTAACACCGAGGAATTATGTAAAATTATCACTCCTACATTATTTGTATTTGGCTTTGAAGCTACTTTCTCATCATAAGTTATTTCATACTCAGGATGAAGTAACCCATGTCCAAAACAATTAGATGAACAATTTGGAAAGTACAAATGTCCAGTAGTAATTCCCTGAGCCTGATGTTGGTTGAGATACCAGGCTGGAATTGATGCTTCATGATCTGCAGAAGTTTTCATGATTTCGAATGGATGGTCATTTTCATCTAAGGTTCAATGATTTCTGAATGAGAAACCTTAAGGTACTGCGAATAAACCTTCTGTTGGAATTGTTCGACCTCCGATGTCCGAAGCTATCCTTGGAGTTGCTCTTTGACTACAGGAATTCGGAATGCTTTCGTAGCTTCGGGAGATGTAACATATGACGTCCTTCCTAAATCCAGCATACATTTCATAGGAATACATTTCCCTTCAAAATCTGTAAAGAACATATAGATTGGGCTTTTGGCTACTTGGCAGGTGAAATTTTATAGACTTTTCCTGTCTTTTCCAAGCCGTTGTAAATAACGTAATCCTGTGATGTATTGATTTTGTTGGTGTTTGGTGGAGAAAACACCTCAGTAGCTTTCTGTTTCGACATAGTTATTCTTTCGACAATACAGTGACCACAACGGGTCCATAAGATTATGCAAGTGGAGATAATATGGTGAAAATATCATATATGTATATCTGTATCTCCTTACTGGCAAGCAGTTTCGATATTGCGAGTAGCCTCGGAGGTGAAAATTTGGGCAAAGGAGTGTATTATTGAAAGAATTAATCTGATTCCCACCAGTTCTCAGCTGCTTGAAGACTCGTTTCCGAAGACTCACTCAAACTGTCCTCTAGTGCGGTATCCCTTGTCTCCTCACTACAAGATTCTTCCGTATATAAATCCTGCTGATCCTCTTCCAAATCACCAGCTCCTCTGTTCATTTTTTGATATTTCTTTATGTTAAGGAAGGAAGCTGTTCCCGCATCTGTTTTTACTGCGCTGAAATGATCCATTGTTCGATGGAATCGACTCCTATCAGCAGGCCAACCACATCTCATAGATTTTTTCCCATCTCTGTGTCGAGTAAACTACTCCTGATGTACTCCCTCGATCTGCATTGCGAATGTTTTCATTCGAGTTTTACCTTCTGGATTAACAAATTTGTTTTTCTTAAATTGCTTCCTCTCCTTTTGCTTGAAATTCATTTGTACTCTGAAGTTATTCATAGGTTGTGCCAACGTTTTCTCTGAAGTCCTTGGAGTTCTCGTGCTCAAATGCTTATTGGCTTCTTCCCACTTTTCCGTGGTCCTTCCTGCCTTGGAAATACACTCAATCATTTCCTGGTCCGATTTGCCAGTAAGATTGGCAGTATGCACTTGTTCTAATACTTCAACTGGCAGACCATCCAGTAGAAGATACGTATGGCCAGCTCCTGTTAACGGGGCTTCATCATTATGCATCTGTAGCTTAGTGAACATATCTCTAATGTTGCCAACATAACGCATCTTTTCCAACTCAGCATAAGCTTCGTCCTGAGCATCTTTATCTTAGATCCTCAGCAACAAACCCATCAGATATGTAGTCCTGGAGCTTACACATTTTCTGGCCAAAGCTTGTCTGTCCCATTGAACATGCCACGGTGCAGCATATTTCTTCAATAATCCTCCTACGCAGTTTATAGTTCTTTTGGTGTCATGAAACTTTTCTGGTTGATCTTTGATAAAGGTTTGGATGATTACCCACCAGGCGTCACAATCTTCACCTGGTTTTCCTTCAAAAGGATATGGATCTTTGAGTATGATTGGTTTAACCTTTCATTTCCTTCTTCGTCTGCTGTGTTCTCTTCGTTGCATGCTTGGACCACATGCATCAGTTGCTGGGTTATCTGGTCCAGCTTGCCTGGTACCGGGTCGGCTTCCTGCAGAGAAACCTCTCCAATTCCTAGTTTGGCCTCTGCGGGTTCTCTGACTTGTTTGATTAGTCCGAATTGCTCTCTCGCTGCTTCCAGTCTTCTCTCGTAAGCCAGACACAATGCTGGTACTCCCTGAACCGCTGGTGACTTGTCGGAGCTCCCCTTCTCTACCTGCAATGTGTTCTGAGCTACTGTCCTGCTCAAGTAAGTAAGCCTGGGCCTCTGGGTTACTGACTTGTACTATAATATACTGATGATTGATTGATATGTTAAAAACCACTTTTTCGTATTTTGATTCTTCGTGATGTTCCTGGCGATTTGAATACTCACAATCTGCCATGGGACGATGTATCTGACAACTCCTTGTGACTGTATAGGAAGGTTGACCTTGAAACTGTCCCGTTGAAACTAAAATATAACAACAGTCGTCGTTATCGTAAAACTTCCACTGTTCTTCTTCCGTAGTTCTAATGTTTCTCCTAATTGTACACCTGATATACTATCAATTGTATCTGGTGCAATGATTGGTGCAGTATTGGGTTCCGTCCAAAATGTAGCAATATCATGATTGACAATCATGTCAATCGTTCATTTAAGCAAAGTCTTACAATCTTATACTAATATGGGGGTGCTGAAATCCCAAAAATCAATACAACATTGATTAGACTAAGTACAGCCGCCTATCTAATCCTCATCTTATTCCAAGACTCAACGTCTTATCTAGAACCAGTTGTAGGAGCTCACCACTCAGCCTTGTCTGTCCAATGTTGATCTTCGGATCATGCTTCAAATGGTAACAATCCTGTAGTGATGTTCCAATTCAGATTGCATCTGATCACTTCGATACTTGCTGAGTATGACACAATGCGGGAGACGTGGGATAAACCCCACATGTTGTAATCGAACACAAGATCGCCAAAGGTTCTGACAACCTGTCGATGTGCGAACTGCGAATGTGTTAATCTCCTCGAACACATGCAAACATTATTCATCTAGGTGAAATAGGGAAGTCATTTCCAGTTTTGAATACATAGAGTTCTGAATAATTTATTAAGGTGTTCTTCGCCGGTAATGTCTGACTGTGGATTGCTGCTAGCCCTTCGTTCTTTCATTGTCGGGGACAATCTGAGTTCTCATATAGTCGGATCCTCAGGTCAAGCTTGCCATCAGTTTACTGCCATGACGAATAGTTTGCTTGATAGCTTATCGCCGAGATCAAGTTAAGTGACTCACTGATAGTGCCACAAATTCCCTCAAGGTCATCATGTTCATACATGAGTGGTTTTCAGGCATTGTGCCCCCGCTAGGGCCATCCTCATGTCAAGATATCAAACGCACTAAGATGACCACTCATAACTTCAACTTAGACAACTTGCTGCCCAGAAGTACAGTAGTTGAAACATCTGACGACGTGTAGTCTTATCAGTGCTTATTGCAATATATAATAATAGCTCTTCAGTAATAATTGTGTCGCCTTGATCTGGCAATTTGGCATTGCATCAGAGATTTTATTCGGTGACCAGCCCATATTCTGCCATTGTAGATTATAACAGCAACACTTGGTATTATTCAACAGGTATGACGTTGCGATGCATACTAACTCAAACCAATGAGCAGGGTCGCATTAGGCCACTTATCTTCAGCCAATGTCATGAATGCCTCAGACACCGTATGCTTAGGGCTCGATGTTCCGTAAACCAGGAAGTGCTGCATAGTGTTCCCACCACTGAGCGCGTGGGCTTGCCGATCCCTGTTACTCACCTCTGGTGTTATGTCTGCTGCACATGTAGTTCTGCCTAAGCGCAACTTCACTGTGTGTTTTCTCACCAGCTAAGATATAGTAGGTGTGGCCAATACTTATGCGCACTGCTGAAGGTTTTTCACTTCCTAGGAATGGCGACATAATTGCATCATGATAAGTGAATCCGCTAGCGCAAGCGTGCTCGTCGCTCATTGATCAATCCATGACCGAAGTGTAATCCCGCTAAGGATCACTTGCCTGACTACCATGATCGTGTTCCACAAGTAGGTTTTTGGCATATGAGTCACGTGCGTTCGTCACATGTACTTACTGCACTCCATGCATGTATCATTACCGCTGGTAGAGGAGAACCCCTAACACCGCCGAATCGGATAGTGATAATTCAAAGAATTATCAGGCCGATTCGTTACAACGTACTCGGAAAGAAAGGGATAACAATTCACCAAACACAGCCACCCAGTTGAAGTACAAAAGGAAAAGATTGGCGAAGCAACAAGCCAATAAGAATCTTATCCTCGGTTAGAGGACACACTCATGGGGAATGTATAGTTTATTGTTACTGCCAATATTGTCTGACATCAAGATTGGATTGCATTACAATTGTTCTGGAAGCATTGGAAACTACGACTATTATTTGTCTGCTTTGTGTATTTGATCCTTATCAACTTCCAATTCATTTTAAGTGGTGATACGCATAAAAAGATTAGAAGTATCTAGGGCCGTGGATAAGTAACTTCACTTGCACATTAAACACCCCCTTAGCAGGAGATGCATTGAAAGGGGGTATTTGAATAAGTTCAGATATGCATTTGGAGGCTGGGCTTATGTAAACTGATGACATACACTTGGAGGCTCCAATTCAGTGCAATTGGAGATGCACTGGAGGCCGAGCATGGGTGAGATTGGAGGTGCACAGGAGACCATATTGGAGTGAGATTAGAGATGCACTATGGATGTAGTAATCGAGAGATATTGGAGGTGTGCATTATTGTGGTGAAACTGGAGGTGCTTAATCTGAGGGGGTCAATTGTCAGGTTGGTCGATCTGCAGGTGGTCGATCTGCGCATTGTCCATTTGCACGTGGCGGATCTTCAGGTGGTTGATCTGCAGGTGGTGGATCTGCAGGTGGTCCATCTGCAGGTTGTTGAGCGGCAGATGGTCAATCTGCAGGTGGTCGCTCTACAGGTCGTCGATGAACATGTGACTGATTCTGTGGGAGTCATTGCAGATGCAGAGATATTATTCAATAGTCATCTTATAATCATGGGAGTATAATAGGCGTTGACTTTGTGTTTGACCTCAGGGGTTTACTCAATCATGTTGAGGATGAAATGACATTGGCTGATGGTGGGAGACACTTAATCGCTGGTGGATGTTCCAACTTGTTGTTAACTGTTAATTATAACAAGGAGAGATAGAGAGGGATCATCGAGCTTTGAATTCCCTTGTAATGGTAGAGTTGTGTATAAAAATGTGGGAGATGGGGAGACAGAAGGAAATGATGGTGAAGGGAAATTCGGAGTGAAACCTGACTAATCGAATTTGGACTACCTTATATCTGTGTTCAAATATGCTGCATGAGAGGTCACATTTACCATGTTGGACATTTGCAATTGACTCACAGATGAGATTGTCTTAAGTCTCAGTTTTTCTTTATGATTTCTCCAAACTCCTCACATCTCTCCCATTGAAGTTTACAACACTACCATTTTAAGAGACTACACAGTTTACTGATCCTGCTCTATCTATCCATGTCATGATTATAAGTTGACTCCATGGACAGAATCAACCCACAATGCACTGTCTCTCGCTCCCAGCCAGTCTCTCATCTCATTTCACATCTCACCTTTTTTCTATCTGATCTCGCTGCACACCATGTTGTTCTTAACTATCTACATTCCCATGTTTACAAGTTATCCAATGTATAGAGTTTTAGCTTGCATTATATCACCCTATCAAGTCGCAACCTCCAGCTTGACCATCTTCAAATCAACATACATTTTCACTTCATTACTGTCTGGAATGTGCATTTCCACACTCACTCGATCATGCACTCCAGTGTGTCATCAATGTTCCCTAATGGTTGCCTCTGATTTACATTCAAATTTCCATGATCACATCATTGAAATAACTCTCTAAGTTCACTTGATCAGCGACTTGCAGTATATCTTGGAGTGTTCATGTTCACAGGCTGGCATTGCAAATCCCACCTTGCTTCATTATCGCCTCCAAGTACATCTCAAAGTGAGAATGATAATGGCCTCCACATGGATTGCTGATATTGCTCAATTACAGTCTCCAAGAACATGTCTGACCTTGCTTGATCATGGCATCTTAGGGTATTGCCTTACTTGCTCGATTGTAGCCTGCATGTGTCTTTCAAAATTCAGTCAATTGCAGCCTTCAGGTCGATCTCTGAATATGCTCAATGAGACCCTCCAAGTACATCGTGGAACATGCTTGATTACTGCCTGGAAGTAAATCCCTCAGTTCACACAGTGATGGCCTCCAGATACATCTCTCTGTTGACATCATAACAACTGCCAAGTGTATCTCCGAATTCCTTATATCTCGGTCCTCCAGCAGTTCTTGACGATGTCTTCATTGTTATCTCTAGATGGACCTGCAATTCCCCTTGCGTGCTATCTGCGGGCAGACCGACTGTATGTGCGTATTTATATAGAGCTAGATAGTAAATACAAGCATTATTATGATGCAGCAAACATCCGTGTGATTGTGAATCACAAATCTCTAACAACGAAAACGGTGATATGTGAAATGGTGTATGGTTTCTGGACCTGGGAACCCAACAGGTAGTGCTGCCAACATACAGTAGCAAGTTTAAAGTCTGATGCAGACCTGCACAAAGGTCTCAGCTCCTCTCATGATCTGCTGCACACTAGTGCAGTGGTCATAGCTGCTCCTAAATCTCACTATCATGTATCTCAAACTTCATAGGATCTTACATGCACCTCAATTAATGCTGGTGCTGTCAGCAGAATCTGAACATGGCCTTGCAGCATCTCAGAGTAATTTATCAAGCCGCAGGTGGGTCTGGGAGTATTTGGAATGGCTTAGGAACACTGCTTCAGCTGATTGAAGTATGTTGGAGCATTGTATATGGGCTGCTGCCCATGGTAAATTTTGCTGATGAAATTGTAGCCTGCTGGATAAGAAAGAAAGAGATGGAAGATTGTGATAAGAGGGGATTGTGGAAATCATTATGGGAAACCCAAGTTCAGTGAATTTTGTAATCAACAATCAATTTACAAGACTCAATATGGGATTTATATAATGTGATAATGAATGTAAGAACACTAATATGAAGGATTCTAAATCTGATCTGGCAGGAATTACCAGATATTTTCCACATCCCTTCATGTCCTCATATATGGTCCCCATTACATGCTTTCTCATCCATGACTCTACTATTTACAGGATACTATAAGGTGAAGAAATTGCTGTCTACTTTCCCGTGTTCTGATCATATATTTACATTGAGTTCAATATTACTGAACATTGACTATCTTGTATGTGCAGTATATTTTGCTTCATTTTCACCATTAAGAGGTAACACATTACTGTACCCTCCTACTATCTTGGGGTTCTGCAGATAAACTGCCAGCAGATTCTATTCTATGAACCAAGTGGGAAAGTCAATGTTTGTCGAATTCCCACTATTGTGATTTACCTAATGAATGATCCTTCAGCTTTCTTTATATCTCCCTCCGAACAGACTGCTACAAGCACAACCACCTTGCAGTTAACATCTAGATAATCTTGATCACTACCTGTAAGTGCATCTCATTACATGTTGACCCACAGCAATCAAGATCATCTGTAACTTTACTGGATTGTAGCTGCCAAACATATCTGCAAACTCCATTGATTAGTGTCTCCAAGTTAGTACAAGTAACTTATGTTTATATTTCCCTGCAACGCAGTCTACCAGTAAACATCCAAAGAGACTGGATCATGGTATAAATGTGTATCTCCAATCTGTTTCGATGAAGACCTTCAAGTACCTTTTCAGATAATCTCAATCAATGTGCAAATGAAAATCTGCACACTTCGTTGGTCACAGCCTCCAAGTATATTTGTGCACTCACCAGTTAATACCCTCCAATTTACATCTTAAACTTCAGTCAGCCACATTCAGTAATTGTGTTTATATGATGATATGATTGCGCCCTCTCAGTCTGTCTCTATGTTTATTCTGTTATAACCTCTATGTGTATTACTATATGTACCCACTCACCATTAGCAGCCACACAGTCAAGAATATCTCTATATTTACTCACATGTTATTATGAGGTATACTTTCAACTGCCCCCATGCACAGCTTTCTGCCTGTCCAGAAAAACCATTTGTAGACCGATAGTTAAATAATACAGAATACAATCTAAATTCATCCTTTCAAATTATCTAACAGTGGGAAGTAACTTCAATTTCCATCTATAAGAGCAGTTTACACGAAGAATATATGATTATGTGAAGTTTGCATTACAGCGATTCATTTTACATCCAGCCATATAGCCTCTATTTCGATGTACTTCATGGATTGTCCCAAGTGCACTTCCGTGTGGGAATATTTCTCACCAGCATTGTCAGGGGAACATAGAGGTCACTGAATTAGTATAATCGTCAGAATAATGTGACCATTGTAGGATTCTAGTCTGGTTACTCCCACATAATGCAATTAGCTTCTGGTGATGACAATACATCTTGCTGATGAATTGGTGCCATCTAGAAAATTCACAGATATGGATTCCTGAGACAACATATGACTTTCCCCCAGGCAGTTATTGTGGAGATCGAATATTTCCCTAATATTGAATCCTGCGATTACATGCAGTATCATCTGGTGTATATTATGCACCCCTAACTTCACTATTTAATAATTCAGTTATTCCGCCAAGATAATTCAATACTTCTGCTAATTGAGCTTCCTCGAATGAATCTCTAAGATAACTCATTTATCTTCCTCCCCGAAAATTTCAGGTTTGCATCATGTTAGAGACTTCCTATTGTTTGTGTTCAGTACTGGTTTCAATTACCAGAACATTCATATAATTTACCTAATGAAAGTAATAGGAATAACAATATTTGTAATCCAGAGGATAATAAAGTTAAGAAAATAGGAAGTTGAAGGCAAACTGACATCTCTGGAAAGCAATTGGCTATAAGAATGGAGTAACTGAATTTAAGTACAATCAATGTATAGAACAAAGGATAGGTGATTTGATCTTTGGAGAGTAATGATCATGATATTTTCAATAGATGGAATCTGTTCAACTTGCTGAGAGATAGATCTGGAAACTAGTAGATAGTGGTGGTAGATTTTTTGGAGACATTTAAAAACTGGCTGCTACTATTGAATTTTACTATCAAAGAGTAACTGTGGTGGTAGTTAATATAGCCGGGGCTGAGGAAGTGTTTAAGTATAGTATTGAAGAGATCAAGTAAGCAACAATAAGGCAGTAATAGTTTAAAACCGATATAGGAGGACAATGGGGTAATTATACAATAAGTGACCTATATAAGTTACCTAATACAAATGTAATTGTCAGGTACTAGCTGGACAGTGAGTAGCGTCAGATAGAGTAAATCCAATTTTATTGCTGTTATGGTCATGAATGATACTCATTCAAATTGTTGCTTACATCTAGAAACACTTTGGTACCACAGAGTAATTATATGGAATGGAAGTTGTCAAATTCATATTAGCAAAGGAAGACTTCAATATGAGCTATATTAGGTTATCTGCATCTGGCCAAAGTAAGGATCATGTAATCTATAGGTAGATATTTCACTAATGTTATCTGTTTTCAAGTTGAAATACACTTACAAGTGGGAGATAATGTTGGTAAATATGAAGGTGGTGAGTGAATATAAAAGTACCAGGTATATAATTAGACTGACCAATGTCATGTCCAAGAGCTCTGTAAGAACTAGATATTATTAACTGCTGATCATTATTATCAAAGTGATGAGTAGATTGACCAAACTAAAAATTTCAACGAGAAGTAGAATGGAGAGCAAAATATGATAGCCGAATTATTCTGAGTTCTAATTGAGAGAAATACGGTATCTATTATCCACAAAATGATATGTATTGAAATGGTTGAATGAAATATAGCTAACTCCTTATTAATTTTCAATTTCAACCCTGGTGTCTGAATATGCAAGTTAAATCTGGGAAAGTTTATTATATTAATTACTTGAAGGATGATAAAATTCCATATTACTGGTATTCAATTTAAGATATGCCTGGAATAATGTTTCTGAGTTACCAGTTTGACATAATGTGATTTGTTATACATAAATTGCTATGGAAGTTGGATATGGCAGATGTTCTTCTCAGATATACAATACATAGTGGCATTATTTTCACACAAGTAGTCACAATAATCATTGTGAAATTATGATCAGGAAAGATTGCAACCTGGTTGCCACAGAGCTTTTGTTGGGAAATACCCATAATCAACAGGTGAATGTAGCCTATATTGAGTATTCTCATATTTTCAGTGAAGAAAATGTTAGCAATCAGTATTAGTTAATAAATAAAGTATACTTTCTGCATTTACTTATCTGACCAATACCATCCCAGTGGGGTATCAGCTGAATAGTTACAGTTCCTTGACTGCATGGTATACAGACTCAATAGTCACCACCACCACATCAGCAAAATGTATTTTAGTCACTGGAAGCCTCCAGGAGTGTCTGAGAGGATATGGAGTGCAAACTTAGATGCGTCAATTTCAGGAGAGTCTCACACCCTAGGAGGGCATTCCTGCCGGCCTTCAGAGTAACTGGCACCTCTGATGACTGGTACAGAAGTACCATGGGAGTGATTGTGGGAGGTTTGGGAACACCTCGGAGGACCGGAGAGACCTTTGGGTGCACCTGGGAGCATCTGAGAGCGCCGGCGACAAGCCTGGGAGCGCCGATGACAAGCCCGGGAGCACCTGGGAGCGCAGGCTACGAGGCAGGGAGCGCCGGCGACATGTCTGGGAGCGCAGGTGACATATGGAGGAGCACCGCGACAAGTCTGGGAGCACCTCGAAACGCAGTAGAGCAGTATGGGAAAAACATCTTTGTTGGTAACACTGCTCATGCGCCTGGAAATCATAGCTACTACTTATCGTTCAACGATTATTAAAACTCATGTATTCAGTTTGTATTCACATCTATGTATGTATATTGCTACCCATCTGCACACAGTATATCTGGACTCGCCGCAGGCGGTGTTTGAGAGCAATTCGAGGTGTGCCTGAACCTGACGGTCGACTGAACTCAGAAATACACTCCGAGGCCCTGATCGAGCGAGTTTGGACATGGACTTGGAGGCGGTAATTCGAGCATATTTGGAGTTAAAGTTGGAGGAGGTGATCGGGTGAACTTAGAGATGCACTCCGAGAGCGTGATCGAGCAAGTTTGGAGACACACTTGGAGGCCATGGTCATGCAAAATTGCAGGCCATAATCGTGCAAGTTTGGAGGCCATAATCATGCGAGTTTAGAGATACACTTGGAGGCTGTGATCGAGCGAGTGTGGAGATGCACTTGGAGGCAGTGATCATGCGAACTTGGAGGCCATGATGGAGTGTGTTTGGACGAGTACTTAGAGGAGGTCGATGGACGGCGCGCCGGGTGGTCACACCCAATTCATCAGTTACTCAACTCGCAACCGTGAGAATGTGACAAGGTGACTTTACCCTTGAGCTCTCATGGAGTGCTGGCTGATGGCGGTCGATCAGGTAGGGAGGCATGCTGGAAGCTGAAGCTACATTCAAGGGTCAACTCATAATCATGAGAATCCAGGGAAGACAAACAATCTTCGGTGGATGCTGTACTCGGTGTATGCTGTACTCGGTGTATGCTTGTACTCGGTGTCAACTCATGATCACGACATGGAGAGATATTGAGGGATGACTTAACTTTGTGTTCTGCAATAATGGTAGAGTGGTGGACAAGAAAGAGAGAGATGGGGGATGAAGATGAGAACGCAATGTGGATGATATGAGCAGATATCAGAAATCAGGGGTACGACTTGCCTGAATAGGTTGGGAAGACCACGTATCTGTGTAATTACACACCGGATCAGGACTCGTACCTGCTGTATCGGGGATTGTACATTGACTCGCACACGAAATTCTCTCAAGTCCCAGTTTCTCATCATGATTTCCCTCTTCTCCTCTCATCTCTCTCTTTCTCATCCTCAACTCGACCATCACCTAAGAACACAAAGTTAAGTGATCGCTCTCTAGCTCTCCATGCCATGATCAAGAGTTAACACCGAGTACAGAATACACTGTGTACTGCATCATCCCAGTATTGACTGTCTCCCAGCCAGTCTCTCATCTCTCGGTAGACAACGTTGTACTCAATTGTCTACATTCCCATAAGTACAAGTTAACCAGTGAATGGAGTCTCAGCTCCCCTCACGCCTCCCTCCCGAAATATTGCCTCCAGATTGACCGCCTCCTGGTACTCCTCCAATCTCGCTCGATCACGGCCCCCAAGTGCATCTTCAACACCGCTCGATCAGAGCCTTCAAGTGTATCTCTAAACTCGCAAGATTACGGCCTCCAAACTCACTCGATCACGGCCTCCAAACTCACTCCATCACGGCCTGCAAGTACATCTCCAAACTAGCTTGATCACCGCCTCCAAGTGTATCTTCAAACTCGCTCGATGATGATCCCGGAGTTCATCTCTAAGTCCACTCGATCACGGGCTCCTTGTGTATCTCCAAATACTCTCGATTCCGGCCTCCAGGTGCATCTCCAAACTAACTCGATCACAGACTCCAAGTAAATCTTTGAGGAGCGACGGCGGGTGTATGGAAATACAAGGTTCATGGAGGTAGATAGAGTGACGGGGAGTATCTTCGGCAGACCATGGAGTAGATAGACATCATCTCATTTCCATCTCATCTGATCATACAATGACAATACACACTCTTTGTTTCCCAACTTTTGGTCTCACTCGCTCTGTTCCTGATGTCGAGGATCCACGCGATCGCGTGGATCCTCAACGCAGGGGAGTATCATATCTTCTCACCCAATTCTTGCGCTCATTAAACAAAAATGGCTCTTTCTCATGAATTCTGTTTGGATGTCGCGAGAGGTGCGGCGCAGTGTGAATGGTGGGCTCTGTGCCTTCTAGCTCCATTGTTTCACTACAATGGCCTCCAGGTGGTGTATGTCTAAGCTCACTCAATGGGTGTGTCCAGGTGCTCCTCCGATTATGCTCTACTACTCTCTGTGGCTAGATTGACCGTATGTACATATATACAGCGACTGAAATAATGTGTGCGATGTTATGATGTCGTGAATCTTGTGACTGTAACAAAGACGAATATGATAAGACGAAATGCCTTGTGGTTGTGTAAGAACCACCGCTGTGAGTATACAGCACCAGGTCTCCCTCAGTGCTGTGCAGCGGTCTCCGCTGCTCTTGAAGTCTCCTGCAGAGCTGCGCAGCGGTCTCAGCTGCTCTTGAAGTCTCCTGCAGATCTGTGCAGATGTCTCAGAAGCTCCAAAATTTGACTATTCTATAAGTCAAATCTCGTAGCATCCTGAATGCCTCTCCATAACTGCAGGTGCTTTCAGGAGCATCTGAGAATGCTGTTGCAGAGTCTGAGAGCACATTGTGTAGCTCCAGGGTGGTCTGGGAGCATCTAGAAGTCCTTGGAAGCACTGGGGAGGTCGACCGGAGTGTCTGGGTGGGTTGCGTGTAGCTTCCGGACTGATTTACATTTTGCTGATTCTGGCCCCAGACAGTGTGCCAGAGGCTCTCAATTTGATACACTCTCCTCTAGTAACAAATGAAAGTTTCAATTCAAACTCATTGTATGTTACATCCAGTATTGCATTGTAAACTCAGCTGTTTCTCCATTATCTGCCTTCTTTAGCTTCTATACCAACCCTTTCTGTTGCATCACCACCCATCCTACCCCTTTGCAGCTGATAGATCTCATCAAAATCATTCCATTCATAATTAAATGACAATGTCTGTTTACTTTCTGTTGCTACCCAATGCATATTTGGTGGAGATGTGGCATTTTTGGGGGCACAGTTTCTCTGAGTTCTGCAGCAAAGTCAACACAATAATATCATTGAGGCCTCAAGAGCAACTGGAAGATACCACCTGTCACAGCATCTATCTAGGGGCGAAGTAGTTCCCTCATTGACGTTTAACTTTGGGAATTTGGCCTTAGTGGACGGTACCATCTGATTGGTGGAAAGTGGTCCAGATCGAATCCTGACTAACAACCAGACATCCGGCAGGGGAATCTCCTGAACTGTGGTATTGTTAGAACTGTGAGAGATATCCCGGTAGATATGATAGACTGAGTCTCTGTTGAGTTCAGTATCCTGTGGCTTTGGGTTGGAGCTGGTAGCTACAATATAGGCTATGAGTCATCTTAGACTCAAACTCAATCAGTTAATCATCTCAACAGGTTTGTCTCAACAGATGCGGAGTCCAGGTGTGACCATGGTCCACACACCATTTTCGACGACTCACATGTGGAGATAGTAGTCGAATGGTGAACACTCATCCGAGCTATGCTGCAGGGTGACATGTGTCACAAACTCCTCTGGTATCAAGATACCCTATGGACTTGGGACGATAATTCACAAGTGTGCACGATGCCTCCTCTAGACCAAATCCATGACCCAGTCTCTTATACTGCTGTAATGGCTATTGTGGTTGCAATGGCTGCAATGGCAGTGATGGGTTCGATACCAGAAATGGTCATGGCGAAGAGTTCAACAGGTATACAAGATCACATCAACTGAATGACACGTTGGCAGCTCAAGTTTGGTAGTAGTACTCCGATCAATTTGGCAGCAGTTTCAGTTGACATAGGGTCAATACCATTCGAGGACTAATGGACTACTTCAGTAGTGGTCATGACGTATTGAACCACATCTTGGCTGAAGATGTTAGAAACGATTTTGTACCAGGTCAAACTGTGGCCAAGCCAAAGAGCAATTGACATATAGTATGATATTTGAATAGTCTGTGAAAAGTGGGCCAGTATTAGACTGCAAATGGTTGGGAAATATCAGCAGACACACGCAAAACCCCAGGGGAAGGATGTGGTTCGTACACCAGAAGAACATGATGAGTATATCATTTTTAAATGTGGTCTTGACAGACTGGTGGTGGCAATTGTGGCCATGAATTCACAATGTTTGTGGACTCCTGTACTATGTGGATAAGAAAGCATTATTAGACACTGCGCAGGGTGTACCTTTAACCTTCAACCTGTACAGATGACAACCCCCATCCTTGCACACAGGAGGCTGCATCTGGGGATCTATGACCTATGGGAATTCATTTCCAATGGCAAGCCAAGATGGAGCAGTAGCTTTAGAGAAGAGTCTCCAATTCTAAATGCAGAGATGGAGAACCGTCTCCAATTTCAACTCTGACACTGACACCGACACACACTCTGCTCGAGCAGCATCAGCGTCCATACACCTGGCTATCGGTACTTGCATTTAAACAGGAATCCAAGCTGAATAATTCCACTTCAGGTGTCAAGTGGAACTACACATTGCCACTGAGAAGTGTCCCCACGTTTGACACTGACCCCAACTCCAACACCAACTCAAATACTGACACTTACAGCGACACTAACACCGACAGCATAACCAACATTTGAGACCGAAATGCTGCATACAGGAATCAACCACACTCCAGTTGATTGGATAGGCACGTTCAATACCGTTCAATATGACACCAACTGCAATCCAACAAAACCGACTGTTACCTTCGGTGGAGCAGTACAGTTGAAGTCAAAACATTTGAAGGCAATAGTATGACTGAGTACTGAGATTAGACATGGGCCCATGATTGCCACCTCCAATGCCATGGATAGAACAATGGTCATTTGGAAGCAGCACAGGTCATGACATGGTTGGCTTCTGTCTTCTGTTTATTTTCATCAGCAAAGTGTAAATCGGTCTGGAAGCCACACGCAGACCTCCCAGACACTCCGGACACCCTCAACAGTGCTGCTACATACTTCCAGATTCTCCGAAGCCCCCTTGGAGCTTTGCAATGTGCTCTCAGACTCTGCAAGAACATTCTCAGGTGCTCATGAAAGCACCTGCAGTTATGTAGGTGCATTCAGGAAGCTATGAGATATCACTATTGGGATGGTCAAACTTTCGAGCTACTCAGACCTCTGCCCAGGTCTGTGGGAGACTTCGAGAGCACCTGAGAACTCAGTGCAGGTCTGAGGGAGACTTCGCGAGAATCTGAAACATCTGCACCAGTTCCGCAGGGGACTTGGTGGGATATTCTCACAGCATGGTTCTTAGGGGTCCACAATCACAAGGAATTGTGTTTGTCATATTTGTCATTGTTACAGTCACAAGATTCCCTACATCGTAATATGGCATGTATTATCTAAGTCTCTCGCAATACATACATATGGAGATACAGGGATAACGGAGATGGACTCAGCATCAGGGAGTAGATATTTTGGAGATGCTGAAGTGGATAGACATCATCGCATTATACGAAATACCCACTCTATCTTTCCCAGCTCTTGGTCTCACATACTCTTGCTGAGTTTTCATAGATTCACACAATTTGGGTGTTTTGTCACACACTGTTGCCGAGCTTTCATAGATCCACACCATTTGTGTGGTTCCACACGCACTCTTGCCAAGCATTCTGTGATCCACGCGATTTGTGTGGTTGAGCATGGCCGTGTATCGCTTCATATCCTCTCACCGTGCTCGGACGCTCCTCGAACCAGAACCACCATCTCTCAAGAAGTCAATTCGGATGCCATGAAAGGCAGGGTGGAATGTTGATGATGGGCATTCTACCTGCAAACTCAAACGTTTCAACACATTGTGATTGAGTGAAGTTAGCGATGCACTCTGAGGCCGTGATCAGGCGAGTTTGGAGATGCATTCTGAGGCCGTAATTGGGTGAGTTTGGAAATTCACTTGGACGCTGTAATTGGGCGAGTTTGGATACTCACTTGGAGGCTGTGATCGAGCGAGTTTGGAGATGCACTTGGAGGCCGTGATCATTCAAACTTGGAGGCCATAATCATGCAAGTTTGGAGATACACTTGAAGGCCATAATGCGTTTGGTTTGGAGATACGCTTCGAGACTGTGATGGAGAGAGTTCGGTGATGCACTTGGAAGCCGTGATCCAGCGAGATTGAAGATACACTTCGAGGCAATGACCGAGCAAGACTGTAGGAGTACTTGGAGGCGGTCAATCTGACGGTGGTTGCTTGGGAGGGTGGTGCAAAGGGAGCTGAGACTGTATTCACTGTTTAACTCCTAATTGTGGGAATGTAGAGATTTGAGTAGAACATGGTCTGCCGAGAGTTGAGAGACTGGCTGGGACCAGGAGATAGTCGATTTTGGAATGATGCTGTACACAGTCAATGCTGTAGTCAGTGTATACTGTACTCACAGTATGCTCTACTCGGGGTGTGCTGTAGTCGGTGTATGCCATTTTCAGTGTATGATGAACTCGGTGTATCCTGCACTCAGTGCATGCTGTACTCCGTGTATGCTGTACTTGGTGTATGCTGTACTCGGGATTTGCTTACATCAGCAAAATGTATTTTAGTCAATGGAAGCCTCCAGGAGTGTCTGAGAGGATGTGGAGTGTAAACTTAGATGCCTCAATTTCAGGAGAGTATCAGACCCTAGGAGGGCATTCCTGCTGGCCTTCAGAGTGATTGGGAGCACCGGCGACAAACCTGGAAGGGCCGACAACAAGCCCGCGAGCACCAGGGATCGCTGGCAACATGTCTGGGAGCACCTCGAATCACAGTAGTGCAGTCTGTGAAAAGCAACATCTTCTTTAGGAATGCTGCTGGTGGGCCTGGAAATATATAGCTGCTACTTATCGTTCAACGATCTTTAAAACTCAGGTATGCAATTTGTATTCTCATCAATATATGTATGTATTGATATAGCTACCCATCTACACACCGTATATCTGGACTGGCTGCAGGCAGTGCTTGAGAGCAATTTGAGGTGCGCTTGAAAATTATGAGCAAGTAAACTCAGAGATACACTGTGAGGCCATGATTGAGCGAGTTTGGAGATGAACTTCGAGGCTGTGATCGAGCGAATTTGGAGATGCACATGGAGGCCGTGATCGTGCGAAATTGGATGCAGTAACCGGGTGAGTTCAGAGATACACTTGAAGGCTGTTATCGAGCAAGTTTGGTGATGCAGTTGGAGGCCGTGATCAAGCGAGTGAATTGATGCACTTGGAGGCCACGATCGCGCGAAGGTGGAGCATGTAATCGAGCAAGTCTGGAAATGCACTTGGACGCCGTGATCGTGCGAGTTTGGAGACCATAATCGTACAAGTTCAGAGATGCACTTGGAAGCCGTAATCGTGCGAGTTTGGAGGAAGACTCGGAGGCGGTCAATGGACGGCGTGCCGGGTGCTGAGAGTCATTTTATCAGTTGGTTAATTCCCAACCGTGGGAATGTGGCAAGGTGACTTTACCTTGGAGCGCTCATGGAGAGCTGCCTGATGGCTGTTGATCATGTAGGGAGGCACGCTGGGAGCTGAAGATACATTCAGTGGTCAACTCGTAATCATGGGAATGAAGGGAAGACAAGCTATCTTGGGTGTATGCGGTATTCGGTGTGGGCTGTACTCGGTGTATGATGTACTCGGTGTCAACTCATGATCATGACATGGAGAGATAGAGAGGGATGACTTAACATTGTGTTCTGCGATGATAGTAGAGTTGTGGACCAGAAAGAGAGAGGTCGGGGATGCAGATGAGAACGATGTTGACAATACGAGCGGATATGAGAAATCAGGTGTACAACTTGCCTGATTGGGTTGGGAAGACCTCGTATCAGTGTGATTACACATCTGATCGGGACTTGGACCAGCTGTATTGCATATCGAAAATTGACTTGCATAAGAAATTCTCTCAAATCCAAGTTTCTCATGAGGATTACCCACGTCCCCTCTCATCTCTCTGTTTCTTGTCCTCAATTTTACCGTAACCTAAGAACACGAAGTTAAGTGATCCCTCTCTATCTCTCCTTGTCAAGATCAAGAGTTAACACCGAGTAAAGCTTTCACCGAGTACAGCATAAACCGAGTACAGCATACACTGAGCACAGCATGCACCGAATACAGCATACACTGAGCACAGCATGCACCGAGTACAGCATACACCAAGTTCAGCGTACACCAAGTAAAGCATACACCGAGTACAGGATACAGCTAGTACAGCATACACTTAGTAATACATAGACCGCGTACCGCATCATTGCAAGATCGACTGTCTCCTGCTCCGAAGCCAGTCTCTCATCTCTCAGCAGACCATGTTGTACTCAATTCTCTACATTCGCACAATGAGGAGCTAACCAATGAATAGAGTCTCAGCTCCCGTCGTGCCTCCCTCCCGAACTACCACTCACAGATTGACCGCCTCCTAGTGCTCATCTAATCTGGCTCGATCATTGCCTCCAAGTGGTCTCCAACCTCGGTCGATCACAGCCTCCAAGTGTATCTCTCAACTCGCACGATTACTACCTCCAAGTTCGCACGATCACGGCCTCCAAGTGAACCTCTAAACTCCCTAGATCACGGCCTCCATGTGCATTTCCAAACTTGCTCGAGCACGGCCTCCAAGTGAATCTCCACACTCACTTGATCCCGGCTTCCAAATGCATCTCCACACTCCCTCAATCACGGCCTCCCAGGGGATCTCCACACTCGCTCAATCACGGCCTCCAAGTGCATCTCCAAACTCGCTTGATCATAACCTTCAACTGTATCTCTAAGCTCGCTGAATCCTGGCGTCCAAGTTCGCATGATCACGGCTTCAAAGTGCATCTCCAAACTCACTCAATCACAGCCTCCTAGTCGATCTCCAAACTCGCTCGATCATGGACTCCAAGTGTATCATCAAATTCGCTCAATTATGGCCTCAGAGTGCATCTCTATGTTCACTCCAGGGTGAGAGGATATGAAGGGATACCCGGCCATGATGAACCACACGAATTGCGTGAATATATGAACGCTTGACAACAGTGATTGAGGATCCACGAAAATTGCATAGATCTACGACGCTCCGCAAGAGTGCATGAGACCAACACCTGGGAAAGATATAGTGTGTATTTCGCTTAATGAGATGATGTCTATTTACCCCGGGGTCGCACAAGTATATACTCCCTGTCTCTGAGTCCGTCTCCGTTATCCCTGTATCTCCGAATATAAATATAGTGAGACTCAGATAAGACTTGCCATATTATGATGTAGCTAATCTTGTGACTGTACAAAAACCAATATGATCGATAAAATGCCTAGTGGTAATGGAACCCTAAGAACCTCTGGTGTGAGAATTCGGCACCAAGTCTCCCGCAGAGCTTCTGCAGAGGTCTCAGCTTCTCTCGAAGTCTTCTGCAGACCTGCACAGTGGTCTCAGTAGCTCCAACATTTGACGATCCTAATAGTCAAATCCCGTACCATCGTGAATGCACTGTAAAGGATGTACGTCTTACGGGGATATTTAGGCTCAATAATCAATACAACATTCATTAGACCAAATAAAGCCGCCTATCTAAACTCCCTTTTCTCCTCATCTTTCCCAAGACTCAACCTCCTATCTGGTTCCACTAGTAAGAGCTCCCAAGTCTTCCTCGTCCGTCCACGGTCGCTCTTCGGAGAATTCTTCGAAGGGTAACAACCTTGTAGTTATGTACCGGTGAACGTCGTACTCGATACTGAGTATAATAGCGTACAATGAAACCGTTTGGTATATGTGGATTGAATACCGATCTCTGAGGTACTGAAGTTCATCTCCGATAGTTTCGACGACTGCTTGATGTGCGTATTGAGATTGTGTCAGTCTGGTAGAGCACATAGAGAGAATATTCTCGAAGGTGATTTAAAGAAGTAATCTTGAAGTTTTCTATAGATAGAATTCTTAATAATATTTTCAGGTGTTCTTCGCTTGTAATGTCTGACTGTGGATTGCTGCTAGAGCTTGGTTCTTTTCATTGTCGGGGACAATGCGAGTTCTTATATAGTCGGGCCCTCAGGTCAAGCTTGCCTTCGGGTTTCCGCCATGACACATAGTTTGCTTGATAGCCTATCGCCGAGATCAAATGAATGACTTATTGATAATGCCACAAATTCCCTTTAGGTTATCGTGTTCATGTATGAGTGGTTTTAAGGCATTATGCCCCCACGCTGGGCCATCCTGATATCCAGATATCGCGCGCACTTAATATGACAACTCGTAACTTCAACTTAGACATCTTGCTTCCCATTTGTTCAGTAGTTGGAACATCTTACGACTTGTAGTCCTATCAGTGCTTATCACAATATAATTCAATAGCTCGTCGCTATTAATTGCCTCACCTTAGATAAGGATGTTTGGCATTGCGTCAGAGATTTAATCAGCGACCAACCGATACTCTGCCAACGTGGATTTATGACACGCATACCTCGTATTGATTAAACTGGTATGACGTCGCGATGTATACTAACTCAAACCAATCAGCAGGGTCGCTTCAGGCCTCTTATCTTCAGCCAATGTCATTAATCCCTCAGACACTGCGTGCTTAGGTCTTGACATTCCGTAGACCGGGGATAGCCGCAAGTTGTTCTAACCGCTTCGCGCATGAGCTTGCAGATTCTCTCTTACTGGCATACTGCGTTATCGTCTGCTGCACACGTAATTATGCGTAAGCGCAACTTAACTCTGTGTCGTCCCACTAGATATGATATTGTAGGTGTGGCCAATAATTATGCGCACTGCTGAAGGTTTTTCACTTCCCAGTAATGGCAACATAATTGCATCATCATAAATGAATCCGCTAATCAGGGTGTGCTTGACCAATTGAACGGCATGCGGTCTGAGTAAAATCCCGCTATGGATTACTCAGCTGACAAACATGATGTTGTCTCACAAGTAGGTGTTTTGCATATGACCTCATATCTCTATACGAATAATCACATGTACTTGCATACAAATCCATTCATGTATCATTACCACTGCTAGAAGAGAACCCCTAACACTACCTCCCTCTCTAGGACCGGTGACTCAATGGTTGCTCTGTCATAAGAAGTGAACAAAACAAAACATACCACTCAGATAACGAAATTGATAAATCATAACAAAAATCAAAAATAACAAAGTAAATTTTTTATTTTAATTTTTCTTTTTGCGCTTTTGCGTCTTTCTTATGTTTTCCTGGTTCTGCAATTGCTTTTTTATCCTTGCTCTTTCTTTGCACAAACCTTTTATCTCTTTCCATATTTGCATCTTTCTCATAATATTGTTCCAAAAGTTTTTCTGCATTTTCCATGACATTTTCGTATGTCTCCTAGGTATTTTCTTCGTGATAATAACCTTCCCACTTCACCAAGTACATGTGCTTGGTTATATCATCGTTCGAAGGGCCACGAGCAATAATCGATTCCATTCTCCATCCTGCATTGTCGGCTTCTATCTCCACTACCTCCTTCTCTGGATCATTCCCTCGATACTTCTCCAACAAACTTATGTTGAACGTCGGATGGATCTTCCACGAGGTTGGTAACTGAAGTCGATAATATCTGCCGTTATGCCCTACCAATATGACTTTCAACGGTCGGTACATTTTATCTCCCAGTTTCTTGCAATGTCCTTTGGATCGGATATTCTTCCCGTTAAGCATTACCAAATCACCTTTTTTAAATCCTTCGATAGACCTCCTCTTCTCATCGTAATACTTCGACATTGTTTCTCTGACCTCCTCTAGCTGCTTCAGTAACTTGTCGTACATCAAAGTCATATACTGACCATCTAATTCCGACCCTCGATTCCTAAACTGAATTTCCGTAGGCCAGCTAGATCTTCGTTCATATCCGGAATTTGCATAAAAAGGAGTTATCTTTCTTGCTGAATGCTTAGAATTTTTATAGGCGTACTCTGCCATTGGTAACACCTGCTCCCAGTCGTTCTGCTCGAAGTTGCAATAGGCGCGGAGGTATGCCTCAATTACTTGGTTCATCTGTTCCGTCTGTCCATCTGTCCGTGGGTGAAAGGCGGTACTCATGGACCTTTTAATACCGAGATAGTCGTATATATCGGTAAAATATTGTCCAGTAAAAGTCCCATCTCTATCAGATACGACATCCTCTGGAAATCCGTGATACTTCCAAACGTTATTCAAGTATGCCCGCGCAACTGTTGGAGTGTCTTTCTTATCGATTGGAATATAATGTGCCATCTTGGTGAACCTATCAACCACTACTAATATTTTTGTACCTCCTGACGACAATGGTAAATCCGTAATAAAGTCCATTGATAGATGGGTCCACGGTTTCAAAGGTAGCTCCAGAGGGTGTAATAATCCATGCTTGGCATGTCTTGGTGACTTAGTTCTTTGGCAAATATCACAGTTACTGCAATATTCCCTAACATCTTCCTCCATCTTTGGCCAATAGAAATTTCTCGATATTAGTTCCATCGTTCTATCTCTTCCAACATGCCCTGCTATCTTTGAATCATGTTCTGACTTCATTATCCTTTTCCTTGTTGGCTTCGGTGCGTAAACTCTTCCTTTCCAACAAAGTAGATCTTGATCTATCGAATAATCCTTGGAAATATTTTCTCCCTTAACCGTGGCTTTGCACAATGCCTTATATTCCTCATCCTGCAAAGCTTCTTGCTTAAGTGACTCTTTCTGTGCCTGATCCATTTTTGCAATCTCCATTGCTCCAATCTCAACAGTCTCATACCCGTCGTCGTCAATCTCCATTGCTCTGATTTCTAACCATTGATCCGGACCCAACATCGTTTTATCCACTATCGCTGTTGTACCTCCCACTCCAGAGGTGTACGCCGGACACCTAGAAAGTATATCGGCTTTAAGATTTTGAGAGCCTTTCCTGTAGAGTATCGTAAAAAGGTATTCCTGAAGAATTTCTGACCATCTCGCTTGTCGTCTATTAAGTTTTACTGTTTTAGTTAAGTGCAACAGATTTTGATGATCTGAAAATATTATTGTCGTAAATTCAGAGCCCTGTAGGAAATGTCTCCACCTCTGAAGTGCGAAAATGATCGCCAGCATTTCTTTATCGAAAACGTCATAATTGAACTCTGCAGGAGACAGCTTTCTGGACAAAATGTCGCAAGGATGAATTTTTCCATCTTCGAACTTCTGGGAAAGAACTGCTCCCAAGGTGAAATCTGATGTGTCTGTTTAAATGAATGCTGGTCTGTCGACATCGAAATGACGCAATATCGGAGTCTTTCCACTAGTAAACAGAATTACTATCTTCAGAAATGCTGCCTCTTGTGCTTCTCCGAAGTGAAAGTCCTTTCCGTATCCTTTGAATAAATCAGTAATAGGCGTTATGATCTGTGCGTAACCTTGAATGAATTTCCGATAGAAGTTCTAAAGTCCAAGGATTTGTTGTGTTTCTTTCTGATTCTTAGGTCTTGGCCACTCAACAATTGCTCTGGCCTTCTCAGGATCCATCTTAATGGTTTTTCCGTCGACTATAAATCCAAGAAGGGAAACAGATGATTGATCGAAAAGGCACTTATCGATCTCGACGCACATCTCATTTTGAAGTAAAAGGTCGAAAACTTTTCCGACCTGTTTTTGATGTATCAGTAAAGAGCCTTTTGTTGCAATCAATATGTCGTCGATATATGTCACCACAATCATTCCCTCGTCCTGATCAATATCTACCTTAGCAGTTATAACGAATTCAATTCCGAGTAATGGTCTCAGAATTCTATTGATCTCTCGCTGGAATGTTGCCGGTGCATTTGTTAATCCAAAATGCATAACCATATATTCATAAAATCCGAATTTTGTACGAAATGCAGTATATCTCTCATGTTCTAGGGCCATTGTTAGCAAATGGAACCCAGCCTTAGGATCAATCCGAGTAATATGCGTAGCTCCATTAATTCTGCCCTGCAACTCGGACAGAATTGGCAATGGGGTTTTATCTTTTTTCGTATGTTGATTGAGGTGTCTGTAATCAAAGCACAATCTTAACCCCTTTCCATTTGGTTTAGGAACAAACAATATCGGGCTTCCAACTGAGCTCAAGGATGGCCTAAATTTTCCTTCCTTAATCATCTTATCGATATATTGAATTAATAGTTTTTCTTCTTCCTGCGATAATTGATAAATGGGTCCCATTCTCAAATTCTCTTCAGGTACTTTTAATTCGATTGGATGATCACAACCTTTATTGCTCGGTAGCTTCTCAGCCTCCTTGGGGTCGAATAACAATAGCCATTTATGATACTGTTTCGGTAAATTTTCCAGCAGCATAGGGCTATCACAATCTATTGCTCCAATGATGATGGCATTTGGCTTCAACACTACTCGCTCATCGTACGTATTATCGTACGCTGGATGAAGCAAGCCATGTCCGAAACAGGTTGGACAACAATTCGGAAAATATAAATGGCCCATCGTAATCCCCTGAGCCTGAGGTTTCTGTAAATACCAGGCAGGAATTAAAGCATCATAATTGGCTGTAGTTTTCATAACTTCAAACATATGATCTTTTGCATCAAAAGTCCAATGATTTCCGAAAGATATGCCCAAAGGTACCGTAAATAATCCTTCGGTTGGTATTTTCCTCCCTCCTACATCAGATGCTTTTCGTTGAACCGTTCCTTTGACCACAGGAATTTTAAAAGCCTTTGCTGCTTCGGGAGATAAAACAAAAGATGTGCTTCCTCAATCGGGCATGCATTTTATTGGAAAATAATTTCCGTTAACATCGATAAAAGATTTATAGATTGGTCTTTTTCCTATTTTCGTAGGTGAGATTTGATAGACTTTTCCTGTCTTTTTAGCACTATTGTAAAAGACGTAGTCGGTAGATGAATTATGTTTTTTGATTTCATCCGGAGACAATTCTGTGGTTGCTTGTCGTTTGGACATCGTTATCCGTTCGACAATAACGTGACCACAACTGGTCAAAAGGTTTTTTGGAAATTGGTGTTTTTTTTATCATTTTTTATAGTAAGTATTTGTATTTCCTTACTGGCCAGCAGTTTTGATCTTCCAATTATCGTCAGAGGAAAAAATGTCATACTGGCAAAAGAATGTATTATAACTTTTTTTTTTTTTTTTTTTTTTTAAACTGGATTCCCACCAATTTCCCCCCATCTCAGAACTACTTTCCAAATCCAAACTCTCTCCCGACTGTTCTGATGCGGAATCCCTTAGCTCCTCGCTATTAGAACCTTCCGTATATAAATCTTGCTGATCCTCTTCTAGATCACAAGCTCCAATCTTCATTTTTTGATATTCTTTCGCCTTAGGGAAAGAAGCTGTTCCTGTATCCGTCTTCACCGGTCTGTAACAGTCCATTGTTTTATGAGATCCTTTCCTGTCCGCAGGCCAAGAGCATCTCATACATTCCTTCGTATTTCTTCTTCGAGTTAACTCCTCCTGTGGTATACCCTGTATCTGCGTAGCGAAGGTTTTAACAGCGGACTTGTCTTCGCGATTGAAGAACTTCTTTTTGAAGGACCCCTTGTCTTTGGAAGACTTATTGACTCTGAGAGAGTCCTTAGGCTTTTCCCAACCTCATTCTTTCGTCTTTGGCGTTCGGGTCCGCAAATTTTTCTTTGCTTCGTCCCATTTCTCAGCAGTTCTTCCGGCGTTCGTAATGGTATCGATCATTTCTTGATCTGTTCCACCTGTTAAGTTCCCCGTATGCATTTGTTCCAGTATCTTTACTGGCAACCGATCCAAGATTAACTTTTTAAGCCCCGCTCATGTTTACTGGGCCTTATCATTATACATTTGGATCTTCGTGAACATATCCCTAACATCGCCTTTGTAAGAAGCTTTCTCTAGATCAGCAAACACTTCATCTCAAGCTTCCTTATCTTTGAATCGTAGCGATATATGATTTTGATATGAATTCCACGATCTTGGGAATTTACCTGCAAGCGCTTGTATTTCCCACTTGACATGCCGAGCAGCTGCATATGATTTCAATAGACCACCAACCCAATTGATTGTTTTTCCAGTTTGGTCGAACTTCTCGGGCTGATCTTGGATAAACGTTTGCACTATCATCCACCAAGTTTCAAAATCATCTCTTGGTGTTCCTTCGAAGGGATATCGATCCTTAAGCTTTATCGGCTTAATATCTGGTTTTCTCCTTCCCATTCTAGGTCCTGGTGGTTCAGGATCTGGTGGTCCTGGTGGTGATGGTCCTGGTGGTCCTGGTGGTGGTGGTCCTGACGGTCCTGATGGCAAATTTGGATCATCATCTTCACTGCCATCTCCATCGTCATCTCCATTTCCTCCTCTCAAAAAACCATAACGTTCCTCTGCTTCTTCTCTGGTATCTTGACTATAATAGGATTCCGATCCCTCGACATCTTCGATTCTAGATCTCCTATCTGCATGCGTAAAACTAGGCCCTGCCTGTACCGACGTAGGTCTATGAGAAGTACTTTCTGTGATTTTATATGTCTCCATATGAGTCGTTAGACCTGTACTAACTTCTTGTATTTTTGCCAGTGTTTCATCCATGGCCTTTGTATGTTTTGAAAGCTCATTTTTTGTCGGCAATGAGTCTAGGAAAAGTTGTATCCCTTCAACAGCTTTTTCCAAATCGTCCTGTCTTTGCGCTGTATTTTTGCTTTCTTCTTGTAACTTCATTATTGCCTTTTTATGATTCAAAAGGGTGGATCCATTTAAAGGGTGCTTGTAAACCATGTCGGCAATTTGCTTATGGATCCCTTGAAAAATCGAACCAGCCTCATGTACTATCACGTTGTCTTGTGACTGTAAAATTGAAATCCCTGATTTCATTTCTTCAATGATCGCTTGTTGAAGTCCCATCTGGCTTCTAACTCCTGAGACTTCTCCTTCGATTTTGGCTTTCTCCGTCCGAATTCTTCCTTCCCAGATTTCCAGGTCATGGCGTACTGATAGAAATTCGTCCTCGATGATTTCTTTTTCTTCGTTGCATGCCTGTGTTACATGCATCATCTGTTGGGATATCTGTTCCAGTTTTCCGTGCACTGGGTCCACCTCTGGCATTACTACCTCTCCGATTCCCAACTCGGCCTCTTCTGGTTCCTCGGCCTCTTCTGGTTCCTCGGCCTCTTCTGGTTCCTCGGCCTCTTTTAGGAGCTTGAGCTGCTCTCTCGCTGCTTCCAGCCTCTTCTGATATGACTGACACATTGCCGGCGTCTGATGACTCGCTGGTGACTTGTCGGAGCTCCACTTCTCGACTCTTGTTGTCTTCTGGGTCATATGGCTCAAGTACGTAAGCCTGCGCCGCGTGGTAGCCATCTCTAAAGACTAATGACGGATGTGAAATTGGTAAGGTAAAAACCACCGTTTCGTACGTTGAGGGACTATGTTGTTTATGGCAGACCAAGCACTCACAACCGCTAGTTGGGCAATGCGTACTGCAAATTCTGGTGATCCTATAAGAATTTTGGCCTTAGAAAACTCCTGTATTGGCCAATATATAACAGCAAGCTTCTTCGTCGCAGAATCGAGAAAGTTCTCCTTCTGTAGTTCGAATTTGATTTCGAATAATACACCTAATGCAATAGGAAAAAGGTCTAATGCAATGATTCGTGCAGTATCTGACTCTATCCAGTATACAGCAATATCGTTGTTGACAATCCGGACAATTGTTCATTTAAGCGGAGTCTTGAAATGTTATACTGTTACGGGGATATTTAGGCCCAATACTCAATACAACATTTATTAGACTAAATAAAGCCACCTATCTAAACTCCCTTTTCTCCTCGTCTTTCCCAAGACTCAACCTCTTATCTAGTTGCACTAGTGAGAGCTCCCCACTCTTCCTCGTCCGTCCACGGTCGCTCTTCGGAGAATTCTTCCAAGGGTAACCACCCTGTAGTGATGTACCGGTGGACGTCGTATTCGATACCGAGTATAATGGCGTACAATGAAACCGTTCGGTAGATGTGGATTGAACGCCGATCTTTGAAGTACTGTAATTGATCTCCGATAGTTTCGACGACTGCTTGATGTGCGTATTGAGATTATGTCAGTCTGGTAGAGCACACAGAGGGAATATTCTCGAAGGTGATTTAAAGATGTAATCTTGAAGTTTTCCATAGATAGAATTCTTAATAATATTTTAAGGTGTTCTTCGCTGGTAATGTCTGACTGTGGATTGCTGCTAGAGCTTGGTTCTTTTCATTGTCGGGGACAATGCAAGTTCTTATATAGTCGGGCCCTCAGGTCAAGCTTGCCTTCGGGTTTCCGCCAAGACACATAGTTTCCTTGATAGCTTATCGCTGAGATCAAATGAATGACTCATTGATAATGCCACAAATTCCCTTTAGGTTATCGTGTTCATGTATGAGTGGTTGTAAGGCATTATGCCCCCACCCTGGGCCATCCTGATATCAAGATATCGCGCGCACTTAATATGACAACTCGTAACTTCAATTTAGACATCTTGCTTTCCATTTGTTCAGTAGTTGGAACATCTGACGACTCGTAGTCCTATCAGTGCTTATCGCAATATAATTCAATAGCTCGTCGCTATTAATTGCCTCACCTTAGATCAGGATGTTTGGCATTGCGTCAGAGATTTAATCGGCGACCAACCGATACTCTGCCAACGTGGATTTATGACACGCATACCTCATATTGATTAAACTGGTATGACCTCGCGATGCATACTAACTCAAACCAATGAGCAGGGTCGCTTCAGGCCTCTTATCTTCAGCCAATGTCATTGATCCCTCACGCAGCGCATGCTTAGGTCTTGACCTTCCGTAGACCGGGGATAGCCGCAAGTTGTTCTGACTGCTTAGCGCATGAGCTTGCAGATTCTCTCTTACTCGCATATTGCATTATGGTCTGCTGCACACATAATTATGCGTAAGCGCAACTTAACTGTGTGTCATCCCGCTAGATAAGATATAGTAGGTGTGGCCAATAATTATGCGCACTGCTGAAGGTTTTTCACACCCCAGTAATGGCGACATAATTGCGTCATCATGAATGAATCCGCTAATCAAGGTGTGCTTGACTAATTGATCGACATGCGGTCTGAGTATAATCCCGCTAAGGATTACTCAGCTGACAAACATGACGTTGCCTCACAAGTAGGTGTTTTGCATATGACCTCATATCTCTATACGAATAATCACATGTACTTGCATAAAAATCCATTCAGGTATCATTACCGCTGCTAGATGGAGAACCCCGAACAGTACGCCGACGCTTGCCGGCAGACGTATAATACGGTAATACGGTTGCACACAAGAGCGAGTGAGTATGTATGGAGAGTATACTGGTAAGATATTCGATACAGATCTAAGTGCCGTAGCGGCGACCTATATACTCTTGCGCTTACCCGGCCTCGGGTCACTTATCGCCGTTACATTATCCCCCTCTTTTGGCGCAGACCTCCTGGGCTGCCAAAGCCAGTACAAGAGAAATGAATGAAATGGAATGAAAGGGAGTAATCAAACAACCATTCAACGTATGCAATCGTACGAACCCATAAGTCCCACAACCGATCGGTATAGCTCAATGGTGACCTTTCGGCTGATCTGGCGCCCGGGGAAACTCCACCTCCATTGGAAGACGGTAACAACCCGTGCCGATGCCATTTGTACCGGGCCGAGATCCAAAGAAGAGATGAAGAGAATAGAAGAGAAGGGAAGGAAACAAAGGAACAAGAGGAAACGTCTTAACTGCTTCCATATCCTCCGCACGGCCACTTCCGAACTCATACACCGCCGACCATCCATACCAGTAGCTCGTATATCTCGGCGTAGGTCATTGTCGGAATCATCAGGGTGGCAGAGAGCTTCCGCTGGTGACCCGGCAGCGATGGGAGCTTCCACTGCCGGCATCGTTCGTAGCCGTCGGTAATCATCCATAGTATACCTCAATTCCGTGTAGTCTCATTCGTAGACACCTATCACGTAAGTTTCTCCAAAATGGTAATACTTACCAAGTTCAGGCGCGCTAGCGCTGTCTGAGCTCTGTGCAGTGCTTCCGCATGCTCTGTAGAGTATATCTTGCAGCCGGTAGTCATAGGCACTCGGTAATCGTCTATGGAAGTCCGCTTCGGTGACCATCCAGTCGACTTCATAGATGTGCTCCACAAAGACATCTTCAATAGAATCCTGGTCGACTTGGTACAATTTGCCAGTCGACTTCTCAGTGCATGTCTCAGTAGACTGCATCCCGGCGGGCATCTCTACCTGTCGGTAGGACGCATTTCCAACAAGATCATCCCCCCTTTGGAAGTTCGTTGCTCCACCGACGACTTAGACAGAAATCATTTGTTGACTGCCATTGTGGCTCGGTAGACTTCTCTGTTGACTTCTTGTGGTCCCGTTCGGTACGTCTCTTTGTTAACAGACACGTCATTCGGCATCCTTTGTCTCTGGTCTTCGGAGGTCTTCGACTTCGCTTCTCTCTTGGCCTGCTTCGTCTCATTTTTTCGCTTGCTTTTTCCTTTCTTTGACTCGATTTGATTGTTGACTTGCTTCGTGTTTCGACTTGCTTTCGCCTTTTCGGACATTGCTTGGTCTGTTCTTGTTGTCTCTGACTTCGGGCTCTGGCCGTGAATTGTCTAGGTGGCCTTATCATCTTCTGGATGCTAGGTGCGTATGTTGCTTCTTCTCCAGGAAAGCTTATCCCCGGCCAGCGGGTGCCGCTGGACTGCTCTGTCGTTGAGTGCACTCTGGTCTTTCATTTCGGCACCTCCGGTAGGGTCATCGTATGCAGATTTCGGTTCCAGTAGGGTCATCCTGCTTTTTAAAGGTCGTTGCTCTGCCGAGGACTCGTCTCCTCCAATTGGTGTTGGAGCTGGTGCATTCGTCAACCCGAACGGCATGACACAGTGCTCGAACTGCCCGTACCATGGTTTTGTACTTGTCACCTTCCTTGATTCGGATTAGGTGATACGCATTCCTGGGGTCCTGTGGAACATCTCCGAGATCTGTGAGGGAGGATATCGGTTCTTCACCGGGGCTGTATTGAGAGCTCAGTAGTCCACACTCAGCTGCAGTCCGACATCCTTCTTTCTTTCCGAGATTTCATTGATCCACGCAATTCGGGCGGTTCCTCACGGCCGGGTACCCTGTCACATCCTCTCACCCTCTTCCTACGTTCCTCAAGCCAGAACCGCTCTTCCTCTCAAATTCCCTTTGGATGCCATGAAAGGTGCGGCGTGAGAGTTTGCCATATCTTTGCTGCATACGTCCACCTGGTCCTTGTATCTCCTGGGGATACGACCTCCATCATCAGTAGGTACATAACCTGTTCCAGCATCTGTGCATTAGCCTCTATCTCTGACTTGGGATTTGGGATGATGATGGGGAAAGGAAACCAGGCACCTGCGGATCAAGCGGTTCGCCCAGAACCGAGCCAAACCCCACTAGTCCAACAAACTCCCATCGTGGCTCGGCGAGCCGGTAGCAGTCATTCAAGGATCCGAGGACGCTCTTCGGCCGCAACTACCGCCGCTGCTCCCTGCTCGCTCGTCCAGCACTTGGGCTGATAGTCTCGATCTCACCTGGATCTTCCAAAGTGGAGACCTCCGTAGTCGCTCCCAGCAGCCACTGCAATCCTCATTCTTTCAGAGAATGTCAGAACAACCTCTTGCATGCTTTTACATGTCCATTATATGCGGTATACCAATAAGTTTCGGAGGAGGAAATGACCTCACCGCACTCCACGACGCCGCTTGCGACATACGTGGGTGTCCTCGGCAGTGCCTCTGCATCCACCGGTGCACTGTCACCTTCTTGTGGCCTTCGTGCTGCACTATTGTCATTATGTAACCTTTGTGCTGTAGATTCGTCATTACGTGACCTTCGTGCCTCTCTGTCGACTGGAGTTTGTAGAGATTAGACGACCTGCAGTTGTTATGTCGACCTCCGAATTACGGGATATATAGCCCCAGATATTGTGTCGTCTGCATAGCGGGGCTCTTTATAAGTGGCCATCACGTCCAATTTAAGACCGGGAATCTATCATTCAGCGTAGCAGGTTCGTCAACCGAAACGGCTGCAGCACATCCAGTTCGTCAACCGCGGCTGTGTCTATAGTGGAGAAGTCCTTGGCCGGAACAACAACTACCTGCTGTTGGATGACCGGAAGTCTCTGAGCATATAGCAGTTCTTCATGAGAATTGCCAGCTCCTCCGGAAAAATGACCGGGAGTATATACACAGGATCGTGCAGTCATTCCAAAGAACGATCAGCAACTCCGGTAAGATAACCGGGTCTTCATGAGCACTTTGTGGCCCTCCATAACAATGGCCAGCTCCTCTTGAATTGGCTTTAACTTTTCGTCTCTTCGGTTGGTGTGTTGAAGGTGTGCAATCCGAAGTGGACCTGATCGTGGAACGTAGCGTTGTTGCCTCGTATATCTATCGCTTGATTTATGTTAAGTTCCTCGGTGAATTGACTGACATAGTTAGAGGTACAGCGATCATGTAGACTTCGACGATGGGTGCCCAATGTAGCTGTCGGTAGTTGACCTCGTCTCTGTTGACAGTGTATTGACGCGTTTAGGAGTACCGTGGTCGTAGAGATGTCCCTCAATCATCTTTCGCATGGTTGCGATGTCGGATTGCATGGAAACTCGGGTGCGCTCGAGTTGTCGCCCAGACCATCCCTCAGGTGATCATCCCTGTCGGCAGTGTTTTCGTCGTCGTCGTGATCATTCTCGTCCTATATTACATCCTCCTGAAGTACGCAGACTAGTCAGGTGAGAATAGGTGTTACCCGGCCGAGTGGAGATTGTAGGTTTTCCGTGATCGAACGTGTACTAGCCAAGTGCAATTGATCACTGGCAGCTTTCTTGGGAGGCATAGTAGACGATTGACGGTACAATTGATGCCCAGGATGTTCGTTGTCTGTCGGTTTTGCCGTTCTTCGAAAATAGGGGTAAAACTTGTATATTCTCATGAGCAAAACGTATCTGATTACTGAAAAATCGAATATAAAGTAAAGGACGTACGCCTATGCTTGCCGGCAGACCTATAATATGGTAATACGGTTGCGCACGAGAGCGAGTGAGTATATATGGAGTGTATAGTGGTAAGATATTCGATACAGATCTAAGTGCCGTAGCAGCGATCTATTTACACTGGCGCTTACCCGGCCTCGGGTCACGTGTCACCGTTTCATGCACCTACATCACTGCAGGTGCTTTCAGCAACACGTGAGAATGCTCTTGCAGAGTCTAAAAGCACTTCGCCAAGCTCCAGGGGGGGCTGGGAGCATCTGGAAGTACTTGGAATCACTCGCGAGGGCTAGCGGAGTGTTTTGGAGGTTTGCGTCTGGCTTCCGGACCAAATTGCATTTAGCTGATGTAGTGTTAGCAATGGGTCCGGGTAACACCCCAGCGGTCTGGGTTGGACCGGAAATATGGTTCTATCGGGTCCTAGATCAATTCAAGAACCTGACTCGCTTTGACTTGTCGGGGTTGTTGACCGGACGGGACCTAATCCTGCGGTTATTTAGCCGGGTTGTACATACAGAAGAGCCTCATTTTTGCGAACTCAGGACTTTGGCTCCAATTCATGATTGGAGTTCTGATCGTATCACAATATGATCTATACGTATACGCTGCATTTCTGCATGCTCTATCACCGCCCATTCTCCAGATTGCGACCCAAACAAGATTCGTGGCGTCACTACGAAAATCGCTCAAATTTCGTCGTTGTTTTGCAGCCACTCACCGATTATCCATCAGATCGCAAAGTGGAGAATTGCAGGTATAGGAGCCTGCAAATCTGAGTCTTGTATATATATATCATATTGTGATACGATCAGAACTCAATTACTTACGTGGAGTCAAAGTTCAGAGATGCAGAAAATGTCGAACCAGCCAAAGAACCACGGGTTCGGCGGGGTTCCGATTTTTGATGTGGTAAATTCCGTTGAAACTGTCCGAGTTCGGTTGCAACCCAGACGAGGAACCGAACCGCGGATTTAGAATTGTTGCTAACACTAGATATGCTGTACTTGGTGTATGGTGTATTTGGTGTATGCTGTACTCTGTGTATGCTGTGCTTGGTGTTAACTATTGATCCCGGCATGGAGAGATAAAGTGTGAGGACTACACTTCACATTCTTAGGCGACGGTTGAGTTCAGGACGTGGAACCGACAGATGATAGGATATGAGACAAATGTTGCTGGGAAAGGGGGACTTGAGAGGATTTAATGTGCGAGTCAATATACAATCTCCAATACTGCAGGTATCAGTCGCGGTGCAGCATGTAATACCACCCATACGAGGTATTCCCAAACAACTCAGGCAAATCTTACCCCTGTTATCTCATATCCGCTCGTATCCTCCACGTCATTCTGCTCCTTATCCTCTATCTTTCTCTTCCTCGTTCACAACTCTACCATCATCGCAGAACACAAAGTTCAGTCATCCCTCTCTGTCTCTCCATGCGTTGATTATCAGTTGACACCGAGTACAGTATACACCGAGTACAGCATGTACTGAGTGAATCATCCACCGAGTCCAGCATACTCTGAGTACAGTAAACACCAAGTACAGCACACACCGAGTACAGCATACACCGAGTACAGCATACACCGACAACAGCATACACCGAGTACAGCATACACTGAGTACAGTATTCACCCAATACAGCATCTCCCCAAGATAGTTTGTCATCCATTCATTCTCGTGATTATGAGGTTACCGCTGAATGTAGCTACAGCTTTCAGCGTGCCTCCCTACACTATCGACCACCATCAGCCTGCTCTGCATGAGAGCGCAAAGTTATAGTGACCTTGTCATGTTCCAACAGTTGCGAGTTAGCTACCAGATAAAGAGAGTCTCAGCACCCGGTGAGCTGTCCATCGACCGGCTCCAAGTACTAGTCCAATCTGGCTCAATCATGGCCTCTAAATGGATCGCCAGACTCACTCGATCACGCCTTCGAGGAGTATCTCCACACTCGCTCGATTGCAGCCGGCAAGGTTACACCATGATGGCCTACAACTACATCGTCGAACTGGTTCCATTTCGGCTTTCACGTTCGCACGATCATGGCCTCCAAGTGAATATCTCCCAACTTGTACGATCATGGCCTCTATGTGTATGTCCAAACGGGCTAGATTACGGCCTCCAAGTTGCCACCAACATGGCTCCAAGTGCATCTCCAAACTTTGTAAGTCCCAATCTCGGAGTGGATCTCAAAGTTCACTCGATCACGGCCTCCAAGTGTATCACCATATCCACCCAATTACCACCTCCATGTGCATCTCCAAAGTCGCTCAATCATGATGTCAGTGTGTAACTCTGAGTTCACTCGATCGTCACTTTCAGGCTCACCTCGAATTGCTGTCAAGCACTGCCTGCAGCCAGTCCAGATATACGGTTTGTAGATCTGTACCTATATAGATCCATAGATCCGAATACAAACCGAATACAGGAGTTTTCAAAATCATTGAACAATAAGTAGTAGCTATGATGTCCCAGCGCACTAGCTGTGTTCCCAACGCAGATGGTGTTTTGCCCAGACTGCGCTGCTGTGATTTGAGGAGCTCCCAAACCTGTTGCGCTGGCTCCCAGGCTTCTCGTCGGCGCTCCCAGGCTTGTCATTAGCGCTCCCAGGTTTCTCATTGGTGCTCCCAGGCTTGTAATTGGAGCACCCAGCCCCTCCAAGGTGCACTCAAAGTTCTCTCCGGCGCTCCGTGGTGTTCCCAAACTCATCACAATTACTCCCATGATACTCCCGCACCAGTCATCAGAGATCCCAGTTACTCTGAAGGCCAGCCAGAATGCCCTCCTGGGGTCTGATACTCTCCTGAAATTGATGCATCTACGTTTACACTCCACATCCTCTCAGACACTCCTGGAGGCTCCCAGTGACTAAAATACATTTTGCTGATACTTCTATCTTGTTTTTCTATGGCTCAGGGTTTTACAGATATGATAATGCCCTGGAGAAGTGTTAGACTGAGGTTGTGTAGAGTATGTTATCATGTGGCTGTGGGTTGGGGCTGATAGCTACTATGTAGGCTAGGTGTCATCTTAGACCTAGATTCAATCAATCAAGTGTCTTGACAGGTTCATCACAATATGATGAAAGAGATACTTCTATTTAATTTCTCATAGGCATGGAAGTATATGGGTTTACATATGTACAATCATGCGTGCTGAGTGTCATTATAGCTGCAAAGTCAATCTGGGTCGGGTAAGCCATGCATGTTGTGGTAGTACGCACCGTAGTACTGAGGGATCATTATTTTATTTCCCTGCAAATTACCAAAGGCCTGCTGGATATTCTTTGCACTCGTTCTCTTGTGTCTTGGTCTGTTTATTAGTTTTTCTTACAGAGAATGCAAGTTATATTGAGCACAGTCAATTGCAACTGATGTACTACTACACCACACAGGTGGACTAACCACCTGGCCAAAAAAGCTATTGATAACAACATGGAAATTGAAGGCATCATACTCATTGTTCCGAACATCTTCCATTAGGAATATGAGTTCTGGCTGTAATTGTGCTGAGGAAGGGTATGTCAATCCAGGGACTTCTACATGCAAATAATGATGCCATCTGCCAAACTATTGAACTGTGATACAATGGTGTTCCATGTACACCATCTGGTACAAAGTACTGAGTAGCATCTGTCAGAGATACAGTATAACTACTTCTGTTGCAGTTAAGTCATTGGTTACTGGAACAGGATCAGAACCAGTGTGGTGAAACTGTGCAGTCAAAAAGCAGTGAGTCCATCATTCGTAATCTGCTGCACTTGTGGCAGTGTCCAATGGGCATTTGTGAAAAAAGTATTATTCCAGCTTGAGAAGCTGAGCAAGTAGAAGTAATGATATCACAGGATACCCACACGTGATGATCTACTGAATTTTATGGATCACCAACATCCTGACATGTGTATGCACAACAATGAGTCAAGGTAACATGAGTGTGTATTCTGTTGTAGGTGTATTGAAATACATGCCTATCTACTCTGGAGCCTCCCAAATATATAAACATCCTGTCGCCAAGTCCACTTCGCATAAATATGTATCTCCACCAGCCGTCACCTCTGGAAATGAGACTGTAGGCGGTGTGGCAGTGGTGTTGGTGGTGGTGGTGGTGGGTGCAGTATAGTCAGAGATCAAAGCGGTGGTGGTAGCTACTCAGAACACTTTGAAAGGAATTTTGTTAGTGCGAGATGTTGGAGTATAATTGATTATCATAGACATTGTGCTGACTGTTGGTAGTTTGCAATGGATGTGTAAATGAGATTCCCCCAAGGAATTCATGTGTGAATGGGATGTACAGAGTACATTATAGCAGCAGTCTTTCGTTTGGATAATGAGTGGGGAACCTTGTTATATACCTGGAGGGGTATGTTGTCACAATACCTTCTGCATTTAGTCTCTAAGTAGTTTCTGCTTTGCTGAGTGTATACTTTGTGTATCTCTTTACAATATCTTCACTTCTATCCCTCCCATTTCCCAGCATGTACTCAGCTGTTAGGCATATCTGGCTTGTAATTTTTGATATGAGAGGTATGTTTTGTGCCCTCTCTTGCACTAGTCATTGATTTTCTGATTTTGATCATACAGTAGGGTAAATGGAAAACTGCACGAATTTTGGTGCAATCTAGGTGCAACTCTGGGCAGATGGAACTGTTCATGTTATGGCTTCGCTCTGCACGACACTGAGGTAGGAGTTTGTTCTGGTGAGACCTCAGCTTCATTATGAATAACATTCACTGCAATATGTACTGAGAGGCTATTTTCTCACATTGGTAGCAATGCTCAATATCTGATGGCCTCACACGAACCAGAATCTGTTGAAACTTAATGCACCATCGCCAACCAGGATGGTGTCTGATTCAACCAGTCAACTTCTAGCGGCTCGAGGACAACCTGTATATCCCCTAACTGTGCGCCCAATGCTGCTACATACATCACTCACTACACACAAGATGTCTGTTCTACCACCAGAATCAACAATTTGGAGTCAATTTGGTTCAGCAGTTGGTTCACAACCTCACCCACTGTGTGCTGCAAATATAGAGAACTTCACACTGCAGAATACGTCACAAAATCAATGAATATCACTGAAGACTGCCTGGGGTCTTGTGTCGGCAAACAATCAACTGATACGGGGCTACATAGGATGTTCAACCAGAGGTCATCAATGCGAATCTCTCGGGGAGCATCACACAGGCTGATCCCTTTGACACAACTGGCGACTGCAATGAAAGTTTGACTGCTAATGTGCACCACATAGAGGCCACTGAGACCCTCCTTGACAGCCCAACCATGCAGTTAGCAGCTGCTTACCAATGAAATGAGGAGCTGAAGGGAGACCTCCAGATTGAGAAACGTCACTCCGCCAAGTGGGAAAGGGAGTTCGACAAGTGACAGTTGAAGTCAGAGGCAACAGACCAAAGCAGCACCTCACAGCTCCAGCTGGACAAAGATATGTTGCTGCACCAATTCAAAAGTCTTTCATCACAGAAAAGTTGCCTTGAATCAGAGTTGAGAGTATTTGAACATGTCATTCAATGGCCTACCACTAATAAAGTACATGCCACTCAGGGGTCCAACTACTACTATCAAACCCCAGCACCAACCGGAATCTGTGGCCCCTCCGAACCAATCTCTTCCCTCTGTGGATGCCGAGCCTTCTTGGGAATGTCATCTTACCTTCCAATCTCTGGGGGAAAATAATCCTTAGATTATATTACTCCCTTCCATTTTGCTTCAGAGCGACATGTCACAAATGCAGCCTAGGCTATTGGATGGGGCAGCAGACCGGGTTGCAGTGAGTACGCAGTGCTACAGCTCAATGGTGACAGCAGTCTGGTCCATGCATTGTTTCCCAATTATTACACCCATGGAATAGTCCACATGTTGGACAGAGTTGAGAGCTAAGTATATTCGGTCCAAAGCATTGTATCTGGTCAAACATGAATGGGAGGAACAGAGACTAACGAAACCAAAACACATACCAAAACTTGACTAGTGTTTCCGTCCCCTCCGGTTGAAGTTTCACCCTCACCAGCAAATGGCATCCAAATGTTAGCCAACACATATTGGTATAAGATCAAACAGGGTAACCAGGGAGGTTATGAAGCCTTATTCGGTTATATTGGCATGTGCGATAGGACTCCAACCCTTGATCAGCACATGGAGTACCTCACCACATTGGACATGTCTTTCAAAAAGTGATACCCTTCAAGTGCCATCAGCATGAATACTAACACAACTACGAACACTTCAGCCAGAATAATTTACACCAAGAAACATGACAAAACTGGCCCAGCTGGCATGGCCACAGACGACAGTTCAACCTGCTATGAATGTGGCCAGGTTGGCCATGTTGCTTGCAATTGCCCGAACAGCAACTTGATAGAGAAGCTATGTTAGCACCCTGTGGTCAGCAATGATGCCACAAAAGCTAAGTCCGGCTGACAATGTGACAACTAGCGAAAGGGAGTTACTGCTGCCGGTTGAAAAGTGAGCAGATGGCTTGCTGAGGAGAAAGATGTGTAGCAGGAGACAGACTGTTAGGTCGACACTGAGCTGGAGATTCACTCGGACTCCGACCTGGAGGTGGAAGAAGTCAATGGAGGTCCATTGCCGCAGATTTACTGCTTCCATAAACACACCCTCATGTGTGGTCTCATCAACAAATTGTGGCAAATTGGGGCTAGACAGTGAATTCAAGTTATTCACCCATTATGAACACTTGGAAGTTAGTAAACTAGATCGTTCAGTGGTTAACGTACTAATGTTCAAAGGACATGTATGATACTAGATTGAATGAGGATGGTGGAGCCGCAAAAAGGCAAAAGAATTGATGGATGGTTGTGCATTGGAGAACTATGTGAGTCACCAGTTCATTGATGAACTAAAATGCCAAGGGGCCATCCTGAGTGCAAAGGATCCAGGATGAATAATTGTGGAGATGGCCAATGTCAATGAAGAGGATGGTATAGAGAAATGCCAATGTGTCAAAATGAAACTAGGTTTGGGTCTGGAATAGGTCTATGTAGCAAAATTTGTGGTCAACGATGTCAAGGTCTTTCATATTATGCACATCATCAAATAGATGGGTGATAGACACTGCCGTTGTGAAATTGATCATGGCAGGGACGAAATGTGGATTACTCATAACCTGTGGGAGGAAAGTGAGGAAGGCCAAGTACACTACTTGCCTGGACTATGCCCCATGGATGTCAAGGAAGAAATAGTGGAGCAAGTCAAATCTATGGGTATCCACATCATACGGAGAGCAGAGCTAAAATCGTATCTACCCTCCAGTTGAAATTGGCCTTCTTGATCATGGTGTAGCACTGCAACGATGGCGACACACTTTCGATATATACACTGCCGGCTGACTATTCAAACATGGTCACTGAATTCTAGGCCCTGTACAGTCAGCCAACTCATGCAAGTTGGCAGATAGGAAGGCAGGATAGTTTCGATATTACAATGAACTAGTATGGAAACATACTGTTGCGCTCACTTTACTGCATCTCTCTGTGGGAATGAGAAGTGGTCCGGAGATGGGTAGTGAGACCAATGAGTGACGTTTAGATTCAACCCTCTCCAAACAATTCTAGCGGTCCTGCTTTACTCGTATTGAATCCTGAAGGTATGCTGCACATGTCAATATACTATAGTGCAGTAAATGCGATAATGGTCAACAATCAGCATCCTCTCTGCCTCATCGAGGATTTACTCGACTCCAGGCATGGCTCCTGCTCCATCAAACAATTGGTCTTGGCAACAGGTTACCAGTAAAGTCACATTCCAGCAGCCGACAGGCGAAAGATAGCCTTCACCACTGGCTATTGTTTGTACAAGTGGCAAGTGCTGTGGATTACTCTGTTGAACACACCCATCCAGTTCACATGAATGATGGATGGGATGTTGACGCCAATGAATCACAACATCATCGTTGTGTACGATAATGACATTATGTTTCATAGCTGAACTCTGGCACAACAAATCATATATCTCCATGAAATGCTTACATTACTAATCCAACATGGTGCCAAGGTGAACAGTGCAGAATGTGCCTAGGCTTGTCAGAAAGTTGTCTTTTGAAACATTAACATTGACAGGGATGGCATCCATGCTGATGATAATAAGACCATGCGGTCATGGATTGGCCTCAACCTGAAAATAGTAAGGATGTTAGATGCTTTCTGGGCCATACCAGTTACTATAAAAAATTCATTGAATACTACATTCATAGTGAAATGCCGTTGTATGCCACAAGCACCCTACCGAAAGAAATGGTGGACAGTTGTTGCCGAAGTTGAGAGCTGTTGAAGGTTATTGACACTCCATTCACCCAGGAGAGAGAACGCCAGCTTGATTTTGACACCTTCAACATGGCACTCTGCAATGCTGCAGTCCTGGCTTTACTGGACCCCAAAGCTAATAATTGCCTGCATATTGATGCTAGCCAGTATGCATTGGGCACAGCATTCTCCCAGATGCAGGACAAGGCAGAGTAGGTACTGGGTGATTTCAGCAGTAAATCGTACAATGCGAAGGCACCATACCCTGCATATGACAGAAAATTATTGGGCATCTGAGACACATCATGATACTGAAAATTCAACTGACTTAGCGCGTTGCGGCCATTTTTGGTACAGACTGACTGTGTGACATGTGGCCGAATAATTACACAGCCACAGCTGCCTGTACATCAGATGGATACCATGACAGTTGTCCAGAATATTGACTGGGCATGCAAGCACATCCCAGCAGCCAAGAATCGGGTCACGCACATGTTGTCTCACCGCCCGGATTCTGGATGAGAGACATGCAATTCACCACCACCGCAAGTCATGCCAGGTGCAGAAGATATTGATGACATTTATGCTGACATAAGTGACAATGAATGGTTCAGGCCTATTGCACAGTCCTGCGCCAACCCAAGTCCCCTCCCCGCTCCATCCATTGAATTTCCCCAGGAACACAAATTACAGGTGTCAGTGCAACAGTTCTATTGGGAAGAGAATGGCCTACTGTGGTTACACGGATATTTGGAAAGGAAACAGGTGGAGAACGATGAACTGGCAAAGAAACATAATGCAGAAGAAGGGGTGGAGTTAACCATAATAGTAGACGACGAGGAAAAACAAGCAATGGCAGAGATGTGAGAATGGGTGTGTATTTGAAAGACAATGCAGTGACGAATCCTCCATGGGGCCCACAACTCCACCACAGGGGGACACTGTGGTGCAGAATGAACTTGCTAACAGATGACAGACCAGGCTGTCTGGATGAAAAAATGGTGTGAAACCAAGCGATACATTGCATGCTGCGACTAACATCATCAAATCAGCCACCAGAGTGCGAAACCTATCTGCCTCTTACAACCAGTTCCAATTGGCAGGGGCCATTGGCAGAGAATCAATATTGAGTTCACAACTGACCTGCCGATTTCAAGCACTGGCCACGGCTGCATTGTCACACTCATTGACTATATCACAAACTGTGCACATTGCCAAGCCTGCGGGAAACTATCGAAGCCCCTGCCTTTGCGCCCATATTCATTGATGACATCTTGAGCCTATACAAACTGCCTCATGAGGTTGAATTGGACCATAATGTACGCTTCACAGCTAACTGCTGGAGAGAGGTTGCAAGGATTCTGAAGTTGATGCTGGTCATGTCGACAGCATTTCATTCAGAAATGGATGGTCTCACTGGGACCTCATACAAGATGGTTCCACCGAATTTGTAAGGATTTGCAACTCACGATCACGCCAATTGAGATGACAATATTCCTTATCTGGAGTATGCTTCAAATCCCTCAGTACACCATTCGATAAAGTAGATGCCATTTGAACTTCATCTTGGTAATGAGCAGCCTTGTATTCTAGACCTAATGGCACACCTCCAATGGCAACGGGTCAAGGACTCAGCGAATACCCTCCAAGGCAGCAAGTTCATTGAATGATTGCTACGCATTGTGGCAGGCACTACGGATAGGCTGTGTGATGATTAGGATAATCGGATGGCTGAGCCTGATAAGTGATGACTCCTATTCAACCACACAATCAACACTAATTGCAAGGAATTTTTAGATACCAAGGATCTGCCAATCACATACCCCAACTTCAGCCCAACATAATACAACCTGATATAATACTACGTTGGTCCATGAACGATCCTCCGAACATGAGCGAATGCTGTTGATCAAGACCTCCCAAACCACATGATCATGTACAATACCGTGAAAGTCTGCGGCGTCAAAGTTGACCGCAAGGACAATTCTTGGGGCTCCTGGCATCCACCGCTTCTGCTGGTATGGACTAGCTATGTGGGCACATGATATGTAATGGTATCGATTGTAAATCACCAACCGAGAACTGCTGGAACTGAATCGCAATGTAAGGCCAACTCGTGTGGTTGGGACGAGAAGTATAACACATGAGACGCAGAGAACATTATGGCAAATGTAACAGAGATAGTGAGGTAGTATTGGGAGGAAATAGGTGGGCGGACAAAGGTGAAGAGGAAAGCGAGACAGAAGAAGGTATGAGAGGCCTGATTGTTCTTAATTTGGGTGCCTAGTTTGATTGAGAGGGTTCTTGAAGATGATTTGAGAAGGTTGTGATGTCGGTGGACGGCTCTGGTCAGGTTAAGGTGCAGCTCTGTGGGATGCTTGCATCACAGTTAGTTCTGGCGAGACGTTGGCCTGATGACCAATAGCAGTCACTTCTTTTTATAGGGAGTGGCTATTTGCTCCCAGCAACTTAGCCAATAGCACTATCTTGATACACTTTGTCTTGAAATGCCATTCAATTTTTTAGTTTTGATATCTTCAATTGTTAACTAACCTCCTTCATTTTATCTCTAGTTGTTACAGTACATGCATTGCACCTCCTCTCTCTGCTTTGGCTATTAGTTACTTGATGGGAGGTTTGCCAGCACTCAAGCTGGGAAGTTCTATATATCCACTAACTCTTTACACTCCACCATATCCTTCACCCATATACCCCACCGGTTATCCCCATCTTTCAACTCAACGAAATAGATTCATCTTCTTTCGATATATTGCCAGCCTGGTTGTGGCTTCACCACCAACTCGATAAATTGATCAGCATGCTGAAATACTACGATACTACATGCCCTGTTGTCTCAGGTTCCAAGTATGTCCGCTTTGCGTGTGAAAAATTTCTTGCATCAAATACTATTGATGTAGCTCATGTGTTCTGCACCATCTACCACTGCCAGACTCAATGACTCTTCAAGCACTGGGCAATTTCTGTTACACAGTAGGATATTCGCCATCTAGCATCATGGCTGGTGCCTTGGTTTCATGCATGAGCACCCAATTGCCATGCTGGTGAGCTTCAGCTCTGGATGTTGGCTGCATGGTCAAAGGAAGTATTGTTTGCACCTCTTGACTGCTTTAGGTTTTATACTGCAGCATTGATATCTTCTTGCCATTGTTCCAGCTGCCTTGTACAAGTCGCTTGAAATGTGGCTCTAATGGCATTTCGTAGGATCCAGTTGTTCATATTCCACCATCAGTTTTCTAGCACGATTAGTAGTATTGCATCTTCACAAAATGTCAGGTGGAAGGGCATATACGAAGTTGTATATCAGATGGTTAGCCTGCTGGTCAATGACACTGGGGGAAGGGAATCAACCAACATAATATTTGGTAAGTCGGAGAAGGCTGTGTGTTTTCACACGGGATCAGCCATTACTCTGTCTGCATATTCAGTTACTTCATTTCCAGTACTGTGTGATGAGGTTGCACTTATCTTCTGGGTAGTATAACACCCGAGGAGAAGATAGGTTCATTTCATATATCCTGCTCCTGCATCAACTACAACATTTTCAGGGGATTTGAACCTGCCAATAGTTAGACTGAGAGTGTGTATAGTGTGTCATCATGTCACTCTGGGTTAGGGCTACCACCTACGATCTAGGCTGCATGTCATTTTAATCATTGACTCAATCAATCATCTTCATAGGTTAATCAGGAAAGCCTATTGGTCTGGGAGTAACCACCACTTCGATATCACTGTGTACGGTATGTTGCCCAGTTTATGCTAAAATCAGCAACATTCATCCACATCAGGTGTCAAGTCTGTGGCAGTCTTGCAAATGTGTCCGGGTTAATCACATCCTATCGTATCAAAACAATGATTCAACATTGCCATTTGTGATTTCGGTCAATGTAATCTCTCGCTCTACCCTTTTGAGGACTGTCATGGTTGCCATGTTGAGTGCTGCTGGTTCAGGAGATTGCAGCAATCCAATGACACATTGACATTACACATTTGTAACCAGTATGGGGAGCAGTTGGCAATTAGCGCAGGAAAGGTTTTGCGCAATATCAGGTCAATACTCCCAGAGGGGGAATGGATTGCTTCTCAAGGGATTGTAACCTACACAATAATGTAACCTTAAGATGAATTCAGATTGATTTGGGGTTCAAGCGGTGGCCAGCAATGTTATCATTTTTAAACTGTATAGTCCCAGATGAGTATATGAGAAGCAGATGGGTAATATTTCATAGAGAGTTATGAGATATCAACAGATATATTGAACACTGGGGAAGTATAGTGATCAGTCTGCCACCGCAATTTGCCAGGAATCTGATATGCAAAAACCGACTCAAGAGACTGGCATTGGCAATTCTGCCTAACAATCTATGTAATCTATGCACTTCTCTATGGTGAGGACTGGAAAGCATTATTTGGTGCCGTACGGTGTGTACCTCTGACCGTAAACCTTAGATGAAGATTATGCAATTCTTTCATCTTATTGGGCATATATGGGGATATATGATATAAAGAGTTTTATTTTCTAGAAATTGCCAAGAGGGAAGAGTGACAAATGGAATAGAGTCCAGTTTCGATACCTATGCAGACATACAGTCACATCTACACATAGCAAGCAACTATTATACACCAGGTGATTAGCATGAGCATATCTATGGGAAACAACAATGACAATATCCACTGTGTCTGTTGTGAGGAAGTTAAAATGGTGACAGAGAATCCTCTTGAATTTCGATACCAACAGCAACACCAATACCACCACCATTAGCACAACTGATAGTTGGGACCAATAGGCTGTATCTGGGATTCAACTACGGTCCAGCTGGCTGGAACTGTGTCTAATACAGTACGTCACCAGTACTATAGAATTCTATATAATATTCCTTCACCATACTAATCATGGCACAACAGGACTGTGCAATACCACTGGATGTGTGGTTCACTGAGATTCAAGTGAATTGAAGCTGACAGCATATTTCACTCCAGAGTTTGCGCGTTGTATTTCGGAAAAGTACTGGTATTGTGTATTGCTTCGTAAGAGCTTGAGGCACTGCTTGTATTGGCTTCTGGTTTCTATTTCTATTATGTGTGTTTTATCTATAGCTTAATGTTTTATGGACATGATATTGCCCAGGGGAAGTTATAGACTGAGTTTTTGTATAATTCATCATCACCACATGGCTTTTGGTTATTGCTGACAGCTACTATATTGTCTAAGTGTCATTTTAGACTTAGACTCAATTAATCATTCAACAGGTTGGATACAACACAAACTTCCTTGTTTGAAACAATGTCTGCTAACTTCCCAGATGTATTCTACTGGATATACTGTGCCTGTGCATACCCACTGCGGTACATCCTGGCAATCACCATGAGGTGGTACCTGTCCTCGTTGCTGGGCATATAGATAATGTCCATTCCCACAAGCTGCTATAGGTGACTGATGGTCAGTTTTTTCAGATGTTCCCCATACTATACCGTCACTTTCCTCATGCAGTTCTCCCATGATTTCACAATGTATTTCACCATGATATACATATGAGACCATGAATACTATACAGTGGCCTCCTGCAATATTCATCCCCTTCCATCATGCACACTCAATTAGCACCTACCATCCCTGTTTCTGGGTCTCCTCCATGCTCACTCAAATCTTTGTAAGATGATTAGTGGTTGTTTTACTCTGGAACACCAGGTTATCTGGAATACTATTCTCTGTGGCATCCCTGCAACATTGTATTATTTTGTTCGGAGTTTTTCCTTCCAGCTGCTTTACATCCTGCAAAACGTTACCTTTTGCCTTCCATCTTCCCACTTAATCTTCTGCCAGTCTGAATCCCTAACATGGTGTGTATGCTTTATTCATCCTATCTCTATGATGTATTTCCTTCTCTCTCTTTGTTTTTTGCCCTTGTTTCACATTTATTCCCTTTACACTTGATTCAATTGATTTCTCAAGATCTTTCACCTCTCCCAGATAGGACTATCTTTCCTGTAGTCATTCCTGTGAGAGAACATCAGGACCTCATTTGATCCTCCCAGGAAGGTGTCTCAATGGGCAATTGAATCGTTGTGTCTACGTGATCGAGCAGGTCACAAGTGTTCAAGGCAGATCGCTGGTGGGTAGGTATTGTTGATGCACTACTATCTTAGTATCAGATACCTTGAGAAATGGGACTTCATACAAGGAATCATAATACTGCTTGAGTGCATTTACCAGCCACAGCCATCTGATTGACCAACATCATATTGCTTCTCCGCTTCAATCTAAATTCTACTTTCAGGGTAAACTGTATGCTGCGAATTATATTCATCTCTCTGCTGCAAGATAGCCACTCACCTGTGTCAGCTGACATCAATGGCCGGAATTATTTTCATGCCACCATTGTTAACATCCACTATCCTCAATGCAGGAGCTTTGCAGAGAAGTTTGTTACAGATTTTGCAGAGATTCTTATGTTCAGTGTGCCACAGAAGCTGGACATGTTTTGACATGATCCCGAATGAGAATCCGTAAATCATCAGCAAAAAATATTTCCGTCCGGGCGGAATGGCTCCGACAGAGTGGACGCACTCCGTCAGAGCCATCAGAGACACCCCGGTGGCCGATTACTCCGCGCCTGGCCTCAATATCACGCGTCGCGTTGCATATCGCCCTCCCATCGCGGTTTCTCCGTTTCTTCTCGCTCTGTCGGTCTCCTATTGTAAACGAACACTCTGGCGTTGTGGCCAACTATGACCATACGTCAGAATGGGTTCATTGGGTACGCGCTTGCATCAGGATTGCCATGCAATGGGTGATGTTGTGAAAATCTCTCCTCGCGTTCCTTCTACCTGCGCGCAAAATTCAATTCTCTCTTTACTAATTATACACATCATTCCAAGTCGCCAGATCTATGTGGCTATTGACAATCCATCGCTCGTTCTGTCCGTCTCCTGTCTTACTACTAGTAGCCATCTCTGGAATTCAGTGCGCGCAGCCGACGATATTTCCCACGCTGAAAACTTGCAAAGCAACGGCTGCCGGCGCTTTTCTCACTTGAACAAATTTCGAGACGGGATCCAAGTCATCCGAGTTTTCAGGTATTGTGGTGAGCGCCAGGGCTAACGAGTACTCAACGAAAGCTCCATCGTCATTTTGGAGCTCGATTTTGAATAGTCGTCGCAGTTGCCATGGGAGATGCCCATTCAGTGCGCCATAGCACCTCCCTAGGCGGTGCTTTACCCATACCCAGTCGTTCCGTCGATCACCTCCGCGCCAGCTCTGGCTTCCCCTGAATCGATACATCTGAAATATGCATTCACCTTCTAAACCCTCAACTTGAACCTTAATACCATGGGAAATACAGAGCTCCATTGCGTGCAGTTGTTCATCCAATATATACGTCTTGTTGTGACTCTTATGCTGTATAAACTCCTGCGTGCCGCTGTATATTGCCGCGCGGTGAGTTGCGTCATGCATATTGTCGAGTAATGCTCTGAAGTCTTTGATCATAGCATCAGGATGCTTTCCATCACGGCGGTTGTGAGGTCCCATGAATTCGGGCTTCGCATATGACTGGGGGCTCAGGGGGGCAGCCAGATCAGCACCAGAAGCGAGGACTTTGCAGGCGGCAGCGCTGTTCTCCCGACGCAGAGCGAGGGCTTGGTGATTGAGCTCTCTCATTTCGAAGCCGAGGATGCGACGCTGAAAGGTGATTATTTGTGGCAGGTAGTTGAGATTGTGATTTGAGGCGTTCCAACCGTCCTTGAGGTTCGTTTTATGTGCTTGTTCATGTCTCTCGACAGAATACTATTGCAAGGCTCCGTATTGGCGAATATGTTCGGCCCAATGAGACATCAAGTGGATCTTCGGAAAGTTGAAGTCGGCTTCTAACTCCTTGGAAATATCTATCTCGTGGCTGATATAATCCCGCCAGACATTCATTTCGCGCCGCTTCTTGGACTGCGTCCAAGTTCCAGCATTTGTTTCCCCGTCTACCTTTCACTTCTTCACTACTTCTGTTCTCAGGGCATTGGCTTTTGCCTTTGCCTTTTTGCCGGCTCGCCCGAGTAAGAAATCATCTTTGAAGGTGTGAAAACGATGCAAGGCGTCCTCCATGTAGCTCAATGATGCATCATCGTGAGATTTATATCGAGCATACATATAGAATTCTAACAATGCCCGTGTGCACTCAATTGCGCGATTGGATATGGGATGCTGAGCGGGGTTTCCGCCTCGTAGAGACTGGGTTACACACACACCTTCGACAACACCTCCCACCGCCAGGTTTTGCCAAGCTTTTCCCCTCGCAGGGCAAAGCGGGGTTTTACTTTGGCTTCATCACCGACCTTGTGTGTGTCCGCTTGTCCTGTACCGCTTCTCTAGGTGCAGGATGGGTGTATTCTAGTCTACCGATATATCGACAGACGTCCTTTTACCACTCAGCATCGACACCGATCGGTAGTCCCCCTTCTGGGGCAACTCGCCTTCTTTCGACTGTTTTACGCCAGTTACAAGGAATTTCCTTTCAACAATCAACGACATACCGGCATACCTTGCGTCGCATACCTCAGTGAAGACTTTTCTGAGGGGCGTGTGATCAACGCGAGATTGCCAACGAGCGAAAATACAAACCACCCGCCAGGCCCAGCACGTCACAGCCCTACGATGGATAGCACGCCATGTATATCCTAGGGAGTTTTTCAGTCCCGGACCTATGATTTCCTGTGTAGCCCTTGTCGGCACGGTTGGGGTATTCCACTGCGATTACATCAATGAGACCCTGGAAAGGCCCTAGCGAGGGATTTTAATTGGGCGGTCGTCTAACTGGGGCACCAAGGTTATAATTTAGGATTGGAGCTCGGAATAAAAGCCATAGAGGGCATCACGGAGGAAGAGGCTATCAACAATTACCTGGCGATACCTCCGTCACTGGCTGGACGGTCGATACCTTATTGGAGACTGGGCCGAGCAACAAACATTGGGGCGAGGGGGAGAGTGCAGTTTTTTCGGGGGGCGTGGCAATGCGACTTTGCCGTGTGGGTGTGAATTTCGGGGCTTCGGGTTTTGTCTGATTCTTGGGGTCTTTAGAGTTTTCATTTGCGCGGAAGCGGAGCGGAGGGGAAAACTGTAGCATTATGCCATGGCCGCTTAGCGGCCGAATGCAATATGATTAAAACAAACAAACAAACAAGAGACTGGGTTACAACTCCAAGCAGGTACCGGCTCATTTCCTTCATCTCCTTCCCATTCCATTGAGAAACTTCCTCATATGACTTATTTTTTGGTGTGAGGTCGTGGTAAGCAGGAACGGATAACCAGGTTGCATTGTACTTGTCGAGCCGTTCGTGCGTCTTCATGAAGTGGAAAATCCACTTCTCGAGGTGGTCCATCATGCCGATCTGCATTGTATGGAGGAGGTCGGGCTTAGGGAGGTTGTGATCCTGCCGGGGGTGTTGCTTGTCAGGATGCACATAATCTCCAAGTTTGTTCTTTGGACACTCGCACCTGAAACATGCATGCCGCTTGAGATGATGTAGGTTGCGATACTCTGGGCACTCTGCAAGCGATGCTACTAGAACCGGTTTGCAACGCCTGAAGTTGCCATCTGCACAGAGAACGTTGTAATACCGGCTCCCGGCGCTGGGGTTTCGTTGATAGGTGAGTGGCTGGAGTAGCGGCCGGAGTACTTCGTTCACCACCTCTCGGTTTGTTTGCCGCTGCTTATCCAGCCGCTTCTGAGGAATATTGCGGTTCTTGATTGGAATCAGTAGGAAAGCGACCATTATGACGCTGTGCGTTGAGGGCATCTGGCGGATCTTCGAAGATAGATTGCCACTTGTCATATATTCAGGCCACTCTTTCTTGTCGCCAGCAACATTCGAGAGATATGTTCCGTTGGACATGAAGATCAAGGGAACCAGTGTATCCCCCTCTCTGAGCATTGACTAAACGTCGATTAGCACGTTATTATCCTCGAGTATCTCTCCTGACCTGTGTCTCCCACCACCAGTCCGGAGTGTGCATTTCGGTATAGAGGCGTTTCGGGGGCGTATCGCTGTTAATGCAACGCTGAGGGTCGAAAATGAAATGCTCGGCGTGGGCTGGCTGCCGTATCAACCATCTCATGCTTTTGATGATGTCTCGACTCCAGTATTTGATAGGGCGTTGGTGATTGTCATTCCATCTCATATCCTCCAGAGTGGGTAGTTTCCACTCCCCGAGAGCCTCATCATCCGGCATGCTAGCCACAAGCTTCTGGACGCTATCCCCGGTTTTGAAGCTTGGGAAACGCAGTGCGGTGTTCACTTCCTTCAACACGTTGTCATAGTACGTCTTCATGCCTTTCTTCATGATCCCACAATGGATATATTTGTACTCTTCACGCATCGCGAACAGGTAGTAGGAATTGTTTTGTAGGTTGGTCTCAAGGCAGCCCTGAGTGTCGCGTTCCCATGGCTCAGCAATCTAATCGATCAGCGGAGCGCCGGCGCCGGGGTATCTTTCCGTCTGCGGCGGAGGCGGCGGTGGTTGTGACTCCGAGTCTGCGATGTTTTCAACATGTTCAAGGTAGGGAAACGCGTCCAAGTCTTCGACTGAATCGTTGTTAGTGTTGAATTCACGATGCTGAGCGGGTTCAACGCGTCGGGGCGCGCTGCGAATAGTCAGATTCTTCTGGCGTGCAACTTGAAGATATGCAGGATGGTGTAATTTGATATGTTTAAGTCGTCAGCTGTCTGAGGTGACCTTCTTTTGGCATGACAATTCTGGGCAACAGACAGGGGTCTTCTCTGGCATTGTCGACGACACGCGAGGAGTGGAGTATACACCACAGAAAGGGACGAAAGTTGGTGCCGGGCCTGAGCAGCCTCGTGTGTAAGCTCACGATACTTTCAGCTATCTTATTGAGCCTCACCACCATCACAAGGAGGTTCCTTACACGCCAGCGGTTGCAAAAACGCTGCATGCGCGATGTCCCACAATACTATGAATAAAATAAAACCAATAAAATAGAACAAATACAAAACCCATAAATGAAATAAACCTTGAGCGATCCAAAAACCTCGCGATGCATGTAATAATCAATGCCTGAAATAGAGAAATTAGAACAAAGGAAACGAACAAGACAAGAACCCGACCCTAACCCGAACGCAACACCCATCGCCTCCTCTGCAACGCGAGGAGTGGTTGACTCCTCCCCTACTGAGCCATCCGGGCGCGCCTCAGGGAAAGGGACATCGGGGAGAGGGACATCAGGGAGACTGTCGCCACCTGCCGATCCAATCAGCAGCTGCTGATCCACATCCCCACCCGAGGTGTTTCCGGCTGCCTCAGCTTCTCGCAGAGTTGGCACCGCCGGGCGAGGTTTTTCTGGCGTCACAAGCCCCAAATGCTCCAGCCCACTGAGGGGATGAGTCTCCGGAGTTCGTGGTCGTGGGGCAGGCGCCGGAGGTTGTGGCTGTGGGGTATGCTCGCGCATCTTTTGGCCTTGGTTAGGTAGCACAATTCGCTGATTGTCTACCATGGTATCTACATCGTCAGCCGATGTATTTACCATCTCTCCCTGGCCAATCGTCCGAGGTTCTTTGGCATCATCCTCATCCTTATCCTCCTCCTCCTCCTCCTCCTCCTCCTCCTCATCTTCCTTCTCTTCATCTTCCTCCTCTTCATCTTCCTCCTCTTCATAGTCACCATCCCTTTCCATATCCACATCGCCATCTAAATCAACGCCGTCTGGCGTGTCCACATCATCCTCCATGTGCATATCCACATCAGAATCATGGTCTGAGTCATATTCGCCGTCCGACTCGTTAGAGTCAGTATCATCATCTGAGGAAATTGACACGGCGGGCGATGCTTCCGGCTCTAAATATATCCGCTCTAGTTAGCCCTCCGTGTCCAAGTGTGCCTCTGACATTTCCTTCTGCAACTGCAAAGCAACGGCAAGAGAGATATCATCTCCCCCTGGGGTTTGTTCAACAACACCTTTCCCTTTACCGTTTCCCTTCCCCTTCCCCTTCCGTTTCCCCGTCCCATCCTTAGTTCCCTTCCCTTCCCTGGTCCCTTTCTCACCGCCCTGCGTGTCCTCCTCACCCTCGCCGTCATCATTCTCATTTTAATCGCTAAGACGGCTCCGTCCACCGCTCGGCGCTCCGGGATCTGCCCAGTTCTCATCATCATCATCCTCATCGATTATCTCATCCCAATTCAGTGGTCTAACGGGCAGGAAGTTGCCTGGCTTGTACTGCCGGCAGCTTGGCGGCTCAATCTTTGCCCTGAGATCATCGCTACCATACCAAGAGAAACGCTCGCCGGTGCGTATAACCATTCCCGAGCTGGTTGTCTGCGGTTTGGAGTGATCGACTTGATCCTCAAAGGCACAGGGGTTGTCCCACCTCCAATTGTTCATTTGGTCGCGGGTTTTGTCAAACATTTGCCCCATATAAGAGCGGAAGGCTGCCCACCACTCCCGAAAAGGTGAACTCCTGCTCCTGCGGTGTGGCTGCATTAGCTGGAATTGTGAAAAGTGGCGAATCGTGATGGGATGAAGAAAGATTATATCATAAAAGAGGTCCCAGGCCCTCTCATCCTTGATGCCGCAAAGATTGTATATCCGTATGAGTGCACGGATGTGTTCGGAGATGAATCCCTTTATACAGTCCGGATCCAACGACAGGCGTCGATTCATAACTGATGTCGGCATTTTTGCCCTAGTAGTCGCCTTCCCCTTTCCTTTGCGGCTGCCCTTTGGTGCCATCGCTGCGAGTTGAAAATGAATCTACATCCAAGGCGTTAGCATCATGATACAGTTGAACGCAGCGGAAGCAAGCCCAGAGTGAATATACAAAGTTGTGTGGGTTATTGGGTGTGTTTTGGAATGAGAGGCGTTGTTTTGTGCAAGTCACGTGATGTCGAGATAGTTCAGGATGCTGGCGGTGTGTTCAATACGGCAAGAAAAGAGAATGGAGGTGTAGGCCGGAAGAAAACAGAATGGAGGTGTAGGCAGGAAGAAGGGATATATATACTCGAGTTCCTGCAATTTGATTCATATCCTGCGTGTTGTTGGTTAAAACACAACACGGCCCAGTCTTCATCTTGCACAACCACCAAGCACCTCATGAATGAGGAGCCTCGAGACAAGATCTAGTACTCGCGGTGATAATAGTTTGCGACGCCGGGCGTTGCTTTGGCATCACATACCACTTTTACCGCTCAGACCTCGTGCATCTCGGAGCAAACTGAGTAGTTCTCAAGTTGTCCCAACTGTGCAACCATCCAACACGGCTACCAACGCCTAGCGGTGGAACAAGCACACGCAACTGATGTCATAGGATAGAGATTACGGCATTGTTCACTTTGCGATGCTTTTAGCTCTGCCAAAAGGGGATTTCCACCAGGAAGCTGAAGATATACAGACTCGATGGTTCGAAGTATTGTGCCAAGAACGAGTGCAATACGATGATAATCGCACCAAGAAGGCATAAATACCCTTCAGGCAGTGCAAATAGACCTTCAGACGTTGCTGTAACAGTGAATATCAATGCTGAATTCAATCTGTGTTCAATCTGAGTTTAATGTGATGGCAGTTAACCCCATAATTGAATGATATGGAAGGGATCTCGTCCCCGAGTATTTTCAGGGTTTAGAGTCTAGCGCGGTCTACACTGCGCTTCCCATTTTTGTCGAATCCCTCCATGGTCGCTCAAATAGGAGTCTACCTCGCCTGCCGTTGCATATGCATGCAGAGGAAATTATTCCTACATTCTGAATGTCGAACATCGATATCGGATGATGACTTCCCAAAGCACTCACCCTGTCACGTCTCCGCTCGTAAGAAATATTCGAAGTCTTGCTAATTGTCAGAATCAACAAACGCATGGGCCTTCGGGGAATTCTCAACTTCCCCCTGCTAAGAGACACGTTTCCGTACCAGCTGGCGAGAGGAATTCCTCTCAAGGAGGGAGTTCCGTAGCCTCTACAATCCAAGGTCAGAACTCCACCCTCTCATCTTCGCTGAACAATTCTCGCATTGCAGATATCACCCCGTCCACTACACAGGGACGTTCAATAATTACTCCGACCGCGACGCCGGGTACATGCAGTTGTAACCCACCAGCACCCAGCGGAACGTCACAGACAGACTCAACACGTCGCGTTATATCCAGCCCCGCAACCGGCATTGCTAGCACTCCCACTCCTCTCAGTGGTCTTGAAAACCTGCCTACCCCCATCCCTAATCCAGAAGCCCACGCGATCATTACAAATCCACTGTGAACGCGAGCTACACAAAGGAATCCGAGACAGAGGCAGTGGCAGTTGCAAATGCAGGCGGTGTCTACACCTCAATCAAATGTCTCTGGCAGTCGAAGCATTCATCGATTTGGTCACTCCGACATGACGCGTCTTGTATTTGCAATGCGCAGACTCCTGGAGCTCTACATGTGGAACCGATGGCGGTTTATGAGTGCAAGCGACTTGGAGACGGGAAGTTACGCAACGCGACGCGTTGCGAAAGCATTTGCTGAAGCCCCACACTGGTAGACAATTGAGACGTACTGGAACACCGCAATGCAGCAAAACAACATTTGGTCCATAGCATTTGAGGCACGCACAAAGGAGATCTTGAAAGAGGTATGCTGAAGCAACGACCCACATTGGATATTACACGCTCAAACTGGTACCAGGTTCGCGCACACGTCGATATGGTTAAATCCCAATTTATTCAATCAGCAAGGGACAATATAGCAGAGCTATATGATCTCCACCACTTTGAATCCAACGCAGAGCGTTTGGAATTCATTGATTCCCTTCTGGCA
>Ga0307515_10000110_pt1 | contig 195560 bp, 161 predicted proteins | sample 17_EM_MG_FD_194513 | JGI IMG/M metagenome (GOLD analysis project Ga0307515, IMG submission 194513) | Populus trichocarpa ectomycorrhiza microbial communities from riparian zone in the Pacific Northwest, United States - 17_EM | ecosystem: Host-associated > Plants > Roots > Unclassified... | reverse complement strand
TGCAACGTCCTTCGCAAGTCTGGCCCAGGGCGTTTTTCAACACCCGGCCGTCGCCACGCCGCCTCAAGTCGCTGGCGTGAACCCTTCGACTTTCCTCGTGGGGCATCCGGCGAGCCCCACCTGGCAGGTGCGCCACGCAAACGCTGACCACCCGGCGATCGCGATGCGCCGTGAGGCAGCCCGCCGCTTGATCGACCCCAACACGTTCATCGTGCAGCCGCCTGCACATGCGCAGTGGACGTATCCCATTGCCGCTGGCGCGGAAGAGACGGTAGCGGCAGTGCACATCAAATGACGGCAGCGGACCGGCACAGACGCCTGCCATCCACCCGCGCCGGCACCGGTGCCTATCCGCGTGGCGAGTCCTGGGGCCTCTGGATAGCGAGCGCCGTGGATGCTGCAGCCGGCAGATCAGCGCTCGCCGCGATCGAGCACCCACGGCATCGTTTCCCACAGCGCGCACTTGTGCAGCCCTGCAAACTGTGCGACAGGCGAGGCTTGGCTCTGTCCGCCCGGCCGGCCCGGCAACCTCCGGGTTGAAGTTCTTGGCGAAAGCCGCCCAGTAGCGGGTCATCTGCTTCGACAACTGCCACTGCGCATCGGTGAACCGTGAGGAGGACCGCGCCATGTTCGGCGAGTCGGGCCACGTGAACGGCGTGTCGAGACCATGTGACGCGCCCATGTGACGCGCGAGCCGGGTTACCCAGGCCGTGTACGCCTGCGCCGTGTAGTTGGCGAAAGCCCCGCCGAGGCAGCCCCGCAAGGCGCCGCTGGCCATCGGAGAGCAGTTCCTCACGCTGGCGCGCGAGGAGGCCAGGCTGGGTTCGCTCGGTCTACGGCGCCGCGGGCACGCAGCGCGGACGGGGAGCTGAGAGGCAGACCAAGGGGTGAACCGCCTTGAGGCTGGGCCCGGATTCGGGCGAGCGGCGGCGAACGAGAGAAGGCCGCCGGCCACGCGCGCGCGGCGCATCGTGCAGTCAGTGGCGTGGCTGGCCGGGGGCACGGCGCGGCACTGGATGTACCAGCGCCGCAGAGTCTGGAGGCTCAGCCGCGCCGGCCAGCGCGCGTGATCGCCGCGCTGGCGGCGAGTTCGGCGTTCAGCCCCGCTTCCAGTGGCGAGCGGCACAGCCCGGCATGCGTGTACTGCAGGTTCTCGTACAACTCGGTCGTTGCCGGTGCCACCGCGAGCAGAGCGTCGAGCATGGCTCCGGGCTCGGCTTCGGCGAGCAACTGGCTCACCTGTTGCGCCACGCCGCGGTATTGCGCGGCGCTGGCCTGGCGCGGTTCACGCTCCAGGCGTTCGAGCAGGGCCGCCATCGCTGCCAGCACATGCAGGCTGGCAGGCAGGCGCAGGGTGTCGGGGCGGGTGGGGTGATCGGCTTGCATGCCTCCCAGATGGCACCGCCAGCGCCGATTTCAAGTCTGCTTCGGATCGAGCGCGTCGCGCAGGCCATCGCCCAGCAGGTTGAACGCCAGCACCAGCAGAAAGATCGCCAGCCCGGGCCAGACGGCCATCCAGGGTGCGTTGTCGACATAGTTCTTCGCCGTGTTCAGCATGCTGCCCCAGCTAGGCGCCGGCGGCTGCTGGCCCAGCCCCAGGAACGACAGGCTGGCTTCGGCGATCACGGCGCCGGCAATCGCCAGCGTGCTCTGCACGATCAGCGGTGCGGTGATGTTGGGCAGCACATGGCGCAGCGCGATGCGCCACGGCGGGTTGCCGACCGCCCGTGCCGCCTCGATGTAGTCCTCGACCTTGACGTTGATCACCTGGGCGCGGGTCAGCCGCACGAAGATCGGTGTCGCCGAAATGCCGATCGCGATCATCGCGTTGCTCAACGACGGGCCCAGGAATGCGGCCAGCGCGATGGCGAGGATCAGGAACGGACAGGCGAGAAAGGCGTCGACGATGCGTGAGATCAGCGCGTCGATCCAGCCGCCCAGGAAGCCCGCTGCCAGCCCGATGGGCACACCGAGCAGCAGCGAGATCGACACCGAGACCAGGCCCGCCAGCAGCGACGCCTGCGTGCCCCAGACGACGCGGCTGAGCACGTCGCGGCCGATCTCGTCGGTGCCGAACCAGTGTTCAGCGCTGGGCGCCTTGCGGATGGCGCCCCAACTGGTGGCGATGGGGTCGTCGGGTGCGATCCAGGCGGCAAACACGGCCAGCACGACGAACACCAGCACGACGGCCGCGCCGAACATCGCTCCGCGCCGGCGCAGCAACCGGCGCCCGGCGCGCCGCCAGGGGCTGTTGGCGGCCGTCAAGAACGCAACCTCGGGTTCACCGCAAAGTACGCCAGGTCGGCCAGCAGGTTCAGCGCGATGTAAGTCGTGGCCGTCACCAGCACCACACCTTGCACGACGGCGTAGTCGCGGTTGAAGACCGAGTCGACGATGAGCTTGCCGAAGCCGGGAATCGTGAACACCTGCTCGGTCAGCACCGCACCCGAGAGCAGCGTGCCCAGCTCCAGCGCGCCCAGCGTGATGATGGGCACGAGTGCGTTTCGCAAGGCATGGCGCAGCACGACGATGCGTTCGCCCAGGCCCTTGGCGCGAGCTGTGCGCACGTAGTCGGCCGACAGCACCTGCAGCATCGCGCTGCGGGTGTGTCGCATCAGCACCGCGGCGATCGCGTTGCCCAGCACGAAGGCCGGCATGACCATCGCCGCCAGGTTGGCGCTGAGGTCTTCGAACGGGCTCACATAGCCCGAGGCCGGCAACCAGCCGAGCTGCACACTGAAGAACAGGATGAAGAGGATGCCGAGCCAGAAGTTGGGTGTGGAAATGCCCCACAGCGCAAAGCCGTTGGCGAGCGCGTCCCACCAGGTGCCGCGCCCGACGGCCGCGACCACGCCCGAAGGAATGCCGATCACCAGCGCGATGACGAAAGCCAGCAGCGCCAGCTCCACCGTCACTGGCAGCTTCTGCAGCACCAGGTCCAGCACCGGCTGCTGGGTGCGCACACTCTCACCCAGGTCGCCTTGCAGCACGCCGCCGACCCAGTAGGCGTAGCGCAGCGGCAGCGGTTCGTCCAGCCGCAGCTTCTCGCGCAGGTGGGCAATGACGCTCGGGTCCTGCTCTTCACCGGCGAGGATCTTCGCCGGGTCGCCGGGCAGCAGCTGTTGCAGCCCGAAGATCAGCATCGAGACGAAAACCAGGGTCGGCAGCAGCGTTGCGATGCGTTTGAGCAGGAACTCGAACACGGCTAACGCCTGCTCACGATTGCTTCACGCAGCTTTACGGCGGTGTGACACCGCCTGCGTCTTCGCGCACTGCGGTGTTGCCGTTGTAGAGGCAAGGCGCGACCGTCGCGCCCCCCACGATGGAGAGACAGATGAACATCATCAAGCCACTGATCGCCACCGTCGCCGTCGCGGCCTGTGCGCTGGGCGCAGGTGCGGCGCAGGCGCGCACCGATGTGCACTGGTCCGTCAACATCGGGCTGCCGCTGCCGCTGCCGGTGGTCGTTGCGCCGGCACCCGTCTACCGCGCTTACCCCACGTACCCGGTCTATGGCCCGGCCTATGGCCCCGCTTACGGCACCGTCTATGGCCCGGTCTACGGCCCGCCGCCGCGCCCGGTGTACTACCACGACCCCTACCACCACGCGCGCCGCTGGGACGTCGACGGCGATGGCGTGCCCAACCGGTACGACCGCCGGCCGAACAACCCCTGGCGGCGCTGAGCGTGCGCTGAAGCGGCGCCGGGTCACGGCGCCATCTTCAGGCCGGTCACCCGCAGCAGGCCGTCGGGAATCTGCTTCACACCCGTGAGCTTGGTGTTGTAGGCCCAGAGCCAGTTGCGGTGGTAGAGGTAGATCACACCGCGCTCCTTCAGCACACGTGCCGCGATCTGCTCGAAGGTCTTCTTGCGTTCCGCCGGGTCGCGCTGCGTGCGGCTCTGGTTCAGCAACTTGTCGGTTTCTTCGTCGCAGTAGCCGGCGTAGTTCAGCGGCTGTTTGCAGCCGTGGAAGCTGAACAGGTTGCCGTCGGGGTCGGGCCGGCCGCTCCAGGCCAGCACATAGGCTTCAAAGTCGCCCTTGTCGGCCAGGTTCAGCGAGGTCGCGAACTCGGCGGCCTGGATCTTCACGTCGAAGCCGGCGTCGCGTGTCATCGCCTGCACCACCAGTGCCAGCCGCTGCGCGTCCGAAGTGGTGCCGGTCAGCAGCGTGAAACTCGGGTTCGGCACACCGGCTTCCTTCAGCAGCGCGCGGGCCTTGGCGACGTCGCGCTTGGGCACCGGCACGTTCTTCGCGTAGTACGGATTGTTCGGTGCCACCCACTGGTTGCCCACCGTCGCTTCGTTGTCCATCACCACCTGGGCCAGGCCCTGGCGGTCGAGCGCGAGTTCAAACGCCTCGCGCACCTTGGCGTCGCGGCCCAGCGGGTTCTGCTTGGCCTTGTCGCTCTTGGCCAGGTTGATCGTGATGCCCTGGTAGCCGATCTCGGTGATGCGCGTGACCTTGAGCTTCTTGTCCTGCTGCAGCTTCTCGATGTCCGACGATGCCACACGCTCGATGAAGTCGAGCTGGCCCGACTTCAGGTTGGCCAGCCGCACCGTGGCGTCGGGGATCGGCGTGTAGGTCAGCTTGGCGAAGTGGATCGCGGCCTTGTTCCAGTAGCCGTCGTAACGCTCCAGTGTGATGCGGTCCTGCGCCACCCGCTCGACGAACTTGAACGGGCCCGAGCACACCGGCTTCTGCCCGAACTTGTCGCCCGCGGCCTGTGCGGCCTTCGGGCTCACCATCATGCCGGCGCGGTCGCTCAGCGCGGCGAGCAGCGGCGAGAACGGCGCGCTCAGGTTCAGCCGCACCGTCATTGGGTCGACGACATCCACCGTGCTCACCGGCGCCAGCTCGCCGCGGCGGTTGCTGCCGGCCATCGTCTTGTGGCGTTCGATGTTGAACTTCACTGCGGCGGCGTCGAGCTTCTCGCCGTCGTGGAAGCTCACGCCCGGCCGCAGCTTGAGCGTCAGCGCCTTGCTGTCGGCCGACCACTCGTACTTCTCGGCCAGCTGCGGCACGATGTTGAGCTTCTCGTCGATGTCGAAGAGCTTGTCGCAGAGCGCTGCAAAGACGACGCGGCCGACAAAGCTGCGCGCCAGTGTCGGGTCGAGCACGTCGGGGTCTTCGGCGAGGCCGACGCGGAATGTCTGCGCCTGGGCCATGCCGGCCAGCAGCATGGCGGTGATCAGAGCGGACTTCTTCATGGTGATCTCCACGTTCAGGGGGCGATGAAAGCCGACTGCAGGCGCTGCAGTCGGATGTTGTGTGGTGGCGCCGGTGCGGCAGCGGGCGCTTCGATCTCGCGCCAGAAGTGGCAGGCCACCGCATGGCCGCTGTCGTCGGTGAGTGTCGGTACGTCATGCGCGCAGGCTTCGCGGGCATGGCGGCAGCGGGTGTGGAAGTGGCAGCCGGCAGGCGGGTTGGCAGGGCTCGGCACATCGCCGGCGAGCAGGATTCGCTGGCGTCCACGGCCCGGCTCGGGCACCGGAATCGCCGACAGCAGTGCCTGCGTGTAGGGATGCCGCGGCGTCGCGAACAGCGTCGCCTTGTCGGCGAACTCGACGATGCGGCCGAGGTACATCACCGCGATGTGGCTGGCGATGTGTTTCACCACCGCCAGGTCGTGCGCGATGAAGATGTAGGCCAGCCCCAGCCGCGCCTGCAGGTCCTGCAGCAGGTTCACCACCTGGGCCTGCACCGAGACATCGAGGGCAGAGACCGCTTCGTCGCAGACGATCAGCTGCGGCTCGACCGCCAGCGCGCGTGCGATGCCGATGCGCTGGCGCTGGCCGCCCGAGAATTCGTGCGGGTAGCGCTGCGCATGGTCGGCGCGCAAGCCCACCGTGTGCAGCAGCTCGGCCACACGTTCGTGATGGCGGCCCTGGTGCAAGCCATGCAGCTGCAGTGGCTCGGCAAGGATCTGCCCCACCGTCATGCGCGGGTTCAGCGACGAGTACGGATCCTGGAAGATGATCTGCATCGCCCGCCGCTGCGCGCGCAGCGCAGCGGCGCCGAGCTTGCCGAGTTCGGTGCCGGCGAAGACGACGCGGCCGGCGCTGGGTTCGATCAGCCGCAGCACCAGCCGGCCGAGCGTGCTCTTGCCGCAGCCCGATTCACCCACCACACCCAGCGTCTGGCCAGCGCGCAGCGTGAAGTCGACGCCGTCGACCGCACGCACGGCGCCGGTGGCGCGGCCGAACAAGCCCTTGCGCACCGGGAAGTGTTTGACGAGCCCTTGCACCTGCAGCAGGGGTGTGTTTGTCATGCCGCGCTCCTGCCCATCAGTGCATCGGCATCGAGCGGTGCATGCCAGCAGGCTGCGTGGTGGTTCAAGCCGACTTCGCGCCAGGGCGGTGCGTCGCTGTGGCAGCGCACATCGGCAAACGGGCAGCGGTCGGCGAAACCGCAGCCCGGTGGCCGCTGCAGCGGATTCGGCACCTGGCCGGCGATGGCTGCCAGCCGTGTGGCGCCGCCATGCAGACGCGGCATCGAACCGAGCAGGCCGACGGTGTATGGGTGCTGTGGCTCTTCGAACAAGGCATTCACGTCAGCACGTTCGACGATGCGGCCGGCGTACATCACCGCCACCTCGTCGGCGACCTCGGCGACAACCCCGAGGTCGTGCGTGATCAGCACGATCGCGGTGCCGCTGCTCTGCTGCAGTTCGTGCATCAGTTCCAGGATCTGCGCCTGGATCGTGACGTCGAGCGCCGTCGTCGGCTCGTCGGCGATCAGCAGGCGCGGTTCGTTGGCCAGCGCCATCGCGATCATCGCGCGCTGGCGCATGCCGCCGGAGAGCTTGTGCGGGTGCTCGTGAAAGCGTTGAGCCGGCGCCGGGATGCGCACACGCTCCAACATCTCGATCGCGCGTGCCTCGGCCTGCGCGCGTGTGATCCTTCGGTGGCACAGCAGGCCTTCGACGATCTGCGCGCCGATCGTGAATGCCGGGTTCAGCGAACTCATCGGCTCCTGGAAGATCATCGCCATCGCATTGCCGCGCAAGGCCTGCATCTCGGGCGCCGGCAGGCCGACGAGTTCGCGGCCTTCGAAGCGGATAGACCCCGCGGCGATGCGCCCTGGCGGCCGCACCAGGCCCATGATGGACAGCGAAGTCACGCTTTTGCCGCAGCCCGACTCGCCGACGATGGCGAGGGTCTGGCCGGCTTCGACGCTGAAGTGGATGCCGTCGACCGCGGCGAACTCACCGTCGTCGCTGGCGAAGTGGGTGCGCAGGCCGGCGACTTCGAGCAATGCCATGGGCTTCAGGCCCCGCGCCGCGTGGCGTGGAACCGCTCGACGGCGGCATCGATGCGGCTGCGGTCGAGTTCACCCACCGGGTCGGCGCGCCGCGCCAGGCAGGCGACGAAGGGTTGGAAACGCTCCAGGCTCTTGTCGTACAGGCGCTGCAGTTCCAGCAGCGGCTCTTCATGGTCGTCGACCCGCAGGTCGAGCTCGCGGTAGTCCTCGGGCCCCTGGATCACCAGCGCTGCCGACTGCTTGCCGCGTTTGTCGCCGCCCGCGGCTTCGCCGGCCAGCATCGCAGCGATCAGCCGTTCGGCCAGCGGCCGGTCGGCGCTGGCGACGAAGGCCTCGGCCGTGGCCTGCAGCACGCCGGGCCCAGCCAGCATGTTGCCGGCGACGCTGAAGTCGGCGTGCAACTGGTGGCCGCACCAGCCGACGCAGGCGCTGCCGGTGTGTGCCGCTGCCGCGCCCTGTGCCGGCAGCACATGCAGCTGGCGCTGCGCTTGGCCGGCGTCGGCGGCGGTGAGCGCGGCCACGACCTCGGCGGCGCTGCTGCCGGCGGCCAGCAGCGCCAACCCGCGTGGCCCGTACAAGGGGTTCATCAAGGCCTGCGTCGACAGCGCGCCGACACCGGCCCGTGTATGCACACACAACGCGCCGACCGCGAAGAAACGGCTCGCAATGGCAACGCCGAAGCGGCCATCGGCGTCGCGCGCCAGGATCGACCAGGTCATTCGACCTTGCCGATTCTGCGCACCGCCTCCGTCATCAACGCGGCGTCCTGGTCCCAGTAACTCTGGAAGTCCGGCGCGTCCTGGTATTCGATCGGACTGCCGGCGCGGTTGATGGTCTGGATCACTTGCGGGTCGTTGGCTGCTTTGCGGGCGGCTGCACGCAATTTCTGCACCACGTCGTCGGGTGTTGCCGCCGGCACGAACAGCGCCGACCATTGCGCGAAGCTGGCGCCGTAGCCCGACTGCTTCAGGCTCGGCACCTCGGGCAGCGACTGCAGCGGCTTCTCGCCCCAATGCGCCAGCGCGCGCAGCTTGCCGGCCTTGATCTGCTGCGCCACCGTGCTGGGCCCGGTGGCGATGGCGTCGACCTGGCCGCCGATCAGCGCCAGCAGCGCCGGCCCGGCGCCCGTGTACGGGATGTGCGTCATGCGGAAACCTGCCGCGCCCTTCAGCATCTCCATCGGCACATGCATCGTGCCGTAGTTGCCCGAGCTGCCGTAGTTGTAGGTGCCGGGTTTCTTCTTCGCATCGGCAACGAACTCGGCCAATGTCTTCCACGGCGCGTCGGCGCGCACCACCAGCACCGTGGGGTCGGCGGTGAAACGTGCGATCGGCTTGAACTGGTTCAGCGTGAAGGCCGGTTTGCGCCCGAGGATCCTGTCGGCCTCGGGCAGGATCGAGATCGACGACAGGCTCAGCAGCACGGTGTAGCCGTCGGCCGGCGCACGCGATGCCGCGCCGATGCCGGTGGCGCCGCCGGCGCCAGCGCGGTTTTCCACCACCACCGTGGTCTTCAGCTCGCGACCCAGCGCTTCGGCCACCGGCCGCGCCACCGTGTCGGCAACACCGCCGGGCGGGAAGGGCACGATCATCGTGATCGGCTTGTCGGGCCAGCTGCCCTGCGCCTGGGCCAGTGTGGTGGCCGCGCATGCCGCCGTGAATGCCGCGGCAATCAGCAGCGTCTTCATCATGTGCGGCCTCCGTCGACGAAGCGGTTCTGCAGCACGCCGAGGCCGTCGATTTCGATCCGCACCGTGTCGCCATGGCCCAGCCAGCGCGGCGGTGTCATGCCCATGCCGACACCCGCCGGCGTGCCCGTGGCGATGAGGTCGCCCGGGTACAGCGTGATGCCGCGCGAGCAGGTCTCGATCAGCGTCGGCAGGTCGAAGATCAGGTCGGTGGTGCGCGCGTCCTGGCGCAGTTCACCGTTCACCCAGCAGCGCACACGGGTGTCGTTGCCGTCCAGTTCGTCGGCGGTCACGATGCACGGCCCCATCGGGCAGAAGCTGTCGAAGCTCTTGCCCAGGTCCCATTGCGCGTGGCGCATCTGCACGTCGCGCGCCGTCACGTCGTTGACGATGGTGTAGCCGAAGACATGGCGCATCGCGTCGGCGCGGCTGATGTTGCGGCCGCCCTTGCCGATGACGATGGCGAGTTCGGCCTCGTAGTCGATCTGCGTCGAGATTGCGGCGCCGGGCAGCAGCACATCGGCGTCGGGGCCGACCACCGTTTCCGGCACCTTGGTGAAGACGATGGGCCAGGTGTCGGCCGTGTTGTCCTTGAACACCGAGTCGCGCAACTCCTTGGCATGGGCGCGGTAGTTGCGGCCGACGCAGAACAGGTTGCGCCGCGGCAGCGGCAGCGGCGCCAGCAGCTTCGCGCCGGCCAGCGGCACGCTGCCGCGTGTGGCAGACAGGGTCTGGCCGGCCACCAGGGCTTCGACGATGGGCTGGGCGCCGCGGCTGCCGTCGCAGTCGAAGAGTTCGATCTGCTGCCCGTCGCCGGACAGGCGGCCGACGCGGCGGTGGCCCCCGTGTTGCAAGGTGATGAGTCGCACGCGTGTCTCCTGCAGGAATTCTGTTCGTTCAGCCCAAATGCTACCATTAAGGCCCATATTGACCGGACCCTGTGTGACCCATGGACGCTGCTGCAAGCCTGCGCGAAACCATCCTGCAGAACCTGCGTTCGCGCACCTGGCGCGCCGGCCACCGCATTCCCACCGAGCGGGCGCTGAGCGAGCAGTTCGGCCTCAGCCGCAGCACCGTGCGGCGCGTGCTGCTCGACTTCAAGCGCAAGCGGCTGATCACGCAGACGGTGGGCAGTGGCACCTATGTCAGCGAACAGGTGCACGAGGCGCTGAGCGACATTGCGCCCGGCGGTCCGGCGCAGACGGTGAGCCCGGCCGAGCTGATGAGCGCGCGGCTGGTGCTGGAGCCGGCGCTCATCGAGATGGTGATCGGCAACGCCACCGCGGCGGATTTCACCCGCATGGACGAGTGCAACCACCATGCCGAAGGTGCGACGACGCTGGAAGAGTTCGAGCGCTGGGACGCCGCGCTGCACGAGGCGATTGCCGAGGCCGCGCACAACGGCTTCATCGCCAGCACCTTCCGGCTGATGAACGAGGTGCGCTCGCAGGGCGAATGGGGCGTACTGAAGCGCCGCAGCGCCACGCCCGAACGCCGGGTCGAATACCAGCAGGAACACCGCGCCCTGGTGGCGGCGCTGAAAGACCGCGACGCTCAACGGGCACGGGCCTTGTGCCTGGCCCACCTGCTGCATGTGCGCACCAACATGCTGGGGTTTTAGGCCATGCAGTAAAGTCGGCCGCAGAGTCTGCCAAAGCAGACCAAACAGGCCCAATACCGGAGACAACGATGCAGTTCAGCCTGGCCCGCCGCGCCGCTCTCGGCACCTGCTTTCTTGCCGTGGCCTGCAGCCTGCCGGCGTTGACGCAGGCGCAGGCGCAGGACTACCCGAACAAGCCGGTGCGCATCATCGTGCCGTTTGCGCCCGGCGGCTCGGCCGATGTCTTCGGCAGAGCGCTTGCGCAGAAGCTGCAGGACAGCCTGGGCCAGAGCTTCGTCGTCGACAACCGCCCTGGCGGCGGCTCGGTGATCGGCACCGACGCGGTGGCCAAGGCCGTGCCCGACGGCTACACGCTGCTGCTGATGAGCAACACGCACACCGTCAACGAGTCGCTGATCCAGAACAAGCCGTTCGCGCTGATGCGCGACTTCGTGCCCGTCGCGCCGATCAACTATTCCGACCTCGTGCTCGTCACCAAGGCCGGCCTGCCGCAGGCCACGCTGCGCGAGCTGATCGCCGCTGCGAAGGCCAGGCCCGACGGCATGAGCTATGCGTCGTCGGGCCCCGGCACGCCGTACCACATGGCCGGTGAACTCTTCAAGCACATGGCCGGCATCTCGGTGGTGCATGTGCCGTACAAGGGCAGCGCCGGTGCCCGCACCGACGTGCTCGGCGGCCAGCTCGAAATGATGTTCGACGCCATCCCGACGATGGCCGAGCACATCAAGGCGGGCAAGGTGAAGGCGCTGGCCACCACCGGCAAACAACGCTCCGCCGTTCTGCCCGATGTGCCGACGATGAACGAAGCCGGCGTGCCGGGCTACGAAGCGACGATCTGGCTCGGCCTGATGGCGCCCAGGGGCACACCGGCGGCCGTGGTCGCCAGGCTCAACGTCGAGGTCGCGAAGATCACCGGCAACGCCGAACTGCGCCGCGCCTGGGCGGCCCAGGGCACGACGGCGATGACGATGGGCGTCGACGAGTTCAGCCGCTACATGAACGACGACATCGCGAAGTGGGCGAACATCGTCAAGGTCTCCGGCGCCAAGGCCGAGTAGAAAGCGTTGAGGAGTCGAGGCGCATGACGACACTGAACTTGCTCTGCGCCGGTGCCGCACAAGGCCTGGTGACAGCCTTGCAGGACCGCTTCACGGCCGAGACCGGCGCCACGCTGCAAGGCCGCTTCGGCGCCGTCGGTGCGATGAAGGAAGCGCTGCTGGCCGGCGAACCCTGCGACGTGATGATCGTCACCGGCGCGATGGTCGACGCGCTCTGTGCCGACGGCCGGCTGCGCGCCGACAGCCGCGCGTCGCTGGGCCGTGTGCTCACCGGTGTGGCGGTGCGCGCCGGCACGCCGCTGCCCGACGTCAGCACACCCGAAGCGCTGAAGGCCACGCTGCTGGCCGCCGACAGCGTGTACTTCCCCGACGCGGTGCGCGCCACGGCGGGCATCCATTTCGCCAAGGTGATGGCCCAACTCGGCATCCTGGCGACGATGGAGCCGCGTTTTCGCACCTACCCGGCGGGCGCGATCGCGATGCGCGAGCTGGCGGCGAGCGGCAGCGCCAACGCGATCGGCTGCACCCAGATCACCGAGATCAACTACACGCCGGGGGTGCAGCTCGTCGGCGCCTTGCCGCCGGCCTTCGAGCTGGCCACCGTCTACACCGCGGCGGTCGGCACACGTGCAGCAGAGGCAGCACTGGCCGCACGTTTCATTGCGCTGATCAGCGGTGCCGACAGCACCGCGCTGCGCCGCGACGGCGGCTTTGTCGTCTGAGGGTCTCTCGATGAAACGCCGCACACTCACCACCACCCTCGCAGCCTTGTGCTTCAGCGGCTTCAGCGCCGCCGCGCTGGCGCAGGACTGGCCGAACAAGCCGATCCGCATCATCGTGCCGTTTTCGCCCGGCGGCGCGGTCGACGGGCCGACACGGGCCATTGCGCAAGAGCTGGGCAAGCGGCTGAAGCAGCAGGTCCTGATCGAAAACAAACCCGGCGCAGGCGCCACCATCGGCAGCGAGATGGTGGCGAAGGCGCCGCCCGACGGCTACACGCTGCTGCTGGCGTCGCAGACGAATGCGATCAGCGCCTCGCTGTACCCGAAACTGAACTTCCAGCCGATCGATGACTTCATCGGCATCTCGCTGCTCGGCCGCGAACCGGGTGTGCTGGTGGTGCACCCATCGCTGCCGGTGAAGAGCGTCGCCGAGCTCGTGGCCTACGCCAAAGACAAACCCGAGCAGCTGAACTACGCGTCGTCGGGCAACGGCAGCGGCCAGCATCTGTTCATGGCGATGTTCGCTTCGATGGCCAACGTCAAGCTCACCCATGTGCCCTACCGCGGCAGCGGCCAGGCCACCACCGACCTGCTGGCCGGCACCGTGCCGATGGCGATGCCCGGCACCGCGGCAATGGCCAAACACATCAAGAGCGGCAAGCTGCGGGCGCTGGCCACCAGCGGCGTGAGCCGGTCGCCACAGCTGCCCGAGGTGCCGACGCTGGCCGAGAGCGGCCTGGCGGGTTATTCGGCCTATGTCTGGATGGGCCTGCTGGCGCCGAAGGGCACACCTGCGGCCATCATCGAGCGGCTGCACCGCGAACTGAAGGCGGTGCTCGCCACCCCCGAGATCACGGCTTTCATGACCGAAGCCGGCATCGAATCGGTGGGCTCGACGCCGGCCGAGATGGACACCTACTTCCGCGAAGAACGCGAACGCTGGGCACGCATCGTGCGTGAAACCGGCGCCAAGATCGACTGAGAGCGTGAGAGTCTTTCGCTCATGCCCGCTCATCACGCCAAAAGACGGCCGCTCGTCGTTGCAAATGCTCGCCATAGCCCGAGCTATGGCTGTGCTTTGCGCCTAGATCGGCCGCCCTTTGGCGCGCTGCTCGGGCACGCCCGAAAAACTCTCACGCTCTGACCCGAAAGCACTGCATGACGCCCCAAGTGACCGGCCAGGAACACTGGACCACCAAAACCACCGCCGACGGTGACGTGAAGCTCTTCCTGTGGGAGAAGTATGTCGGCAGCCCCGATGGCAAACCTGCCGTGCTGTTTGTGCACGGCTCGTCGATGGCGAGCCAGCCGACCTTCGACCTCACGGTGCCTGGCCGGCCGCATTCGAGCGTGATGGACTGGTTCGCCGAACGCGGCTTCGTCTGCTGGTGCGTCGACATGGAAGGGTATGGCCGCAGCGCCAAACACCGCGACATCTACTGCGACATCGCCAACGGCGCCGCCGACCTGGCCGCCGCCACCGACTACATCTTTGCCACGCGCGGCGTGCGCAGCTTCGTCACCTACGGCATCAGCAGCGGCGCCTTGCGCGCGGCGCTGTTTGCGCAGCACCACCCCGAGCGGGTGGCGCGGCTGGCGCTGGACGCCTTCGTCTGGACCGGCGAGGGCGCGCCGACGCTGGAGCAGCGGCGCAAGAAGCTGCCCGAGTTCATCGCCAGCAAACGCCGGCCGATCGACCGCAAGTTTGTCTACTCGATCTTCGAACGCGACCACCCGGATTGCGCCGACAAGGCGACGATCGAGGCCTTCGCCGATGCCATCCTGGCGCTCGACGACAGCATGCCCAACGGCACCTACATCGACATGTGCAGCAAGCTGCCGGTGGTGGACCCTGAGAAGATCACCGTGCCCACCGTCGTGCTGCGCGGCCAGTTCGACGGCATCGCCGGCTTCGACGACCTGCTGGCCTTCTTCAAGAAGCTGCCGCATCCGGACAAGCAGTTCAGCATGCTCAACGGCATCAGCCATGCCAGTTTCCAGCAGAAGAACTACCTGATGGTGTACCAGATCCTGTACGCGTATTTCACGCAGCCGGCGCCCGCGTACACCGACCTGTCCGCACATTGATCACAACACCAGCGCTGGCGATCAACCCGGGGGAGACGGTCGAGTTTTGATGAATCCGGTGGCGAGCGCGGTGCCGAAGACGATCACCGCGCAGCCGGCCACCATTGCCGGGGTCAGCGTTTCGCCGAGGAAGGCCCAACCCCAGAACACGGCGAACGCCGGGATCAGAAAGGTCACCGTGATGGCTTTCGCCGGCCCGATGTGGGCGATGAGACGGAAGTACAGCAGGTAGGCCAGCCCGGTGCAGGCGATGGCCAGCGCGGCGGCGCCGGCCCAGGCCATCGGGCCCGGGTTGTGCGCCGGCCACCACCACAGCGCCGGCAGCAGTGTCAGCAGCGCGGCAACGCCCTGGCTGCCGGCTGCCACCGCCATCGGCGGTACGCCGGCCAGGCGTTTTTTCGTGTAGTTCACCGCCAGGCCGTAGCAGGCCGTCGCCACGATGCAGGCAGCGATGCCCAGTGCCGGACTGACACCTTCGCTGCCGCTCTTCAGGCTGGCGTTGTCCATGCCCAGGCCCAGCACACCGGCGAAGCCGATCGCGAGACCGAGACCACGCAGCGGTGTCGGCTTGTCGCCGAGCCAGGCCCAGGCGATCAGCGCGCCCCACAGCGGCGCGGTGGCGTTGAAGATCGAGGCCAGCCCTGCGCTCAGCACCAGCATCGCCACCATGTACAGCGCAAACGGCAGGGCCGAGTTGAAGAGGCCGACGACCGCGATCGGCCACCAGTGCCGGCGCAGCGCAGCCATCTCACCGCGCCAGGCCAGCAATGGCAACAGCAGCAGGCTGGCGCCGGCGACACGCAGGAAGACCAGCGGCGCCGGGCCGAAATCGGCCGCGCCGACACGCATGAACAGGAACGACGCACCCCACAGCGCGGCGAGCAGCAGCAGTTCGAAGAGATCACGTTGGCGCATCAGGCGAGCATGCTTTCTTGCTGGCTTTCATGGTCGAGCAGGGCTTGTTTGCGGTGCAGGCCGCCAGCGTAGCCGGTGAGCGAACCGTCCTGCCCCAGCACACGGTGGCAGGGCACGATGATGCCCAGCGGATTGCGCCCGACCGCCGCGCCGACGGCACGCACCGCTGCCGGGCGGCCGATGCGGCGCGCGATGTCGCCATAGGTGCAGGTTTCGCCCGGGGCGATGTCGCACAGCGCCCGCCAGACCGCCTGCTGGAAGGCCGTGCCTTCGGCGTCGAGCGCCAGCGTGAAGGGCTGTGGCCGGCCCGACCAGTAGGCCTGCATCGCCTTCGCGGCAGGCACGATGTGCGGATGGCGTTCGTTGACCGGCGCGTCGATCTCGCCCGGGTGGTGGCGCTGGTCGTCGAACCAGGCGCCGGCCAGGCCCTTGGCGGTGGCCGCCAGCACCAGCGGGCCGAGCGGGGTGTCGATGCGTGCCTTCGCTTCGATTCTGGGGTTCTTCATGGTGTCGTCGTCTCCAGGTGGTGCCACAGCCGCATCACGGCATAGGCGCGCCAGGGCCGCCAGGCTTCGGCCTGCGCGGTGATGTGTTGGATGTCGCGCGAGCCGAGCGCGTTCATCAGCCCGATGTCGCTCGCCGGCCAGGCATCGGGCCAGGCCAGCGCGCGCATCGCGATGACCTGTGCCGTCCAGTCGCCGATGCCGGGCAGCGCCCGCAGCGCGTCGAGTGTGGCCTCCAGCGGCGCCGTGCGGTGCAGCTGCAGTTCACCCGAGGCAACGGCCGCGGCCAGCGCCTGCAGGGCCTTCACGCGCTGGCGCACGATGCCGAGCGTGCCGATGTCTTCGGCCGCCGCCGCGGCCAGGGTCGCGGCATCGGGGAACACATGGGTCAGCGCCGCGAACGGCGTTTCGATCGGCAGGCCGAAGCGGTTCACCAGCCGCTGCACCAGCGTGCGCGCGGCCTTCACCGTGACCTGCTGGCCGAGGATCACACGCACGGCGATCTCGAAACCGTCGAGCCCACCCGGCAGCCGGGTGCCTTCGCTGTGCGGCACCGGTAGCAGCGCCATCACGGGGTCGATCAGCGCCGGGTCGGCATCGAGGTCGAGCGCCTGGCGCACCCGCTGCATCAGCGCGCCCAGCACCGGCGACAGGTTCGGCGAGGTCTCCAGATGCACCTCGTGGCGCTCGGGCACGAAGCGCATCGTGATCCAGCCCGGCAGCAGCACGCCGCGGTGCAGCCAGCCGAGGGTGCGGCGCAGCGTCAGGCCTTCGACCTGCTCGACACCGAGCACGGCGCGGCGTTCGAAGAAGCCGACCACCGCGGCGGTGTCGTACGGCGGCCGGTGGGCCAGGCGCAGCGGTGCGTCGCTGCGTTCGCTGGCCCTGGAGACCCCGGCGCGGCGCAGTGCCGTCGGGTTCAGCCGGTAACGTTCAACGAACGCGGCATTGAAGCGGCGCAGGCTGTCGAAGCCGCTCGCCAGCGCCACCTGCGTCACCGGCATCGCCGTGTCGGTGAGCAGCTGTTTGGCCAGCAGCAGTCGCTGCGTCGTCAGGTAGTCGCGTGGCGCCACGCCATGCTGGGCCTGGAAGATGCGGCGCAGGTGGCGGTCGGTGACGCCCAGGCGTTCGGCGATGACTGGCAGCGCCATGCCTTCGCCGCTGTGCACGGCATGTTCGATCCAGCGTGCCGCCGTGTCGGCCAGCGCCTGCGAGGAATCCATGTGCGACAGGCCAGGCGCGATCTCCGGCCGGCACTTCAGGCAGGGCCGGAAGGCGGCGGCCTCGGCCTGCGCCCGGGTGTCGAAGAAGCGGCAGTTTTCGCGCCGCGGCGTGCGCACCCGGCAAACCGGGCGGCAGTAGACGCCGGTGCTGGTGACGCCGACGAACAACCGGCCGTCGAAGCGGGCATCGCGGGCTTGCAGCGCCAGGTAGGCAGCGTCGGAGTCGAGAACCATGCCGCCATGATAGGCAGGCCCGGGAACCCGACTCGCCGTTTTCGGACCTGTTCCCCGACCTGCTCCCGGGAAGCGGGCTACGCCAGCTTGAACACCGCCACGGCCTGCACCAGCTGTTCCGCTTGCTGCCGCAGGCTGGCGGCTGCTGCGGCGCTTTCTTCGACCAGCGCCGCATTCTGCTGCGTGCTGTGGTCCATCTGCGTGATGGCCTGGCCGATCTGCGCGACACCGTCGTTCTGTTCGCCGCTGGCGGTGCTGATCTCGTTCACGATGTCGCTGACGCGGCGGATCGAGGCCACCACCTCCTGCATCGTCTGGCCGGCGCGGTCGACGAGGGCCGAGCCGTGTTCGACCCGTTCGACGCTGGCCGAGATCAGGCCCTTGATCTGCTTGGCCGCTTCGGCGCTGCGCTGGGCGAGCGATCGCACCTCGCTGGCGACGACGGCAAAACCGCGGCCCTGTTCGCCGGCACGTGCCGCTTCGACGGCGGCGTTCAGCGCCAGGATGTTGGTCTGGAACGCAATGCCGTCGATGACGCCGATGATGTCGGCGATCTTGCGGCTGCTGTCGTTGATGCCCTTCATCGTCTGCACGACCTCGCCGACGACCTCGCCGCCGCGCACCGCCACCGTCGACGCACCTTCGGCGAGCTGGCTCGCCTGGCGTGCGTTGTCGGCGTTGTTGTGCACGGTCTTGCCGAGTTGCTCCATCGTCGCTGCCGTTTGCTGCAGCGCGCTGGCCTGGTCTTCGGTGCGGCTGGACAGGTCCTGGTTGCCGCTGGCGATCTGCGCGCTCGCCGTGGCCACATGGTCCGAGCCCTGGCGCACGTTCGACACCGCCTGGGCCAGCGATCGCTGCATCGTCTGCAGCCAGGCCATCAGGCTGTGCGTGTCGCCGCTGCGCACCTGGATCGCCGTGCTGAGGTCGCCCTCGGCGACGGCGCGCGCCACGGCCACGGCCGTGCCGGGCTCGCCGCCGAGCTGGCGCAGCAGGTGCCGCGTGATCAGCAGCGCCAGCGTCAGGCCCAGCGCCAGCGCCGAAGCCAGCACCGCCAGCACGAACCAGCGCGCCTGCACGTAGACCTGCGCGGCCTGCGCGGCGGCGGCCTTGCCGCCGTCGAAGTTCAGCTGCGTCAGCTGCGTCAGTGCGCCGATCGTTTCGTCGAAGGCCATGCTGGCGGCGCCGTCGCTGATGTCGGCGGCGTCCTGCTTCTTCTTGTCCTTGCCGAGTGCCAGCACCTGGGCCTGCGCCTTCTGGTAGCCGGCGAGCGACTTCTTCAAGGCGTCGAGCTTCTTGCGCTCGTCGTCACCGGCCACCAGGGCCTCGTAGGCCACCAGGTGTTTGCCCAGGCTGAGCGTGCCTTCCTTGATCTTGTCTTCGTACTCGGCGTGGTAGCTGGCGTCGTCGGTGCGGCTGTGTTTGATTTCGAAGTCGCGCACTTCCATTGCGACGATGCGTGCCTCGGCCAGGTTGCCTACGCCGAACAGCCACTTCTCGGCCAACGTGCGTGCCTGCAGGTCCATGCGCTGCAGGCCCCACAGCGACATGGCGCCGAGCACGGCGGTCAGTACGAGCAAGATGGCGAAGGCTGCATACAGCTGGCGCCCGACCGGCATGCGGTCGAGCGCGGCGCGGACGCTCTGGGTGATCTTCATGGCACGGTGCTCCTGGCGTGGGTCTTCTGGTTGGACGCGATGCCGGGCTTATTTCTTGTGGCCGATGTAGGTGAGGCCGATGATCTTGCCGCCACCGTCCTTGATCGGGTTGTAGCAGGCGTCGAACGCGGTGCCGAGCACGTCGATCGCGCCGCAGAACTGGTCGCCCTTGCTGACGGCGGCGTAGGCGGCGTTGCGCGCCAGCTGCGTGCCGATGCCACGTTTGCCTTCGGGCGTGAGCACGTTGGTGCTGACACGCACGAACTCGTCGCCGTCCTTCACGAACACCGTCGCCGTGGCCTGGTGGGCCTTGCGCACGGCGTCGACGACGTCGTAGTTGTTGTTGATCTTGCGGGCACCGTAGTAGATGGCGGGCACGGTCTTGCCGGCCACGTCTTCGGTGCCTTCGAGCTTCGGCGCGCCGATCTTGGCGAGGCGGGCGTCGAGGTCGGCGATGGTGGCCTTGGGGTCGTTGGCGTAGGCAGCGCCGGCGCCTGCGAACAGGGCCGCGCTCAGGGTCAAGGTGATGAATTTCATGTTGGTTCTCCAGGCAGGCAGGACAGGACAGAGGGCGCATAACGCAGCGCCTGATCCGGCTTTCGGCAGTCTGTTGCACATCTGTAGGGGGCGGTCGCCGCTGATGCGTGGCATATGCCTGTCATTTCTTTGCCGGCCGAGCAGGAACACGCGCTGTGGCCGATTCGGCGCAGAATCACCGCGTTACATGCAGCTGCATCGCCGATGAACGGGTTGACCGACGAACGAGCGGACGCTGTCGCCACAGGCCAGCGCCGCTACCTCACCTTGCTGTTCTCCGACCTCTCGGATTCGACCCACCTCGGGGCGTTGATGGAGGCCGAGCATTACGCCGAGATGCTGGCGGCGTTCCGCGACCTCTGCCGCAGCATCATTCCGCGCCACGGCGGGCGCATCGCGCGCATCCAGGGCGATGGCGTGCTGGCGATCTTCGGCCTGCCCGAGGCCGGCGAAGACGATGGCCGCCGCGCCGCCGAGGCCGCGCTCGACCTGCACGAGGCCGTGCGCCGGCTGTCGCTGCGCGACGGCGCCGAGGGTGCCGTTGCCGCCGGCTCGCTGGACCTGCATTCGGGCATCCATGCCGGGCTCGTGTTCCTGTCCGACGGTGATGTCGAACGTGGCCGCTTCGAGGTGCTGGGCAACGTGCCGAACACCGCCTTCCGGCTGTCGTCGCTGGCCGAGCGCGGCGACATCGTCGTCAGCGAAGAAACGCTGGGCCAGGACGCGAGCCACTTCATGCTCGCTGAACGCGAGGTTCTGGCGATCCGCGGCCGTTCGCAGACGGTGGCCGCGTTCCGGGTGCTCGGGCGCGCGCCGGCGGCCAGCCGCTCGCAGGCGCGGGCACAGCGCGGCCAGGCGCCGCTGGTCGGGCGCGACGCCGAACTGCGCGCGCTGCGCCACCACCTGCGCATGGCGGTGGCCGGCGTGCCGCAATGTGTGGCGCTGGCCGGCGGGCCGGGGCTGGGCAAGTCACGCCTGCTCGACGCCGTGGCCGAAGAGGCCGCAGCCGCCGGCTGCCAGGTGTTGCGCGGTTATTGCGAGGCCTACCAGCGCAGCGAGCCGCTGCAGCCCTTTCTGCAGGTGCTGCGCGCGTTGGCCGGGCGCCAGGACGGTGCTGCCGCGGTGGCCGAGCGCACGCTGGCCGGCGCCGCGGTGCCGGCAGCGGCGGCGCTGGCGCCGCTGTTCGCGGCGCTGGCCGAACGGCAACCGCTGCTGCTGCTGCTGGACGACTGGCAATGGGCCGACGACGCCAGCCAGCAGGTGCTGGACGCCGTGCGTGCCCTCGACAGCGCGATCTTCGTGCTGCTGGCCAGCCGCGGCGGCACCGAGTCGGTGCTGCCCGGCGCGGTGAAGACGCTCGGCGTCGAGCCGCTGACGCTGGAGGCCGCCGAACGCACGATCCGCGCCTTGCTGCCTGGCGCCGACCCGTTTGTCGTCGCCGACATCCACCACCATGCCGGCGGCAACCCGCTGTTCATCGAAGAACTCTGCCATGCCGCAGCCAGCGACGCCGGTGCCCGTGCGCCCGAGCGCCGGCCCGGCAGCGCGGCCTGGCTCAACGCGCTGATCGAATCGCGTGTGGCGCGGCTGCCTGCCGCGCAGGCCGCCGTGGTGCGGGCCGCCGCCGTCATCGGCAATGTCTTCCCGGCCTGGCTGTTGCAGCGCATCACCGGCCTCGCCGATGACGACCCGCTGCTGCTGGCGCTGGCCGAGCAGGACCTGATCTTCCCGGCCGAACAGCCCGGGCCGGACCGGCTGCTGCGTTTCAAACACGGCATCACGCGCGACGTGGTCTATGAAGCCGTCGGCCTGCACGAGCGGCGTGCACTGCACCGGCGCATTGCCGCCGTGCTCGGCCAGGCCCAGGCCCAGGCCGCCCCCGAGCAGCCCGAGGCGCTGGAAGCGCTGGCCTACCATTGCGCCGCTGGTGGCATGCCGGCCGAAGCGGCGGTTTATGCAGAACGCGCCGGCGACAAGGCGATGGCGGCGTCGGCGCTGGACCATGCGCGGGTGCAGTATTCGGCCGCGCTGTCGGCGCTGGACGGCAGCGCCGACACCGTGGCCGCCGACCGGGTGCGCTGGTGCACGGTGGTGCAGAAGCTGGCGCTGGCCTGCGTCTTCGACCCGCTGGCGCTGGCCGACGGCGTAGCGCTGTTCGAACGCGGTGTCGCGCTGGCGCGGCAGAGCGGCGATCTCGATCTGCTGGCGCGCGCCGAATACTGGCTCGGCTACATCGGTTATGCCAAGGGCATGGCACGCCAGGCGGTGCTGCACTGCGAAGCCTCGCTCGACCTCGCGGCGCGCCTGGGCAACGCCCGCCTGGTGACCCAGGTGCGCGCCACGCTCGGCCAGGTGCTGATGTCGACCTGCGACTACGAACGTTCGCTGGCGCTGCTGGACGAAGCCATCGAATCGAAGCGCCGCCATGCCAAGGTCGGCAACAGCGTCGCCGTCGGCTCGGCTTATTCGCTGGCCTGCAAGGCCACGGTGCTGGCCGACCGCGGCCGCTTCGGCGACGCCGACCGGTTTTTCGACGAAGCGCTGGCCCTGCTGGGCGACACCGACCACCAGGTGGCGAGTTCGGTGCGGCACTGGCTCAGCGTCGTGCGCCAATGGCAGGGGCGCTGGGAAGAAGCACGCCAGGCCTCGGAAGCGGCCTCGCGCATCGCCGAACGTGTGAAGAGCCGGCAGCAACTGGCCATGGCCCGTGCCATCGGCGGTTATGCCGAATGGATCCTGAACCACCGCCCCGAAGCGCTGCAGGTCGTGCAGGAAGCCACCTCGTGGATCAGCGCCCGCAACGGCGCGCTCGCGACCTCGCTGAACCAGGGCTGGCTGATCGACGGCGCGGTCGCGCTGGGCCGCCATGACGAGGCCCGCCACCATGCCGCGCTGCTGTTCCGCCGCGCCCGCGACCATGACCTGCTGGGCATGGCGATGGGTTGCCGTGCGCTGGCGGCGGCAGCAGCACACGAACACGACAGCGCGCGCGCCGAGCACTATCTGCGGCTGGCTGACCGGGCCGCCGCGCGGCGCGGTTCACCGCACGAGCAGGCGGCCAACCAGCTGCAGCGGGCGCGGCTGGCACTGCAAGGCGGCGAGCTTGCCGCGGCGCGGCGCTGGCTCGACGAGGCCTGCGGCGGCTTCACTTCGATGGCGATGCACTGGCACCTGCGGCAGGCGGAGGAGCTGCGGCGGGGGCTGTGACCACAGCCAGCCGCCCCGCGATGGCATCGGCCAAGCGGCGGAAACCGGCTTCGGTCGGGTGGAGTTCGTTTTCCCAGTCGTGCTTGTGGTCTGCGCTGACCAGCGTGCCACACAGGTTGACATGGTGAACGTGGCCCTTGAACGGCGGGCTCTCGGCCACCGCCCGCTGCATCTTGTTGAGCTCCTTGATCAGCAGCTTCATCGCCGCCCGGGCGTCGACGGGGTTGGTGTAACCCATGTAGTGCAGGCCCGGCAGCAGCCACGACATCTTCGCCGTGACCACGCCGAACGGTCCGCGGCCGTCGGGCACCGGGTAGTCGTAGCCATGCAGCACGATAGGCAGCGGCTCGTCGAACAACTGCCGGCTTGCCGCCATGTAGTGCGACAGCACCTTCACGAGGTGGCCGCGCAGCGTCTTGTGGATCGTCTCCAACCCGGCGGCACTGAGCACCGGGGTGTTCGGCGCGAACCTGTTCAGCAGCGGCGGCAGGCTCTTGCCGACCACATCGTTGCCGCCACCCGACAGCAGCAGTGCTTTCGGCGGCCGGCCCAGTGCCTTCATGCGCGCGAGTCGCTGGCTGAACTTTTGCAGCTGCGCCGCGCCGGCGATCTGCGCCAGCGTGTCGCCGGTGTCAGCGAGTTCGTCGACACCCCAGTGGTGAAAGCGCCGCAGCGCACGCAGCAGGTTGAGCCGGTTCTCGCGGCCTTCACGACCCCAGTAGTCGAACCAGGAGTCGCCGTCGGCGAGCAGCCAGCCGGCGCTGTGTTCGAGCTCACCCGCGGGCGCCGGCAGCGCGCGCGGCAGTTCCTGCGTGTTGTCGTTGTGGCCTTCCAGGGTGAAAGCCAGCGGCGCCGGGCTCGGCCGCATGTCGGCTTTGACATCGAGCAGCGCGGAGAAGGTTCCCAGCAGCACGCCCATCGCCGCGTCGTAGCCCGGGCAGGCATGGGTGGGGGCCGGCGCGTCGGGGTTGTGGCGCCGGCCGCCGAAGACCGGGTAGACATCGTCGTCGCCGGCGGCCAGGCTTTGCTGCGTGGCCGACACCAGCGCCAGCACGACCTTGTCGCCCGCCCGCACGGTGACATCGCCGATGCGGTGTTCGGCCACCGCGGTGCGCCAGATCAGCTCGGGGGATGGTCGCAGCTGCATCGCCTGCTTCAGCGGCGGTTCCAGCAGTTCGGTGGCCCGCGCCAGCGTGGTCGGGCCGGGCCGGTCGCGCAGGGCCTGACGCAGGGCCCAGAACGTGCCGTCGCGCAGCCACTCGTTGAGCGATAGCTTCAGGTTGCCGTCCAGCGTGGGCAGGAACCCCATCATCGCGCCGACCATCGTGCGCGCCACGAGGTCGTCGTGCTCGCGGCCGGGGAAGGCTGCGAAGATGGCGCCGGCCAGCGGCGCCGGCTTGCCCTGGTGCTGCGGCAGCCGGCCGTTCGTGCGGTGGTCGTCGACGAACAGGCGCATCGCATCCGTGAGCGCGCGGCCCCAGGTTTCGCCGTACTGGCGCACCAGCTTTTCGGGCTGAGGCTGGAAGACATAGCGCGACGGCGCGGTGAAGTGGCCGGGGTAGGTGGCCGGCTGGCCTAGCGCCCAGTCCCAGCGCGCGCCGCCGCGCTGCAGGCGTGGGTGGTCGGGTTCCATGCCGAACCAGCGTTCACACAGGCCGGCCAGCAGGTCGTCGACGATCTCCTTGACGTTGAGATTCAGCTCCCAGCGAGGCTGGTTGGTCTGCTCGGCCAGGAACACCTCGGCAGCGATGAAACGCAGCACGCAGGTGCTGGTGAGTTCGTAGGCGTCGGTGAAGGCCTGGGCCTTGCCCAGGTCGGTGATCGCCTTGTTGATCGCCATGGACTGGTGGTCGTAGGGACACTGCCCGGGTGCCGCTGCAGCCGGGCGGTCGAGTCCGAGGTAGATCTCGCCGATCGACGGCAGCAGCCGGGCGTGGTAGCCGCTCACCGAGAGCCGGCCCTCGGGGTCGGCCAGCGCCTGCATCACCTGCTCGTGCCCGGCCACCAGCACGCCGTAGGGTGTGCGCAGCACACCGCCATGTTGTTCACGCAGCGCCGCCCAGACACCGGCGCTGACGAACTTCTCCTGCGCTTCGTGGTCTTCGAGCGTCGTCTTCCAGGCCAGCGCGGCGGCGTCGTCACCCTGCTGGGCCTGCAGTGCCAGCAAGGCCTGCACCCGGCGCTCACCGTCGGCCGCCGACCACACCGCCGCGGGCCGTGCCAGCAAGGCGCGCAGGCGCAGCTTGGCGAGCACGCTGAGCGAGGGCACGAACAGGTACATGCCCCACTCCAGCCGCACGAAGGGTTGCGGGTCTTCCATCGGCGTCGGGTTGCCGTCGAGCGCGATGCGGTGGACCTGGCCCTTGGCTTCGAAGCGGAACAGGCGTTGCTGCCCGTCTTCGGGCACACCGAGCAGGGGGTCGCTGGCGCCACTGAAGATGCCGCTGCTGTTGCCGCCGCTGAGCCAGCGCTGGATGACTTCGAACTGCTCGCTGATGCGCGCGTTGTAGGCCATGAAGACGAGGCCGCGTTCGACATCGTCGTGCTGCGTGATGCCGTCGGCGGCGCGTGGGCCGTAGGCCATGCCGCGGCGCAGGATGCGCGGCGCTCGGCCGCCGCGTGACAGTGGCAGCTCGGTGTCGGGCGTGGTGCGTGGGTTGGCGCGGCGGATGTGGGCCTGGAACGGGCAGCGCCGGCCCTGTGGATCGTCGCTGTAGTCGAAGTCGACCGGGCGGCCGGGTGCGACCAGCGGCTCGCCGGTGCGCTTGCGCCCCATCATCTTGGCCAGGATGGTCTCCGGCGGCAGCTTGGTGCTGGCGGCGGCGCTGTCGACCGCTGCGTTCAACGCCGCCACGTCCTGGCGCAGCTTGCGCACGACGAGGAAGCTGCAGTTCTTCAGCCAGGCCAGCGGCGCCGGGTCGAGGTCTTTCGCGAAGTCGCCTTCGTTGTCGTGGCCGCAGAGGATCTCGCCGAGCCGCATCTGGCCTTCGTAGAGCTCGCCACGCACGGCCGGGTCGATCGGCGGTGTCTTGCTGTTGTCGCCGTCGACGAAGCCGAAGTGTTCGATGACCCGCCGCGAGGCATCGAGGTGGCGCTGCAGCGGCTGCACCGCGAGCAGGCGCACACCTGGCCGGTCCTTGCCGAACTCGGTCGCCAGCGCGCACAGCGGGTGCTCGGCGGCGAAGACATCGTCGGGCAGGTCGGTGCGTTCGCTGTGCCCGCGCAGCTGCAGCACGGCATGCACGGCGGACAGTTCGACGAGCGCGCCATTTGGGCCCTCGCCATGGCGGCGCGGCAGCCGCCAGCGCCGCGGGTGGTTGCCGCGGAAGTCGCCCAGCATGCCGGCGCGCGCCTCCATGCCTTCTCGGAACTCCTGCGGGAACAGCGCCAGCTCGGCTTCGCTCAGGCCCAGCAGGCGCAGGCCTTCATAGGTGAACGCGATGTTCAGTACCGGCCGCTGGCGCGCGGACACCGTCTCGTCGCTGTCGACCCGCAGCGCCTGCAGCAGCGCGGCGGCGGCAGCGGCGTTGTCGAAGCCCAGCAGCAGCAGGCAGCCATGCGTGGCGTCGGCGTAGCTGTGGATGATGCCGCCCTGCACGTCCTTGGCGGGGTAGGGCGGGGCCTCGTCGGGCAGGGCCGGCGTGTTGCGCTGCTCGCGTGTGCCCAGCAGCCAGGCGATCTGTTCGCCGAAACGCGCCTGGCCGGCCTCGACGAAAAACTGGAACACGCTGGTGTCCTCGGCCAGGCGCACGAACTCCATCAGGATCTCGCGTGCCGCGCGCTGCAGGTACTTGCCTTCGTCGGTTCCGGGCACGTACATGTAGGTCAGCCGGTGCAGCACCGACAGCGCCTGGAAACCCTGGCGCGCGGTTTCGGCCAGCGCCAGCGGCGACAGGTGGCGCGCCGTGTCCCAGGCCACCTGTTCGACGCTGCCCCAGGCCAGCCGTGCGGCGGCGAGGTCGGTGTTCTCCTTCTTGTCGACCGGGCAGCGCCGGTGCAGGTTCTCGGCCTCGCGCAGGTAGTAGAAATCGTCGACCGTCAGCCCCGGCGTGCTGAAGAAGAACTCGGTTTCGACCTGCACGCTGCGGACCCAGCCGCACCAGGCCTCGAAGCCGTTGTCGAGCGCGCTGACGTAACCGTCGGAGTTGCAGAAGATCACGTCGAGCAGCGTGCCCACCTTCTGCCACAGGATGCGGATGTACGACTCCCAGGTGCCGTCGAAGGTGACGGCGAGCAGGATCTTGTTTTCCGGCTCCAGCACCATGACGCGGAACGAGTGGATCACGCGCACCCGTTCCACCGCGTCGGACACCGGCCGCAGCAGCGCGTATTCGTGCGACGAACTGCGGCCCATGTTCAGCGTCTTCATCAGGCGCTTGACGCGGGTCTTGTAGGTGACGACCTCCAGCGACGGCACCAGGCCGGGCTTGATCGGCGCCAGCAGGGTCAGATCGCTGGTGCCCTTGAGCCCCCGGCTCTTGACGACGAGTTCGTTGCGCATGGTGCCTGCCTCCAGCCTCCCGGGCTGGCGCGATTCTGGGCCGCCGTTACGCTTTGTCGCAACTCGGTCGTCCGCAGATTCGATGAGGCCGGTCGCGCCTACATCGCCTTGAACAGGTGCACATAGGCCCGGCTCACCGGCAGTTCCTGGGCATGGCCGCGCAGCTGCAGGAACAGCCGGCTGGCTTCGTCGCGCCGGGTGCCGGCCAGGTGCTCCAGGTTGACCACCGTGCTGCGGTGCACCTGCACGAATTGCTGCGGGTCGAGCTGCGGCAGCAGCTCGACGATGGGCGTGCGGATCAGGTGCTCGGCCGTGGCCGTCTGCACGCAGGTGTACTTGTCGTCGGCGCGGAAGAACAGCACCTCGTGCACCGGCACCTGGTGCGTCAGCTCGCCGACGCTGGCACGCACCCAGCGCAGGCGCTCCACCGGCGCTGCGGCCGGCAGCAGGCGGCGCAGCGCCTCGGCCAGACGCGCGTCGTCGGTCGCAGGTTCACGCTGCAGCCGCTCGACGGTGCGCTGCAGCCGTTCGGCCTTCACCGGCTTGAGCACATAGTCCAGCGCCTGCTGTTCGAAGGCCTGCACGGCATAGTCGTCGTAGGCGGTGACGAAGACGACACGGGTCGTGCCTTCGATGCCCTGCGCCACGTCCAGCCCGCTGAGGCCCGGCATCTGGATGTCGAGGAAGGCGATGTCGGGCTGCAGCCTGGCGATGGCCGCGGCTGCCTCGTCGCCGTTGCGCGCGACGGCGACGATCTGCAGCGCCGGCCACAGCGTCGCCAGCTGGGCCTGCAGCGCCCGTGCGAGATGGGGTTCGTCGTCGGCGATCAGGGCGGTTGTCATGCGGCGGGCTCCAGGGGCAGGCGCAGTGTGGCGCAGGTGCCGGGGGCGGTGTCGGTGAGCGTCAGGCTGGCGTCGCCGCCGTACTGTGCGGCCAAGCGTTCGCGCAGATTCTCCAGTGCCATGCCGTTGCCGCGGCGCCGCCGGCGTGGGCCGGGCGCCAGGCCGAGGCCGTCGTCGGCCACTTCCAGCACCAGCGTGCGATCTTCGGCGCGTGCGCTCACGTGCAGCCGGCCGCCGTCGACCTTCGGCTCCAGGCCGTGGTGGATGGCGTTTTCCACCAGCGGCTGCAGCAGCAGCGGCGGCAGCTTCGCGCTGCGCAGTGCCGCAGGGCTGTCGATGCTGAACTGCAGCCGGTCGTCCATGCGTGTCTTCAGCAGCACCAGGTAGGTCTGCACCAGGTCGAGTTCGTCGCCCAGCGTCGTGTTGTCGCGGCGCAGCGTCGCCAGGCTGCTGCGCAGGTGGTCCGTGAAGCTCTCCAGCATCTGCCGTGCCTTCGGCGGGTCGTGGTCCATCAGCGAGAGTACGTTGGCCAGCGTGTTGAACAGGAAGTGCGGTTCGATCTGGCCCTGCAGCAGCCGCAGCTGGGCTTCGGTGGCGCGTTTCTCGGCTTCGATCTGGCGCGACTTGGCGGCGAAGAAGTGGTGCATCAGGAAGATCATCAGCAACGACAGCAGCACGGAGCCGACGATCAGGCTGTAGCCTTCGCGCGAGCCGGCCCACCCAGCGACATCGTGGCCTGCGAGCAGCATGCCCAGCGGCCAGCCGATGGCTATGCCGAGCAGTGGCACGCCGCTGAAGAAGACGCTGCGCTGCCAGGGTTGCCAGGCCTGCACGCGGGCCGGGTCCAGCAGCCGCCGCGACAGGTCGAACAACAGGTGGGTGAGGCTGCCGACGGTGAGGCAGACGATGAGGTTGCGGCCATACCAGGTGGCCCAGCCCGAGGCGTTGCGCCAGGCGCCTTCACCGCGCGCGAACACCGATACGAAGAAGCCGAGCGCCGTGAACACGGCGGCCAGCGCCATGCAGAACAGCAGGGTCCACAACCATTGCAGCCAGGCCGGGCCCACCGGCTTGTGCAGGCCGTTGTTGACCCAGGAGCGGCGCGACGCGGAGAGCAGTTGGCGGCTGAGTGTTTGCATGGCGGCCCAGTGTAGGCAGGCGCCGCCGCCGCGCCGCCGCATCGCGACGGATCGACAGCCGGCGCGACGGATGGCGAGGCCGTCCGCTGCCTACAATGCCGCGGTTTCTTCTTTCGCCCCAGGCACACCATGCAAGTCACCGCTTCCGTTTTCAAGGCCTACGACATCCGGGGCATCGTCGGCCAGACCATCGACGAGACCTTTGCCGAACATCTGGGCCGCGCTTTCGGCTCCGAGGCCTTGCTGGCCGGTGAACGAGCGGTGGCCGTCGGCCGCGACGGCCGTGTCTCGGGCCCGGGGCTGGCGGCGGCGCTGATCCGCGGCCTGCGCAGCACCGGGCTGGATGTCGTCGACATCGGCATGGTGACGACACCGATGCTGTACTACGTGGCCGCGACCCGTGCGAAACACGGCTGCAGCAGCGGCATCCAGGTCACCGGCAGCCACAACCCGAAGGACTACAACGGCTTCAAGATGGTGATGGCCGGCCGCGCGATCTACGGCGACGATATCCAGAAGCTGCGCACCCGCATCGAGACCGAGACCTACACCGCCAAACGCGGCCGCGGCGCGAAGATGGACATCGTGGCCGAGTACACGCAGCGCATCGTCGGCGACTGCAAGCTGGCGCGGCCGATGAAGATCGTCGTCGACAGCGGCAACGGCATCCCGGGCGCCACGGCGCCGGCCATCCTGCGCGCGCTGGGCTGCGAGGTCATTGACCTGTACTCCAAGGTCGACGGCGACTTCCCGAACCACCACCCCGACCCGAGCAAACCCGAGAACCTGGCCGACCTGATCAAGGTCGTGCATGCCACCGGGGCCGAGATCGGCCTGGCCTTCGACGGTGACGGCGACCGCCTGGGCGTCGTCACCGCACAAGGCAACATCATCTACCCCGACCGGCAGATCATGCTGTTCGCGCGCGACATCCTGAAGCGCCACAAGGGCGCGCAGATCATCTTCGACGTCAAGTGTTCGCAGCGCCTGCCCGTGGCCATCCGCAAGGCCGGCGGCAAACCGCTGCTGTGGAAGACCGGGCACTCGCTGATCAAGGCCAAGCTGAAGGAAGTGGGCGCACCGTTTGCCGGCGAGATGAGCGGCCACCTCTTCTTCGGCGAACGCTGGTACGGTTTTGACGACGCGATGTACACCGCGGCGCGGCTGCTCGAGATCCTGAGCCGCGAGAAGAACCCCAGCGCCTTCCTCGACGCGCTGCCGACCAGCTTCAACACGCCCGAGCTCAACGTGCCCTGCGCCGAAGGTGAACACCATGCCGTGGTCGCCGAGCTGCTGGCGCGTGTGGCCGATGGCCGCATGGTCTTCGACGGCGGCGAGGTCGGCACCATCGACGGCCTGCGTGTCGACTTCGCCGACGGCTTCGGCCTCATCCGCGCCAGCAACACGACACCGGTGCTGGTGCTGCGTTTCGAAGGCCACACAGCCGAGGCGCTGCACCGCATCGAAACCCAGTTCATGGCGGCGCTGCGCAGCGTGAAGCCCGACGCGCAGGTGGCAACGGCGGCACATTGAAGGCAGCCATCGCGCGCGCGGCCTACGGCGCGCTGCTGCGGCTGGCGACACCGGTTTACCTGGCGCGCCTGTGGTGGCGCGGCCGCCACGAGCCGCTGTACCGCGAGCACTGGGCCGAACGGCTGGGCGGGTTCTACGGTGCACCCGGCACGGGCAGGCTCTGGCTGCATGCCGTCTCGCTGGGCGAAACGCGCGCGGCCGAGCCCTTGATCGAAGCGCTGCGGGCGCAGCGCCCGGGCCTGCGGCTGCTGCTGACCCACAGCACGGCGACCGGCCGCGAAGCCGGCGCCGCGCTGCTGCGCGACGGTGACCTGCAGGCCTGGCTGCCCTACGACACACCCGGCGCGGTGCGGCGTTTCCTGCGCCGCCACCGGCCGCTGGTGGGTGTGGTGATGGAAACCGAGATCTGGCCCAACCTGCTCGCCGCGGCGCGCCGTGCACGGGTGCCGGTGGCGCTGGCCAATGCACGGCTTTCAGAAAAGAGCCTGGGCAAGGGCCGGCGGCTCGACGCGCTGATGCGACCCGCGGTGGCCAGCCTGCGCTGCGTGCTGGCACAGACCGAGGCCGATGCGCAGCGCCTGCGCGACGTGGGCGCCACGGCGGTGCAGGTGATGGGCAACCTGAAGTTCGACATGGCGCCGGCGCCGGCGCAGGTGGCACAAGGCCAGGCCTGGCGCGCGGCGATCGCGCGGCCGGTGGTGCTGGCCGCCGTGACGCGTGAAGGCGAAGAAACACCGCTGCTCGCCGCCTGGGCCGCGCTGGCGGTGCCGCGGCCGCTGCTGCTGCTGGTGCCGCGCCACCCGCAGCGCTTCGACGCCGTCGCGGCGCTGGTGGCGGCAGCAGGTTTGTCGTTGCAGCGCCGCAGTGCCTGGGGCGACACTCCGGCGCCCGAAGCGGCGGCCGCCGATGTCTGGCTGGGCGACTCGATGCGCGAGATGCCGCTGTACTACGGTGCTGCCGACGTGGCCTTGCTCGGCGGCAGTTTCGAGCCGCTGGGCGGGCAGAACCTGATCGAGGCCGCGGCCTGCGGTTGCCCGCTGCTGATGGGGCCGCACACCTTCAATTTCGCCCAGGCGGCGCAGATGTCGCTGGCCGCCGGCGCGGCGCTGCGCGTGGCCGGCATCGGCGAGGCCGTGACACGTGCCGTGGCGCTGCTGGCCGACCCGGCACGCGAGGCGATGGCGCAGCGTGCGCTGGCCTTCGCGGCGCAGCACCGCGGTGCTGCCGAGCGCATGGCGCGTGAGATCGTGGCGCTGCTGCCGGACTGATCGCGTCCAGGGTCGTCTAGAGGCTTACCCGCTGTTCGGTTGGCCGCGCAGCCGCTAAGTTGCAACGCACGACAACCGGCCCGTCAGAGGCCACGACAGGAGACAAGCCATGAACCGAGCTCTGCAGGGGGCCGCGGTTGCGGCCGTGTTCGTCATCTTCGCTGCCACGGCCACCGCCACGGCTTTCGCGCGACCGGTCGCCACGGTGCAGGACGCACTCGCCGGCCGCATCGGCCAGGCCAGCGGCGATGTCGGTCTGCGTGTGCTGTCGAGCCCGGCGCAGTATGTGTCGGGCGGCGACGCCCGCATCGAGGTTTCGGCGCCGCCGCCGCTGCACACCAGCGTGCAGCTCTGGCTCAACGGCAGCCGCATCGAGGTGCCGCTGGTCGCCAGCGGCTCACGGCTCGAAGGCGTGGTCACCGGCCTCGTTTCCGGCCGCAACCGACTCGAAGTGCGCATTGCCGGCATGCCGGGGCTGCGCGCGGCGCTGGCGCTGACCAACCACCCGATCACCGGGCCGATGTTCAGCGGCCCGCAGCAGGTGCCGTTCGTCTGCAGCACGATCCAGGGCGCGGTCGGCCGCCAGCCGCTGGTGGACAGCGCCACGCCGCCGGGTTACCGCGTCACCGATGCCGGTGGCGCGCTCATCGGCTACAGCCGCAACTGCTCGATCGACAGCTTCATCAGCTATTCGTACCGCGCCATCGACGGCAGCCTGAAACCGCTGCCCGCCGACGGCACACGGCCCGCCGACATGAGCACGGTGACCCTCGCCGACGGCCGAACCGTCGACTTCGTCGTGCGCCGCGAGATCGGCTCGATCAACCGCTTCCTCTACAGCATCGCGATGCTGGCGCCGCAGGCCGACAACGCCGCCGCCACCGACACCAGCCTGTGGAACGGCAAGCTGCTGTACTGGTTCCAGGGCGGGGTCGCCATCGGCCATGCGCAGGGTACGGTGCACGGCGGTTCGATGAACCTGGACATCCTGGGCCGCGGTTACGCCATCGTGCATTCCAGCGGCAACAACACCGGCACGCACTACAACATGACGATCGCCGGCGAGACCGCGATGATGACCAAGGAGCGTTTCGTCGAACGTTATGGCGTGCCGAGCTACACGGTGGGCCTGGGCGGCTCGGGCGGCGCGATCCAGCAGTACCTGATTGCGCAGAACCAGCCCGGTGTGCTGGACGCGCTGCTGCCGGTACAGAGCTACCCCGACATGGTGACGCAGACCATCCACGTCGGCGACTGCGAACTGCTCGAACACTACATGGACGCCACCGACCGCACGAACCCGAAGTGGCGCGTCACGAAGAACCGCAGCTGGCTCGTCGGCATGAACGCCGCAGAAGGTTTCTCCACCGTCAACGACCCGCTGGCGCCGCTGAAGACGGCGCTGGGCTACAGCACCGCAGTGGGCAGCACCGAGTGCGTGAAGTCCTGGCGCGGCCTGACACCGCTGGCGATGAACCCGCTCTACGGCCAGGCCGCGAACCAGCAGTTCTACGAGCCGCAGAGCGACATCGCAGCGATCCGCTGGACCCACTACGACGACCTGCGCAACGTCTACCTGACCACACCCGACGGCGCGGCGCGGCCGACCTGGGACAACGTCGGCGTGCAATACGGCCTGCGCTCGCTGCGCGACGGCAAGATCACGCCGGCCGAGTTCCTGCATCTGAACTGGCATGTCGGCGGCTGGAAACACCCGAGCGAGATGGTGCAGGAAGGGTTCCCGTTCTTCGGCACCAGCGCGGCCGAGGTCAACAAGGCGCTCACCATCCCCGGCTATTTCGATCCCTGGAGCTACCACAACATGAACCTCGCGCCGGCCGCAGACCAGCCGGCGCCGCGCACCCATGGCGACCCGCTGGCGACGCGCCGGGCCTACAGCACCGGCCATGTCTACGACGGGGCGCTGGCATTGCCGGCGATCGACCACCGCCAGTACATGGAGCGTGAGCTCGACATGCACAACGTGCACCAGTCGTTCGCCACGCGCCAGCGGCTGTTCAACCGCCAGGGCCAAGCCGACACGATGGTGGTCTGGTTCACCGACACGATGCCTGGCGTGGCCAAGGCGAGCCAGACGCTGCAGGCGCTGGCGTTGATGGACACGTGGATGGGCAACATCCTGGCCAACCCGGCCGCGGGTGTGGTGGGCAACAAACCGGCGCAGGCGGTGGACAGCTGCTTCGACGTCAACGGCCAGCTGCTGGCTGCCGGGCCGGGGGTTTGGGACGGCATCCTCGACAACCGGCCGGCCGGCGCCTGCACCCAGGCCTTCCCGCTCTACGGCACCTCGCGCACGGTGGCCGGGGCGCCGATCGAAGGCAGCATCTACCGCTGTGCGCTCAAGCCCGTGCGCCAGGCGGTGGGCGATGGCAGCTACGGTAGCTGGGTGCCGAACTCCGAGCAGGTGAAACAGCTTGAGCGCATCTTCCCGGAGGGGGTGTGCGACTACACGAAGCCGGATCGCGCGCGGCCATAAGTCCGAAGCTTCAGCCGCGCAGCATGTCCAGCCGCGGCAGCGCGGCGCTGCCCGGCAGCACCGTGCTGTCGAGCGCCGCGCGGGCCACACCCAGGTGCTCGGCAAGCAGCGTGCGCTGCACGGCGCGCAGGTCGGTGGTGATGCGCAGGTCGCGGCCTTCGAAACGGGCGCTTTTCGCGAGGCCCGGCCAGTCGGCGACGACACGGCCGCCGCGCACGGCGCCGCCCAGCACGAAGGCGGCGCCGCCGCTGCCGTGGTCGCTGCCCATGGTGCCGTTGGGTGCCACTTCGCGGCCGAATTCGGTGGCCACCAGCACGGCGGTCTTGCCCCAGGTGCCGCTTGCCTGCAGGCCTTCGCGCAAGGCCGCCAGCATCGCATCGAGCGTGCGCAGGTTGTTCGACAGGCCGCCTTGCGGCGCGGCCTGGTTGGCGTGCGAGTCCCAGCCGCCGAGTTCGAGCACGGCCACCTGTGCGCCGCGCTGCAGGAATTCGGCCGCCTGTTTCGCCAGCGCCACCGCGGCGCCACGGCCGGCGCCGGGTTTCATCGCCGCCATCGTTTCGACGCCCATCATCTCGGGGTCGGTGCGCAGGCCTTTGGCACGCTGCAGCGCCGCCAGCAGGCCCGGGTCGGCGGCGTACATCGTCTGCAGCCGTGCCACCAGATCGGCGGTCGGCTCGGGCAGTGCCGACGGCGCCCAGGTGTCGACGTTGTCGGCGCCGCGCAGCACCAGCGGCACGGCGGTTTCCAGCGCCACGGCGCGGCTGCCGCCTGGCGCGGTACCGAGCGGCGTGATGGCGCGGCCGAGCCAGCCGGTGGTGATCTCGTGGGGTTTGCTGCCGCCCGATTCGAGCACCTGCTGGGCGTCGAAGTGCGAACGTTCGCGGTAGGGCAGGCCGGTGGCGTGCACCAGCAGCATCTCGCCGCGGCCGTACATCGCATGCAGCTGCGGCAGCAGCGGGTGCAGCGCAAACGGGCCGCTCAGCGGCAAGGGCGTTTCGGCGTAGCGCCCGAGCGCGCCGCGGGCATCGGCGAAGTCGGGGTCACCGATGGCGGGCGCGGCGTAGAGGCCGTCCAGGCCGCCGCGCAGGATCACCAGCACGAAGCGGCGGTCGCCGGCGCCGGCAACGCCGGAGGCTGCGGCCAGGCTCAGCCCGGGCAGGGCGGCGACGCTGGCGGCCAGGAGATGTCTGCGGCTGATCGTCATGCAGCGCTCCTATCGGCGTTGGAACTCGGGGGCCAGCAGCAGCAGTGCCAGCGCCTGCGGACCGTCGGCCGCCCGTTGAACTTGTCGCGTGCTGGCTTCGCTGAAGCCTGGCCCGAGGCTGGCTTGCGCCAACGCACGGGCATCGGTCTGGCGGCCCGTGCGGTCGGCGACACGCGTCGCCCATTCGATGCGTTTCCACACCGCATCCGGGCCCAGCCATTCTTCGGCGCGGTCGGGCCAGCCGGCGGGCGAGGGCGCCGCCTGCACACGCTGGCCGAGGCCAGCGATGCCGGCGTCGGGCTGGCGTGCAAACGCCTGTTCGCCCAGGCCGAGCAGGCGCACGGTCGAGACGACGAACTCTTCGGGTGTCTTCAGCTTCGGCATGCCCGGCGCCCAGGCTTCGGGTGACGCAACGAGCGTGCGGCTCAGCGCCGCGAGGTCGCCGCCGCTGGCGATGAAGTTGGCCTGCAGCCGCGCCACCAGCGCCGGCGGCGGCGTGTCGTCGACAAAATGGCGCGCCAGCTTGGTGGCGATGAAACGCGCGGTCGACGGATGCAGCGCCAGGTCGTGCAGCACGGCGTCGAGCGCCTGCGGGCCCTCGGCGTAGCGTTTGCCGAGCACGGTCTTGGCGCCGGGTTCGTGCCAGCTGGGGTCGAAGCGCACGGCCGTGCTTGCGCCTTCGATCACCTCGCGCACCGGCACGCGCCAGCCGGTGAGCACGGCGGCGAAGGCGGTCACGTCGGCCTGCGTGTAGCCGCCGTCGACACCGAGTGTGTGCAGCTCCAGCACCTCGCGCGCCAGGTTCTCGTTGAGGCCAGTGATGCGCGGCCCTTGCGCACCGCTGTCCAGCGCCCTGGCGCTGCGCAGACGGACATACCGCGACTGCGGGCCGGCGCTCTGGTCGTTGTCCAGATAACGCAGCATCGCCGCATGCTGCACCGCGGCTTTCAGCATCGTCTCGAAGGAGCCCGCGATGTGCGGCCGGATGGCTTCGCGCTCGAACGCGCCGACGAGGCCGCGCACGGGTGCCTTCGCCATCGAGACCGTGAAGTGGTTGCACCAGAACAGCGACAGCCGTTCGGCAAACGGCCGCTGTGTCGTGGCCGCGGTGACGAGCCGGGCGCGGGTGTCGGCCTGCACCATGGCGCGGAAGTGTTCAGCGAACTGCTGTTCGCCGCTGCGCATGTCGCCGGCTTTGGCCTCGCGGCGCTGGCGCGCGAAGTCGGCCTGGGCGCGCACACCGTCGGCGGCGGTGGGCAGCTGGTTTCCGCGCTGGTCATCGGCCGGGCCGATCTGCGCCAGCAGCCAGGCCGTTGCGTCGGCCCCCACGGTGGCGAGAGTGGCTTCACCCAGGCCGAACCGGTGGGCGGCGATCAGAGGCTGCAGGGTCGAAACCATGCCGCAGTGTCGCGCAACCGGCATGTTGTGAACATGCCTGGCCCGTGAAGAAACTTTGCTGCCGCGGGTGGCGGCGACGGCTTTACTTGGCCAGCAGCGAGTTCACCGCACTCACGTCGCCGGGCTGCAGCTGCCCCGAGGCCTGGCGCAGCTTCAAGCTGTTCAGCAGCACGTCGTAGCGCGCCTTGGCCAGGTCGCGCTGGGTGTTGAAGAGCTGGCTCTGGGCGTTCAGCACATCCAGATTGACGCGCACGCCGACCTTGTAGCCCAGCTGCGTGGCTTCCAGCGCCAGCTTGCTGGAGCTTTCCGCGGCTTCCAGCGCCTTCACCTGCGACAGCCCCGACTGCACGCCGAAGAAGGCCACACGGGTGCCCTGGGCGACGCCGCGGCGCGCGGCTTCGAGGTCGTTGCGCGCCTTTTCTTCGAGCGACAGCGTTTCCTTGATGCGGTTCTGCGTTGCGCCGCCGGTGTACAGCGGCCAGTTCAGCTGCACGCCCAGGCTGGCGTTTTTGCTCGTGCCCGGAACCACGGCGAGCGAACTGCCGCTGGCGCGGCTGGCACCTACCGAGGCGACGGCGTCCACCGTCGGCAGGTCGCCGGCACGCGCCTTGTTGATTTCCAGGCTGGCCACTTCGAGGCCGACCCGCGCCTTGCGCACCGTGGGGTGCTGCGCGTCGCCGACGCTGACCCATTCTTCGGCATTCGCCGGCGCCGGCGCGGGCAGCACCACCGGCACGGCCAGCAGCTTCGGCGTCACGCCGGCGCGGCCGACCAGCTGGTCGAGCGCGATGCGCTTGGTCAGCACGTCGTTTTCTGCCGCCAGTTCCTGCGCCGTCGCCAGGTCGAAACGGGCCTGGGCTTCACGTGTGTCGGTGATGGTGGCGGTGCCGACCTCGAAGTTGCGTTTGGCCGAGGCCAGCTGTTCGGTGATGGCGGCCTTGCTGCCGCGTGTGGTGGCCAGCGTGTCCTGCGCGCCCAGCACGTCGAAGTAGGCCTGCGCGACGCGCACGATCAGGTCTTGCTCGGCGGCGTCGAGGTCGGCCTGCGTGGTGAGCAGCGACTTGCGCGCCTGTTCGATGGTGGCGTTGTTGGCGCGGTTGAACAGCGGGTAGCGGCCGCTCAGCGTGGCACCGGCGCTGTTGTTGCCGCCGCGTTCGGTTCGCGGCGTCTCGAGCTGCCCCGCGCTGGCGGTGGCGCCCAGCGCCGCAGACGGCCGGTTCAGCGCTTCGCTCTGCTCGGCGCGGTACTGCGCCGAATCAGCCAGCGCCTTCGCCGCCAGGTAGGTGGCGTCGAAGCCGCGGGCCGCTTCGTACAGGTCTTGCAGGCTTTGCGCCTGCGCGGCCAGCGGCGTGCCGAGTGCGAGGGTGGCGGCCAGGGCAACCATCGAGAGGCTGAAACGCTTCAGACGCATGGAGAAATCCTTCAAGGGGCGGTGTTGTGTGTGTGGCGCGCGCCGTTATAGAGGCAGCGGCGGCGGCCCGCAGCCGCGATGCGACGACCTGCGCGTTCCGGGGGCCGTGACGCCCCTGGCACGCGACAGGCTGCAGGCAGCGCGACGGCGGGCATGCGCATCATCAGAACGTCAGAACGTGAAGCGCGAGCGCTCGGCAAAACCGGCCAGCCGCGGTGCCACGGTGTCGAACAGGTCGACATCCGACCAGGCCGCTTCGCCGACACGCGTGAACAGGCGCGCACGCATGACGGGTTCGTCGCCGACGATGGTGGCGAGCCGGCCACCGGGTTTGAGCTGCTCCAGCAGCGCGCGCGGCACCTCGGGCACCGAGCCCGAGAGCAGGATCACGTCGAACGGGCCTTCGGCCGGCAGGCCGCGCGTGGCATCGGCAGCCGCCACCTCCACGACCGTGGCGTTGACGATGCCGCTGCGGCGCAGGTTGCCGCGCGCCATCTGCACCAGCGCCGGCCGCATTTCCAGCGTGAACACCTGCTGCGCGCGGTGCGCCAGCAAGGCGGCCATGAAACCCGAGCCGGCGCCAATTTCCAGCACCTTCTCGTGGCGCTGGACCTGCAATTCCTGCAGCAGCCGGGCTTCGACCTTGGGCTCCAACATGCAGGGGCCCGTGGCTTCGCCTTCGAGCAGCGGCACCTGGGTGTCCATGAAGGCCAGCGCGCGGTGGCCCGCGGGCACGAAGTCTTCGCGTTTCACCGCGGCCAGCAGGGTCAGCACGGTCTGGTCCAGCACCTCCCAGGGACGGATCTGCTGTTCGATCATGTTGAAACGGGCGAGTTCGACGTTCATGGCGGCTGGGTGGTTCAGGGTGAGGCGTGGATTCTAGGCAGCGGGCTTGGCGGCCGGCTGACGGCGCTGCCACTTGCGTCTGGCCCAGTCGGCGAGGTCGTCGAGGTAGCAGTAGATGACGGGCACCACCACCAGCGTCAGCAGCGACGAGGTGATGACGCCGCCGATGACGGCCTGGCCCATCGGCGCACGCTGCTCCGAGCCTTCGCTCAGCGCAAAGGCCAGCGGCACCATGCCGAAGACCATCGCCAGCGTCGTCATCAGGATCGGCCGCAGCCGCACCTGGGCGGCGTGCAGCAGGGCCTGCGTGCGGTCCATGCCGAGATCGCGGCTCCGGATGGCGAAGTCGACCAGCAGGATCGCGTTTTTCGTCACCAGCCCCATCAGCATCACGATGCCGATGATGCTGAACATGTTCAGCGTGCTGCGGAACACCAGCAGCGCCAGCACGACACCGATCAAGGTGAGCGGCAGCGAGGCCATCAGCGCCAGTGGCTGCAGGAAACTCTTGAACTGGCTGGCCAGGATCATGTAGATGAAGACGATCGCCAGGCCCAAGGCGCCGACGGCGTAGTTGAACGAGTCGGTCATGTTCTTCGTCGAGCCGCCGAAGGCATAACGGTAGCCCGGCGGCCACGGCGTGGCGTCGAGCACGGCCTTGATCTCGGCCGAGACCTCGCCGCTGCTGCGGCCCAGGGCGTTGGCGTCGACGTTGATCTCGCGGTTCAGGTCGCGGCGGTTGATCTGGTTCGGGCCGGTCGACGGCAGCACCTGTGCCACCTGGCTGAGGCGCACCACCCGCGAGCTGCCGTCGAAGGCCTGCACCACCAGCGGCAGGTTCTGCAGGTCGTTGTCGGCATCGCGGCTGGCGGGCGCCAGGCGCACGTTGATGTCGTAGTTTTCGCCGTCGCTGGCGCGCCAGTTGCCCACGGTGGTGCCGGCCACCAGCGTGCGCAAGGCTGTCGCCAGCGCGTTGACGTTGAGCCCGAGGTCCGAGGCGGCGTCGCGTTTCACCTCGACCGCGACCGTCGGCTTGTCGGGCTTGAGCGTGCTGTCCAGGTCCACCAGGCCGGGGATCTGGCGCAGCTGGGTGGTGATGCCGCGCGACAGCCGTGCCAGTTCGGCGAGGTCGGCACCCTGGATCGAGAACTGGATGCTTTTCCCCCCGCCCAGATCGGTCTGGCCGATGTTGGTGATGGTGATGCCGGGAATGCGCGACAGCCGCTCGCGCAGCGGCACCGCCATCTCGGAGACGCTGCGTTGTCGGTCCTTGCGGTCGACCAGGCGCACGTAGACCGAACCGTAGATCTTGCCGGCGGCAAAACCGCTGTTGATGGTGGCCACCGTGTAGCGCACCTCGGGCAATTCACGCAAGGCGGCGTCGATCTGCTTCGCACGCGCTTCGGTGACTTCGAGCGACGAACCCACCGGCGTGTAGAAGTTGAGCTGGGTTTCGCTGAAGTCGGCCTTGGGCACGAACTCGGCACCGAGCATCGGGATGATGAAAAAGCTGCCGACGAAGGTGGCCAGCGCCACCGCGAGTGTCTTCAGCTTGTGATGCAGGCTCCAGGCCAGGATGTGCTGGTAGGCGTTCGACAGCCATTGTGTGAGGCGGTCGAACAGGCCGGTGACGCGGCCGATGGTCTTGTCGTACAGCGTCACCGGCGGGCCACTGTGCCGGCCATGGGCCTGCGGCGAACCATGAAGACCCGTCCGCTGCGCGGCCGGATCGTGCCACACCGAACTCAGCATCGGATCCAGCGTGAAGCTGACGAACATCGAGATCAGCACCGCGGCAACGATGGTGATGCCGAACTCGTGAAAGAACTTGCCGACGATGCCGCCCATGAAGCCGATCGGCAGGAACACCGCGACGATCGAGAGCGTCGTCGCCAGCACCGCCAGGCCGATCTCGTTCGTGCCTTCGAGCGCTGCGTCGTGTGCGCTCTTGCCCATCTGCACATGGCGCACGATGTTCTCGCGCACGACGATGGCGTCGTCGATCAGCAGGCCCACGCACAGGCTCAGCGCCATCAGCGTGATGGTGTTGATGGTGAAGCCGAAGACGTACATGAAGAGGAAGGTGCCGATCAATGCGATCGGCAGCGTCAGCCCGGTGATGACGGTGCTGCGCCACGAGTTCAGGAACAGGAAGACGATCAGGATCGTCAGCGCCGCGCCTTCGAACAGCGTGCGCTGCACGTTGGCCACCGAAACCCGGATCGAACGCGAGTTGTCGCGGTTGATCTCCGTCTTGATGCCCGGCGGTGTGACCGAGGCCGAGCCGGCCAGCGCCTTCATCAGCCCGTCGACGACGGCGATGGTGTTTTCGCCCTGGCTCTTCTGCACGCTGAGCAGCACCGTGCGCTGGCCGTTGTACAGCGCCAGCGACTCCACTTCCTGCGGGCCGTCGACGATGTCGGCGAGCTGCCAGAGCTTGACCGGGATACCGTTCTTGCGTGTGACGACGACATCGCGGAAGTCGGCGGGTGTTTTCAGCCGGGCGTTGATCTGCACCACCCGTTCCTGTTCACGCGAGCGCAGGGCGCCGAGCGGCAGTTCCTGGTTTTCGCTGCGGATGGCAGAGACGACTTGGTCGACACCGACACCAAACGCTTCGAGCGCCATCGGCTTGACGTAGACGTTGATCTGCCGCTGCACACCGCCGACGACGCTGACGGCGCCGACGCCGCGCACGTTCTCCAAGCGCTTCTGCAGCACCTGGGTGGCCCAGGTGGTCAGCTCCTGCGGTGTCTTCTTGTTGTCCACCGCCAGCACGGCGACGTTGAACACCGGCTGGCTGGCGGGGTCGAAACGCGAGATGCGCGGTTCCTTGACCTCGTCGCGCAGCAGCGGCCGGATCAGCGCCACCTTCTCGCGCACGTCGTCGGCGGCCTTGCGGCCGTCGACGTCGAGGTTGAACTCGACGATCACGACCGAGGTGCCTTCGTAGCTGCGCGAATACAGCGTGCTGATGCCGGCCACCGTGTTGACCGCTTCCTCGACCTTCTTCGTGACCTCCGCCTCGACGATCTCGGGGCTGGCGCCGGGGTAGTCCATCGTCACGACGACGGTGGGAAAGTCGATGTTCGGGAACTGGTCGACCGACAGGCGCTGGTAGCTGAACAGGCCGAGCACGACGAAGGCGAACATCACCATCGTCGCGAGCACGGGGTTCTGGATCGAGACGCGGGTGAACCACATGCTGCGTCTACTTCGGCGTGGCCAGCTTCAGCGGCGTGCCTTCGCGCAGCGCACCGACGCTGCCGCGCAGCACCGTGTCGCCTTCGCTGACGCCGGACAGCATCTCGACCGCGGCTTCGCTGCGGCCGTTGAAGACAACATCACCGCGCGCGCCGAGTTGCACCGGCTTCAGCGCCGCCTTGCCGACTGCCTTGTCGTTCATCAGAACCAGCACATACGGCCGCGCCTGGTCGAAGCGCACGGCCGAGGCCGGCACCACCAGTGCCTGCTTGCGCTGCAGCTCGATCTGGCCGCGTGCGAACAGGCCTTGCCGCAGGCCCGCGAGGCCGGGGCCGGGCTGCAGTTGCAGGTAGGTCATCACCGCGCGCGTGCCGCTTTGCGTGCCCGGGTTGATGCGCACCACCTTGGCCGGCACCGGCTCGGCCAGGCCGTCGATCTGCACCTGTGCGCTCTGGCCGACACGCACCGCGAGCACGTCTTCCGGCGAGACCGCGGCTTCGAGTTCGATGCGCGAGAGGTCGACGATCTCGACGATGCGGGCGTCCAGGCTCACCCGTTCACCCGGCTGCACCAGGCGCTGCGACACCAGCCCGGTCAGCGGCGCGCGGATCTCGCAGTCCTTCACCGCCTTGCGCGCCAGCTCGGCCGCGGCGAGTGCCGCCTGCAGCGACGAACTGGCGCCGTTGGCGCTGCTGACCGAGGTGTCGAGCGCGGTCTTGCTGATGAATCCCTGGTCGACCAGGGCCTGGTTGTTGCTCTGCGTGCGCTGCGCGATCTCTAGCTGCGCCTGGGCACTGGCGGCCTGGTCTTCGGCCTGCTTCAGCCGCCACTTGAATTCGGTGTCGTCGAGGCGGCCGATCAGCTGCCCGGCCGTCACGCGGTCGCCTTCGCGCACCGTCAGCTGCAGCACTTCGGCGGCGACACGGGCTTTGACGATGGCGCTGTCCACGGCCTTCAAACCACCCGAGACGGCGAGCATCGCGACGAGTTCGCTGCGCTGGGCGGTGGCGACGTCGGACGCCGCCAGTTCCAGCGGCAGCGCCGCAGCGGCCGATGCGGGCAGTGCGGCGGCCGCTGCTGCTGCAGCCTGCTTGCGCACCAGCAGCCAGCGCCCGCCCAGGCCCAGCAGCACCAGCAGCAAGGCCAGCCCGGCAAGGATCCAGCGCGAACGTCGTGTCATCGCGCTTTGCTCTTCTTCTTTTCCGGAACGCGGGTTTCCAGGCCGCGCAGCGTGATCTCCATCTGCGTGCGCAGCATCGCTTCGGGGTCGAGGTCGGCACCATTCACCGGGCAGGCGCCGAATGAGTGGCGGTGCAAGGCCTGGAAGATCATCGGCGCCATCAGCGCATGCGCCACTTCGTGCACCGGCAACGGCCGGAACTCGCCGCGGTCGATGCCCCGCTGAACCGCGCTGGAGAACAGCTGGTCGGCCGGCGCGATGACCTCGTCGGTGTAGAACTGCGCCAGCTCGGGGAAGTTGCGCACCTCCGACAGCACGACCTTGTGGATGCCGGCTGCCGGCGTGTTGCCGACACGTTCCCACCAGGTCCGCATCAGCGCCACCAGCAGGTCGGAGGTCGTGCCTTCGAAGCAGTCGACCATTTCCTGGCCCTCGGCGATCAGGCTCGACAGGTTCTGCCGCACCACCGCCTTGAACAACTCTTCCTTGCTCGGGTAGTACAGGTACAGCGTGCCCTTGGACACGCCAGCGGCCCGCGCCACTTCTTCCGAACGGGTGGCGGCGAAACCTTTTTCGACGAACAGCGCGAGTGCGGCGTCCAGCAGTTCCTGGGGCCGGGTTTCCTTGCTGCGTCTGCGGGTGGGCTGGGGATCGGGTGGTGGCATGAATTACTGACTGACTGGTCAGTAATGTATCCAATCGGGTGTCGGGGGGTCAAGCCGCGGGGACGGGCTGCAACGGGGCGCCGCTATCATCCGCGGCTTTGCGCCAGCGAGAGCTTTCCCCTTGGACCCGATTCTGCTGATCAAGGCCGCCCTGATGGGTGTGGTCGAGGGGCTCACCGAGTTCCTGCCGATTTCTTCCACCGGGCATCTGATCCTTGCCGGCTCGCTGCTGAACTTCACCGGCGAAACCGCCAAGGTGTTCGAGATCGCGATCCAGACCGGCGCGATGTTCGCGGTGATCTGGCAGTACCGCGAACGCCTGGCACGCACGGTCGCAGGCATCACCAGCGACCCGGTGGCGCAGCGTTTTGCGCGCAACGTGCTGATCGCCTTCATCCCTGCGGTGGTGCTGGGGCTGGCCTTCGGCAAGGTCGTGAAGACCCATCTGTTCCAGCCGGTGCCGGTGGCGCTGGCCTTCATCATCGGCGGCGTCATCATCCTGTTCGTCGAACGCCGCGCTGCGGCGCAGCGGGTGCCGCGGGTCAATACGGTCGACGAAATGAACGCGATGGACGCGCTGAAGGTCGGCCTCGTGCAGTGTCTGGCGCTGGTGCCGGGCACCAGCCGCTCGGGCGCCACCATCATCGGCGGCATGGTGTTCGGGCTGTCGCGGCAATGCGCCACCGAGTTCAGCTTTTATCTCGGCATTCCGACGCTGATGGGTGCCGGCGCCTACTCGGTGTGGAAAGAGCGCGCAGCGCTGCATGCGGCCGACCTGCCGATGTTTGCGGTGGGCCTGGTGTTCGCGTTTTTCAGCGCGCTGCTGTGCATCCGCTGGCTGATCAAGTTCGTCAGCACCCACGACTTCACGGGCTTCGCCTGGTACCGCATCGTCTTCGGCGGTGTCGTGCTGCTGACGGCCTATGCCGGGCTCGTCAGCTGGGCCGCTTGACCGGCCGCTGACCGCCCGCTGCTCGGTCAGCGCGAGGCGGCCACCAGGCGCGCGGCCGGCAGGTCGCCGCTGGCCAGCCAGGTCACACTGGCCGGCGGTTGCACGAGGAAGGTGTTGGGGTCGATGGCGCCGTGCTGGGCGTTGCGCGCCTGCACCACCGCCGGGTGTTCGGCATTGGCATGCACGACACGCCAGCGCGGGCTGGCCGGGTGGCCGACGATGAAGGTGTTGGCGTCGATGCCCTGGCGTGCCGGCATGATGGGCTGCGCCGAGGCCGCACTGGCCACCAGTACCAGGGTCAGGCCGAAGATCGTCGAAAGGGTGCGCATGGGGTGTTGCTCTCAATACAAGGGATAACCCTATGTTGCACTGCAACAACCCTAAATGCAACCCTTGGACCTGGGGTGTGCTGCCCAGACGTCATTGCGCCACGGCGCTTCAGTCGCGGCGCCGGCGGCGGGCCAGCGTGCCCGTGGCCAGCAGGCCGGCGAGCATCAGCGCCCAGCTGCCGGGTTCCGGCACCGCGCTGATCTCGGTCAGCACATAACCCACGCGGCCGCCGCCGGCGCTGTTGGCCCAGCCGGTGATCTGGCCGGCATCGTTGATCGACATCGCGGTGGCCAGCACGGTGCCGAACGGCAGGCCCTCGACCAGCGTGTTCAGGTCCAGCAGCTGCTGGTTGGCACCCCACAGCGTGGCGCGGTAGTTGTGGGCGCCGACGATCTGGCCGCGGTTGTTCACGTCCTGCGCGTTGCTCGTGACGTTGCCGCTGCCGAGGTCGATGATCTGGCCGTCGCGCCAGAGCGTGGCGTGCAAGGTGCCGGCGCCGCCGTTGGCGTTGCCGCCGGTGCCGTAGCCGACGACCCAGCCCTGTTCGTTGATGCCGGTGGACTCGCTCATGTCCATGCCGCCGGCCAGGTCGCCGAGGTCGACCATGCCGCCACCGGCGGTCCAGAGGAAGGCATGTTTGCCGGTGGCCGCCGCACCCACGCCGGCCACGGCGCCGGCGTCGTTGATTGCCTTGGCCTGGCTGCTGTAGTAGCTGCCGGGCAGGTCGCCGAGGTCCAGCGCGGCTGCGCCAGGCGCCCAGACCACGGCGGTCGGGTTGCCGCCCGAGAGGCTGCTGTAGCTGTAGCCGACAACGACGCCGGCGTTGTTGATGGCCCAGGCGCCGCTGGCATTGCTGCCGCCGGGCAGGTCGCCGAGGTCGACCATCGCGCCGCCGGCCGTGCGGCGGAAGGCGCGCCCGCTGCCGCTGCTGGCGCCACCGGTGCCGGCCGTGGTGCCGACGTCGTTGATGGCGTAGACCATGCTGGAGGTGTAGCCGCCGGGCAGGTCGCCCAGCGACAGCGGCGTGCGCGACGGCGCGGCCCATGTCGTGGCGAAGTAGCCGTCGGCCGCGACGCTCTGGCCGCCGACCAGGCCCTGGGCGTTGATCGCCATGCCCTGGCTGCTGGCGATGCCGCCGGGCAGGTCGGCGAGGAATTCGACCGTGTAGCGCGGCGCTGATGCGGCCCAGGCGGTCGATGTGAGAACGAGGCCGATGCCGGCCAGCAGATGTCGTGTCATGGAAGAAAGCTCCGAGGATGTGTGCACGCAGTGTCTGCAACCGCGTGCGATCAGACATCGCTCGGAGGAGCCATCGGCCCGCTGGCGACGGGCCATCGGCGGGGTCAGCGTGGTCGCTGGAAGACGAGGTCCCAGACGCCGTGCCCGAGCCGCAGGCCGCGGGCTTCGAACTTGGTCAGCGGCCGCCACGCCGGGCGCTCGGCGTAGCCGGCGGTGGTGTTCACCAGACCGGGCGCGGCCGACAGCACCTCGAGCATCTGTTCGGCGTAGTGCTGCCAGTCGGTGGCGCAGTGCAGGTAGCCGCCGGGGGCCAGCCGTGACGCGACGAGATCGACAAACGCCGGCTGCACGATGCGGCGCTTGTGGTGGCGCTTCTTGTGCCAGGGGTCGGGAAACCACAGGTGCACACCGGCCAGCGAGGCCGGGGCCACCATCTGCTGCAGCACCTCGACAGCGTCATGGCGCAGGATGCGCACGTTCGTCAGGCCACCTTCGCCGATGCGCTTGAGCAGCGCGCCGACACCCGGTGGGTGCACTTCGCAGCCGATCAGGTCGTGGTCGGGCAGCGCGGCGGCCACCTGCGCAGTGGCGTCGCCCATGCCGAAGCCGATTTCCAGCAGCAGCGGTGCGCTGCGGCCGAAGCTGGCGGCCCAGTCGTGCGGCTGCGCCGCAAACGGCAGCACGAAACGCGGCCCCAGGTCGTTCAGCGCACGCTGCTGGCCGGGGCCGACGCGGCCGGCGCGCAGCACGAAACTGCGCAGGGGTTTGCGGGTGGATGTGTCCATGGCGGCGCGCAGTGTAGCGACGCCGCGCCCGCGGCCGTCACGCGGCAGCTGCGCCAGGGTGGCAGATCACGGCAGGCCGGCATTCGCGCCGGCCGGCGTGGGAACGGCCTGGCGCACCCACAAGGCCGAGCCGCTGGCGCGCCGGCCGTACGAGACATCGGCAGGCTGGGCACGGTAGGCGATCATGTCGAGCATCGCGACGCCGCTGCCCGACGGTGCGTAGAGCGCGATCGCCTGGCCTCTCGGGTTGATGCCGAACGAGGCATGCAGCTCGCCGGGCGCCGGCTGGTTGTCCAGCCACACCAGCAGGTGGCCGCCGGCCGGCACCGTCAGGCCGTCGGGGAACTTCCAGAGCGTTGGCTGGGCCGGGTTGTTGGTCAGGGTGTGGCCTGTCAGGCTGTATGCGGATGCTCGCGGGTTGTACAGCTCCAGCCAGGGGCTGCGCACGCCAGCGGCGGTGGTGATGCCGGTTCTGTTGTCGGGCAGGACCTCGTTGATCAGCAGCGGCAGCACGATGTTCGGCGAGACGCTGCCGAGGTTGGCGTTGATGTAGGCGATGCGTTGCGCCACAAAATCCTGCAACGGCGGCACCGAGGCATCGAACGCGGCGTTCTCTTCTCGGTAGCGCTTGTAGACGTCGCGGTGCGCGTCTTCTGCGATGGTGCCGTGGAGGGCATTGAAGCGCGGCGTCAGCAGTGCGGTGCTGAACTGCGACGCCAGCATCTCGCCCAGCTTGTTCACGTACCACTGCCGGAACAGGGGCACGTTGAGCAGCCGCGAGGTCAGCACGTTGTACGTGGCCAGCGGCTGCAGGGGCGAGGACTTCACGCCTTGCAGCAGCGACAGCGTGCTCTGCACGAAGGCCTGGTCGAAGTCTTTCGGCACCACTTCCCACAACGGGCTGTCGGGGCTGCGGTAGATGTAGTAGTTGTGGCCGATGTGGTCCCAGTCGCCGTGCAACTGTATCGTCGCGAAGTAGTCGAGATAGGCATCGACGTTGACGATAGCCCCCAAGACCTGCGGCACGCTGGCATCCGGCGTGTTGTTGACGGTCTGCACCAGTTCCGACAACGCCGCGTAGCCGTCGTCGTTGGCACTGTGGTCGTCCCAGACGGTCGAATAGTCGTCGAGGATGCGGAAGTTGGCGGTCTGCGGGCCTTCGGCTTCGAGCAGCTGGCCGTTCGGGCTGATGCCGCGCAGGCTGAAGAAGTCGTCGTCGACCTCTTCGATCCGGCTGAACACACCGAGGTACTCGCCGTTGACTTCCAGGTGCACGAAGGCGCAGTTGGAATACAGCGTCGATGTCTGGGCCAGGTGCGCTGCCGCAAGGCACTCCGTCAGCAGGCTGCTGTCCATCGAGACGGCCTTCAGGTTCAGCTTGTCTCGGCCTTCGAAGGGGGCGGACTTCTTGAAGTTGACCTTCCAGGACTTCTTCTGGTTGTTGCGGCTCGACGCACCGCGGAACCGGACACCGATGTCGGGGAAGGTGGCCGTGCCGGCGCCGAAGGCGGCAGTGACGTAGTCTGAATCGACGTTCGCCTGCAGGATGGCGTACTGGTCCGGTGGAATCGTCAACTGGTAGACCGGCAGCGTCGACTGTGTGCGGTCGAGCGGCGCCGCGGCGACCGGGGCGGAAAAGGCGCTCTGGTTGCCGAAGACATCGACCGCGGCCACCCGGTAGTGGTTGGCGGCAAACGGCGTCACCGCATCGTCGAAATAGCGGCTCACCGGCGTTGGTGCCGGCGTCAACATGGTGTACGGGCCGGCGGCGGCGCTCGCACGGCTGACGAGGTAACCCGCCAGATCGGGTTCCGTCTGGTCGGGCCAGGTCACGATGTTGCGGTAGTAACCGCCGAGCGCGGCCACCGTTGCCGGCGTCTTCGGCGTCCGCGCCGAGCGCATGACGCTCTGCACCGCGATGCCCGAGATCGTCGACTGCCCCAGGCTGGCTGGAAACGTGACGTTCAACTGGCCGTCCGATACCGTCACCGCGAACTGGTAGGTCACGGCGTAGTTGCGGCCGAAGCGGGCATAGATGTCGAAGTCGGGCAGCAGCGGCAAGCCTTCGGCCAGCACCGAGAAGCGGCGCAGGTTGGGTCCGTTCTGCAGCAGCTCGACGAACTGCATCGTCAGCAGGTATTGGCCGTTCGGCAGATCGAAACGGTACTCGGTGACACCTTCGCGAACGCTGTTCAGCAGCGCCGTGTACGCGGTGTTCTCGATCGACTGGCCGCTGGTCACCAGCGCCGGCGTCGTCGCCGTGCCGCCGATGGCGCCGGAGCCGTTGGCGGCGGTATAGAGCCGGTCTGCGTCGTAACTGACGCCGAACCTGCCGCCGCTGCCGCCGGCGTCGATGCGTGCCGTGGCGGCAGATGCGCCCTGGGTGAACACCGCGCAAAGCAGCAGCAGCGACAACGAAATTTTCGTCGACATGGTCCGGTCCTCCCCGAGCGCTGGCGTCGACTCTACCGTGAGACCCGCGGTCTGACCACGTCCGGATGGGGCTGCGGCGCCGCGCCGCCGCTGTTGCCACGGGTTGCACTCCACACGCGGCGCTCACACCTGGGCCGGCAACTTGCCGCCGCAGCTGCCGATACCGACAAGGCCGGTGCCGCCGGCATGCACCGCCGCCCTGCCGAAAAGCTCCGCACCGGAGCCGCAGCTCTCTTCCCGCCTTGTCACTTCGAACCCATGCCCCTGCAAAATCCGATCACCGCCCGCCGTCCCCACCCCCTTTCCCCTGCGCTGGCCCTCGTTGCATGCCTCTCACTGGCGGCTTGTGGCGGCGGCGGCGACGACAGCCCTGCCGAACCGGCGGCGACGACCCAGGAGCAGGCGACGATGTCGACCGCCGCAGTGGCGACGAGCAACACGCTGCAGGTCGCCATCACCATTCCCGGCTACCCACACACCGTCGACGTCTACCGGCCGGCTGGCGCCACCAGGGCCATCGTGTTCCTGCACCCCCATGGCGGCCGCAGCGGCCAGGTGGCCTACGACCTGGGCCTGAACCGCTACATGGCGGCACCCACCACGAAGAGCGTCAACTGGGACTGGCTGGCGCGCAACGGCATCATCGCGGTGTTCCCGCAGGGCCAGATCAAGCCCGGTTCGGCGCTGCCGACCTGGAGCAACCACGTCATGAACTCGGGCCAGGACGACGTGGCGTTCCTGAAGGCGCTGTCGGCGCACGTGAAGGCGCAGTTCGGTGCCACCGAGGTGTCGCTCGCCGGCCACTCGAGCGGCGGCACGATGACCGCGCGCATGTGGTGCGAAGGCACGACGTCGTACAAGGCCTTCGTCTCGCTGGCCGGCCCGATGGCGTCGGCGGCCTATCCGGCATGGAGCACAAGCTGCACGCCGCTCGCCGCGGCGCCCTACCTCATGGTGGTCGGCGGCAAGGACACCAAGCTGACGCTGTTCGCCGCCGGCGTGACGAGCCCGACACCCGAGCAGATCGCGGCCGGACTGACCGACACCGTGCTGACCGCCGAGTGGAAGCGCCACCAGGACCGCAGCACGTCGGTCTGCGGCGCGACACCGGCGCTGGGTGACGGCGTCGCCGCCACTTCGGGGCCGACGTGGAACGCCTGCACAGCCCAGGTCCGCTACACGGTGGTGAGCGACGCCGACCACCCGATCGCGTCGCTCGAACAGTACGCGGGTGTGAAGATGCTCGACGTCATCGCCGGCTTCGTGGCCGCCAGCCCCAGCCGGTAGGTCGTTGCAGGCTAGAATTTGCGCCGCTGCGGGTGTAGTTCAATGGTAGAACGGCAGCTTCCCAAGCTTCATACAGGGGTTCGATTCCCCTCACCCGCTCCACGTCTCAGGATCTTCTTGCTGCAGCGGAGCGAGGTTCAACGTCGGTTCGCCGGTCGCAGCGGGCCAATGATGCGCAGCGGCCGCCGCGGCGCCGCAGTCGGCGCCATGTCTGCCGGCAGCGGCAGCGCCGCCAGCCCGCGCGGGCCGAGCACGAAGACGCTGCCGGCACCGGCGGTCACGGTGACCGATGCGCTGTGCATGCAGCTCTCGCCCGATGTCAGCGTGTCCAGGCAGCCGACAGCCTCGTCCAGCGGCAATGTTGCCACTGCCGGCGCGGCCAGGTTCTGCAGGTCGAACACGTATAGCGCAGCGTCGCGCGCTCGGTCAGCACCGCTTTCCAGCGCCACGCGGTAGGTGTAGACAAGCGCATGGCGCCCGTCGGGTGTGATGCCGTAGCCGGCGGCAACATGGCCCGCTGGCGCGAGGCCGGCGAGGTTGCCGCTTTCGCTGCCCGAGGACATCACGACACCGTCGCTGCGCAGCAGGCGCTGGCCGTCTTCGGACAGCGCGACGACACGAACACCGGCCGGCAGTAGCGGCCCGGCGGACCAGCTGCGCTGCGCGGGTCGGTAGAACTGCACCCGGCCCGAGGGGTCGGTGCCGGCGACGCTGTGGGCACCGGCACTGGCGACGAGGCCGACGCCGGTTTCGATCGGCGTCGACGACCAGCTGCCCGATCCTGGGTCCCGGATGCCGGGTGTCGACGTCAGGTCGGGCAGCGCGCGTGTGCTGGTGACGCCGCCCACCCAATAGGCGGCGCGGCCCAGACGCTCGCCGGCCGGGTCCAGCCCGGCCAGACTGGCCAGCGCGCGACCATCGGCGGCGAAGACCATTGCATGCACACCGGCAGGAACGGCGGGGTCGAAGTTCAGTGCGCCGCCGATCGACCGGCCCTGCAGCGTGCCCTGGTCCAGGCGCCGGAAGTCGGCCGGGTCCAGCGCCTGGATGTCGGTGCCGCTGCTGGCGAAAAGGCGTTGTTCGTCCTGCCGCAGCGCCAGGTCGACGAGCCCTGGCAGCGCCGCCTGTGCCAATGTCCAGCTGCTGCCACTGTGACTCCAGCGCAGGGCCCTGTCCGGACCGGCGAAGAACAGCGCATCGGCGCTGGCCGCGTACAGCGGCGGCCGGTAGCTGCCGAAAGGCAGCGGCAGGTGGCCACGCGGTACACGCGCCGGCGCCTCGACGGCCAGCCGCACTTCGCTCTGCCGCAGTGGCGCGGCGGACCGCAGGGTGATCGGTACGCCGGCGCTCGCGCCTTCGACATCGACCGCCAGCACCAGCACATCGCCGACGAAGCGGGTGTCGGCAAGAACTTGCGCCTGCGTCAACGTGGCGCCCTCGATCTGCAGGGTCGGCAGCAGCGCGCTCCAGGAGTCGCCGAGTTGGCCGTCGACGTAAAAGCGCCCCTTGCCGCCGACGAAGACGGCTGCCGTGCGCTCCAGGCTCGGCGTGTTGTCACGCACACCCACTTGCAGCGTCATCGGCAGGGTGCCGGGCCGGTCGATCCAGAGGTCCACCAGCGCCACCTGGCTCAGCTCGGTGCTGCCGCCGAAGGCCGGGTCGATCTGCATCTCCAGCAGGTCTGCGCCGGTGCCGCCGCCGGTTCGCGGCAGTTGCAGCCAGGGCGTGCGCGAGACAGCGCTCCAGCGTGCCGGCAGGCCGTCGGCAGTGAGCACCGGTGAACTCAGCGTCAGCTGCGCCACGGTGGTGCGCGCATCCAGCACCGTGTTGAGGTTTGCAGTGGGGTAGAAGGCCGCGGCGACATTGAGGGTCAACGACACGGTGGTCTGGCCGCCGTGCGGGCCGGCCGAGAAACACAGTGCGCTGCCGGTCTGCCCCAGCGGCTTGCCGACGGCGCTGAACTCGACCTCGTATTCGTCGTTGCCCAGATCGCGCAGCTGCAGGCCGTCGCCGCCGTGACACAGCTGCGGCGGCTCCCAGGCATCGGTCCATGTCGGCCGCGTTGCGCGGAAACGCTGCACCTGGGTGTTGCCCTGGCCGACGTAGATGTCCAGCGACGGTGGTGACACCGTCAGCGGCTGCTCGCCAGTCGGCGGCGCGGTCACGGTGTACTGCAGCGCGACGCGGCGTTCGTAGCGCAGGTCACTGGCGCCGCGCAGCACGATCTCGGCGTTGTAGCTGCCGGCACGCACCTGGCGCGTCTCGATGCGCAGCGACTGGCCGTCGAAGGCGATCGCGAAGGCGTCGCCGTAGGCGTTGTGGCTCATCGTCACCGCGCCGGCCGCCGCCGGCACGGTGACAGGCAGTGTTACCTCCGGCGCCGCGTCGCGCCCGTTGCGCTGCAGTTTCACGCCTGCCTGCACCTTCAGATTGGGCAGGACCTCGAAGCTCAGCGGCACAGTGGCCGGGCTGCCGGGCGCGCTGCTGGTACAAGCCTCGTCGAAGCAGGCGTGGACCGACACCGTGGTGTTGTAGACGCCGGGCGCAAGGTCGGCACGCAGCGCCAACGTGCCTGACAAGCTGTCGCCGGCGACGCTGCCGCTGACATCGCTGACCACCGCCGGGTCATAGCCGAGACCCAGCCACAGGCCCTTGCTGCCGGTGTACTTGAGTGTGGCAAAGAATTGCAGCGTGGTGCCATGGCCTTCGACGCTCCGGGCCTGCAGCTGTGGGCTGCCGAAGCTGGCGCTGAAGACATCGCTGGCACTTTCCCCACTTCCGGTGTCACTGCCACCGCCACCACCACCGCCGCAGGCTGCGAGCAGCAGAAGCACCGTGGCGAAAATCGCGTGCCGCCAGGCACCGCCGGACATACCGATCCGCATGAACACCCTCCCTGGGTCGCAATCTGTTTCACGGCAGTGTATTGCGCGCTGCGGCATCCAGCGCGGAGCCAGTCCCCGCCCGCTGACCCTGACGCGGCTACAGGGTGCCGGGGGGTGCAAAATAGTTGTTCGATTGCCCTCACTCGCACCCGCCCCAGCCGTCCGCGCACATCCCCCGCAAGCCCGCCCATGACAACGACCTTGCGCGTTCTGTGTGTCTCGCCGTCTCTCACGCAGTCTCTTCCAGCGCTGGCCGGTTCGCGCTGGGGGCCGTTCGAGTTGCTGCGCTGCGCCTCGCTGTCCGAACTGGCGCAGCGCCTGGGCGAAGAGACGCCTGACGCGTTGCTGATCGAACCGCAGGACGCCGCCGCGCTGGTGGCCTGGCCGGCGCTGTCGCATGCCGTGCTCGACACCGCGCTGGTCGTGCTGCTGGCGGCCGATGCCGACACCGCCGTGCCGCTGCTGCAGCTCGGTGTGCAGGACGTGCTGCCGGCCGGCGACGCCGAGGCCATTGCTCGCGCGCTGCGGCTGGCGGTGGAGCGCAAACACATCGAGCGTGTGGCGCGCAAGGCCTACGCCACCGACCTGTCGACCGGCCTGCCCAACCACACCCAGCTGCTCGAACACATGACGCACCTGCTGGCGCTGCGTGAACGTGAACCGGCGCCGATGGCCTTGATCGTGCTGCGTGTCGAAGGCCTGGTGCGCGCCGGCGAAGCGATGGGCGCCGAGGCTGCCAACGTGCTGCGGCGCAAGGCGGCTGTGCGGCTGCGTTCGGCGCTGCGCGCCAGTGACGTGGTGGCATCGATCGGCAGCGACGCCTTTGCCGTGCTGCTGGCCTGGATCGATTCACCGCAGGACGGTGAACGTGTGATGGCGAAGATGGCGCAGTCGCTGGCGCAGCCTTTCACGGTGGCCGGCCGCACGCAGACACTGGCGGTGAGCGTGGGGCTGGCGTCCTACCCCGAACACGGCAAGGACGCCGACGCCTTGCTGCGCCGCGCGCTCGGCCAGGCAGCGCAGGTCGCCACCGTCGGCCGCGCCGGGCTGGCGAACCGCGCCGACCGCGGCTCGGACGCCGCGGCAAACGACGACGAAGCCTAGTTCACGTCGGCTGTGCCGTCGCATGGCCACGCTTCACGCAATGACCCGTCGTGCCGGACGGCTGTTGGCGGCCGTCAACGGCCGTTGGCGACCGGCCAGTGAATCTCGGCGCGCCCCGTGCTATCCAGGGCAAGGCGATCCGCGCCGCGAGCGATACTTGTCCTTCACGATGCTTCGTGGACCGTGCTCGCGCCGGTCGTCGTACGTCCGACCGGCGGAACCGGAGCTGTCAGAGTGCGGAGAGGGACGCGTTGTATGAAGAGGTGGATCCGCAACTTCGTTACGCTGTCCTCCGCTCTTGCCGCGTTTGCGACTTGCGGGTTGGCTCGAGCGCAAGACATCCACGTCGTCGACGTTGCTCTCGTCGCGGGCGCATCGATCCCGTTTCACCGGCTGCAGGCACCATCCCCGCCTCTTGCGCAGCAACGGATGGTGCAGGATCGGCATGGGTTTCTCTGGCTGAGCGCCGCGGATGGATTGCGACGCTACGACGGCTACAGTTTCATGAAGGTGCCGGATGGCCAGAGCGCGAACAGCGTCGGCTTCATCATCGGCCAGTCGCTGACGAGCGACCGCGCGGGTCGGCTGTGGATCGGCGCCGATGACTCGCTCAATCGGTACGACCCTGCGACCGGCAGCTTCACGCAATACCGGTCGCCCGACGAGACATGCGGCACCGTCAGGATCGCCCACGACATCATCGAGGATCAGGACGGGCTGATCTGGCTCGCGACGGACGACGGCCTGACGGCCCTGGATCCGACCACGTCGAAGACGACGTGTCATCGGCCGCGCTACACGTCCGGGGTCGGTGAGACGCGCGTCATCGCGATGGCTGCCGTGCAAGACGGCACCCTGTGGGTCACCAGCAGCGAGGGGCTCTACGTGCTCGACCGGCGCTCGGGCAAGGTCATCCGCCACATCAAGCTCGAGACGACTTCCGGACGCAAGTTCGTCTGCACGGGCTTTCCGTCGAGACCGTTCCAGGACAGCAGCGGAAGGCTGTGGTTCGGTCTGTCTTCCGGCGGCGATCTGGCCTCGGTTGACGTCGCCAGCGGCGAAGTCACGGTCTATGCGTTCCGCAACGGCGGACTGGCGTCGAACGCGTCCTCCGGCGTCGTGTCGATCCAGGAGGATCACGACCGGGCGCTCTGGCTCGGCACCAACAAGCTCGGTCTCGTGAAGCTGACGCCGGACCGCAAGCAGGCGATCTGGTACCAGAGCAACCCCGACGATCCCGACGGCTTGCGCGACGACCTCGTTGTCGGCCTGTTCAGGGATCGCGACGGGCGCTTCTGGTCGACGACGAGGTCGGGGGCTGTCTACCGCTTCGACACCGAGCGTGCGCGTTTCCGGTCGTACCGCCACCAGGAGGCGGTCCCGCAGGGCCTGGGCAAAGGCTCGGTGACCGCGGCTTACGCGGAAGATCCCGACACGCTGTGGATCGGCACGGACCGCGGCTTGAACCGTGTCGACCGCACGACGGACCAGGTCACGCAGGTCGACCAGCCGGCCTTCGCGCGAGGCGTCAGCGCGATCACGAAGGACAGCTCCGGCAATCTGTGGTTCGGCACGAATGGCAACGGCCTCGTTCGCTTCGATCCCGGTGCGGGCCGGTACACGACCTTCGCCCACGATGCGTCCAATCCGCGATCACTGAACCACAACCGGGTCGCAGCGTTGCGGGTCGATCGCGGCGGCAGCGTGTGGGTCGGGACGGATTTCGGCCTCAGCCGCTGGGAACCGGCGACGGGGGACTTCTCGACCTTCAGGCCGCAGCCGAAAGGTCTGCTCCAGTACCGCTCGATCGCGGAGGACGCGAGCGGTGCGCTGTGGCTGGCGACGTCGTCACGCGGCGTGCACCGTTTCGATCCACGCGCGGGCACCTTCAAGGTCTTCGATGCCGAGCTCCGCGCCGCGCACCCACCGGGCCACAACCGCGTCAATTCGGTTCACGTCGACCGCGCCGGGACGGTGTGGGCCGCGACCTTCCGTGGCCTGGGCAAGCTCGATCCGCGCGACGCGACATTCACGTCGTACGCCTCGCGCTCCGGGCGTCCGGCGGACACGGTCCTCGGCATCTTGGAAGAAGACGACGGACGCCTGTGGGTCAGCACCCCGAACGGGCTGTCGCGCTTCGATCCGCACGCCGAGACCTTCACGAACTATCACGAGTCGGATGGTCTGTTGACCGATCGGTTCGCCAATCCCGTGGTCGTCGCCAAAAGTTCGAGCGGGGAGATGTTCTTCGGCTCGCAAAAGGGGCTGGTGGCGTTCTTCCCCGGGCAGGTCGTCGAGCGCGAGCGCGCTCTGCCGGTGTTCCTGACCGACTTCCGCTTGTTCGGCGAGCCGGTGCTGCCAGGAAGCGCGTCGCTGGAGCAGCCCATCTGGTCCGCCGCTTCGCTGGAACTGGAACCGCACAGCATCGTGTCGTTCGACTTCGCCGCCTTGAACTATGTCGATCCGGCGCGCACGCGCTATCGGTACCGGCTCGAAGGGCTCGAAACGAAATGGAACGAGACCGACAGTGCCCGGCGCAGCGCGACCTACACGATGCTGCCGACAGGCGATTACACGTTTCGGGTCCAGGCTCGCGGCGCCCGCGGAGACTGGAACGACAGCGCACTCAAGATCCGCGTTCCGCCGCCGTGGTATGCGACGTGGTACTTCCGGATCATGGCCGCCGCATTGCTGCTCGCGGCGCTCTGGCTCGCATACCGCTTGCGCGTCCGCCAGTTGCACCGCCGATTCGAGACCTCACTCCAGGCGCGGCTCGACGAGCGTGCACGGGTGGCGCGCGAGGTGGCCGAAGGGCTGGAGCAGCGGGTGCTCGAACGCACCGAAGAGCTGGCCCGTGCCCAGCATGCCGCCGAGGCCTCGACGCGCGCCAAGAGCGAGTTCCTGGCCAACATGAGCCACGAGATCCGCACGCCGATGAACGCCATCCTCGGCATGTCGTACCTCGCGCTGCAGACCGGCCTTGACGCGCGGCAGCGCAACTACGTCGACAAGGTGCACCGCGCCGCCGAGTCGCTGCTGGGCATCATCAACGACATCCTCGACTTCTCGAAGATCGAGGCCGGTCGGCTGGACCTCGAGGACATCCCGTTCGAGCTCGGCGACGTGCTCGACCAGCTCGCCACGCTGGTGGGCATGCGCGCCGAGGAAAAGGGGCTGGAGCTGCTGTTCGCGCTGCCGCCCGGGCTGCCGACCGCGCTCGTCGGCGACCCTTCGCGGCTCGGCCAGGTGCTGCTGAACCTGAGCAACAACGCGGTCAAGTTCACCGAGCGCGGCGAGGTCACGGTGGCGGTGACCGAGAGCGCGCGCGAAGCCCGGCGCGTGAGGCTGCGCTTCGAGGTCCGCGACACAGGCATCGGCTTGTCGCCCGAGACCTGCGCGCGCCTGTTCCAGCCCTTCACGCAGGCCGACGCCTCGACCAGCCGGCGCTACGGGGGCACCGGGCTCGGGCTGGCGATCTGCCACCACCTGGTGGAGCGCATGGGCGGCGACATCGGGGTCGACAGCGAGCCCGGGCGCGGCAGCTGCTTCCACTTCAGCCTGTCCCTCGGCCTGCAGTCCGAGGCCACGCTGGCGCCGCTGGACGCCGAAATGCACGGCATGCGGGTGCTCGTCGTCGACGACCACGCGGCGGCGCGCGAGCTGCTGTGCACGCTGGCGACGGCCTTTGGCCTGCAGGCCGCGATGGCGGCCGATGGCGCGGCGGCGCTGCAGGTGGTGGCGCAGGCTGACGCCGAGGACCGGCCGTTCAAGCTGCTGCTGCTGGACTGGCACATGCCGGGCCTGGACGGCATCGCGTGCCTGGAGCGGCTGGGGCACGCGGCCGGCCGGCACGCCCCTCCGACGGTGCTGATGGTGACCGCCTTCAGCCGCCACGAGGCCGAACGGCAGCTTGCCGCGCGCGGGCTGCAGGTGGCCGGGCTGCTGTCCAAGCCGGTCACGCCCTCGGGGCTTCTGGACGCCTGTGCCAATGCGCTGGGCCGTCCGCATGCCGGACCGAGCCGCAACGAGCAGCGCCAGGAACTGCTGCAGGCGCACCAGGCGGGGCTGGCAGGCGCGCGCATCCTGCTGGTCGAGGACAACCCCATCAACCAGGAGCTTGCGCGCGACCTGCTGAACCGGGCCGGCATCGTCGTCAACATCGCCGGCGACGGCCAGGAGGCGCTGGCGATCCTCGGGCGCGAGCGCTTCGATGCCGTGCTGATGGACTGCCAGATGCCGGTGATGGACGGCTACGAGGCGACGCGCGCTCTGCGCCAGCGCCCCGAATTGAAGGACCTGCCGGTGATCGCGATGACGGCCAACGCGATGGCCGGCGACCGCCGGAAGGTCTTGCAAGCGGGCATGAACGACCACGTGGCCAAGCCGATCCGCGTCGACGACCTGTTCGCTACGCTGGCTCGCTGGGTGCATCCGGCGCTGCCCTCGCCCGCGCCGGAGGCGCCGCTGCCGGCGCTCGACATGCGTGCCGGCTTGGCCGCCCTGATGGGTGACGAGGCACTGTACCGGCGGCTGCTGGCGCTGTTCCGCGAGCGCGAGGTCGACTTCGTCGCCCGCTTCCGGTCCGCCCGTGAGCACGGGGACAGCGACGCCCCCACGCGTTGCGCGCACGACCTGAAGAGCGTCGCCGGCACCTTGGGCATGGCCGCGCTGCAGCGCGCCGCCGCGGCGCTGGAGGAAGCCTGCAGCCTGGGCGGCGAAGCGGCGGCGCTGGAGCCGCTGCTGCAGGCGGTGCAGCGCCAGCTCGCGCCGGTGCTGGCCAACTTGCAGGAGAGGGGCCTGGCCTGAACGCGCAGATCGCCGGCAACGGTCTCCGCGGCAGTTCCGCTCGCTGCCGGGGCGATCTGCGTGTCTCACCGACCAGCGAAGTCCAGTACCACCCGCGACGGAACATCGCCATGCGCGAGCCGTTCGAATACGTTGTTGATCGCGGACAGCGGCTGCAACTCGCTGTCGGCCTTGACCTTGCCTTCGGCCGCAAAGGCCAGCGCCTCGGCCATGTCCCGACGCGTGCCGACAAACGAGCCACGGATCGTGATGCAATTGGCCACCACGTCAAACAGCGGTGTCGGGAACTCGCCCGGCGGCAGGCCGACCAGCACGCAGGTTCCGCGCTTGCGCGTCATGCCCACGCCCGACTTGAAGGCCGCCAGCGAGGGTGCGGTGATCAGCACGCCATGGGCCCCGCCGTCCGTCGCTTGTCTGACGGCCTGGATGGCGTCGCCGGTCTTCGCGTTGACGACCGCATCGGCACCCAGAAGCTTCGCGTGTGCGAGCTTGCCATCGTCGATGTCGACGGCGCAGACGTGCAGCCCCATGGCCTTGGCGTACTGGACCGCCAGATGCCCGAGGCCACCGATGCCTGACACGACGATCCACTGGCCCGGCTTGGCCGCGGTCTCCTTGATGCCCTTGTAGCTGGTGACACCGGCGCAGATGAGCGGCGCCGCGTCCTGGGCGGTCAGGCCCGCCGGCACGTGGGCCACGTAGTTCGGGTCGGCGACGATGTATTCGGCAAAGCCGCCATTCTTCGTGTAGCCGCCGAACTGCGCTTGCGCACACACGGTCTCCCAGGCCGAGAGGCAGTGTTCGCAGTGCCCGCAGGCCGAGTACAGCCACGGCACGCCGACGCGGTCGCCCTCCTTCACGGCCGTGACGCCGCCACCGAGCGCAACCACGCGGCCGATGCCTTCGTGGCCGGGAATGAAGGGCAGCGTGGGCTTGGCCGGCCAGTCGCCGTTGGCGGCGTGCAAGTCGGTGTGGCACACGCCGCAGGCCTCGGTCTTGACGAGGATCTGCCCGGGTCCGGGCGCAGGAATGTCCAGTTCCCTGAGCATCAGGGGCTTGCCGAATGTTTCGACGACGGCGGCTTGCATCTTGCGTGACATGGTTCGGTTCTCCTTCACGCCGGCGCGTCGAGATGGGCTGTGCGGACGAGCTTCTTGTTGACGAACTCCTGAATGCCCATGTTGCCGAGCTCGCGACCGTAGCCGGAGTCCTTGATGCCGCCGAAAGGCAGTTCGGCGTCGGACCAGTCGATGTTGTTGATGAACATCATCCCGGTGTCGACGCGACTGGCCACGCGCTTGCCACGCGCCAGGTCCTTCGTGAAGACGGAGCCGCCCAAGCCGAAGTCGGAGTCGTTCGCCAGGGCGATGGCCTCGTCTTCATTCTTGACGCGGAAGAACGAGACCACCGGGCCGAAGAACTCGTCGCGGAAGGCGGGGTTGTCGGGTGCGATGTCGGTGAGGATGGTCACCTGCATGAACGAACCTGGCCGGTCGATGCGCTTGCCACCCATCACCAGCTTGGCGCCGTGGGCCACCGCGCTGTCGACCTGCTTGAGCAGTTGCAGCAAAGCGGCCTCGGTGGACAAGGGGCCGTGCGTGGTCGCCTCGATCATGGGGTCGCCCGGCTTCAATGCTTCGAGTGCCGTCTTGAATTTCGCGAGGAACTTGTCGGCGATCGAGTCCAGGACGATGAATCGCTTGGCGGCACAACAGGTCTGGCCTCCGTTGTACATGCGCCCCCACACGGCCCACGGAATCGTCTTCTCGAGATCCGCGTCTTCGAGCACGATGAACGCGTCGCTGCCGCCGAGCTCCATCGACGACTTCTTGAGGTTCTGCCCGGCCCGGGCCGCAATGCTCCTGCCGGCCGAGACGCTGCCGGTCAGCGCGACGCCCTTGATGCGGGGGTCGTCCACGACACGATTCGCCTGCTCATGCGAGATCAGCAGATTGGTGTAGGCGCCTGCGGGAGCACCCGCATCGAGCAAGAGCTTCTCGAACGCGATTGCACATTGCGGCACGCAGCCGGCGTGCTTGACCACCAGCACGTTGCCCGCCATCAGCTGCGGGCCGGCGACGCGTGCAAGTTGATAAAAGGGAAAGTTCCAGGGTTCGACGCAGAAGAGCACGCCCAGCGGGCTGCTCTCCATGTGGGCTTCACCCATCTTGGGATGCAGCTTCGTCGGCGCCAGAAAGGCTTCGGCGTTCTTGGCGTAGTAGGCCAGGATGTCGGCGCTGAACTTCACTTCGCCGCGCGCCTCGTCGATGCGCTTGCCCATCTCCAGGGTCGCCAGTTTGGCGTAGTCGTCGACGTGCGCGTGCATCAGTGCGGCGGCCTTGGCGACGATGGCTGCGCGCTCGTCGTAGCTGGTGTGCTTCCAGGTCCGGAAGCAGGACTCCGCGCCGGCGAGCGCCTTTTCGAGCTGCGCGCTGTTGAGATGCTCGAAGCTCTTCAGGGTCTTGCCGGTATTGGGATTGACGCTTTGATAGGTCACGGAGACTTCCTTCATCGAATGGGTCGCGACACTGCGGCAGGCACTGCGGCAACAGGGGCGGTGAACCGGGCCGCGAGAGGTTCATTCCAGGCACGGTGCGCGCCGAAGGATCGAAGGTCTGTGTGGCAGCACACGCAGCGAGGTATCGAAATGCAAGGCCGAACCGGATGTGATGCGGCAGCTTTCGCATGCCGGCGCGCGGCAATCTTGACCCCCGCCTGCGATCGGATCGATCGTGCGCACCCGCTGCGTTCTCGCTTGGTACGTTGACGAACGGATCGAGCGCGGCGATCAACCTACATTCAGCGACGCTGCCGTCAAGGCGCCACCAAGGACACCGGCTGCCCTCGAAGACACCGGTCACGCCTTGGCTGTACGAACCGGGTGCCACCGTGGCGATGATTTCGAGAAGGCGGTTCGTCTCTTCGGCTCCGGCTCTCTTCGGCGGCGCATCGTTGTCGTCGGCGTGCTCGCAAGGAGCTGATTCCGAGAGTTACGAGGCGGTTGCCACGCGAACCTGGCGAGCTGGTCAGTCCGGAGGCGGCGAAGGCCCGGCGCTCGGCCGGGAACTGGTCCGCTGCGCGACGCTGGCGCCGTCGAGTCACAACACCCAGTGCTGGAAGTTTGTGCTCGAAACGCAAGCGATCACGATCCTCCCCGACCTGTCACGGCGATGCCCTGCCGTGGACCCCGACGACCACCATGTCTTCGTGTCGCTAGGCTGCGCCGCCGAGAATCTGGCGCAGGCTGCCCTCGCCCAGGGGCTGCACGCTGAGGCCCGCTTCGACGCCACCCGCGAAGCCGTCCACATGGCGCTGACGCCCACGACAGCGCGGAGTTCACCGCTGTTCAACGCGATCACTTCGCGGCAGTGCACGCGGGGCGACTACGACGGGCAGCCGCTGTCCCGCGAGGAACTCGCCCTGCTCGAAACCGCCGGGTCATCTTCTGGTGTGCGGATGCTGCTGTTGACCGAGCGCTCGGCCCTGGAGCGCGTGCTGGAGTACGTGGTTCAAGGCAACACCGCCCAGTTGGCGGACCCGGCGTTTCTCGAGGAGCTCAAGTCCTGGATCCGCTTCAACGGCGCAGATGCGGTCCGCACGGGAGACGGTTTGTTCAGCGTGGCTTCGGGCAACCCGGCCATCCCGCACTGGCTGGGTCAACTGGCATTCAGCTGGTTCTTCACGGCAAGAGGCGAGAACGACAAGGTCGCGCGGCAGATTCGCAACTCGGCAGGCATCGCGGTGTTCGTCGGCCAGGTGGCCGATAAGGCGCATTGGGTGGATGTCGGCCGCTGCTACGAGCGCTTTGCACTGCAGGCCACTGCGCTCGGCATACGCAACGCATTCCTGAATCAGCCGGTGGAGGTGGCCGCGGTGCGGTCGCCGTTCGCAACTGCCCTTGGCATGGGCGGTCAGCGGCCTGACCTGGTGGTGCGCTTCGGCCGTGGTCCGACCATGCCGCGGTCGCTGCGCCGGCCGGTTCAGGCGGTGCTGGTCTGAAGGCCCGCGGGCCGGAAACAGGAACCCAAATGACATGGCTGCTCTGGCTCGGCCTGGCGCTGTGCGCGCTCGTGATCGCCGCTGTCGGACTTTCTGCTCATGGTGCCCGCCGATGGGCAGTCGCCACGCAGGCGTTGGTGAGCAGCCTGGAAGCGGGCCGCATCGACGGGGACGGGCCCTCGCCGCCGACACGCTACGACGCGCGCGAACTCGATGGCTTGCCTGCGCCCGTGCAACGCTTCTTCCGTGCGGTCCTCAGGGAGGGCCAGCCCATCATCACCGCAGTCACGATCGACATGGCAGGCACCTTCAACATGTCGGCCACTGGCGAGCAGTGGAAGGCATTCACATCGCGACAGCGGGTCGTCACCCGTCGCCCGGGCTTCCTCTGGGACGCCGAGATCGCGATGCTGCCGGGCTTGAAGGTGCGTGTCGTCGACAGCTACATCGTTGGCAAGGGCCTTCTTCACGCGACGATCGAGGGTCTGTTCACGATGGCTGACCTGCGTGGCGAGGGCGAGATTGCCCGCGGCGAATTCATGCGCTGGTTCGCTGAAGTGGCCTGGTACCCGACCGCGCTGCTGCCGAGCCAGGGCGTGCGCTGGGAGGCGGTCGATGACCGTTCGGCAAACGCCACCATCGTGGACGGCCCGCTCGCGCTGACCCTGCTGTTCAGGTTCAACGACGCCGGGCTGATCGACTCGTTCCGCGCAGAGGCGCGCGGCGGCATGATGGACAAGAAGATGGTAATGGCCCCCTGGGAAGGCAACTGGTCGAACTACCGGACGCGCGACGGCATGCAGGTGCCATTCGCTGGCGAGGTGGCATGGATGCGACCCGAGGGGCGCCGGCCTTACTTCGTTGGCACGGTCACCGCGCTGACGTACGAGTTCTCGCCGTGATATTCCGACTTGCTGGCGCTCTGGCGGTCGCCGGCATGGTCGGCGTGACCCTTGCGGTCGCAGCGCTCGACATGCCCACGCCCGTACCGGACTCGCTGCTGGCCGGGCAGGACGTATTGGGTCCCGTCGTCCAGGCCGCGTGCATGAGCGGGCTGCTGGCAGCGGCCGCCATCGAACCGACGCTGCTGCGCCGGCTGGGCGCATAAGCGCGATGAAACCCGAGGCGAACGCCGCCGGATCGAAGGGCGTGCGGGCGTGGATTGCCAAGCGGCCGGCGGTCTCGTTTTACGTGCTCACCTTGACGCTGTCGTGGAGCTATTGGCTTGCTTTGCTGGCGCAGGGACAGCGGGTGGTGCCCGGTAGCGCCGTTACCCACTTTCCCGGCTTGCTCGGGCCCATGCTCGCGGCGATCACCGTCACCGCAGTGATCGGAGGACGTCGTGCACTGCGCGAGCTCTTCGGGCGGATGTTTCGACCCGGGCCGCAGTGGCCTTCGAAGCTGATGCTGGCCCTGTCACCGTTGGTGCTGGGTGCAGTGGCCTTCGGCGCGATACGGGTCCTGGGCAAGCCGCTGCCATCGGCCGATACCTTCGCTCACTTTCCGGGGCTGCCGCAGGACTGGCCGCTGGCCGCTGTGGTGATCGCCGTCCTTGTCGTCAGTGGTTTCGGCGAGGAGACCGGTTGGCGCGGGTTCCTCACCGAACGCCTGCTGCCGATGCAAGGCCGCTTGCGTGCCACGCTGTGGGTCGCGCTGCTTTGGTCGTTGTGGCACTTGCCCTTGTTCTGGCTCAATTCCAGCATGTCGGCGCTGATCGGGCCGGTCCTGTTCGGCTGGCTGTTCGCGCTCATCTGCGGCGCATTCGTGCTGGCACAGGTGTACCTCGCAACGGGTCACCGCGTCCTGTGGGCGGCGCTTTGGCACGCCGGCTTCAACATGATGGTGGCCACGGAGATGGGCACCGGGTTGCCGGCCGCCATCGTCAGTACGGCTGTCATGGTCTGGGGCGCGATCGTGGCCGCGCGTTGGTGGCGCAGACCTGCAGAGCCAGCGCCGCCGACCGTGCGATGAGACCCGTCGAGGCCTTGTTGTTGCTTGCCACCGTGCTGGTTTTCATGACGCTTGCAGTCCGGCTGCCACGCGCGTTGCGATGGCTGCGCCGCCGGCAGTTGATGGTGCAGATCTGGTCGTCCAAGCGTTCGGGGAGCAGTCAGTCAAGGAGCTCGCTGATACGGCCCTCAGAGATGGCGCCGCAGGAGGGCGGGCGGAGCCCGGTCGCGGCGTCCGCTTGAGGGCGCGGTTGCGCTTCGCGCTTGTGCGGCATGATGGCGTGCATGCATGCGCCATTGTTCGACCTTTCAGACCTCTACGACCCGAAGCGCCATGAGGCGCTGACGGACGACGCCTGGTCCGAGGACGCGGCGCACGCCGCGATCGCGCGCATCTGTGCGGCGGCCGAACGAGAGTTCGACGAGGCCGAAGGCAGCTGGCTGCTGCATCCGCAGGACGACCCGCCTGCACCCGGCACACGATCGGTCAACGCCTACTGGGGCGCCACCGGCGTCGTCTGCGCGCTGCGCGACCTGGCCTCGCAAGGCGCGGTCACTCTGGCGCGCGACTACACGCGCTGGATCGAAGGCTTCCCCGAACGCGCGCGGCTCGAAGCCGCCGACGAGCAGCACGGCACGGCCTCTTACCTGTTCGGCGAGAGCGCACCGCTGCTGCTGGCCTGGCAGACCACCGGGCGGGCCGACTTCGCCGACCGCCTGTACGACCTGGTTCGCGGCAACCTGCACAACCCCGCGCACGAGCCGCTGTGGGGCAACGCCGGCACGCTGCTGGCGGCTATCGCGATGGCCGAAGCCGACCTGCCGGCCGCCGAGCGCACGCGCTGGCAGGCGCTGGTGCGCGACGGCGTGCAGGCACTGCTCGACGACATGGCGCCCGATCCCGACGCCGGCCACTGGCTGTGGCGGCAGGACATGTACGGCCGCATCCGGCACCACCTCGGCGCGGGCCATGGCCTGGCCGGGAACGCTTACCCTGTGCTGCGCGCGACCGGGCTGGTGGACGCCACCGTGGCCGACACGCTGCTGCAGCGCTGCTTCGATACGTTGTCGGCCACCGCACTGCAGGCGGCGGCGACGGGCCCCGACGGCGGTGTGCCGGTCGCCAACTGGCACGCGGTGATCGAACGCGAGCGCATCGCCGCCGCGCTGGCCGCCGGCCAGCGCCCGCTGGTGCAGGATTGCCACGGCGCACCGGGTGTGGTCTGCCGCCTGGCCACCGCCCCCGCCGCGTGGGATGCGCTGCTGAGCGCCGCCGGCGAGATGACCTGGATCGCCGGCCCGCTGGCCAAGGGCCCGTCGCTTTGCCACGGTACCGCGGGCAATGCGATGGCCTGCCTCAAGCTGTGGCAGCGCTTTGCCGAGCCGCTGTGGCTGGAGCGCGCACGCCGGCTGGCGATGCATGCGGCCGCACAGGTCGAACAGGCGCGCGCCCGCCACGGCCAGGGCCGCCACAGCCTGTGGACCGGCGACCTGGGTGTGGCCTGCGTGCTGTGGAACTGCGTGCGCGGCGAGGCCTGGTTCCCGATGCTCGACCGCTGCTGAGCTCAGCGCTCCACCGGCGGCGACCGCTGCAGCGGGTGCGACGGCACAAGCATGGTGGTCACGCCGCCGTGGGCGGCGGGTGCGTCGACCACGCGCTCCATGTGCCGCTCGCCGATGTGTGCCCTCCGCCGCCGCGGGCCCTGCGCTGCGGGTCTCTGCGGGTGACTGCGAGGGTGGCCGACCGGCAGCTTCAGGGTGGCGAGATCAGGACAGCGGATGTCGGCTCAGGGTCAAGCCGACACCCGGAAAAGTGCAACGCCTCACTTCAGGATGTCGCCCAGGCAGAGGTACTTCAGCTCGACGTAATCGTCGATGCCTTGCCTTGCACCTTCGCGCCCGAGTCCGCTCTGCTTGACGCCGCCGAACGGCACTTCGGTGGTCGAGATCAGGCCGGTGTTGATGCCGACCATGCCGTATTCCAGCGCTTCACCGACACGGAAGATGCGGCCGATGTCGCGGCTGTAGAAGTAGCTCGCCAGGCCGAACTCGGTGTCGTTGGCGAGCGCGACCGCCTCGGCCTCGGTCTCGAAGCGGAACACCGGCGCCACCGGGCCGAAGGTTTCTTCCTTCGAGCACAGCATCTCGGACGTCACACCCGAGAGCACGGTGGGCTGGAAAAAACGTTCGCCCTTGGCCGTGTCCCGCTGCCCGCCGGTGACCACCTTCGCGCCTTTGGCGACGGCGTCGGCGACATGGCTCTCGACCTTGGTGACCGCTGCATCGTCGATCAGCGGGCCCTGGTGCACGCCCGTCTCGAAACCGTTGCCGACGACGATGCCCTGCGCCTTCGCCGCCAGCTTGGCGACGAAGCTGTCGTAGACGCCGGCCTGCACAAGCATGCGGTTGGCGCAGACGCAGGTCTGGCCGGCGTTGCGGTATTTGCTGACCATCGCACCTTCGACGGCGCTGTCGATGTCGGCGTCGTCGAAGACGATGAAGGGCGCGTTGCCGCCGAGTTCGAGGCTCAGCTTCTTGATGCTGGGCGCACATTGCCGCGCCAGGATGCGGCCGACCTCGGTGCTGCCAGTGAACGACAGGTGGCGCACGACATCGCTGCTGCACAACACGTTGCCGATGGCGATGGAGTTGTCGCTGTCGGCCGAGAGCACGTTCAGCACACCGGCCGGCATGCCGGCGCGCTGCGCCAGTTCGGCCAGCGCCAGCGCCGACAGCGGCGTCTGCTCGGCCGGCTTGATGATCACCGGACAGCCCGCGGCCAGCGCCGGCGCGACCTTGCGCGTGATCATCGCGATCGGAAAGTTCCACGGCGTGATCGCAGCGCAGACACCGATCGGCTGCTTGATGACCAGATAGCGCTTGTTGTTGTCGGTGGTGGGAATGGTCTCGCCGTAGACACGCCGCGCTTCTTCGGCGAACCACTCGATGAAGCTGGCGCCGTAGACCACTTCACCACGTGCCTCGGCCAGCGGCTTGCCCTGCTCGGCCGTCATGATGCGGGCCAGGTCGTCGGCATGCTGGTGCAGCAGCTGGAACCACTTCATCATCACCGCGCCGCGTTCCTTCGCGGTCTTGGCGCGCCATGTGACGGCGGCTTTCTGCGCCGCCGAAATGGCCGCCGCGGCGTCGATGGCGCCGAGGTTGGCCACTTTCGCCAGCTCCAGCCCGGTGGCGGGGTCGGTGACGGCAAAACGTGCGTTGCCGGCAACCCATTCGCCGTTGATCAGGCCGTCGGTTTTCAACAGGCCGGGGTCGTTCAGTGTGGCCAGTGGCGAGGTCTTCATGTCCATGTCGGTCTCCAGATTCGGCTCCACTGTAGCCTCAGGCGGATGGCAGTGTTTCAGGCGCGGCGGCCGCGCAGCCATTCCAGCGCCAGCATCAGCGCGGTGGTGAAGATCGTCAGCAGCGTGGCCACCGCGGCGATGGTCGGGTTGATGTTCTCGCGGATGCCGGTGAACATCTGCCGCGGCAGCGTCACCTGGCTCGGGCCGGCGATGAACAGCGTCACCACGACCTCGTCGAACGAGGTCGCGAAGGCGAACAGCGCGCCGGAGATGACGCCCGGCGCAATCACCGGCAGCGTGACGCGGAAGAAGGTGCTCACAGGCGACGCGCCCAGGCTCAGGCTGGCGCGCACCAGGTTGTGGTTGAAGCCCTGCAGCGTGGCCAGCACGGTGGTCACAACAAACGGCGCGCCGAGCGCGGCGTGCACGACGATGAGGCCGATGTAGGTGTCGGCCAGGCCGATGCGCGCGAAGAACAGATAGCAGGCGACACCGACCACGACGATGGGCACGACCATCGGCGCGATCAGCACGCTCATCAACAGGCCCTTGCCGGGGAACTGCACACGCGCCAGCCCGACGGCCGTCAACGTGCCCAGCGTGGTGGCGATCAGCGTGGCTGCCGGTGCGACGATGAAACTGTTCTTCGCTGCACGCGCCCATTCGGCCGAGGTGAACAGGTTTTCGTACCACTGCAGCGACCAGCCCGGCATCGGGTAGGCCAGGAACGAACTGGCCGAAAACGACAGCGGCACGATCACCAGGATCGGCAGCAGCAGGAACACCAGCATCGCCACGGCGCTGCCGCGCAAGGCCCACCAGCCGAGCTTGTCGGCCAGCGTGTAGTAAGCGGGGAAAACCGGTGGCCGCATCGCAATCAACCCAGGCTGAGTTCGGACTTCACGACATGCCGGTACAGCGCGTACAGCACCAGCGTGGCGCTCAGCAGCACGGCACCCAGGGCGCAGGCCATGCCCCAGTTGATGTCGACGTTGGTGTACTGCGCGATGTAGTAGCTGAGCATCTGGTCGTCGGCACCGCCCAGCAGCGCCGGCGTCACGTAGTAGCCGATGCTGAGGATGAACACCAGCAGCGCGCCGGCGCCGACGCCGGGCCAGGTCTGCGGCAGGTAGACACGGAAAAACGCCGCCAGCGGCGGGCTGCCCAGAGACACCGCGGCGCGCATATAGGTGGGCGGCACCGACTTCATCACGCTGTACAGCGGCAGGATCATGAACGGCAGCAGGATGTGCACCATCGCGATGACGACGCCCGTGCGGTTGAACAGCAGAGCCAGCGGTTCGTCGATGACCGACAGCCCGGCCAGCGCCCGGTTCACCAGGCCTTCGCGCTGCAGCAGCACGATCCAGGCCGCTACGCGCACCAGGATCGAGGTCCAGAACGGCACCAGCACCAGGATCATCAGCAGGTTGGCGCGCCGCGCCGGCAGCGTCGACAGCCAATAGGCCAGCGGGTAGGCCAGCAGCAGACAGCAGGCGGTGACGACGAAGGCGATCTCGAAGGTGCGCAGCAGGATGCGGCCGAAGACACGCTGGTCGGGCGCCACGCGTTCGACGCTGCCGTCGACGCCGCGCCGCAGGTCCACGGCAGTGAGCAGGTAGTCGGGTGTCCAGCGCGAGGCATTCTTGGCAATCGCCTGCCAGTACTTCAGCTCGGCCCAGCGGCCGTCCAGCGCCAGCAGGCGTTCGCGTATCTGCGCGGCGTTCAAACCTTCGCCCAGCGGCAAAGCCTTGTAGGTGCCCATGATCAGCGAACGCGCGCCCGCGGTGTCGGTGTTCAGCCGCCGCGCCAGCGCACCGGCCTTCGAGGCTTCTTCCAGCGCGCCGAGGTCGGCGACCACGGCGGCAAAGGCCGCAGCCGGCGGTTCGCCGTGGCCGTCCCAGCCGGCGAGCGCCGCGCCGGTGCGCGACAGGCTGCCGGCGACTTCAGGGTTCTCGATGGCGCGCAGCAGCAGCGCGCCGATCGGCACCAGCAACGTCGCCAGCAGGAACAGCAGCAGCGGCAGCGTCAGCGATATCGCCATCCGGCGCCGGCGCTTTTCCACCTGCTGCAGCGAGCGGCGCAGCGCGTCGGAACCGAGAGCGATGCTGGTCATCACGCGCTGCCCGGTGCCTTACTGCGCAGCCCAGGAGGCGAAGCGCTTTTCCAGTTCTTCGCCCTGGTCGGCCCAGAACTTGACGTTGAACTGCAGCGCATCTTTCGAATTGGCCGGCGCGGTGGGCAGGCCGGCCAGCACCTTGGCGTCGAGCTTGGCCAGCGCCTTGTTGTTGGTCGGGCCGTAGGCGATGTTGCGGGCGTATTCGGCCTGTGTGTCGGCGCCTGAGGCGAAGGCGATGAACTTCAGCGCGGTGTCCTTGTTCGGCGTGCCTTTGACGATGGTCCAGTAGTCGAGGTCGTAGATGCCGCCGGTCCAGCTGATCTTCAGGTTCTTGCCTTCGCGCTGCGCGGCGTCGACGCGGCCGTTGTAGGCGGTGGTCATCACCACGTCGCCAGCCACCAGGAACTGCGGCGGTTGCGCGCCGGCTTCCCACCACTGGATGCTGGGCTTGAGCTCGCTGAGCTTCTTGAACGCGCGGTCGGCGCCTTCCTTGGTGGCCAGCAGCTTGTAGACATCGGCGCTCTTCACGCCGTCGGCCATCAGCGCGAATTCGAGGTTGTAGCGCGCGCCCTTGCGCAGGCCACGCTTGCCGGCGATCTTTTTCGTGTCCCAGAAGTCGGCCCAGGTCTTGGGGCCGTCCTTCAGCTTGTCGCCGTTGTAGGCCATCACGGTGGACCAGACGAAGATGCCGATGCCGCATTCGTGTACGGCCGCGGGCTGGAAGTCGGCCTTGTTGCCGATCTTGCTGTAGTCGAGCTTCTCGAACAGGCCTTCGTCGCAGCCGCGCGCCAGGTCGGGGCTTTCGACCTCGACGACGTCCCAGCTGATCTTCTTGGTCTCGACCATGGCCTTGATCTTGGCCTGCTCGCCGTTGTATTCGACCGAGACGATCTTGGTGCCGGTCTTCTCGAAGGGTTCGACGTAGGCCTTCTTCTGGGCGTTGCCGTTGGCGCCGCCGAAGTTGACGACTGTCAGCGTGGTCTGGGCCCAGGCCGGCAGCGCCAGCAGGGCGGCGGCACAGGCAATGAGGCGGGCGGTTTTCATCAGCAAGCTCCTGTTTTCGGGGGCGGGGAAAGGTGGTTTCAAAGATAGACGCGCAGATGCGCCGGCGGGAAATGCAGCCACACCGGTTGGCCGGCTTGCGGCGGCTCGCCGGCCGACAGCGCCAGCTTCACGGTGGCCTGCGCCTGGCCCGGCAGGGCACAGCGCAGGCGCAGGTGGTCGCCGAAATAGATCACGTCGTTGACGGCGGCCTGCAGCGTGTTGGCTTCATTGCGCGGCGGCTTCAGCAGCGCTTCGATGCGCTCGGGCCGCACCGATGCGACGACGGCCGCGCCGGGCAGCGCCGCGTTGACGTTGATGCCGTCCAGCCGCTGGCCGCTGGGCAGCACGAGTTCGCAGCGTGTGCCGTCGACCGTGCCGACGCTGCCGGCGAGCAGCGTGCTGTCGCCGACGAAGCCGGCGACGAAGCGGTTGGCCGGGGTTTCGTAGAGGCGGTCGACGCTGTCGATCTGCTGGATCGCGCCGTCGTTGAAGACCGCCACGCGGTCGCTCATCGTCAGCGCCTCGCCCTGGTCGTGTGTGACGTAGACGAAGGTCACGCCGAGGGCGCGGTGCAGTTCCTTCAGCTCGATCTGCATGTGTTCGCGCAGCTGTTTGTCCAGCGCGCCCAGCGGTTCGTCCATCAGCACCAGCTGCGGCTCGAAGACCAGCGCACGCGCCAGCGCCACACGCTGCTGTTGCCCGCCCGACAGCTGCGCCGGGTAACGCTGGTCGCGGCCGGTCAGCTGCACCATGTCCAGCGCCTTGGCCACACGCTTGGCGATCTCGGCCTTCGGCAGCTTGCGCACCGTCAGCGGGTAGGCCACGTTGTCGGCGATGCTCAGGTGCGGGAACAGCGCGTAGTTCTGGAACACCATGCCGAAATTGCGCTTGTGCGGCGGCGTGCGCGTGATCGGCTTGCCGTCGAGCAAGATCTCGCCGGCGGTGGGCGACTCGAAGCCCGCCAGCATCATCAGGCAGGTGGTCTTGCCCGAACCCGACGGCCCCAGCAGCGACAGGAACTCGCCGCGCCGGATGTCGAGGTCGAGCGAGCGCACCACCAGCGTCTGGCCGTCGTAGGTTTTCTGCACTTCGCGGAACTGCACCAGCGTGTCGCGAGCGCGGTCGAGGTTGTGCACGTCGGCCAGGCGGGGAGCGGCAGGCTCGGCCGCGGCGCTGAGGGGCAGGTTCATCGCGGGCCCGCTTCAGGCGACGGCGTCGAAGGCGGCGGCCAGCAGGCCCAAGCCTTCTTCGACCAGCGTGTCGCTGGCTGTCAGCGGCACCAGCACGCGGATGACGTTGCCGTAGCTGCCGCACGACAGCAGGATCAGGCCGCGCCTGGCAGCTTCGGCGACGACGCGCTTTGTCAGATCGGCCGCAGGCTGGTTGACGTCGCCGTTTTCGAAGAGTTCGATCGCGACCATCGCGCCCAGGCCGCGCACGTCACCGATGGCCGGCACACGCATGGCAATGTCTTTCAGCCCCTGGATCAACGTCTCGCCGAGCGCCTGCGCGCGTGCCAGCAGTTGTTCGTCTTCGAAGGCTTTGATCACCGCCAGCGCCGCGGCGCAGCCGATCGGCGAGCCGGCGTAGGTGCCGCCCAGGCCGCCCGGCGCCGGTGCGTCCATCACCTCGGCGCGGCCGACCACGCCCGAGATCGGGAAGCCGCCGGCCAGCGACTTGGCAGTGGCGATGAGATCGGGCGCCACCGGCCACTGTTCGCTGGCGAACCAGGTGCCGGTGCGGCCGGCGCCGGTCTGCACTTCGTCGGCGATGAGCAGGATGCCGTGTGCGTCGGCGATGCGCTTGAGGCCTTCGATGAAGGCCGGCGGCGCGACGTAGAAACCGCCTTCGCCCTGCACCGGTTCGACGATGAAGGCGGCGACACGATCGCCTTCGATGTCGTTTTTCAGGATTGTCTGCACCGAGGCCAATGCGTCGTCGACGCTGACACCATGCAGCGGGTTCGGGAACAGCGCATGGAAGACTTCGCCGGGGAAGGGCCCGAAGCCGGTCTTGTACGGCGCCACCTTGCCGGTCAGGCCCAGCGTCAACAGCGTGCGGCCGTGGTAGCCGCCGGTGAAGGCGATGACGCCGCCGCGTTTGGTGTAAGAGCGGGCGATCTTCACCGCGTTTTCCACCGCCTCGGCGCCGGTCGACAGGAACAGCGTCTTCTTCGCGAAGGCGCCGGGCGCCATCGCGTTCAGCCGTTCGGCGAGTTCGACGTAGGGCTCGTAGGCGACGACCTGGAAGCAGGTGTGGGTGTACAGATCGAGCTGCGCGCGCACCGCGTCGATGACGCCGTCGTGGCAGTGGCCGGTGTTGAGCACCGCGATGCCACCGGCGAAGTCGATGTAGCGCCGGCCTTCCACGTCCCACAGCTCGGCGTTCTTGGCGCGGGCGACGAAGATCGGGTGCGCCTGGCCGACACCGCGGGCCACGGCGGCCTGGCGGCGGGCCATCAAGGCGGCATTGGTCAGCTGGGGTTCGCGGTTCATGGCGGATCTCCGTTTGGGGAAGCTGCGCACTCTAGGCCCTGCGGGGCCGAGATACCATGTACACGCCGGGGCCTGCGGCGGTGGACTGTGCAGGCCCTGCGGCCTGTACATGGAAGCACCTAGTCGGTGCGTGCTGCCCCCCGGAATGTTCGCGCTTCACCCCGATTCATCCACGCCGCTGGTGACCCAGGTCGTCGAAGGCTTCCGGCGCCTGATCGCCGAACAGGCGCTGCGGCCGGGCGCCAAGCTGCCGTCGATCCGCGGCTTTGCGGCCTCGCATGCGGTGAGTGTCTTCACCGTCGTCGAGGCCTACGACCGCCTGGTGGCGCAGGGCTGGGTGGTGTCGCGCGCGCACGCGGGTTTCTTCGTCAAGCAGCGCCCGGCAGACGGCAGCCTGCCGCTGGAGCGCGCCAGCGCCGACTTCAGCTTCGACGCACGCTGGTACCTGCAGCAGATCTTCGAAAGCCGCAACCTCGGGCTGAAGGCCGGCTGCGGCTGGCTGCCCAACGACTGGTTGTTCGAAGACGGCTTGCGCCGCAGCCTGCGCCAGCTGGCCACCGACGGCGCCGAGATGGGCGGCTACGGCCTGCCGCAAGGGCACCTGGCGCTGCGGGTGCTGATCGCAGAGACGATGAGCGAGCGCCAGATCATCGCCGGGCCGCAGAACGTGTTGTTGACGCAAGGGTCCAGCCAGGCGCTGGACCTGGTGGCGCGGCGCCTCGTCAAACCCGGTGACGTGGTGCTGGTCGACGACCCCGGCTATCCGAACCTGATGTTCATGCTGCGTTTCCTGGGCGCGCAGCTGGTCGGCGTGCCGCGCACACGCGACGGCTACGACCTGGCGGCGCTGGAACAGGCGCTGGTGACGCACCGTCCCAAGGCCTTCTTCACGCAGCCGCGGCTGCAGAGTCCCACCAATTCCGTGGCTTCGCTGGTGCAGCTGCACCGCTTGCTGCAGCTGGCCGAAGCGCATGGCGTGACGGTGGTCGAAAACGACATCTACGCCGACCTCGATCCCGAGCCGCGGCCGTCGCTGGCCAGCCTGGACCAGCTCAAGCGCGTGGTGCACATCGGCAGTTATTCGAAAACGATCTCGCCGAACCTGCGTGTCGGCTACGCCGTCGGCAGCGAAGCACTGCTCGACGACCTGGCGCAGCTGAAGATGGTCTCGGGGCTGACTTCATCGGACCTCACCGAGCGGCTGGCGTTCGGTGCCCTGGTCGAAGGCCGCTGGCGCAAGCACCTGAAGTCGCTGCGCGACCGGTTGGCGGCGGCGCAAGGCGAGGTCGGCTTGCGGCTGCACCGGCTCGGCTTCGAGCTGTTCAACGAAGCCAAAGCCGGCATGTATCTGTGGGCGCGCCACCCCGACATTCTCGACAGCGCCGAGCTGGCGCGGCTGGCGGCCGGCCAGGGCATCATGCTCGGGCCGGGGCAGCTGTTTCTGGTGGAGCAGCGGCCGACGGGTTGGCTGCGCTTCAACGTCGCCTTCAGCGACGACGCCCGGCTGTACGACTTCCTCGCGGCGCAGATCGAACTGCAGGGGCGGCAGGCGGTGGCTTGACCTCGTCGCCGCGCTAGAATCTGGTTGATTCAACCAGTATCGCTGCCGCCATGACAACACAAAGCATCGGGCTGTTCGAAGCCAAGACGCACCTGTCCGAACTGGTGGCACGCGCCGAGCAGGGCGAAGAAGTCATCATCACGCGCCACAACAAGCCGGTGGCCCGCATCGTGCCGATGGCCGACGTGCTGCCGTTCGACCGCGAACAGCGCCGTGCCGCGGTGGCCGGTATCCGCGCCTTGCGCGAGGAGCTTCGTCAGCGCCACGGCCCGATCAGCACCGAAGACATCGTCGGCCTGATCCGCGAAAGCCGCGACGAACGCGCCGAGCAGATCTGGCGCAGCGCGACCCGGCCGCAAGGCAGCGAGTGATGGTCGTGCTCGACAGCTCCTACGCCATGGCCCTGGCCCTGCCCGACGAGGCGCCGCCGGCCAGCAGCGACGACGTGCTCGCGCAGGGGCTGATCGCGCCGCACATCTTCTCGCTCGAGGTGGCGAACGCCTCGCTCAACAGCGTGCGCCGCCGCCGCTACGCGCCCGAAGATGCCGTGCGCGTGTGTGAGGTGATCGAACGCCTGGGCGTGGAAGCCGTGGCGCCGCCTGACGTGGGCCCGGCCTACCACCTGCGCCTGGCGCTGGCCCACGGGCTGACCGCCTACGACGCGATGTACCTCGACCTGGCGCTGACGCGCCGTTGTGCCCTGGCCACCTGCGATACCGCCCTGGCTGCCGCCGCCCGCAAGGTCGGCGTGCAAGTCTTGTCCTGACCCCAAGAGACGCTCCCATGAAAGCTTCCGAGATCCGCTCCACCTTCCTGAAGTTCTTCGAGTCGAAGGGCCACACCATCGTTGCCAGCTCGCCGGTGGTGCCCGGCGACGACCCGACGCTGCTGTTCACCAACGCCGGCATGAACCAGTTCAAGGACGTGTTCCTGGGCTTCGACAAACGCAGCTACAGCCGCGCCACGACCAGCCAGAAGTGCATCCGCGCCGGCGGCAAGCACAACGACCTGGAGAACGTGGGCTACACCGCGCGCCACCACACCTTCTTCGAGATGCTGGGCAACTTCTCGTTCGGCGACTACTTCAAGCATGACGCCATCCAGTACGCCTGGGAACTGCTGACCGATCACTTCAAGCTGCCGAAAGACAAGCTCTGGGTGACGGTGTATGCCGAAGACGACGAGGCCTACGAGATCTGGAACAAGACGGTGGGTGTGCCGGCCGAGCGCATCGTGCGCATCGGCGACAACAAGGGTGGGCGCTACGCCAGCGACAACTTCTGGATGATGGGCGACACGGGCCCCTGCGGCCCTTGCACCGAGATCTTCTACGACCACGGCCACGACATCGCCGGCGGTCCGCCGGGCAGCCCGAACGAAGACGGCGACCGCTACATCGAGATCTGGAACAACGTCTTCATGCAGTTCAACCGCACCGAAGACGGTGTGATGCACAAGCTGCCCAAACCCAGCGTCGACACCGGCATGGGCCTGGAGCGCCTGGCCGCGGTGCTGCAGCATGTGCACAGCAACTACGAGATCGACACTTTCGTGCACTTGCTGGCGGCAGCGAAGAGCGCGGTGGATGCCGCTGGTGGGGGCGACTGCGACAAGGACTCGCCGAGCCTGAAAGTCATCGCCGACCACATCCGCGCCTGCACCTTCACGGTGACCGACGGCGTCATCCCCGGCAACGAAGGCCGCGGCTACGTGCTGCGCCGCATCACACGCCGTGCCATCCGCCATGGCTACAAGCTCGGCGCGCGCAAGCCGTTTTTCCACACCCTGGTGGCCGCACTCGCCGACGAGATGGGCGAGGCCTACCCCGAGCTGCGCCGCGACAAGCAACGTGTCACCGAGGTGCTGAAGCAGGAAGAAGAACGTTTCTTCCAGACCATCGCCAATGGCATGGAGATTCTGGAAACCGCCTTGGCGGGCGGAGCCAAGGTCATCGACGGCGACACCGCATTCAAGCTGCACGACACCTTCGGTTTCCCGCTCGACCTGACCGCCGATGTCTGCCGCGAACGTGGTGTCGCGGTCGACGAAGGCGGCTTCAACACGGCGATGGCGCGCCAGCGTGAACAGGCGCGCAGCAAGGCCAAGTTCAAGATGGCGCAGGGGCTGGAATACGCCGGTGCCGCAACCGCCTTCCACGGCTACGAACACCTGGTCTGCGAAACCAGCAAAGTCACCGCCATCTACATCGACGGCACGCCGGTGGCAAAAGCCAAGGCCGGCGACGACGCCGTCATCGTGCTCGACCACACGCCGTTCTATGCCGAAAGCGGCGGCCAGGTCGGCGACACCGGCGAGCTGCGCAACACCCGTTCGCGTGTCATCGTCGAAGACACCATCAAGATCCAGGCCGCCGTGCACGGCCACCAGGGCCGGGTCGTCGAAGGCGAGGTCGAGGTCGGCGATGTGTTCGTCGCACGTGTCAATGGCGAACAGCGCGCGAAGACCGTGCGCAACCACAGCGTCACCCACCTGATGCACAAGGCGTTGCGCGAAGTGCTGGGCGCCCATGTGCAGCAGAAGGGTTCGCTGGTGAATGCCGAACGCACCCGTTTCGACTTCGCCCACAACGCGCCGGTCAGCGACGCGCAGATCAGCCAGATCGAAGCCCTGGTGAATGCCGAGATCCTGAGCAACGCCGCGACGCAGGCGCGTGTGATGTCGATTGACGACGCACAGAAGTCGGGCGCGGTGATGTTGTTCGGCGAGAAGTACGGCGACGAAGTGCGTGTGCTCGACATCGGCAGCAGCCGCGAGTTCTGCGGTGGCACCCATGTGCAACGCACCGGCGACATCGGCGTCTTCAAGATCGTCGCCGAGGGCGGCGTCGCCGCCGGCATCCGCCGTGTCGAAGCCGTCACCGGCGACAACGCGCTGGCCTATCTGCAGCAGCTGGAAAACACCGTCAACGGCCTCGCCGGCACGTTGAAGGCGACGCCGGCCGAGGTGCCGGGGCGTGTTGCTGCGGTGCTCGACCACGTGCGTGCGCTGGAGAAGGAGATCACCGCGCTGAAGAGCAAGCTGGCGTCGTCGCAGGGCGACGATCTGGTGGCGCAGGCGGTCGACATCAAGGGCATCAAGGTGCTGGCCGCGGTGCTGCAAGGCGCCGACGCGAAGGCGCTGCGCGAGACCATGGACCAGCTGAAGAACAAGCTGAAGAGCGCGGCCATCGTGCTGGCGGTCGTCGACGGCGGCAAGGTGCAGCTGGCGGCGGGTGTCACGGCCGACAGCATCGGCAAAGTCAAGGCCGGCGAGCTGGTGAACTTCGTCGCCCAGCAGGTGGGTGGCAAGGGCGGCGGCAAGCCCGATCTGGCGATGGCCGGCGGCACCGACGCCGCCGCGCTGCCCGCGGCCTTGGCCTCGGTGGCCGGGTGGGTGGGCGAACGCCTCTGATCCTCAGCGGGCCGGCGCGCCGCGGGGCGCCTGGCCTGCCTGGTTTTGTATTGGTATTGATAAAACTGCCCCGGCCGCATTGGCGGCCGGGGCAGTTGCACTTTCAGGGCCCACGGCGTCAGGCCTGACGCCGCTTCGGCACGCTGAGACGCAAAGACCGCTTGAATACCAATTGACAACCTGGTCTTTCTGGTACTAGACTGGTATCTTCTATGCGACCCATCCCATTCCTTTGTTCGCCGCCGGCGCCAAGCGCTGCGCTGCGTCATGTCGTGGCCGTTGACGGCGGCGGCAGCGGCACACGCGCTCGCCTGTGGTCGGTCGAAGGGGCGCTGCTCGGCGCTGGCGAGGCAGGCCCGTCGGGCCTGTCGCTCGGTGTCGCTGCGGCTTGGCAAGCGGTGGATGCCGCGGCCGCGGCGGCGTTTGCGCAGGCCGGTTTGTCGCTGGCTGCCGAACGCAAGGCGACGGCGCTGGCGCTGGGCCTGGCCGGTGCCAACGTACAGGCGCTGGCGGCCGAGTTCCTGGCCACCAACCCCGGCTGGGCCTGGGTGGTGCTGGGTGGCGATGGCCAGGGTGCCTTGCTCGGCGCCCATGGCGGCGAGCCGGGTGTGCTGCTGGCGGCGGGCACCGGCAGCGTCGCCGAAGCCTGGTTGCCCGACGGCCGCTGGGCGTCGGCCGGCGGCTGGGGTTTTCCGGTCGGTGACGAAGGCAGCGGCAGCTGGCTCGGGCTGCGGGCGATGGCGCTGGCCCAGCATGCCCTTGACGGCCGCGCCGTTGCCGGGCCGTTGGCGCAGGCGGTGTACGGCCGCGTCGGCGCCACGCCGGCAGCTTTGCTGGCGTTCTGTGCCGGCGCCAACCAGAGCGTTTACGCCAGCCTGGCGCCGCTGGTCTTCGAGCAGGCCGAAGCCGATCCCGCCGCCGCGGCGCTGCTGGACATGGCGGCCGCGGCGCTGGCGGCCCATCACACCGCGCTCGACCCCGAAGGCCGCTTGCCGCTGGCCCTGGCCGGCAGCATTGCGCTGCGGCTACAGCCGCGGCTGCCGGCGGCGCTGCGGGCTCGCTGCGTCGTGCCCGCGGGTGATGCCATCGACGGCGCACACTGCCTGTTTCGCGCCGCACTGGCGCAGCAGGGCCTGGCATGAAACGCCTGCCGTTTGTCTTCAAGCCCGACCCCCGCGGCAGCGCGCCGCTGTATGTGCAGCTGGCGCAGCGCCTGGCCCAGGCCATCCGCGACGGCCGCTACCAGCCGCACGAAGCGCTGCCTTCCGAGCGCCTGCTGTCCGAAGAGCTGCAGCTGTCGCGTGTGACGGCACGCAAGGCCATCGACCAGCTCGTCGAACAAGGCCTGATCGTGCGCAAACGCGGTTCGGGCAACTACATCGCGCCCAAGCTCGAACAGCCGTTGTCGCGCCTGACCAGCTTCAGCGAAGAACTGCGTGCCCGCGGCTTCGGTCCGTCGTCGCGCTGGCTCAAGCGCGCCTGCACGGCGGCCACGCCCGAAGAGCAGCTGAGCCTGGGCCTGAGCACCGGTGCGCGGGTGGCGCGGCTGGAGCGGCTGCGCCTGGCCGACGACGTCGTGATGGCTTACGAAGTGAGCGTGCTGCCCGAGCTGGTGCTGCCGGCGCCGGGCGACGTGCAGGCCTCGTTGTACGAACACCTGGAGGCCCGCGGCCAGGCGCCCGTGCGGGCGCTGCAGCACATCCGCGCGCTCAATGCCGACGAGCGGCTGGCGCAACTGCTCGAAGTGCCTACCGGTCAGGCGGTGCTGTTCATCACACGCGCCGGTTTCCTCGCGTCGGGCCAGCCGGTCGAGCTGACCCATTCGTACTGCCGCAGCGACTACTACGGCTTCGTCAGCGAAATGAGGCGAGACACATGATCCGGATCGAAGGTGATGTGCTGACGCCGCAGGGCTGGCACCGTGGCGCGCTCTGGCACGAAGGCGGCCGGGTCGTGCGCATCGAAGGCGCGCCGGTCGACGAAGCGCAGGTGCTCGCCGGTAACGCGCCGCGGGTGCTGCCGGGTTTCATCGACCTGCACGTGCATGGCGGCGGTGGCCGCGACACGATGCAGGGCGGCGACGCCATCGACGTCATCGCGCGGCTGCATGCGCGCCACGGCACGACCTCGATGCTGGCGACGACGATGACGGCGCCGCTCGAAGAGATCGACCACGCGATGCTGGCGCTGGGCCCGGCCTGCCGCGAACGCACGCCGGCTGCGGCGCGTGTGCTCGGCGTGCACCTCGAAGGCCCGTACATCAACGCCGAGAAGCTTGGCGCCCAGCCCGATTTCGTGCGCCCGCCGGCGCTGGCCGAGGTGCTGGCGCTGAACACGCGGGCACCGATCCGGCTGGTGACGCTGGCGCCCGAAGTGCCGGGCAACCTGGACACGATCGCGTTGCTGACGGCCGCGGGTTTTCGCGTGCAGATCGGCCACACCGAAGCCGACTACGAACAGGCGCTGGCCGCGCTGCAGGCCGGCGCCACCGGCTTCACGCACCTGTTCAATGCGATGAGCGGGCTGCACCACCGCGCGCCCGGCGCCGCCGGTGCGGCGCTGGCGCATGCGAAGTTCAGCGAAATCATCCCCGACCTGCTGCACGTGCACGCGGGGGCGATCCGGGTCGCGCTGCGTGCCATTCCGTGCCTGTACTGCGTCACCGATTCGACCTCGGGCGCCGGCATGCCCGACGGCGAATACGAACTCGGCCGCCAGCGTGTCTTCAAGTGCCTGGGCGGTGTGCGCCTGGCCGACGGCACGTTGGCCGGCAGCACGCTGACGATGGACCAGGCCTTGCGCAACCTGGTCGGCCTGGGCCTGCCGCTGGCCGACGCCTCCAAGCGTGTCTCGACCTTTGCCGCCGACCACCTGGGCCTGACCGAACGTGGCCGGCTGCAGCCCGGTGCCTGGGCCGACGTCGTGGTGCTGGACAACACGCTGCAGCTGCAGCAGGTGATCATCGAAGGAGAAGCGATTGACATCGCGCATGTTTGAAGAGGCCAACGAGGCCCCCGCCGCCGTTGCGCGGCTGATGGCCGCCGACGGCGCCGCCTACCAGTCACTGGGCGCGGCCTTGCGCGAGCAGCCGCCGCAAGGTGTGCTGACGGTGGCACGTGGCAGCAGCGACCACGCAGCGCACTACATGGCCTATCTGGTGATGGCGCGGCTGGGCCGGCTCGTGACTTCGCTGCCGATGTCGGTGGTGACGCTGTACCAGGCGCGGCTGCTCTGCGACGGGCTGGTGGCGATGGCGTTTTCGCAGTCGGGCCAGAGTCCGGACCTGGTGGCGCCGGTGCAGGCCTTGCGCGAAGGCGGCGCCCGCACGGTGGCCATCGTCAACGACGCCGCCTCGCCGCTGGCGCAGGCCGCGCAATGGCTGTTTCCGCTGCATGCCGGCGCCGAGACCAGCGTCGCGGCGACCAAGAGCTACATCGCGCAGCTCGTCGCCGGTGCCCGCATTGCCGCGGCCTGGCAGCAGGACGAAGAACTCGCGCAGGCGCTCGGGGCCTTGCCCGCGGCGCTGGAACAGGCCGCGGCGCTGGACTGGCGCCCGGCGGTCGATGCGCTGGTCGACGCCGACCGGCTGTTCGTCGTCGGCCGCGGCACCGGCCTCGCGGTGGCGATGGAAGCGGCGCTGAAGCTGAAGGAAGTCTGCGGCATCCAGGCCGAGGCCTTCTCCGGCGCCGAACTGCGCCATGGCCCGATGGCGCTGGTGGAACAAGGCTATCCGCTGCTGGTGTTCGCGCCGCGCGGGCCGGCGCAGGCCGGGCTGCTGGCGCTGGCCGACGACATGCGGGGCCGCGGCGCACGTGTGCTGCTGGCCGCCCCGGCCGGCACACCCGGGGCCGAGCTGCCGCTGGCCGCCACCGGCAGCGTCGACCTCGATCCGATCGCCGTCGTGCAGAGCTTTTATCCGATGGTCGAAGCGCTGGCCCGTGCCCGCGACCGCGACCCGGACAAGCCGCGCCACCTGAACAAAGTCACCCGGACACACTGATATGGCGCCCCCACGCTCTCTTCGTTCGCTGCCCCCCGAGGGGGCGTCAGTGCGCTTGGGAGCGGCCCGGCGCGCACTGAGCATGGGCACGCACCCTGGCCCGCTGGTGATGGTGGACATCGAGGGCACGAGCCTCGATGCCACCACCGCCACCTTTCTGCGCGACAACCAGATCCGCGCCGTCTGCCTGTTCCGCAAGAACCTCGGCAGCGAAGCCGAGGTGCGGCAACTCACCGCCGACCTGCGTGCCGTGCTCGGGCCGTTGGCGCTGATCGGCATCGACCAGGAAGGCGGCTCGGTCGCCCGCATCACCTTCCTGCCGCAGGCGCCGGCGGCGATGGCGCTGGGTGCCTGCGACGACGAAGGGCTGGCCGGGCAGGTTGGCGCTGCGGTGGCGCGTGGTTTGCGAAGCCTGGGCATCAACTGGAACTTCGCGCCGGTGCTCGACGTCAACAACAACCCCGCCAACCCGGTGATCGCCGAGCGCAGCTTCAGCGCCGACCCCGACGCGGTGGCGCGGCTGGCGCGGGCCTGGATGCTGGGTTCGCTGGCCGAAGGGGTGGCGTGCTGCGTCAAACACTTTCCCGGCCATGGCGACACGCACGTCGATTCGCACCATGCGCTGCCGTCGGTCGACAAGTCGCTGCAACAACTCGAAGCGCTGGAGCTGCGGCCGTTCCGCGCGCTGGCGCCGCTGGCACCGGCGGTGATGACGGCCCACATCGTCTACCCGCAGATCGACCCCGAACACCCGGCCACGCTGTCGAAGGCCGTGCTCGGCGGCGTGCTGCGTGAAGGCATCGGCTACGACGGCGTCGTCATCACCGACGCGTTGATGATGAAGGCGGTGCACGAACGTTACGGCCATGCACGCGCCGCCGTGCTGGCGCTGCAGGCCGGCGCCGACATGGTGCTGGCGCAGGGCTCGCGCGACGAGCAGACCGAAGCGCTGGCGGCCATTGCCGCAGCGCAGGCCGACGGCCGCCTGCCGGCTGCGCTGCTGGCGCAGGCGCAACGGCGGCTCGATGCACTGGCCGCGCGTTTCCCGGCGGCCGAACGCGCCTTCACAGCCGCTGAACGTGAAGCCGACGACATGTTGATGCGCAGCGCCTGGGCACGTGGGCTCAGCGTCGTCGGCGCGGCGCGGCCGCCGGCGCTACAGCAGCCGCTGCGGGTGCTGATGCAGGCCCGCGTCGACAGCGACGGCGTCTCCGAAGCCGGCCTGCCGGCAGCGGCCGCGATGGCCTTGTTCGCAGGCTTCGCCGATGTCGAATTCGTGCCGCTGCCGGCACTGGCCGCGCTGCGCCCCGAACAACTGCCGCGCGATGGCCGCCTGAACGTCATCGTCTCGAACCAGCGCGCCCGTTACCCGCGCAGCACGCAGGTGCTGCGGCCCGACCTGCACATCACGATGTGGAACCCGTTCCAGGTGCTCGACATCGCCGCGCCGGCGCTGGTGAGCTGGGGTTATGCAGAAGGTGCGCTGGCGGCGGTGCGGGCCTGGCTTGAAGGCCGTGCCGATGCGCCGGGCCGGCCGCCTGTGCCTTTGTCGTCCCCCGCCAGCGAGTGAGCACCAGCATGCCCAGCGACCGAGCCCGTTCCCCCATCACCTGGGTGGCCAGCCTGTACTTCGTGCAAGGCCTGCAGTTTTTCGTGGTGATGCTGATCGCCGGGCTGATGTTCAAGAACATGGGCGTGGCCAACGACCAGATCGCCCGCTGGACCGGCGTGCTCGGCCTGGCCTGGGCCTTCAAGCCGCTGTGGAGCCCGTTCCTCGAACTCGCGCGCAGCAAGAAGAGGCTGGTGGTGCTGTTCCAGTTCACCGGCGCGGCGGGGCTGGCGCTGCTGGCGCTGGCGATCCAGCTGCCGATGTTCTTTGCCGCCAGCATCGCCGTGCTGTTCCTGCTGGCCTACGCCTCGGCCACCCACGACATCGCCTGCGACGGCCTCTACATGGCCAGCCTCAGCCCCAGGCTGCAGGCTGCCTACGCCGGCTGGCAGGGCGCGTTTTTCAACGCCTCGAAGTTCCTCACGCTCGGCGGCCTGCTGGTGCTGGCCGGGCACCTGGAACGCAGCTTCGGCGTGCACAACGCCTGGTCGGCGATCTTCGTGCTGCTGGGCCTGCTGCTGGCGGCGCTGGCCGCCTACAACGCCTGGGCGTTGCCGAACACACAACGCGCCGACGCGGTGCCGCTGCGCGCCGACGCCGTGCTGCGCACCTTGCGCGAAGTCGTCGCCGACTTCCTGCGCAAACCCGGCATCTGGACGGCGATCGTGTTCATCGTCTTGTTCCGCCTGGCTGAAGGCCAGGTGCAGACCATCGGCCCGCTGTTCCTGATCGAGCCGCGCGCCCAGGGCGGGCTGGGCCTCAGCACCGAACAGGTCGGCGGTGTCTACGGCACCGTCGGCACCGCGGCCTTCCTGGTCGGCAGCGTGATCGGCGGCTACTTCACCGCCTGGCTGGGCCTGCGGCGCGCGATGTTCTTCCTGATCATTGCGATGGCGGTGCCGAACGCCACTTTCTACTACCTCAGCGTCGTGCTGCCGGCCGACCTGCTGCACATCGGCGCGGCGGTCGGCATCGAGATGTTCGGCTACGGCTTCGGCTTCGTCGGCATGATCCTGTACCTGATGCAGGCGGTGGCCCCGGGCAACTTCCAGACCGCGCACTACGCCCTCGGCACCGGCGTGATGCAGCTCGGTTTCATCCTCTCGAAGACGATCAGCGGCGACATCCAGGTCGCGATGGGCTACGAACACTTCTTCCTCTGGACCATCGCCTGCGGTGTGCCGGCGCTGGTGCTGATGTTCTTCGTGCCGATCCCGGACACCCGTGCATCTGGCGTGGCAGCCGTCGCACCCGAGGCGAAAACGGCATGAGGGTCGCGCTGGTCGGGCTGGCGCTCGCCAGCGGCGCCGCGCTGGCCGCGCCGGCCGCCACAGACCGGGTCTTCTTCGACGACTTCAGCTACGCCGCCAGCACCGACCTGGCCCAGGGCGGCTGGCTGCTGCGCAGCGCCACCGGCCACCCCGGCGTCGCGGGTGCACGCTGGAGCGCCGAGGCCTTGTCGGTCGTCGACGACCCGGCCACTTCGGGCCACTCCGGCAACCGGCTGCTGCGCCTGACCGCACGCTCCGACGGTACGCCAGACGGCACGCTGCAGGCGCAGATCTGCCACCAGCGCAAGTACCTCTATGGCACCTACGCGGCCCGGGTGCGTTTTGCCGACCGGCCGCAACAAGGTGCCGACGGCGACCCGGTGATCCAGACCTTCTACGCGGTGAGCCCGCTGCGCCATGCCTTCGACCCCGAGTTCAGCGAGATCGATTGGGAGTACCTGCCCAACGGCGGCTGGGGCAGCCCGATGACGCGGCTGTACGGCATCTCGTGGCAGACGGTGCAGGTGGAGCCCTGGCAGCAGCACAACAGCGCCCATGAAGCGTTCGGCTCTTTCGACGGCTGGCACGTGCTGATGATGCAGGTCGACGCGTCGCAGGTGCGGCTGTTCATCGACGGCAAGCCGGTGGCCCGCCATGCCGGCCGCAACGTGCCGGTGGTGCCGATGTCGATCAACTTCAACCTCTGGTTCGCACCCGCCGGGCTGCTGCCTGCCAGCGCCGTGCCGCGTGTTTATGCGCAGGACGTGGACTGGGTTTTCCACGCCGCCGGCCGCGTGCTCGCGCCCGCCGCCGTGGCTACCCAGGTGGCGGCCTACCGCCGGGCCGGCACGGCGCGTGTCGACAGCGTCGCGCCGCCGGTGCCGGCGCTGGCTTCGAGCTGCGACTTCTGAAGCAGGCCATGAGCAGCGGCAAGCGCCTGTTGTCGGTGGACGCGTTGCGTGGGCTCACGGTGGCGGCGATGCTGCTCGTCAACAACGCCGGCGACTGGGGACATGTGCACCCCTGGCTCGAACACGCGGCCTGGCATGGGCTGACGCCGCCGGATCTGATATTCCCGCTGTTCCTGTTCATCGTTGGTGTCTCGATCAGCCTGGCGCCGGCCGGCAGCACGCAGCAGGTGCTGGCGCGTGCGCTGCGCATCGTGCTGCTCGGGCTGGCGCTGCATGCGGTGGCCTGGCTGGCCGCGCCAGCGGGGCACACGTTCCGCGTCTTCGGCGTGCTGCAGCGCATCGGCCTGTGTTATGCGGCGGGTGCGCTGGTGGCGCTGCATGTGCGCTCGGCGCGTATGCAATGGGTCTTGCTCGCTGCGCTGCTGCTGGGCCACTGGGCCTTGCTCTTGAGCAGCGGATCGCTGGCGCCCGGGCTCAACCTGTCCGACCGCATCGACACCGCACTGCTCGGTGCCCATGCCTACCAGTTCGACGCCGCCAGTGGCCGGGCGCACGAACCCGAAGGTGTGCTGGGCACGTTGACGTCGATCGCCACCGTGCTGCTGGGCCTGCGTGCCGGGTATGGGCGGCGCGACGGCGCCCTGACGCGGCTGTGGGCCGGCGGCGCGGTGGCACTGCTGGCCGGCGTGTTGTGGTCACTGCTGCTGCCGCTGAACAAGAACCTGTGGACAGCGTCGTTTGTGCTCGTCACCGGTGGTGCCGGCCTGTGGCTGCTGGCGCTGGCCCATGTGCTCATCGACCGCCGCGGCTGGCCGGCGCTCGGCCGCAGCCTGGGCCGCAATGCCATCACCGCCTACGCGCTGGCCTGGCTGGCGGCGGTGGCGCTGGATGCCAGCGGTCTGATGCGGCCCTTGTACCAGACGGTGTTCGTGGCGCCGCTGCTGCCGACGTTCGAACCCTGGGTGCCGTCGGCAGCTTACGCAGCGGTCTTCACCGGCGTGTTCTGGTTGCTGATGCGCGGCTTCGACAAACTCGGCTGGCGCATCACGATCTGAAGCTCAGGACGCGTTCAGCTCGGCGACGAAGTCGTAGGTGTCGCCGCGGTAGTACGAATGCGAGAGTTCGATGACACGGCCATCGCGCAGGAAACCCAGGCGCTCGACCAGCAGCCCGGCGTCGCCTTCGGCGGCGTCAAGCAGCTTGGCCTGTTCGGCGTCGAGCAGCAGCGCACGCAGCCGCTGCAGCGCCCGCACCGGGCGGTTGCCCGCGGCTTCGAGCGCGTCGTAGAGGGAGGTGTCGACGGCGTCCAGCGACGGCAGGCAGCTCGCCAGCACGGTGGCGTACTCCAGCGCCATCGGCTGCTCGTCGGCGTAGCGCAGCCGGTGGAAACGGTAGACCAGGGTGCCGGGGCTCAAGCCCAGTTTCATCGCCTCTTCGGGCGACACCGTGCCTTCGGTGCGCTTGAGCCATTCGGTGCTCGGCACCCGGCCGCGCGAACGCATGTCTTCGGAGAACGAGGTCAGCTTGGCGAAGTTCTTCTCGAAGCGCGCGCCGACGAAGTTGCCCGAGCCCTGGCGCCGCACCAGCAGGCCTTCTTCGGCCAGGCCGTCGATGGCCTTGCGCACCGTGATGCGCGAGACACCGAGTTCGGCGGCGAGCTGGCGCTCCGAAGGCAGCGCGTCTTCGGGGCCGAGCACCTGGGTCTCGATGGCTTCACGCAAGGCGCGCTGCAACTGCTGGTACAGCGGCAGCGCGCTGTTGGGGTCGAGCGATTGGAGCAGGTTGGAGAGTGCGGTCATGCAGGGGCAGCACGTGGTCGGGCAGGGATAGTACCACTAACGTACCAAGCGGCATGCCTCTTGCTGGTACGTCCGTTCCCGCATGCCATCCCTGGCAGTGACCCTCGGAACGCGGGGGCGTGAAAATGAAACCGCGATGAAATTCTGGTAGCCAACCGGTATCAACTGGTAGTATAGTGGATAGCATTGGTAGTGCAGTGGCATGCAGCAAGCACTACCAATCCAACCCGAACCGCGCCGCTGGCGTGGCAAACACTCGAAGAGGGGTACATGAAGATCCATATGACACCCATCGCATCGGCGGTCACCATCGCGCTGATGAGCAGCTTCAGCAGCATCGCCCAGGCGCAGACGGCGGCCGCAGGCGAAGCGAAGAAGCCCGATGCCGAGGCCACGCAGACGATCAGCATCACGGGCATTCGCGGCTCGCTGGCGAAGTCGCTGCAGACCAAACGCGATGCCGACACGCACGTCGACGTCATCACCGCCGAAGACATCGGCAAGATGCCGGACAAGAACATCGCCGACTCGCTGCAGCGTGTACCGGGTGTCACCATCAGCTCGGCCAGTGCCACTGAAGGCGGCTTCGACGAAAACGACCGCGTCAGCATGCGCGGCACCAGCCCCAGCCTGACGCAGACGTTGATCAACGGCCACTCGGTCTCGTCGGGCGACTGGTTCATCCTGAACCAGACCGGCACCGTCGGCCGCAGCGTCAGCTACTCGCTGCTGCCGTCCGAGCTGGTCTGGCAGGTCATCGTCAAGAAGGCGCAGACCGCGAGCCTGGTCGAAGGCGGCGTCGTCGGCTCGGTCGACATCATCACGCGCAAGCCGCTGCAGTTCAGCAAGCCGCTCACGGTGGAAGCCTCGCTCGGCGCGGTCTACGCCGACCTGCCGGGCACGACCGACCCGCAGATGAGCGGGCTGTTCAACTGGAAGAACGAAGCTGGCACGCTGGGCGTGATGGTTCAGGCTTTCTCGGAAAAGCGCCACCTGCGCCGCGATGGCCAGGAACTGCTGGGCTACGAGCAGATCGCCGCCGGCAGCAGCATCGCGCTGTCGAACCCCGACCTCGCCGGCGTCTGGTACCCCAAGCTCATCGGCTCGGCGCTGTTCGAGCAGGAACGCCAGCGCACCGGTGGGCTGGTCGACGTGCAGATCAAGCCAACGCCTTCGCTGACGCTGGACTTCACCGCGTTCAGCTCGAAGATGAAGGCCGCCAACTACAACCGCAACTACATGCTGTGGGGCAGCCGCATCCTCAACCTCGGCGAAGGCCAGGCGCCTGACGCCGGCTACGTGGTGCGCAACAACACGCTGGTCTCGGCGAACTTCACCGGCGTTGCCGGCACGCAATATGGCGTCTACGACGAGATCTCGCGCCCCGACGCATCGTCCAGCTCGAAGTTCTTCAACTTCGACACCAGTTGGTCGGTGAACGACCGCCTGACGCTGACCAGCAAGCTCGGCACCACCAGCGGCAGCGGCAAGACGCCGACGCAGGATGTTGCCGAATGGAACACCGGCATCGGCAGCGGCGGCTCGTGGGGCTTGAACGGCATCAACCGTGCCGCCGACTGGTCGCTGGGCAGCACCAACAACGCCAGCGCCGGCGGCGCTGCGCTGGGCTGGATCTTCGGCGACCAGAACGTCAACACGAAGGACAAGGAGAACTGGGGCCAGATCGACGGCGAATACGGCATCGATGCCGGCATGCTGACGACGCTGAAGTTCGGCGCCCGTGCCACCAGCCACAAACGCAGCTCGGGCGGCGTCGTCGGCCAGGGCCCGGCATGCAAGGACGCCAGCGGCAACACGCTGGCCTTCGACTGGTCGCAGCCGTATTTCTGCCCGGCAGGTAGCCGCTCACCCTTCGACCCGGCCAACTTCCCGGTGGGCACGCAGAACTACCCCGCAAACTTTGGCAGCAGCCTCGGCGGCAGCTTCCCGAACAACGTCTGGTTCCACACGCCGGCGCAGTTGGCGGCCTACAACGCAGCGTTCACCAACCGCGCCACCGACGGTTCACGCGAAGACTGGGCTTCGGAGTTCGCTCTGGCCGAGCGCACCAGCGCGCTGTACCTGCAGGGCGACCTGGAAGGCAAGGGCTGGAGCGGCAACATCGGCGTGCGTGTGGTGCAGAGCAAGCAGGAGGTCACCAACAACACCGCGGTCGACGCCAGCACGCCGGGTGCGGTCACGGCCTCGGCCTTCGGCCCCTACTTGCCGGTGACCGTGAACCACACCTACACCGACGTGCTGCCGAGCCTGAACCTGAAGTTCAACCTCGGCCGTGACCTCGTCGCGCGTTTCGGTGCATCGAAGACGATGACCCGGCCCGACTATTCAGCGCTTGCCGGCTCGGTGTCGCTGAGCCCGCCGGCAGCGCCCGGCGCCGGTGGCAGCGGCTCCGGCGGCAACCCGGACCTGAAGCCGGTGCGCTCGACCAACTTCGACACCTCGCTTGAGTGGTACTTCGCGCCGCGTTCGCTGCTCTCGGCCAGCCTGTTCCACATGGACCTGACCAGCTACATCGGCTACGGCCATGTCAGCAAGCAGTACATGACCTTCAGCAACGCCTTCCCGGCGGGCTTCCTGGCCGACTACACGCTGACGGTGCCGATCAACAGCAGCGGCAAGGCCAAGGGCATCGAACTGGCTTACGAGCAGCCGCTGCTCAGCAACTTCAGCGTCTCGGCCAACTACACCTACACCGACGCTTCGGAAACCGGTGGCGGGCCGCTGGTGGGCGCTTCGCGCAACACCTACAACCTGATCGGCTCGTACGAGGACGACCGCTTCAGTGCGCGACTGGCCTACAACCAACGTTCCAGCTTCTACAGCGGCCTGGACCGCAGCACGGCCTTCTACCAGGCCGAAACGAGCAACGTCACCGCGTCGCTCGGCTACAAGTTCAGCGAGAACCTGTCGCTGGCGCTGGACGGCCGCAACCTGAACAACCCGAAGCTGAAGTACTACGCACTCAACGAAGACCAGCCGCGTTCGATCTACCAGAGCGGGCGGCAGTACTTCCTGACCCTGCGCGCGAAGATCTGAAGCCGATGAAAGCCCTTCGCACCCTTGTTGCCGTGCTCGGGCTCGCCACTGCGGTGGCTTCGGCCACCGCGGCGCCGCTGTATTCGGTCTACAAGGACATCGAACAAGGTTTCGATGCCGAGGCCTACCGCATCCGGCTGCCGCCCCTGCAGCAGTTGCCGGAAGGGCCGAAGGTCGTCAGCCTGGCGTTTGCCAGCGGCGAGTGCGGTGCCGAACACTGGGCCTGGCGCGACGCGCAGCGCTTCGCCCAGGCCAACCTGCCGGCGCTGGCCGAAGCCGGCTGGCGCTACATCGTCTCCACCGGCGGTGAAGTGGGTGTCTTCACCTGCGGTAGCGCGGCCGGCATGCAGCGTTTCATCGAGCGGTACCAGGGCCCCGGCCTGGTCGGCTTCGACTTCGACATCGAAGGCAAGCAGACCGCGGCGCAGATCGACGACATCGTGCGTCACGCCGCCGCGGCGCAAAAACGCTGGCCGGGGCTCGTCTTCAGCTTCACGCTGGCCACCAACGCCGGCAGCGACAAACAGCGCCTGGGCCTGAACAAGACCGGCGACCTGGTGATGAAGGCGTTGCGCCGGCACCGCTTCGACAGCGCCGTGATCAACCTGATGGTGATGAACTACGGCCCGGCCAGCCCGCAGCTGTGCCTGCCGCGCGCCGAAGGTGGCTGCGACATGGGCCGCTCGGGCCTGCAGGCCGCGCGCAACCTGCGCCAGCGCTATGGTGTGCCGTTCCAGCGCATCGCATTGACGGCGATGATCGGCGTCAACAACGTCGCCGAGAACGTCTTCACGCTGACCGACGCGCGCACGCTGGCCCGCGAGGTGCAGGCCGCGGGTTTGCAGGGTGTGCACTACTGGTCGCTCGACCGCGACACCCCGTGTGCGATGCCGACGGCCGAACCGCATTGCAGCTCCATCACCACAGGCGCTGCGCTCGACTTCGCACGCGCCTTGGCGCAGGGCCTGGCCGGACGCTGAAATCTGCCGGCGCGGCACCGGCAGCGCAGGAGGCATTTGATATCGTCGGCGCATGCTTGCTGTCGTCGGTTCGCTGAACCTGGACCTCGTCGCCCGTGTGCCGCACATCCCGGCGCCGGGCGAAACCGTGCTCGGCAGTGCGCTCACGCGGCACCAGGGCGGCAAGGGCGGCAACCAGGCGGTGGCCGCAGCGCGCCTGGGTGTGCCGGTGCGCTTTTTCGGCGCCGTCGGCGACGACGACTTCGGTGCCTCGCTCGCTGAAGGCCTGCGCAGCGAAGGCATCGACACGCAGGGGCTGCAGCGTGTGGCCGGCGCCAGCGGCTGCGCGTTGATCAATGTTTCCGACGACGCCGAAAATGCCATCAGCGTGCTGCCGGGCGCCAATCTGCAGGCGCCGTTGCCGCCGCCGGTGTGGCCGCGTGAACTGCGGGCGCTGCTGCTGCAGCTCGAAATTCCACTGGCCACCGTGATGGCCTGGGCCCGCTGCGCGCACGCGGCCGGTGTGCCGGTGTGGCTGAACGCGGCGCCGATGGCGGCGCTGCCGGCGGGGCTGCTGCAGTTGCTGGACCTGCTGGTCGTCAACGAAGGTGAACTCGCGGCGCTGGGTGCCGCCGATGCCGCAGCCGCCGCTGCGCTGGGCCCGCGCCGGGTGGTCGTGACGCTGGGCGCCCGCGGCGCGGTGGCCTGGGACGGCAGCCGCCACATCGAACAGCCGGCGCACCGCGTCCGGGTGGTCGACAGCACCGGCGCGGGCGACAGCTTCGTTGGCGCGCTTTGTGCTGGGCTGCTGCAGGGCCGGGCCTTCAACAACGCAATGCACCGCGCCGGTGTCGCCGCGGCGATGGCCTGCTCGAAGGTGGGCGCGCGGGAAGGCCTGCCGACGGCGGCCGAACTCGCCGCCGAGATCGGGGCCGAATGATGCTTCTGGAGACGACGATGAAACGAACGGCGCTGCTGCTGGCCCTGCTCTCGACCGTGGTCGTGTGCGCGACGGCGCAAGCCCAGACCCGCACCCTGGTGCTGTCGACCTACGGCCTGAACAACGACCTGTTCAAGAAACACGTCTACGAGCCGTTCAAGGCCAAGTGCGGCTGCGAGATCGTGCTCGAAACCGGCAACGCCGCCGACCGCCTGGCCAAGCTGGAAGCGCGCAAGGCGAACCCGAACGTCGATGTCGTGCAGATCACCGACTTCCTGGCCCTCGACGCGTCGAACAAGGGCCTGCTGCAGCCCATCGACTTCAAGCAGCTGAAGAACCTGCCCGAGGTCTATGACTTCGGCCGCGACCCGCTGCGCAACCAGGAAGCCGTGGCCTACACCGTCTATTCGGTGGGCCTGGTGGTGCGCACCGACAAACCCAGCAGCAGCATCACGAGCTGGAAGGACCTCTCGCGTCCGGACCTCAAAGGCCACCTGATGCTGGCCAACATCACCGGCAACCAGGGCCTGGCGCAGCTGTTCATGATCGACCGTGCCTGGGGCGGTGTTGCCACCGACATGAGCACGGGGCTGGCGAAGATCGGCGAGGCCAAGGCCGGCACCGTCACCTACTACACGCAGACCGCACAGATGACGGCGCTGTTTGCGCAGGACGAAGCCTGGGTCGCGCCGGTCGGCCGCTTCGGCTGGCTCAACCTGAAGAAAACCGGCAAGCCACTGGCCTGGGTGGTGCCCAAGGAAGGCCAGGTCGGCATGATGAACACGATGTCGATCGTGAAGGGCAGCAAGAACGCCGACCTGGCGCACCAGTTGATCGACTTCTGGCTCAGCCGTGACGTACAGACCGCGCTGGCCAACGACCTGGCCGATTCGCCGATCAACCGCAACGCCAAGCTCAAACCCGAAGCCGCCGAGGCGCTGACCTGGGGCAAGGCGCAGATCGATTCGCTTGTGTTCATGAAGCCCGAGATGGTGGCGCGTGAACGCGGCGGCTGGGTCACGGCCTGGAACCGGATGATCGCGAAGTAAGGCGCCGTCGATGCGCGCCCGTGTTCCCTGGTGGCTGCTGCTGCCGGCGCTGCTGCTGGTGGGCGCCTTCTTCGTGCTGCCGGTGCTGGCGCTGCTGGCCGGCGCCTTCAAGGTGGACGGTGTGCTCGGCCTGGGCCACTTCACGGCCTTCTTCAACGAGCCTTTGCACGCCCAGGTCTACTGGCGCACGCTGCGCATCGCCGGCCTCGCAACGCTGGTCAGTGCTGTCGTCTGCTACCCGGCCGCAATGGCGATGGTGAAGGTGCCGCCGCCCTGGCGCGGCCTGCTCACGGCGCTGGTGATCCTGCCGCTGATGGTGTCGCCGATCGCGCGCACCTATGCCTGGATCGTGCTGCTCGGCCGCAATGGCTTCGCCAACACGCTGCTGGTCGGCAGCGGCGTCATCAGCGAGCCGACGACGCTGCTCTTCACCGAGGGCGCAGTGTTCCTCGGCCTGCTGCAACTGATGATGCCGCTGATGATGTTGTCGCTGGTGTCGGCACTGGAGAACCTGCCTGCCGATGTGCTGGCTGCTGCACAGACCCTCGGCGCGAATCGCTGGCAGACCTTCACGCGTGTGGTGCTGCCGCTGACGCAGGAAGGGCTGATCGTCGGCGGCACACTCGTCTTCACCGGCTGCGTCACGGCCTACATCACGCCGGCGCTGCTGGGCGGGCCCAAGGTGCTGCTGCTGGAAACGCTGCTGTACCAGAAGGTCAACGTCGCTGGCGACATTCCGGCGGCGAGTGTGATCGCGGTGCTGCTCCTGGTGACGACGATCGCGGTCAACCAGGCGTTGAAACGGGTGGCGCGATGAACAACGGCATCTCGCGCAGCGCGCTGTGCATGCTGGTGCTGGCGCTTGTGTTCCTGCTCGGGCCTTTCGTCGTGATCTTCGTCGCCGGCTTCAGCGCCGACGAAACACTCGCCTTTCCGCCAAAGAGCTATGGCCTGCGCTGGGTGGTCTATCTGTTCACGGTCGAAGCCTTCCAGCGCAGCTTCGTCACCAGCCTGCTGGTGGGCGCCGGCAGCACGGTCGCGGCGCTGGCCTTCGGCGTGCCGGTGGCCTACGCGCTGTCGCGTTTCGACTTCGCCGGCAAGGACGCCATCAAGAGCGTGCTGACGCTGCCGCTCATCGTGCCCGGCATCATCGTCGGCCTGGCGCTGCTCGACCTGATGGTGCTGGCCTACGCACTGCCCGTCACCTGGGGCCTGCTGATCGGCCACACGACACTGCTGGTGCCGTACACCGTGCGTGTCGTCTCGGCCAGCCTGGCCAACCTGCGCAGCGACATCGACGATGCCGCGGTGACACTGGGCGCGACGCGGCTGCAGGCGTTTTTCAAGGTCGTGCTGCCGAACATCCGCGGCGGCGTCGCGGCTGCGGCGGTGCTGGCCTTCATCACCAGCTTCAACCAGGTGCCGGTGTCGCTGTTCCTCACCGGGCCCGGCGTCAGCACACTCCCCATCGAGATGATGGCCTACATGGAAACCAGCTACGACCCGTCGATCGCTGCGCTGTCGACGTTGCTGGTGCTGTTCACCATCGTGCTGGTGGCGTTCACCGAAAAGCTGCTCGGCATCTCGAAGTACGTATGAGTTATCTGTCGCTCGAAAAGCTGAACATCGCCTACGGCCGCGCCGCGGCCGTGCACGACCTCGACCTCGTGGTGGGCCGTGGCGAACTCGTTTCGTTGTTGGGCCCCTCAGGCTGCGGCAAGACGACGACGATGCGCGCCATCGCCGGGCTGCTGAAAACCACGTCGGGCCGCATCGTGCTCGACGGCGACGACATCACCACACGCCCCGCCCACCAGCGCCGGCTCGGCCTGGTGTTCCAGTCGTATGCGTTGTTCCCGCACTTGTCGGCGTTCGAGAACGTCGCTTTCGGGCTGCGGCTGCAGAAGGTGGCGGCGGCAGAGCTGCAGCAGCGTGTGGACGCTGCGCTCGCATCAGTCGGCCTGTCGGGTTTTGCCGAACGGCTGCCGGCCAGGCTCTCGGGCGGCCAGCAGCAGCGTGTGGCCCTGGCGCGTGCCATCGTGCTGAAACCGCGGCTGCTGCTGCTGGACGAGCCGCTGTCGAACCTGGACGCCAAGCTGCGCGTGGAGATGCGCGCCGAGCTGCGCCGCATCCAGCGTGAACTCGGCATCACGATGCTGTACGTGACACACGACCAGGACGAAGCCCTGAGCCTGTCGGACCGCATCGTCATCCTGCGCGACGGCCGCATCGAGCAGGACGCCACGCCCGAGCAGCTGTACCACCACCCGGCGACGGCGTTTGTCGCCAGCTTCATGGGCTACGACAACCTGTTCGACAACCTCGCCTGGCGCCCCGGCCAGGTGGCGGTGCGTGCCGCCGGCGAACCCGGCGAGGCCGGCACGGTGAAGGCGCGCAGTTATCTCGGCGAACGTGTCGAGTACCTCGTCGACACCGCACGCGGCGCGGTGAAGGGGGTTGGCGCCGGCCATTTCAACGAAGGCGACCGGGTCAGTGTGCTGCTCGACCCGGCGCTTGCGGCAAGGATCGGAGTTTCGCGATGACACGGCAGAAGATCTGGTTCGACACCGACCCCGGCTTCGACGACTGGATGGCCTGGGCGCTGCTCGAAGCCGAGCCGCAGTTCGAGCTGCTGGGTGTCAGCGTCGTTGCCGGCAACGCGCCGCTGGCTATCACGCTGCCGAACGCCTTGAGCATCAAGGCGCTGCACGGTTTCAAGACTCCTGTCTTCGCCGGCTGCGACCGGCCGCTGGCGCAGGCCCAGGTGACGGCGCAGGACGTGCTGGGCGCGCATGGCATGGCGACCACCGGTGCGCCGCTGCCCGAGAACCGCACCGGCCTGTCGCCCGGCCACGGCGTGCAGGCGCTGATGGCGGCGGTGCGGGCGCAGCCGGGCGAGGTCACGCTGCTGGCCGTCGGCCCGCTGACCAACGTGGCGACGGCGTTTGCGCTGGCCCCCGAACTGCCGTCGCTGCTGCGGCAACTGGTCATCATGGGCGGCAGCACGGTCGGCGGCAACGCCACCGCGGCGGCCGAGTTCAACATCTACGCCGACCCCGAAGCCGCAGCGCGCGTGTTCGACAGTGGCATCCCGGTGGTGATGTTCGGCCTGAACGCCTGCCGCCAGCTCGCGGTGGGCACGGCGCATGTCGAGCAGATTCGCCACCTGCCCGGCCCCGCCGCCACCATCTTCACCGGCTACCTCGACGGTTATGTCGAGATCGCACGCCAGCGCGGCCGGCCGGCGCAGGCCTTGTACGACCCGACGCCGGTGGTCTGGCTGGCGCGGCCCGAGTTGTTCGAGCTGCAGCCGGGCCGCGTCGACATCGAACTCGCCGGCCGCTTCACGCGCGGCATGACGGTGTGCGACCTGCGCCCGCCGGCGCTGCCGCGTGCCAATGCGCGTGTGGCGCTGCAGGCTCAGGGCGTGCCGGCGCTGGCCTGGGCGATGGCGCGGCTGGAGTCGTTGCTGACGTCGGGGTGAAGAGTCCGTGTGAAGATCGCTCTCCCTCTCCCGTCAGAACGGAGTCTGCGATGACCGTACCGCCGATCAAGCTGCGCCGCGCCACCACCGCCGACGCGGCCGCCTTCGCCCGCATCATGGGCGACCCCGAAGTGCTGGCCAACCTGATGCAGGTGCCGTACACCAGCGAGGAACTCTGGCTGGCGCGGCTGAGCGACAACAACGCGGCGTCGAAAGCCGACCACCTGCACCTGGTGGCCGAACGCGGTGGTGCCGTGGTCGGCAGCGCCGGCCTGCACCCGGCACCGCAGGTCCGCCGCCGCCATGCCGCGATGCTGGGCATCTCGGTCGCACGCGAAGCGCAGGGGCAGGGCGTCGGCACCGCGCTGATGGAAGGCCTGTGCGACTACGCCGACGGCTGGGCGCAGATCCTGCGCATCGAACTCACGGTGTTCGTCGACAACCGGCGTGCGATCGCGCTGTACCAGCGTTTCGGCTTCGTGCACGAAGGCACGCACCGCGGTTTCGCCATGCGCAACGGCGAGTTTCTCGACGTGCACACCATGGCGCGGCTGCACCCGAGGCCCCCGGCCCTGGCATGGCCCGCCGCCTGACCGCCGCGGCGCTGCTGCTGCTGGCGGCCGCCACTTGGGCATCGGCCCAGCAGACGGTGCAGACGGTGCAGGTGCCCAGCCTGGACCAACCCATCGTGCTGCCGGCGTTCTGGTTCCCGCTGCCGGGCAACACGCCGGCGCTGGTGCTGCTGCATGGCTGTGGTGGGCCCTATGCGGGTGAAGGCCGCGAGGGCGGTCTCAGCCGGCGCATGCGCGACTACGCCGCGCACTTGAACGGCCTCGGCGTGCAGGTGCTGGTGCCCGACTCGCTGACGCCGCGCGGCGAGAAGGAGCTTTGCACGCAGCGCGCCGGTAGCCGCCAGGTGACGCAGCTGCAGCGACGCCGCGACGCGCTCGGCGCCTTGCAGTGGCTGGCCGCGCAGCCGGGTGTGGATGCAAAACGCATCGGTCTGCTCGGCTGGTCGAACGGCGGCAGCACGGTGCTCGCCAGCACCAACCGCCGCCATGCCGAGGTGGCCGCGGCGCCGGTGCAGCCCAGCCTGGCGGTGGCTTTCTACCCCGGCTGCGAAAGTGAGCTGAAACACCCGTTCGACGCCAGTGCGCCGCTGCTGCTGCTGGTGGGCGAAGCCGACGACTGGACACCGGCCGCGGCCTGCCGTGTCTTGGCGGCGACAATCGCAGGCCCGCCGGTGCAGATCGAGGTCTATGCCGGCGCCCACCACGGTTTCGACGGCACGGCGCCTGTGCGCCACCGCAGCGACGTGCCCAACGGCGCCCGTCCGGGCGCGGGTGTGCATGTCGGCGGCAACGCCGCTGCGCGCAGCGCGTCGCTGCTGCGCCTGGACCGTTTCCTCCGCGAGCAATGGGCCTTGAGCCCACGATGACCATGCCCAGCCTGCCCCGCAACAACAACCCGGCCGAGATCGCCGCCTTCGACACCATCTGCCACCGCCTGGCCGGCTTCGACGATCGCCTCGTTCCCGAATGGGTCGACGGTTACCTCACCGCGCTGGCCGCCGGCCCGCGTGCGCTGCCGATCGAAGCCTGGCTGCCTGCGATGGCCGGCGATGCCTACGACCGCGCCTTCGCCGACCCCGAAGACCGCGCCCAGGCCGAACGTGCGTTGCGCACCCGTGCCGTCGTGCTGGCCGACCAGCTGGATGCCGAGGCGCTGTACGACGCGCCCGACCTGCTGCGCCTGGCGCCGCTGATGCTGGTGTGGGACGACAGCGCCCGCGCCGAAGCCGTGGCCGATGGCGCCATTGCCGCCGAAGATGCGAATGAATTCGTCACCGGTGCTGACTGGGCCGACGGCTTCTTCGCCGCGCTCGACCACTACAGCGCGCAGTGGTCCACCGGCTCCGAAGACGAAGCGCAGGCCGCGCTCTTCGGCGACCTGTTGCAGCAGGTGCATGCCTTGCGTCTGGCCGAAGGCAGCGACGAACTGAACGAGCACCTGGCTGCGGTCTACAAGGGCGAACCCGCCGACCGCGACCGCCTCGTCGACGAAGCCTGTTACGCGGTGCAGGACCTGCGCCTGTGGTGGGTCGACCAGGCGCCGCAGGTCGAAACCCGCCGCGTCGAAAAGACCCCGGGGCGCAACGATCCGTGCCCTTGCGGCAGCGGCAAGAAGTACAAGAAGTGCCACGGCGCTGCGGTGCCTTGAGCACGGCGGCGCCGCTCGGGGCTGTGGCAGTTCAAGCGCGCACGGCCTCGGCCAGCCGTGCCAGCCCGCGTTCGCGCGTTGCATCGAGCGGGTGCGCGGCGCTCAGGCGCAGGCAATGGGCCAGGCCATCCCCGGTACCGAAGGCCGCACCGGGCACGAAGCTGTAGCCGTGTTTGCGCAGCCGGGGAAGCAACGCGGCACTGTCCACGCCTGCGGGCAACTCGACCCAGATGACATAACCGCCAGCACCGGGCGAGACCCGCGAGCCGGGGGGCAGCAGCCGCCGCGCCGCCACGGCCCAGGCATCGGTCTGCGCCGCGAGCTGTTGGCGCAGCCTGCGCAGGTGGGTCTCGTAGGCGCGGTCGGCGAGAAACCGGGCCAGCGCAGCGTCGGCCAAGGGCGACAGCAGTTCGCCGTGCACGGCACGGGCGGCGCGAAGTTGCAGCCGGTGGCGCCGGCTGGCGATCCAGCCGACGCTCAAACCCGCGCCGGTGATGCAGGCCAGGCTGCCGCAGTACAGCACGCGGTCATCGCCGTCCCAGGCCTTGACCGGCCGCGGACGTTGTGTGCCGCGGTGCAACTCGCCCATCAGCTCGCATTCGATCAGCGGCAGCCGGTGCTGCCGCAGCAGCGCGGCGAGCTGTTCGCGCGCCGCCTCCGGCATGCAGCTGCCACGCACGCTGTCGAAGCTGGGCTCGGCGATGCAGCAGCGCACGTCGTGGTGCTGCAGCGCAAAGGCAAGCGCCGTCACGGAGAAACCGCCGTCCTGCGGCGCCGGGATCGCCAAGGCCTTCAGCCCCAGGCTGGCAACGACTTCCAGCGTGCGCGGCGACGCCGGCTCGGGCAACACAACGCTGTCGCCCGCGCGCGTCAGCAGCCGCAGGCAAAGTTCCAGCGCTTCACCTTCGCGGTGGGTGACGACGATGTCCTCGGCGTCGACAGCGCAGCCGGCGCGCAGCATGCGGCGTGCGAGTTGCCCGCGCAGCGCCTCGCTGCCGAAAACGCTGCCGATGGCCAGCAGCGTGCGGTCAGCCGCCAGCGCCTGTGCCAGGTGGCGCCGCAGCGCGGCCAGCGGCAACAGCGCGGCGGGCAGCGCCAGATGGCTCAGCGACAGGCAGTCGGGCTGCGTGGTCGCGATGTCGATCAGCCTTTTGCGCCGGCCTTCGAGTTCGAGCGCGGGGCCTGGCGGCAGCGGCAGCTGGCGGCTGGGGCCGCGAACGAAGTGGCCGCGCCGGGGCCGCGCTTCGATCAGGCCGGCGTCTTCCAGCTCATGCAGCGCATGGGTGACGGTGGCCAGGCTGGCGCCATGGTCGGCGCAGAGCTGGCGCACCGACGGCAGCTGCGCACCTGCCGGGTAGCGTCCTTCGTGCAGCGCCCGGGCCAGTTGTTCGGCCAGGGCGCGGTAGCGGGTCGGACGTGTCGGACGTGTCGAACGGGTGCGCATGGGGCGACGATAACGCTGGGTACCTGGCGTGTATCGATACAGATGCCGCGCTTGTGCTTCGATACAGCGAGCTCTGCGTGCCGGTGCAGCAGCCGCCGCTGTGGCTATCGGCCGGCACCTGGGCTGCCTAGAGTGCGGCTCGATGACGAACCGCCGATGGCCTATCCGCATGCTGGCCCCCTGGGCTTGCATTCCCAGCGTCGTGCGGCGCCTGATGTTGGCCGAGTTCCTCGGCCTGCTGGCCACCGCGTCAATGCAACTGGCGATGGCCTGGTGGATCAGCAGCCAGGGCGGCGCCGCCGCGCTGGCGCGCTACGGTGCGCTGACCGCCTTGGCGGCTCTGGTGGCAACGCCGTTGCTGTCGCCGGCGGGCGACCGTTGGCCCAAGCGCCGCCTGATTCGCCTGGGCAAGCTCTGCCTGGTGCTGGATGCGCTGCTGCTGGCGGCACTGTGCTGGGCGGGGGTCTACGAGCTGACGCTGCTGTGCGCCTGCGGCCTGCTGTCGGTGGCAGCCACCGCGCTGCTCTGGCCCGTTGAGGCCAGCATCCTGCCCGAGTTGGTGGAACCGGCCGGGTTGCCGGCGGCCATCCGCTTGCGGCGCGGCGCACAGGCCGTGGGCGGGCTGTTGGGGCCGGGCATGGGGGGCGTCGTGCTCGCCAGCGCCGGCCTGGGCGCCGCGATGGCGCTGAACCTGGCGCTGTTCATGTTGGCGGCCTGGGCCGCATGGCCGGTCGGCAGGGCGGAGCAGCCTGCTGCTGCGGCGCCGCGCCGCGGCTGGTTCGACGACATGGCCGACGGGCTGCGTGCCAAGTGGCAGGTGCGGCTGGACCGCTGGTGGACGCTGGTCGGCGCCCTGATGATGGTGTGCCTGCTGCCGGCCACCGGGCTGCTGCTGCCGCTGCGCATCCAGGCGCTGGGTTTGTCGGCGGTGTGGTTCGGCGCCTGCAGCGCGGCGCTGTCGGCAGGACTTCTGCTGGGTGTGGGCGGGCTCGCGCCGGCGCTGATCGACCGCCTGGGCCGCATCCGCGCGTTGGCGCTGGTCATCGTGGCCTGCGCGGTGGCGATGGCCGGCATCGGCCTGTGTGACGGTGCACCGGACCTGGTGGCGCTGTTCGCGCTGATCGGGCTGTGCATGTCGGTCACGCAACTGGTCGGCCAGACCCACCGCATGCTGGCGATGCCGGAAGACTACCGTGCGCGCATGAGCGCCGCCCACCTGACGATGGCACAGCTGGCTGCGGCGTTGGCGCCTGCGCTGGCTGGCGCGCTGCTGCAACGGGCCGCCGTGCCGATGGTGTTTGTGCTGCTGGCAGCGGGCTTCGGGGCCGGCGGCCTGCTGCTGCTGGCCGTTCCGGGCCTGGGCAGCTTCCTGCGCCAGGACCACGACGGCGTGCGCAACTGGTACGGCCGCCACTACCCGCAGGCCTTCAGAAGGCCGTGATCGCGGCGCCGTCGGGCGTGCTCCACCCCTGCTAGAGTGCGCGCCATGGCGCTTCCGCTCGACCTGCAAGGCAGGCACATCCTCCTCGGTCTGAGCGGCGGCATCGCCTGCTACAAGGCTGCCGATCTCTGCCGTGAACTGGTGAAGGCCGGCGCCACCGTGCAGGTGGTGATGACCGAGGGCGCGGCCCAGTTCATCACGCCGGTGACGATGCAGGCGCTGTCGAACCGGCCCGTCTACACCAGCCAGTGGGATGCGCGGCCGCACAACAACATGGCGCACATCGAACTCTCGCGCGAGGCCGATGCCATCCTGGTGGCGCCGGCCAGTGCCGACTTCATCGCCCAACTGGTGCAGGGCCGCAGCACCGAACTGTTGAGCCTGCTGTGTCTGGCGCGGCCCATCGCCACCTGCCCGCTGCTGCTGGCACCGGCGATGAACCGCGAGATGTGGGCGCACCCTGCCACCCAGCGCAACGTGGCGCAGGTGCAGGCCGATGGCGCCACCGTGCTGGGCCCGGGCAGCGGCGACCAGGCCTGCGGCGAAGTCGGCGACGGCCGCATGCTCGAAGCCGAAGAATTGCGCGACGACCTGATCGCGTTTTTCCAGCCCAAGCGCCTTCTGGGAAAACGTGTGCTGATCACCGCTGGGCCGACCTTCGAAGCCATCGACCCGGTACGTGGCATCACCAATCTCAGCAGCGGCAAGATGGGTTTTGCCGTGGCCCGCGCCGCCGCCGAAGCCGGTGCACGGGTGACGCTGGTGGCCGGCCCGGTGCACCTGCCGACGCCGCGCGGCGTGACCCGCATCGACGTCAGCAGTGCGCAGCAGATGTTTGATGCCGTGCTGCCGGCGGCCAGCGCCAGCGACATCTTCGTCGCCACCGCCGCGGTGGCCGACTGGCGGCCGACGCAGTTCAACGAACACAAGATCAAGAAAGACGGCAAGAAACTCGCGCCGAGTTTCGAGCTGACCGAGAACCCCGACATCCTGGCCGCCGTGGCCCGCCTGCCCGCGGCGCAGCGCCCCTGGTGCGTGGGCTTCGCCGCCGAAAGCCAGGACCTGGCCCGCCATGCGCGCGACAAGCTGCAGCGCAAGGGCGTGCCGTTGGTCGTGGGCAACCTCGGCCCGGCCACCTTCGGCCGCGACGACAACACGCTGCTGCTGGTGGACGCCGCCGGCGACCACGCGCTGCCCAGCGGCGACAAACTCAGCCTCGCCCGCGAACTCGTGCGCGAGATCGCCACCCGGATCACCGCACGATGACGACCATCGACCTGCAAGTGCTCGACGCCCGCATGGCCGAGCACCTGCCTGCCTACGCCACGCCCGGCAGCGCCGGCCTCGACCTGCGCGCCTGCCTCGATGCGCCGCTGCTGCTGGAACCCGGCCAGACGGTGCTGATCCCGACCGGCATTTCGATCCACATCGCCGACCCCGGCCTGGCCGCGATGATCCTGCCGCGTTCGGGGCTGGGCCACAAACACGGCATCGTGCTTGGCAACCTGGTGGGGCTGATCGACAGCGACTACCAGGGCCCGCTGATGGTGAGCTGCTGGAACCGCGGCAGCAGCGCGTTCACGGTGCAGCCGATGGAGCGCATCGCGCAGCTCGTCATCGTGCCGGTGGTGCAGGCGAAGTTCCGCCGGGTTGACGGCTTCGGAGCGTCGGACCGCGGCGCCGGCGGTTTCGGGTCGACCGGCAAAGGCTGAAACGCCAGCTTCACCGAGCAGCAAAGCTGCGCACAGGGGCCTTTGTTAAGCTGATACTTCATTTCACGAAGCATTGGCGATGCCTGCCATCAGCGCCGGCTGGCGGCCTTGAAGAGGGCATTCTCTTGAATCACCGAACCGTCGTCTTCCACGCCGTCCTGGCGACCCCGTTGCTGCTGGCGCTGGCTGCCTGCGGCGGCAAGAGCGGCGACGCCGCTGCGCCGGTGGCCTCGGCGGCGGCATCGGGCGCCGTAGCGGCCGCATCGGCGCCGCCGGTCAGCGTCTCGGTCGTGCTCGCGACGCAGCGCGACTTCGCCATCGGCGTGCGTGCCACCGGCACGGTGGCGCCGCTGTCGAGCATCGACGTCAAACCGCAGGTCAGCAGTGTCGTGACCCAGGTGCACGTGAAGGAAGGCCAGTTCGTGCGCGCCGGCGAAAAGCTCTTCACGCTGGACGCACGCAGCGACGAAGCCAACCTCGGCAAGGCGCAGGCGCAACTGGCCAAAGACCAGGCGACGCTGGCCGACGCCAAACGCCAGCTCGAACGCAGCCGCGACCTGCTGGCGCGCAACTTCGTTTCGCCGAGCGCGGTGGACACGGCGCAGTCCAATGTCGATGCGCAGCAAGCCGCGCTGCAGGCCGACCAGGCGGCCATCGACGCGGTGAAGGTGAGCCTCTCGTACAGCCGCATCACGGCGCCCAGCGCCGGGCGGGTCGGTGCGATCGCGGTGTTTCCCGGCACGACGGTGTCGCCGACCGGCGCGGCGCTGGTGACGATCACCCAGCTCGACCCCATCGCCGTGGCGTTCAGCCTGCCGCAGCGTTATGTCGGTGATGCCTTGAAGCTGCTCGGTGAATCCGGCAAGAGCCAGGTGGTGGCGACCCTGCCCGAAGGCCGCGGCCAGCGCAGCGGCAAGCTGCAGTTCGTCGACAGCCAGGTCGACGCGGCCTCGGGCACAGTGAAGGTCAAGGCCGGCTTCGACAACAAGGACCAGGCGCTGTGGCCGGGTGCCTATGTCGACGTGCAGCTCAACGTGCAGACGCTCAGCAACGCCATCGTCGTGCCGCAGGCCGCCATCGTGCAGAACGCGCGTGGCACCGTCGTCTTCGTCGTCGACGCCGACGGCCGTGCCGCACTGCGACCGGTGAATGTGGTGCAGGCGGCCGGACTCGATGCGGTGGTCACCGGTGTCAAACCCGGTGAACGGGTGGTGCTCGACGGGCGCCAGAATGTGCGGCCGGGCGTGCAGCTGATCGTGCGCGATGCAGCCGGCAAGCCGGCACGTGCCGCTTCAGGCGCAGCGTCGGGTGCTTCAGCGAGGTCCCCGGCATGAACCTCTCGGAACTCTTCATCCGCCGTCCGGTGATGACGGTGCTGCTCAACGCCGCCATCGTGCTGGCCGGTGTCATCGCCTACAGCCGCATTCCGGTGGCGGCATTGCCCAGCTACAACACGCCGGTGATCAATGTCTCGGCCGGCCTGCCCGGTGCCAGCCCGGAGACCATGGCCACCTCGGTGGCGCTGCAGCTGGAGAAGCAGTTCCAGACCATTCCCGGCATCAACGTCATCAGCTCGACCAACACACTCGGCAGCACTTCGGTGACGCTGGAGTTCGACGAAGGCCGCAACATCGACGCCGCCGCCGTCGACGTGCAGGCCGCGCTGCTGCGCGCCCAGCGCTCGCTGCCGCAGGAGATGACCTCGCCGCCGGCCTACCGCAAGGTGAACCCTGCGGATGCGCCGGTGCTGCTGGTGGCGCTGACATCGCCGGCGCTGAGCCTGTCGGACCTGACCGACTATGCCGAACACCTGATCCTGCCGACACTGAGCACGCTGACCGGCGTCGCCCAGGTCAACATCTTCGGCCCGAAGCGCTTTGCCGTGCGTGTGCGCGTCAACCCCGACGCGCTCGCGGCACGCAACCTCACGCTCGACGAGCTCAGTGCGGCGCTGTCGGCGGCCAACGCCAACACGCCGGTCGGCACGCTGGACGGCCAGCGCCAGACGCTGACGCTGCAGGCCAACAAACAACTGCAGAGTGCGGCCGAGTTCGCCGACCTCATCGTCAGCATCAAGGGCGGCAACCCGGTGCGGCTGCGTGACGTGGCGACGGTCGAAGACAGCGTCGAAACCGTGAAGACGGCAGCCAACTACAACGGCGAACCGTCGATCACGCTGGCCGTGCTGCGCCAGCCCGATGCCAACACCGTGCAGGTGGTCGACGCGGTGAAGGCGGCGATCCCGGGTTTCCGTTCGCAGCTGCCGCAGTCGGTGCGGCTGTCGGTGCTGAACGACCGCTCGGTGAGCATCCGCGATGCGCTGCACGATGTCTCGCTGACGATGATCGGCACCATCGTGCTGGTGGTGCTGGTGATCTTCCTGTTCCTGCGCCGTTTCGTCGCCACCGTCATCCCCACACTGTCGCTGCCGGTGTCGTTGCTGGGGGCGCTGGCGCTGTTGTGGGGCCTGGGTTATTCGCTCGACAACATCTCGCTGCTGGGGCTGACGCTGGCGGTGGGCCTGGTCGTCGACGACGCCATCGTGATGCTCGAGAACATCATGCGCCACGTCGAAGAAGGTGTGCCGCCATTCCAGGCCGCGCTGCTGGGTTCACGCGAGGTCGGCTTCACCATCATCTCGATCTCGACCTCGCTGATCGCGGTGTTCATCCCGATCTTCTTCATGCCGGGTGTCATCGGGCTGCTGTTCCACGAGTTCGCGGTGGTGGTGGCCTTGGCCATCGTCGCCTCGGCCTTCGTCTCGCTGACCCTGGTGCCGATGCTGGCCGGGCGCTTCCTGAAGGACGAAGCGCACGCGAAGAAACCTGGCGTGCTGGTGCGTTCCTTCGAACGCGGCTTCAACGCCACGCTGCGCGGCTACACACGCACACTCGACATCGCGCTGGGCCACCGCAAGACCGTGCTCGGCGTTGCGTTCGCCACTTTCGCCGCCACGGGGGTCCTCTTCGTCACCATCCCCAAGGGCTTTTTCCCCGAAGAAGACATCGGCCAGATCAGCATCAGCACCGAAGCCGCCGAAGACGTGTCGTTCGACCGCATGGTGGGCCTGCAGGCGCAGGCCGCGGCGATCATCCGCGACGACCCGGCGGTGGCCAGCGTCAGTTCGTTCAACGGCGGCGGTGGTTCGCAGAACACCGGCCGCATGTTCGTCAACCTGAAACCGCGCGCCGAACGGCCGCCGATGAAACAGGTGGTCGAGAACCTGCGTCGCAAGCTGCGTTCGGTGGCCGGCATCGCGGTCTTCATGCGCCCGATCCAGAACCTGCAACTCGGCGGCCGCCAGAGCAAGGCGCAGTACCAGTACATCCTGCAAAGTGTGCAGGCCGGTGAGCTGAACGAGTGGGCCACCAAGATCCAGGCCCGGCTGCGCGACGACCCGATCTTCCGCGACGTCACCAGCGACAGCCAGCTGCGCGGCCTGCAGGCCACGCTGGAGATCGATCGCGACCGCGCGAACGCGCTCGGTGTGCCGATCGACGCCGTGCGCTCGGCGCTGTACGGTGCTTTCGGCGAGCGCCAGGTGTCGACCATCTTCACCTCGGTCGACAGCTACCAGGTCATCATGGAACTGCAGCCGTCGGCCAAACAGGACGAAGGGGCGTTCAGCGGTGTCTACGTGCGTTCGACCGGCGGCGCGCTGGTGCCGTTGACGGCGTTCGCCACCGTCAAACGCACGGTCGGGCCGACGGCCATCAACCATGTCGGGCAACTGCAGGCGATCACCGTGTCGTTCAACCTGGCGCCAGGCACGGCCCTGGGCGATGCCACGGCCAAGATCGACAGCCTGCGTGAACAGATCGCGATGCCGCCGAGCATCATCACGCGCTACGGCGGCGACGCCGCGGTGTTCAAGAGCTCGCAGGGCAGCCAGGCCATATTGATCATCGCGGCGCTGCTGGTGATCTACGTGCTGCTGGGCGTGCTCTACGAGAGCTACATCCACCCCATCACCATCCTCGCCGGGCTGCCGTCGGCGGCGGTGGGTGCGCTGCTGACGCTGCGGCTGTTCGACATGGACCTGACGCTGATTGCCACCATCGGCATCCTGCTGCTGATCGGCATCGTGAAGAAAAACGCGATCATGATGATCGACTTCGCGCTCGACCAGCAGCGCCAGCATGGCATGGCACCGGCCACCGCGATCCGCCAGGCCTGCGTGCTGCGCTTTCGGCCCATCATGATGACGACGCTGGCAGCGCTGATGGGGGCCTTGCCGATCGCGCTGGGCCTGGGCGCCGGGGCCGAGTTGCGCCAGCCGCTGGGGCTGGCCGTGGTCGGCGGGCTGGTGTTCTCACAGGCGATCACGCTCTACATCACGCCGGTCATCTACCTGGCACTCGACCGCTTCAGCGGCCGCGGGCCGGTGACGACACCCGAGGCTGCCGCCGCGGTTCAGTGAAGCCGCTGCGGCGGCGGCGCGGTGTCGAGCACCGAAAACGCGCTGTTGCCGACGCTGCGTGCCTCGACTTCTTCGTCGCTGGCTTCGCGCACACCGCACACCTGGATCGTCAGCCGCAGCGCCAGCCCGGCCAGCGGGTGGTTGCCGTCGAGCACCACATGGCTGGGGAAGATCTCGGTGACGATGTAGATCACGTCGGCCGGCATGGCGGGCGTGGCGTGGCCGGGCGGCAGGCCTTCGAAGGTCATGCCCACTTCCAGCTGTTCGGGGAAGAGCTTGCGGTCTTCGAAACACACCAGTTCGGGCTTGTAGTCACCGAAGGCATGTTCGGGTTCGATCTGCAGTTTCACCTCGTCACCGGGCTTGCGGCCGAGCAGTGCTTCTTCGACCTGCGCCAGCAGGTCGTCGCCGCCGTAGAAGAACTCCACCGGTTCCTTGAGCTCGTCGATCGGGTGGTTCTGTGCGTCTGTCATCAGCCAGGTCAGGCTGACCACGCAAGGGGCGGAAATGCTCATGGCGGCATGATCGCACAGGCCACAATTGCCGCCATGGATGTGAACGCCCCGCTCGTGCTGCTGGGTGGCTTGTCGCCGCAGCAGTTCATGCAACGCCATTGGCAGAAGAAGCCGTTGCTGGTGCGTCAGGCGCTGCCTGGTGCATTGCCGCCGCTGGGCCGCGCCGCCTTGTTCGACCTGGCGGGCCGCGATGACGTGGAATCGCGCCTCGTCGTGCACAAGCCCAGCGGCTGGCAGGTGCGCCCCGGCCCGTTGCCGCGGCGCGCGCTGCCGCCCGCGAAGCAGCCTCGCTGGACGCTGCTGGTGCAGGGGCTGGACCTGCATGTGGCGGCCGCGCACGCGCTGCTGTCGCGCTTTCGCTTCGTGCCCGAAGCGCGGCTCGACGATCTGATGCTCTCGTGGGCCAGCGACGGCGGCGGTGTCGGCCCGCATCTCGATTCGTACGACGTGTTCCTGATCCAGCTGCAAGGCCGCCGCCGCTGGCGCGTCGGCCGTGTGCCCGACAAGACGTTGGTCGACGGCATGCCGCTGAAGATCCTGCAGCACTTCGAACCGCAGCACGACTGGCTGCTCGAACCCGGCGACATGCTCTACCTGCCGCCGAACTGGGGCCACGATGGTATTGCCGATGGCGAATGCATGACGGGCTCGGTGGGTTTTCGCGCACCGTCGGACGATGGCCTGGCGCGGGAACTGCTGCAGCGCCTGGCGCAGAGCGACGAGGTCGAGGGCCGGCTCTACCGCGACCCGAAACAGTCTGCAACGGCAACGCCGGCTGCGGTGCCTGCAGCGTTGCAGGAGTTTGCGCGTGACGCCCTCGAACAGCTCGTCAACGAACGTGGTGCGCTGGCGCGTGCACTCGGCGAAGTGCTGAGTGAACCGAAGCCGCGGGTCTGGTTCGAAGCCGGTGTGCCCTGGCTGCCGGCGCAGGCCGTGCGGTTGGATGCGAAGACCCGCATGCTCTACGACAGCGAGCACGTGTTCATCAACGGCGAGGCCTTCGACGCCTCGGGCCGCGACGCCCGCTTGATGCAGCGCCTGGCCGACGAACGTTGTCTGTCCGCACGCGACGGCGCGGCCTTGAGCGCCGGTGCACGTGAACTGCTCGCCGACTGGGTGGCCAGCGGCTGGGCCTATGGGGTGTCGGAGGCTGCATGAACGTTCCCACGATTTCTTCGCGCAGCGAGTTACAGACCGCGCTGCGCTGGGGTTTCGAAACCGCGATCGCCGCCGGCGCGCGCCGCATCATCATCGTCGACGCCCACTTCAACGACTGGCCGCTCGACGAACCCGCCTTGCACAGCCAGCTCACGGCCTGGTTGCGCCTGCCGCAGCGCCGGCTGCTGCTGCTGGCCGCGCGCTACGACGAGCTGCCGCGCCGCCACCCGCGTTTTGTCGCCTGGCGCGCGCTCTGGGCCCATGCCATCGAGACACGTGCGCCAGCCGAGGACGAAGCCGCCGATCTGCCGACCTTGCTGGTCGACGACGGCACCACCAGCGTGCAGCTGCACGACCCGCTGCACTGGCGCGGGCGTTCCGAGGTCGATGCCCGCAGCGCGCACCAATGGCGGGAGCGGATTGATGTACTTTTGCAACGTTCCGAGGCCGCCTTTCCCGTGAACGCGCTCGGCCTATAGGGATTGCCCTAGTCCGGGTTATAATCATTGGCTAGACACGGGGCGGGTGTGCACAGGTACGCACGCGCCACCCTTGTCTTCCTGATGGGTCTCTGAGAGTTGTCGAAGAGTGCCCTCGCCTTACTGATCTTCGACCCACAATTCCTGAGGACACACACATGAACAAGTCGATCGTTCTGGCTTCGCTGGTTGCTGCTTTCGCCCTGACCGCTTGCGGCAAGAAGGAAGAAGCTCCGGCGCCGGCGCCAGCCGCTGCCCCCGCTCCGGCCCCCGCCCCCATGGAAACCGCTTCGGCTCCGATGGCTGCCTCGGCGCCGGAAGCCGCCGCCTCGAAGTAAGTCTTCGAAGAGGGCGTCAAGCCAGGAAAAAGCCGCCCTCGGGCGGCTTTTTTCATGGGCGCACGGCGCTGACCGTGCGCGCAGGCTGCGGGTTAGCGCAGCTCTTTCACCAGCTGCGCCACGATGCGTTGGCCGGTTTCGCCCGACTCGGTGCCGCCGTTGCCGGCCAGCACCGAGATCACGCTCTTCGTATCGGCCGTCTTCACGCTGATGCGGTAGCGCTCGGGGCCCCGCGGTGTGCTGTCGCCGAACAGCTTGGCGAAGAAACCCGGTTCTTCCTTGCCGACGTTTTTCGGGTCGACATAACGAACGAAATAGACACCGGCGGTGCGGTCACGGTCTTCGACGGTGAAGCCGCTGCGGTCCAGCGCCAGGCCGACACGGCGCCAGGCGCGGTCGAAAGGTTCGTCGACTTCCAGTGCCGCCACGGCGCCGCTCAAGGCGCGGGCGCGGGCCGGCGGTTCGGCGGCATTGGCCACGGCGGCGCGCGCCGTGGTTTCCTGCGGCGCCAGGCGCGCCATCAGGCGGCTCAGGAATTCGGCTTCCAGCTGCGGGTCGCTGGCACGCGGACGCCACTGCGTGTTGTCCTTGCGCTCGCCGGTGTAGACCTCTTCCATGCCGCGGTGGCTGATGTAGATCTCGCTGCCGGTGGCCGTGCGTTCGACGCGCGTGCGGTACAGGTCGCGTTCGCCGCTGTCGTAGAGGCCACCGATGAAACGCCCGATGGTGCTGCGGATCACGTCCTGCGGCAGCTTGGCGCGGTTTTCGGTCCAGTCGGTTTCCATCACGCCGGCTTCGGCGTTTTCGCTGGCGATGGTGAAACCACGCTCCTGCCAGAAGGCTTTCAATTGCGGCCAGAGCTGTTCGGGCGCCATCGGCACGACGAGCCAGCGCGTGTTGGCGTCGCGCTCGACACGCACCTCGCCGCGCGACTGCAGCGCCACGGTGGGGGCGCCGGCGGGCTGCGCCTGCGCCGCACCCGGCGTGGCCGCGGCGCTGACGACGCCGCCCTGCGGCTGGTAGCGGTTGTCGCGTGCCAGCTGCGTCAGGTCGGGCGGTACTTCGAGCGGCTTGGTCTTGGCGGCCTGGGCGCCGCGGTAGTCGACCTTGTCGCCGGAGAACAGGCCATCGGTCGAGGTGCAGGCAGCGCACAGCGCGGCAAGCGCCAGCACCGAGAGTCGGGCCGGGTGGGCGACGGGGGAACGTTTCACTTGAGAGTCTTTCGGCACGGCACGGGTGGGGCCACGCTTGGTTTTCAGCGGAAAAGGAAAGATCAGCGTTGCAGGCCGCTGTCGCGCAGCGCCTGGCCGACCGCTGTTTCACCCGCCGGCGTCAACGGCAGGATCGGCAGGCGCAGCGCCGGGCCGCACAGGCCCAGCTGCGCCATCGCCCATTTGGTGGGTGCCGGGCTCGGTTCGCAGAACAACTGCTTGTGCAGCGGCAGCAGTTGCAGGTGGATGGCGGTGGCCCGCTTGACGTTGCCTTCGACGGCGGCGATGCACATCTCGTGCATCAGCTTCGGCGCGACGTTGGCGGTGACGCTGACGTTGCCCTTGCCGCCCAGCAGCATCAACGCGATGGCGGTGCTGTCGTCGCCCGAGTAGATGGCGAAGTTCGCCGGCGCCTGCTTGATGAGCCAGGCTGCGCGGTCGATGTCGCCGGTGGCTTCCTTGATGCCGACGATGCCCGGCACCTGGGCCAGGCGCAGCACGGTTTCGGTCAACATGTCGGCCACCGTGCGGCCGGGCACGTTGTACAGCACCACCGGGATGTCCACCGCCTCGGCGATGGCCTTGAAGTGGCGGTAGATGCCTTCCTGCGACGGCTTGTTGTAGTAGGGCACGACCTGCAGCGTGCAGTCGGCGCCGACCTGTTTGGCGTACTTCGACAGCTCGATCGCCTCGGCCGTGGCGTTGCCGCCAGCGCCGGCCATGATGGGCACCCGGCCTTTGGCGTGTTCGACGGCGACGCGGATGATTTCGCAATGCTCCTGCACCGAGACCGTGGGCGATTCGCCGGTGGTGCCGACGACGCCGATGCAGTCCGTGCCTTCGGCGATGTGCCAGTCGATGAGCCGGCGCAGCGCGTCGTAGTCGACGCTGCCGTCCGCTTGCATCGGCGTGACCAGCGCCACGATGCTGCCAACAATTGCCTTCATGCGCTGTCCGCTCGTGCCAGGGTGAAAGTGCCGATTTTAGCCGCCGCCGCCGAAGCACCCAGCGCCACGATGCGCTGCACCCGCCGCAGCGGTGTTTCGAGCAGGCCGTCTTCGTAGGCCACGGTGTGCAGACCCGCGGTCAGCGCCAGGAGTTCCCCGGGCTGCAGCAGGAACTCGGGGCGCGAGGGTTTGCCGATGTGCTGCTGGCCGTCGGCGAAGGTTTCGTGGATGAAAACGCCGTCTTCGGCCAGCGCCGCCAGCAACTGCGGCGTCAGCACGCGCCAGAGGTAGTTGGTGACGAGCACGGCGTCGAAACGGCGGCCTGGCAGCGGCCAGGGGCCGTTTTCGATGTCGGCGACGATGGTTTCTGCCTGCGCGGCCAACGGCGCCAGCGCCTCGGCGTTGCGGTCGATGCCGGTGACGCGGAAACCGCGTTCGGCCAGCCAGCGCACGTGGCGGCCACTGCCGCAGGCGACGTCGAGCACCGTGCCGCCGGGGCGGATGAGGTGGGCCCAGCGCTGCAGCCAGTCCGAAGGTTCGCCAGTCCCGGCCATCTAGAAACAGGCCCAGACGCGGTTCGCCAGGTCCACCGCCAGGTGCGGGTTCAGGTAGGCGCCGAATACCAAGGTGAGCACCAGCGCCAGCACCAGCCATGCCGCTGTCCAGCCGAGTGCGCGCGGGGTGTTCATGCCGGCTTCAGCGCCGGCCGCACGATGGCGGTTTCGCGTACCGGCAGGTTGATCAGCGCCGCGAACACACCCAGCGCCACGGCGATCCACCAGACCACGTTGTAGCTGCCGCTGGCGTCGTAGAGTTTGCCGCCGAGCCAGACGCCCATGAACGAACCGAGCTGGTGGCTGAGGAAGACGAAACCGCCCAGCATCGACATGTATTGCACGCCGAAGATCTGCGCCACGATGGCGTTGGTGGGCGGCACGGTCGACAGCCACAGCAGCCCCATCGCGGCAGAGAAGAGGTAGACGCTCCAGGGCGTCAGCGGCGCCAGCACGAAGATGCTGATGACGACGGCGCGCAGCAGGTAGTTCGCGGCCAGGATGTTCTTCTTCTGCACACGGTTGCCCAGCACGCCGGCGCCATAGGTGCCGAAGACGTTGAACAGGCCGATCAGCGCCAGCGCCGTGGTGGCGACGCCGGGGTCCATGCCGTTGTCCTTCAGGTAGCTGGGCATGTGCACGCCGATGAACACGACCTGGAAGCCGCAGACGAAGTAACCCGCCATCAGCAGCCGGAAGCTCGGGTACGCGAAAGCCTCACGCAGCGCCGCGGCGATGCTTTGTTTGTGGCCGCCGTGCGCCGCGGCCGGCGGCTCGCGCATGCCGAATGCCAGCGGCATGATGACCAGCGCCGCCAGGCCCAGGATGAACAGCGCGTTGTCCCAGCCGGTGTGGCCGATGAGCCAGTTTTCCACCGGCACCATCAGGAACTGGCCGAACGAGCCCGCGGCGGCCGCCACCCCCATCGCCCACGAACGTTTTTCGGGCGCCACCTGGCGTGCGATGACGCCGTAGACGATGGCGTAGGTGGTGCCCGACTGCGCCAGGCCCAGCAGCAGGCCGGCACTGCCGGTGAAGGCCAGGCCGGAGGTCGCCAGCGCCATGCCTACGAGCCCCAGCGCATAGAGCAGGCTGCCGATCAGCAGCACGCGGAAGGCGCCGAAGCGGTCGGCCAGCATGCCGGCGAACGGGCCGGCCAGGCCCCAGGCGAGGTTCTGGATCGCAATTGCAAAGGCGAAGGTCTCGCGGCTCCAGCCGCGGTCCATCGTGATCGGCTGCAGCCACAGGCCGAAGCCGTGGCGGATGCCCATCGACAGCGTGACGATCATCGCGCCGCAGATCAGCACCTGGCGCATCGCCAGTGTTTGCGTCGGCGTAGACGGCATGGAAGCTGCATTCATTCGGCGATTCTCTCGGAAAACGCCGCACGGCGTCGGCGGCCGGGCCGATACAGTGGCTGGCATCTCAGGAGGTGGTGGATGAAAGTTCTGGTGCTCGGCAGCGGTGTGATCGGCGTGGCTTCGGCCTACTACCTGGCGCGTGCCGGCCACGAGGTCGAGGTCGTCGAACGCCAGGACGGGCCGGCGCTGGAAACCAGCTTCGGCAACGCCGGCGAGGTCAGCCCCGGCTACAGCGCGCCGTGGGCCGGCCCGGGCGTGCCGCTGAAGGCTGTTCGGTGGATGCTGATGCAGCATTCGCCGCTGGTCATCTGGCCGATGTTCGACCCTGCCATGTGGCGTTGGGGCGCGATGATGCTGGCCAACTGCACCGAACGGGCCTATGCGCTGAACAAGAGCCGCATGGTGCCGATCGCCGAATACAGCCGCGACTGCCTGAAGGCCTTGCGCGCCGAAACCGGCATTGCCTACGACGACCGCGCCCAGGGCACGCTGCAGCTGTTCCGCACGCAAAAGCAGCTCGACGGCATCGGTGGCGATGTCGCCATCCTCAAGCAGTACGGCGTGCCGTTCGAAGTGCTCGACCGCGATGGTTTCGTCCAGGTCGAACCGGCGTTGGCGTTGACGAAGGACAAGTTCGTCGGTGCGCTGCGACTGCCCAACGACGAAACCGGCGACTGCTTCAAGTTCACGAACCGGCTGGCCGAGATGGCGGCAGCACTGGGCGTGAAGTTCCGTTTTGGCACCACCATCGCCGGCATCGACCGCCAGGGCGACCGCATCAGCGGTGTGCGCACCAGCGCCGGCACCCTGACGGCCGACCGTTATCTTGTTGCGATGGGCAGCCATTCACCGCTGCTGCTGAAGCCGCTGGGCCTCCGGATCCCGGTCTATCCCGTCAAGGGTTATTCGATCACGGTGCCGATCACCGACGCGGCCTGCGCGCCCGAGTCGACCATCATGGACGAGACGCACAAGGTCGCCGTTACGCGCCTGGGCGACCGCATCCGCGTCGGCGGCACGGCCGAACTCGCGGGCTACAGCCTGGCGCTGCGCGAGCCGCGGCGCGCCACGCTCGAACATGTGGTCACCGACCTGTTCCCCAAGGGTGGCGACGTCTCGAAGGCCAGCTTCTGGTGCGGCCTGCGGCCGATGACACCCGACGGCACACCCATCGTCGGGCCGACTCCGATCGGCAACCTGCTGCTCGCCACCGGCCATGGCACGCTGGGCTGGACGATGTCTGCCGGCACCGGCCGTGTCATCGCCGACATCGTCTCCGGCAAGGCGCCCGAGATCGACGTCGCGCCGCTGGCGATGGCGCGTTACGGGTAGGGACTGACACGGCTGCGGCAGCGCGCTATAGATCGCGCCGTGGCCTTGCTCGAACGCGATACCGACCTCGAACGCCTGCAGTTGCTGGTGCACAGCCTGCGCCAGGGCGGCGCCTGTGCCGTGATCGAAGGCGAGGCCGGGGTCGGCAAGACCAGCCTGCTGCGCGCCTTGCTGTCGCGCTGCGGCCCCGGCGTACAGCGCTTGTGGAGCGGCTGTGAGCCGCTGTTGTCGGCACCGCCGCTGGGTGCGCTGATCGACCTCGTCGACGAACTGCCGCCGACGCTGGCCTCGGCGGTGCGTGCCGGCCGCGCCACGCAGGACGTGCTGCTCGGCGTGCTGGCGATGCTGCGCGAACGCGCCGAACGCCTGGTGTGGGTCGTCGACGACGTGCAATGGGCCGACGGCGCAACGCTCGACCTGCTGCGTTTTGTCGCCCGCCGCATCGAGGGCACCCATGCGCTGCTGGCACTGGCCCACCGCAGTGCGCTGCCGCGCGAGCACCCGCTGCACGCGCTGCTGGGCGCATTGCCGGCGCAGCGCACGCTGCGGCTGGTGCTGCAGCCCTTGTCGCGCGAAGCCGTCGCCACGCTGACCCGCGCCGCGGGCCGCAGCGGCGACGGTGTCTTCGAAGCGACGCAGGGCAACCCGTTTTTCGTCACCGAGTGGCTGGCCGCGCCCGGCGGCGGTGTGCCGGTGGCCGTGCGCGACGCCGTGTTGGCACGCGCCGCGCCGCTGCCGACGTCGGCGCGCGACCTGCTGGAGCTGGTGGCGGTGGCGCCGGCGGGGCTGGAGCTGGCGGTCGTCGATGCGGTGCTCGAAGGCGCGGCGGCGGCGGTCGACGAGTGCACCGCCGCCGGCCTGCTGCAACACGCGGGCGCGGCCTTGCAGTTCCGCCATGAACTGGCGCGCCAGAGCATCGAAGCGGCACTGGCGCCGGAGCGCGCCGCGGCGTTGCATGCCGCGGTGTTCGACGCGCTGGACATGCTGGGTGCCGCGCCGACCCGGCTGGTGCACCACGCCGAACGTGCCGGCCTCGCTGCAGCCGTGCTGCGGCTGGCGCCAGCCACGGCGCAGGACGCCAGCCGCGCCGGCGCGCACCGCCAGGCCGCGGCACTGTATGCGCTGGCCTTGCAACACGCCGGGGGCCTGGCCGCCGCCGACCGCGCCGACCTGCTGACGCGGCTGTCCACCAGCCAGGCCGCAGCCGACCGGCTGACCGATGCGATCCGCACGCGCGAACAGGCGTTGGCGCTGCAGCGTGCGCAGGCGCCGCCGCTGTGGTCGGGTGTGCAGTTGCGCGAACTGGCGCGGTTGCGCTGGCTGGCCGGACAGCTGGCCGACGGCGTGCGCGACGCCGGCGCCGCGATCGGCCTGCTGCAAACCGCCGGCGCGCCGCGCGAGTTGGCGCTGGCACATGCCACGATGGCGCAGCTGCACCTGATCGACAGCCCGGCGCTGGCGCTGCAGTGGGGGCGGCCGGCACTGCAGCAGCTGGAGGCGCTGGGCGACCCGGTGGGTCTGCTGCAGGTGCTGAACACCGTGGGTTTTGCCGAACTCGTGGGCGGCGACAGCAGCGGCTGGCAGCGCATCGAACGCAGCCTGGTGCTGGCGCGCGACTTCGACGAGCCCGAGGCGGTCGCCCGCGCCTACGCGAACCTGGCGTCGATGAGCTGCGTGCACCGCCAGTTCGAGCGGCTGCAGCGGGTCTGCGACGAAGGCATCGCGTTCGCCCGTTCGCGCGACATGGACCGCAGCGAAGCGCTGCTGCGCACCCGCCGGGCTTTCGGCTGGATCGAGCAGGGCGACTGGCCCGCCGCGCGGCGTGCGCTGCAGCAGGTGCGCGCGATGCCGGAATTGCCGCCGCTGCAGGACGCACAGTCGCGCCACCTGCTGGCGCTGCTGGACCTGCGCGAGGGCGCTGCCGGCGGCGCTGACCGCGCCGAGCCGCTGGACGGCGGCCAGCGCATGGCCGTCGACCCCTGGTACGCACCCCAGGCGCTGGTCTGGGCCGAAGCCGCGTGGCTGCAGGCCGATGCGGCGGCGGTGCAGCGTGTCGTGCAAACAGCGCTGCCGCAGGCGCTGCAGGGTGGCGAACGCTGGCGCGTCGGTCAGCTGTTGTGCTGGCAGCGCCGCGCGGGCGGCGACCCGTCGCCGCTGCCCGCCGGCCTGCCCGAACCCTGTGCGCTGGAACTGGCGGGCGATGCCCTTGCCGCGGCGGCAGCCTGGGCCGCACGGGGCTGTCGCTACCAGCAGGCGCTGGCCCTGGCGGCGGGGCCGCAAGCCGCACAACAGCAAGCGTTGCAACTGCTGGACGACCTGGGCGCACACGCCGTGGCGCGTGCCGTGCGCAGCCGCTTGCGTGCACACGGTGTGCGCGAACTGCCGCGTGGGCCGAACCAGCAGACACGTGCCGACCCGCGTGGCCTGACGGCACGCGAGCGCGAGGTGCTGGCGTTGCTGGCGCAAGGCTTCAGCAACCGCGAGATCGCGGCGCGGCTGCACCGCTCCGAACGCACGGTCGAACACCATGTCTCGGCGCTGCTGGCCAAGCTGGGGGTGGCCACACGCACCGAGGCCGCGGGTCTGGCCTGCGGTGATCCCTAGAATCGCCGTCCATGCCAACCCACCGCACGACCCAGGGCCAATACGGCGAAGCCTCGATCCGCGTTTTGAAGGGCCTGGAGCCCGTCAAGCAGCGGCCCGGCATGTACACCCGCACCGACAACCCGCTGCACATCGTGCAGGAGGTGATCGACAACGCGGCCGACGAGGCGCTGGCCGGTTTCGGCCAGCGCATCGGCGTCACGCTGCACACCGACGGCTCGATCAGCGTCGACGACGACGGCCGCGGCATCCCGTTCGGTCTGCACCCCGAAGAGCAGGTGTCGGTGGTCGAGATCGTGTTCACGCGGCTGCATGCCGGCGGCAAGTTCGACAAGGGCTCGGGTGGCGCCTACAGCTTCAGCGGCGGCCTGCACGGTGTGGGGGTCAGCGTCACGAATGCGCTGGCCAAGCGGCTGCAGGTGTCGGTGTGGCGCGAAGGCCAGTGTGCGAGTCTGGCCTTCAGCGGCGGCGACGTGATCGAGCCGCTGGTGCTGCGCAAGGCGGCAGCCGGCGAACGCCGGCACGGAACGAGTGTGCGGGTCTGGCCCGACCCGAAGTACTTCGAAAGTGCCGAGCTGCCGAAGAACGAGCTGATGCACCTGCTGCGCAGCAAGGCCGTGCTGATGCCCGGCGCCACCGTGGTGCTGACGTCGGAAAAGAGCGGTGAGAGCCAGACCTGGAAATACGAAGCCGGCCTGCGCGACTACCTGATGCAGAGCCTGGCGGCCGACCCGCTGATCCCGTTGTTCGAAGGTGCGCAATACGCCACCGCCAACGAAACCGAGAACTTCGCCGAAGGCGAGGGCGCGGCCTGGTGCGTGGCTTTCACCGAAGACGGCGGCACGCTGCGCGAGAGCTACGTCAATCTCATTCCCACGGTAGCCGGCGGCACGCACGAGAGTGGGCTGAAGGACGGTTTGTTCGGCGCCATCAAAGGTTTCATCGACCTGCATTCGCTGCTACCCAAGGGTGTGAAGCTGATGCCCGAAGACGTGTTCTCACGCGCCAGCTTCGTGCTCTCGGCCAAGGTGCTGGACCCGCAGTTCCAGGGCCAGATCAAGGAACGGCTGAACAGCCGCGACGCGCTGCGGCTGGTGTCGACCTACGTCAAACCGGCGCTGGAGCTGTGGCTGAACCAGCATGTCGAATACGGCCGCAAGCTGGCCGACCTGGTGATCAAGCAGGCGCAGACGCGCCAGCGTGCGTCGCAAAAGGTCGAGAAACGCAAGGGCAGCGGCGTCGCCGTGCTGCCGGGCAAGCTGACCGACTGCGAAAGCCGCGACCTCAACCTCAACGAAGTGTTTCTGGTGGAAGGCGACTCGGCCGGTGGCAGCGCCAAGATGGGCCGCAACAAGGAGACGCAGGCCATCCTGCCTTTGCGCGGCAAGGTGCTCAACGCCTGGGAGGTGGAACGCGACCGGCTGTTTGCCAACAACGAGATCCATGACATCTCGGTGGCGGTCGGCATCGACCCGCATGGCCCGAACGACACCCCCGACTTCAGCGGCCTGCGTTACGGCAAGGTCTGCATCCTGAGCGACGCCGATGTCGACGGCTCGCACATCCAGGTGCTGCTGCTCACGCTCTTCTTCCGCCACTTCCCGCAGCTCATCGCCCGGGGCCATGTCTTCGTGGCCAAGCCGCCGCTGTACCGCGTCGACGCGCCGGCCCGCGGCAAACGCCCGGCGGCGAAGATCTATGCGCTCGACGACGGCGAGCTCGAAGCCGCGCTCGACAAGCTGCGCAAGGAAGGCGCCCGCGACGGTTCGTGGAGCATCAGCCGCTTCAAGGGCCTGGGCGAGATGAACGCCGAGCAGTTGTGGGACACCACGCTCAACCCTGACACGCGCCGGCTCCTGCCGGTGAGTTTCGAGACACTCGGCTTCGACGCCACCGTGCTGTCGCTGACGCGGCTGATGGGCAAGGGCGAGGCCCAGGCGCGGCGCGACCTGATGGAACTTCGCGGTGATACGGTCGAGGTCGACGTTTAATGCCCCGTGTTTGCGGGGGTTGACTCGGCGATGAGGCGTCGCAGACAGTCGGTGTTTCCAGATCCCTCGCGGAGTAGACCCCCATGACCCAGAGCAAGTCCTCATTGACAGCCATCGGCGCAGCCGTGGCACTGACTGCGGCACTGTTGGCCGCGCCCATGGTTTCGCAGGCCGCGGCCAATGACCGCGTGCGTGTCATCGTGGCCTACAAGAGCGACGCCTCGCTCGCCGTGCGTGCCATCGTCGCCAAGCTCGGCGGCCAGACGCTGGTGGACCTCAGCGAAGCAGACGCCGTTGCCGTGTCGCTGCCGCGTTCGGCGCTGGCGGCTTTGAAGGCTGCCAAGGGCATCGACTTCGTCGAAGACGACGTCCTGCGCCATGTCGACCGCATCAAGACGCAGCGCACCACGCGCACCACGGCCGTTGCCGGCACCCAGGTCACGCCGTACGGCATCACCCAGGTCCAGGCCGACCAGATCAGCGGCACGCCGCTGTGGACGCCGAAGGTCTGCATCGTCGACTCCGGCATCGACGGCAGCCATGAAGACCTCGCCGGCAACACGCTGGCCGGCAAGAACATCACCACCTCGGGCACCTGGGACACCGACGAAGGCGCGCACGGCACGCACGTCGCCGGCACGGTCGCCGCGCTGAACAACAGCGTCGGCGTCATCGGCGTCACCGGCAACAAGCAGCTCAGCCTGTACATCTCGAAGGTGTTCGACGCTTCGGGCAGTGCGTCGGCGTCCACCGTCGCCAAGGGCATCCTGGCCTGCGGCCGCGCCAAGGCCAACGTCATCAGCATGTCGCTGGGCAGCGCCTCGAACAGCATCCTCGAACAGCGGGTGCTCGACAGGCTCGCCGCCAAGGGTGTGCTGCTCGTCGCCGCCGCCGGCAACACCGGCCTGAACGAAGACCACTACCCGGCCGGCCTGGCTTCGGTGATGAGCGTGGCCGCCAACGACGCAGCCGAGCAGTGGGCAACGTTCTCCACGTTCAACGCCGATGTCGAGATCTCGGCGCCTGGCGTGGCCGTGCTGTCGACCGTGCCGCTGGGCAGCCAGACCGGCGCGACCACCACGGTGGGTGCCAGCGCCTATCCGGTGAACGCAATGGACGGCTCGCCGCGCATCAGCGCCACCGGCCCGTTGGCCGACTTCGGCTTGGGCGACACGCCGGCGGCCGGCTCGATGACGGGCAAGGTCTGCCTGATCTCGCGCGGCACCATCTCGTTCAGCGACAAGGTGTTGAACTGCCAGACCAGCGGCGGCATCGGCGCGGTGATCTACAACAACGCGGCCGGTGAACTCTTCGGCACCTTGGGCGGCGTCGCGACGACGATTCCGTCGGTCGGCGCGCTGCAGTCCGACGGTGCGCTGATGCTGGGCCAGGTCGGCACGTCCACCACGGTGGCGGTGTTCGGCACGCCCGACCTCTACGCCGAGTTCAACGGCACCTCGATGGCCACGCCGCACGTCTCGGCAGTCGCCGCGCTGGTGTGGAGCTACTACCCGGCGTGCACGGCCGAGCAGATCCGCTCGACGTTGAAGCTCAGCGCCAAGGACATCGGCGACGTGGGCCGCGACGACAAGACCGGCGCCGGCATCGTGCAGGCCAAGGCCGCGTTCGACCGCATCGCCACGCTGGGCTGTGGTCTGTGACCTGACCACCTGATACCCTGACGGCCCCAGGCCGCCGGTGCCCGCGCAGGGCCCGGCGGCCTTTTCCATTGCAGGAGGCGTCTCTTGAACGGCCCAGACCAGCAGCGTGTGCACCTGCGTCCGACGATGCTGTCGGACCTGGACTTCGTCATCACCGTCGAAACCGACGCGCGCAACCTGCCGTTCATCACACCCTGGGAACGCACGCAGCACGAAGGTGCGGTGCGGTTTCCGGACTTCCGCCACTTCATCATCGAGGTCGGCGAAGGTTTCGAGCGTGGCGGCTTCGTCATCCTGCAAGGTTGCCGCAACCAGCACCGCAGCGTCGAACTCAAGCGCATCGTGCTGCAGCCCAAGGGCCTGGGGCTGGGCCGGGCGTGTGTGCGGCTGCTCAAGGCGATGGCCTTTCGCGACCTCCACGCGCACCGTTTCTGGCTCGACGTGAAAGGCCTCAACACCCGGGCGCAAGCGCTGTATGCGAGCGAGGGGTTCGTCGAAGAAGGCCGGCTTCGCGAGAGTGTTCGTGTCACCGCCGACGGCGTCGATGGCTACGATTGCCTGATCGTGATGGGCATGCTCGACCGTGAATACCTGGCCCGCACCGCCCTCGGACTGGAGGGCGCGCGGTGAGCCGCAGCTGGCGTTTGGCGCTGTTGGCGGCGGCGCTGTGCAGCACCGGCGCCGATGCCGCGCTGTGGGCTTATGTTGACGGCCATGGCGTCGCGCATGTGGCGTCGACGGCGCTCGACGCACGTTACCAGCTCGTGCTCGGCGACGACGCTGCCCGGCCGGCCCTGCGTGTGCCCGGCAAGGCCGACGGCGCGGCGCGCCTGCTCACCTGGCTGGAGATCGCGCCCGAAGCCAAGGCCTTGCTGCCCTGGCTGCGCGAAGCCGGCCGCGACCATGGTGTCGACCCCGACCTGCTGAAGGCCGTGATCGCGGTGGAGTCGGGTTTCGACGCCCAGGCCGTGTCGCCGCGTGGTGCCATCGGTCTGATGCAGATCACGCCGGTCAGCGCCGAGCGCTACGCCACCGATGCCGAGCGCCTGTTGCCCGCCGAGACACGGCTGCGCGACGCCCGCACCAACATCCAGACCGGCGCGCGCATGCTCGCCGATCTGATCCGCCGCCATCCGCGCATCGACCTCGCGCTGGCGGCGTGGAACGCCGGCGAAGGCACGCTGCGCCGCCATGGCGGCGAGCTGCCGCCGATCGCCGAGACGCGCGCCCATGTGCATCTGGTGCTCGAGGTCTACTGGGCGCTGCTGCAGCGCAGCCAGATGCAGCGCGCCACGCGTCTGAAAGTGCAGTAGCCTCGCCTGCCACGGCCGCCAGAGCCAGCCAAGGAGACTGCGCAGATGCAAGCCACGATGATGCAGCGGCGGCTGTCGCTGAACGACCTGCTCGACCGCGCCGGCAGCCTGTTTGCCGGCAACGAAGTGGTGTCGCGGCGGCCCGACAAGAGCCTGGTGCGCCACCGTTACGGCGAGATCTACCGCCGCACGCGTTCGCTCGCCGCGGCCTTGCAGGGCCTGGGCCTGAACAAGGGCGACCGCGTCGCCACGCTGTGCTGGAACCACCACGCCCACCTGGAGTGTTACTTCGGCATCCCGGCGGCGGGCGGCGTGATGCACACGCTGAACCTGCGGCTGTCGCCCACCGAGCTGGGCGCCATCGCCGCCGATGCCGATGACCGCTTCCTCGTCATCGACGATGTGCTGCTGCCCTTGTACCGGCAGTTTGCTCACCTGCACCGCTTCGAGCGGGTGCTGGTATTCCCGTTCTCCGGCGCCGCGGTGCCGGCCGGGTTCGACGACTACGAACAGCGCCTGGCCGCCGCCGACGGCGACGGCTTCAAGTACGCCGAACACGACGAAAACGACCCGGTGAGCATGTGCTACACCTCGGGCACGACGGGCCGCGCCAAGGGCGTGGTCTATTCGCACCGCAGCACCATCCTGCACACGCTGGTCGGCAACCAGGCCGACTACTGGGCGATGCGCAGCACCGACGTGCTGATGCCGGTGGCGCCGATGTTCCACGCCAACGCCTGGGGCACGCCGTACGCGGCCGTGATGATGGGCGTGAAGATCGTCTTCCCCGGCCCGCACCTGCATGCCGACGATCTGCTCGACCTGATGCAGATCGAACCGCCGACGCTGGCTTTGGGTGTGCCCACCATCTGGATGGCGATGATCCAGGCCTTTGAGCGCGCACTGACCGAACAGCCCGGCCGCTGGAAGCTGCCGCAGGGCTTGCGTTCTCTGGTCGGTGGCGCGGCGGTGCCCGAGGCCTTGATCCGCGCTTTCGACAAACATGGTGTCTGGCTGCTGCAGGGCTGGGGCATGACCGAAACATCGCCGCTGGCCACCGTGTCGTACCCGCGCGCCGAACTCGCCGGCAGCGGCCTCGACGAACGTTACCGCCGCGCTGCGATGGCCGGCGTGCCGGCGCCGCTGGTCGACCTGCGCATCCGCACCGGCGATGGCGCCGACGCACCCTGGGACGGCCAGACGATGGGCGAGATCCAGGTCCGCGGACCCTTCATCACGGGCTCGTACCACGGCGTGCCGGTGGCCGACGACAAGTTCACGAGCGACGGCTGGCTGCGCACCGGCGACGTGGCGACGCTGGATGCGCTGGGTTTCATGCGTATCACCGACCGCACCAAGGACCTCATCAAGAGCGGCGGCGAATGGATCAGTTCGCTCGACCTGGAAAACGCGCTGATGGCGCACCCGGCGCTGGCCGAAGCAGCCGCGATCGCCATTCCCGACGAGAAGTGGAGCGAGCGCCCGCTCGCGGTGCTGGTGTTCAAACCGGGCCAGCAGGCCGAACCGGCGGCGCTGAACGCGCTGCTGCTGCAGAGCGGCTTTGCGAAGTGGCAACTGCCCGAACGCTACGAGGTCGTAGACGCCTTGCCGCGCACCAGCACCGGCAAGTTCTGGAAGCTGAAGCTACGTGAACGTTTCCCCCGTTGAGGCTGCAACGAATCGCGCCGCCAGGTTCGGCAATCGGCCCATCGCTGACATTCGTTTGTGGCGTGCGCGTGCAGGCAGCGTGCCCAGGGGCCGGCGGCCCGGGCATGCGTTCTCCGGCCCACGCTCGCGGGCGACCACCGCTGCGTGGCGCCAGCAACCTATCAACACCCGGTTCGCGCACCACCCTTCGGGCGACCGCGAATGGGGCCTGCGCCCGCATGCCCGAGCCGCCGACCCCGCCCAGAGGGTGGCGTGCTTGCAGGCACGCCACCTTGTGTCGCAGGACGGCGGTGGTGTCTGCGGGCGCAGGCCCCATTCGCGGTCGCCCGGAACTCGGCGACGCGACGGCGGGCTTGATGGCAGGGCGGTCGTCCGCCACAGTGGTCGCCCGCGAGCGTGGGCCGGAGAACGCGGACACCGCCGCCGGCCTGGTGCGCGGTTCAGGCACGCCGGCTGCATGCCCAACAACCGCAATGGGCCGGCAGCGGTCGCAAGTACAACAAGTGCCACGGCGCGGGCTGAAACACGCCTCTGGGACAATCGCCGGTTGCGGCCAAGCGCCGCGCCGATGATCCTTGGCCCCTGAGACCGATGCCCGACCTGTTCGACTCCCCATCTCCCGACCCCGCCGACCCCAGCGACGCCCTGGGCCTCGCCGACTACGCCGAACGCGCCTATCTCGAATACGCCTTGAGCGTCGTCAAGGGCCGTGCGCTGCCTGACGTGTGCGACGGGCAGAAGCCGGTGCAGCGCCGCATTCTCTATTCGATGGCCCGCATGGGCCTGGGTTTCACCACCGCTGGCGGGCCGAAGCCGGTGAAGAGCGCACGTGTCGTCGGCGACGTGCTCGGCCGCTACCACCCGCATGGCGACACCGCGGCCTACGACGCGCTGGTGCGCATGGCGCAAGGTTTCAGCCAGCGTTACCCGCTGATCGACGGCCAGGGCAACTTCGGTAGCCGCGACGGCGACGGCGCCGCGGCGATGCGCTACACCGAAGCGCGGCTGGCGCCGATTGCGCGGCTGCTGATGGACGAGATCGACGAAGGCACGGTCGACTTCCAGCCCAACTACGACGGCAGCACCGAAGAACCGAAACAGCTGCCGGCGCGGCTGCCGTTTGTGCTGCTCAACGGCGCCAGCGGCATTGCGGTGGGCCTGGCGACCGAGGTGCCCAGCCACAACCTGCGTGAAGTGGCGGCGGCGGCCGTGGCGCTGATCCGCGACGAGAAACTCTCCGACGACGCGCTCTTCGCCTTGCTGCCGGGGCCCGACTTCCCCGGCGGCGGCCAGCTCATCAGCAGCGCCGCCGACATCCGCGCCGCCTACGGCATTGGGCGCGGCAGCCTGAAGGTGCGGGCGCGCTGGATCATCGAAGACCTGGCGCGGGGCCAGTGGCAACTGGTGGTGACCGAGCTGCCGCCGGGAACGAACACGCAGAAGGTGCTCGAAGAGATCGAGGAGCTCACCAACCCGAAGGTCAAGACCGGCAAGAAGGCCTTGTCGAGCGACCAGGTGCTGCTGAAGCAGACCGTGCTGTCGGTGCTGGACGCGGTGCGCGACGAATCGAACAAGGACGCCGCGGTGCGCCTGGTGTTCGAACCGAAGAGCCGCGCCATCGAACAGCAGGAGCTGATCACCACCTTGCTGGCCCACACCAGCCTGGAAAGCACCGCGCCGGTGAACCTTACCGTCATCGGCATCGACGGCAGGCCGACGCAGAAGGGCCTGCGCCAGATCCTCGTCGAGTGGGTGGCCTTCCGCCAGACCACCGTGCTGCGGCGCACGCAGCACCGGCTGGCCCGGGTGCTGGAACGTATCCACGTGCTCGAAGGCCGGCAGCTGGTGCTGCTGAACATCGACGAAGTGATCCGCATCATCCGCAACGCCGACGAACCGAAGCCGGCGCTGATCGAACGTTTCCGCTTGAGCGAACGCCAGGCCGACGACATCCTCGACATCCGGCTGCGGCAACTGGCGCGGCTGGAGGCGATCAAGATCGAGCAGGAACTGAAGGATCTGCGTGAACAGCAGGGCAGGCTCGAAGACATCGTCGGCAGCCCGGCGGCGCTGAAGCGCACCGTGATCAAGGAGATCGAAGCCGACACCAAGGCCTTCGGCGACGACCGCCGCACGCTGATCCAGGAAGAGCGCCGTGTCGTCGCCGAGCTGAAGGTGGTGGACGAGCCGGTGACCGTGGTCGTCAGCCTGAAGGGCTGGGTGCGGGCGCTGAAGGGCCACGAGGTCGACGCCGCAGCGCTGGCCTTCAAGGCCGGTGATGCGCTCTACGGTTGTTTCCCCTGCCGCAGCGTCGACACGTTGATCGTCTTCGGAACGAACGGCCGCGCCTACAGCGTCGGCGCCGCCGGCCTGCCCGGCGGGCGCGGCGACGGCGTGCCGATCACGACGCTGGTCGACCTCGAAGCCGGCACGCAGATCGCGCACTACTGGGCCGGCGCCGCCGAGACGCTGCTGCTGCTGGCCAACACCGGCGGCTTCGGCCTGCTGGCGCAGGCCGGCGACATGCATGGCCGCAACCGCGGCGGCAAGGCCTTTCTCACACTCGACGCCGCAGAGCGCCTGCTGCCGCCGGTGGTGGTGGTGGTCGCCGCGCACCGGCAGGTGGCCTGCCTGGCGCTGGACGGCCGCCTGCTCGTGTTCCCGCTCGACGAGCTGAAGCGCCAGGCCAACGGCGGCAAGGGGCTGACGCTGATGGACGTGGATGCGAAGGCGCCGCTGCTGTCGGTGGCCACGTGTGCCGAGACGCTGCAGGTGCTGGGCAGCGGCCGCGGCGGCAAACCGAAGGACGAGGTGCTCAAGGGCGCGGCGCTGGCGGCGCATGCCGGCAAGCGCGCGCGCAAGGGCCACAAGGTCGAGGGTTTCGTGAAGGTGCTGCGCGTGGTGTGAACGCGCCTGCTGCGTGTGTGACGTTGTGCGCAGCAGACCCCGCGGGTGAGGGTCCGGGCCCCGGGTCGCGGGATGACGGTTGCTGTTGCGTTCCGTAACCTGCGGCGCATCAACACCCGCCGGCCGCTAGCCGCAGCAAGGAAATCCATGATCCGCTCACTCGCTCTTCGTGCCCTTGCCGGCGCAGCGCTCGTCACCGCGGCTGCTGGTGCGCAGGCCGGCACCGTGGTGCTGAGTAACTACACCTACGGCAATGGCAACACCGTCTCGGTCACCTCGCCCAGCTACACCGGTGGCGCCGGCGGCTTCAGCGGCACGTTGAGCGGCTTCGGTGCCGGCTTCGACGGCGCGATCACCACCTACTGCGTCGATCTGGGCGAGTTCTTCAGCTTCGGCACCGCCTACACCGACTACACCCTGGTCACCGCGGCCAGCAACTACACGGCCGCACGTTTCACCGCGCTGGGCAAGCTGATCAGCTACGTCTACGGCAACAACCTGCTCGGCAGCACCGCTGCCGGCTACAAGGACGACCTCTCCACCGCCGTGCAGCTGGCGATCTGGAACATCGTCTACGACACCGACACCACGCTCGAAGCCAGCGTCGGCGCCACCTTCAGCGACAGCAGCGCCTACCGCACCGGCAGCGTCAACTTCATGGGTGCCAACGCCCTGCTGGCGAATTCGCAAGTGGCGAGCCAGGCCGTTTCGTACAGCCTGTACGTGCTGAAGTCGGTGGGCAGCCCCGGCCACCAGGACCAGCTGATCTGGAAAGCCACCGCGGTGCCGGAACCGGCGAGCCTCGCACTGGCCGCGCTGGCGCTCGGCGCCGCCGGGCTGGCGGCACGCCGGCGCAAGCCCGCGGCCTGAATCAGCGTGGGCGGCGCAGCACCAGCAGCGCCGCCAGCGCCAGGGCGATGAACAGCCCCAGGCTCCAGAACTCGTAAGGCAGGCCCGCCAGGTTGACCTTGGCGTCGGCGCAGCTGGCCATCGCCATGAAGACATCGGGGTAGCGGCCGTCGAGGCCGGTGGCGCCGACGATGCGTTCGGCCAGCGAGAGGTCGCAAGACGCCGCACTGGCGGCCACGAAGTGCTGCCACAGCGCTGCGGCCACGCCGCACAAGGCCAGCAGGCCGGCGAGCCCGGCTGCGACGCGGCGGCCGATCGGCGCCCGCCACAGCAGGCCCAGCATGCAGGCTGCTGCGATGCTGCAGAAGATCAGCCGCTGCAGCACGCACCAGGCGCAGGGCTGCATGCTGTAGACATGCTGCGTCACCAGCGCAGCGGCGACGGCGCCCAGGCTCGCGACGGCGCCGCCGGCCAGCAGCAGGTCGGCACGTTTCATGTCGGTGCGCGCCGGGCCGCCCCAAGCGCGCTGAAGCCAACTCGGGGGGTAGCGAACGAAGTGAGCTTGGGGGCAGTCATTTCACTTCGGCGATCAGCTCGATCTCGACGCAGGCGCCGAGCGGAATCTGCGCGACGCCGAAGGCGCTGCGTGCGTGCGTGCCTACCGTCGGGCCGAAGACTTCGCCGAGCAGTTCGCTGCAGCCGTTGGTCACCAGGTGCTGTTCGGTGAAGCTGGCGCTGCTGTTGACCAGGCTCATCACCTTGACGATGCGGGTGACGTTGTCCAGCGAGCCGGCGGCGGCCTGCAAGGTGCCCATCAGGTCGATCGCGATCGCGCGTGCGGCAGCCTGGCCTTCTTCGGTGGCCATCGTCAGGCCGAGCTGGCCGACCCAGGGCTTGCCGTCCTTCTTCGCGATGTGGCCGGAGATGAAGACGAGGTTGCCGGTGCGCACAAACGGCACGTAGGCGGCGGCGGGCACGGCCACGGGGGGCAGCGTGATGCCCAGGGCTTGCAGACGGTCTTGGATGGCCATGGCGGGGTGTGAAAGCTGGAGGCGGCGGCATCCTACACTGCCGCCATGCAAGGCCGCAGCGAGGCGAAAGCCGCCATGTCGGGTTTCGTCGCGGCTGCGCTGGCTTGGCTGGCCGGCACCGCGCTGCAGTTGCAGCAGCCAGCGCTCTGGCCGGCGGCGGTGTACGCCGCGCTCGGGCTGGTTGGGGCGCTGCTCCTGGTGTCTGGCCGGCGGCGCTGGCCGTTGATCGCCTTCGGTGCCGCGCTGCTGGCGTTTGCGCTGGCCGGTGGTCGCGCAGGTGTCCGGCTGGCCGACGCGCTGCCGGCGGTGCTGGAAGGCCAGGACCTCGTCGTCACCGGCGTCATCGCGCAGATGCCGCGGGCCGGTCCGATCGGCACCCGGTTTGTGTTCGACGTCGAAGACAGCACCCAGCAAGGCCGGCCGGTGCCGGTGCCGCGGCGCATCAGTCTCGGCTGGTACCGCGGTTTCGACAACGACGCCGGGCTCGGCGGCCCCGGGCCGGAGCTGCGCGCCGGCCAGCGCTGGCGCTTCACGGTGCGCCTGCGGCAACCGCACGGCACGCTGAACGCGCATGGTTTCGACCTCGAACTCTGGCTCTTCGAACAAGGCCTGCGTGCCAGCGGCACGGTGCGTTCGGTGCCCGGCGCCGTGGCGCAGAAGCTGGCAGAAAACGTCGGCCACCCGTTCGAACGGGCGCGCCAGGCGGTGCGCGACGCGATCCTGCTGCGTGTCGCCGACCCCGCGGCGGCGGGGGTGCTGGCGGCGCTGGCCATCGGCGACCAGGCGGCGATCGAGCGCAGCGAGTGGGATCTGTTCCGCACGACAGGCGTGGCGCATCTGATGAGCATTTCAGGCCTGCACGTCACGATGTTTGCCTGGCTGGCCGCCGCGTTGATCGGCGCGTTGTGGCGGCGCAGCCCACGCCTGGTGCTGGCCGTGCCGACACCGCTGGCCGCGCGCTGGGGTGGGCTTGCGGCCGCGGCGCTGTACGCGCTGCTCGCCGGCTGGGGCGTGCCGGCGCAGCGCACGGTGGCGATGATCGCCGCCGTCGCGCTGTTGCGCAGCCTGGGCCTGCGCTGGCCCTTGCCGCTGGTGCTGCTGGCGGCGGCAGTGGCGGTGGTGCTGCTCGACCCCTGGGCGCTGCTGCAGCCGGGCTTCTGGCTGTCGTTCGTGGCCGTGGCGATGCTGGTGGCGGCCGAACCCGCCGCCGCGCGCAGCGCGCCAGCGCAAGGCTGGCGTGCGCGCGGCTCGGCGGCGCTGCGGGCGGGCTTGCGCACGCAGGCCATCGCCAGCGTCGGGCTGGCGCCGCTGTCGATGCTGTTCTTCCAGCAGGTGTCGCTGGTCGGGTTTGTCGCCAACCTGGTGGCGATTCCGCTGGTGACGCTGCTCGTCACGCCGTTGGCGCTGCTGGGTGTGCTGCTGCCGCCGTTGTGGGTGCTGGCGGCTTCGGTGGTCGGCGGTTTGACGGCCTTCCTGGGGTGGCTCGCCGCCGGCCCGCTGCCCGTGTGGACCGCTGCCGCCGCCCCCGCCTGGGCCGCCGCGGCAGGGCTGCTGGGCGGCCTGCTGCTGGTGCTGCCGCTGCCGTGGCGACTGCGTGCGCTGGGCCTGCCGCTGCTGCTGCCGTTGTTGCTGCCGCCTGTGCAGCGGCCAGCGCCGGGACGCTTTGAACTCGTCGCTGCCGACATCGGCCAGGGCACGGCGGTGCTGGTGCGCACGGCCAACCACCTGCTGGTCTACGACACCGGCCCGCAGTATTCGCCCGAGGCCGACGCCGGCCAGCGTGTGCTGTTGCCGCTGCTGCGTGCCCGCGGCGAGCACCAGGTCGACTTGCTGGTGCTGAGCCACCGCGACAGCGACCATGTCGGCGGCGCCGCGTCGCTGCTGGCCGGCGTACCGGTCCGGGCCATGACCAGTTCACTCGTCGACAGCCACCCGTTGCGCGGGCGCGTCGGCGGCCTGCCGCACACACGCTGCGAAGCCGGCCAGTCCTGGGTCTGGGACGGTGTTTCGTTCGAACTGCTGCACCCGACAGCGGCCGAACACGACAGCGCCAGCAAATCCAACGCCATCAGCTGCGTGCTGCGTGTGCAGGGCGCCAACGGCAGCGCCTTGCTCGCCGGCGACATCGAAGCGGCACAGGAAGCCGCCTTGCTGGCCCGCGGCACCGTCTTGCGCAGCGACGTTCTGCTGGTGCCGCACCATGGCAGCCGCACCTCGTCGACACCGGCTTTCATTGACGCCGTGGCGCCGCGTGTGGCCGTGGTGCAGGCGGCGTACCGCAGCCGTTTCGGCCATCCGGCGCCCGATGTCGTGGCACGTTATGCCGATCGCAATATCGCGCTCGTGCGCAGCGACCGCTGCGGTGCCTGGACGTTCTCCGCCGACGGCCCTGCGGTTTGCGAGAGGCAGGCGGCGCGCCGTTACTGGCATCATCCAGCGTCGGCCGGTCCTCTTTGACCGGCTCTTGGTGGCCCGGAGATTGCAAGCCGGACGGAGCCATCGCCCAGGAGCTGCTCAAGTGTCCATCCACGTCGCGCTGAACCACGTCACGCATTACCGCTACGACCGCCGCGTCGGCCTGTCGCCGCAAGTCGTGCGGCTGCGCCCGGCGCCGCATTGCCGCACGCCGATCCTCAGCTATTCGCTGCGCATCGAGCCCGGCGACCACTTCATCAACTGGATGCAGGACCCCTTCGCGAACCACCAGGCGCGCCTGGTGTTCGCAGAGAAAACGACCGAGTTCAAGGTCACGGTCGACCTGGTGGCCGAGATGTCGGTCTACAACCCGTTCGACTTCTTCCTCGAACCCGAGGCCGAGGAGTTTCCGTTCGCCTACGCGGCCGAGCTGAAACACGAGTTGCTGCCCTACCTGGCCAAGGGCCCGCTGACGCCGAAGTTGAAGGCCTTCGTCGAGAGCATCTCGCTCAAGCCGCTGCGCACGATCGACTTCATCGTCGGCCTGAACCAGCGCCTGCAACGCGAGATCGGCTACCTCATCCGCATGGAGCCCGGCGTGCAGACGCCCGAGGTCACGCTGACCAACCTCAGCGGTTCCTGCCGCGACACCGGCTGGCTGCTGGTGCAGGTGCTGCGCCACCTGGGGCTGGCGGCACGTTTTGTCTCGGGCTACCTGATCCAGCTGAAACCCGACGTGAAGTCGCTCGACGGCCCCTCGGGCACCGAGGTCGACTTCACCGATCTGCATGCCTGGTGCGAAGTCTTCCTGCCCGGCGCCGGCTGGATCGGCCTCGACCCCACCTCGGGGCTGATGGCCGGCGAAGGCCACATTCCGGTGGCCTGCACGCCGGAACCTTCGAGCGCGGCGCCGGTGAGTGGCGCGGTCGACGAGAGCGAGGTCGAGTTTTCGCACCACATGCAGATCACGCGCATCTACGAGTCGCCGCGTGTGACCATGCCCTACACCGACGGCCAGTGGCAGGCCATCCTCGACCTCGGCGACAAGGTCGACGAACAGCTGCAGGCGCAGGACGTGCGGCTCACAATGGGCGGCGAGCCCACCTTCGTTTCGGTCGACGACCGCGACGGCGCCGAGTGGAACACCGACGCGCTAGGCCCCACCAAACGCGGTTTCGCCACCGAACTCGTGCACCGGCTGCTGGCCAAGTACGGCAAGGGCGGTTTCCTGCATTTCGGCCAGGGCAAGTGGTACCCGGGCGAACAGCTGCCGCGCTGGGCGCTGTCGATCTGCTGGCGTGCCGATGGCCAGCCGGCCTGGAACGACCCGACGCTGTTCGCCGACGAACGTGAGGTGCACAAGTACACCAGCGCCGACGCACAGGCCTTCATCACCGGGCTGACGAAACGCCTGGCGCTGGATGCGAAGTTCGTGCATCCGGGTTTTGAGGACACCTTCTACTACCTCTGGCGCGAACGCCGGCTGCCGGTGAACGTCGACCCCTTCGACTCGAAGCTCGACGACGAACTCGAACGGGTGCGGCTGCGCCGCATCTACCAGCAAGGGCTGGACAGCGTCGTCGGCTACCTGTTGCCGCTGAAGAAGGAATTTGTCGAGGGCACGGCCGGGCCCGCCTGGATCACCGGGCCCTGGTTCTTCCGCGACGACCGGCTGTACCTGATTCCCGGCGACTCGCCGATGGGCTATCGGCTGCCGCTGGATTCGCTGCCCTGGACCAAGGCCGGCGAGGTGCAGCAGCTCATCGAGCAGGATCCGTTTGCGCCGCAGACCGCGCTGCCGAGCGCCGCGCTGCTGCGCACGCAGACGCGCGGCTATGACGCACACGCCGCGGGCGGCGCCGTGCTGCCGCCGGGGCAAAGCGCTGCGGCAGCCACTGGTGCTGATGCTGATGTTGGTGCCGGCACTGGTGCCGATGCCGGTGTCGGTGCCGGTGCCGGTGGTGAGGGCGCCGCCAGCCCGCACCTGAAGGTGACGCCGCACCCGAAGGACGCCGCCGCCTTCCCCGAACCGCAAGAGTCCGCGGGCTGGCTCGGCCGCACCGCGCTGTGCGTGGAAGTGCGCGACCCGCAGCGTGGCAACGGCCCGAAGGCCGAAGCCAAACACGGCGGCAAGAGCGGTGTGATGTACCTCTTCATGCCGCCGCTGCAGCATCTGGAGGACTACCTCGAACTGCTCGCGGCCATCGAAGCCACCTGCGTCGAGCAGGGCGTGAAGATCGTCATCGAAGGTTACCCGCCGCCGCGCGATGCACGCCTGAAGACGCTGGCCGTCACGCCCGACCCCGGTGTCATCGAAGTCAACATCCACCCGGCGCACAACTGGGCCGAACTTGTCGACCACACCGAGTTCCTCTACGACGCGGCGCACCGCACCCGGCTGTCGACCGAGAAGTTCATGCTCGACGGCCGCCACACCGGCACCGGTGGCGGCAACCATTTCGTGCTCGGCGGCGCCAAGGCCGCGGACAGCCCGTTCCTGCGCCGGCCCGACGTGCTGGCCAGCCTGCTCACGTACTGGCACAACCACCCGTCTCTGAGCTATGTCTTCAGCGGCATGTTCATCGGCCCGACGAGTCAGGCGCCGCGCATCGACGAAGCGCGCAACGACCAGGTCTACGAGGTCGAGATCGCGCTGCAGGAACTGGAACGCCAGCTCGAAGAGAAAGGCGAGGTACCGCCCTGGCTGGTGGACCGCGCGCTGCGCAACCTGCTGATCGACGTCACCGGCAACACCCACCGCAGCGAGTTCTGCATCGACAAGCTGTATTCGCCCGACGGCCCGACCGGCCGCCTCGGCCTGCTCGAACTGCGTGCTTTCGAAATGCCGCCGCATGCCCGCATGAGCCTGGCGCAGCAGTTGCTGCTGCGTTCGCTGCTGGCCTGGTTCTGGCGCGAGCCCTACAACGGCCGCGGCACGACCCGGCTGACGCGCTGGGGCACCGAGCTGCACGACCGTTTCCTGCTGCCGACCTTCGTGCAGATGGACTTCGACGATGTCATGGCCGAACTCAACCAGGCCGGCTTCGAGTTCGACAAGGAATGGTTCGCGCCGCATTTCGAGTTCCGCTTCCCGCTGATCGGCGAGGTCGCGACGCTGGGCATCGGCCTCACGGTGCGCACCGCGCTCGAACCCTGGCATGTGATGGGCGAAGAAGGCTCGCCGGGTGGCACCGTGCGTTATGTCGATTCGTCGCTGGAGCGGGTCGAGCTGAAGGTCACCGGGCTCAACGACAACCGCCACGTCATCACCGTCAACGGCCAGGCCGTGCCGCTGCAGCCCACCGGGCGTGTCGGAGAATACGTCTGCGGCGTGCGCTACCGCGCCTGGGCGCCGCCGTCGGCGCTGCACCCGAGCATTCCGTCGCATGCGCCGCTCACCTTCGACATCGTCGACCGCTGGCTGCAGCGTTCGATCGGCGGCTGCCGTTACCACGTGGCGCACCCAGGCGGGCGCAACTACGACGACTTCCCGGTCAACTCGTACACCGCCGAAAGCCGGCGCCTGGCGCGTTTCTTCCGCTTCGGCCACAGCCCCGGGCAGATGCAGGTGACACCGGCGCAGCCGAGCCGCGAATTCCCGTTCACGCTGGACCTGCGGCTGGCCCGATAGAGCGACACGCCAGGACCGCCTTTGACCCCTTCCCAGACCCAGTCGCAAAGCGCGCTGCCGTTCGAGCCGGACTTCGCGCCGGCTGGCGTGCTCGACGGGTTGATGCGCCATGCGCTGCCGGCCGATGCCGCCGTCTGGGACGAATTGCGCACCGCGGCCGGCAACGTGCGGCCGCGTTGGCAGCGTTTTGCCGAACTGCTGCCGGCGCCGCCCGAAGGCACGCCGCTGGCGGCGGCGCTGGACAAACGGGTCGCGCAGGTGGCGCAGCAGATCCAGCTCGACGGCGTCACGCACAACGTCTTCGACGAACAAGGCGCGGCGAGCCGGTCGTGGTCGCTGGAGTTGCTGCCGCTGCTGATCGAACCGGCCGAATGGGCGGCCATCGAAGCCGGTGTCGTGCAGCGTTCGGCCCTGCTCGAAGCCACGCTGGCCGACCTGTACGGCCCGCGCACGCTGCTGCACGAAGGCCTGCTGCCGCCGGCATTGCTGCTGCGCCACCCGGGCTATCTGCGGCCGATGATGGGTGTGCAGCCGCCGGGTGGCCTGCGCCTGCACATCGTCGCCTACGACCTGGCGCGCGGCCCCGACGGCCGCTGGTGGGTGGTGGCGCAGCGCACGCAGGGCCCGTCGGGCCTGGGCTACGTGCTGCACAACCGGATGGTGATCTCGCGCCAGTTCCCCGACGCCTTCCGCGAGCTGCGCGTGCAGCACATCGCGTCGAGCTACCGGCGCCTGCTCGACACCGTCGAAAACATGGCACGCGACGTCGCCGGCGGCAGCACGCCGCGTGTGGCCTTGCTGACGCCCGGGCCGTACAGCGAGACCTATTTCGAACACGCGTATCTCGCGCGTTATCTCGGCCTGCCGCTGGTGGAAGGCGGCGACCTCACGGTGCGCGGCGAAAAGGTGTTCCTGAAGACGGTGGAAGGGCTGGAGCCGGTGCACGGCCTGCTGCGCCGGCTCGACGACGACTGGTGCGACCCGCTCGAACTGCGCCCCGATTCGGCCCTCGGCGTTCCGGGGCTGCTGCAGGCCGCGCGTGCCGGCAGCGTGGTGATGGCCAATGCACTCGGCAGCGCCTTCCTCGAATCACCCGCGGTGCAGGGCTTTCTGCCCGGCATATCGCGCCGGTTGCTTGGTGACGACCTGCTGATCCCGTCGCTGCCGACCTGGTGGTGCGGCGAAGCGGCGGCCTGGCACGACGTGCAGGGCCAGCTTCATAGCAAGGTGCTGCGCAGCACCTACCCACGTGACGGTCGCACCTCGCAAGTGCACGGCCGCGGCGGCGCCCCGGTCGAACTCGATCCACAGGCCTGGACGGTGCAGGACCGGCTGCGTTTTTCGCGGGCACCCATCTGGGGCGGTGGCGCGCTGACGCCGCGCCCGGCGATGGTGCGTGTTTATGCCATCGCCGATGGCGGCGGCCGCTGGCATGTGCTGCCCGGCGGCATGACACGGGTGGCGCAGCGTGAAGACACCAGCGTCAGCATGCAGCGCGGCGGCACCAGCCTGGACACCTGGGTGCTCACCGACGGCCCGGTCGACACCTTCAGCATGCTGCCGCAGCGGCTGCAGGTGGACGACATCGTGCAGCGCCGCCGGCCGGTGAGCAGCCGCACCGGCGAAAACCTGTTCTGGCTGGGCCGCTACACCGAACGCACCGAACAGCTGGTGCGGCTGGCGCGCGCAACGCTGCTGCTGATCGACGCCGACAGCGATGCCGACGAACCCGTGCAGCGGGCCTTGTCGGCCTGCGCCGTGAAGAACGGCCTCGCGCCGCACGGTGTGCCGACGCTGGCGCAGGCACCGCACCTGTTCGAACGCGCCGTGCTTGCCGGCCTGGCCGACACCCAGGACGCCTGCAGCGTCGCCTACAACCTGCAGGCGCTGGAGCGGGTGTCGCAGGCGCTGCGCGAGCGTTTGTCGTCCGAACAGTGGGGCCTGATCCGCACCATGGGCGAGACCTTCGCCGCCAACCTGCAGGTCGGTGAAGACCAGTTGCCGACGCTGCCCCAGGTGCTGCCTGCGCTGGACCGGCTGGCGCTGCAGCTCGCCGCCGTGACCGGTGCGCAGACCGACCGCATGACGCGCGACCATGGCTGGCGGCTGCTCACCGTCGGCCGGTTGCTGGAGCGGCTGATCGGGCTGACGACCCGGTTCGAAGCCTTTCTCGACGCCAGCGCCGGCAGCGGCGCGCTCGGCAGCGCCGCCGGCATCGACCTGCTGCTCGAACTGTTCGACAGCGCCATCACCTTCCGCGCCCGCTACCAGCGCCACGAAGACCTGCTCGCCATCACCGACCTGCTGGTGCTGGACACCTCGAACCCGCGGGCCTACGGCGGTGTGCTGCGGCGACTGCGCACCGAGCTGAAGAAACTGCCAGGCAGCGAAGCCTCGCTGCAGCCGCTGCTGGCGCGGTTGCCGATGGAAGGCGCGGGCCTGACGCTGGAGTCGCTGCGCGGCGCCAGCGACACGCAGATCGCCACCTCGCTGCGGCGGCTGTCGCGTTCACTCAACGAGGCGGCACAAAGCCTGGCCGACGAGATCGGCGTTCGTTTCTTCACGCTCGCGCATGGCCAGGATCAAAGGGTATGACCAGGCCATGATCGAGCTGGAAGTGGTGCACGAAACGCGCTACGCCTATTCGGCGCCGGTGACGCTGGCCCACCACCTGGCGCACCTGCAACCGTTGGACGACGGCGCGCAAAGGCTGCTCGGCTTCGACCTGCGTGTCAGCCCCACGCCCGACCCGCTGCGCCACAGTGTCGACGCTGCCGGCAACGTGCAATGCCACTTCAGCCTGATCCGCCCGCACGACACGTTGACAGTGCGCGCTGCCAGCCGGGTGCGGCTGGCCGCACGTTTTGCCGCGCTGCAGCCTGAGACCTCGGCGCCCTGGGACTGGCTGGCCGAACGGCTGCAATACGTGGCGCGCTCGCCGTTCGACCCCGCGGTGGAATACGCGATGCCCTCGCCCTTCGTGCCGCGGCTGGAAGTGCTGCGCGACTATGGCGCGCCGATCTTCCGCCCCGGCCGCCCAGTGGCCGAGGCGGCACTCGAACTGATGCAGCGCATCCACGCCGACTTCCAGTACGAAAGCGAAAGCACCGAGATCGACACGCCGCTGGACCAGGCGTTCGAGCAGAAACGTGGTGTCTGCCAGGACTTTGCCCACCTGATGGCCGGCACCTTGCGCATGTTCGGCCTGCCGGCGCGTTATGTCAGCGGCTACCTGCTGACCAGCAGCGCCGACGACGAAACGCCACTGGTCGGCGCCGACGCCTCGCATGCCTGGGTCCAGGCCTGGTGCCCCGGCACCGTGGGCATGGAAGGCCACTGGCTGGACCTGGACCCGACCAACGACGTCGTGCCCGGCACCGGCCACGTGCGCGTTGCCATCGGCCGCGATTTCGGTGACGTGACGCCGCTGCGCGGCGTCATCCGCGGCGGAGGCCGCCACACGCTCAGCGTGGGCGTCACGACGCGTGTGGTGGGTCCGGTTGTTGCTAACGCTTGATGATGATGAGGAGCCTGCCCCCATGAAGCCCCGCTTCGACGAAATGCTCGCCATCGACGAGACCGTGCGCGAGCAGTACCGCACCTACGACAAGTGGCTGAAGAGCCAGCCGCGCGAGACCATGCACGCGCGCCGCGACGAGGCCGAGATGATCTTCCGCCGCGTCGGCATCACGTTCGCCGTCTACGGCGCGAAAGATGAAGACGGCGCCGGCACCGAACGCCTGATCCCCTTCGACCTGATCCCGCGTGTCATCCCGAAGCAGGAATGGATCGAGATGGAAGCCGGCCTGAGCCAGCGCGTGCGCGCGCTGAACCGCTTCATCCACGACGTCTACCACGGCCAGGAGATCCTCAAGGCCGGCATCGTGCCGAGCGAACAGGTGCTGAACAACGCCCAGTTCCGGCCCGAGATGATGAACGTCAGCGTGCCCGGCGACGTGTACTCGCACATCTCCGGCATCGACATCGTGCGCGCTGCCAACGCCGACGGCAGCGGCAGCTACTACGTGCTCGAAGACAACCTGCGTGTGCCCAGCGGCGTGAGCTACATGCTGGAAAACCGCAAGATGATGATGCGGCTGTTCCCCGACCTGTTCAGCACGCACCGGGTGGCGCCTGTTGCCCACTACCCCGACCTGCTGCTCGAAACCCTGCGCGCCGTGGCGCCGGCGGGCGTGAACGAACCGACCGTGGTGGTGCTGACCCCCGGCATGTACAACAGCGCCTACTTCGAACATGCCTTCCTGGCGCAGCAGATGGGCGTCGAACTCGTGCAGGGCAACGACCTGTTCGTCAAGGACCAGTTCGTCTACATGCGCACGACACAGGGCCCGAAGCGGGTCGACGTGATCTACCGCCGTGTCGACGACGACTTCCTCGACCCCGAGGCCTTCCGCGCCGACAGCACCCTCGGCTGCGCCGGGCTGCTGGACGTGTACCGCGCCGGCAACATCACGCTCAGCAACGCCATCGGCACCGGCATCGCCGACGACAAGAGCATCTATCCCTACGTACCCAAGATGGTGGAGTTCTACCTCGGCGAAAAACCGATCCTGAACAACGTGCCCACCTACCTGTGCCGCGAGAAAGACGACCTGAAGTACGTGCTCGACCATCTGCACGAACTGGTGGTCAAGGAAGTGCACGGTGCCGGTGGCTACGGCATGCTGGTGGGCCCGGCGGCGAGCAAGGGCGAGATCGAGGAGTTCCGCGCCGTGCTGCTGAGCAAACCGCACAACTACATCGCGCAGCCGACGCTGGCCTTGTCCACCTGCCCGACCTTCGTCGAGAGCGGCATCGCGCCGCGCCACATCGACCTGCGGCCCTATGTGCTGAGTTCGGGCAAGGCGGTGCAGACGGTGCCCGGCGGGCTGACGCGGGTGGCGCTGAAGGAAGGTTCGCTGGTCGTGAACTCGTCGCAGGGCGGGGGCACGAAGGACACCTGGGTTCTGGAAGACTGAAGGAGGACTGACCATGCTCTCACGCACTGCAGACCACCTCTTCTGGATGGCGCGCTACATGGAGCGGGCGGAGAACACCGCGCGCATGCTGGACGTGAACTACCAGACCGCGCTGCTGCCGCAGTCGGCCGACATGGCCGAACAAGGCTGGCGCGGCCTGCTGTCGATCAGCGAATTGACCTGGGCCTTTTCGCAGAAGTATGAAGAGGTCACGGCGCGCAACGTGATGGACTTCATGGTGCGCGACGAGACCAATTCGTCCAGCATCCTGGCCTGTCTGCGGGCGGCGCGCGAAAACGCGCGTGCGGTCCGCGGCGCGCTGACCACCGAGGTCTGGGAAACGCAGAACCAGACCTGGCTCGACTTCAACCGCGAGCTTGGCGAAGGCACTTTCGAACGCGACCCTGCGGCGCTGTTCGAATGGGTCAAGCTGCGTTCGCACCAGAGCCGCGGCGTCACCGTCGGCACCATGCTGATGGACGAGGCGCTGCACTTCCTGCGCATCGGTACGTTCCTGGAACGCGCCGACAACACGGCGCGGCTGCTCGACGTGAAGTTCCATGCGCTGGCTTCTGAATACTTCGGCACCGACAACGTCAAGGAAAGCCAGGAGATCGACTTCTACCACTGGAGCGCGATCCTGCGTTCGGTCTCGGGCTTCGAGATCTACCGCAAGGTCTACCGCAACGTGATCCGGCCCGAACGGGTGGCCGAACTGCTGATCCTGCGTCCGGACATGCCACGTTCGCTGGCCGCCTGCATGAACGAGGTGGTGACGAACCTGGAGCTGGTGGCCAACCAGCAGAGCGGCGAAACCCTGCGCCGTGCCGGGCGCCTGAAGTCCGACCTGAAATACGCCCGCATCGACGAGATCCTGACCACCGGGCTGCACGCCTACCTGACGCAGTTCCTCGACCGCGTCAACGACCTCGGCGCCGGCATCGGGCGCGACTTCCTGGTGCCGGTGGCACCGTAGTCAACGCGCGCGCTTCACCGCCTCACCCAGCGTGATCACCGCCAGCGCGTAATAACTCGACCAGTTGTAGCGTGTCACGGCATAGAAGTTCTGCGTGCCGGCCACGTAGGTCGGTGCCTGGCCGCCGTTGTCCAGCAGCACCAGCGCCAGCGGGCCTTCGTGGCTGCGTGCGGCGTCGGCGAGCACGGCGCCGCGTTCGTCGAACTGGGCGACGCTGAAGCTCGGAACGATGTCGGGCGCGAGCAGCGCGGCCAGGCCCTCGCCGGCCGGCGGCGGTGTCACGTCGAAGTGGGTCGGCAGGCCACGCTGCCAGCCGAATTCGGCCAGGTAGTGCGCGATGCTGCCGATGGCGTCGGCGCTGCTGCCGGTGAGGTCGATGTGGCCGTCGCCGTCGAAGTCGAGTGCGTAGCGGTTGATGCTGCCGGGCATGAACTGCGCAATGCCCATGGCGCCGGCAAACGAGCCCTTGGGCTGTTGCGGGTCGAGCCCTTCGCGCTGGCACAACACGAGGAATTCTTCGAGTTCGCTGCGGAAGAAGGCGCTGCGGTCGCTGCGGCCGCCGGGGAAGTCGAAGCTCAGCGTAGCCAGCGCGTCGATGACGCGGAAGCCACCGTTGAGCCGGCCGTAGAACGTCTCGACACCGACGATGCCGACGATGACTTCCGGCGGCACGCCCCAGCGTTCTTCGGCGCGCTGCAGCGCCGCGGCGTTGACCTGCCAGAACGCCGCGCCGGCGGTGATGCGGCGCGGCTCGACGAAACGGTCGCGGTAGGCGCCCCAGTCCTTGGCCTTGCCCGCCGGTGCCGGCATCATCAGCCGCTGCACGCTGTCGATGCGGCGCGCCTGCGCGAGCTGCTTCACGAGCCAGGCGTTGTCGAGCCCGCGTTTTTCGGCCACGGCGGCGGCGAAGGCGCGCACGTCTTCGCGCGGGCCGTAGAGCTGTGCACCGGCCACCGGGCGGGCTGCCTTGGCCGCTGCAGCGGGTTTCTTCGGCGGGTTCTTGCGCTTGGCGGCATCGGCCAGGGCCGGCAGCAACAGCGCCGCGATGAGCAGCGCTGCCAGAGGGGAACGGGTCATCCCCGGATTATCGCGACGCCACCTGCCGTGCCGCGGTGACAAAACGTGCCCACCAGCGGCGGTCGGGTGCGCTGCGCCGGGCCTGCGCGTAACGCTGCTGGTCGAGCGCATCGAGTTCGCTGGCCAGCGCTTCGCCGCGGGGGCCGAGCTGCTGCCGCACGCGCTGCGCGCGGGCACGTGGCGCGTCGTGCGGCGCCACTGCCACGCCCAGCAGCGCCAGGCGGGCCTGCACACGCGTCTGCAGTCGTTGCCAGGGGTCTTGCCGGCGGCGGTCCCACCAGGCCCACGCGGCGCCGGCGGCACTGGCGCCGGCGAGCAGGCTGATCAGAACCGTGGCCAGGTCCTGCCAGCTCGGCGACTCCATGCCCAGCGAACGCAAGAGGTCGAACTGCTGGCCGCGTGAATAACCCAGCACCCACTGGTTCCAGCGGTTGTTCAGCAGTTCCCAGGCCTGGCGCATCTGCGCCGCCAGCGCCGGGCTGACGTTGCCGATGGCGCCGGCCATCAGCCCCGGCCGCGGCGCCAGGCTGCGGCCGCGGCGGATGCGGTCGGGCGCCACCGCGGCCGTCGGGTCCACCCGCACCCAGCCGGCACCGGCCATCCAGACCTCGGCCCAGGCGTGGGCGTTGCTCTGGCGCACGATCCAGTAGCCGTCCACAGCCGTGGCGTCGGTGCCCTGGTAGCCGGTGACGATGCGCGCCGGCACGTCCATCGCGCGCATCACCACCACGAAGGCGGCGGCGAAGTGTTCGCAAAACCCGAGCTGGCGGTCGAACCAGAACTCGTCGACCGCGTCGCGGCCATACGGCCCCGGCTCCAGCGTGTAGATGTAGCCGGCGCTGCCGATGTGCTGCAGCACGGCCTGCACCAGCGCCGGCGTGTCGGCGTCGCGCAGCTCGGTGCGGGCGCGCAGGTCGGCCGCCCATTGCAGCGTGCGCGGGTTGTAGCCCGGCGGCAGGTCGACCCAGTCGCGCAGGCCGATCTGCAGCGAGCGCGGGCCGTGGCGGTGCTGCGGCCAGGCCTGGGCTTCGAAGCGCAGGCGCTCGGTGATGGGGCGGTCGAGCTGCCATTGCAGGTCGCTGCGCAGCGTCGGCGCAAAACCTTCGAGCAGCGGCGCGGCGCCGGCGCGCTCGGGTGTTACTTCCAGCAGCGGCAGCAGCGGCAGCCGGCTCGGTTCCACCGTCATCTCGTAGCGCACCGGCTCGCCTTGCGTTTCGAGTTCGGCGCGCAGCCGCTGCTGCGGCGGGAAACTCGGCGTCAGCCGGGTCCATTCGCGGCCGTTGAAACTGCCCAGCACGGGGCCGCGGAAGTACATCGCCTGCGGCTCGGGCACGCTGCCGAAGAAACGCAGCCGCAGCGCCACCGACTCGTCGTTGGCCACCTCGGCGACACCGCCCATGCGCAGCGAGCCCGACAACCCGGTGCGCCCGGCGGCGTCGTTGGGCATGCCCCAGAGCGGCCCGATGCGCGGGAACAGCAGGAACAGCAGCACCATCAGCGGTGCACCCAGCAGGGCCGCGCGCGCTGCCAGGCCGCCGGCGCGCGCCAGCGGCGGCCGCCCCACCGGCATGTGGGCCAGCACCAGCGCCGTCAGCAGGCCCCACACGCTGAGCAGCATCGACAGCGCCACCAGCAGGCTTTGCGAATAGAGAAAGTTCGTCAGCACCAGGAAGAAGCCGAGGAAGAAGACGACCAGCGCGTCGCGGCGGGCGCGTAGCTCCAGTGTCTTCAGCGACATCAGCACCACCAGCATCGTGACGCCGGCTTCCTTGCCGAGCAGCGTGTTTTCGCTCCACAGCGTCAGGCCGGCGGCCAGCACCAGCACGGCGGCCACCGTCCAGCGCCCCGGCAGCACCGCGTTCTTCAGCGCCAGCCGCGCGCGCCAGCCCAGGATGGCGGTAGCCAGCAGCACACACCAGGGCGGCAGGTGCGCCGCGTGCGGCAGCAGCGTCCAGCCGATGACGAGCAGCTGGAACAGCGTGTCGCGGGCGTCGCGCGGCAGGCGGGACCAGCGTGCGCCCAGGGCTTGCAGCATCACGGCGCCCTCACGGCAACATCACCACGTGGCCAGCAGGTCGAGCGCGGCGCGCCGCTGGCCGTCGCCCTGGCCCGGGGCCAGCTCGTGGCCGGGCAGGCGCAGGCCCCAGGCGAGGCCGCCGCGGTCAGCAGCCTGCACCCAGGCGCTCAGCCGCGACAGCCGGTGTTCGCTGTCGGCGCCGGGTGTCATCGTCCAGTCGAGCCAGAGTTCCTGGCTCGCGGTGGCACTGGTCTCGCGGCTGACGAGCTGGCCGCTCTTCGCGACCTTTTTCCACACCACCTGGCGCATCGAATCGCCGCGGCGATAAAAGCGCACGCCGTCGAGTTCACCGCCCGCTGCGCGCTGCGGCGGCGCGCAGCCGCCCTGCACGCCGCTGGCCGGCGGCAGCGCGGGTGTGGGCTGTTCGGCCTGCGGCCAGGCGAGCACCCGTGTCGCCGGCCGCCACTGCGTCCAGGCGCGGAACAGGCCGAACGGGAACGCGGTTTCGATCACCAGCGTCGGCACCTCGTGCCAGCCCCGCCGCGGCGGCACCAGGCTCAGGTGCGTGATCTCCTGGCCGGCAGCGGGCACGTCGCAGTTGATGAAGCTGCGGTTGCTGCCGCTGCGGTTCAGGAAGTGCAGCGCGAGCGCATGGCGCTGGTGGCCGGGGTTGGTGATCACCACCTCCAGCGTCACCGGCGTGCCGGCGAACACCGGCGCCGCCGGCCGCATGTGCAGCGTCAGCCCGCGCAGCGTGCCATGGGTGATGTGCATCGAAACACCGCCGGCGCCGGCGAGCAGGAAGGTGAGCACGTAGCCCAGGTTGAGCTGGTAGTTGATGGACGCCACCAGCATCAGCAGCAGCGTCAGCGCAAAGCTGACGCCGGCCTTGGTGGGCAGGATGTAGACGTTGCGCTGGGTCAGCAACCAGGTGTCGGTGCGGGGCAGGCGCGCCTGGAGCCAGTTCTGGATAGGGTCGCGGATCACGGCATCACGCGATCACGGAATGGGCGTGCCTTCCACCATCGCGCGCACCTGCTCGATGGGCCCACGGCCGGCGCCCGGCAGCGGGTGCAGCCGGTGGGCGATGGCCTGCGGCAGGATGGCCTGCACGTCGTCGGGCGCGACATAACTGCGCTGCGCCATCAGCGCGCGTGCCTTGGCCACCCGCAGCACGGCGATGCCGGCGCGCGGCGACAGGCCTTCGACGAACCAGTGGCCGTTGCGCGTGGCGGCGATCAGCGCCTGCAGGTAGTCGAGCAGCGCTTCCGAGGCCGTGACCTGCTGCACCGCGCGCTGCGCGGCCAGCAGGTCGTTGGTGTCCATCACCGGCTGCAGTTTTTGCGTCAGGTCGCGGCGGTCGACGCCGGCGAGCAGCGCCCGTTCGCTGGCACGGTCGGGGTAACCGAGCGTGATGCGCAGCAGGAACCGGTCGAGCTGGCTTTCGGGCAGCGGGTAGGTGCCGAGCTGGTCACTCGGGTTCTGTGTGGCGATCACGAAGAACGGCGACGGCAGCGGCCGGGTTTCGTTGTCCACCGAGACCTGCTGCTCTTCCATCGCTTCGAGCAGCGCGCTCTGCGTCTTCGGGCCGGCGCGGTTGATCTCGTCGGCCAGCAGCACCTGGGCGAAGACGGGGCCCTGGTGGAAGACGAACGTGTCGCGGTTGCGCTCGAAAACGCTCACACCCAGCAGGTCGCTGGGCATCAGGTCGGCGGTGAACTGCACGCGCGAAAACTTCAGGCCCAGCGACATCGCCAGCGCATGGGCCAGCGTCGTCTTGCCGACCCCGGGCACGTCTTCGATCAGCAGGTGGCCGCCGGCGAGCAGGCAGGCGATGCAGTCTTCGATCTGCGGCCGTTTGCCGACAATGATCGTGCTAATCTGGTCCACCAGTCTGGAAATCTGGTGCGCGAGACTTTCGTCGACCAATTTGACGACGGCATTCGACGTAGCTTTGAACATACCCACGGCACCTTACCCGAAAAGCAACCCCTGCCCGATGAGTACTGCCTTCTACACCCACGCCGAGTGCCGTTTGCACGATATGGGACAGGGCCACCCGGAGTGCCCGCAGCGCCTGGACGCCATCACCGACCACCTGCGTGCCACCGGCCTGGACGTGGCGCTCGACTACCGCGAGGCACCGCCGGCCACACTGGAACAGCTGGCCCGCGCCCACACCAGCGGTTACGTGACGGAGCTGCAGGATCTGCTGCTGCAGGTGCAGGCCAGCGGCCGGCCGCGGGCGCTGGACCCCGACACCATCGCCTGCCCCGACACCTTGCGCGCCGTGCTGCGCGGCGCCGGTGCCGCGGTGGCGGCCACCGACGACGTGCTGGCCGGCCGTGCCAGCAACGCCTTCTGCGCCGTGCGCCCGCCGGGCCACCACGCTACGCGCGACCAGACGATGGGCTTCTGCTTCTTCAACAACGTGGCCGTCGCCGCGCGCCACGCGCTCGACGTGCACGGCCTGCAGCGTGTCGCCATCATCGACTTCGACGTGCACCACGGCAACGGCACCGAAGACATCATCGCCGGCGACGAGCGGGTGCTGATGTGCAGCTTTTTCCAGCACCCGCTGTACCCGTACAGCGGCGCGGTGCCCAAGGGCACGAACATGGTCAACGTGCCGCTGGCGCCGTACACCCGCGGGCCCGAGATGCGCGAGACCGTGCTGGCGATGTGGATGCCGGCGCTGGAAGCGTTCAAGCCCCAGATGATCTTCGTCAGCGCCGGTTTCGACGCCCACCGCGAAGACGATCTCGGCCAGCTCGGCCTGGTCGAGGCCGACTACGAATGGCTCACGCGCCAGCTGGTGCAGCTGGCCAAGGCGCACAGCGGCGGCCGCATCGTCTCGTGCCTGGAAGGTGGCTACAACCTGGGCGCGCTGGCGCGCAGCGTCGCAGCGCACCTGCGCGTTCTGGCTGACGTTTGAGTTCATGCTGCAAGCACTCTCGGCCGACGAGCTCGGCCGTCTCCTGAACGCCTTCTTCAAACCCAGCGCACTGATCGAACTGGCCGTGCTGCTGGCCTGCCTGGTGCTGGCCTGGGCGGTGGTGCGGCTGCTGCGTGGGCCCGAGCCGCGGCGCGGTTCGATCTGGTTCGGCCGCGGTGTCGTCGACGGTGTGCTGTTCCCGGTGTTCGCGCTGTTGTTCGCGCTGGCCGGGCGCTGGGCGCTCACCGGCGCGGTGCCGCTGGCGGTGTTCAAGCTGGTGGTGCCGGTGCTGGTGTCGCTGCTGGTCATCCGCCTCACGGTGCGGGTGCTGCGGGCGGCGTTCCCGAACTCGCAGTTCATGCGTGTCGTCGAGCGCAGCGTCTCCTGGCTGGCCTGGGGCGCGATGGTGCTGTGGATCACCGGCGCGCTGCCGCTGATCCTGGAAGAGCTGGACGCCATCCAGTGGAAGATCGGCGCCACGCGCATCTCGGTGCGCAACGTGCTCGAAGGTGCCGTCACCGCCACCATCGTGCTGGTGGCGGCGCTGTGGGTCTCGGCAGCGCTGGAAAGCCGGCTGCTCAAGGACGCCACCGACAACCTCAGCATTCGCAAGATGGCGGCCAACGCGCTGCGCGCGGTGCTGCTGTTCGTGGGCCTGATGTTCGCGCTGTCGGCCGCGGGCATCGACCTCACGGCTTTGGGCGTGCTCGGCGGCGCCCTGGGCGTCGGCATCGGCTTCGGCCTGCAGAAGCTGGCGGCCAACTACATCAGCGGCTTCGTCATCCTGGCCGAGCGCAGCGTGCGCATCGGCGACATGGTCAAGGTCGACAACTTCGAAGGCCGCATCACCGACATCAACACCCGTTACACCGTGATCCGGGCGCTGAACGGCCGCGAGAGCATCGTGCCCAACGAGATGCTGATCACGCAGCGGGTCGAGAACTCGTCGCTGGCCGACCCCCGGGTCTCGGCCAGCACCGTGGTGCAGGTGGCCTACGGCACCGATGTCGAAGCGCTGATGCCCCAGCTCGTGGCGGCGGTGGCCGCGGTGCCGCGGGTGCTGCAGGAGCCGGGCCCGGCCGTGCAGCTCTCGGCCTTTGCCGCCGACGGCCTGGAGCTGACGATTCCGTTCTGGATTGCCGACCCCGAAAACGGCCAGGGCAACGTGCGCTCGGCCGTCAACCTGGCGCTGCTGAAGGCGCTGAACGACGCCGGCATCGAGATCCCGTTCCCGCAGCGTGTTGTGCACGCTCCCGCGGCGCCGCCATGAAACGCGGCGCCGCTGCCGTGCTGGTGCTGGCGACGTGCCTGCTGGCCGGCGCGGCCACGGTGGCGGCCGGTGCCGGCGGAACAGCGGATTGGCAGCGCTGGGAGCGCCTGATCGACACCCAGCCGGCGCAGGCGCTGCAGCAGTTGCAGGCGGCGGACGCCGCCGCCTGGCCCGAGGCGCAGCGCCTGCGCCTGCGGCTGCTCGAAGCCAAGTCGCTGCTCGAACTGGGCCGCGCCACCGAGGCCACAGACCGGCTCGGCGACCTGCGTGAGCCCGTGGCGCGGCTGGGCCAGGTGCCGCTGCAGGCTGCCTGGTCGGTCTACCTCGGCAGCGCGCTGCAGATGCAAGACCGCAGCGCCGAAGCCGAAGCCCATTTCGAGCGTGGCCTCGCACTGGCGCAGCAGGCCGGCGACGCCGTGCTGCAAAGCCTGGTGCTGACCAAACGGGTCGAGAGCCACCTGGCGCGGCGCGACATCCCGGCCGCCGCCGCGGCGCTGGAAGCCAACCGCCGCGTCGCCGAGACCAGCAACGACGCCCAGCTGCAGGCGCGCCATCTGTACTGGGCCGGCAACCTGGAGTTCGACCTGCAGAACCTGCAGTCGGCGGCCGACCTGTTCGAGCAGGCGGCAGAACGTTTCCAGGTGCTCGAGAACCCGACCTGGGAGTCCGACTGCCTGCGCCTGCTGGGCAACATGCTCGTCGACCTCGGCCGCACGCCCGACGCGGTGAAGGCCGCGCGCCGTGCCACCGAACTGCTGGCGACGCTGGACGACCCGCTGTACCTGGCGATGGCACAAAGCACGTTGGCGGTGGCGCTCGCGGCGATCGGCCGGCCCGAAGAGGCACTGCCGCTGTCCAGCCGCGCACTGGCGGCGCCGGCGCTGCGCCAGTCGGCCAGCGGCTACCCCGAGGCGCTGCTGCGCCATGCCCGCGTCGCACTGCTCGCCGGCCAGCGCGGCGCCGCGTTGCAGGTGCTGCAGCGCGACGTGCTGCCGCTGCTGCCACCGGCCAGCAGCCAGCCCACCGTGCACCGGCGCTACCAGATGCTGCTGGCGCAGACCTTTGCGGCACTGGGCCGTGCGCCCGAGGCCGAGGCTGCCTGGCGCGAAGTGCTCAAGCTCGACCGCGCCAACTTCGACCGTGTGCTCGGCGCCCAGCTCGAAGCCCAGCGCGGTGTGCTGCAGGCGCAGCGCCTGCAGGCGGAAAACGAACTGCTGCAGTCGCGCACGCAGACCGCAGAACGTGCGCTGCAGGCCGAAACCCGGCTGCGCTGGCTGATCAGCGCCATCGTGCTGGTGCTGGCCGGTGGCGCTACCGCGGCGCTGTGGTGGCTGCGGCGTGTCAACCGCCGCATTGCCGTCGTCGCGGCGATGGACGCGCTGACCGGCTTGCTGAACCGCCGCAGTGCCGACGCCGCCGGCCGCGCCGCGCTGGCGGCGGCGCGCAAACAGGGCGAGCCGCTGTCGGTGCTGATGTTCGACGTCGACCACTTCAAACAGGTCAACGACCGTTTCGGCCACGCCGGCGGCGACGAAGTGCTGCGCCAAGTGGCCGCCGTGCTGCGCCATGGCCTGCGCCGCGGCGACCGGCTGGCGCGCTGGGGCGGCGAAGAATTCCTGCTGCTGCTGCCCGGCACCGCGGCCGCCGAGGCCGCGGCGCTGGGCGAACGGCAGCGCGTCGCGATGGCCGCCGCGGCGCTGCAGCTGGGTGCGGACGCGGGTGCGGGTGTGGATGTGGGCGCCGCGCCGCTGCAGGTGACACTGAGTGTCGGCGTCGCGGTGCTGCAGCCGGGCGACAGCCAGCTCGACAGCGTCATTGCGCGTGCCGACGCCGCGCTCTACAGCGCCAAGCGCCAGGGCCGCAACCGGGTTGTCGTCGACAACAGCCTCTGAGGCCAAGCGCCCCCAGGGTCGGGCAACGCCCGGTTCAAGTCCGGGCCGCGAGTGGCCGATATACGCTGGATGAATCCCGGAAGCCTTCAACTGCCGGCGGCGGCGCCCGGCCGGCCGCGCGGACGCGGTTTCACGCTCGTTGAACTCATGCTCGCGCTGGCCGTCGTGGCGGTGCTGCTGGCGATTGCCTTCAGCAGCTGGAACGGCTGGCGCGAACGCGCGCGCGTCGTCCAGGCGCAGGGCGACATCATCGCGATGTCCGCGGTGATCGACCAGCATTGGCAGGACACGCAGACCTTCCCCACCAGCCTGGCGGCGATCGGCCGCGGCGCGCTGCGCGACCCCTGGGGCCATGCCTACGAATACCTGGACCTGACCACCACGAAAGGCCATGGCAAGGCCCGCAAGGACCATTCGCTGGTGCCGCTGAACTCCGACTACGACCTCTACAGCAAGGGACCCGACGGCGCGTCGGCGTCGCCGCTGACGGCCAAGGCCAGCCGCGACGACATCCTGCGTGCCAACAACGGCCGCTTTGTCGGACCGGCGTCGAGCTACTGAGCCGCCGCCGCGCATGCGACTCCAAGGCCTGTTCCTGCGCAGCGCGGTGGCACGCCGCGTCTTCTGGACGCTGATGGCCGCGGCCACCGTGCCGCTGCTGCTGTTCGGCACACTCGGCTACCACACGCTGACCGAGCGCATCGACGCCGAAGCGCAGCAGGTCAACCAGGCCATGCTCAAGCAGATCGGGCTGCGTGTCTTCGACCGACTCTCCGCCGCCCGCATCGCGCTCGCCAGCCATGCCGGCAGCGACCGCTGGACCGCACCGGGGCTGGCCGGCCCCGAAGCGCACGCCATGCTCGGCGAGATCGCGACGCTCGATGCCGGCGGCGCCTTGGTCAGCGGCTCGCCCGCGCTCGCCGCGGCCTGGCGCGAGGCCAGCGCCGGTGCCGGCGCCGGCGTTGAACGCGCGCTGTGGTGGCAGCTGCAGGGCACGGCGCCGGCGCGCATCATCGTCGGCCACCGCGACGGCACGGGCCGCGGCTGGTGGCTGGGCGAGATCAATCCGGGTTTTCTTTGGGCCGACTTCGGCATCGACGGCGCCGCCGCCGGCATGTGTGTCGCCGACCTGGGCGGCCGTGCCTTGCGCTGCGGCAACGACGCGGTGGCGCAGCCCGCCCCCAGCTGGAACCTGTTCCTCGAGGCCGGTTTCGGCGCACCCGACTGGCGCATCGGCGGCACCTCGGTCAGCGGCGGCGAACACCTGGCGGCGCTGGCCTTCGGCCGCTTCGCCATGCAAGGGGCGCTGCTGACCCTGCTGCTCGTGGTGACGCTGAGCCTGGTGCTGGTGCGGCGCACGATGGTGCCGCTGGAACAGCTGACGCGGCTGACGCGGCGCTTCGCCGCGCGCGACTGGAGTGCACGCGCCAGCGTCGCCCAGGGCGACGAGTTCGGCGAGCTCGCCACGGCCTTGAACACGATGGCCGAACGTGTCGGCCGCCAGATGCATGCGATGCAGGTGCAGGCCGGCATCGACCGCGCCATCCTCGACGGCCGCGACAGCGGCGGCGTGATGCAGCGTGTGGCCGAACGCCTGCAGGCGCTGCTGCCGCAGGCGCGTGTCGCGGTGATCGCCCGTGACGCTGCCGGCCCGGCCTGGCAGGCCTACCGTGCAGGCACGGCCGGCGGCGCCAGGGTGGCCGTCGATGCCGAGGCTGCAGCCCGGCCGCCCAGCGATGGCCTTGCGGTGCATTGCGGCGACGCCGTGCCGCGCTGGCTGCTGGCGGCCTTGCCCGAACTGGCTGGCGTCGCCACCGGGCACGTGTGCTGGGTGCCCGCGCGCTGGCACGACGAACTGGTGGCGCTGCTGGTGCTGGCCGTGCCGCCGGGCCTGCTGGCCGACGAGGACGTGGTGCGCGAGATCGCCGAGCTGCGCGACCGCGTCGCGGTGACGCTGGCAGCGGCGATGCGCGAGCACCACCTCGTCGAACGCGCCGTGCGCGACGGCCTCACCGGCCTGCTCAACAGCCACGGCATGCACGAGGCCTGCGAACGCCTGCTGCCGGCGGGCGCGCCGCCGCTGCCGTTCTCGATGGTCTTCGTCGACCTCGACGCCTTCAAGGAAGTCAACGACAGCCTGGGCCACGCCGCCGGCGACGAACTGCTGCAGGCCGTGGCGCGCCGTCTCGTCGAGCTGGCCCCCGCGGGCGCGCTGCTGGCGCGGCCGGGCGGTGACGAGTTCGTCGTGCTGCTGCCCGGCCCGGCGGCCGCCGCCGCGACGCTGGCCGAAGCGCTGTGTGCCGGCATCGCGCAGCCGTTCCGGTTGCGCGACCAGGCCGTGCATGTCGGCGCCAGCATCGGCATTGCGAGCTGCCCCGAACATGCCACCGACCGCAACGAACTGATGCGCCGGGCCGACCTGGCGATGTACGCCGCCAAGGGCGAAGGCCGCGGCCGCTGGCGTTTCTACGATGCCGCACTCGACACACGCCTGGCCGAGAAGGCCTGGATCGTGCGTGAACTGCGCCTGGCGCTCGAGACCGGCCAGTTGCAGTTGCACTACCAGCCGCGGGTGGACCTGCGCAGCCGCCGCGTGCACTCGGCCGAGGCGTTGCTGCGCTGGACCCATCCGAGCGCAGGCCCGATCGGGCCGCAGCGTTTCATCCCCATCGCCGAAGAGGCGGGGCTGATCGAGGCCATCGGCGAATGGGTGCTGGACGCTGCGTTGCGCCAGCAGCGGCTGTGGCGCGACGCCGGCCTCGATGTCGGCCGCGTCGCGGTGAACGTTTCGCCGCGCCAGCTGCGCGACGACGGTTTTGCGTCCCGGGTGCTGGCGCTGCTGGCCCGCCACGGGCTGCGGCCGGGCGACCTGGAGATCGAGATCACCGAAGGCCTGTTCGTCGGCGATGTCGACGCCGTCTGCGCGCGGCTGGCACCGCTGCGCGACGCCGGCGTGCTGGTGGCGCTGGACGACTTCGGCACCGGCTATTCGTCGCTCGCCGCCTTGCACCGGCTGCCGGTGGACGTGCTGAAGATCGACCGCAGTTTTGTCGTCGACCTCGGTGGCCGCGCCAGCGCCGACGCCGTGGCGCGCTCGATCGTGGCGCTGGCCCGCGCCCTGGGCAAACGGGTCTGCGCCGAAGGGGTGGAGACGCCGATGCAGGAGCAGCACCTGGTTGCCCTGGGCTGCGACGAGATCCAGGGCTATCTCTACGCCCGGCCGATGCCGCCCGAGGCGTTTGCCGCCAGGTTGCACGCCGGTTTTGCCGCCGCGCCGGCTCAGAACAGCGTTTCCACCTCGCTGGCCAGCCGGTAGCCGGCGCCGCGTTCGGTGACGATCAGCACCGGGTGCGCGTTGTCGGCCTCGACCTTCAGCCGCAGGCGCCGGATCTGCACGTCGACCGTGCGGTCGTAGACCTCGGCTTCGTGCAGCCGCGACATCGACAGCAGCTGGTCGCGTGTCAACACCCGCTGCGGCGCCCGGCACAAGGCGTTGAGCAGGCTGAACTCGCCGTTGGAAAGCTCCACCGAGGTACCGTCGGGCGCCAGCAGCCGGCGTGTACGCAGGTTCAGCTCCCAGCCCGAGAAGCGGAAGGCGCGGCGCGTGTTGTCGCGCTCGGGCAGCGTCGCCTGCACCTGATAGCGGCGCAGCACGGCGCGCACACGGGCCAGCAGTTCACGCGGGCTGAAGGGTTTGGTGACGTAGTCGTCGGCACCCAGCTCCAGCCCCATCACTCGGTCGGCTTCTTCGTTGCGCCCGGTCAGCAGCACGATGGGCACGCTGGCCCGCTCGCGCAGGCTGCGCGCGAGCTGCATGCCGTCTTCGCCGGGCAGCTTCAGGTCGAGCAGCACCAGGTCGATGGCCTCGCTGTCGAACAGCGCGAACATCTCGCGCCCCGAGGCGCCGGCGCTGACCCGCATCTCGTTGTTGCCCAGGTACTCCGCCACCAGTTCGCGCACGTCGGGGTCGTCGTCGATGACAAGAATGTGCGGGGCCGTGGTGGTGGGCATGGCGGCGGGCTCGGGTGGGCCGGCCATCGTAGCCCAGGCCATGCCGTCATTGCGGCCCGTGCGGCCAGCGCTGTCAGCGGGGTCCACCGGTGGCGCGGCCGCCTTCGTCCATGCGCTCGCTGACCGACGCCACCTTGCCGTCGGCGTCGAAGTCGACATCGAAGAGTGTCGCTTCGCTGCCGGCCAGGCGGTAGGTCCAGGTCGGCCCCGGTTCGTTGTGGAAGCTGCGTTGCAGTGCCGGGCGGCCCAGCGCCTGCAGCACGGCCGTGCTGTCCATGCCCGGCACGACCAGGCTTTCCTGGCGCGGCTGGACGGTGAAGCCGCTGGCCGCCTGGGCCGCGGCCACGGCGGCCAGCAGGCCGGCGGCGATGCACACGCGGGCAAGAGTGGGTGGGAGTTTCTTCATGATGAGGTCCTGCTGTTCCGGCCAGGTCTCGGGGCGCTTCGGGATCGCAGCGCCCTGCCTGTGAGGCCATGCTCGCAGTGCTGTGCGTTCGCGACATTGCAACGTGCCGGGCGCTGCAAGACAAATGTCATCCAGCGCCGTGAAACGCCTGCCGTACGATGCGGTCACAGACCCTGCCATGGCCGTCGACACCCCGCCGCGATCCCGAGATCTGACACAACGCTGGCGGCCCTGGCTGTTCGCGCTGGCCTTGTGGCTGCTGCTCGCCGCCACCGCCGCGCTGGCGGTGTGGCACCTGCGCCGCGATGCGGTCGAGAGCCAGACACGTGAGCTCAACCTGCTCTCGCTGGCGCTCACCGACGAGATCGACCGCGGCCTGCGCGGTGCCGAAGCCGGGCTCTCGGCCTTGCGCGCCGAATGGGCCGAAGGCCGCCTGCCGGTAGCGGGCAGCGCCACGACACAAGCCTTGCGCACACGTGCCGGGCTGATGCCGCTGGTGCGCACGCTGTGGCTGCTGGACAGCGATGGCCGTGTGCTGGCGGCCTCGGACACCCTGGCAGCGCCCGCGCTCGCCGGTTTTGCGCCGGCGCTCAGCAGCCTGCAGGGCGGGGGCGTGGCACTGAGCCGCCCTTTTGAAGGCGGCGTGCGGCGCGAAGCCCTGGTGGCGCTGGCACTGCGGCTGGCGCCTGGTGCCGTTGGTGCCGCTGGTGCCGCTGGTGCCCCGGCTGGATGGATCGTCGCCGCGATGCCGGCCAGCACCTTGCTCGGTGCCTTCAACGCCGCCGTGCCTGCCGGCGATGTGCGCATGGCCGTGTTCCGCAGCGACGGCGTGCGTCTGGCGGGCGGCAAGATCCCGGCGCCGGCCCATGACGAGGCCGGCATCGCCCAGCGGCTGGCGTCCAGCCCCAGCCTGGAGCTGCGCCGGTTCCGCGACGGCAGCGACCAGCTCGTGGGCCTGCACGGTGTGCCGCGTTACGGCATCCACGTGCTGGTGGCGCGCGACATGGGCGTGGTGCTCAAACCCTGGCGCCAGGTTGCCGAACTCGCAGCCACGGCGCTGGCGCTGTTGCTGGCCAGCATGGCCGCGGCGGTCTACTTCGTGCAGCGCGCCGACCGCCGCCGCAGCGAAGCGCAGCGTGCGCTGCAGGCCCAGAGGGCCCGCGCCAGCAAGCTCGAATCGCTGGGCACGCTGGCCGGCGGCGTGGCCCACGACTTCAACAACGTGCTCGCCGGCATCGTCGGCTTCGGCGAGATGGCGCAGGACGCCGCGCCGCCGGGCAGCGACCAGGCGCGCCATCTCGGCAAGGTGCTGCAGGCGGCGCTGCGCGGCAAGGCGCTGGTCGAACGTATTCTCGCGTTCAGCCGCGGCGGCGCCCGTGTCTCCACCGTGTTCGAACTCCAGCCGGTGGTCGAAGAAGTGCTCGGCCTGCTGTCGGCGTCATGGCGGCCGGGGGTGGTGCTCGAACACGCGCTCGAAGCCCCGGGCGCGCGCCTGCGTGGCGACCCGACGCAGGCCTTCGAGGCGGTGATGAACCTGTGCACCAACGCCATGCAGGCAATGCAGTCCCCGGCGCGCGGCGCCATGCTCAGCGTGCAGTTGCGGCGCGAGTCCGTCACCGGCGCGCGGGTGTTGTCGCACAGCCCGCTCGACCACGGCGGCTACCTGGTGCTGACCGTGGCCGACCAGGGCAGCGGCATCACCGCCGAGGTGATGGAGCACCTCTTCGAGCCCTTCTTCACGACGCGCAGTGCCGACGCCGGCACCGGCCTCGGGCTGGCCGTGGTGCACGGTGTGGTGGCCGAATTCGGCGGCGCCATCGACGTGCAGAGCCGCCCCGGCGAGGGCGCCCGTTTCACGCTCTACCTGCCCGAGTGCAGCGACAGCGCCGTCGCCGCCGCACCGGCCCCGGCCGCCGTGCCGGGCGGCAGCGGGCAACGCCTGCTGGTGCTGGACGACGAGCCCGAACTGGTGGCGCTGACGACAGAGATGCTGCGCGGCCTGGGCTACGACGCCGCGGGCTTCGACGATGCCGACGCGGCGCTGCAGGCCTTGTTGCAGCAGCCTGGCCACTTTGCCGCGCTGGTCACCGACGAAGCGATGCCGCGGCGCAGCGGCACGCAGCTGACGCAGGCGCTGCGCGAGCAACTGCCGAACCTGCCGGTGCTGCTGGTCAGCGGCTACGGCGGCAGCCTGCTGGCCCGGCGCGCCGCGGCGGCGGGTGTGAGCCGGGTGCTGGCCAAACCGCTGCAACGCGCCGAGCTGGCGCGTGCACTGGCCGAGCTGCTGCACTGATGCGCCGAAGCGCTGCGGCGCATCGGCTCTGTTGCATCTGTCATCTGCCGCGCCGCGCGCGGCAACCTTTGCGCCTTGCACGCTGCCTAGAGTGGGCCGCACCCGTCACCCACGGAGCAAGGAGTTTCACCATGTCCAACAACACTTCGATGGCCACCCTGGTCGGCGCGCTGGTCGGCGCCGGGGCCTACGGTCCCGCCACATCTGCCGCTGCGGTGGCGTCGGTGCCGCTGCGGGCCCCGCTGCAGGCCATCAGCCAGATCCAGCATGCACGTGTCGAGATCTACTGCGGCCACAACGCGCAGGCCGTTGCCGACATCCGCGCCGCCAGCCAACAGCTGCGCAGCGCGGGCCGGGCGCCGTCGCTGGCGCTGGCGATGCTCGGCGAAGCGGCGTGGCTGGCGCGGCAGAACCAGTACGAACGTGCCGCACAGGCACTCGAAGCCGCCCTGCTGCAGATCGACGCGGCCTGAGCGGCTTGCGTGATGCCCACCCACACCCTGGCCGGTGTCGATGCCGCAGCGGTGTCGCGCCTGCGCATCCACGCCGCGGCCGGCGACGGCTGGAGCGTCGAAGCCCTGCTCCAGCGCCTGCGTGGGCGCATGCACGACAGGCGGGCCGTGCTGGCGTTGGAGATCGACGAACTGCACGGTCACCGTGTGCTGGCGCTGGACGACGCCGGTCCGCTGGTCGACGTGGCGCTGGCGCCCGGCACCTACCACGTGAACACGGCCTTCGCCGGCCGGCGCCGCCGCTACACGGTGACGCTGGCGCCGGGCGCTGCGTTCGATCTGCATCTGCGCCGCGGCGGGCCGTGCGGCTGACTGTTGCAGGCCGTGTTGCAGCTGTCATGCACTGCAGCGCCGGCTGCAACCCGGGCAGCCACGGCGGCCAGCACGATGAAGGCGTCGCATCACTTCGATGCGCCGTCACTCAAGGAGTCAAACCCATGATCACCCGATTCATCAACCAGACCGCCATCGCCGCCACGCTCGTGCTGGCCGGCATCGGTGCCGCCCAGGCCGAAGGCCTCTACGTCGGCGGCAACCTCGGCGCGCCCGACTACAAGAGCAGCATCAACGGCATCAGCGGTGACGGCAGCGGCGTCGGCGGCAAGCTCTACGGCGGCTACCAACTGACGCCGAACTTCGCGCTCGAAGGCGGCTTCGTCGACCTCGGCCACATCGACGACGGCAGCGGCAAGGTCGACCTGCGTGGTGTCTATCTCGCCGCGGTGGGCAGCTACGAATTTGCGCCCAGGTGGTCGGTGCTCGGCAGCGCCGGCCTGGCGCAGGCCCGTTTCACCACCAGCAACGGCAACGATTCGAGCCCGGCAGTGCAGCTCGGCGCCGGCCTGCAGTACGACCTGAGCCAGCATGTCGCCTTGCGCGCCGAATACGAGCACTACCACTTCACCGACGCCTTCGACGCCAAGCCGAACGTCGGCGAGTTCTCGCTCGGCATCAAGGTCGGCTTCTGATCGACGCCCCGCCTGCCGGGAGCCGTGCATGCCGCCGATCGACACCGCCTCCGCAGCCACGCCCGGCGTCGCTGCCATTCCTGCGCTGCTGGCCGAGGTCTACGAAGCCGCACCCGCGGTGGAGCGCGGCCGCCTGCTGGAGCAGCTGATGCGCCCGCTGGGCATGTTGTCGCTGGTCGGCATTGCCGGTGGCATCTTCGCGGGCATCCGTTTTCGCAGCGGCTGGCAGGAGATGCATGTGCGGCTGGAAGACATCCAGAACGTGCATGCGGCGCAGGTCGTGGCACTCGTCGACCACGCCCAGCAGGTGAGCGTCGAAAGCGTCGACGGCCTGGCGCAGATGCTCGCCGCATCCCCCGCGTTGTCGGGCTCGGCCGCCGCCGCCCTGCTGGTGAGCCTGCTTGTGCAGCGGGCGCGCTCGCGCCAGGCTCGCACTTCGTGACCCGGGCGCAGCAGTTCGTCACGCCGGGGCCGGCCGCCGGCCGGGCAGGGTCTACGATGCCTGCATGTCAGCCCTGCAGTCCGTGCCCCCAGCCACCGTCCCCGGCGGCGAGCGCCGGCTGCTGGCCGCTTACCTGGGCCTGTGCGCGCTGTGCTGGATGTTGTACGCGATGGCGGGTGCCGAATGGCAGCGCGGCCTGTGGCGGCTGTGGGAAGCCGCCTACGAAGCCACGCTCAACCTCTGGGCGCCGATGCTGCTGGGCGCCGCCGTCTACCCCTGGGTGCGCTGGCTGCAGCGGCGGCCATTGGCGCTGCACTGGATGCTGCACACCCTGGCGGCGCTGCTCTTCGGCGCAGCCTGGCAGGCGCTGGAGTTCCTGCTTGCCTGGTGGCTGTTCGGCGCCGAGCATGCCCTGGCCTCATGGCACCAGCGGGTGCTGTGGCGTGCCGTCTGGGGTGTCTTCGCCTACCTCGCGCTGGCGCTGGGTTTTGCCGGCGTGCTGCATGCCCGCCGCGCCCAGGCCAGTGCGCTGGCCGCGGCGCAGGCCGAAAGTGCGCTGGTGCGTGCCGAGCTGGCGGCCATCAGCGGCAAGCTGAACCCGCATTTCCTGTTCAACACGCTGAACACGCTGATCGCGCTGACCCGCAAGGACGCCGCCGCCGCCGAGCAGGCCTTGCTCGGCTTCGCCCGCATGATGCGCTATGTGCTCGACACCCAGCGTGGCGCCGCCGACCGCGTGCCGCTGCGCGACGAGATCGACTTCGTGCGCGACTACCTGGCGCTGGAAGCGCTGCGCCTGGGGCCGCGGTTGCAGGTGCAATGGCAGCTGGACGGCACCGTGCTCGAGCACGGCATCCCGCCGCTGACGCTGCAGCCCCTGGTGGAAAACGCCATCCAGCACGGCATTGCGCCGCGGGTGGCCGGCGGCACGGTCAGCATCACTGCGGCACGCCGGGGCGAACGGCTGGTGCTGGTGGTGGCCGACGATGGCAGCGGCAGCAGCAGCAACCATGGCAGCGGCGTCGGCCTGAGCGCGCTGCGCCGCCGTTTTGCGCTGGACTACGGTGGCCGCGCCGAACTCGCGGTGCACACGGCGCCGGGCGCGGGCTTCCGCGTCGAGATCAGCATTCCCGTTGGCGACGAACCATGACGACAAAACGTTGTACGACCCTGATTGCCGAAGACGAACCGCTGGCCCGCGAAGCCCTGGCCGACTGGGTGCGTGCGCTGCCGCAGCTGGAGCTGGTGGCCGCCTGCGCCGACGGCGCTACGGCGTTGGACCAGATCCGCGAGCTGCAGCCGGCGCTGGTGCTGCTGGACATCCAGATGCCCGGCCTCACCGGCCTGCAGGTGCTGCGTGCGCTGGCCGACGACGAAACGCCGCTGCCGGCCGTGATCTTCACCACCGCCTACGACGAGCATGCGCTCACGGCCTTCGAGCTGCATGCGGTGGACTACCTGCTCAAGCCGTTTTCGCACGAACGTTTCAACGAGGCCGTGAGCCACGCGCTGGCCACCCGTGCCGAACCCGAACAGCGTCAACAGCTGCTGCCGGCGCTGGAAGCCGCCGAACGCCCGGCCAGCAACGAGCCGCTGACCCGCGTGCTGGTGCGCGACATGGGCCGCATCTTCCCGCTGCATGTCGACGCCATCGAACACCTGCGCAGCGACACCAAATACACGGCCATCACCAGCAAGGGCCGCAACTACCTGGTGCGGCTGCCCATCACCAGTTTCGAGGCCCGGCTCGACCCGGGGCGTTTCCTGAAGGTGAACCGCTCGTGCATCGTCAACCTCGATTTCGTCGAAGCGATGACACCCGACGACAGTTCGCAGTTCATCGTGCAGCTGCGCGACGGCACACGTGTCACCGCCAGCCGCGAAGTCTCGAAACAACTGCGGGCGCAGTCGCTGTGAAGGCCGCTCTTCTTTCGTTGCTCCTTTGTCTGGCGCTGCCGCTGCAGGCCGCCGAAGGCCGCACCTACACGCCCGGGCCGTTCGACGGCATCGAGATCGGCGGCGCCGCCGACGTGCACATCACCCAGGGTGACAGTGAACAGGTGTTTGTCGAAGGCGATGCCGACGCGCAGAAGACGGTGTCGCTGTCGGTGCGCAACGGCGTCTTGCGGGTCGACTCGTCGGGTTCGTGGAAATTCTGGAACGCGCAGCGGATGAAGCTGCACGTCACGCTGCGGCAGCTGACGCGGCTGTCGATCTCGGGTGCGGCCGACGTCAAGGCTTCGGAGGCGCTGCGCGTGGAGCGCCTGCGTGTGACGATCTCGGGCGCCGGCCTTGCACGCTTCGACAACCTGCAGGCCGAGCAGCTGGTTTTCACCGTCTCGGGCGCGGGTGACGGCCAGGTCGCCGGCCGGGTGCAAGATCTCAACGTCAGCATCTCGGGCAAGAGTGACTTCCAGGGGGAACAGTTGATGGCGCGCAGGGCCCGGGTCTCGGTCAGCGGCATCGGCGACGTCAAGGTCTGGGCCGTCGACGACCTGACGATCAGCGTTGCCGGCATCGGCAGCGTCGACTACTGGGGCACGCCGACCGTGCGGCGCTCGACCAGCGGCCTGGCGACGGTCAACGACCGCGGCAGCAAGCCGGCGCCGCCGGCACCGCCCGCACCGCCCGCGCCACCGTCACCTAGCTGGCCGCCCGCAGATGCGCGGCCAGCAGCCGCGCCGTCGCCGACAGCAGAGCCTCGGCCCGTGAGCAGATGACGAAGCGCCGCTCGGCCCAGGCATCGGCCAGCGGCACCATCGTCAGGCCGGCGGCGCTGGCGAACACCGCCGTCGACTCACGCGGCAGGATCGCCAGCCCCAGGCCGGCGGCAACGATGCGGCACGAGGCGTCGAGGCTGCTGACCTGGATGCGGTACAAGGGCGTGCGCCCCAGCAGCGCGGCCTGGCGGCGCAGCATGGTTTCCATCGTGCCGCCGGGTGCAACGCCGATGGCCGGATGGTCCAGCGTTTCTTCGAAGCGCAGTCTCTTGCGCCGCGCCAGCGGGTGCGCCGGGTGCAGCACGACGCAGAGGTGGTCACGGCGGTAGGGCAGGGCCTGCAGGCCTTGCAGGTCGGCGATGTCCCAGAGCACACCGAGGTCGGCGCTGCCTTCGCGCACCGCACGCACGATCTCTGTGCTGAGGCGTTCGTCCAGGCTCACACGCACGGCCTGGTGCCGGGCCAGGAAACCGGCGATGTCGTCGGGCAGCTTCTCGGCCAGCGCCGAGACACTGGCGACAAGGCGCACGCTGCCTTGCACACCGGTGGCGAACTCGCTCAGTTCGGCTTGCATGCGCTGCATCGCGCCCAGCATCTCGCGCGCCTGGCGCAGCAGCACCTCGCCGGCCGCGGTGGGCTCGATGCCGCGGCGGCCACGCACCAGCAGCGGCGCACCGACCTGGGCTTCGATGGCGGCGATGCGTTTGCTGACGGCCGACGCCACCAGCGCTTCACGCGCCGCGGCGCGCGCGATGTTGCGTTCTTCGCAGACGGCAACGAACAGGCGCAGCGTCAGGGGGTCGAAGTCACGGGCCACAGCTTGATTGTGCCGTGACGAACAGGAACGGTGGGGGTTCCGAAATACCGCTGGCGATGCACAACGGAATGTCTACAGTCTGGACATGAACCTATCCTCTCCTGCGGTGCAGATCCGCGAAGTCGGCCTGCGCGACGGCCTGCAAAGCATTGCGCGCACGCTCGCCACCGAACACAAACTCGCCTGGCTGCGTGGCGCCCACGCCGCCGGCCTGCGCGAGATCGAGGTCGGCTCGTTCGTGCCACCGAAACTGCTGCCGCAACTGGCCGACACCGCCGAACTGGTGGCCGACGCCCTGACGCTGCCCGGGCTGACGGTCTCGGTGTTGGTGCCCAACCTCAAAGGCGCGGAACGCGCCATCGCCAGCGGTGCGCACTGGATGCTGCTGCCACTGTCGGCCAGCCACGCCCACAGCCTGGCGAATCTGCGCAAGACACCCGACGCCGTGGTCGAAGAGATCGCCGCGATCCGCGCTGCGCGCGACGCCGCGGGTTCCGACTGCCGCATCGAGGTCGGCTTCAGCACGGCCTTTGGCTGCACGATCCAGGGCCGCGTCGAACCCGATGAAGTGCTGCGCCTGCTGCGCGCCGTGCTCGCCACCGGTGTCGACCGTGTCGGCCTGGCCGACACCGTGGGTTATGCCGACCCGAAGCAGGTGCGCGAACTCTTCGACCGCTGTTTCGAGATCGCCGGCGACAAACTCGCCTGCGGCCACTTCCACGACACCCGCGGTCTCGGCATCGCCAACGTGATGGCCGCCTACCAGGCCGGTGTGCGCCGTTTCGACGCCTGCCTGGCCGGCATCGGCGGCTGCCCGCATGCACCGGGGGCCAGCGGCAATGTCGCCACGGAAGACCTGGCCTATCTCTTTGCCAGCATGGGCGAAGACACGGGCCTGGATTTCGATGCCTTGATCGCGCTGCGTGGCCATGTCGCCGGCTGGCTCAAAGGTGAAACCCTGCACGGCACACTGTGGCGTGCCGGCCTGCCGAAAACGATGAAAGCTGCTGCATGACGACTCCGCAACCGCTGAACGGACTCCCGCACCAGTCATCCGCACCCCAGCCGCTGGCGGGGCTGCGGGTCGTGGAGTTCACCCACATGGTGATGGGCCCGACCTGCGGCATGGTGCTGGCCGACATGGGCGCCGAGGTCATCAAGGTCGAACCGGTGGACGGCGAAGGCACACGGCGGCTGCTCGGTGCCGGTGCGGGTTTTTTCCCGATGTTCAACCGCAACAAGAAGAGCATCGCGCTGAACCTGCACAGCGCCGCAGGCGCCGAAGCGGCACGCAAACTGGCGGCGAGCGCCGATGTCGTGATCGAGAACTTCAAGCCCGGCACGATGGCCAAGTACGGCCTCGACCACGCGGCGCTGAGTGCGGTCAACCCGCGCCTCATCTACGTCAGCCACAAGGGTTTCCTGCCCGGCCCCTACGACCACCGCACGGCGCTCGACGAGGTTGTGCAGATGATGGGTGGCCTGGCCTACATGACCGGCCGCCCGGGCGACCCGCTGCGTGCCGGCACCAGCGTCAACGACATCATGGGCGGGCTCTTCGGCGCCATCGGCACACTCGGCGCGCTGATCCAGCGTGGCATCACCGGCCGCGGCATGGAAGTGCAGAGTGCGCTGTTCGAGAACAACGTCTTCCTGATGGGCCAGCACATGCTGCAGTTCGCGATGACGGGCAAACACCCGGCGCCGATGCCGGCACGCGACAACCCGTGGGCGATCTACGACGTGTTCACCGTGCGTGACGGCGAGCAGATCTTTCTTGCCGCGGTGAGCGACACGCAGTGGTTCAAGTTCTGTGACGTGCTCGGCCTGGCCGACCTGAAGGCCGACGTCACGTTGGCCACCAACAACCAGCGTGTCGAACAGCGGCCGGCCTTGCTGGCCACCTTGCGTGAACGCTTCGCCTCGCGCAGCGCGCAAGAGCTGGCACACATCATGGAAGGTGCGGGCCTGCCGTTTGCACCGATCCGCCGCCCCGAAGATCTGCTCGACGACCCGCACCTGCTGGCCACCGGCGGCCTGGCCGATGTGACGCTGCCCGACGGCGACAAGGCGGGGCAGACGGTGAAGACGACGCTGTTCCCGATCACGATGGATGGCGAACGTCTGGGCGTGCGGCTGCAACCGCCGAAAATGGCCGAACACACCGACGAGCTGCTGGCCGGCATCGGCTACAGCGCTGCCCAGATCGACGCGTTGCGAGAACAGCGCGCGATCGTCTGAGGGCTTCCTTTCCAACAAGAACCGGAGACAAGAACCATGAGCACGATCACACGCCGCCAGGCCCTCATCGCGACGGCCACCACGCTGTCGCTGCCCGCATTTGCACAGGCCGACAAGACCGTGCGCGTCATCCTGCCCAACGCCACCGGCTCGGGGGTCGACGCCATCACACGTTCGGCGCAGGCCGCGCTGGGCAAGGCGCTGGGCCACACGGTGGTGGTCGACAACCAGCCCGGCGCCGGCGGCATCGTCGGCCTGCAGGCGCTGGCGCGGGCGCCGGCCGACGGCATGACGCTGGGCGTGGTCTCGAACAACGTCGTCATCTTCCCGAGTGTGCTCAAGAACATTCCGTTCGACATGCCGGGTGACTTCACGCCGATCGCAGTGGTCGGCTACACGCCGGTGGTGCTGGTGGTGAATGCCAAGGTGGCGGCGAACAATGCCAAGGAACTGGTGGCGCTGCTGCAGGCGAAAAGCGGCGAGCTGAACTTCGGCTCCGGCGGCAACGGCACCATCCTGCACCTGGCGTCCGAGATGTTCCTCGACGAAGCCAAGGTCAAGGCGCGCCACATTCCGTACAAGGGTGTCGGACCGATGCTGACCGACTTGATCGGCGGCCAGATCGAGTTCGCCACCGCAGCGCTGCCGAGTGTGCAGGCGCACCTGAAGTCGGGTGCGCTGAAGGCCATCGGCGTGGCCACCGCGCAGCGTGTGCCGGCTGCGCCCGAGATTCCGACATTTGTCGAACAAGGGCTGCCTGGGTATGTCGTCGAGGCCTGGTTCGCCGTCGTTGCGCCGAAGGGCCTGCCTGCGGCAGATGTGCAGCGGGTGCACGCTGCGGTGGTGGCGGCCTTCAACGACCCGGCGGTGAAGGAGACGATGGCCAAACAGGGCAACGTCATCAACATCGCGCCGGCGGACAAGGCGATGCCGTTCTTCCGCAGCGAGATGGCGCGTTTTGCGCAGCTCGTGAAGAAGGCGGGTGTCGAGGCGCAGTGAGCCCATTGCGCTTCGGCCGCGCGCTGTTCCTCAGCGCCGACCCGGCGCTGGTGCGGGCGCAACTCGCCGGCCGCGTGCTGACGCAAGCCGAGGCCGGCGCGCTGCGCGACGACATCTCCACCGACGAGATCTCGCCGCTGCCGGCGATGGTGCACTTCGACGCTGCGCTGGGCCGCCACGCCCACACCGGTTTCAGCGCCGGTGGCGAACGGCCGATTGGTCGTGATGCGCTGCAGAACGCCGGCATCGGCGTGCTCGTCGCCGGCCGGCGCTACGGCAAAGGCAGTTCACGTGAGCACAGCCCCGTGGCGGAGCTTTCTGCCGGCGTGCGGCTGGTGATCGCCGAGAGTTTCGAGCGCATCTACCGCCAGAACGCCGACAACCTGGGCCTTTTCACGTCGACCGATTTCGGTCTGCTCGACCGCATCGAGCGCGGTGAGGCGATTGGCATCGATGAACTGCTCGCCGGCCGCGATGCACTCGCGGCTGCCGTGTTGCGCGCCGGTGGCTTGCTCGCGCATGGACGGCAGCCGCAGCCGGCGGTTGAAACGCCGGCGCCGTCGGGCCCGCTGACGCTGTTCGAGAAGATCGTTGTGCGGCATGCCTCGCAGCCGCTGCAGGCGGGCGAAGGCGGCTTCGTGCGTGCCGACTGGCGTTTCATCCACGAGTACTACACCGGCATGGCGGCCTGGCTGCTGCAGGCCGAGTTCGGCGACAGGCTGGCGCTGCACGAACCCGCCAGCATCGTCGCGTTCGAAGACCACCTCTCGTATGTGCACCGCAGCCCGGTGCATGTGGCGCAGGGCTTGCTGGGCGGCGTGCTCGGGCTGTCGCGTGCGCACCGCGCGTTTGTCGAACGTTTCGGGCTGCGCCACCACGGCTATCTCGAACCGGGTCTCGATGCCGGCGACCCCGGCAACCGCGGTTCGCAAGGCATCTCGCACGCGATGATGGCCGAGCGCTACGCGCTGCCAGGGCAGTTGATGGCCGGCACCGATTCGCACACACCGCACAGCGGCGCACTCGGCTGTGTCGCCTTCGGCATCGGCACCACCGACATGGCGTGGCGGCCAGCGCCATCGCGGGCGAGCTGTTGTCGTTCGCGGCGCTGCAAGCGCGTTGCGGCTGAACCCGGCAGCGCAGGACATCGCAGTGGTCCGTTGCGCTGCGCGCCACCTGCAACCCATGAAACGCCCCGCCGTGCAGGAAGGCTGCTGTCGGCCCGTCGCAGACATTCGTTCGAAGTGTCGTAGCGGGCCAAGGCCGCTGGGTACCGGGCTCCGCTCATGTCCCCCGGCCCGGCTTGCTGCGCAAGCCGGGCCTCCTCCTTTACTTCGCTGCACCCGGTACCCAGCGTCCTCGGCCTGCCACCCGCTTGGCATGCCTGCCAGTGGCGCACCAATGGTGCCTGAGCGGGCGATTGGGGTGCCCTGTGGAGCGAAGTAAAGGAGGAGCCCCAGCTTGCGCAGCAAGCTGGGGCGGGGGACATGAGCGCAACAGGGCACCCCAAGCGCACGCGATCGCTACAGCCCCAACGACTGCAAAGGGCCGATAGCGGGCCACGGCGTCGTGTGCCTGGAGGTTCGCTTCAGTTCCTCGTGGTGGGTTCGGGTTGCGAAGCGACGGTCGCGTTGCGGGTGTCGGGGCGTGTCAGGTACAGATGCAGCGCGCGGGCGTCGGTCTCGCTCATCTCGCGCAGCGATTCGAAGGGCATCACGCGCACGGCCGAGCCGTCGGCGCGTTGGCCGGTCTTGAACAGCCGCAGCAATGCTTCGGCGTCGGCGTACTGCGGCATCACGTTGCCTTCGCCCGGGCTCAGCTTCGCGGCGGCGGGCCAGTCGGGCGGCGCGCCGGCGATCTTGCCGCCGTCGAGCTGCGCGCCGTGGCAGCCGATGCACATGTTGGCGACGTACTGGCCGTGGGCCACGGTCACGCCTTCGGGTACAGGCTGTGCCGGCGGCAGGCGGTGGTCGATCTTGCTCGCAGCGTCGGGCATCAGGCCGAAGCCGTAGGCCACACGCACCGGCAGCGGGAGGTTCAGCACCGCGGCGCCGCCGGTGGCCGGCGCGAGCTGGCGCACATAGGCCACGAGCGCAGCGACATCGCCGTCGGTGAAGCGGTTGTAATCTTCGCTGGGCATCACCAGCAGCGGCCGGCCGTCAGGTTTGACGCCGTGGCGCAGCGTGCGCACCCAGTCGCTGGCGGCGTAGTTCTTCACCACGCTGCCCGGCCCCGGGCTGATGTTGGGCCCGGCCAGCTTCAGACCCTGGCCGTCGTCGACGAAGGTGCGGCCGGCGCCGTCGTTGCCATGGCAGTCGACGCAGCCGCGTGAGGCAAACAGGTAGCGGCCGCGTTCGACGGCGGCGCCATCGTCGGTCAGCGCCACCGGCGATGGCAGCAGCTCGATCTGGCGGTTCATGCGGCGTTCGGCCATCTGCAGGCCCGCCACCACGGCGGCGGCGGCCAGCGAGAGCAGCGTCAACAGTGAAGTGGTGGCCCAGAGGCCACGGCGTGTCCAGCGGTTCATCGTGGGCTTTCGGTTCAGACGGCGACCAGGCCCGGCACCGGCGGGCGGCCGAGTGCACGTGCCAGCTGGGCCCAGCGGCGTTCGTCGAGCTGGGTGCGTGCGATGCCGAGCAGGGCTTCGAACGCCGGCGGCGGCGCCTTCTGCTGCATCTCGCCGAACAGGCCGCTGAGTTCGTGCATGTTCAGCGAGGCAGCGAACCAGCGTGTGGCCAGCGCCATCTCGGCCGGCGGGATGCTGGCCAGCAGGCGCTCCTGGATCGCGCCGAGTTCTTCGTCGCTGTACAGCGCCCACAGGCTGGCGTTGTTCTGCGTTTCCTCGACCTGCATGTGGACCAGGTTCTCGCCGACGAATTCGCCGAGGTGGCGGTACAGGCGCTGCGCCAGCGCGGCGCGGTGGGCTTCGTTGGCGACCCGCAGCGCGGCAGCTTCGTCTTCGAGGTTGCCGATGGCGTCCAGATGCAGCAGATGGTCGTCGGCGGTGTGGCGGGCGCCACCGGCACGGCGCGCTTCGATGGCAGTGTGGATGTACTCGTTTTCATGCGCCAGGTGGCTGCGCATGAAACCCAGCAGCGAGACCACGCCGTCGAGCACCTGCGCACGTTCTTCGGCGTCGCCCGCATCCATGGCGCCGACACACTGCAGCGTGTGGCCCATGAACTGGCGCAGTGCCTTGTGGATCGGGCCGTAGAGGTCCAGCCGCGGCGCCCGGGTGGCGGCGGCGTAGGTGTTGCCGGGCAGGGCGGCGAGGTCGGTCAGCGTGGTGGTCATGGCGGGTCCTTGGTGTGGAGCCGACACCGTGTCGGCATGACCCGTACTGTCCGGATTGCCGGGGCTGCCGGCATCGCCCGATGGAGCCATCGGGGCCGCGACAACGGGCCATGGCCCGTGTTGTTGTCTAACGCTGCGTCAGGTACCAGGCGCCGGCCTGGCCGCGCGAGCCGAGCGCCAGTTTGTCGAGGATGTTCGCCACATGGCGCTTCACCGTATGCGGGCTCAGGTCGAAGGCGCGTGCGATCAGCTTGTTGCTGTCGCCGGCGGCGATGCGTGCCAGCACTTCGAGTTCACGCGCGCTCAGGCCGCCCGCCGGCAGCGGCGGTTCATCGGCCGCCGGCGCGGTGTCGCCACCGGCGCGGCGCTGCCATTGCCGCAGCTGTTCGACGCGGCGTGCGCTGAGGGCGTCGCGCCAGTCGGCGGCGGCCAGCCGGCGCAGCGCCGGGCGCGCGATCAGCACGGCGCCGATGCCGCCACCGGCTTCGACACGTTCGAACACCGACTGCAGCACGTCGGCGGCGTCGTCGCGCCGGCCGGCTTCGTGCAGCGCAGCGGCCAGGAACAAACGGGTCTCGATGCCATGGCCGAGGCGGTCGATCGAGGCTTCGTCTTCGAGCGCGCGCTGCCAGTGGGCGATGGCGGCGCTGTGGTCGCCGGCCAGCCAGGCGCGCTGGCCGCGCAGCGGTTCGAGCTGGTTGACCTGGGTTGCCGGCGCCGCGACATCACCACGCGACTGCTCCATGCGCAGCAGATGGCGTTCCAGCGTCTCGCGGTCTTCGAACAGCGCCGCGATGCGCGCGGCGTAGTACACGTTGGCCCACAGCGACCAGGCGCCGCGGCCGGCCGGATGGTCGTCGACCAGCGCCTGCGCCGCGGCCAGTGCACGCGCGCGCTGGCCGCGCAGCGTGTGCACGAAAGTCGCCAGCAGCTGCAGCGTGCCCTTCACGTTGGGCGGATCGCCGAGCCAGCGGCTGTCGTCCTGCGCCACGGCGAGCGCAGCGTCGGCGGCGTCGAAGTCGCCGGTCTGCCAGGCGTGGTGCCAGGCGGCCTGGGTCTGTGCCATCGCGCGCAGCGGCATAGGCTTGTCGCCGGCCAGCCGCAGCGCCCCTTCGACATAACGCTGCAAGGGGCGCGCGGTGCCGGGCAGGCCGTTGATGCGCGGCAGCGGGTGGCCGCGGTACCACAGCGTGGCATCGCCGCTGCGTTCGAGCAGGTCGACGAGTTCGTCGAGCAGCGGCCCGACGCGGTGGTTCGAACCCAGGTCCAGCGCATGCCAGATGCAGGCCACGAGCACGACGACACGGGTCTCGGCGGCGACCGACTCGCGCCGCAGCGGCGACAGCCGCGCCGAGCTTTCGGCGCTGCGGCCAAGTGCGTTCAGGCCCAGCGACTGGTAGGCCACCGCGGCGCGGCGGCGGTCGTCGTCGCCGCTGGCACTGAAACCCGCTTCGGCACGGCGCATCGCGTCGACCATCGCTGCGAAGTCCCAGCGGGCCCAGGCCACCAGCCCCAGCACCGCCTGCATCACCGGCGAACGTGCGACGAAGCTGCCCGGGAACTGGTCGACCAGGTGCGCCACGGTGGCCAGCGCGCCGTCGGTGAGCAGCAGCTTGGTCTGTGCGTACAGCGCTTCGGCGGCGCCGTCCAGGTGGCCGGCGTGCAACATCATCAGCAACTGGCGCGCCGGGTCGGTTTCGCCGACGGCGGCGCGCTGCCACAGCGACGCCCATTCGTCGGGGCGTTCACGCTGCAGCCGCTGCAGCAGCGCTTCGCGGAACAGGTCGTGCAGCTTCAGCGTCGGCTCGGCGGCATCGAGTGTGGTGACGAAGAGGCCGAGGCGGTCGATCTGGTCGATCAGCAAAGCGGCCTGTGGGTTGCCCGAGACCGCCGCGGCGCGCGCGGCGGTCAGCTCGGGCAGCACGGCGGTGCGCAGCAGGAAACTGCGCAGCTCGTCGCCGAGCTGGTCGATGACCTCGGTGGTGAGGAAGTCGAACATCGCGCGGTCGCTGGCGGGCGCGGCGCGGCCCGCGCCTCTGGACAAGGCCAGCCGCAGCCCGGCCGCCCAGCCCTGCGTGCGTTCGAGCAGCGCGTCGGCCTGCTGGCTGTCCAGCCCCACGGCACCGGCGAGTGTCAGCACCTCGCTGCGGTCGAACTGCAGGTCGGCCTGGCGGAACTCGGCCAGTTCACCCAAAGCGCGCAGCCGCGCCAGCGCCAGCGGCGGGTCTTGCCGCGTCGCCAGCACCAGGGTCCAGCGGGCGCCCAGGCGCTGCAGCAGGCGGTCGAGGAATTCGAAGAAGCTGTCGTCGACGACACGGTGCACGTCGTCGAAGGCGATCACGCCATGCGGCACGTCGCAGGCATCGAGCGCGATCAGCAGTTCGTCGACGGCGCGGCCGCGGCTGGCGGTGTCGCCGGCTTGCGAGATCAGCGCTTCGGGCGCGGTGCGCCACGGCGGGTCGAAGGGTTCGAGCGCGGCGATCAGGCATTCGAGCAGGCGGTGCAGGTCGTCGCCTTCGTCGGCCGAGACCCAGGCCAGCGCGCTGCCGGCGGGCAGGCGTTCGATCTGCCGCGCCAGCGCCGCGGTCTTGCCGTAGCCGGCGGCGGCGCTGACCAGCACCAGGCGCTGCGTCGCCAGCGCATCGGCCAGCCGGGTTTCGAGCAGCGGCCGTTCAATCAGCGTGCCGGCGCGCGGCCGTGGTGGCTGGATCTTGGTGCGCGCAAAGCTCATGCTGCGGGGGCGTGCTGTCTCGGGCAGCCCATTGTGCAGGGCACGGCGGCCCTGCGCAGGCTGGCGACTGGCGTGGCGGTGGTGGTGGCCATGGAGGTGGCGATGGGGGTGGCGGTAGCAACCATGGACGCAGTCTCCCGCAAGCACCCTGGGCCGTGCATCCGGCTTGCGACGGACCGGGCTGCACCGGCGCCAAGAGGCTCTGCGGCGCGACGAAATCAGGCCGGCTGCAGTTCGCCAGCGGCTGCCATGGCGCTGCCGCGCCGGGCCTCGAACAGGGCACGCTGGTGCAGGTACATCAGCTCGCCCGGGCTGACCACCCCCTCGGCCAGCAGCCGCGTGGTGTGGAAGGCGATCGGGTCGACCGGCTGCCAGGCTGCGTGTTCTTCGGCATCGGCGCCGTCGTCCGACAGGCCCAGCGCGGCCGGCGCCGGGCTGACCGCCAGCTCCAGCAGGCGCGGCCTGCCGTCGGCGGCGATGGCCGCGGCCAGCAGCAGGGCGGCGCCGTGAATCGCTTCGACATCGTGCGCTGCAGCGGCCAGCGCCTCGGCATTGTCGGCACTGCGCAGTTGCCAGGGGCCGCGGCGCACCACCTGCAGCAACGGCTGCAACGTGCCCAGCACGGCCAGCGCCGGCGCCATGCCGGCGGCGCGGGCCTCTTCGCCCGCCGGCACGGCGCCGGCGGCGCGCAGCCGCAGCATGGTGTCGAGCAGCGCCAGGCGCTGGGCGGGATCGGTGGTGTGCGTGGTGGTGTGTGCGGCGATGGACATGGCGGGCCTCGGTGTGTTCGCGAAAGAGTGATCTCATTGTTGGAAAGCGGCGCCGCCCGCGCATGCGCCATTGGAGCCAGAGCGGCCGGCCGCGGTGGGCCATGGCGCCGGGCCCGGGCGGTCTGTGCCGTGTTTGGTACGCTCGCGTTGTCATGACGTCTGCCCGCCCCTTCCACCGCCGCCTCGCTCTTGCGTGGTTGCTTGCGGCTGCGCTGCTGCTGGCGCAGACGCTGGGGCTGGCGCACCAGGTGCTGCATGCACCGGGCGGGGCGCAGGACACGGCGCTGTTCGGCCACCACGACGGTGCCGATTGCCAGCTGTTCGACCATCTCGGCCATGGCGACGCGCTGGCAGCAACGGCGCTGCTGCCGCTGCCGCAAGCCCCCGCAGCGGCACCTGCCGCTGCCTTGCAGCCGGGCATCGCCCAGGCCTGCAGCACCGCGTACAGCGCCCGCGCCCCGCCGCGCGGCTGATCCTCCTCTCTCGCTTCGAACCGCCGGCCTTTGTGGCCCGAGCAGGTGGCTCTTGTGCCCGCCTGCGTTCACGTTTTCTTGAGGATCTTCCATGTTCGCGTCTTTCCCCGCTTTCCAGCGCCACCTGCTGGCCGCCGCCGCATGCATGCTCGGCCTGCCGGCCTGGGCCCAAACGGCCAACGCCGCTGCCACCACCACCATCGTCATCACCGGCAACCCGCTCGGCCGTGATGCGTTGGCCACCCCCGTCAGCGTGTTGTCGGGCGACGGCTTGACCGTGCGCCGCGCCGGCACGCTGGGCGAAACGCTCGACGGCCTGCCGGGTGTTTCGTCCACCTGGTTCGGCCCCAACGCCAGCCGGCCCGTCATTCGCGGCCTCGACGGCGACCGCGTGCGTTTGCTCGGCAACGGCGGCGCCTCGGTCGACGCGTCGAACCTCAGCTTCGACCATGCCGTCGCGATCGACCCGCTGGCGGTGGAGCGCATCGAGGTGCTGCGCGGCCCGGCGGCGCTGCTGTATGGCGGCAACGCCACCGGCGGTGTCGTCAACAGCATCGACAACCGCATTCCGCGCAGCGCCATCGATGCCTTCGGTGGCCGCGCCGAAGTGCGGCTGGGCGGCGCGGCCTCGGAGAAGTCTGCCGCCGCCGTGCTGGAAGGCGGCGCCGGCGCTGGCCCCGACAAATTTGCCTGGCATGCCGACGGTTTCAGGCGCAGCACCGGCGACCTTCGCGTGCCGCGCTACACCCCCATCGCCGACGGCGAAGCGCTGGCGCCGACGACACGGGTGCGCAACTCGGCCGCCGATGCCCAGGGTGGTGCCCTCGGCGGCGGTTACGTCGGCCGCGACGGCTACCTCGGCCTGTCGCTGGACACGCTGCGCAACGACTACGGCGTCACCGCCGAGCCCGACGTGACGATCCGCATGCAGCGCGACCGCCTGGCGCTGGCCGGCGAGCAGCGCAACCTGGGCGGCTGGTTCCCGCAGGTGCAGCTGCAGGCCAGCCACACCCGCTACAAACACGAAGAGGTCGAAGGCACGGGCGAGGTCGGCACCACCTTCAGCAGCCGCGGCAACGAAGTCCGGCTGCAGGCCCACCACGCGCCGATCGGCCCGCTGCAAGGGGTGATCGGGCTGCAGAGTGAAACGCTGCAGTTCTCGGCGCTGGGCGAAGAGGCCTTCGTGCCGGGCACGAACACGCGTTCGAACGCACTCTTTGTCGTCGAAGAGCTGAAAGCCGGCGCCGTGACGTTCAGCGGCGGCGTGCGCGGCGAACGTACGCGGGTGACATCGGACGGCGACGCTCCCGATGCCAGCGAGGCCCGTTTTGGCGCCGCCATGGCGCGCGAGTTTTCGCCCGCCAGCGCCTCGCTCGGCGCGCAGTGGGCGGTGGGCGGCGGCTGGCGCCTGAGCGCGTCGCTCGGCCACACCGAGCGTGCACCGGCCTACTACGAGCTGTTCGCCAACGGCCTGCACATCGCCACCGCGGCCTACGAACGTGGCGACACCACGCTGGGGCTGGAACGCAGCCGCAATGCCGAGCTCGGCGCGGCCTGGAAAGAGGGCGACAACAGCGTCTCGCTGAACCTGTTCGAGACCCGTTTCTCGCGTTTCATCTCGCTCGAAGCCAGCGGCAACAGCATCGATGTCGACGGCACGCCGGTGCCCGAATACGTGTTCCGCGGTGTGCGCGCACGCCTGCGCGGGTTGGAGATCGACGGCCGCTGGCGGGTAGCCACGGCGCCCTGGCCGGTCGACCTGACCGGCGGCCTGGACCTCGTGCGTGGCAACAACCTGGATAGCGGCGAGCCGCTGCCGCGGCTGGCGCCGCTGCGCCTGCGCAGCGGGCTCGAAGCCGGCCCGGGCGCCTGGCGCGCCGGCATCGGCCTGCGCCACGCGGCGCAGCAAGACCGTGTGCCTGCCACCGACACTGCCACGCCCGGCCACACGCTGGTCGACCTCTGGGCCAGCTGGCAGCAGCAGTGGGCCATCGGCGACGCGCTGCTGTACCTGAAGCTCGACAACGCCGGCAACCGGCTGGCCTACAACGCAGCGTCGATCCCGACGCTGCGCGACCTGGCGCCGCTGCCGGGCCGTGCCTTGTCGGCGGGGTTGCGCCTGAATTTCTGAGTGCCCCCAGAGCCGGGCTGCGCCCAGCCCGCCCCGCGGGGCGCCAACGTGACGGTCAGCGCAGCTTTCCCACGTAGCGCTGATCGGCAGCCCCGCGCTCGATCACCTTCGGCGGTGGCGGTACCGCCACGAGCGACGGCTGCGGAAACATGTCGCGCTGGACTTCCAGGCACAGCAGCAGCAGCTCGTCGTTGCTGGAGTCCATCAGCTTGCGCAAGCACTCGACCGCGTAGCCGCGGTCCTCGGTGAAACGCATCAGATCGAATGGCAGGTTCGCCTTGGCGGCGACACTGCGCAGCCGCGCCAGGCGCAGCAGTTTCTTGTTATCCATGGAGACCTCGTTGGCGCGGCACAAGAGTTCACTCTATCGACCGCCAAGCCGCCGTCCTTGAGAAAGGCTTTGCGGCAAATGCCGCAATTCCGCCGCCAACGGCCTGCACTGGCGCCGCTGCCGGGCCGTGCCTTGTCTGCGGGGCTGCGCCCAGCCCGCCCCGCTACACTGATCCGCATGGATCGCGTGTGGCAAAGCGCACCGGTGGCGGCGCTGTGCATCATGCAGGACGCGCAGGGCCGGCTGCAGGTGCAGGGCAACGAGGCGGTGGCCCGCTGGACCACCAGCCTGGGGTTGGGCGCGGCCGACTGGCAGGTGCTGGCGGCGCGCTGGTGGCCGGCGACGGCCGCCGCCACCGGGCGCGACGAGATCGGCCCCGAGTGCTGCGGCGTCAGCGTGAAGCGGGTGGCGCTGGACGGCGGCGCCGTGCTGCTGTGGCTGCAGCCCGAAAACGTCGACAAGGCGCTGGCCATGGTGCAGCGCAACGCCGACGTGCTGGACCGCGCGCTGGCGCTGGCCGGCATCTCGGTCTGGCGCATCGACCAGCGCACGCAGCGTGTGCATTTCAACGCCATCGGCTTCCAGGTCGTCGGCATGGACGAAGACCCGGCGGGCATTCCGGTGCAGGCGATGCGCGACACGATCCACCCCGACGACCAGGCGGCCGTCGTGCGCGCGGCCGAAGAAGCGATGGCCAGCGACCGTGTCATCGACGTCGTCGCGCGTTACCGCAACCCCGACGGCAGCTGGCGCACGCTGCTGACGCGGCGGGTCGCCGAACGCGACGCCGCCGGCCAGGTGGTGGGCCTGGCCGGCATCTCGCTGGACCTCAGTGCCCAGTTCGCCGAGCGCCAGCGCGCCGAGACGCTGATCGAACACACGCGCCTGGCGGCCGAGGCCATCGGCGTCGGCTTCTGGAGCCGCAACGTCGACGCCGGCGAGGCCCGTTGGGACGAGCAGATGTACCGCATCCACCGCCGCGACCCGGCGCTGGGGCCGCCGGGCTTCGACAACTGGATCGGCCAGCATGTGCACCCACAGGACCAGGCCTGGATGGCCGAACTGCACCGCCGCGCCAGCGCCGACTGGGCACCGGTGGTCGACGCGATGTTCCGTGTGCCCGACGATCGCAACGGCGACGGCGGCGAACGCTGGGTGCAGACCTGGACACGCCGCCTGCTGCGCAATGGCCAGCGTCTGGCCTTCGGCATGCATATGGACGTCACCGACCGCCAGCGCGCCCAGGCGCTGCTGCAGCGCGAACGTGAACGCACGCAGTTCGCGATCGAGGCTGCCGAGGTCGGCGTCTGGGAGCGTGGCCTCGACGGCCGCGGCGCGTTCTGGAACGACGCGATGTACCGGCTGCGCGGGCTGGCGCCATCGGACCCGCGGCCGATCGAGACCCTGGGCGAGGTTTGCGCCCACCCCGACGACCTGGTCGAACTGAACCGCCTCGTGCGGCGCCATCTCGAAGACGGTACACCGTACCGCTTTGAGTTCCGCGTCCGCCTGCCCGACGGCACCCAACGCTGGCTCGTCACCCACGGCTGTGCGATGCGCGACGCCGACGGCCGGCTGCTCGGCATGGCCGGCATCAACCTCGACATCACCGAACGCAAGCAGACCGACGCGCTGCGCCAGCAGAAGAACATCGCCGAACAGGCGGCACGCGACCAGTCGGCCTTTCTCGCCCGCGTCAGCCATGAACTGCGCACGCCAATGAACGCGGTGCTCGGTTTCACGCAGCTGCTGGGCGACGACAGCGCCGAGCTGCCGAGCCCGCGCCAGCGCGAACGGCTGCAGCGCATCCAGGACGCCGGCATGCAGATGATGGCGCTGGTGGACGACCTGCTCGACCTGGCCAGCATCGAGGCCGACAACGCCGCCGGCACCGAAACCCTGGCGATCTCGGCGCTGCTGCCGCAGGTGCTGGACGGCTGGCGCTTGCGTGCGCAGCAGCAGGCCGTGGCCTTGCGCAGCGGCACGCTGGCGGGCAGCGTGCGCGCCGACCGGCGGCGGCTGTCGCAGCTGCTGTCGCACCTGGTTGGCCATGCGCTGCGGCGGCAGCCGAACGGTGGCTGGGTCGAGATCGGCAGCCGGGTCGACAACGCGGCGGCGGACGGCACTGCCCAGCTCTGCCTGACAGTGCACGATGGCGGCCCGCCCTACAGCGACGCCGAGCGCGAAACGCTGTTCGAACTGTTCCAGCGCCAGGGCGTCGCGCGGCGCAGCGGCGAAGGCTCGGGCATCGGCATGGCGCTGGCCTGGCGGCTGGCGCGGGCGCTGGGTGGGCAGGTCCTGCTGTGCAGCCGGCCGCCTGCAGCTGACGCCGCGGACGCCGCAGACGGCGCCGACGCACCAGCGGCGGCCACCGAACTCTGCCTGCTGTTGCCGGCCGAAGTGGCCGCAGCAGCGGCGCCGGTGCCGCCCCTGCTGCGCGCGCTGGCGACATCGCCGCCGCTGCATGTGCTGTGCGTCGAGGACAACCCGGTCAACCTGCTGCTGGTGCGCGAACTGCTGGCGCTGCGGCCGGGTGTGCGGCTGCGCGAGGCCAGCGACGGCCACTCGGGCATCACGATGGCGCTGGCCGAGCCGCCCGACGTGCTGCTGCTGGATCTGCAGCTGCCTGACATCGGCGGCCTCGACGTGCTTCGCCGGCTGCGTGCCGAGCCGGCGCTAGCGCGCTGCGTCTGGGTGGCGTTGTCGGCCAACGCGATGCCCGACCACATCGCCGAAGCACGCGCCGCGGGTTTCGACGACTACTGGACCAAGCCGATCGACTTCCCGCAGTTCCTGGCCGGCATCGACCGGCTGGCGGCGCGCGGCGCCTGAAGACTCAGGGCGCGAGCCGTTCGCGCAGCCAGTTGCCGCCGTCGATCCGGTAACGCAGCCGGTCGTGCAACCGGCTCTTGCGGCCTTGCCAGAACTCCCAGCTGTCGGGCACCAGCCTGTAGCCACCCCAGTGCGGCGGCCGCGGCGGGTGCAGCGCATACCGGGCTGCGACCTTGGCCACGTTGGCCACCAGCACCGCGCGCGAGGCGATCACCTGGCTTTGCGGCGACGCCCAGGCGCCGATGCGCGAATCGAGCGGGCGCGTCGCGAAGTAGGCGTCGGACTCTTCGGCGCTGGTTTTTTCGACCCGGCCTTCGATGCGAACGACACGTTCGAGTTCGACCCAGTGGAACTGCAGCGCGGCGAAGGCGTCGGCCGCCAGTTCACGCCCCTTGCGGCTTTCGTAGTTGGTGTACCAGGTGATGCCGCGGGCGTCGAAGCCCTTGATCAGGACGATGCGCGTCGACGGCCGGCCGTCGGCACCGACGGTGGCCAGTGTCATCGCGTTCGGCTCGGGCAACTGGCCGTCCAGCGCCTGCTGCAGCCAGCGTTCGAACTGCTGCAGCGGGTCGGCCGCGGAGGCGCTCTCGTCGAGGGCGTCGCGTTCGTAACTCTTGCGGAGGTCGGCGATATCCATCGGCTTGAGTATAGGAAGCCGGCGCCTGGGCGTTCCCTTACGTGATTGGCCGTAAGTGATTGGCCGTAGGTGATTGGCCGTAGGGACTGGCCCCACTAGCTGCACTGCAGCATAAAAGCCATTCTTGCTGCACAGGGGGCCCCGGACAGGGGCGCAACAACAACAAGCCGACCATGAGAATCCGCCCGACGATTGTCGTGCTGGCCGCCGGCCAGGGGCGCCGCTTCCTGGGCGCACGGCACAAGCTGGAGCAGCCACTGGCCGGCAGCACCGTGCTCGGCATGACGCTGGCCAACGCCATCCAGACGCGGTTGCCGGTGCTGGTGGTCACGACCGCGGCGCTGGCGCCGCTGGTGGCCGACCAGGTGGCGCGGCGCGACACCGTGGTCATCAGCGACATCGACGTGCGCCGCGGCGTTGGCCATTCCATCGCCGCCGGCGTGCTGGAACGTGCATCGTCGCCGGGCTGGCTGATCCTGCCGGGCGACATGCCGCTGGTGCGGCCGAGCACGCTGCTGGCCGTGGCCGCCAAGCTCGACCAGCATCCGGTGGCCTACGCCCAGCACCGCGGCCGGCGCGGCCACCCGGTGGGTTTCGGCGCCGAGCTGTACTCGGAGCTGGTGGCGCTCAGTGGTGACGACGGCGCGCGGCGCCTGATTGCACGTTACCCAGGCATGGCCGCCGAGGTCGACGACCCGGGTGTGCTGGTCGATGTCGACACCGAGGCCGACCTCGACGCGGTGCGCGCGGCCAGCGTGGCCGCAGCGCCCGAGCCTGCCAGCCCTGACTGACTACAGCAGCCCGGCGCCCGTGGCCAGGCCCATCAGGCGTTCGATCTCGCGGTCGCGCACACCGCGCTGGCGCAGCGCTTCGGCGGTGTCGGCCAGGTAGGCCAGCGTGGTGCCGAACTTGCCGCGCGCATGGCGCAGGATGTGCAACATCTGTTCGTCGGGCAGCTGGCCCATGTAGCTTTCGCTGCGCCGGCTCAGCGTGAAGGCTAGCGCCGGCACGACGCCATGCGCGGTGTGGCAAGGCAGCAGGCGCGGGTCGTAGACGCCGGTGGGCATCTCGCGCGCCCACAGGCGCTGCAGTTCTTCGTCGGCGTGCTCGCGGCGCAGCCGGTAGACGACGCCGCGGCAGGCGCCGCCGCCGAGCAGCGCAAACACCAGCCCCGGCTGCTGCGGTGTGCCGCGGTTGATGCGCGAGCGCATGCGCAGCGCGCGGTGCCAGCCGCGCACCAGCGCGCTGCGGTGTTCGACGGCGTCGAACTCGGGCCGCCAGATCAGCGACGCGTAGCCGAACACCCACAGGTCGCTGTGGCCACCCCATTCGGCGCGCAGGCGCGCCAATTGCTGGGCGGGGTCGCGCACCATCAGGTGCGCATCGACGGTCTGCATCTTGCCTACATGGATTCGATGACAGCGCGATGTTATGCAATTGCCACGCCCGCCTGGCTTCGAACAGGTGTGGAAAAGCGGCCGGAATTGACGATGTAACTCAGTTACTTGATAATCGATGTCATGGTTACAGCCTAGGCCACCCATGAAAACCGCCCTTGTCGAGATCACGCAACGCATCACCGAACGCAGCGCGCCGACCCGCAGCGCCTACCTGGCCCAGGTGGCACGCATGGCGGCGCGGCCCCGCGGCAGCGACCGCATGGGCTGCGCCAACGTCGCCCATGCCTTTGCCGCGCTGCCGGCCAACGACAAGCTGCGGGTGGTGGCCGAGAAAGCGCCGAACATCGGCATCGTCACCGCCTACAACGACATGCTCTCGGCGCATCAGCCCTACGAGGGCTACCCGGCGCTGATCCGCGACGAAGCGCGGCTGCACGGCGCCACCGTGCAGGTGGCCGGCGGCGTGCCGGCGATGTGCGACGGTGTCACACAAGGCCTGCCGGGCATGGAACTGAGCCTGTTCTCGCGCGACAGCATCGCGATGGGCACGGCGATCGCGCTCAGCCACGATGTCTTCGACGCCGCCCTGTTGCTGGGCGTGTGCGACAAGATCGTGCCCGGGCTCCTGATCGGTGCATTGCACTTCGGCCATTTGCCGTGTGTCTTCGTGCCTGCCGGGCCGATGAGCACGGGGCTGTCGAACAACGCCAAGTCCAAGGTGCGCGAGCAGTTTGCGCAGGGCCAGGTCGGCCGCGACAAGCTGCTCGAAGCCGAGAGCGCGGCCTACCACGGCCCCGGCACCTGCACCTTCTACGGCACCGCCAACAGCAACCAGATGTTGCTGGAAGCGATGGGCCTGCATGTGCCCGGCGCGGCGTTTGTGCACCCGCACGACGGCCTGCGCGAGGCGCTGACGCGCGAAGCCGTGCGCACGGTGCTGGGCATCACGCAGCGGGCTGATTTCAAGCCGATCGGCCGCATCGTCGACGAACGGGTGATCGTCAACGCGATGGTCGCGCTGCTGGCCACCGGCGGCAGCACCAACCACCTGATCCACTGGGTGGCGGTGGCGCGCGCTGCCGGCATCGTCATCGACTGGACCGACTTCGCCGAACTCTCGGCGGTGGTGCCGCTGCTGAGCCGTGTCTACCCCAACGGCAGTGCCGACGTGAACCAGTTCCAGGCCGCAGGTGGCCCCGGTTATGTGCTGCGCGAGCTGATGGACGGCGGCTGCCTGCATGCCGATGTGGCCACCGTCAGCGAACGGGGCCTGCGTGCCTATACCGACGTGCCCGAACTTGCCGATACGAAGCTGCAATGGCGCCAACTGCCGGCGGCCAGCGGCGACGACAGCATCGTGCGGCCGTTCGCAGCGCCGTTTTCCGACAGCGGCGGCTTGAAGCTGCTCACCGGCAACATCGGCCGCGCCGTCATCAAGACCTCGGCCGTGCCCGACGACCGCCACATCGTCGAAGCACCGGCGCGGGTGTTCGACAGCCAGGAAGCGCTGCTCGCCGCGTTCAAGGCCGGCGAAATGGAACGCGACGTCATCGCCGTCGTGCGTTTCCAGGGCCCGCAGGCCAACGGCATGCCCGAGCTGCACAAGCTGACGCCGCCACTGGCGGTGCTGCAAGGCAAGGGTTTCAGGGTGGCGCTGGTGACCGACGGGCGCATGAGCGGCGCTTCGGGCAAAGTGCCCGCCGCCATCCATGTCAGCCCCGAGGCGCTGTGCGGCGGCCCGCTGGCCAAGGTGCGCGACGGTGACCTGCTGCGCCTGGACGCCGTGGCCGGTACGCTGGCGGCGCTGGTCGACGCTGCGACCTGGGCTTCACGCACAACGGCGACAATCGGCGATGCCCAGCGCGCGGCCAACGGCCACGACCTCGGGCGTGAACTCTTCGCCGGCATGCGGCGCAACGTACGGAGCGCCGAAGAAGGCGCGGTGACATGGCTATGAACCCCCTCGAACTGGCCACTTACGGCCCGGTGATCCCGGTCATCGTGATCCAGCGTGTCGAAGACGCGGTGCCGCTGGCGCAGGCGCTCGTCGACGGCGGTGTGCGGGTGCTCGAAGTGACCTTGCGCACGCCGGTGGCGCTGGACTGCATGCGTGCGATCGCACGTGCCGTGCCGCAGGCCATCGTCGGCGCCGGCACCATCCGCTCGGTGGCCGATGCCGAAGCGGCGAAAGACGCCGGCTGCCGCTTCGGCGTCAGCCCGGGTTACGACACCGACATCGGCCACGCCTGCCGCAACATGGGCCTGCCGCTGCTGCCCGGTGTGGCCACCGCCAGCGAAGTGATGGCGGCCAACGCCGACGGCTACGACTTTCTGAAGTTCTTTCCGGCCACGGCGGCGGGCGGCATTCCGATGCTGAAAGGCCTGTACGGGCCGTTTGCCGATGTCGTGTTCTGTCCCACCGGCGGCATCAGCGCGGAAACGGCGCCGCAGTTCCTGGCGCTGCCGAACGTCAAGGTCTGCGGCGGTTCGTGGCTGACGCCGCAGGACGCGGTGGATGCCAAAGACTGGGACCGTATCACGCGCTTGGCGCGCGAGGCGTCGGCGCTCCGGCGTTAAGGTTTCACCAGCGCGGCCATCGGGTGGTCGCCCAGGGCGGCGGCGACGTTCTCGCGTTCGGCCGTGCTGCGGTGCTGGCTGACCTTCCACTTGCCGACCAGCCGCGCGACGGGAATCTCGATGCCGACGATGGCGCGCAGCGTCTGCTGTACGAAGTCGGCCGGCGCGTCGGCCACGGCCCAGGGCTCGGCGCGCGGCGCTTCGTGGTGTTCCGTCAGCCGCGACACCAGTGCGTGCAGCCAGGGCGGGCTGTCCACCGCACGCAGCGTGCCGTGGGCGTGCACGACCGCGTAGTTCCAGGTCGGCACGACCTTGTGGTGCTCGGCCTTGCCCGGGTACCACGAGGGCGTGATGTAGGTTTGCGGGCCGCGAAAGATGGCCAGCACGGGCTGGCCGTCGGCGTGCTGCCACAGCGGGTTGGCGCGCGCGACATGGCCGCGAAGCGTGTGGCTCGCGGCGTCGTATTCGAGCGGCAGATGGTCGGCGGTGATGCCGTCGGCACCGCTGCTGACCAGCGCTGCCAGCGGGTGCTCGCGCATCAGCGCCTGCAGGGCCGCCGGGTCGTGCTGCTCGAAGTGTTTCGGCAAGTACATCGGCGTGGGCTCTCAGCGCAGCCCGGCGCCAGCCCCGTCTTCGGCGCGCTGGATCAGCTCGACCTTGTAGCCGTCGGGGTCGGTGACGAAGGCGATGACCGTCGTGCCACCTTTCACCGGGCCGGCTTCGCGCGTGACATTGCCGCCGCCGGCGCGGATTTTCTCGCAGGCTGCAGCGGCATCTGGCACGCCGATGGCGATGTGGCCGTAGGCGGTGCCGAGTTCGTAGCTGTCGACGCCGTGGTTGTAGGTGAGTTCCAGCTCGGCGTGGTCCGGGTTCTTGCCGTAACCCAGGAACGCCAGCGAGTAGTTCTGCGACGGGTTCTCGCTGGTGCGCAGCAGCGTCATGCCCATCACGTTGGTGTAGAAGTCGATCGACCTTTGCAGGTCGCCGACACGCAGCATGGTGTGGAGCAGTCTCATGCGCGTGATTGTGAAGGAAGCTCGAACACCAGGCACGTGGTGCTGGCATGGGCGTACAGCGTGCCGTCGGCGCCGACCAGCTTCGCGGTGGCGGTGGCGAGCTGGCGGCCGCAGTGCACCACCTCGCCGATGGCGCGCACCCGCTGCACCTTGGGCGTGAGGCCGCGCACCAGGTTCACGCCGAGCTCGGCAGTGGTGTAGCCGCGGCCCAGCGGCATCATCGTGTGCACAGCGCAGCCGAGCGCCGAATCCAGCAGCGTGGCGAACCAGCCGCCGTGGATGCCGCCCATCGGGTTCAGGTGCGCCACGCCGGGTGTGCCCTGGAAGACGGCGCGGCCCTTGTCGACTTCCAGCAGCACGAAGTCGAGTGTCTGCGCGATCGGCGGGTAGGGCAGGTCACCGCGCATCATCGCCTGCATCATGCCCAGACCGTCGAGCCCCACCAGCTGTTCGGGCCGGGCGACGCCGGGGCCGACACCGCGGGCATTGCGTTCGCGCTGCGCGGCTTCGGCGGCCAGCCAGGCGTCGAGTTGGGATTCCTTGTGCATCGCTGCTCCAGTCAATTGCATATGCAACTATACTGCGCCGCATGGAATCCGACAGCGCCGCGCCGCGTGGCTGCACCAACCTCAAGCTGCGCCAGGCAAGTCGGCTAGTGACACGCCACTACGAGAGCTTCTTCGCCGCTACCGGGCTGAAGATCACGCAGTATTCGCTGCTTTCGCACGTCGTCAAGCTCGGGCCGCTGCGCGCCGGCGAGCTGGCGGCGGCGATGCAGCTCGACGCGTCGACGCTGACACGCAACCTGCAGCCGCTGCTGCTGCAAGGCTACGTACAGATGCATGCCGGCGACGATGCACGCAGCCGCGTCATTGCAGCCACAGCCGCCGGCCGCGCCTTGCGCAGCGAAGCGCAGAAAGCCTGGAAACGGGCGCAGACGGCCTTGAACGAGCGCCTGGGCATCGAACGGGTGGCGGCGTTGCATGCGTTGATCGACGAATGCCTGCCGCTGCTGGAACAACACGAAAGCGCAGAACATGCCTAACACGCCCTACCGCCCGCTGCTGCTGGTGCTGATCGCCGCTGCCGGCACCTTTGCATTGACGATGGGTGCGCGCCAGTCGATGGGCCTGTTCGTTGGCAGCATCAACACCCAGACCGCGCTGGGCCTGGGCAGCGTCAGCCTGGCGTTTGCGTTCGGCCAGCTCTGGTGGGGGCTGACGCAGCCGTTCGCCGGCATGGTGACCGACCGCTACGGCCCCGGGCGGGTGCTCGTCGTCGGTGTGCTGCTGGTGGCCCTGGGCACGGCGCTGATCCCGCTGATGACGAGCACGCTGGGGCTGATCCTGGCCATCGGCGTGCTCGCTGCCGGTGGCGCCGGCATGGCCGGCCCGGCCACGCTGATGGCCGCCACGACCCGGCTCGTGCCGCCGGACAAACGTGGCCTTGCCACCGGTATCGTGAATGCCGGCGGTTCGTTCGGCCAGTTCATCTTTGCGCCGATCGCCCAAGGCATCTCGGCCGCCGCGGGCTGGATGGCGTCGGTGCAGACCCTGGCGGCGCTGACGCTGCTGGCACTGCCCGCGGCCTGGGTGCTGCGCGCGCCGCCGGCGGTGCCCAACGCCCCCGCCGCACCGCGTGAAGCCACCGGCACCGCGGTGAAACGTGCGCTGGCCGACCCCAGCTACCGGCTGCTCGCCGCAGGCTTTTTCGTCTGCGGTTTCCACGTCGCCTTCCTCGGCACCCACCTGCCGGGTGTGGTGGCGGCCTGCGGCCTGCCGCCCGAAGTGGGGGCCTGGTCGCTGGCGATGCTGGGGCTGTTCAACATCGTCGGCAGCCTGGGCATCGGCTGGTTGATGAGCCGCGGCCCCTGGCGCATGAAGTCGCTGCTGTCGGCCATCTATGCCATGCGTGGCCTGGCCGTGCTGCTGTTCCTGCTGGCGCCGAAGACGACGCCGGTGATGCTGGTCTTCGCCGCGGTGATGGGCGTGACCTTCCTCTCCACCGTGCCGCCCACCGCCGGGCTGGTGGCGCGTTTCTTCGGGCCGGCGAACATGGCGACGCTGTTCGGGCTGGTGATGGTGACGCACCAGATGGGTGGCTTCCTCGGCGCCTATCTCGGCGGCAAGGCCTTTGAAGCCTTTGGCAGCTACGACTGGATCTGGTACGCCGACATCGTGCTGGCGGTGGCCGCCGCGCTGCTGCACCTGCCGATCAAGGAAACCCGGCCCGGGCCGGCGGCAGTGCCCAGCGCAGCCCGCGCGTGAGGATCGCCGGCGCCACCGAGAGGTGGTCTTCGTCGGCGATGACCTGGCTGGCGATGCGCAGACCCGGGTAGCGGCGCGACTTCAGCGCCTGCTCGAAGGCCAGCATGTCGTGCACGATGTCGATGTCGCGGTTGTAGCGGCGGTCGCCCTGGCGCACCGCCTCGAAGGCGCCTGCCGCCAGCAGCACCCGGGCCGGCAGGTCGCGGTGTTCGCCTGCGTAGGCCTTTTCGCGCGCGAACATCACACGCCGGTCGAACCACAGCGACGGGCTGCCGAGCACGTAGTGGCCGAACATCGCCGGCGCTGTGAACAGCACGTGCACGCCGAGCAACGCGCCGTACGAGTGGCCGGCGAAGACCTTGCGCGCCATGTCGGCGCGGTAGGTCTTCTCGATGAACGGAAACACCGCCTCGGCGATGTAGCGCCGGTAGGCCTCGGCCTGGCCGAACAGCGGCGGGCGGCCGGGCATGTCCGACGTAGCGTCGCGGTCGCCGCCGGCGCTGGGTGTGTAGTCGCGGCGGCGGCTGTATTCGGGTGTGTCGCCGCGGGCGTAGCCGAGGCCGACGAGGATGAACTCGTCGAGGCCGCGGCCCTGGTCGCCGACACGCCGACCGATGCTGCGCACGAGCGGAAAGGCGTAGTTGGCGTCGGTGACGAACAGCACCGGGTAGCGGCGCGCCGCCGCGGTCTTGTACGACGCCGGCAGTGCGATGAACAGCGTGTAGGCACCGAGTTCATGGACCTCGGTGCCCTCCAGCGTGTACGGCTGCTGCGCGGCAGCGGCAACAGGCAGCAGCGCCAGGCCGGCGAGGGCTCCGCGCCGCCTCACACCGGCATCGTGTAGTTCAGCGTCATGCGGCCGCCATCGACGACGACGATCTCGCCGGTGACGTAGCTGGCCGCGTCGCTGAGCAGCCAAGCGCAGACATCGGCGATCTCGCCCGGTTCACCCAAGCGGCCCATCGGCGTGCGGCTCATGATGCGGGCCTTGGCTGCTTCGCTCGTCAGCACGGCACTTTTCGCCAGCTCGGTGGCGATGGTGCCCGGCGCCACGGCGTTGACACGCACACCCTTGTCGGCCAGCGACAAGGCCATCACCCGCGTCAGCTGGTCGATGGCGCCCTTGCTGGCGTTGTAGCTGGCGATGCTGGGGATGGTGAGGCGGCCGTTCACAGAACTCATGTTGACGACGGCGCCGCGGCCGCGTTGGACCATCTCGCGCGCCACCGCCTGGCCGACCAGGAACGCGCCCTTCAGGTTGACGGCGATCACCGCGTCCCAGTCGGCTTCCGTGATGTCCAGGAATTCGGCGGCGCGAAAGATGCCGGCGTTGTTGACCAGGCCGTCGACGTGGCCGAACGCTGCCAGCGTCGCAGCCAGCGCGGCTTGCACGTCGGCGCTGCTGATGACGTTGCAGTGGCAGTAGACCGCCCTGTGGCCGGCCGCCACGAGCTCGGCGGCCAGGCGCTGGCCGACACTGTCCGACACGTCCCACAAAGCCACTGCGGCGCCATCGCGCACAAGCCGGCGCGCGCAGGCTTCGCCGATGCCTTGTGAACCGCCGGTGATGACGACGACGCGGCCGTCGAGACCGAAGTGAACACCTTGCTGCATGACCTGGTTCCTCTTGTGCCAAAACCGCCGAAACCGCCACGCTGGGCGGGCGGGGCGCGCAGTGTAGCTTCAGGGCCCGCGGTCGAGCCAGATCGCCATGCCCTGCGCGTTGAGTTCGACGTCCATCGCCAGCAGCTCGGCGATGCGCGCCGCGTCGAGCGTGCAGCCATGCGCCGCCAGGCTGTCGGCGTAGATCGCCAGCAGGCCGCATTGCAGCACTGCGTGGCGGTCGACGCTGTGCCTGTGCGCCCGGCCCAGCGCCACCACACGCTGCAGCAGTTCCAGCAGCAGCGCGCCCAGCCGCTGCACGTCGCCGACGCGGCCATAGTGCGTGAGGTACATGCACTGCGGCTGCAGGGCCAGCATGCGTTGCACCGACGCCGCCAGCACCTCGGGTTCGAACTGCACCGGCGTTGAGGTCGGCATGATCCAGGCGCCTTGCGCCGTGTCGAACTCGCGGTACGAGAGGCCGAAGGTGTCGCCGGTGAACCAGCCCAGCGTCTCGGCGTCCCAGATGCAGTGGTGGTGTTTGGCATGGCCCGGCGTGTGGGCCAGCAGCAGGGGGCGGCCGGCCAGCGAAAGCTGCATGCCGTCGCTGCTGGCCTGCACGCGCTCGGCCGGCACCGGCTGCAGCACGCCGTACGAACGTTCCATCTCTGCGGCGCCGTACACCGCGGTCGCACCCTGCCACAGCACGCTCGGGTCGACCATGTGGCGCACGCCGCGCGGGTGCACCAGCACCTGCGCTGTGGGCAACTGCTGCATCAGCAGGCCGACACCGCCGGCATGGTCCAGGTGCACATGGGTCGGGATCACCCAGTCCACCGCCGAACGCGCCAGTCCCAGCGCGTCCAGCGCGCCCAGCAGCCGCGCCACCGCGAAGTTGGTGCCGGTGTCGATGAAGGCGGCGCGGCCAGCATGCACCACCAGATACGCGGCGTCGAAGTGGTCGCGGTGAAATCCGGTGTCGATGGCGTGGACCCCATGGCCGAGGTCGGTCACGTGGCCGGGCAGGGGGCTGTGCATGCGACGATTGTCGAGCAGCACACCGGGGCTGGAAAATAGTTTACTTCTAAACTACTTTGGCGCGACAATCGCGGCCAGGAGACCCAGTTCATGCGCATCGTCTGCATTGGCGGCGGCCCCGCCGGCCTCTATTTCGCGCTGCTGATGAAGCAGCTCGACCCGGCGCACAGCATCAGCGTCGTCGAACGCAACCGCCCCTACGACACCTTCGGCTGGGGCGTGGTGTTCTCCGACGCGACGATGGAAAACATGCGGCAGTGGGACCGGCCCACGGCCGACGCCATCGAGGTCGCCTTCAACCACTGGGACGACATCGAGCTGCACTTCAAGGGCCACTGCATCCGCAGCGCCGGCCATGGTTTCGTCGGCATCGGGCGCAAGAAGCTGCTAAACATCCTGCAGGCGCGCTGCGAGGAAGTGGGGGTCGAACTGGTGTTCGAAACCGATGTCGAGAACGACGCCGACTACGCCGACGCCGACCTCGTGATTGCCAGCGACGGCGTCAATTCGCGGCTGCGCCAGAAGTACGCCGAGGTCTTCCAGCCCGACATCGTGACACGGCCGAACCGCTTCATCTGGCTCGGCACCACCAAGCTCTTCGACGCCTTCAACTTCCTGTTCGAGAAGACCGAACACGGCTGGTTCCAGGCCCACGTCTACAAGTTCGACGACCAGACCACCACCTTCATCATCGAGACGCCGGAAAGTGTCTGGCAGGCGCATGGCCTGGCCCAGGCCGACGTGGCGCAGTCGATCGCCTTCTGCGAACAGCTCTTCGCCAAACACCTGGACGGCCACCCGCTGCTGAGCAACGCACGCCATCTGCGCGGTTCGGCCTGGCTGAACTTCCAGCGTGTGCGCTGCAAGCAGTGGCACCATTTCAACGGCCACAGCCATGTCGTGCTGATGGGCGACGCGGTGCACACGGCGCATTTCGCCATCGGCTCCGGCACCAAGCTGGCGCTGGAAGACGCGATCGAGTTGACACGGCTGTTCCGCGACCACGGCGGCGACATCCCGGCCGTGCTGGCGCAATACCAGGCCGAACGCGAGGTCGACGTGCTGCGGCTGCAGAACGCGGCGTGGAACGCGATGGAGTGGTTCGAGGTGGTCGGCACACGCTACTGCGACCAGCTGCCGCCCGAGCAGTTCATGTACAGCATGCTCACCCGCAGCCAGCGCATCAGCCACGAGAACCTGCGCCTGCGCGACGCCGGCTGGCTGGAAGGTTTCGAGCGCTGGTTCGCTGAACGCGCTGGTGCTGCGGTCGGCCCCGGCAAACCGCCGAGCCCGATGTTCACGCCGTTCAAGCTGCGCGGGCTGACGCTGCCCAACCGCGTCATCGTCTCGCCGATGGCAATGTATTCGGCCGACGACGGGCTGCCGAACGACTTCCACCTCGTGCACTTCGGCGCCCGTGCGCTCGGCGGCGCCGGGCTGCTGTACACCGAGATGACCTGCACCAGCCCCGACGCCCGCATCAGCCCAGGCTGCGCGGGGCTCTGGAACGACGCCCAGCGCGACGCCTGGAAGCGCGTCGTCGACTTCGTGCACCAGCGCTCCGACGCGAAGATGGGCCTGCAGCTCGGCCACGCCGGCCGCAAGGGCAGCACCCAGCTCGGCTGGCAGCAGGCCGACGAACCGCTGGAGGCCGGCAACTGGCCGCTGGTTTCGGCATCGGCCCTGCCGTATGGCCCGAACTCGCAGGTGCCGCGCGAGATGACGGCCGAGCACATGGCCCGCATCACGGCCGACTTCGTCGCCGCGGCGCGGCGCGGTGCCGAGGCGGGTTTCGACATCCTCGAACTGCACTGCGCCCACGGCTACCTGCTGTCGAGTTTTCTCTCGCCGTTGACGAACCAGCGCGGCGACGCCTACGGCGGCGCCGTCGAGAACCGTGCGCGTTATCCGCTCGAGGTGTTCAACGCGATCCGTGCCGTCTGGCCCGCCGACAAACCGATCTCGGTACGCCTGAGCTGCCACGACTGGTTCCCCGGTGGCAACACCGCCGACGACGCGGTGGCGATCGCGCAGTTGTTCAAGGCCGCAGGCGCCGACATCATCGACTGCAGCTCGGGCCAGGTCGTGCCCGACCAGAAACCGGTCTACGGCCGCATGTACCAGACGCCATTCGCCGACCGCATCCGCAACGAGGTCGGCATTGCCACCGTCGCCGTGGGTGCGATCTTCGAGGCCGACCATGTCAACATGGTCATCGCCGCCGGCCGCGCCGACCTCTGCGCCGTCGCGCGCCCGCACCTGGCCGACCCGGCCTGGACGCTGCACGAAGCGGCGAAGATCGGCTTCGACGGGATCACGTGGCCGGCGCCCTACCTCTCGGGCCGGCGCCAGTTCGAAACCAACCTGCGCAGAAAATGAACCCTCAGCAAAACTTCAAGGACTACGCCGCGCGCCACTTCGGCTGGCAGTGCAGCGACGACGGCCGTGTCGCGACGATCACGCTGAACCGCCCGGAAAGGAAGAACCCGCTGACGTTCGAGAGTTATGCCGAACTGCGCGATCTGTTCCTGGCGCTGCAGCAGGCCGGCGACGTGCGCGCCGTGGTCATCACCGGCAGCGGCGGCAACTTCTGTTCGGGCGGCGACGTGTTCGAGATCATCGAACCGCTGACGAAGATGGCAGCACCAGAACTGCTGCGTTTCACGCGCATGACGGGCGACCTGGTGAAGGCGATGAAACGTGCGCCACAGCCCATCGTCGCCGCCATCGACGGCATCTGCGCCGGCGCCGGCGCGATGATCGCGCTGGCCGCCGACCTGCGCCTGGGCACACCGGCGGCAAAGACCGCGTTCCTGTTCACACGCGTCGGCCTGGCCGGTGCCGACATGGGTGCCTGCGGGCTGCTGCCGCGTGTCATCGGCCAGGGGCGCGCCGCCGAGTTGCTGTTCAACGGCCGCGCGATGACGGCCGACGAAGGCCTGGCCTGGGGTTTCTTCAATGCCCTGCATGGCCGCGACGAGGTGCTGGCCAAAGCCCAGGCGCAGGCGCGTGCGCTCGCCGACGGCCCCTGGTTCGCGCACACGGTGACGAAGACCATGCTGAACCAGGAATGGGCGATGGGCATCGAGGAGATGATCGAAAGCGAAGCCCAGGCGCAGGCGCTGTGCATGCTGACGCAGGACTTCAAACGCGCCTTCGACGCCTTCGCCGCGAAGCAGCAGCCGGTCTTCAAAGGCAATTGACGATGAGACCCGTGGTGCCAGCGTCTGCACGCGGCCCGTTGCTGACATTCGTTCGACGTGTCGTAGCGGGCCGAGGCCGCTGGGTACCGGGCTCCGCTCATGTCCCCCGGCCCGGCTTGCTGCGCAAGCCGGGCCTCCTCCTTTACTTCGCTGCACCCGGTACCCAGCGTCCTCGGCCTGCCGCCCTTGTCGCGCGCCTGCCCTACTCGCGCCACCCGTGGTGCCTGAGCGGGCGCTTGGGGTGCCCTGTGGAGCGAAGTAAAGGAGGAGCCCCAGCTTGCGCAGCAAGCTGGGGCGGGGGACATGAGCGCAACAGGGC